>Ga0164290_1000221_pt1 | contig 218930 bp, 183 predicted proteins | sample Micstemetagenome_FD_108782 | JGI IMG/M metagenome (GOLD analysis project Ga0164290, IMG submission 108782) | Contaminated culture microbial community from soil near Moab, Utah, USA - Microcoleus steenstrupii SON62 (Illumina Assembly) | ecosystem: Environmental > Terrestrial > Soil > Soil crust... | reverse complement strand
TAGAGCCATTCGTACCCCCTGGGCGTTATGCGCCTTGCATAATTCGTAAATAGCCTGTATATCTAGTGGGTAAGTTTTGGAGCGTACCGGGGTCGAACCGGTGACCTCTTCAATGCCATTGAAGCGCGCTACCAACTGCGCTAACGCCCCGTAGAATGAGGTTATACCATAAACCCTTTAGTTGCGGCGGCTAAATTCGACTGGTGTTACGAGTTCGCCCGATTCATTTATTTGAGACTCGGGAGCGCCTGCTGATGGGCACGTACCGCAGCCTGCGCCTTGGTTTGTGCCGCTCATCGGGTTGGCAGGAAGTTTTGCAATTGCTTTGTCTTTACTACCCGGCAGCATTCTTGTCAGATTGAGTCCGGTTTTCGTCTCGATGTACTGTTTGGCTTTCTCTTTGCCCCAACGCAATTTGCTCTTCATATTGAGCAAGAAATATTTGTCCGGCGGCCACAGGAAAGAAGTCTCGAAATAGCACCAAATCGTGCATCCCTGGCAGAAATCCCAGGAACCTTCTGCCTGGCGTTTTTTCTGTACAGGCGGGCTGCGCCACAGCTCATCGAGGTTTGAGCGCCCATTTTCATGTTTGATTTTCAGCCTTTCATCGTGCATGTGATAGCACGGCAAGAGCAAGTGATCGTCCGGAGAAATGACGATGGTTGATGAAACCGCTCGGCAGCGTGGGCTCTTGATTTGATTGCCGCCGTTCAGGTAGAACTCGAGAAACGCCCAGTTGACGCAAACATTGTCGAATTTAGCCAATCTCTGCAGTTCTTTGATGCCGTCTTTGTGCAGAAGTTCATTGCCGCAGAAGTCGAAGACAGGTCCGAGAAGTACTACCACGCCCAGTTCTTGTGCCAGCCGAATGACCGGCTCCATACCCCATATTGACTCGGGCGTCGCCGTGGCGATGATTGATGGGCGCTCACCGAGGCTGCGCGCCAGTTTTAAACTTTCAATTACCTTGTCGTATCCGTCGATGCCGCGCTCAGCCTTGTATTCATCACGGTCTGTGGTGGAAAGAGAGAACTTCAAGTCATCTATGAGACCGACAAGCTCTTTCGCCATGCGGGGATAGAGCGTCCCAGTGTTGGCGACACTGGTGAAAAACCCCATCGATTTGGCTGCCCGTAAGACTTCCGGCAGATATCTATAGATAAGAGGTTCGCCGCCTGTGAAATCAAGAACTTTCACCCCCAACCTCTTCAGGGCTGAAAGGTTTTCAATGATTGTTTCTGGCTGGCTTTCCTTGATGCGAATGTTTTCCGGCTTGATTGGAATGTCGCAGTAGGTGCAGCGGGAATTGCACTTATAAGTCAAATAATAGTTGGCAAGGATAGGCGGCAATGTATAAAGCTCGGTTCTGGAGAGTCTTGGCGGCGCAATTGGTCTAGGAAATCTCTGGCACGGTCGGCTCTTGCCAACCTTTTGTGCGTCACTGCTATAGGGCGCCTGCTTTCAGCCGGAAGACTGTAGAGGGCGGTCAGGGTTGTTTTATACAAATACAGTATATTAAAGCCGCGAGTGGCTACATTATCTGGTTGCCAGGTATGGGTGACTTTCGCTAAATAAGTTCTATAACAGAGTAAGTAGGTTTTCCGTGCGTCATCCTCGTTTGCTGAAAAGAGAAGATTCCGTTCTTCTCATTGTTGATGTTCAAGAAAGTTTTCGTTCCAACATTCAGAATTTTGCCGACCTGACCCGCAATATCACGATAATGGCGGAAGCGGCAAAAATATTGAAGTTGCCTGTAGTCGTTACCGAACAGTATCCCCAAGGTCTAGGCAACATTGTGGCAGAGATCTCTGCTTGCCTGGGTGAGCACAAACTGTTTGAAAAGAGTTGCTTCAGCTGTTGCGGAAGCGAACAGTTTATGTCCTACTTGGAAGGAACGGGACGCAAACAGATTGTTGTTACTGGGATTGAGGCACATGTGTGCATTAATCAAACCGTTCACGATCTTCTGGAAGCTGGGTATCAGGTCCATCTCGTGACGGATGCAGTTTCCAGCCGCAGTCAAAAAAATCGCGAAGTCGGTATTGAGAAAATGGTGCAATCAGGCGCGGTTCCGTCGTCTGTAGAGACTTCGCTTTTTGAGATGTTAGTAGAAGCAAATACTGAAACGTTCAAAGCCGTGCAGCGTCTCGTCAAATAGTGATGAGAAAAGTCGAACCGCAGGTGGTGGCGTCTTGCAATCGCTTATGATGCTGAATTTGTGCGTCTGCGTTCAGGCTCTGCCGGCAGTTTCATCTTGCTGATTGCGAAACGTAGCTAGATGAGCATTATCCCTTGGATAGTTCGCGCGCAATGTGATTTACTTTTGCGCGGAAGCTTGCCAATATTCAAGACGTCAAGCGATTTATGGAAACCCACGGTATGCGAAATTTTCCTCCATTGGTGCCCAGGCGTGCGGGTGCATTGGGAGCGCTTTTGTCGTTGTCATGCATACTAAGTTATGCGCCTGGCACTTTGGTTTGCTCGCCGGCCCTTGCGCAAACTAATTCTTCACCTGCGCAAACGGGTCAGGCAACCCCTAACCCGAACGATAACCTCACTTATCCGTCCAATCCGCCTCAAACCGCTGTCCCGGCCGGACCGCAGCCTTCAATGCCGTTGCAGCCATCGGTTCCTTATAAAGTCGAGCCGACTGGCACTGGCAGCGCGGGCGCGGGGATTAATCCGCAAAATCCAGCTTCGGGCAACGATGGTTTGCCCAGCGGCGCACCTGTTGAATCCGAGCTCAACTATGGTCAGGGAGCCGGCGAAGACACGGTGAAGAAGGAATTGAACACGTCGCCTCTCTCACCTTTTTTCCGCAAGCAAGAAACGCAAATTATTGAAGGGCAAGCCACCGACTTTAGAAACAAGTATCTGGTCGGTGAAGCGATTGAATTGCAGCTCCCCAAGCCGAATCAGATGATTCCTTTGGGTGGAAGGTTGCCGCCGATTCGATTGGAAGCTAGTTATACTCAGCCTGTTGTTTTGAAGGATGTATTGCAGTACGCCATCGGCAATAATCTCGACATTCGCATTCAGCAAGAGCAGGTAAACACCGAGAAGTGGCGCTTGGGAGCGCAAATGGGGCGTTTCTTGCCGGATACGCTCATGGATTACCAATCGCAGTATATCCAGGGTTCACAATTACTCGGCGGTACTATTCCAATTGCGTTTGCTACGCCAAACGTGCTTACCCACGCTGGTTTTCGTTATTACGGATTTCGCGGCGGCAGCGTTATGTTCGGTACGCTCGCGCAACTTCACAATTTCAAGGCTGCGAAGCAACAGCTGAAAGCCAATGTGAATGACACTCTTATGGAGGTGGCGCGTCAGTACTACAACATGATTCGCAACCAGGCGTTGTTGCAAATTCAAACGCGCGCAGTCGAAGTATCGAAAGCGCAGGTTCTACTCAATCAACAATTGCAGCGAGCCGGCACCGGAACTAAGTTCCAAGTTCTGCAGGCGGAAACGCAGTTGGCACGCGATGAGCAGAACCTGCTCACTCAGCAGGTCGAATTGCGCCGCACAGCAATTCGTTTGGCTGTTACGCTCAACTTGAACAGCAGTGTAAACCTGCTATCACTCGAGCCTGAGGTCAGGAAGACTCGACTTTTCGATCCCAATCTCGATATCAATCGCATCATTGCGCTCACCATATTGAACCGCCCGGAATTGCGGCAGTTTGAAGAGTTGCGCTTAGCCGCCCGCAGGCAGGTTCAAGTTGCTGCGGCGCCTCTTTATCCTCGATTTTCATTCTTTGGAACCATAACTGGAAGCGGTCAGACGCTTAGTCAGAAGTATGCATTCGTGCCTGGCTCATTTCGTGACGTTCCAGTGACGGGTCCTGCCCCGCAGGGAACTGTAATTGACGTCACGCAGGGCAATGGCAATAACCCGACGGGAAACATCAACCAGTTCGTCAATCCGGCCTTGAATGGCACTCTCACACAAGCCGGCGAGGTGTTTACCCCGCCAAGCTTTGTGTCACGGCAGATTCGACCTTCTTATGCGATTGGCTGGTTATTGGACTGGAATTATGAGGGTATGGGTGTCCCAACCGCTGCAACTGTTGGCGCACAAAAGGCTCAGGCGCGCCAGGCGCTTTTGCGGTCAAACCAAACGCTGATCAATGTATTGCAGGAAGTTCGTGACGCTTATCTCACAAGTCAAACCGCCGAAAGGCAGATCGAAGTAGCGACAAAAGGCGTTTTGTCTTCCGCGGAAGAGCTTCGTCTTGCGCGTGTTCGTCTGGCAAACGGTGTGGGCACTAACATTGACGTGATTAACGCCCAGCGCGACTTCACCCAGGCTCTTGTCACAAAGGCCGATGCGATTGTTGTCTTCAACATCGCCCAGGCGCAACTTTTGCGGAATATGGGTTTAATTACAATAGATAATCTGACTTCTGGAAGACTTGTGAGCCAATAACCGTTATGTAATGACATTTTCTGGGATTGATGTCACAGGGGGAGATACCTAGCTACCCCCGGAAACCCAGGTCTATCGTGGGCTATTTTGAGGAGTGCTGCCCTTGGCGGACAAGAACCTCATAGGCATGGTAAGAGGATTGCTAAAACGCTCTCGCAGCGAGACAGGCGGTCCAAAACTCTTTCGCCTGAAAGAGACTAACCTGGTTCGTCAGGAAGATGAAATCACTGGCGAAGAAGAGCAAGTTGCGCGTGAACAGAGTTATACCGATTTATGGTTATCGGCGCTCGATAATTCCAACGCAAAAGAGAAAAAACCTCGGTTGGCAGGCGCTGCCGCTGGCAGTTCGCGGCGCAGCCCTTCTAGTGCCGATCTGAGTTTTACCGATGTTTGGATGAAATCGCTGGCACCACCGCCGGAGGCGTTCAGCGACAACCAAGCCGATCCCGAGCGATTGAGGGAAGGTGCCGAGCTCAAAGAAGGCGATTACAAGGTACTTTTCCAGGTCGATAGACCTGGATTTGGCAATTCATATCTTGTCTCCCATCAAGTCATGGACGCCGAGGGCAATTTCCTGAAGAAGGTGGCAGTGCTCAAGCGCTATCATCTGACAGCGCCAAAAGACCCGGATATGCCGGACTCTGCGAGCCGTTTCATGAAGTATGCAAAACGCCTCGCCAAGCTCGATCACCCGAATATCGTTCCGGTGCTCGACTACTTTGTCGAGGGTGATTATGGCTATCTGGTTCACCAGTATTTGGAAGGCTTCTCGCTGAAAAAGCAGATTCGCCAACTTGGTCCGCTGGACGAGAAGACTGTTATCGGGCTGCTTTTGCAAATGGCAGATGTGGTCGGGCACTTGCACGATCAGCCATCACCTGTGGTGCACATTGATTTGACGCCCGACATCTTGCAAATGTGGCGCGGCAATACTTTGAAGTTGATCGATCTCGGACCCGACCCCAGTCGAGGCATATTCACTGCTCGAGCGGGCAAGAGCTACATGAAGTATCTGGCACCGGAGCGCATTAATTCAAAACCTGACGAACGCACCAACATGTATTCCATGGGCGCGACGCTCTTCTTTCTCATTACCGGCAGGTCGCCTGTAAAGGGCGTGGAAGCGCTGCATCCGCGCTCATACAACAAGCGCGTCAGCCAGCAGTTGGATGCCATTATTGCCCGTTTGACCGCAGCGGATTTTCGCGATCGTTATGCGAGCATCGCTGAGCTAAAAGACTGCGCATTCATGGCGCAACTTTTCTACGGTACGAAGTAAGCGAACCGATTGCCACAGCAGTGTCGACGCCCCGTGTCGACCGCAGTTTGCAACGGTCGGCGCCTAGCTTCGACACTACGCTAGTGAACCCTTTTCTTACTCGACCAAATAGATCTTATTGGGCAGTTTCTCGCAATCGACTGCGTGCCCGCCGGCCAGATCAGACCATTGGTCTCCGATGTTCACAACAATGGTGAAGCCCATCTTTTCGACCTCTTGCCTGAGCGGCACTTTCACAGATTCGGCGCCACCCTTGTCGCCTTCTTTTCGCATAAGCAGACCGTCGTAGGCGACTTGTCTTTTCACCAGGTTAGCGATCGTATCAGCGCGTAGCCCCTCTCTGCGTCCCGTCACGAAGAATATGGCGAAGCCGTTCTTGCGCGCCCAGGCAAGAAACTCGGCGGTTCTGGGAAGCAGCGGAGCATCCGCTTGCTTGATCCAAGCTTCGAAGGCGGGCCAATTGAACTTTGGCGTGGCTTCGAAGTGCGGGCGGTTATCGATGAGGGTTTCATCCAGGTCGCTGACGACTGCCGGGAGTCCTTTCAACTTGCCGCCTTCCTTGTTTTTCAAAAACTGTTTGCAGGCGGCGTAAGCATCGGCAATTGCTTTGTCTGTCTCTTTCTTGTAGTCGCTCGTTTTACTGAAGTCGATGCCGATGCGGTTGCCGAAGTCCTTTTCGGTCAAAGGCGGCGGCTTAACGTCGTTGGCTGGTAGGCTGTAGCTCGGCTGACCAGCCAGGCACAGCGCGGCAATCGTCAGAAAGAGCGCGGATCTAAATGGAAATAGCAAGATGCATCACCGGGCAAAGGGTGTAAACGTAGGCCCGAATGCCAAATGATTGCTCACTTGCGTTCGACTGCCAGGAATATTTTAAACGCTTACGCGCCGCGCATGCTGACGCCGCGTCCCATTGCGTAGGTTGTGTGACCGATGCAGGTCTTTTCCTTGGCGGATGATTTGGTTACTTCAATAGTTCTTTGTTCTACAGGTGCTTCAGCTTCTGTGTCGACATAGTGACCCCAGTAAGTGACACCGACTTTGAATTTCTTGTCTTTGGGCGCGGGCAGAAATCTTTGCGGCTCAGCAATGGCAATAACAAGCACGAGTGCGACTATGCCACCGAATATATAGAAGAAATCCATGTCTATTACCCCGTCAGCTAAGCCTACCGACGCCCTCCCCAAAATTCGGAGGAGAGTTAGCCTCCGCTTTCGGCGCGAGGCAAGCGGTATGGTCTTCCTCTGGCTTCCCGCCGCCAATCGGGCGCGGAAATCAAGTGGATATAGATTAAATGAAACCTTCGGGGTTGTCCATGGGAAATGCCCCAATTTGGACGGGACCTAGCTTAAAAAGTGGAAATAGTGGGCGTTTTCGGGCTTTTCTTGCAAAACTTTTAGCGAAACCCGCCCGGCTCAGCCGTCGGCAGCAAGTTTTGCCTGGAAGGTCGATTTTCCAATTCGAGATTGCCCGTTGCGATTGAAAAGCTGAAACTGCCACCATATTTGGCGTCAACCACATGGTTGTGAAACAGGGCACCGTATCTAGTGACGGTTGGGTACTTTTGAGGCGCGGATGCTTGACTTAGCCGTTGCTGGCGTCGGGAGACGGCCTGTCGAATCCGTGCAAGTTGGCAATGATATCCAGCGCTACTCGGGCTGCGTCTGCTGTGCTTATCGACAATCCAGAGGATTCGACTTTCTGCAAAATAGACAGATATACGTCCACAAACTCATCCGCCATTTCTTTTGACGTTTTGTCGGTATAAGGCATTGCCAACTCCTTTTCGAGCACCCGGTCGCTGCGAGTCAGATCATACTCAATCGAGAGCCTCAGAACGTGAAAAGCTCTTGGTTTCAGGCGCCATATGACAATGAAAACGGCGCGGAATTACCGCGCCGTTCGTAGAGTTGTTGAATGGCAATAAGTTGGGCTTATTGCTTAACCAGTTCTGCTAATTCGCTGTACATTCCAGCAATCTGAGCGGCAACTGTGGCGGATGAATTCTCTTCTTGCGAGTATCTCGTGAATTCTTCTGCTTTGCGTTCAAACATTCCGAGCAATCTTTTGTTGAAGTTGAGGATGTGATCGTTCATGGGGCGTGCTTTCTAGATAGGCTGTGACGCGGTTGCTACGGGTGGGGACCCGCTGCTTGGATGATTTGTAATAGAAGAAGTTGAATTAATTCTGTCTCAAACTGTTGTCAAGCTCAATAGGTAAAACGCAAGTTTCCATCAATTCTAAGAAAGTTTAATCAATTTCGGTATATGTTTTTGATATTCGAGCGTGGTGGCGCAGGTGGTATTGCCGCAATGCGGAGCATCTAGAACACACCAAAAATGCAGGAAATTTGACCTTCTCTTAACCAACGTAAAGCCTCATGTAAAGCGCATCTTTGTGTTATCGATACCGGTAGTTTTTGAGTGGTATCAAACCTGGTGACACAAGGTTTTGAAAATGCTTCGGCGGTGTTTGGTGACCAGGTCGAATTTTCAGTGCAACTTCCCGCGGTATCATCCCCAAAACAAAAGTCGAGAGCTTTCGCCCTCGACTCTTAGTCTTACTAGCTGACTAGTTCGTCTCGGAAATTGAGTTCGAACTATTCCATTACTTAGCGCTTGCAGTTAGCGCTTGCGGCCTTTCGATGCTTTGCTGGTCTTCTTGGCAGACTTTGCGGCCGGCTTGGAAGAAGACTTGGTTTGCGAAGCAAACGCTTTTTGGCGCGAATTGCCATTGACGATGTCCTTGAGCTCTTGTCCGGCTCTGAAAGCAGGAACGCGGCTGGAAGGAATGCGCAATGGTGCAAGAGTTCTGGGGTTACGACCAGTTCTGGCTTGACGGTTGCGTCTTTCAAACGTACCGAAACCTACCAACGTAACTTTTTCGCCCTTGCTGATAGCACCGGTAATGGTGTGCAGGAAAGTCGAAACGGTTTCGCTGACGATGGTCTTGGGTTGTCCGGTAAGCTCAGCAATTTCGCTGATCAGCTCAGCACGGTTCATTCGATATCCTCCTTAATGAAAAACCCAGTTTTTGGCTTCCAAGCTGCGGATGTTATCACCCGTTAATGAGTAAAACAACCCAGGGACAGCCAAATCTTTCCTCTGTGCCTGTTTCAAGGCTATTGGGAATACCCCAAAAGCCTTGCTGGAAAAAGCTTTTCGGCAACCCGGTTGCGATGCATTTTTTATCTTCGCTGCGAGATCTCGTTCTATATACAAGTCCTTCGAGCCGATTTTTTAGATAGGGTGTCAGGTTCGGGCGCCAACACGTTAAGATAGGACTAGAAGAGTTATCGATATATGGTTCATTCGCAGTTCGCTTATCAGCCAACATTGCGCCAATTGCTCAGCTCTGAGGCGTTCGCCGAAGCACAGGTGCTTTGTGGCGACGACAGAATCGATGCTGCAGTCACGCAAGTAATCTCGAATCTATCCTCGCCGTTTCGCTCGGGAAGCTTGCTGGTCAATAAGATCGAGGCTTTTGAAGGAAAGGAATTGAAGAATGTCGCCGATCTTTCGGCGGTCGTTGTAATCAAATCTCTTGCTGACACTACCGTTCGTACAGTCCGCTCTTCGCGTGGACAGAGCGGTGCCGAGCCTGTTGCCAAGCTGGTGGTCCCAGCCCTCGCCCCCACTCCCAATTACGATGCGGCGCTTAAGCAGTTGATCAAAGTTTGCCAGGAAGTGCACGTCCCATTGATAAGCCTGCCTGGATTTGGTGACCTTGCTCAGATCGCAGACGAGGTCCGTTTTACCTTCTTGCGCCAGTTGAAGCTTAATAGCACTCGACTGCACACGTTTCTAATGAACCTGGTGGTCGAAGAGGGGCTCGAAGGCCTGGTCGAAGAGGTTTCCAATCAGCTCAATCGCCCGGTCAGCATTGAGTCTGCGCAATTTTCTTTGATGGCATCGAAGAATATGGGCGGCACACCGGCTAGCCAGCAGCGCAGTCTGGTGGATGACGTCCATAAAAGTGTCCGCAAACAGTTAAAGGTCGCCGACTCCAACGACGGCAAAGACTGGATAATCCCGACTCTCAAGGTGGGCAAGCGTCTGGTTGCTCCGATCATGCTGGGCGAGAACATCGTCGGCTACATCTCCTCCATGGTCCGACCGAATGACGACATGGAGGCGATCGCCGAGCTTTTGCGTCCTGCGGCGCTGGCGGCGATGATTGAGTTTCACCAGAATCGACAGACCGGTCCGATGTTTGCCGCGACACAGAAGAGCCTCCTTAGAGACTTGCTTTTGGGCGGTACTTTAGCGGCGTCCGATCAAGAGCGAATGGAGCAGCACTACGGTTTTGACATGGCAGATGGCATACTTGTTTTTGCCGCTAGTGCCCTGAATGCGCAGGGGCAACCTCTGGCGCTCGATGGGCTGCCCGACAGTTTTGGCGTCATGACTGAGATTGAGGGTACAGCCACAGTCGTTGTGCCTTACCTGGCTAATTCAGGCAAAACCTGGCAGCAAGTCGCCGAAGCTCTTCAGAAACAGCTCAAAGAACTGGTGAAGCAGAAGCCTGGCGGCGCGGATGCGCAGATTCAAATTGGCGCTGGGCGCATGTCCGAGACGACCTTCGATCTGGCGGAAAGCTATAGAGAAGCGCGGCAGGCTCTCATCGTCGGTTCCATGATGCATACAAATAAGGAGTTCACAATCGGCTACGGGGAGCTGGGTGTCAAACGCTTGCTGTATTTGATGATCGACCACCCCGAGCTGGAGCGTTTTTGCGAAGAAATCATCGAACCTCTTGAAAGTTATGACGAAGAATGGGAAAGCGAGCTTGTGCCAAGCCTTCGCGTCTATCTTGCCGAAGGTGCGAATCTAAACTCCGCGGCTCGCGCCCTTTTCATTCACCGACATACATTGCGCTATCGCCTGGAGCAAATTGCCGAAATTCTCAAAGTTGATATCGACTCGCAAGAAGTATTGCTAAACTTGCAGATCGCTTTTCAAATTCGAGACATGATGAGCGGCAGCACAGGGAAGAGGGGATGAGCGCCAAAGCCATCCAGGCAATCGAGATTTCCAAGCGCTTCGGGACCACCCAGGCGGTGCGCACGCTCAACCTCGATGTGGAAGAAAGCGAGTTCTTCAGCCTGTTGGGACCTTCCGGCTGCGGCAAGACAACGCTACTGCGAATGATTGCCGGTTTTGAAACACCATCTGCCGGCCAGCTTTTTGTCGGCGGCAAGAATGTTCTCGGGGTGCCTCCGCACAAGCGCCCGGTCAACATGGTTTTTCAAAGCTATGCGCTGTTCCCGCATTTGACGGTGTTTGAAAACGTCGCCTTCGGTCTGAAGTCCGGACCAAAATTGAATAAGGATGAAATTGCTACACGCGTCGGTGAGGCACTGAATCTGGTGCGGCTTTCTCATTTGTCGCAGCGCTACCCTTCTCAGCTTTCCGGCGGGCAACAGCAACGCGTCGCACTGGCGAGGGCGATTGTCAATCGCCCGATGGTGCTGCTTTTGGATGAACCTTTGAGCGCGCTAGATCCGCAGATTCGAGAAGAAATGCAGAGCGAATTGGCACGTCTGCAGCGTGAATTGAATATGACTTTCATAATGGTCACGCACGATCAAGATGAAGCTTTGGCGCTTTCCAGTCGCATTGCTGTTTTTTACAATGGCAATCTGGAACAGGTCGGCACTCCCAAAGAGGTGTATGAGCGCCCCGCGACGACATTTGTCGCCCGTTTCATCGGCAACACCAATTTGCTTGCAGGTACACTTGTTTCAGCAGATAACCAGTCAGCCAGAGTAAAGTTGAGCGACCAACGGGAGATAACCGTTGAGAATGGCACTGCAAATGGTGTCACTCCCGGAGCTAAGGTATTGGTTTCGGTCAAACCTCAGGCATTGCGACTGATTGCTTCCGATTCGCAAAGTGGCTTGCCGTCAACTGTTTTGCACAGAAGTTACCTCGGTGCTTCGACTGAGTACGTCGTTAAAACAAGCTTCGGCTCAGATCTGCGCGCGGCGTCCTCTACAGATCGCTTACTTGAATTTGATATTGGTCAAGCTGTGACGGTTGAAGTAGATTGGAATGGCTGCACCGTTCTTCGCGAGGATACCGGAATTTCCAGCGAGGCTGGGTGTCCTGACACCATGCAAAATGCAGGCAATTCTGCCGCAACAACGCAGAAGGAAATAGCGCAAGCCGGCAGCGAAAAGAAAGGAGACTAGTCTTGAGTCTTTCGCGGCGCACTTTCCTGCGTGGAATGACCGGTGCACTTATGGCTCCAGGACTGGCGGGATGCGGACTGGGAAGCAGGGCTAAAGGCGACGGCAATACTGTAAACATCTATAGTTGGGCAGATTATCTCCACCCCGACACGATACCCGACTTCGAAAAGCGCACAGGTGTTCAGGTCGTCTATGACACTTTCGCATCCAATGAAGCGCTGCTGGCGAAGCTTCAAGCGGGGGCTTCCGACTACGATATTGTCGTGCCGACCGGTTATATGCTTCGGCAGCTTGTGAAACTGGGATTGTTGCAGCCAATCGATCATACTAGAATCCCTAATTTGAAGAACATCATGGAGCGCTTTCAAAACCCTGGACATGACCCAGCTTTGAAGTACTCTGTTCCATACACCTGGGGAACAACTGGTATTGGATATAACACCACTGCTGTGCGGCGAGCCATGGAGACCAGGAGCGTAAGTCTGCAAATGCAGCAAATGGCAATGGACAAGACTCCTGCGGATTGGGATGTTTTCTGGGATGCGCGAATGGCAGGAAGAATCACTCTTTTAGATGATTCCAGGGAGACAATTGGAGCTGCGCTCAAACGACGTGGACATTCATACAACACTACTGATGAAGCTTTGATTCGTAAGGCAACGGAAGATTTGAAGCTGCAAAAACCTTTGACGATGTGTTATTCCTCTGATCAAGTGATCACCCAGCTCGTTAGTGGAGACTGTTGGCTGGCGCTGGTCTATAGTGGCGATGCCTATCAAGCCAGGCGTGAAAATCCGGATGTGGGGTACGCGATTCCAGTCAGCGGTTGTTCGATTTGGATGGATAGTTTGTGCGTTCCAAAGTCGGCTCCTCATCCACAAAGAGCTTATGACTGGATCAACTATATTTTGGAACCAGCTGTCGGTGCGGCTATAGCTAATTACACGCGCTATGCAACGCCAAATCTTCTCGCCTTGCCGCTCGTGAAAGAGGAATTGCGGCAAGATAAGGTGCTCTATCCAAATGAGAACATATTGGCGCGCTGCGAAGAAATTGGAGATGTCGGTAAGGCCGTATTCACCTACGATCGCATGTGGACCGAGTTGAAGTGCAGCTAGAAACAGTTAGTAGACGTGGTTTGTTGCGGTTGTTCGTAGAAAAGCGTAGGGGCGATGATCGCCCTGCTTCAAAACAAAAAGCAAGGGCGGTGCTTGAGCACCGCCCCCACAAAGTCTTTAAGCAGTTTGGCTAACTACGAGCCTTTTCCTACCATCTTCTTGGCGCCATTGCCCATGGCCTTGAGGCCTTTGCCTACGGCTTTGAAGGGCCATACGATTGCGCTGCCAACTTTCTTGCCAGCTTCTTTGATTTTGCTATCTTCTGCTTGTGCAGCGGTAGCGGTAAAACTGCAAATGGCGATCATAAGACCGACTGCCAAACTCTTCTTCATGGGATACTCCTTAACTGTTCCTGCGCGTATGGAACGTGACTTGTCACGTTGACCTTTATAGCACAGCCAGGGGACATCGTGCCCTGTGCAATGTTCAGATATACGCATGTACGTGCGTATATTCAGAGATTTTGCACCCTCATAACATTGTCGTTATATACGGCGGGAATCAAGTCCTGTCGTGCGCTGCGGGACTGTAGGAATCGAGAATGCGCTTTGCTTCATCTTCCAGCTGCTTCGCTTGCTCGCTCTCTCTTTTTTCTTTAAGCAACTCCGCATATGCAGTCAGGGTCTGCGCAAGCAGCGGTGGATATGAGGAGTGGCGCCTTATTGACAGGGAAAGCTTGTAAAGATTCTCAGCTTCATCCAATCTTCTTTCGCGATGCAAAAGTTTCGCCAGAGAATGTGCCGTCGTTGCCACAGTCGGATGCTGGTCGCCAAGCACGCTCTGACGTAGTGCCAGAGCCTTTTTATAGATGTGCTCTGCTTCACCGAACATTCCCTGTGCGGCGTACAAGTCCGCTAACAAATGCAGACTTTGCGAGACAAATGGGTGATAGGGCCACAATTCCCACGTTTCGCTGAGAAGTGCATAACGGAAGAGAATTTGCGCATCATCCAAACGTCCCTGGCGATAGTGCTGACGTGAGAGGAAGAACAGGCTATGGCTGATATCCTGGAAGCTTTCCAAATACTCGAGTCGTGCAGCACCTTTCATTTGCCTTTCGCACTCTGTAAAGCAGCGATTGGCCTCATCTTCCTTGCCTTGCTGTTTGTATATCAGCGATAAACCCATAAGGCAAAATGCAGCGTACTCGTGGTCTGCTCCCAGTGATTTTTTGTAAATCTCCAGCGAATCTTTGACGAGAATTTCGGCGTCAGGCAGTCTTCCCCACGCGAAATAAAGACCGGCCAGGAAGTTCTTCTGAGTGGCAAGATCAAGAATGCCTTCAGGAGGAAATTTTTCTGTGAGCAGGATGGTTCGAATGTAGACCTGTTCAGCCTCTTTGAACTTTTCTTGAATGCGATAGAGGACGGCAAGATTGTGCAGCCTTGGTACCAAAAGTGGTGACTTGGAGCCTTCCTTTTTCTCCGTGATCGAAATTGCTCTCGAATAGCAATCTTCTGCTTCAACATACTTTCCCGTGCTGTGGTATGCGTAAGCCAATTGATCCAGCAGTGGAACCAATTGCGCATCGTCCACACCCAGGCGCGTTTCAGCGTCTTGGAGCGCTTTTTTGCATTCTTCTTCGTTGGGATTTTTATCTAGTGCTTGCATGATGTTCTGCCGCGATGCCACCGTATATGAGGGCACCGTTTATGTGTGTGCAACGACAAACCGGCTTCCGGAATCCAGTGTCTTAAACTCATCAATTTTCCAGCCCGCTAATAGCTCTTTCAGCTCGTCATCCGGGAAATACCGAAGCATCATTCCCTTTCTTGATTTATCCGTGTAGACCTGCGTGCCGTCTTCGAGTTTGAAATATTCTCCGGGACCGGTGCCGACTTTGTCGAAGCAACCGATGAATGTTCCGCCGCTGCAAATGATCGACTTCAGTTTTGTCATTGCAACCACAGCCAGTGAAAGTGGCAGGTGCTCAATAATTGAGTTGGCCACGACTGCATCGAAACTGTTATCTGCATACGGCAAATCGCCGAGGTCGCCGACATCGAATTGGATCTTCAAGTTTTCCATATCGGCCCATTGCTTACCCAGATCCAGCGCATGGTCCGCCACATCAATACCTGTGACCTGGAAGCCTTCTCTTGATAGAAAAACAGACAACCAGCCACTGCCGCAGCCGAGGTCCAGGACGGTTTTCACGGAATTGGCGTGCAGGTGCTCAGGAATCCACGGCAAGTAATCCAACTCGGGCATCTTGGTGTACGGCTTCGTGCACATATTCCAAGCCTGATGCCAGAAATCCAAGTTTTCCTTGTAGACCTGCGACGAGCGCAGTTCGCTCGCCTTTTTCGGGGCCTGTTCAATCGTGGCTTTGTCTACATTCATACTGGTTGCGCGTTTCTTTTATGTGCGAAGTCAAGCTGGTTATGGCGCTCTTTTCGAGCCTGCCCACATGCCGATAAAAGCGGGGTTTTCGTCGACATGCCGATAACCGGCGTCGAGATCCTAGCATGTAAGCGGGAAAGGCAAAGCGTTTCGGGCTCGAATGCTAAATTCCAGCAAGATTAATCTGATCCTGTTTTGGGTATTAGTAATATGGCGGATGTCTGGGATCTGTTCCTACGACATCTATTGGCAAATGGTGGGCGACGATGGCGGAGCCTGGCGGTTCACAACTGCAGATGATGTTGGTTCAGCAAGCTGGGCCGGGCGCTTTGCCGCTTAGCATCCTATCGCCTGCCGAATTTTTGCCCTTTATTCGTGATGTCGAGCAGTTGGCGGTCGCCGAAAAGCTCGCCCCCGTATTGGTCTATTGGTCGCGCCGTTCCGCTGCCTGGCTCCTGCCTACCGGTCCCAGGTTTAAGGAGCTTATGCGTGACGCCTTTTGCGTTTCAATCTTTTCTGAAGACCGCCAGGATACCCCGGACGAGTGGTGTTTCCTCATAGAAAGCCGCGGTCTTTGCCTGATTTTGTACGCGCAGCAAGCGCTGGAATCCCCCCAGGGCGAGAAGTATCAGTGCTCGGGTTCCATGAATGCTCAAATTGTGCGCTCGGCCTTCAACCGCCTGCTGCCGGCATGGCAAGCAATCGAGCTGGGCGAGAGCAACCGCCTTGAAGACGCGCGGGTCAATCTTGGCCCTTGCGGCAGCGCCAATCATTTTGTCGACAAAATCCGCAATCTCTGGCCGGTTGTGAAGTCGCCGATTCAGCAGAATTTGATTTTGAAGCCTCAGGAAATTCCTCAGCAACCACCCATTATTGTCGATCACGGTAAAGTCAGCCCGATAGCACTGGAAGCTAGCAGTTTTCCTGGTGGAGCCGTTGTTGCCCCTCCGAGACCATTGCCTGCCCAACAGCCAGGTGCGTCCCCGATCGCGCCGACGGCACCGTCAGCGGTGCCAGGACTGGGGCCAGGCGATAGCGGCGGCAATGATCCTATTAAGGCTCAGCAAGTAAGAACTCAACCACTGCCAAAACCTTCAGCATTCGAGCTGCCAAAGCCGAAACAGTTGAAAGATCAAGATTATTTGAACACTGCCGAATCCGAGTTCGAAACTACCGGCGATCTGACTGAGAAGCTTGCTGGTGTGATCGGCCCCGATGGGCAGACGATTCCGCCCCGTCCGTCTGCTTTGCGCGGACTGCGGCAAACGCTCGCTGACGAGAATCAGGCGCCGCAAGAGGACGTCATCATCCCTGTTCCGGCGCAAGCGATTATCAGTGACATCATTGGTCAGCTTCGCCATTCGAGCGATTTGACTTCCATTCTTCAATACGCCATCGAAACTCTCACTCAAGTTGTGCAAGCAGAAAGAGGTTTGATCTGGCAGGTTGTCGGCGACCAGCTCGCTGTTACCAATGAATTTGCCACGAGCGGACATACTTGCTTTGTCGGCAACCAGCTCGGTTCGCAAGAATCTACAGCCATCGTTCTCGAGTTTCTCTCCCGATTCCCTGACGAGTCGGGCGCTGGCGTTATCAGTATTCCTGATACATCGCATGACACGAATTTGCACAAAATGTCGCCTACACTCTCTTCCCTTATCGAGTTGGGTGAAGTGCGTGGCAGACTAATGGTACAGCTGCGTTCGCGCGGCATTTTCTCCGGATTCTTGGAACTGCAGCAATGCGGAGGACCGCGTGAGTGGAGCCGGCATGATGCAGTCATTTTGCAAAGCGTTGCCGAAATGCTTTCGGTCGTAGTTCAACAGTCTTTTGACCAAAGCAAAATCGAGATGGACGCGCGCGAAATGAAGCTCATCAACGAGATCGCGAGCCTGTTTCGCGACTCTCGTGGTCAGTCTACCGAAGAGTCCCTCGTCAAATCAGTCATGCTCGTTGCTGAGCACATGGGCTTTACGCATTCCCAGATCTATTTGTACGATGCGGAAGAAAACGTGCTCAAAGCGCAGATCAAGGGTGGCGGTCACTCGCTGGTCGATATGAACAACAAAGACAATCCGTTTGTGGCTGTCTTCGAGTCGGGCAGAGGCAAGATCGTCAACGCAGAATTTACTCGCAAGGGCGATAAGTTCTTCGCTCACGACATGGCCCTTGTTCTTCCACTGATTTCAGAAGGTGAGCGTCTTGGCGTAATCGGCTTGTGGCAACGACTGCCTAACAAACCCCAATTCAGACCGCAAGATAGAGAACTCGGTTTGACAATCGCCGGCCACTTGTCGAACGTTATCCGGGCAGAGCAAGCTATTACGATGATTCGCGCGGAACAAGCGCGGGCGGCTCTCATCAACAAAGTATCGAGCGAAATCCGTCAGTCGCTAAAAGAAGTTGACCAAATCATGGAGACTCTTGTCGAGTGCGTTCATGAGTATTTCGGATTGTCGCTTTGCGTCGTCTCGCTTTTCGATTCTCAGCAGCAAGATTTCACCAAGTCAAAAACTGCCGGTCTCGAGCCACCTCCTGCCAAGGTTATTCAGTCACCCGACGAGATCGCCGAACCGGCAATCGAAGAGGAAGAAGCTGCCATTCCCAACTTCGGCGAACAATTGCTTTTAGCCATGCTGGAAGAATTGAAGCTCGAACAGCGCATCTTTATGACGGCTGAGCAAATCAAAGAGAAACTCGCCGGTAAATCTATTGAGATTCCGGAAGATCTGAAGTCTGCAACACTTTTTCCTCTGGTCCACGCTGGGAACTTCAAAGCCGGATTGTGTCTGGTTTCTGCAGATCGCGAGTCGCCGTTCCCCGAAAAGGACATGCACATGGTCACCGACCTTGCCGACAGAGTCGCGGTTGTGGTTTCGCACGCCGAACTGTTTGCACAAGTGGAACGCCAGGCTGTCACCGACCCAATGACCGGCTTGTTCAATCGTCGCTATTTCACCGAACAACTCACGAAGGAAATCGATCGTTACCAACGATTCGGCCACCCCTTCTCGTATATCATCGTCGACCTCGACTACCTCAAGAAGATCAACGATTCTCTGGGTCACCACTTTGGCGATGCGGCGATCAAACATATTGCCAACGTGATGAAGCGCAGTGTGCGCGACGTAGATACTGTCGGCAGATTCGGTGGTGAAGAGTTCGTTGTACTATTGCCGGAAACTGCCCATGAAAATGCACGCATGGTAGCCAACCGTATTTGCGCCGCCATTCGAGCCAAGCCAGTGGAAGGCATCGGCGTCATTACCGCATCCTTGGGTCTTGCTACATTCCCGCAAGACGCACAGGACAAAGACAAATTGCAAGAACTCGCCGACCAAGCTCTGTACTTGGCAAAACACCGAGGCCGAAACCAAGTCTGCTCTGTTATTGAAGATTTGATTCCCAGTCAGGGCGCGCCGCCCGAAGCCCCTGCCGCACCAGTGGCGGTGCCGGCCGGTGCGGTGGAAGCCGCTAATGCTGCTGCCGGGGCTGCTGTCCAAAAGGCCTCTGCGGTGGAAACCGCAGGCACCGTGGATCTCGCGCTTGCCAATGAAAAGGGCATTCTCGGTTTGATTACTCAAATCGTTAAGAGTATCGACGAGAAAGATGCTTACGGCAACGAACGTTCGCCGCGTGCATATTCTTATGCCAACAGCATCGCCCAGGCTTTGCGTCTGTCTAAAGAGCATGCTGAGCTTGTCTCGCTATCTGCTGCTTTCAGCAATATTGGCAAGCTTTCTATGCCAGAGGACCTGTTGCGAAAGAATGGTCCTCTAACTGACGACGAAATGGCGCTTATTCGCAAGGCTCCAAGCCTCGGCGCTAAATTCCTCGAGCCGGCCAAGATGTTGTACAAACTCAGTTCTGTGATTGAAGCATTGCACGAACATTGGGACGGCACCGGATATCCGAAGGGACTGAAGAGCGAAGAAATTCCGCTGGAGTCGCGGATTATTGCACTGGTCGATGCTTATGTGGCGATGACCAGCGACAGACCGTACCGTAAGAGCCTTTCTAAGCAAGAAGCCATTAAGCAAATTCAGGATGATGCTGGCAAGAAGTTTGACCCGCGGCTGGTTAGATTCATGCTTACAGTGTTGCAGAAGGAAGGGTAAGCGTCCCGCGTTACCTCGACGGACAATTGCAGTTTTTGTGACGGCAGCGTCAGCTATTTCCTTTATTCCTACCTATTTATGCTGTTCGGATATGTTCAATCAATGATGAGAAAGCTGTCGCGAGACTGGCGAAAACCCTCATTTCCAGGGCGTTCTATTCAATTGCCTTAATCTTTTGCTTAGGATCTTGACCCCCTCTTGAATACTGGCCTATAATGTTCTCAGATCGACTGGAGACCGACAGCTTATCTTGACGCGGGCCACTAAAACATGACCCGGTAAAACTTTCATGCAAAGAAGGCTGCGGAGTTAAGGCGATACAGGAAAACCTCGTGTCACGAGCACATTAGGAGCAAACCCCTCTGAGCCCGGTGGGTGAACCGGCAGAGGGGTTTGTAGCATTTTCGATTTCTTTTCGATGCCTGTTTTTCAGGCGCTCATCAGCTCTCTCAATCGCACGTTTATTTGCTCACTCACTGACTCACTCATTCGCTCTTCTGATCTTTCTTCAGAAGCTCTTTTGTGAATGTTTCTACCCACTGAATCTCACTATGATCTGAACGCCAGATGAGAGAGAGAATTTCCTGGCTTCCGTCCGCGTTCTTCTTTCCCAGTGCTTCGAAGGTTATTGTCTGCACGCGTCCTTTTGCGTCGCGCTGGATTTTTACGTTTGGAAAACCTGAGCTGTCTGACCATCTGCCATTGTCTGCGAGGAGCTGCTGTACAACTGTTTCGAGAAAGTCTGGTTGATTGCGTTCAATAATATGCAAAAGCTTTTGCAGCTCCAGCACTTCGCATTTTCCGTCAAAGACTTCGAGCGCTTTGCGGCGTATTTCCAGAGATCGAATTTCCGCTTCGTTCATTAACTGCGTACCGGTGCTGAATCACTATTTTATACCACTGCTCGGACGTCGTTTTGAGAAAACAGTTGGAAACGGGAATTGTGCAACGGACAAAGCTAACATGTCGGTGCAATCGACGCGATGAACCTCAGCAAACGTCGAAGCTTGAAGTCGGGGCGGCAATCTTGCCGCCCTCGCGAAGGCGCATGCAATGCGCCACTACGCGGACCGGGCGAGGTATGACGTCGCCCCTACAGAAAGACTTGTTTATGGCATCTGCTCTCGAAAAGATACATTTTGCTTCTGGTATCGAATACGGTGTCAGACTGGTTTGCCGCTTGCGCATGTGTTTTAATTGTCTGAATCTGGATACCTGCAGCTGGGGTTTATAAAATGGCAGACTGGTTTACCTACGCGCTTTTGACTTCCCTTCTCTGGGGCTGTATTCCTGTGCTCGAGAAGACCGGCATTCAGGCGATGGACAATCTGTTTGCGGCTGCGCTGATGCGTGCTTCCGGTGCCATCATGGGGGCCGTTTTAATACCGATCTTTTCTCCTTCCGCATTCAAAGCAATAGCAACCGCCCCGCCTCGTGCCTATCTTTGCCTTATGGCGGCGGGCTTTCTCGGAAGCTTCGTCGGACAGCTGACCAACCTTAATGCTCTCAAGCTGGGCGAGGTAACCAAGGTTGTGCCAGTCACTGCTTCCTGGCCTCTTCTTGCAATGGCAGCGGCATTTATACTTCTCGGTGAGCCGGTCACCGCGAAAAAGGTAGGCGCGGTGGTGCTTGTTGTTAGCGGCGTTATCCTGGCGCGGATCTAGCTGCCGATTTTTTTTGTTTCGACCTTGGGCTCCGATATCGGGCGGTAGCTCGTGCATGAAACCGCCATCGGGCGCTCGACTTTCAAGCAATCGGTAGGGCTGTTGAAACGGCAATCGTCGCAAAGAAAGCGTCCTCTGCCTTTTCGATGCCACGCAGAATACAAGGTAAGTGCAGACGCAGCGGCGGCGACCAGCCCTATCGGCAGCCAATAGCTTAACTCGCCTTCCACGTTGCAAACCTCACTGGTTTAGGTCGGCAATAGCATACAGCACTTCAGTGCATGCTTCGTTTAATCCCTTTCAACATAAACCGATGAGGGACCATTTGTTACTTTTAGTTCGTGCCCTTTGTTATGAACCGTATATGGTGTCACTGCGACTCAGCGTGCAGCACGACCAAGTATGGCATGTGCCTCAGATCTCGAGGCTAGACCTTCGTTGAACTGGCCCAGATTCATTTGTGCATCACTCAAGTTGAGCAGCGCATATGCGAGGTACTTGTGATTTGTGCCAAAGTGCAATTCAAGCGCTCTGCGAGCGAGTTCAAGCTCGCTGACGGCATCCGTGAATCGAGCTCTTGCCTCCTCGCTCAAAGGTCCGTATTGGTCAAATTTTCTTTCGCGCAGTTTTTCAATCGAAAGGTCCCGCAAAGCCAAGCCTTTCTTCAAACGCGCCATGCCGAGATTGGCTCTTGCAATTGCGGTCGTGAGTGCGCCTCGGCCCGCACCTAGTTGTTCGCACATATTCACTAGCAACTGGTAAGTTTCCTCTGCATCAATGAGGTAGCTCAAGACGAGTTTCTTGTACAGGACGCTTCTGGGTACTAGCTTCCCGCGCGAGAATGCCATGTCGTGCAATTTGCTGCGCGATGGAAGTCCGGGCACTGTGACCTGTTCGTAAGGCAATGAATCCTCCGGCATTACGAATTCCAAAGCGCCTACACTTTCGTTGTTCTCGAGAAAGAAGTTTCCCATCGACGAGAGTTGATAACTCATAAAGTTTTGGTTGACGTCTGCCCAGCGAAAAACGATCGGCGCATTGCGTGGTAGTTTCTCACGCTCTCTCTGTTTGTTGATTTTTCCGTTGATACTGGAGCACGTCTCAGTGGCGACCAGGCGATAGGCAATCAGTGCTTCAATTGGCTTTCCAAGGCGATGAGAAACCTCTCCTTCTAAGCACTTTGCCATAGCAACAGGTTTCATCTGGCTGGCACTAGTGAAGACAAATGCTGCCAATCTTGTTTCATTCAGCGCATCCCTCAGCAAGGAATCATCTTTAGCGTTTCGCAGCCTGTGTAGTTCGTACAAGCATGCGGCCATGGCCAGGTGCACAAATCCGATGTCCATTGAATCGCTCATGCCAACGGCTTCGGACATGGCTATTGCCTGTTGCAGATTGCTGTATGCCGAGTCGAAGTCACCACTATCGAGCTGGTAGATACCTTTGTAAAACATGATGCGAAACTTCCCTGACTGAGAACTTCCCATCTCCGAAATCTGTTCGGAAAGTAGTGCCAGTTCATCCGTATCGCTGGCATCAGTAATCGGCCGTATCCTTTGCATTTTTTCTTGCGCGACAATCTTGTACAAAGTCTGTTCCGTTGCGGACCACGGAATGATGCGTTGGCTAAGTTCCGGCATGCTGCCTGGAAGGTAGAGGATGCTCAGCGTGACTGAATAATGCAGGATAAACGCAGCCAGCAACGCGGTGACAATCACCTTTGAGCGCCACCGTTTGCCTAATTTGTTTTGAAACAGTCTGTCAAGTTTGCTGCTGTAGCGACGCATGTAAGCTGCCGCTGCTGAGCCTCCCTGCCACTCGGATTGAGTTTGCTCGATGGCTCTGCTCATCTCCTGCGCGGACTGGAATCGGTTCTCCGGCTCCTTAGCCATGGCTTTGAAAACGATATCTTCCAGCTGTTTCACAAGCCGAACATCTGCTTTCACATTGGCCAAACCAGAGGGCATTTCGCTTACTTGTTTGTGCATTGTCTCCAGAGTGTTGTTGCCAATGAGAGGCGGCTTTCCAGTAAGGCACTCATAGAGCAAGCAGCCCACGGCATAAATGTCCGAACGTACATCGGTCATTTTGCCCAGGCACTGCTCGGGACTCATATAGAGTGGACTTCCAAATACATCGCCGCTTTGAGTCAGCTCTTGCGCTTCCAGACCTGCCTTCGGCAGTATCTTGGCGATGCCGAAGTCCACTAGTTTTACATAGTCTGTGTTGTCTCCAGATGGTATCAACACGATATTGCTTGGTTTTAAATCTCTGTGTAAAACGCCCGATTCATGCGCGTGTTCGAGTGCATCTAAAATTTGCTTGGCAATGCTCAAACATCGATCGATGCTTAGCTGTCCCCATGTCCTGACGATGTCCGAGAGCGCACGCCCTTCCAGATAATCCATGATGATGAAGGGCTGATTTTCTTCCGTAAGACCAAAGTCATAGACCGTGATGATATGCGGATGCGCGAGGTGGTGAGATGCTTGCGCTTCCGCCTGGAAACGTCTCATCATTGTGGGATTGCTGCTCAAATGTTTGTGCAATAGCTTGAGTGCGACGACTTTTCTTGTCAGGGTCTGCTGCGCTTTGTATACGCGGCTCATTCCGCCTGCACCCAGCAGTTCCAATATCTGATACTTGCCGTGAAGCGTTTTGCCAATTACGGCATCTCTGTCGCTTTCAGAGGCGATTCGCATCGAACTTTCAACAGCCGAATTGAAAGCTGTTCTATCCTGTTCGTCTTTGATTTGCTCATTGTCAGCAGGCTGCTTATCGGACGCGTTTTCGCCCGAGGACTCATCAGTTTGTGAATTTTCGGACAGGTCCGGATCGGTGTCCGGCTTCTGCGTAGAGCCTTTTTTCGGCAAGTTGGACTCCAGGAGCCAAATTATGTGTCAAAGCGTCTAGGCGACCCTCATAGTTATGCCCATTGGGTACTTAAGCTTTATGCTCTTAGACTTTATACTCTGGCATAATTGCCATTCAGATGACCTAAGGCATCATGGTTCCCGCCATTCGCTTGCTTCGATTCTCAGGAAAACAATGCTCAAAACGTATCTCTCGAAATTGGTGCTCTATCCGCTTATCATCACGGTTGTGCTCGTCGGCTGCGCCGCGCCATCGAGGGCTGGCGGCAAATTGAAGCCTGGCGAGGCCTGGGTCTTGCATATGAGCAGCAATTTCCTTGGCAATGTCACTTTCAATCTAAGTGACTCCACTACTTCTATCTTTATGGAAAAGCTCGGATTAGAAGCTTTTGGCGATGAGAAGATGACTCAGATTTTGATCTGCAATCACAGAGACAAGACTTTCCTGCAGGAGCCGCGCTCTGAGTGGCAGAAGCGGGCCTCTAAGTACAAGAGCAAGAACAAAAGACACGCCACCTATAAAGGCTTCAAAATCTCAAAAGCCAAGCCAGCCAAGGTTTGTGGACTAAATTGCTCTTTCTACGAAGTAAATGCCATCAAGGCGGACGGCAGTATCGAGCCACAAGACATGAAAAAACAGCTCTGGGTTACTCAAGAGCTGGAGACAGGCAAAGGCGTCGCCAAACAATTTGCGATGGAAATTCTGAGAGTATTTGCACAGTTGGAAGAAACGCCCAATACGGGCGGTGTGCTTCTCAGGCTCAAAGCTGATAAGAGCCGGAAGCTGGTGACAATGCTCGATACTTACAAAGTCGAAAAAGTTAAGAAGGCGCTGGAGTTGAAGGTTCCGAAAGGTTACCGCCGGGTGAAGGATGAAGTTGCGCTCCTCTGGGGCGACGATTCCACGACCGGAGATATGTTCGGCTCTCCATAGTTCCTTTTGTTTATTAACTGTGCGGCTGTCTTGCATCCCCCTCGAGGGGGACGCCGAACTGTAGCTCGCAGGCAAAAAGGCTTCCGTGCCACGAATGTGTCACGAAATGATCCGGACTTTGTCACGATCCGTCCGTAGGATGCATGCATCGACCCCCTGCACCACCCACTCCCCAAGGTGATAAGCAATGACAAAGCGCCAAGCCAAAGTAAGAAGCAACAAGGGCACAACTATCGCTGAATCTCCGATGATTTTGATGGTTTTGTTTATCTTCCTGGCATTCCCGCTCATCAATCTTGGCGCAATCGGCATCCGCTCTTACTTCATCATCAACTCTTGCAAGGAAGCCGCTCACAGAGCCAGCAAATCCTTGACCTACGAACAGGCAGCTCCTGTTCAGCTCGCCAACAATACACCTGCAATTACCGTTGCCGAACAAACCGTTCAACGCTACATGAATGCTTTCACCGGAGTTAAAGTTCAGTCGGTTCGCTCCGGTATCGTCACCGTCAACAACACTACTGGCGTCAAAACCGGTCCTGTATATGCTCCGCTCTCCGGTGGCAATATGTACGGCAACGTCTATTACCTCGAGGTCGAATTGCAGGCTACCGCCGAACCGCTTCTTACCTACAATGGCGGATTGCTCGGCGACATCCCTGGCTTGACCAGACCGCTTACTATCCAAACACATGCTCGCGAAGTTTTCGAAAATCCCAAAGGTCTTCAAATGTAATCAATTCGCTAAACAAGCCAGAGTGAAACTGTAAGCACGAAATTTTAGGAAGACGATCAACGACTCGCAGACCTCAAGGTCTGCGCTTCGTCTTTAAGAGGCTTTGCCGCCGCGGCATCACCAAGCTCGTCAAACACAGACGAGAGGTTTTCGTCAATGGTGGCAAGCAATGACTTTTCACTCGGACTCAAACCGTCGACAGACCGTTCCTTCAGCAATTCAGCTTTCAGATCTCTCATTGTGATTTGCGTCAGCTCTAGTTGCTGGCGTCTTTTTGTGGGGTCTGCTTCCTGTACGGCTAAAAGAAAATTGCATGACGCCATATTTTGTTTGTCGCGAATTCGCACTTCTGCCGTGGTAGCTGGATCGTGCTCGTTCAGCGTTTGAATTTGCCGCAATGCGATGCGCATGTCTTCATACTTATTGCTGTCGCGGCAAACTGTGGCGATCTGGTTGAGCGTAGCGATAATTCTGTCTTTACCTGCACCACTTTCTTTTTCGAGAGAGAGTGCCTTGGTTAAAACTGCCAGCGCTTCTTTGAAATTTTGGTCTTGCCACAATAACATCGCCAGCTCTTCCATCTTTGTCGCTTTATTCAAGCGGTCGTCCGCGGTTTCGGGCGCCGAAAGAGCGGCAAGCTCCGCTTTTTGTTTTTCAATCTGTTCTTGCAGTCTGGCTTTCTGAGCGCCCAGTCCCTGCTCTTTTGACTGACCGGATATGCGCATGGATCGTTCAATACTGACTGCTGCAATCCAGCAGAGTACGCAAGCGAAAAACAAAAGAAAGACTGTTTTTGTGGTAAGCAGCTTTTTCATACCATCACTTACCACGCGAGCGCGATATTGTGTCTCGTCGTTGACAGTCTCATCTTCAACAGTTAGATTAAAGCTCAGCGAGTATGGAAAAAATACCCGAATTTGTCACGCGTCTCATTTACTATAGCCTAGTATCACGGAGTCCAGTAGCAAGAGTTCATCACAAGAGCAATTGTGTGACGATGACGCGATTTACTAAAACAAAAATCGACAGAAGGCTAAGCTCGCGCTCTCCTCTCGGTCAGGGTGTTATTGCGCTTAGCGCGCTCATCGGACTTATTCTGATACCGATTATCGGCATCTTCTCATTTGAAATTGCGCGATATCAGGCGGGCGTGCAACAGCTGGAAGCCAATACAGACTCGGCTGCTCTCGCGGGTGCGGCAATGCTCGTAACATCCAGATTTCAAAAGCCCACCGATCGTTTGCGGCGCTTTGAAGAAGCAGAGAAGGCTGCGGAAAACGCCTTCAAAAGCACGTTTGCAAACACGGGCGGACAGCTCAACATCATTCTCGGCAGTACATTGACGACAGCCGTCAATGTTGGGCGTGGTGGCAGATTGCAGATAGGCAGCCAAGCTGGGTATTGCCAATTCAAAGTTGAAGCGATCAATCCTGCCAACTTTCAAGTCGTAGAGCCGGATAGCTCAGATGCAAAAGCGATCAGATTTACCGCTCTGTTTACTGGAAAGCCTGCCTTCGGCAGATTTTTGCAACTCAATAATTTGGTGCCGCTCTACAGCAAGTCGACTGCTGGTGTTCCAATTCTTGACGTGGTGATGTGCTTTGACATCTCGGGATCGATGGACGATTCGACGCGCGTCTCGATGGTCAATAGAAAGTGGACGGTGCCCGAACCGGAGCGCAGTCAGATCGAAGCTGCGTGGCTGCAGTACAAGGCTGCTCGTGATGATTTTGACAGGTTTTTGCGCAGCCCGGGATATACGAGAGCCGAGTGCGATACTCGCCGCTCAAGCCTGGTAAATCAGTTCAATGAGTATTTGAATCTGCGTAAAACATTGGCGCTTTCCAAAGGAAGACTTGATTGGTCTCAGCTTCAATACGGAACTCTTGCCGATTGCGTGTTTACTCCGCTCGAGCCTAACGGTTCTACGATCAATTGTTTATTTCCTCAGAATTTGAATGTCGTCAATTACACGAAGTTGCGCATGAATGCTGCCAATCCGCGACTTCCAACCTTCAATTGCAATGAGAGATACTTCCAGGAGACCGGAGATCGAAACGCCGTTTCCGGATCTGGTGGGCTCGATTGTGCCACCAGTGGCGGTGTGCCTGTTCCGCCCAGTGCACCCTCGAATTATGTTTGTGCCTGTCCGAATGAGCCTGAGGGCATGACCGACATTGTTGTTCATTGCGACCAGCAGGTGAATTCGAAGCCCCAGCCGATTTTTGGAACCATCGGACCGATGCCTCTGGGTCCAGGGTCACGATTCAGCTATACGAAAAAACGCAATCCGTACAAAGGACAAACATATTCCTTTGATGGACTTGGTTATCTTGTGGAAGCGTCGCGAGGCAATCTCGAACCGCAGCGTTTCCAGCAGCTGCAAGACAACCTCTTCAAGAAAGCGATCGAGCTTGGTCAGTTGCCGTCGCAAGGGCAGACCGGATATCAGCAAGCGTATTTGGAACTGGCAAGTAAGTTTTGCCAACCAGCTGCAGCGACAGTGGATGCTTTGGAAAACTTCTACCAAGCACTTCAGGGTGCCGGATCCGATGTTCGCTTCGGTCTGGTCTCTTATGAAACTTTGAGTTCACCGCCCGGTTTTACTGAAAAGCCAATTCCCGATATCGCCAGCAAAGATCCGGACGTTCCTAATTGTGCGTACGACATCAACAGTACATTCCCCGGACCCTCCGGTCCGCTCAAGCGGCCCATCTTGTACATGGATCTGGCAACTCTCAAAGATCCCGACAAAGACTTGATTCCTGATCCCACTGATTCTTCGAAGCCGGATCTCACAATCAACGAGGCTTTCGAAACTTATCTCATTGCTCTGCGCGCGACCAACACCGCAGCATCGTTGAAGCAAGCGCTCGATATGCTCGACAAGAGTCCACGCAAAGTTTTTGCACGTCAGGTAATTATCCTCATTACCGACGGTGTGGCCACTCGCGATGTGAACGGTAATCCTTCTACGTCACTCGGTTACTCGCAATCGCGAGAGTTTGCCAGGCGTGCAAATGAAAGACAGATTCCAATTTTTACAGTTGGAGTTGCGCAGAATGCGCCGGTAGAAGCATTGCAAAGACCGTTTCTTGGCGACGAGCAAACACCCGCAGCCGAAGGACTTGCTACATTGTCCGGCAATGGTGCACGCTTCTTTCCGGTCAACCGCAATTCGATTATCGCCCCTGGCGGCGGTCAGGTAAATGCAATCAGTCAGGCCTTTCTCCAGGTTGCACGCAGCTTGGTTCAGTTGATTGAGTGATGCCGATGAAGATGAGAACACGCAGAAGAACAACTGGGGTGTCAGCCGTAGAGCTGGCAGCTAGTGCGTTTTTCTTTGTGGTGTTGACGCTTCTTGTGGTTGATATTGCGGTTCTTGTAGTCGCTAATGCCACGAATAACGAAGCCTGTCGCGATGCTGCTCGGGCCGCCGGATTGGCTCCGCCGGACAAGGCTCGCACTGCAGCGAACGGGGCGCTGACGACTCACCAGCGTATAGACGGTTTTTTTGTTCGCGACTTGAAAATCGTAGATTTCAAATACAACGGACTGCCGCCGACTTACGGTAATGCGAATCCGTTAGACCCAAACAATCAACCGACTGTCTTTGTCACCACTGAAATTACAATCAAGATTCCGGCGCAAATATTTTTCTTCGGCGCTGAGTTCCGGGGTGAAGACGGCTCGCTTCGCTACCGCAGCAGTTACTTGTATCCAATCTTGAATCTCCAGGCTTCTGTGCCGGAAGATTCTTTCGACCCGGATCATACTTTCAACGTTGGAAGTTCGACGCCGGCAGTTCCCGGCGAGTGCAAGGATGATATCCCGCCATGCTTCGATCCTTCTCCAAGTCCGAATCCATCGCCAAACCCGCAGCCTCAACAGCAGCCTCAAGCGCCGCCGCCACCGCCGCCTCCACCTCCGCCCCCTCCACCGCCGCCACCCCCACCTCCGCCGGGCGGCAACAACGAGGACCCGTAGATTTCAATTTTGTTGGCAGTTTCTGGCTCGGACAAAAGTTCTTTCCATCTTTCTAACGCACCGGCTTCTGTGGCGCATACGATTGATTTGCGTTTGAGAAAATCCAAATGCGCGATTAATTCTGCCTTGATAGCGGCAGCTTTCTGTGTGCCGTCATAGACTAAGAGTTTTGGTGGTCCGAAGAAACGATCTGCAAGCCGCCTGATTTTGCCTGCGACCTTTTCCAGATCCTCTGGATAGATGAATGGAATGAACGCCGCCATCATCAACCATTGGAAAGTCGGCAGGTTCATCGAAAGATCGATTGAGATGTGCAAAAGCAATCCTGCTGCCAGGACGATGTATCGCAGGTCTTTGAGCCAAATTATGGTAAAGAGAGAAAATTCTATCGCCAGTGTTGACCACGTAAGAAGCTTCAAAATCTCTATATTCTCTGCAATCGGTGCGAAATAGAATCTTCTGAAATCTTCGAGTCGAGTTGTGTAATAAAGTGCGGTGCCGTTGACCCACATTTCGCCGGCAATTTTTGAGAAGAATGCTTGACAGTAGAGAAGTGTCAGCTGAATCTGCATAAGACGCTGTGCCCATGGTGCTTTTGCCTGAGGGCTTCTTGCTTCCTTTCCACCGCTTGTGTAGGTTTTGATCAGGCGATCTACCGAGAGCGCATCTCCGCAATTTGATACGGCCAGGTAAATCGCAGAGATACGCATGATTGTGTCGCCGCTGTTTAGTATCAACCAGTTGTGGTGGTGGAATGAAACGATGCCAAGAAAAACTAGCAGTGCACTAACGCGAGTGAATAGTCCAATGGTAAGCGTAAACGCAGATATCATCAGAATCACAAAAGCGATCTGTATGGTCGCATTTGACATGGGGAAGATGATTAATGGGTCCAGCAATATTTCACTGGGCCACTCGCGTGATACCGGACTTGATACCGGGCTTTCTGGTCCGAACCAAAAGAGTAGATCTGGTGCGAGGAGAAATCCGAACCAGAGCACAATCAATCCGTATACAATTCTGTATAGAGCCATGGGCATCGGTGAGATGGGTTCAAACCAGAATTTGAGCCAGCCTTGCCACAGCGCTTTGAGGGTCATTTCAGGTCACTCTCCAAGACTTTGTAGGTGAATAAAGTGGTTGGCTTCACCTGTGGTGGCAAAGGATCTTGAGCACCGGTTTTGGGCTCGGGAATATTCGACGAAAGCATTGATATCGTAATTGATACCGGTGGATTGCTTTTGTCGTTGTGAACTCTCGCCAGGTACCGTGCGGTGTCCGGCATTACCAGACCGAATGTATTGTTCTTTACGCGATCTTGCGCCCATTTACGAAAACGATGCGCACGCAGTTGTTCAATTCCAGTTTTGCTTTCTTGCCTTGGAAATTCCCACACCGACATGCTGCCGTCTCTGAAATTGACTAGTGCATAGAGATGGTAATTTTCCTTTCGAATCTCCGGCGAAAAAACATTCCACGCCTGCCATAATCCGAAAGCGCCGAGGAATGGTTGCACTGGCTGAATCAGTAGATCTCTGGGTGCCCATGACGGCAATAACATTAGACAAAGTGAGAATATGTAAGCAGCGATGCCTGCACTGAGAAAAACACGCCACTTCGTTGTTTTTACGGGTTCTTTCGGAACCTCGAAGCTCTGGGGAACCTCTTTGCTGTTTCTGGAAATGTAATCTCTGAGCGTGCTTGCTTCATCAAAGCGGCCGGCTTCTTGATATAGTTGCGCTAAATCTGCAATTCTATTGATCAATGGCATTTAGTTTTACCCAGCTGCAAGCCCATTTTACCTGTCCCGGCACGAGGCGAGGGCGTGTTTTTTCGTCCGCTCTGATTGGCGTGCTGGGATTGATAATTTGCCCTGTTTCGGTTCTGTCCGATTTGGTCTTTGCGGCAGCCGAAAGTCCTGCTGCCGCGAGGCTTCACGTTAATGCAAGAAACGCTGAAAAATTGGGCAACCTGCGCTCTGCTATGGAGTATGAGCAGCAGGCTGCACACCTTGCGCCAGCCAATGTCATTTACCAGGGCGAGTATGCGCGCCTGTTGTGGGCATCTGGCTTTGTAGAGCGGGCAATAAAGGAGTGCCGCACTGCACTGAAGCTGGACCCGGATAATACTAAGCTTCGATTCAACGTTGCAGTGATGCTGCAATCTACCGGTGATCCGAAGTCTGCAATCGTTGAGTACGAGAAGCTCCTCAAGAGCACACCTACCGATGTACAGGCTAGGCTGGGATATTTGCAGTCGCTTGCCCTTGCTGGACGTTCGCAAGAAGCGGTTAATCAGCTTGATGCATTGTCATTGCAGGCGAGAAAATTTCCGCTGACATTGATTGAAGTCGCGAACACTGCAATAGAAATCGATCAGCCACACAGGGCAAAAGAGATGCTTCGCGATTTTGCAAGTTCTGGAAACTCGCGTGCTTTGTCTCTCTTATATATGGCTGCCGCAAGCGATAATGATGAGAAGCTCGCGCTGAGCATTCAGAAGAAGGTCTTGAATAGCGCGCCTAAGGATGGTCGGATTTATCTTGTTGCTGCGAAGCTCGTTTCTGCATCGAACGACTCTGAAGCAGAAGATCAGATTTTGCGACAGGCAATGAAGAGCGTTCACAACGATGGAGATCTGTACGCGCAGCTGGCCGGCATCTATTTGAACAACTTTGCCAAATCGAAGACAGCCGCAAGTCCAAGTGGTGGAAGAGGATGGCTTGATTTGGCAGAAAGAGCGCTCAAGTTTGCAGAAGAAATACATGTGAAAGCCTGGCGTTATCGCTTCGCCCATGCCGGGGTACTTGCTTTGCAAGGTAGGAGCGATGAAGCGGCAGCCATGATTGAAGAACTCGCGCGCACGGAGCCGAAGAACGAATTGGTTCAATATTGCCGTGGGCGGCTTCGCGCTTACAGCAACAATCCAGCAGCAATGGCTCGACGCAATTTGAAAAGCCTTTTCGGTGAAGCCCAGCGTAGTGGCGCTTCGCCTTCTGCCTTTGATGATGCAATTACCTTGGCATGTTCGCGAGCCTACTTCGATAAGCTCGGCTGTGGTTGCCATACGGCAGTTTTGGAGTTGAAGTGGAAACGTTCGGGCGGTGTGCTCTACTCGAAGGTCATTTCCGAACATCCGGCGGTCGGTTTAATCGTTCACAAAATGGGAGACCCGGAGGGCTTTAAGGGGCGGATAATTTCTGCCGCCGCGTCAATAAATGAGCGGATCACGAGGGTCGAAACTGAGACTGTGAAGGGCTTAGGGGCGTTGTCGATGAACGTTGTCGCGCCGGAAGCGCAAGAGAAGCCGCCGCTCATGGCTCGGCTCGCTGCCCCGGAGCTGCAAAAGCTCTAGGTGCTTGGGTAAAGAGCCGCAACACCTGGTTGGGAAATCCTTTCAGCCAGGGTGCCTGTGTGCTATTGTGAATTCACGTCCCTTCGCTCGAGGAACCCGTCGTCAAATGACTCAGGCGTCGCCGCCGGAAGAATCTGCCGACTTGCGTATCGGAAGCCTTCTCGCCCTAAGTGGTCTCGTTCGTGCCTCTGATTTGCAAGAGGCGCTTACGATCGCCTCTCAGACACAGATGCCGGTTGGGCGCGTGTTGGTTATGTCCAACCGCCTCTCGGAGGAAGCGCTCAGAGCCGTAGTCGAAGTGCAGTCCCTGGTCAAAGATCGAGTTTTAACGCGTGAGCAGGCACTTGACTGTGTTGAACAAGCGCGTAGATCAAACAAGCCGCTCATCGAAGTCCTTCACGAGCAGGGCTTGCACCAGCCGCAGCGCCCGACCAATCGTCTCGGCGAGCTGTTAGTTGATTGCGGGCAGATTTCACACGAGCAATTGGAACGGGCACTCAAGATGGGCGGCGCAACTGGCTTGCCGCTCGGTCGCGTCCTGGTTCTCTTCGGACTGATTACAGAACCGCTTGCCGCACGTGCGCTGCAGATTCAAGATGAGATCCGTAAAGGACAGGTTTCGCGAAGCGAAGGACTGATGACATTCCGCATGGACCGCATGCGCATGCAGGGCTTGAAGAGCAAGGACAAAGATAAGACTTACAAGATCAAGCTTGGTGAACTGTTCGTCGCCGCTGAAGTTCTCTCTACATCAGATGTCGATGCGGCGCTGGAAATGTCCTGGGCGAACAATAAAATGCTCGGTGAGATTCTCACCGACTTGGATTGGATCTCTCCGGAAATGCTGTTGGGTGCATTGAAGCTGCAGCAGAAACTTTGGTCGGGAGAGATTGATTTGGAGCGGGCGGTCAATGTCGTCAAAGACATGTATTCGACCGGCGTCAGCTTCGACTTGTCGTGGGGGCGTTTTGGTCAAACCAGCGATCCGCTCGATAAGGAACTTACACTGTTCGAATTTCTCAAAGTCGCCGGTTTCATGACGCGCCGTCGGTTGACGGAGTTGATTGAAAGTTGCATCACAAATGGCGACCTGCTCGATCGCGTGATGGAGAACGCCGGAATCACTGATTACGAAAACGCTGATTTGATGCGCAAAGCCATTAAGACAGCAGTTACCGATTCGTACTTGCTCCGCGATATTCTTGCAGAGTCTGGAATTATGGAACGGGAAGCCGTGCAGGCCTCTGAAAGTCTTGTTTCGTTAGTTCAAGAAGGTGCGCTGCCACTTGAACGCGCGATTATGGCATTCACCTATTGCCATGACCAGCGAATTCCCGCGACGGAAGCAATCGCGCAACTCGGCTTCCCTGCGAAGTAGTTGTGACGTTTGAATTCGACTAATCATGAACGTATTGAGTTATAGAACATCAGACCAAAACTTTCTTACGTTTGATTTGTTAGTTGATGACGTGCCGATTTATGAACTAATTGGCACTGACTGTCTGGGCATACCACACTTCATGTTTGAAGGAGGAATGCCTCGTAAAAATGATATCGAAGACGAATTCTTCATTTCTGTTTGCGGATGTGGCATAGATGGGTGTGGCTCAGTCTCTTGCACAATTCAGCAGGTAGGCGATGAAGTTGTATTTTGCGACTTTAAATTCTGCCAGCGCAATCCGACCTTTAGATTCTCTGAATCGAACTTCAAGCAGGTGCTGGAGCAGATTCGCTCTGAATGTCGTGTTGAGACTGAAAGGCAAGACACCTTAGCTCTCGATTATGTATTGAACGAATCTGAAACCCAATACAACCGAGAATCAATTGCGGCCTACGTTAAGTCGGTTGCGACTGTGCTCACCTTGCCCGATATCAAAGAATTGATTTCAGACGAAACCAGAACATCAAATTTCACCGCGCATGAAGTTGCAAAATGGTTGACGACGGATAGAGCCTACGACCTTGTATTGGAGCACGTTCCACCTGAATTGAGAGAACTCAAGAAAACGCACCTTCCGATGCCGAGAATTTGCCACTTCATTCCTTTTGAGTGGGGATTGCATGTTTGCGGAGACACTGACGCGTTGAACGTGATTTGTGCAGGATATGGTGAAGGGCGCACAGATCTTATTGAAATAGTGACCATTCCACTACCAAACTTCGGTTGCGTTGATAGCTGAAATCGCTTGGGGTACTGGTCTTGCTACTTCAAAAATCCATACACTGCGAAAAAAATTGGACTTCTGAGCGGATGGCAGAGTTCGATTTTATTGCCCTCTGCATGCAAAAAAGCTGAGGATACGAGGGTTTTACTTGCCAAAGAGTTCAGGGGCGACTGACTTAACGGCGCTGGCGCTGATGGCTCCGGCGAAGTTGGTTAGCTCTGCGCCGCTCTTTGTTTTCGCTCGTTGAGCCACGACAGCGACTACTTTTCCACGAATGCTTACTACAGGACTTCCGCTGCTGCCGGAAGTGACAGGTGCATCTACTTGCACTGTATTTGGTGTCACGCGACTGACTCGTCCTGTGGTGAAAGTCGGAGCGTAGTATTTTTCTGAATCTTTGTCGAGCTGATCGGACGCTAGTGGGTATCCGACGACTTGAATCTCTTGTCCTTCCGACGCAGGCAGGAGATCAAATTCCAGTGGCATTGGATGAACACCAGGGGCGGACAAAATGGAAATGTCCGGATCACCTTCGCCGCCTTCTTTGTAGAGTGATGCTTCGATAGCAGGAATTGTGGCTGGACCTGCTGGGTGCAAAAAATAACCGATGATTGGATTTACTCTTGCCATTTGCGCGTATTTCAAAAACCGGGCGCGCGACGGATCGGCGCGCAGGCTCAGGTTTTTCTCATAACACTCCCAGATCGCGTCGACAGTGTTTTGATAGTGAGCACGTTCGCCGCCTGCAAGTCCTGGCTTGATGCTGAGGTTGATCGTCTGAAGCAATTCGTTGAATCGCGCTTCGTGATCTTTGAGGAAAGCGGTTTGTTCTGCATACAACCGCGTTGCAGCAAAGAAGCGTGCGCACTCGGCGGCTACAGGTCCGCAAGTATCGCCGGCGACATGCTTATCAGTGACGTAATAAGTCTTGTCGCGTGCTGCGGTTTTGATGGGAAACGCGGTGCCGTATCCCATAATTTGAAATCCGCGCGCGTCGTCCTTTAAAGTGCAGTAAACAGGAAATCGATACTTTGGTGAAAGGTCGGACACGTAGCACCAGTATTGATCTCGCAAGCGAAGTTTCAATCCGGGGCGAACATTGAGCACTTGACCTTTCAGGCGCTTGTCGAGTTTTTCCCAGGTTTCAACTGCTGTGGATGCCGGGCAGGCGACGCCCAGCGTGAGCGTCAGTAAGATGGCTAGTGATTTGCCCGAGTTGCAAAGTTTCACTTGAGGTCTTTCCTGTTTCCTCGTTATGTCCGTCGGTCGGCGGCTGTCCGAATTATAGCCAGACTCGACATTTTTGCCCCTATCCGCGAATCTCGGCTCTCTAAGCTTTCAGCAATGAGCCGTGCCGGCAGTCGGAACAAAATCCCTAAAATGCCGCTGCTGTTGCTTCTGCGGGCGTCAGGCTGACTTCGATTTCGAATGTTCTATTCCACGGCTGTTTGACCGAAATGCTGCCCGGGGTGAATTCGAGGCACTTCCCGATGCGCAAAACATATGGGGCGAGCATCGCTGCCAATTCATTTCCGGGCAAAGCGCCTTGCAGTTTCGGACGTACCTGAGTTTGATATCCCCAATCGTCGGCAAGTCGGACAAACAGGCAGCGTTGAAGAGGAAGCTCAACGTTGGCGTTGTTCTTCTTGCCATACCAGTGCGCGATTGCCAATGCAAGCGTGGAGCCGGTGGCATTTCCGGTGGTGTTCCACCCGCCGTAACCCCAAAGTTTCTTCAGTAAACCCGGCTTGGATAGCATCTTTTCAATCAGTCCGGGATCGCTGCCGTTGGCGTACGCAACATCGGCGATGGCGACGGGAATGTGGCTTGCTTCCAAAAAGCGAATCGAATTTTCTACCGATCGCTCGGTCTCGACATTCGTCAAATTTGGTAAGCCTGGTATCAAAACATGATCGCCCTGGCGCGAATCAGGAAGATGGACGAGGAATGCGAAATCCGCATCAATAGCGGTTGCAACCGTAGTCGTGTTGTAGGTGCCGGTTACTTGAACGCCGCATGCTTTCAAATGCGACTCGATTGTGCGCGCAATTGTTTGACCTTCATAGCGGCTGAAAATCTCGCCCATGGTGTCATTGGAGTAGACCAGAGCAACCTTCGGTGCTCCGGCTTTGGCTGTCAGATGGCGTGCGATAAGAGAGCATAAAACCTCATCAGCACCGGCATAAACCGAAATGCGATCGGTGATGTTCATGTCTTGCGCTGATTTTTCCAGCATCTGTTTTTCAACTAGGTTCAAACCATATTCGCCGGAATCATCCAGGCTGAGCGTGATGCGCTCGATTTGTTTGTCTCTTACAAGTTCCAAACATTTTTTCAAGGCCTGGAAATTTCTAAAGCGCGTGTCCATGTAATCCTGCCGAATCTCAGCCGGGACGCGCATCTCCAGAGTGCGCAAATGAGTGCGATCGCCTTCGCGATTTTTTGTCAGCTTGTGCATCTCTTGCGACCAGGCATAAATTTCGCGACCATACTTTGCCCAGTATTCTTTTTCTTCCGTGTTGTCGTAATTGTCAGAGATGCGCATGATACTTGCCTGGCAAGATATCGAGGGTTTCTTATCGCTGCGCTTGTACCAGGCTTTGAGTCCATCGACACGCTTCAAGACTTCAGGCAGTGTAATCGGCGCCCGGCGAGAAGGAATCAACCCGCCGTAGAGCAAGCTGTCGAGCGCCAGGATTAGTGTGTCCGGCTTCGATGCACTGGCTTGCTCCAGCCACTCCATGAGCTTCGCCGGGTCGGCTGGCTGCGTGAGCGAACCCATTAACTTGCGCGGGGGCGCAATAGTTTCAATGCCCGCAGCCTGGGCGACCATCTGAGGATACACATATGTAACCGGGCGATCGTCGAGAGGCAGAAGCAGCAATTTCATTCAGTGGGACCCCTTCTCTTATGGTTTATTCGAATCAAGTGAACCTGGAATTGAATGCTGGGATGGCGGCAACGCGGTTGTCGTGCCGAATTTCACTCCCTTTTTCACTTCGTTTTCCGCAGCAACAAGCACGCCATTGTCGGCGCCCTCCGTTTGTTCGGGCGAGATAGTCTGGCAGACTTCAGCATCGCTGAAATCATCTTTCGACCAGACGACCGCTTCGAAGTAGAAGTTTTGACCAATCATGTCGCCCTGGACAGGCGTTTCTACGAACATCTGCCCAATGCCACCCTCTCCTATGCGGATAAGTGAAACGAGCTTTCTATCCGCACCGAGTCGAATTTTGTGACCGGCAATATCCTTTGCACCGGAGTTTTTGTCGGCCATGGCAATTGCTGCCCAGGCGCCCGGTTTGCCCTTGATGATGAATTCTTCCGAGCGTCCCAGAATCATGCGCCCAGGCAAATACAAGCGCGGCGGCACCAATCTGTCCGCGAGTCTCAGGCGGCTGGCAAGCGTGCGGCGTCCGGATATGGAAATAGGCTGTGTGACCGGGTCGTCATTCGCCGAGCCGGTCTGCTGCGAACCTCTGGTAAAAGGTGTGGGAAAGGTTTTAAGCATATTAGGCGGTCCGAATTCTTCGCCCTCCGCCAGCGCGGGCAGGCAAAAAGCCGGGACCAAAAAGCTAATTGCCAGTGCAATAGCGGCTTGTCTGCTTGCTTTTGAAAACAATCTCATGGCATCCGATTCTATATATATGTTGGACTTAGTGGATTATATCGCCTTGCCGATTGTCCCGGCCGGCGGTTCGCTGGGAAACATTGATATGCTGGATGGATATGGTCGAGGGATACGTCAAAATTTGGCTCGATTAACTGCCTCAGGACCGCCGCAGACGCTGGCGACCACCGTCAAGGAATGGTTGCTGGATCAAGTGCCGCTTATGGAGGCGTTTCTGGTTGCCGTTAGTATCCATGTGGCGCTATTTCCAATCATGTGGTTTATCGGTTTTGCTTTGCCCTGGCCTAAGTCTCCGGTGATTACTACAATCATTGAATATGATCTTGGAAACTGGCCCGAAATGCCTAAACCGAAAAAGATTTTTGAATTCCGCGATCCTAAGCTAAATCAGTAAATGGAAATTTCGGCCGAAATTTTCTTTTTCCGTTTGCATTAACTTTGGATTTTTGATTGAACTTTTTTGCATATCCACTCGTATTTAATTGTGTATGCAGTCGGATGCTATGCAGAATTTTTATCGAATTGGTCGTGGAACTACGGATCCGTCAAGCGGTTCTTAGCCTAGACTGATACTTAAATCACAGACGCGCGCATTACCCGTGGTGGCTGGTGATATCAAAGAATATCTTTTGGATTTGCGGCTTGTATCCGCTGGAATTTGTTATCGGTGTGTGCTGGATAGAGAGAAGGCGATTGGTATGAATAGTGGCAACGGCAAAGAGCAAGAGAATTCAGGTGCAGGAGCAGGGATGAATCTCTCCGCGCGCGGCAAGGTTTGGCTTGTGCCAAAAATCACCCCTGCCGAAAGCGAGCTGATTGCCGCAGCTGCCGGGTCGGATCTCATTGCTCGTCTGCTGGTCAGACGCGGTTTTGACACCGCTGCAAAGATTCAAGCCTTTCTCGACAGTACGGGCTATACCTATACCGACCCGATGGAATTGCCGGACGTGGACAAGGCTGTTGCTCGCATCACTGATGCAATTGAGAAGAAACAGCACATCACCGTATATGGTGACTACGACGTCGACGGTGTGACCGGGACATCGGTTTTGATGACGGTGCTGAAACGGCTAGGTGCTTCGGTAAACTATTACATTCCTCATCGCACGAGCGAAGGCTACGGGCTCAATGTCAAAGCCGTAAGCATTCTCGCCAGCAAACAGCGCACCAAATTGATTATTACTTGCGACTGCGGGGTCTCGAACTTTTCGGAGATAAACCTGGCGCGTTCTCTGGGCGTAGATACTCTGGTGCTCGATCACCACACCATGCCGGAAATGCTCCCACCTGCTGTCGGTATCGTGCATCCTAAGCGCCTTCCTGAAGACCACCCGCTTTTCCACCTGCCTGGAGTGGGAGTTGCCTACAAAGTCTCTGAAGCCCTTTTAGCCGCACATGGTCACCCTGAAGAAGCTGAGAGTCTTCTCGACTATGTCGTTCTCGGCATGATCGCGGACCTGGTACCACTGGTCGGCGAAAACCGCCACATTGTTCGCAATGGACTTCAGGCTTTGCTCAAGTCGCCGAGACCTGGTATGCAAGCACTCCTCGGTCAGGTTCAAAAATCCGGCGATACGGACATGGTCGCATTCGGGATTGCTCCGCGCATCAATGCTGTTGGACGACTTGCCGATGCAAATACTGCGGTTGAATTGTTGACGACAAACGATGCGTCTGTTGCGGAAAACATCGCCAAGCAGCTTCAATTGGAAAACACACGTCGTCAGGACTTGTGCGAGAAGATTTTTGCGGAAGCAGACAGGATGGTTCAGGACAGAATTGATCTGTCTGTGGATCGCTGCATTGCCATCTATAAAGAAGGCTGGCATCACGGTGTTGTCGGCATCGTCGCATCGAAGCTCGTCGAAAAATACAATCGCCCTGTTTTCATCGGTGAGCTAGAGCCGGAGGAAAATGTCGTCAAAGGTTCGGCGCGCGGCGTTGAAGGAATTGATCTATATCAAGTTCTCAAAGCAAACGAGCATTTGTTGAGCCGATGGGGCGGACACAAGATGGCTGCCGGCTGGGGCGTAGAAGGTGCGAAGGCTGATGTTCTCTGCCGTGCACTTACTGACACCTGCAACAAAATGCTCGCCGGCGATCCGCTCATTGCGACTTTGAATATTGACGCAGAGGCGTTGGCGCCAACCGTCGATCTTGATCTCGCGCGCAATTTGCAATCTTTGGCACCCTTCGGAATGGGCAATCGCAAGCCGATTTTCATTTTGCGTGGAATGGTTTGCCAATCAACTCGCGTACTTGGAAAAGATGGAAAACATCACCGTGTGATGCTGGAGCACCATGAAATACCGCAACCGCTTGAATGCGTGATGTGGAATACGCAGGGTGTCGTTCCGCAAGACGGCGAGCGCATCGACGTAGCATTCACGCCTGAAGTAAATACTTTCAATGGACGCGATCGGCTGCAATTGGTTTTGTCCGACTGGCGCATTGAACGGCAAGGCGACGACGATATCAGCGTCACGGAATTGACTCTAAAGCGCAGCGCAATGGTGCCGCAAAAAGCTCCAGCCGCTCCTGCTGCCTCACCAGCAGCGGAAAATATCCCTGCATTGGCAGGGGGGCGTCGCGAAATCCGCTCGCAGATAACGACATGGAAAGACCTGCGCGAGTTCGACAATAAGAGCGAAGTCTTGAAGAAAGCGGCAGAGCGCTTGGGTAGCGACTATGTACTGTTCAGTGAAACGATTCCGGAAGCTGGAAATCTTTCTGTTTCCGATCGCACTGCATTGAAGGCTGCGAGCAATTTGATCATCTGGCAGTATCCGCCCAGCTCGAACGTGCTGAAGGAAGTTTTGGACAAGGTCAAACCTAAAACCGTCTTTGTCGTCGGGCAGCCCGACGATGTCAGTGACGACGCTTCTGTTTTTCTGAAACGGCTAATCGGACTTATCAAGTATGCCGTCAACAACAGAGAGGGCCAGGTTGAGGGTGAGAAACTTGCCGCTCTCATGGGCACCAGCAAAATGGCAATCGCCCTTGCCCTCACGCTGCTTCGCAAGATTCATATGGTGGACTGGTTTGCCGAAGAGGGCTGCCTTTTCCTCGATCTCATCGGGCAGCCGGAAAGCGCACCCGAAAATCATCCTGAATTCCGCCAACTGTCGGATAGTTTGAAGCAAGTCAAGAAGTTTAGGACGTGGATGTCCGAATCCGCGCTCAAAGAGATACAATTAGCGGTCGCTACCAACCAGATTGAGTTGGTAAGCCCTGGCGACGCCATAGAGCTGGGTTCCCTTGAAGAACCAGGGGATGACACGCTTCTGACCGTTAATGAGGATATTGAAAATGACCAACCCGACAGCCGCGAAGGCGTCAGCATCTGAGCTTACGCTGCCACTGTCCACGGAAAAGTCTGACTGGCTCAAGTCGACGATTAGAGATATTCCTGACTTCCCGAAGCCGGGCATTATCTTTAAGGACATCACGACACTTCTAAAGGATCCGAAAGCATTCGGATTTGCCATTGACGTCATTACCGAACAGATTCGCAAGCACGATGTTGACTATATCGTCGGCATCGAAGCACGCGGATTCATCCTCGGTTCGGTCGTTGCATACAATCTCGGCAAAGGCTTTATTCCAATACGCAAGCCGAACAAACTACCTTACAAAGTCGAGAGAGTTGAATACGATCTCGAGTATGGAAAAGATTCTGTTGAAGTGCACATTGATGCCGCCGCCAAAGGACATAAGGTTGCTCTTGTCGATGACTTGCTCGCCACAGGTGGAACCGCAGCAGCAGCCTATCAACTGTTTACGAAGTTAGGAGCTGAAGTGACGACTATCGGCTTCATTACTGAGCTAGCGTTCCTCGATGGGCGCAAGAAGTTGCCGACTGATACTGAAGTTTTTTCTTTGATCACTTATTAGTTCATGAGAGTTTCAATTTTTTCGAAAGTCACAAAAGTGGCTCTGTTTCTCGCATGCGTAGGTTCTATTTGGGGAACAGCGGCGCTTCCTGCGCGCGCATATTTGGATGAACCTGAAATTGATAATGAGACACAGAAGGTCGGGAGCGCTACCTCCGTTTGGAGTTGCGGATTCGTTGACAAGGAAGGAAAGCCCGTCATAGAGGCGAAGTATGACGGCTGTAAACGGTTTTCCGACGGGCTTGCTCCCGTCTGTCTGAAGGGGAAGTGGGGATTTGTAGACACCAGTGGTGTTCTAAAAATTCCGATGCAGTTCGATGATGCCAATCCGTTTTCTGATGGACTGGCCGCTGTTCAAATGAGGGACAAGTGGGGATTCATTGATCGAAGCGGCAAGTCGGTTATTGCGCCGAAGTTTTTCTCGGTAAAGAAGTTTTCCGAGTCCGCTGCATTTGTAGAACTTGTGGAAAACAAATGGGCTTGCATCGACAAAACAGGAAAAACTTTGTTTGACTTGGATGCGAACGTCAGCAGTGTTGATGACTTCAAGGAAGGGCTGGCACTTGTCCATCGCTCCAGCACTGCCGAATTTCGCAACAAGAAGGGTGAAAAGGTCTTTGCTGAATTCGAACGCCACTCTTTGCCGTTTTCTGAAAAACTTGCATGCGTTTCTGTATCACCAAACGGCTGGAACTACTCTTGTGGCTTTATCGATTCCGCTGGAAAGGTCATTGTAGAGCCGAAGTACGCGCGGGCAGGATCTTTTAGTGAAGGACTAGCCTGTGTATGCGTTCATGAGGGCGAACAAGAAATGTTGCCCAAATATCCTTTAGGAAAGTGGGGCTACATTTCCCAAACAGGAACTGTTGCAATCGCTCCCGCATTCGAAGACGCCGGCAACTTTCACGATGGAATGGCTCTTATTCTTGTTGGAGAGCAGGGGCTATGCGGTTACATAAATGCGAAGGGCGAAACAGTCATACCTGCAAAATACATTCGCGGGTTTGACTTCAGCGATGGACTTGCCTTGGTTCGCGAAGATACCACTTGGAAGTATCTCGATAAGGCGGGAAAAGTCGTGATAACCAGCGACGGGTATTTGTGCGGCAATTTCCACGACGGTCGTGCGATGGTCGCTAAGCTCAAAGATAGCAGTGTGTTGAAAAATGCAGGCGCGGAAAATTACAAGTTTCCTATGCCTATCCACCACCAATACGACGAAAACGATTAGCTTGCTTTGCTTACTCGTTTGACGCGTCAATGAAGCTGTGACCGAGCTCTGTCAGTTGGAGCCGCTCAATGAATTCGCGCAAGTGCAGACAGATTTCATCGCAGCGATCTAATCGATCGGGATAGTTTTGAGCTTTGATTTCCATTTCGAATGGCGCGATCATTGTGCCACCATCCACAGAGATAATGCGAATCGAGATTTCTTCCGGCACCAACTTGCGTTGAGTTGATGTGAGCTGCTGCGCGAGCTTGACTCGCAGCTCTGGAACAAGTGGAGTGATCTTGTCTGCTGGACAGTGTTTTGAATGATAGATGTTTGCTGTCGGCATCGCTTCTAGTGTCCTTGGTTGGTCCTTTACTTTGTTCCTTTCAATCGCGTTTGCGCATTGTTGGGTCTTTCAATAATTCCGCTTCGGCCTCCTGCATTGCCTGCGCCATCAGCCCGGGGAAGAAGATCTTCACGATGATTGGAAGTGCCAGGATAAAGGTGACCAATCCGAAGAAGATTCCAGTTACCAACCTCCATTGTGATGTTAGGTGATTGTCACCAAAGACAAACCAGATGAAAAGCGTTAGTGCTGACGCGAATTGCAATGCCGTAATGACGAAGTGTATTGGATGCCGAAAGCCTACTCCGGCAGCTCCTAAGAATCCGGCCGCACCACAGGAAAGGAAGCCGCAGGTTGCAACAATGAGCACCCAGAGAGGCATTGCCGCTGACATAGAGGCAGGGAGTGTGAAGAAAAGGCTGCAACCAAAGGTTACGCCGAGTATAGAAAAGATGATGCCCTGGCGAAGGTAGTCTGCTCTGGTCGGAAGTTTTCGACCCACTTTGGATGACGGCTGAGCCGACGTTTCGACGTGGTATCCACTTTCCTTCTTTTTCATACACTACCCGTGGATTGATTGAGCGTGGCGATTTTGATTCCGTGGACGTTCTTATGATTTCTGATAATCGTTCAACAATAGCTTCCGTCCGGAGTTCTGATGCTTATCTCGCCAGCGTGCAGTGTCATCCGCGAGCCGTCCGAAAGTTCGACAATTAGCGCACCACTATCTGTGATATCAACTGCTTTACCCTCGAGTTTTCTCTCGGAGTTTTCAGTCACTATCATCTGTCCAATTGTTATCGACAGATCTCGCCAGCGATTCGTAAGCTGCTGAGACGTTGATGGATTGAGGAGCTTTGAGGTGTCTTCAAATGCGCCGGCAATTGCCGCCGCTACTTTGTTGGGATCAACATCCTCATTCTTTATGTGAGCAAGTGAATCAATTTTGTTCGTCAATTCTTCTGGAATATCTTCCGGCTTCAAATTGATGTTTATGCCAATTCCGACAATAACCGCTTGCGGTAATTGTTTCGCCGCATCCGTGGCACGGCTCAGCGCCGGCATCTCGGCAAGAATCCCGCCGATTTTTCGGCGATCGTAAATGATGTCATTGACCCACTTGAGTCCGACTTTGAGATCGCAGACAGAACGAATTGCATCGGCGACTGCGACACCTGCCGCTATAGTCAAAAGTGGAATCTGCGACTGAGGTTGCTGAGGACGCAGGATCAAACTCATGTAGAGACCTGCGTCTACAGGCGATACCCATGTACGACCGAGTCTCCCGCGTCCAGCCATCTGATGGCGCGCAAGAACAATTACACCTTCCGGCGCGCCCTCCGCCGCCAGCTCTGCAGCTCGCGTGTTGGTAGAACCCAGACTCTCCCACAATTCATTTCGCCAGCCGGGCGCACGACCCAACCAACTTGTCTTCAATTGCGATTCGAATTTCGAGAGGTCCAGTGCTTCCGACATCAGACGAGGCGAATCAGTTGTGGTGTACGTTCGTCAAAATTTGCTTGGGACCCGACAAAAGTTTGTGAATCGGGCACTTGTCGGCAATCGCCTTCAGCCCATCGATTTGCTCTTGTGTGAGGTCGCCCTGCAATTCGATTTCTCTGGTGATTTTGGAAATCTTCTTACCAGGATTTTCCGCATCTTCAACTGTTTCTTCTTTCAGTTTTACTTCGATGTTTTTGACTGGCCATCCTTTGCGCTCTGCGTACATCTGGATGGTGATCGACGTGCAAGCGCCGAGCGAGCCGAGTAATAGTTCATGCGGATCCGGACCTACTGCTGCACCGCCGAATTCTTTCGGCGCATCTGCGGTCATTGTATGCTCACCCGCTTTGATTTCTTGTTTGTATTTACCGGCGGTGGATTTTACTAGAACTTCATTCATTGCTCATTTCTCCATACTGAATTCCGAAGAGACGGTCAGCAACGCGACATAGACCGTTGCCTTCTCCACCAATTCCGGCGAAGCAATGATTTTACAACCTCCTGGCATCGGATGTAATAACGAAGGAATGCGGGGTTACAATTGTTGGCTTAACTTTGATTTTGGTGGACAAATGGTAAAAATCGAGACCAAACGCCTCATCCTGCGCGAGTTTGACGACGAAGATTGGGTCTCGGTTCATGCGTATGCAAGCGACCCCGAAGTTTCGAAGTACATGGAATGGGGCCCTAACACCGAAAAAGAGACGAGAAATTTTGTCAAGGGGGCGCGCCATTTCCGTCGCGAAGACCCGCGGCGACACTATGAGATGGCGATCTATCACAAAGAAGACAAGAGATTGGTTGGAGGGTGCGGCCTGACTATCTTTGATCCTGCGCTTAGGCAAGCGGCTCTTGGATACACGCTGCATAGAAGTTACTGGAATCAAGGCATCGCGTCGGAAGCAGCTGCTTCGATGATCCGATATGGGTTTGAGGAATTGGGGCTGCATCGAATTCACGCATCTTGCGATGTGCTCAACATCGGTTCGGCTGCTGTAATGAGAAAGTGTGGCATGCGCAAGGAAGGCCATTTCCTGGAAGAACGCATGATCAAGGGACAGTGGCGAGATACTTTCCTTTATGCAATTCTCTCCAGTGAGTGGCGCGCCAAGCAGGTTTTGAAAAACTTGAAAAGCGAGCAAGGTAGCGGCGAGGAGAAATGAAAACCGGTAGCGCGGCGATAGATCTGGCCGTTGATTGGCTGAAAAACTGCAAGTTTCTTTTTGTACTCACCGGGGCTGGTGTATCCAAGGAAAGTGGAATTCCAACTTTTAGAGATGCGCTGGAAGGCTTGTGGGCGAACTACAATCCCGAAGAGCTTGCGACGCCGCAGGGTTTCAGAAGCAATCCTTCGCTTGTCTGGCAGTGGTATGACTCGCGTCGTCAGAAAGTCAAAGATGTGGAACCAAACCCAGGACATTATGCTCTTGCGGAATTGCAGAAGCTTATTCCCAATTTCTTTCTTTGCACGCAGAATGTAGATGGGCTGCATATTCGCGCCGGCAGTACGGACGTGGTTGAAATACACGGCAGTTTGTCGAAGTTCAAATGTTTCGACAAAGAGCACGAGGCGCGCGATATCCCGTTTGATTTGAAGGAACCACCGAGGTGCGATTGTGGTTCTCTAATTCGTCCGGCAGTAGTTTGGTTTAACGAAGCGATGCCGGAAAAACTATTGAAAGACTCATACGCGGCTGCTGGAAAGGCTGATGTTGCGCTGGTTGTGGGAACATCCGGTCTAGTTCATCCAGCCGCCTCGCTTCCGTATATCGCGAAGCAAGCAGGCGCGAAAGTAATAGAAGTGAATCCCAATCGAACAGAACTAACTGAGTCAGCCGATCTTTTTCTGGCTGGTCCCTCTGGAGAAGTTTTACCTCAACTTGTGGATAAGCTAAGCCACCTTCTATTGTAGTGGCGACGCCATTCGTCGACCGTTGCAATCATGGGGCGACGCATGGCGTCTACCCTGCAATAGTGAGTCTGCACCTAAATTGACTGCGAAGTTTTTGGATTTTCTTTGCCAAACATTTGAAACCTTGGCGCGCGCTCTACACCTAATAGAAGTTTTTCATCGCTCAATTTTTTCGCTCCGAGTTCTATCATCCAAGCTGAAGCACCAAGCGAAATGATGGTGGCAATGATGATTTCAAAGGCGTCTGCTTTTCCATCCAATGCTTGCTGCATGACATAGACAGAATTGACGACTGGAATGAAAGTCATAATGCTTTCGAGCGATTTCAAAGTGATGATGTATCTGACGACACCGTTGAGCACCACCATGTAGATAAGTGAGTAACCTCGCGCCTGCTGAGCGACCCGATAGTAGCAGGAGAACAGAATCGATGTCGCTGTAACCGAAATTGCGATTGGCACTGTTAATAGCATGAGCCAAAGGACTGTCTCCGGCGCAACGCTAACGACGAGATTGTGCATCTTCAGCCGGTCGGCAATCTCATCGAGCGAAAACGCCCACGACAAAGAGAAAAGCCCTGCCAGCACGGGAAACAGTGAGATGCCGGAGACGACAAATAGCAATGAGTAAAGAATGCTGGAGCGTTTAATTGGTAGCAGAAGCAATTGAGCAAGGCGTTTGTTCTCTCGCTCCATTGTGACGCCGCCAATTGCACCGCCGATGGCGACGGTCGTGATAAAGAACAAAATTACAGTCGGTAAAGTTTCGCTTAGTGGTGCTGCGCCTTTTCGCTCAACCTCGGCAATGCCTTTGTATTTCACTTTTGGAACTGCATCTGGATACCTCTCGACACCGACCTTCTTCAGTTTTGTCCTGAGCATTTTCATTTGACTGCTGCTCATCGCTGCCGCAACCTCAACAGCCCAGGTTATTGTTCCTTCTGAATGAGAGTCGTAAAAGACATCAATGGTTGGTTTCTCATCGGATGTTTTCTCACTCGTCGTTTTCTTGTCCGATGAACGCGAAGCTGCGCTTGCGTCTTCGGAAGTGGAAGACTCCGGCAGAACCACAACAATGTCGTAGACATCGTCTTCAATGGCTTTAATCGGCTCCAGGTTGTACAGCGGATTTACATCGAGCTCTCTTTTCTCTTTAAGGACATCTCGTACGAGTTCCAAATCCCCGCGCACACCAACTTTGCCCTTTGTGTTGGAAAGTTGATCTTCAATGAGCGCAGCGGAGATTTCTGTGTTGCCGAAGAGAGAAAACATCGGAAAGAAAATTGCGCAAAAGGCAATGAAGAGACCAAGAGATTTGAATTCGCGTAATGTCTCAACAATTTCTTTGCGCATCAGGGTCAAGATCTCATGACCCATTGTTTTCATTGCCTCCGACAACGGCAAGGAAAATCTCTTCCAAGTCCGGCTTTCCGTACTGCTCTTTCAATTCGCTAAGCGTGCCCATGGCAAGAAGTTTGCCTTTGTTGATGATGCCGATCCGATCGCAGAGTTTTTCTGCTTCGCTCATAATGTGCGTCGAGAACAAGACACATTTGCCCATCTCGCGGCATTGTCTGACCAGTTGATACACAGACTGCATAGTAGGGACATCGAGTCCACTTGTCGGTTCGTCCATAATGACGACGGGCGGATCGTGAACAAGCGCGCGCGCGATTGCCACACGCTGTTTCATCCCCGTCGAAAGAGCCTGGCATCGTGTGTCTGCGAAGGATGACATATCGAGCAGATTGATCAACTCATCTATTCTTGCCGAAAGTTTCTCCTTTGGGCACTTGGATAATTTCCCCACGAAAGCGAGTGTTTCACGCGGAGTCAGCAAATCGTATAGTGCCGCATCCGACGATACGAATCCGAATTGCATGCGCACGCCTTCAGGGTTGGTGGCAACATCGAATCCGTTCACTTCGACTTTGCCCTCATCAGGTTTGAGAATAGTCGTAATGATCATCAGCGTGGTTGTTTTGCCTGCACCATTTGGCCCAAGCAATCCAAACACTTCACCTTTCTTGCACTCGAAGGAGACGTCGTCGACAGCCGGAAACTCACCGCGCTTGCGATCGTAAAACCATTTTTTTACACCGTCTGCGCGTATCGTCAATTGCTTTTACTCTGAACGGATCTTGTCCGCCGCTGCCAGGGCCACCTGAAATGTGTTTCGCCCGACAGAATGAACGACTCTTGCCCGAGGCGAAAGGCTGTCAGGTGTACTGCGACGTATATTAGCAGTATATTCTCGGCAATTGTAATGAAGACGGGCAGTGGCGTGTGGGTTCCGGCGCTGGCCGCTTTGATGACAAGCAGCAGATTCATTATCGGAATGAGCGCGGTTTGCCAGGTGAGCGCTTGGTCAGGCGCCAGCGCGAAAATGGAAACACCGACCATGCCCAGGCTGGAAATGATCAAAATAGATTGTGCTTCTTTAGTCGTGCGCGACAGGCTGCATAGAAAAAGAAGAGTGCAGGAGGAAAGGAGAATGTCAAGCAGCGAGCACGTAGCAATCAAGCCGACCGCGGTCGGAGATATAGATTGAATGATGCCATCGACGGTGGAGCGAACACTCGGCAAGCGGATGACCAAGCTGGTGATAACGAAGAAGGCTAGGAGCGCAACACCTATTGAATTGACGAAAACGGATAGCAGTGCCATAAACGACACCGCAATGGCTTTGCCAAGGACCAAGGTGTTCCAGCTCACCGGCAAACTTAAGGTTGCTTTCAGTGTTTTCAAATCGCGCTCTTGCGCCAACATGAAAACCGCAGGTGATACCGCCGACGAGCGCGCATTAGATAGAAGGAAAAATATTCCAAGCAGAGTGCCGAATCGAAGCAACGGTGCATAAGTTTCTGCAAAGCGCGCATCAAGCTGAGGAAATTTGCTGGTCGACTGCATGGCACTGATATCGCGCAAGCGAACATCCAACGGCTCCAATTCCTCTTTAGAAAGTCCGTGGACGACTAGCGTTTTGGTCAATTGCCTTTTTTCTTCAGCCTCGAGCGTGTCTGCTATGAAGCGTATCGGCTCGGCCGCCTGGAATGCGGATTCGTCGTAGTGAACCTCCAAGTCGCCCGTCTGCGGCTCAACGGTTATCGACGCGGTTACCTTTTCTTTGCGGACAGCATCATCAGGATTCTTCATCTGCAACGGCTTTACTCGCCCGGTTGCCTTCAGAATTTCCACGACATGTTTGACGTTTTCCGGTGGATCCTCGGGGATAGCGATCTTATATATCTGCGTCTTTTGGTTGGCAACTGCCCAGGCACTATACACGCCGGCTCCGATCATTAGTATCGGATAAAGAACCATCGGGATGAGCACCGAAAAGATGAGGACATCGGGCACTCGAAAGATGTATAGAAGTTCTTTTCGTACGATGACGAGCAGATCGCGGAGAAAGTCATTCATATCTATAGTCCATTTCTATAGTCAACTCTCAGAGCATTCTCACAACTCGCCTGGCGTCTTCTCATCCTGTGTACCTGCCCAATCTTTGGGGGCTAAAACTTTTTGCTAATAAACATGTTACGCAGAATGCGTCATTTAATCTATCGGGAGCGATCTGACAGGCTCAATGTTTACGGGTATGAGGTGGTGCTTCGGATATCGAGTATATCTGGATCTCTCTCCGAATTATCCCGATCTACGTATCGATCGGATCAATTGCCAAACTCCGTCACTCAAGTGTACTTTTAAGGTGTCGTTATCCCAATACGGGCGATCTTCAATAGATCAAAGCTGAGCATTCAGCAACTGCCAGGGATTCGTTGCAAGGACAAACTCAATAACTTCGCAAGTTAGTTTTTCTACGCAATGAGTCTGGTGGGGGAAGTGTGGTGCAATTCCACCGCTGTCCCGCAACTGTGATCGAAACAAGCGAACTAGAAAGTCAGCGCAGTTTTGAAAGTCAGACTACCCACCTGGATGCTTCTACATGACACCTCCTCGCGGCAAGGAGTGATGAGTCAAAAAGGGGAAGTTTTACTTCTGCTTGGACCATCCTTCTGGTTCCGTGGGCCGGGAGGTTTTTTCTTTTCACGCCGACAAGAACCTGGAGTCGATTCATGAGTCAGACAACTACAGCAGCGAAATTTTCCGAAGCCGTCAATAAAGACCTGGCGCTTTACAGAGTAGTGCGCAGAAACGGCAGCGTCGTTGATTTCGAGCCATCGAAAATTCAAGTCGCAATGACAAAGGCATTTCTCGCTGTTGAAGGTGAAGCGGGTGCCGAGAGTTCGCGTATCAAAGATATTGTCGGCAAGATAACGAACCAGGTTGTCGAAACACTCATGAAGCGTCTGCCCGATGGTGGCGTTTTACACATCGAGCACATTCAAGATCAAGTAGAAATCGGCTTGATGCGTTCTGGCGAACACGAGGTTGCTCGTTCATACGTTCTCTATAGAGAAGAACGCACTAAAGAGCGTGCTGCTAAGCAAGGTGAAGATGGCATCGAGCATTCAATCACCGTAATTGGTACCAACGGCAAAGCCAAGAAGTTGGATGTTGCCGAACTCAATTCGATGATCAAAGATGCTTGCGAAGGTCTTGGCGAAGCCGCTTCTCCAGCCAACATCGTCGAATCGACCTTGTCCTCGCTCTATGACGGCGTGAGCGAAGCTGAAGTCATGAAGTCGGCAATTTTCACCGCCCGCACTTTGATTGAAAAAGATCCAGTTTATTCATATGTAAGTGCACGACTTTTGCTCGAACAAATTAGAGAAGAAATTCTCGGCGAGCGCGTCGCTCAAAAAGACATGGCAGAGAAGTATGCCGCTTACATGCCGATTTACATCGACAGAGGAATCAGCGCTGGATTGCTCGATCCTAGACTTGCCCAGTTCGATCTGGAAAAAATCGGTAAAGCTATCAAGCCCGAGCGCGATCTGAAATTCCAATATCTCGGACTGCAAACTCTCTACGATCGCTATTTGCTCCACACCAACGGCAAGCGCTTTGAACTTCCGCAGACCTTCTGGATGCGCGTCGCCATGGGACTCTCAGTTAACGAAGTAGACAGAGAAGATCGAGCGATTCAGTTCTACGAAGTTCTCTCCAGCTTTGATTTCGTTTCCTCTACACCGACTCTCTTCAATTCCGGAACCCACCGCCCGCAACTTTCATCTTGCTTCCTCACTACAGTCAAAGATGATCTCGCCGGCATCTACGACGCGCTCAAGGAAAATGCGCTTCTCTCGAAATTCAGCGGTGGACTCGGCAACGACTGGACTCCTGTGCGTGCTCTTGGCGCTCACATTCAAGGCACCAACGGCAAGAGCCAGGGCGTAGTTCCTTTCCTCAAAGTCGTCAATGACACCGCCGTTGCGGTCAATCAAGGCGGCAAACGTAAAGGCCCAGTTTGCTGCTATCTCGAATCCTGGCACCTCGACATCGAAGAGTTCCTCGAACTGAGAAAGAACACCGGTGACGATCGCCGCCGTACCCACGATATGAACACCGCTAACTGGATTCCCGATCTGTTTATGGAACGGGTCATGGAAAATGCTCCGTGGACATTGTTCAGCCCTGATGAAACTCCTGACTTGCATGAAGTCTATGGACAGAAGTTCAAAGAAGTCTATGAGGCTTATGAAAGAAAAGCGGACGCCGGCGAAATCAAGGCATTCAAGCGCGTTCAAGCTGTAGACATCTGGCGCAAGATGCTCTCGATGTTGTTCGAAACGGGACATCCTTGGATCACATTCAAAGATGCCTGCAACCTGCGCAGTCCGCAGCAACACATCGGTGTCGTACATAGCTCCAACCTCTGCACCGAAATCACTCTCAACACCAATGAGAATGAGATTGCAGTTTGCAATCTTGGCTCAGTCAACCTCTCCGCACACATGATCAATGGTGCTCTCAACGTGAAGAAGTTGGCGAAGACCGTACGCACCGCAATGCGCATGCTCGACAATGTAATCGAGATCAACTATTACAGCGTCGGCAAAGCACGCAATTCCAACCTCAAGCACCGTCCTGTGGGCCTTGGAATTATGGGCTTCCAGGATGCGCTCAACAAAATGAAGATTCCCTATGCTTCCAACGAAGCCATGGAATTCGCAGATGCTGCTCAAGAAGCAGTCAGCTACTACGCAATTCTCGCCAGCAGCGAATTGGCTGTTGAGCGCGGAACCTATGCGACATACAAAGGCTCACTCTGGGATCGCGGCATTCTTCCTCAAGACAGCATTGATCTTGTAGACAATGCACGATCGTCTGCCGTGGAAGTCGATCGCACCAGCCGTCTCGATTGGAAACCGGTACGCGAACATATCGCCAAACACGGCATGCGCAACAGCAACTGCCTGGCGATTGCTCCGACTGCCACCATCTCCAATATCGCCGGCGTTAGCCAATCGATTGAGCCAACATTCCAAAACCTGTACGTGAAATCGAACCTGTCCGGCGACTTCACTGTAGTCAATGAGTATATGGTCGAAGATCTGAAAGCACGTGGACTGTGGGATGAAGTAATGGTGCATGACCTCAAGTACTTTGACGGTTCTCTCAAGAACATCGAGAGAGTTCCGCAAGAAGTAAAAGATGTCTACGCCACCGCTTTTGAAGTCGAACCTCAATGGCTCATAGAAGCTGGTTCGCGCCGACAAAAGTGGATCGATCAATCTCAAAGTCTCAACCTGTACATGTCCGAGCCGAGCGGCAAGAAAATGGACACGATGTACAAACTGGCGTGGCGTAAGGGTCTCAAAACGACCTATTACCTGCGTACTTTGAGCGCAACCAATGCTGAGAAGTCGACGATTACGACTGGAGCACTTAATGCGGTATCAACTGCACCTAAGGCTGATATTCCAGCTACTGAAGTTACTTCCGTAAGTGTTTGTTTGTTATCTGATCCGGAATGTGAGGCTTGCCAATAAAACCGAGTTCGACTTGTAGAAACCCTATATCGCTGAGGACCCCTAATGCTGTCATTCGATGACGATTTCACCCCGCCAGATCAACAAAAAACGGATGCGCTAGCTGCCAAACCAGTGCAGCCAACAGCAGCGCCAGCCCAACCAGTCAAGCCGGCACAACCGGCACCACAAGCCGCTGCTCATGTGATGACTCAAGCGCAGACAATTGCCCAACCTCAAGCTGCACCGCAAGAAACAGCTCAACCTCAGCAAGTCAACTCAATCAGCTTTGCTCCTGAAGCGGTGCAGGGTGCTGGAGTAACCGGCGTAGAAACAATCAACTTCAATGCCAAGCGTTTGCGCGTTGATGATAAGCGCATTATCAATTGCCGCGCCGACCTTAACCAGCTCGTTCCATTCAAATATGAATGGGCTTGGAAAAAGTACATGGATTCTTGCGCAAACCACTGGATGCCGCAAGAAATCAGCATGGCACGCGACATCGCCCTTTGGAAAGATCCCAATGGTTTGACTGATGACGAACGCTTGATCGTTAAGCGCAACCTCGGATTTTTCTCGACTGCCGACTCCCTGGTAGCGAACAACTTGGTGTTGGCAATCTATCGCCATATCACCAATCCTGAGTGCCGCCAGTACCTCTTGCGCCAGTCATTTGAAGAAGCGGTGCACACTCACGCATATCAATACGTGATTGAAAGTCTTGGACTTGATGAAGGCGAGATCTTCAACATGTACCGCGAAGTGCCTGTCATTCACGACAAAGATGCATTCGAATTGCAATTCACGCAAGAATTGGCTGATCCGAATTTCCACACCGGAACTCCGGAAACAGACCAACGCTTCTTGCGCAACTTGATCGGATATTACGGAATCATGGAAGGCTTGTTCTTCTACGTAGGATTCGTTCAAATGCTTTCATTCGGTCGTCAAAATAAGATGACCGGCGCATCGGAGCAATTCCAATACATCCTGCGTGACGAATCAATGCACCTCAACTTTGGTGTCGATTTGATCAACCAAATCAGACTCGAGAATCCGCATCTCTGGACACCCGAATTCGAGAAAGAAATTGTCGAGCTATTCGACCAGGGATTGGAACTCGAATATAGATACGCGGTCGACACAATGCCGCGCGGCGTCTTGGGTCTGAACGCCGGAATGTTCTCCGAATACTTGCGATTTATCGCTAACAGAAGGATGAAGCAAATCGGGCTGCCAGGAAAATATGACAGTGCGAAGAACCCATTCCCGTGGATGAGCGAAATGCTCGATTTGAAGAAAGAGAAGAATTTCTTCGAAACACGCGTTATCGACTATCAGACTGGTGGCGCTCTTTCCTGGGAATAGTCCCTAATTTCCGACTGTAAACTGAGACCAGAACGTATTCATCTATGTTCTGGTCTCCTTTGTTTTGAACCCAGTCGAATTGTGTTTTCGCCTCGGCGTTCTTCTTGTTTTGCCACAGGTAGATTCCCAGCAACAAACGGTCTCTTGTTTCTGTATTGCCTGAAGTTGAAGACGTGAGCATCGCCTGCTGATCTTTCTTTCCGAGAAGAAACTCCAGAATGGGCACGGAATTTGCGGCATTCATACGCTTGGCCGCCGCTTGAAGGGTTTCTTCAGCCTCTTTTCTCTGTCCGTTCTCGCGCAAGGTCAGAACCAAGAGACTGGCAGCGTAGGATGCAGATCTGCCATTCCACTTAGAGAGTTTCAAGAAATTGTGCAAATCTTCGATGCCCGCCGGCAAATTTTCCATTGCAATGCGGAGCATGGCTCGGTCATAGTACGGCGCCGGCTGTGAGGGAATCGTCGATATGATTTTGCTGTACCGCGCGCTTTCCTTTATCAATTCGTCCCTGGTGACTGCACGCGTGGTCCTGTACATCGTATTGCCGGTCTGTCCATCGGCAAAACTCAGTTCCAAATTGCCGCGCAATGCTTCAACCGCACTTTTTATTCTATAGATGGATTTGTCTTTGGGAGCCAAGGTCAGCGCTCTATCCAGGTCGGCATCGGCCGCTTCCAAACTGTGCAGTTTTGCGTACATCTGCGCGCGATGTACGTATGCGGTTGCGTAGTTTGGATTGATGCTGATTGCTTGATTCTCTGCTTTGATTGCCTCACTGTAGCGATTCAGATCATGCAAACACATGGCGCGGTCGTCCCAGGTATGCGGATTGCGATCATCCAACTTGATTGACTTTTCAATTTCCACTAGCGCTTCTCGCGGTTTATCCAACCCCATATAGCAGAGTCCTCGAAACCTGTACTCTTCCGCTGTCTTTGCAGGCAGACTCAAGATGCGCTTCAAATACGGTGCCCCCTCTTTCAAGCGATGAGAGTTTAGGTAGATCAAACCCATGCGCATGAGAGCCCTGTTATTACCTGGCTTCATCTTCTCTTGCTTCTTTGCGAATACAAGAGCTGCATCGTAATTTTCCTGGTTCAAGTAGCAATCTGCCATTCCGCCATATGCTTCGAAGAGATTTGGATTTGCTGCGATTGCTTGTTTGAAAAACTCGATACCTTTGTCTAGCTGGTTATTGTTGAGGCACACCATGCCTTTCTCAGAAAGAAGAACGGCATTTTTTGGATTGAGTTTCAGCGCGTCATCGACCAGGCACTCTCTGTGAAAGTCGGTTTCGACAAATTCATGCTCCGGGTCTTTTCGAACAACCGCCGCCCTGCTCATATCGGCTTCCGCTTTTTTCGGTTGGCCGATCAGCTGATAGGCTCTCGCTCTTCCAACATAGGCCTCTGCAAGGTGTTTTGTTTGCTGAATTGCAGCATCGAAATCTTTGATTGCCTGCTCCGGCATCTTCAAGCGCAAATATACTCGCCCTCGATTACATCGTGCTTTGGGTGAGACAGTGAAAGCTTTCATCGCGAGGTTGAAATCTTCGATCGCTTTTTGATCTTCACCCATGCTGCCATAGGCGACTCCCCTTGCAGTGCATGCGTTGATAACATACATGCTGTGGTTTTTGACTTCGAAGTATTCCTCGACAGTCTTGACCTTGGACATTACCACCACTGCGTTATGGTAGTCGCTGCTCCAGCTGTTTGACGACTGTTTTATCGCCTTGGTAAGTGGAACAATTGCCTCTGCGAATTTTTGATTTCTGAGCAGTGTGAGTCCATCGCCGAGCCAGAATTTTTCTTCAGCTGCGGCGGGCGTTGAACTTGATACCGCGGCTAGTGCGATTGAGAGAAGGATGAGACTAGTTATCCTTCGAAATGCCATAGAGCTTTTGCTACTTACTAGTTGAAGCCTGTTTCCTGGTTTCCTCTGTAATTAGTTTATCCGCTCTTGCGTGTTGGCGTTGCGAAATTTAGTTGTTGCCGTACATGTCCGGCGGCTTCAAATCGCCTGTGCCATCATCATCAGTTCCAACTGGAAAGCCCATCAAATTTCCGGAAGAGAGGAAGAAGTGCTTCCATGACTGCGCATACCACTTAAGGAAACCTGCACGCTTTTGCTTTTTCGGTTTTCCGTTATTGTTGCTATTGTCGTTGCCGCTGCCTTGCGCCATATCGTACTTGTAGGCGTCTTGCACCTTCGCGTCTACCGCCGGATTTCCGCCTGCATTGATCGCTTGTGTCCCGGGGCTCACATTCGGACGATTAGGCAGCTGAATCGGATATGTCGAAGCACCTCTGGTGCCTTCGGTCGGGTAAATCTGCTTTTGACCAGGATATTCGGGGTCAAGGTGCACGGCTCTGTCGGCAGGTACGCTGGCATCTTCCATTGCGTCGGGATCGATATTGGCGCCGGAACCAAAGAATGATCTCGGGTCGTCACCCGTGATTGTGCCGCTGTTACCGTACTGTTCCTTCTGGGCTTGCGCGGGAAGACCCAAACCAACAACGAGGAGGGACGAGATTGCGATAACAGAGATTCTTTTCATAAACGGTCTCATGCGGTCATAACGGTCTTGGCAGCGTTTTTTATAGCACGCTATGGCGCTTGCTCCATTAGTGAAAAGAAATCGCTTCGATGAAGGGGAGCCGCATGCGCTTCCTTGAACGGGCGGCGCATGCGCCTTCAGCGTAATTTACGGGGCGATGCCATGCATCGCCCTCGGGCGGCAAAAATGCCGCCCCTACAGATTCTGTGGTATGCGAGGACCGGTTAATTCGTGCTGTGAGCGCCCGCAAACGCACTCTTTAGCGCGTTTTGCCAGCCGCTGTAGTCCAGCTTACGATCCGATTGAGGCGTAACCTTTACATCTTGCTGCCATTGGCTCTGAATTTCGTCGAGAGAACTGAAGATCCCCGCGCTCAAACCTGCCAACGCGGCGACTCCCCAGGCGGTCGATTCCACTTGCGCTGCTCTCACCACCGGAATGTTGAGAACATCGGCTTGAAACTGAATCATGAATCCATTCTTCGTTGCGCCGCCGTCTACGCGTAGTTCGGAAACTTCGATGCCGTTCTTGCGCATGTCCTCGGCAACGTCTCGAATTTGATATGCCATCGATTCAAGGGCGGCACGGGCGAGATGCGCACGTCCGCTGCCTCTTGTCAGTCCGACGATGGTGCCGCGCACATCTGAATTCCACCAGGGAGATCCAAGTCCGACCAGAGCCGGAACGAAGTAAACTCCTTCGTTGTCTTTGAGTGACGCCGCCAGGGCTTCCGTTTCTTCACTCGATTCTATGATGCCTAGCCCATCACGCAGCCACTGCACAGCAGCGCCTGCAACGAATATGGCACCCTCGAATGCGTATACGGCTTTCTCACCTTTTAATTGCCAGCCAACTGTCGTCAGCAAACCGGTGGTGTGTTTCGGCTTATCGCCGATGTTTGCCAGAAGAAAACTTCCCGTGCCGTAAGTGCATTTCGCCATGCCCGGCTTGAAACATCCCTGACCAAAAAGTGCGGCTTGCTGATCTCCCAAGTCGGCAGAAATCGGTGCCGAAAATCCAACCAGATCTTTTTTTATTGTGCCGAACTCACCATTAGATGGTATTACCTGCGGCATCATAGATTTCGGCACACCGATAATCTTGAGCAGCTCATCATCCCATTCCAGCGTTTCGATGTTGTACAGCATCGTGCGCGATGCGTTGCTTGGTTCGGTGTAGTGATTTTGCTCTTCAGTAAGATTCCAAATCAACCACGTGTCGATAGTTCCGAACAGCAGTTTTCCTTCATCTGCCAGTTTTTGTGCGCCATCGACGTTGTCCAGAATCCATCTAATTTTCGGTCCCGAGAAATAGGCATCTGGGACAAGTCCTGTTTTTTTGCGAACAACATCGGAATGCTTTTCTTTGATCTTTTCCGCCAGATCGGCGGTTCTCCTGCACTGCCAAACAATAGCGTTATATATTGGCTTGCCGGTGTCCTTATTCCATACAACAGTTGTTTCGCGCTGATTAGTAATTCCAATACTTGCGATATCAGCTGGTTTTACTCGCGCGTTTTTCACCGCTTCTTTTATGCACTCGATCTGGGTACTGACGATCTCTTCGGGATCATGCTCCACCCAGCTCGGATTCGGAAAAATCTGTTTGAACTCCTTTTGCCCGACACCTAGAACACTGCCGGACGGATCAAAGACTATTGCTCTGCAACTGGTGGTTCCTTGATCGATGCTGAGTATGTACTTATTGGACATGGGAGACAGAAGACCTCGACTAATCGCTAAGCGGCGAACCGGGCACCCTTTCGGGCGCGGGAGGTGAAATCATAGCTGAATTCTCTTCGCTACGCGTTAGATTCCGGCGGTTCGGTCTAGAATGGAACTGTGGGCAATAACATACGAGGGAAATAAATGCTCCCGAATCCTCCGGAATCGTCACTAAAGAACTGTTGTTCTATCTGCGGGAAACCTTTGGAATCAGGGCTCATACCAATGCCAACAGCACCGGGTGTCGCGAAAAAACACTGCGACGGCTGTGATAGCGACGTTTGCGCTACCCATTACAGCGATTCACGCAAGCGGTGTGTCCGATGCACAGCCGGAAAAGACACCTGGTGCAAAATTCCGGAAATGCCTAAACCCTAGTCCAGCTTGGCTGAAAGCGGCTAGTTAAAAATTGCCAGGGTGTGGGAAAAACCGCCTCACACCTTTCTAGATTATGCGTTTAAGATGCTCCCAGCCCCAAAGGAAGCTTCTGCGCGCCGCGTGTCAACCGTCAGAGTCATAGGTCGAGAAATGCGAAAACCTAAACAGAGATGGCATCTTGAGTTCTCGGAACTGTTCGGGATGCTGCTTGTCACGGCAATTTTGCCTAGCTTTCTGCCAGGTAACTGCTTGCCGGGTGCATTCGCTCAAGATATGGCTGGGCCATCGTTTTCGGGATCTGACTCAGGAAACGCCCCAGGGATGGTCGGAAGTTCCGGAGCCTCCGGTTATAGCCATAGTGCGCCGAGCAATTGGGGCAACCGTGGTGGAGCCGGCGGGGGGCAAGGCTCGTACCTGAATCAGCAACCTGCGGTCGGTTTTGCGGCGGGTCACAGCGGCTATGCAAATGGCGGCAACAATGGCAGTCAATCTGCGGTCAAATTGCCTGCATCAAATTGCTGCGGAAAGCTGACCCGCAACAGCGGTTATTACTCCAATGAGTACTCCGGCTACATGGATAGTTTTATGCGCAATGCGACCAGCAATGGCGCAAGCACGATGAATGCCTCTAATTCGATGCCTGGAATGAACACCACAGGTGGTGGCGCGGCATTCGCCAGAAATGCTGGTCGAGGAATGAACGGAATGCCCGGACAAATGTTCGTGCCTGGGCAACAAATGGGCGTTTCCGGGCAGATGAGCGCGCCTGGGCAGGTTGCAGTTCCCGGACAAGTTCCCGGTTCAATTTGAAAGGGCACTGTCTTTGATTAGTTATTCGAGCCGATTTTGAACGAGCTTGAACTTGCGCAGGGCAAGGAAAAATCAACTGTTATAAAAGCGATCCAAGCGCTGAATCACAGTGTCACCGCCGCGCAAGTTTCTGGCAGCACCGGCATGCCGCTGGCACGAGCAATGCAGCTTCTCAATCAAGTTGCCGCAGACACGGATGGCGCGCTCATTGTCTCTAATCGCGGTGAAATTCAGTATAAGTTCGCTTCGAATTTTCAAGACAAATACTTCACCGATAAGGTGAAGAAGACTCTGCTGACCGCAGCGATATTTATCTTTGAGGCAGGGTTTTATCTGCTGCGTGTTTCCTTCGGCATCATGCTTGTGTTTTCGCTTTTAGTCATCGTGTTGCTCTTCATCGCACTCATCCTCGGTGCGCTCGGTGATGCGGCCGGAGGCGGGGACAGCGGTGGTGGAAGTGGCGGAGATATCGGTATTGCTGGGTTGCCTGATGTCGGGCTCTTTGATGTTGCCTCTATCGCAGATGGATTTGCCTGGCGGTATGGACCAGGGCATCAAGAGAAGCTTTACGAGCTTGAATACAACGAGGAGAAGAAAGCAAATTTCTTTCTAGAGGTTTTTTCTTTTCTCTTCGGCGACGGCGATCCAAACTCGAACATCGAGAAACAGCGATGGCAATACATCGCCAAGCTAATTGTCGACAACGGTGGCGTCGTTACGGAAGAAGAAGTGAAGCCGCTTCTTGAGGGCGAAAAAAGTTCTATCCTGCCCGTGCTGGTTCGTTTTAACGGTCGCCCGGAAGTTACTGATAACGGCGGCATCGTTTACGTTTTCGAAGAGTTAGCGCAGCAATCTCCGGCGATTCTCGACTCGCTAAGTCTGCCAAGTTCCGAAGAAACGACGGAAGGAAAAATTCGAACTAATGTTGGTGCACGCTATTACGAAATGGTAATTAAACCGCAGCAAGAGGCGATGCGAAACCAGCAACACATGCCAGTGGAACCGCGGAAAGTGACCCTTCAAAAAGTGCAGCGTCCGCCATTTTTGCAAGAGAGCTATTGGGAGTTTAGCCAATTTCCACTTTCGTCCAGCCTTTGGGTGACGACCCTTGCCGCGCTCAACTTGGCTGGCAGCTACTGGCTTTACAAGCACATCGCCACATCGGCGCTCTTGCACCGCTATGCTGCACTCATCGACTGCCTGCTTGCGTATGCTGTCATTTTCGTTGCTCTACCCTTTTGTCGCATCATCTTCAACTGGTGCAAGAACAGTTTCATAGAGCGTCGCAATACGGCGCGCCAGAAGGCTTATGCGGTAATTGAACGGCCGAATGCTGAACTGCGTCACACGATGGGCGAAGGCGCGAAGCTTAGACGAGAACTGGCTCAATCGATGAAAGAGCCGAGCAGAGTAGTGTACACAACCGAACGCGAAAACCTGGAGCAGGAATTCGAAGAGAAGGGATTTTAGCGTAGGGGCGCATTGCATGCGCCCTTTTCATGACGCCACGGACTCTGCCGTGGAGCGTCGAATGGCGCTCGTTTCCTTTTGACGACTCCATGGGAAAAGCACCATTCCGAAACTCTCCCGGCACCCGTATGATGACCTTCTCAATATCATACAGAAGTGTCACCCAATGAAAAATGCTTCGCTGACCGCCCTACTTCTTTTGGTCTTTCTGACCTGCAGCACGCTGCCATCAGTGGCTCAGGTGCAGAATCAGAACCAAAACAATTCCTCTTCTTCCACCTCGCCGATGCAGTTTATGGCTCCCAACTACTGGGGCGATGCACGCGTGAAGAATCGTTCGACTGCAACGAACAATTCCCAGGCTAGCTCGGCGCCTCCGATGAGCGGGGGCAGAAGTGGTGGAGGCGGTGGCATGAGCCCGCTTATGTTCATGGGCCCGGCAATGATGTTGCCCGCTATGATGCGAAGCGCTACGGGCCGCGGAGTTCATCGAAATCATAAGAACAGACAATACGAAGAAGATGAGAAGCCGTCGAAGCGCAAGAAAGGCAAAAAGGTTGCACAGCAGCCGTCGGTTAATGACGAGAACAATATGCCTGATCCGCTTGTTCCGATGAGTTCGGCGCTTTCGAAGAAGACCTTCGATCTTCAGAATGGAAATGGTATGCCGCTAACCGAAGAGCAGCGCATGCGAGTTACGGGCGTAATGCAAGACGAGGAAGTCTCGGCACAAATGCGGGTGCCCGGACAGACGCCGAATTTGGAGCCGCTCCAACCTGAACAGTTTCAAGTTCAAACACCAATACAGCAGCAAGCTGGAGCCCCTGTTCAAGCCCAGATGCCTGCTGCCGGAACTGATCTTCAGAACAATGGCGTAGACTTCTAAGCTTCGTCAAACAATCGTTTGTTCAATTATTTGTTCTACAGCAGCACGCATCAGCGAGATGCCTGATGCTCTTGTTGTGGCTCGTTTCGCATTTTGTTCTTTATACCGCTTGGCGTACGTCCTAGCCAATGGCAGGTGCACAAACAGCACGCTCGCACGCTTAGGCTGTTTCTCCTGATACCGCAAGCATTTAAAGTACACTTCATTACAGATGAAAGTGCCGGCGTGGTTGGAAACCTCACACAGGATGCCTTTTCGGGTCAATGTCTTGCTCATAGCGGCTACGGAAAGCGTTGTCTTTAGCGCATCTGGCGCGCCTTTTTCAATTGGCTCGTCCACGAACTTGTGCCCGCTATTGTCCTTGATACGGTAGTCTCGGATGTTCAGAGCAAACCTTTCAAGCGATATCTTCTTTCGCTTAGCCGCAACACCAGTCAATATCACGGCGTCGTAGGTGTTTTTGTTGGCATCCAATTTGCGCTTAAGCTTGCTCCAGGCCTTATGACAGCACGTTGGCAATACCAGAGTGTCCAGCAGAACCTCTCCCTTTCTGCCTGGCAACTTTAGCGGGCTCTCCAGCGTCTCAACTATGGTCTGGCTGGGATTGGCGTCGAGGTTGTCGAATGCGTCGAAACCAGCCACCAGTACTCGTTTGGGCTTGGATGGCAAGTGGGACTCTCCTCCGGCTTCCTGCAAAGCTTGTAAACAGTCATTCAAGTAGCCCGTAGGCGTTTACGCCTCTTAGTGTAGAATATCCTTCACCCACGCCGAAGTGGCGAAATGGCAGACGCAGTTGACTCAAAATCATCCGCCTTCACGGGCGTGTCGGTTCGACTCCGACCTTCGGCACCAATTTTTCAATTCAAGCAAGACTATTTTGGTTTAGGCATACGGCAAGCACGAAGCCAATGCGAAACCCGATGATTCTGTTTATTACGTATGCTGATTAAGGTGATCCAGTTTGATGTGACTGGCTAGATTTTAGCGGCCTTCTGTCAAACTAATTACATAAAAAGTATATGTGTTGTCTTGGTATTAAATACGGTGCATCAATTTTAGTAACCAATGACTAAACTACTTTTAGCAATCGCGCTGTCCCTTACATTTTTACCTGCCGTCGCGGAGTCCCCGCAAAATGCGAAGAGCCGAGAGCCCTCAGCTGAGGCGCCACCTAACCAGCCCGTTAACGAATTCTCTGATTGGGAGATAAACGTTTCTGGAAAAGCGTTTTACGACTGGCGATTGAGGGGTGACGGGTTCGAGCAAAAACTACGCGATGAAATTGAGTTGAGAACAAAGGATCGCGCAGATGTGCCTAATGGATTGCGGTGCATAGTAGGTTACACAATTGTCGGCACGGATTTGGTGACGTTTAGTTTGATTCGTTCGAGTGATAATGCGAAATTTGACCAGTTAGTTCTGGGTATGCTTCGGGAAAAGCAGCTGGAGGATGAGGACACAGTCAGAAGACGGCATCCCACCCGTTTCACTTCAAGACCTGTTGAACTTCGTTCCGGCAAGATATCGAAACGAGACTCAGACTTTTGGTGGCCGTGGCAGCGAAAAATTATAGAAACTCTGGACTACAATGTCCGTCTTGCGATGCCTAGTGGAACTCAATCAGTGCCGAGTCAGCGCTGTATCGCCAGTTTTATGGTGACAAGCGAAGGGACTGTTGAATTTATTGGAACAGCCTACCTAGTTAAAAACCCTAAGTTTCTATCAATTGTCGAAGAGCAGATTCATTTGCTGCAAGGCAGTAAACTACTGAAGTTTCCTGATGGTGCTTCAGACAAGTTTCGATTGATTAGCACTGAGGTCTACTATCGCCCGCTGCATCCTTACAAGGAGCAGACGATGCATCCGATCGGAGACTTCGGGAACTAACGGACTTGTCTTTTTGTTCCCCATTAATGTAATTCCTGGCAACCTTCCGCACTTCATGGAATCTAAGGTCTCTGCAATTTAGAGTAAGTTTTTGGATATGTCGACTGAAGCCCGCGCTCGTCAACAACGTTGACATTGCAGCCAAGCAACAGTTTCAACTGGACGAACACGTCCACACAGAAACCATGCCGTTCGTGGGGATGGATAGCCTGAATCACTTGAGAGTCCTTCGTACAGCAGACCAGTAAATCTTCTTCCTTTGCTTCATCCAGATTGATTAGAATTTCAATGTCCGGTTTTCGGCCAGTAGTCTTTGTGGCGAGTGAACCTAGAATACTTACTGCAAAGTCGCCGTGAGCAGCAAATACTTCATTGATTTCTTTGTGCTTCTCTAGAAGGTTTTCGGGGTGGAATGTGATGTTCCCAATTGATGCCACCACGACCGTGTCAACAATATCAATGTACAACGGCATTTCTTCCTTCTGCGGTTTTATGCTTAACCATTCTCTCGTTCTCAATAAAATTGTGTTACTGAGCGGCTGTGTTTTCAGGATTAAGAGAAGTAGTTTGCCGATGTCCGTGTATAGCGTGTCGTACGATCTGTATACGAACTTGTTTTTCAACAAATTCATGCACCAGCTCAAGACTTCATCGTCACCTATCTTTATCAGTTCTAACAATAGTAAACGCTTCTTATGATCGTCTATGCCGTCCTGTAGAAAGTTTTTGGCTTGAATCACACTTTTGGAAGAGCGGGTTTGGACGAGAATTTCAAATGCCAGTTGCATAGATCCTCTAACATTCGGCTCTTTGTCGAAATATTCTTGCGCGAGTCGCAGTGATTCTTCTGTTTTGAAACATCGAGCTAGATACCAAACACTGCCTACTCTGTCTTCACTGCCACCAGTTCTGATTCTCTTTAGGGTTGCTTCGTAGATTTTCTGAATTTTCTTCTGGACACGCAATATTTGATCGATCTCTGGATGTTTTTGGTTCTTGCTTAGCCATTGTGTTATGTACTCATTTGCCTGGATGGGAAGGACCGAACCTACTTCATTGAGAATTTTCGCAAATATCGCCACCTCGATAGCCTTTTGTTTTGAATCACAGAACCATTCCCAAGCTATCGAAATGTCATTGCTAAAACAACTAAACAAGACTGAGCTTTGCAGAAGATCTTTTGCGATTTGCGAATCGTAGCGCTCTGATACAAACTCACAAAAGAATCGACCTGTTTGCGGGATTTTGTGACCTAGAATCATGAATGCCTTTTGAAAGTATTCGTCTCCTCCATTCGCTTCTGCAAATTGCCGTAAATCCAGCAAGTATTTCGAATAGTCATTTTTGAGCATTGCTTCTAGTATCTGTTCTTTGTCAAATGAAGATCTCTTGCTCGCAAGACTTCGACGACCCATTTTAATTGAGTCCTCATCGCCAATGTATTCAATCAATACCGGCAAAAGTATTGGGAACTGTTCGCGTTTTGCGATCCGTTTCGCTTTACTTATGATTTCTTTTGATGGATCGAGCTTCAGTAGAGCGCACACAATATTTTTCGTGTGTTTGTTGTTTGCATTGTTTCTTTCTAGCCACACAGTCGCGCCTTGTTTCAGTCGCTTGTGCCTGCATGTGTTTAGTAGCCTCACCCAAAGCTCACCAGACTGAGGATGCTCAAGATGCTCGCTGACAAGATCAATTACCCATTCAAGATACTCCGGGCATTCCACGTTGTAGAGGCAGTGAATGACAAATGTCCAGTTGGTTTTACTCGCCCACTCAGTAAACGTTGTTAGTTCAGACTGAAATCTTGGGTGATTGAAAATCTCTTCAACGAGCCAGCCACTGCACTGATTGACGCGCTTTTGCGACTTCATCCAGTCAATTGCAAGAGCTACATTCTTGTCGCTGCAGTCAGCGTCAAGCATCGACGCTATAGTATCGAAGTCTACTCGTTTCTTCATGTTTAGACTCTGCGAATTGGAGTTACTGAAGAATGAGAAATGACGCGGTTTTGTCTTCATTGAATGCAAGCAAATCAGCTTGGCGTTGTTGTGGTAACGCGCGAATATCCGCTGTTGTACAGTTTCCTGTGTTCAGCCTTACGACCTTAGGCGGATGGCCGAAAACCATGCTGCGATGGAAGAAATCTAGATCCTTAGAGACGATTGCAAAGCCATTGTCTCGTGCATGCTTCCAAACTGTTTCATCACTTGCAGTATCCATGCCCAATAGTCGGACATGTTGCGACTCCGGATATAGACCCACAAACTGGGGAACTAAATTGTGGGAAAGGTTTTGATCAAAAAGCAGCTTCATGCCGCAGGTGTCGTAAAGAGTTTCTTCTCTCGATCAGCAGCGAACGCTAAGCATGCGCGGATATCTTCGGCCGTCAAATCGGGGAAGTCTGAGACAATCTCGTCAATTGACATCCCGCCGGCCAGGTATTCGAGTACGTCCGAAACAGTAATGCGCAATCCCCGAATGCAGGGCTTGCCGCTTCTCTTGTCTGGTTCAATTGTAATTATGTCTCTATAGTTCATCCTTCGAGCTTATCGCCTCCCAACATTGAAGTCAAATTTATTGTTGGTTTCGGTACCTGGAGTGAGTTTGTAATCGATGCACTTTAACGACGGAGTCGTTTATATGAAACCACGCAGCTCAGTTCCGATACAGCCCTGGAATTGAAAGAGCATCGTCGATTGCTTTCAGTTCCGCTTCAATTTTTTTTCCATCTTCGATTCTGCCAGACTGCATTAACATAAACCCGTAATTCGAGAGTGGAACCAAAAGATACCTATTGTCCTTTCCGGCATAAGTCTTCTTCGACCACTCAATGACCTGCTTAAACAGAGGATCGGCAAGAGCGTATTTCCTCTGCAGGCAGTAAAGGTTCGCAAGATACAGCACTTCAACGTAGTAGTTGGGATTGCTTTTGTCCGTTGAGTCTACACTTGCCTCGGTTTGTGCTGTGCGCTCTACGATATCTGCAATTTCGGAACCAGCTATCGGTTTGAGCTTGAATGGTCGTCTTATCGATTTTTTCTCCTTGAAATATTTCAGTACCGCGGGCTTGCCAATAACTGATGCGGAAAAATCAATCGCTTGAATTACGTACGAAGCTTCTGCCGGAAAGACCCTGGGTGGGTAGTCAGAAACAATCTGAATCGCACGTCTGCTATCAGCAATTGCTTCCTTCTCTCTTCCTAACGCCTTCAGGCATTGTGCCTTCCGTCCTAATCCCCATCCGTACTTAGGGCAATCTGGTCCCAGACCCGGATCCGCGGCGTAAATTTTCAGCATAGCTTCGTAGCGGGCAAGAGCCTGAGTGAACTTCCCTTTTCCCTGCTCTAGCCCTGCAAAATAGGACAAAGTCGATGCTGGAGTCTGTTTCCTTTGCATCGTTTTCGTGACAAATGCAATTTCTTCTTTAGTCTGCGCTAAGACCGCAGAGGCATTAAGTGAGACGCACAAAATCGAAGCAGGAATGACTATTGAGTTTCGCATACTCGGCAACTATTGGGTTCTTCAGAAACTATACCAGTATAGACTAACATTGGTTTTTGCCGAGAGGCTGTTTTCAGTGCACTACGGTTGATCGAATGACGACATCTCGTTCGACTTCCGGATTTTGAACATTCAAATGCAGTGTAGTTAGCTGCGTCGCTTGCTCAAGCTGCGTTTGAACAGGAAGTAAACAAATAGCGACGTAATGATCACGCTCGGAATCAATACAGTTTTGACCAGCCACATAAATGCGTCCATGGGTGGAGCGTCGGCGGCGGGCCAGGTTCCGTAGAAGGGATGTGACTCTTTGAAGATGCAGATGAACATCGACATCAAAAAGATGCCTATTGCTTGCACCGGGAGCATGAAGTTGGGTTTCCTTGCGTCTTCGCGACGTGACATGGCAAATCCCCCTGAAAGCATATGTACCCTGATTGAGCCTCAGAGAATCTAGTAAAGCCCGTTTACGTGGGTTGAATACAACTAGGGTGGCACGGGAGTATGGTAATTGGAACCGGGTTCTCCCTAGATGTATGATAATTGCTATGTCGAAAATTGCTTTAGCTTGCTGCCTGCTCTTGTTGATTGGCGCCTGGTGTCCGAACGCCAGCGCTGAAGAATATGCGCTCGAAAAAGCGGAAAAGTATCGATTGAGTGGGCAGTACCGTTTGGCGCTGGAAGAAGCCGAGCGATTGCTCGCAGGACCTGCACGCGACAACGGAAGCGTGCATTACTTCTACGCGTTCATGCTTTATCGCCTCAAAGGAGACAACGCGAAGGTCAAACATCATCTGCAAGAAGGATTGAGAATGGATCCTTATAGCTGGGATACAGATGATGCCAGACGATTGCTTGCGAAACTTGAGAAAGAAGAGAAGGAGCGGCTGGAGGTTGCTTCTATTCCTGGTGCAAAAGTTGGTCTAATCCTTGAAGACGGCACAAAGGTTGAAGCAGTGGAAGAAAATTCTTCTGCTGCGAAAGCAGGCATTCTTCCTGGCGACAAGATTGTGTTCATCGACAATGTTTCAACCAGTTTTATGTCAACGAGAGCCGTAGCAAGCAGACTTGCTGGTCCTCCTAGTTCTCGTGTCGCGGTGACAATCAACAGAAACGGCACGAAGTTTAGCCGGTTTCTCTATCGCACAACCACCAGCCCCAATGTTGCACGCGCCACCGCTGCGAGTGCAAAAGCAAGTGCATCTTCTGCAACTTCATCCAGCAAGCCTGCAGCACAAACGGCTTTGAGCGAGTCCACGAGTATTCCGATTGAGATTTTCCGCAGGACAAAAACAACAGAAGATTGCGAGAAAAGAGTAAGGCAAGCGCTCGCTTATCTACCTGCATCGGCACGAGAAACTCTGCGTCACAACGGAGTTACCATTCTCATCGTTCCGGACATGATTACTGCAGATCCGCAGCTTGCGAACCAAAAACCAGGCGACCACAACTTTGGTTACGATAACTGCGCTGGACTATTTCGACCGCGTGACAGAAAGATCGTCATGCCCGAGCGTTTTTCAATTGGCAATGCGCCATTGCAAGAGAATCCGTATACTCTTTGGGCTTCGTTGCATGAAATTGGTCATGCCTACGACTACGTTGGGCACTATGCAAATTCGGAACCATTCACCAAAGCTTACGAAGATGACTCGAAGTATATAACCAACGAAATAAGAGTTAAGTACAGATACTTTCTTGAGTTTAAGAACGAGGGACCCGTTGAATTGTTCGCCGAGATTTTTAGTGCCGTCGTGGCACCAAATGAAGATCTTCGAGCGGTTGCTTTGAGTCGATCATTCCCACGCTGTTCGAAAGCTATTAAAGATTCACTCGGAATCCGGGACGATAAGAAGTAAACTAACTGGTTGTGACAGTGTGGGTATCCTGAGTTTGAAATGAAAATCGACGCATTACTATTTGATGGCTTTGACGAGCTCGACTTCTTCGGTGTGTTCGAAACTTTGCGGATGGCGGGTCTGTCCGTTGAAACTCACTCTTTGTATCAGCAAGATTTTGTAACGGCTGCATATGGTTCGAAACTAATTCCAGATGCCCATTACAGCAATGAGCTGAAATCTGATTTGTTGATAGTTCCAGGCGGCGGTTGGATATCGCGCTCGCCCAAAGGCGCGTGGGCTGAGGTTCAGAAGGGTACGATATTGGATGTTGTAAAATCGAGCCACTCTACTGGAACGGTCATTGCTACTGTTTGCACAGGCTCGCTTGTTCTTGGAAAGTCCGGACTTTTGAAGGACCGGAAAGCGACGACGAATCACGGAGCTGTCAAAGAACTGCTCAACTGCGGTGCAAAATACATCGCTGCTCGTGTTGTAGACGATGGTGACATTATCACCGCTGCTGGTATCACTGCTAGCCTTGATCTTGGTCTTTGGTTGGTTGAGCGATTTGTTTCTCGACAGGCAGCACAAGGGGTTTCTGAAGGCTTGGAATTTGAGCGAAGGGGGATTGTTTATAGATGAGCGATATTCTCGGTACACCTGAAGGCGTCGTCGAATGCCTGTATGCTGCTATCTCGTTTCAGCCGGGACAGAAGCCGAACTATAATTTGGTGCACTCGCTGTTTCACCCAGGCGCTCATGTATCACCGCCCGCAAGCGACACCGGCGGCGCATTGAAAGCAATGAGCGTGGAGGAATTCATTGAGTATTTCGACAATCGAATTGCGGACATCATTCCCACGGGCGGCCGCGAAGAGCAAATCAGATGTAGGACAGAAACGTTTCATAAAGTCGCGCACGTTTTTAGCTCTTATCGATTCATGCTTGAGGGTAACGAGGAATCAATCGCGCGTGGCGTAAATTCTTTCCAACTAGTCTACGAAAACGGTCGCTGGTGGATAATGAGTTTGATCTGGGATCGCGCTGAGCTTGGCGAAGAAATTGAGCTGTTTAACCTCTAACAAGGCAATGTAGTGATTTTCCGTACTGGCTCGCGGAGTGCATAGGCGCGAAACAGTGAATTTTGGTGCGATTTGAGCATTTTGTATGGGGCTGCCCCTATGCAAATATACGGATGGCTATAACCACGCTTGCATTCACACCCCTATGATGGCAATAACTCAACTTGTGCGTTTACGAGCTTACTGGCAAAAGAGCTCTCCGTTTGTATTGGAGTCACCACATGAACAATACGCATGCCGCGGGCACGTACCTGCTTATTCGAGAAGAATACTCGGAGCCGGTTGTCGAGCCAATAGCAGAAAGATCAGATCTTAAGGTAACTATCGATCGCTTGCTTGTTTTATCATCAATTACGATCATTGGTGTGTTTCTTGCATCTGTGCTACATCCTAATCACTTCATGCTGACTGCTTGTTGGGGATGGGCTGGGCTTTTGGTCACAGATAGGCTGTCAGAGAGAAATGCCTATCGCGTCGCCCCTCTCCTCATTTTCCTCAATTTGGTCTGCTTTCCAGAAGGCTTCATTGCTCTGCCGTTAGCGGCTCTTACCGTTGGATTGTCGCAAGACTTTCAAATCGATGACAGCATCCGAGAAGCGATGCGCTTGTCCGGATTGACTGGTGCTGCGCTGACATTGTTGTGTATGTTGGCATAGTCGAACGCTCTAAACTGCCGCAGTAGCCCGAAAGGGCTATGGATTCTACATAGCGAATTATCCTCTGGTCGGTATTCTCACTTGTGAGAATTTCTCTAAGATGGAATCAGCGGAATTTAACAAGTCCTAGAGTTTTCAGCGAAGACTCTAAGCACTCTATTGGAGCCTTGCCATGGCCATCGATCTTCACATACTTGCTCTTTCTGCCGCATTCACTATCTGTGGACTGTGGGCGGCACATCGTTTTTCACAGAAAAGTTGCATGATGGTGGCACCAGTCCTGGTACTGATGAATCTGGTGCTTTGGAAAGAGGCTTATCTCGCAATTCCTTTGGCGGTACTGACGCTTGTTATTGCTCGTCGGTTTGCGGTTAATGAAAGTTGGCGAAACTTCCTCCGAGTTTCAGGCGTACTCGGAGGTTCGCTGGCTATCTTGCATATGTTTGGGCACCAGATAATGTGACGTGGTGATGCGGGTTGCTACGGCGTTAGACGACTAAAACAATTCTCGACCAAGCCTTAGCAGCATCATGTCGTGGCCATGGCTGGCGAGAAACGACAGACCTGTCGTCGTCTTTTCCGTGACTGAGATGGGCACGCAGATCTCGGGAACGCGTGAAAGCGGCGCCAACGCTGTGTGTTTGATGTTTTGAATTCTGTTTTGCAAGAGTTCGTCGTCGCTTGCGTCCACACTAGGTGGTATGTTAAATGTCGTCGGCATGCATAGAACAGCATCGCCGGCGAGCAATTGCGCCATGTCACTAGCCACTTTGTCTCGCGCTTGTTTGGCTGATTGCCAATCGCTATCCGTGACGGTGCTAGTGAAATCGAATCGCTCTTTGATCGACGGACACATGAATGGGTTCACTTGTTTTATCCAGGCGCCATAAATTCCCCACGCTTGTCTTGCTTGGAAAAATTTGTAAATCGCCGCGAGACTGCCCCAGCCGAAGCGCTCCAGCTCTACTTCCTCAACTGCAGGGAATTTTTTTGCAACCGTGTCGACCACCCGCTCGAGTGACGGTCTCAGATCGTCTGAAACTTCGCTGAATATTTCTCTGGCTACAAACATCTTCTTTGGAAAGGTTGGACAAGGTTTCTCACCAAGCAAAACTTCTCCACAAGATTCCAGTATTGAGGCGCTTCTCGCTAGCCAGCCGACAGTATCCAATAGTGGCGCTAATGGTGCTACGCCGTCCAAGGAAACGCGACCGTGCGACGGTCTAAATCCATAACAGCCGCAGTAGCTGGCAGGAACTCGTATAGATCCACCAGTATCGGTGCCCAGCGCAAAGTCAGCCAGTCCGGCTGCTACAGCCGAACCCGAGCCGCTTGATGAACCGCCAGGAATGCAACCAGGATACTGGGGGTTGTCCGGGGCACCAAAGTGAATATTGATTCCATCAAGACTGAATGCGAATTCATCGGTGCAAGTTTTTCCTACCAGCTTGGCGCCGGCTTTGAGCAGTTTATCCACTGCAACCGCATTTTCCGTTGCTGGTGGATGCGTCTGCGCGTAAGTCGGGTTGCCTATCCCCGTAACTTCTCCTTTAATGTCGAACATGTCTTTGGCAAGAAACACCAAACCGGCGAGCGGACCTTGTGGTGCTCCGGGGATGTTCAGTTCTTGAATGATGCCGTTGAATCGCCTGATCGAGGTCGACATGTCAGTTGCCGAACCCTTGTGTCGGAGTATCTTGCGATTGTGCACCTTGAATTTGCGAAGCGCCTTGTCTTTGATACTGCATTCTTGCCTCACGCTGCGCCTGGCGTTTTGCCATGAATGCTGCAAAACTTTCCGCAGTTGAAGGGTCTGGAACGAACGGTTCAAGCCTGTATGCTTGTTCGACGCGAACAATCAAATCCTCCGGCATACCTGCGAAATTGAAACCTTTGATGGAAGTGGTCTTGCGAATTCCTTGTCCGTATGGTTCGAATCTGCCGAATGTTTCAATCGTCGTAGAGCGCGCGATGACGCCCGTTTCCTTTGACACAACAAGCGCTGGACCCGTCGCTGTTTCAACCACTGAGTCATTGCCCGAATGCAAAAACTTTGACTTTCGAATCAGATTGTATTGAACGCTGCCCTCAGTCTGAATCGAATTGCGATACGGACAACGATTCAGATGCCAAACTCTGCCAGTCGAATCAAGTTGGTGCCCATAGTGAAAAGTTCGGTATATCTTCTCCATCTTGTTTGGCGCGAGACGAGTTTGCGAGCGATAGTCTATGAAGTCCACGACCAGGGAGCGGTCCACGTAAAACGTACCGGCGAACCAGGGTGGAATACAGATCCAATCATCAACTGGTGTTCCTAGTGCTGTGGCGTTTGGGTCAAAACGCTGACCTGGTCTAAATTGCGCTTCTAGTGGCTGCACTGTTTCCGAGTGCTCGACTCCGGCTTTCAGCATGGTGGGTGCTCCACCACTGGACTGCGTTTGCGCCGAGCCAGGCTGAGGGAATGCCACCGTAACTGAAAACAGTGCGCCCAGCGCAAGAATTGCTGCGAATTGACTGAGAGACTTCTTCATAACGCTGAAGATTATTGCATCGTGGCCGGATTTAATCTATTGGAAGGGCGTAACCTAGGCGTCCCCCAAATTTTGGCTGTCAGAAACTCGTCTGGCGCCGGTTTAGCAGCAATTGGGCGGGTTTTGGGGCTGGAAACCGGGCTGGGCGCTGGGAAAGTGGCTGATTGGCTATTTTCAGGGCATATAAGTATAAATGGAGTTATGAGCTGACAGAGGTCCGCCTCGACGCAGGGCTGTTATGGGTTCGAGCAAGAAAACTAGCAAGTCCGAAGCTGCCACTCAGTCTGCTGAGTGCGTGGCGGTTTGCGATGTTGAACTGAAAGTCGATGGACCCGAGGACGAAGCCGAACAGCCGGCAATCGATAATTTGCCTGCAGCAAATGACGCGCCTGCGAAGAATGACCCCCCTGAAACAAATGACTCCCCTGTAGTAAGTGATTTAGATGCTTCTTTGGCGAAGACTTCGGAAAACAAGGAGCCTGTGAGCGAGCAAGTTAGTCTGTTTGAGAGTCCGGTGGAAAGACGAGCTGCAAGTACTTCACTTCCGCCGTCCGGCATTCCACTCAGTATCAAGCCCGAGATGTCGACCGAGTGGCCATTCACCAGGAAGAGACAGGTTTTCAATGTCTTCTATTTCGGACTGATATCGTTCCAGTTGTTGGCTCTGACTAAGTCTGGAGTCGCACCAGGGGCGGCATACTTCTGTTTGGCGTTGTGCGGTTTTCTCACAACTGCTTCTGTTTTCTATCTCTTCAATCATCGGCACCACCAAACATCTTCGGAAGAATTCAGTCCGCGTGTGCGGAGAAGTCTGCGGGCTGTTGGTTTGTTGCTTCCGGCGTTTTTGATGTTTGCGCTGGCGAGAACAGAACTGCCTATTTCGGATGCTCAGAATTCAATTGAGGAGTTTGGCATTCCCGCCACAGTTCTTGCACCAGCAGGTGGAGACTTTGCTCGCGAAATGGCTCAAGGCAAAAAGGATTTTAAGCGTCATCGATACAATGAAGCGTTGACACACTTTGAAAACGCAACCAAACTCGATCCTTCTTCTGATGTTGCGTATTCCTGGGTGGCAGAAGCGAACGACAGTTTAATGAATTTACGTCCGGCACTTGCTGCTGCGATGCGGGCAATTGAGCTGAATCCGAGCAACGAGCAAGCTTATGTGGTTGGTGCACATTACTACAACGTTACGGGAGACTTTGCCAAAGCAAGAGAGCTTGCTCAGCGAGCTGTCTTTCTTAATCCTGAAGATGGTGAAGCTTATGGCTATCTGAGTACGGCTTATAACGGTCTCGGAAATCCAGTGAAAGCGCTAGAGAACGACAACAATCATGTGAGATGGCACTACTATGAAGCGAGAGCCTTTGAACAACGTGCCAGCACTCTCGACAAGCTAGGGCGCCACAACGAAGCGACTTACGATCGCGAAATAGCAAAGAAAGTTAGAGAAGTTGGCGTACGCTAACTTCAGTCCGCAGACCAGGTGCGCAACAGCTCGCAGGGACGAGGCATTTAGTCCATTCCTAGATCTCTTGCAAACTCAGCTTCCTTCCGAACTTCGTGACGATCAACATTTAACTGTCTTACGACCACATCAACGCATCGGTTCCAGATTTGATTGTCATCTGGACTTTCAGGAACAAGCTTCTGGAAGTTAACTTGAATCAGATTGTCGACGACATGCTTCACTGTCAACAAGGCAGTGTTATGAACTAGCCCCACTGGAATGCCTCGGGCTGGTCTGAATTTGGGTGCTTCCAAATCCATGTACATTTCTAGAAACGGCCAACCTTCTTCAATTTCCTTTGGCGTAATAAGATCTGTGAGGATGGTGTCTTTTCGAATCAGGTGTCTTTGCAATCCGTAGTTCTGCATTAGCGCGCGACGCAATTGATAAAACACTTTTCGGGAGAGGCATTCTCCTGGCGGGAGTTCTACGATTTGCCGCCTCACAAAATTGTACATATCACCAACAGTGATGATTCTGAACGCATCCTCTTCAGGAATCTCAATTCCGAATTCCTCTTCGAATGCAAAAACCATTTCAACTGAGTCAAGTCCCATCTCTATGCCTCTGTCCAATTGAGCCCGTTAGGTAGGTCGATTGCAGAAAATTCCAAGTGTAGAACGCGGCGATGATCTGGTTTTGTTGATTTTGAAGAGCTGTGCAGGATTAGTGGGCGCATGAGAATAATGTCGCCTCTTTCTGCAGTGCAAATTGTGCTGGTGCTGGTTTCGGCACGGTTTGGAACATCAGCCGGAGCGATGATTCCATCTTTATGCGAACCAGCTATGAATTTTATGGCACCATTGTCACTCGGGCACGAATCGAGATGTATTCGCAGCGCGACGATGTGTTCCAATATTTCTCTTGGCGGTTGCGTATGGGTTGTTCCATCTTTTACAGTCCAAGGTCCGAAACCTTCAGTATCTATGCGCTTTTCAACAGCGATTGAAAGATCTTGGTGCCAGGTTACATACCAATTTGACGCAGGTGTCTTGTCAAAGAAAATGGAGCGAACGGCTTTCGACTTTTCTCCTTGAAGTGCCACCACTATTTCACGGATTTCTTTTGACTCAGCAAATGCCCTGACTGCAGGGCACTCCTTCAATAAATTCCGAAACCCGGCAGAAACTGCGGAGTTATGCGCATCGCGAAAGGATTCTAGTTCGTCTGTCAGTTGGTCAAGGTGATGAGTTGAAAATGGATTGCGAATGACGGCGAAGCCGCTTTGTTCAAGCTCCTGAATTAGTTCAGTTTGACTTAGAACAACCATTTTGTTTCCTTGGGATCTGTTGGACTCATTCGCCGAAGAATTCTTGCGAACTCTTCGCTGTTCTTGTCCGGCAGGGGCTTACCTGAGAGATAGCGCAGCAGCTCGAACTCTTGGAGTGACTTCTTATTTGTTTCTTTCAATGTTTCGTAATCATTATTTTTGGTGCCTTTTAAGTAGCTCAAATACCGTTTGCGCACAAACTCTTCGTCCTTTGAGTAGTAACCGTTGGAGGAAGCCTTGTTGACCTCAGCCAGAGCGTTTTCTATGAATTTGTTTCGTTCTTCTCCCTTCCCCGTTTGCGCAAGTCGTTCCCAACAAATTGAAAAAACGTGCGAGCGTCTTCCGTCCGCGTTCGGAAATGACTTCGTTAGAAAGTTTTGCAAAAATTCTTTGTCTTCAACGAAATCAAAGTAGTGTGCTGGTTCGAAGGAGTGATTGACGAGATAATCGTAAGTGTAAAAATCAATCAGTGCTTGCGGCAGATTGTCCAGCTTTTCATTGCATAGCGAGCGGCGAGAGAACATGGAAGCATCATATTGAAAACGTGAGGCCGCGAGCCGGTCGAGAATGGTTTTTGCATCACTGAATTTTTCGTCCAATGTCAACGAGTTCGCGAGCATGGAAAGCGTTCTCCAATGCAACGACTCCGTTAGCGTGATTTGTGCTTGCTCAAAAAGCGCTTTGGCTTTCTGCAGCTCGTTACGCGCTTTGCCAATGTCTTTTTTCTCATACCAGCACTGCGCTAAAAATACATGAGGAGATGGTGCTAGTGCATCAGCTTTTACGGCAAGTTCGAACTCTGGTATCGCTGCGTCTGTTTTGTCGTTCCTAAAATGAAGTCGCCCGGCCATAAAATGCTTCGCGAACTCGAGATCTGTTTCGCTTGGATTTAACAGTGGTGCAATTGCAGTTGCTGCTTTTTTGTGTTCCTTCTTGAACTTCGGATCGAGGACATATCTTGAAGCGAGTTCGCAGAGTGATTCCTTGAAGCTGGTGCAAGATTCGGTGGATGGCCAGCGCGTTTCTGCGAAATCTTCTGCCTTAGAATCCAAAAGGAATTGGCAGCTCACTTGTCGGCGCGCACGTTGCAGGGATGGACGCGCATAAGTAGACCAAGCCTGTGAGTATGCAACATGTCTTCCGAGGTCCGCCATATGCACTAACTCGTGCAAGAGAATTCGTTTCAAATCCTTTTGACTTGCCGCGCTATCCGCTATGAATAGCGCACCGTCAACAGCCAGAACGTGCGCGTTTGTATTCTTACCCAATATGTTTTTGTAAGGAATGTAGGGGCTTTTGAGAAGAGGAATTGCTCCGTGTTGAGAAGCGAGGGACACCACTCCTGGTGCTTCCTTTTGGATATCATCCAAGAGTTTTGAAACTAGTGCTTTATCTTCCTCTTTCCATGGATGGCTGTCATAGTCAAAGTACTTGAGGCCAGATGGAAAAGTAGAACGATCTGCGCAGTAAAAGAATTCCGGTTTCTTTTCACTGGTATCAGCCGCTAATACCATAGTTGAGTGGAAACCTAATGCCAGCATCGCAGCAAATAGAATTGTTGAAACTCGTTTGCGAATTTTGAAAGCCGTATTCAATCGCGACTAACCCCTTTGACGCAACGCGGCACCAGCCAGTTTTTGTGCATATCGACGAACATCTACCGGCCAATCTTTTGTCAGCTCATTGAACTTTGTTTCGTCGCTGGCGAACAATGCGCGCGTCGACTCTTCAAATCCCGGCAAGTTACCCGCCATTGCGGACATAAATCGATACGCAGCCTCCTGTGACTGTCGAATTGTATCCTTGTCTGCATTTGCATGTCTCGCCTCGTCAACCAATTTTCTCAGCGCCACAGAAGCTCCACCGGGCTGGCTGTTCAACCAATCCCAGTGTCGCGGCAGTAGAGTCACTTCGCGTGCCACCACGCCAAGCTTCGGTCGCCCCGGTCCACGGGATTGTTCGTGGCTCTTTACTTCGCCGGTTGCTGCTTCATTTAAGCGTGCGAGAACATCTTTTGGCGTTCCACGAAAGTCAATTTCAATTGGCTGTGCGGTGCTGTCGTCGAAGATCAAAACAAACTCTCGTTCGCCACCATCAATCGCTTTTTTAGTCGCTTGGGCTACGTGCTTGAGATCGCCTGAAGCGATCATCTTAAGCCCGGCGAACGAGGTGCAGGTTTTTTCTTTGGTATCCACTACGCTCACGATCTAAATCCTTGGTCTGTCTTCAAGAGATAATTCTACCCGGGTAAAAATATGCTGTCAATATTGCCCGGGTAAAAATGCCGCGCAAAATTTTCGGTTCATATAGAGGAATGCCCTGGTTGGAAAACCGGCTTAGTGGGCTGGATAGTTCTTCAGGGCCTTGCTTATTTCCTGATACAGGGTCGGCAGCCAGACTGGATCGTTGGGCGAGGCAGGCGGCGGCTCGAAATTGCGAAGGTCGACCGGACAGATGATGATTGCGATGTTGTGATCCCGTGTGTCGTTCGCCAGCACGAATAGATCCTCTGACGCGACGTCACCCATGGCGAGACAGCCCACAGACCCGTTGGAGCCATGTATCAGAATGTCGCTTCCTGGCTTGGATCTGCCGTCAATTCGCGCGTGTTCCAAATCGAAAGCGTTCGGGTAATTTAAGCGAAGAGCCAGATGGTAAGGCGTGTTTGGCTCTAGAGACTCCAGGCGATAGACCCCTTCCGGTACTTGGAAGTCGCCTTCGCGTAGCTTGGGGCCTAGCTTTCCGCTGGCTCCCAAAACTGGATATGTGTGCAAGTGCTGAAAATTTCCATCAGCAGAACCAACGTAAACTTCCAGTATTCGCTTGTCTTTGAAGGCAAGCATGGCGAGTTTTGCTGGTGGGTAGGTAAACCCTTTCTCTTTGAACATCGCATTGAGTCTGGCTCTTGCGACCTCTCCATATGTTTGGATTTGGTCGCTAACTGTTTTCTTGCCCAGCAGCGGGCGAAGTGCGGGCACCTGCATCATCGCTTCTTTGATAGGACTACGCAGGAAAAGCGCCGCACACGCTAATGCGGCGACGGTCACAATTCCAATGATCAGACGTTTTTTCAATGAGCCACGAACAAAAATTAGGATAGCGCCGAACGACGTTGCGGCCGTGATTCCAAAGATGATGAGATTTCGGTATCGCACTTCAACTTTCGAGATACCAATATACTTTAGTCTACTTCAAAGGAGAGAGTCGGTTGGACGAGTACCTCACAAGGCTCAGTGCGGCTTCAAACAAATTGAGTGAGCTAATCAAGTCAGGGCAAGTCATTGATATTCCAGTGGATGTAAGTGCTTCGTCGTTGTCCGAATATTTAGCGAAAACCGCTGAAATAGAGATGGATTCGAGTTCACGGCTGCAAGCACTTGCCTACGTTCTTACTGAAGAGCTCTCCTGGAAGCAAGTTTGCACAATTTATGAGCGAATGCTAGAAGAAGACGGGCCCGATGAACACCGTGGAACCTTCGCTACTTGGACAATATTGGCGGATCAGATGTTATCGGATCCTGCGCGGGAAGAATCTGAACGTAGCGAGATACTAGCTGGCTTAGAGTCTGTTATGAAACGAGTGATGGATGAAGACCTGGAGAATTCCGGTTTCGCCCTCGGTATGGGGATAAGTTTCTACCGTGAAGCTTCTCGACGGAGAGACAACGGAATTCTTATTGAGAAAGCGGAAAAATGGCTTGATGAAGCTGTGTATTGGTCGGATGAAGACAATGAGTCCGATGTTCAATGCTGCTGTGTCGCTGTTCTCTACAGGGCTCACTGCTTCGTTTTACGTGGAGAATGGAAGCAAGCATTAGAGGTTTACAGTTTGGTTGACGTGGACCAACAGTACGATCCAGAAGGCGACGCAGCCGAAATGGCAGAGAACATAGCCCTCTGCAAACGAAATTTGGCGAAAACCTAAGCTAGTCCAGATATTCTCTGAGTTTGCGAGAACGGTTAGGGTGGCGCAGTTTTCTCAAAGCTTTGGCTTCAATCTGTCTGATACGCTCACGTGTAACGCCGAACAGCTGACCGACTTCTTCAAGGGTGCGCTGGCGACCATCGTCCAAGCCGAAGCGCAGTCTCAGCACGTCGCGTTCGCGCGGTGCCAGACCTGCCATAACTTCGATGATGTCCTCGCGCAGCAATTCTTGCGTAATACTGGACGCAGGCGTCGCTGCATCAGTGTCTTCGACGAAGTCACCGAGTTTGCTGTCGTCTTCTTTGCCGACCGGAGTCTCCAGAGAGACCGGCTCTGCCGACATTTTGATAATTTCGCGCAACTTGCTGACGCTGATTTCCATGACCTGGGCGATTTCTTCCTCGGTCGGCTTTCTGCCTTTGTCTTGCGCCAGTTGCCGTGTGGCTTTCTTGATTTTGTTGATGGTTTCAACCATGTGCACAGGAATGCGGATTGTCCGTGCCTGGTCAGCGATTGCGCGCGTGATTGCCTGGCGAATCCACCATGTTGCGTATGTGCTGAACTTGTAACCGCGCTCGTAGTCGAACTTTTCGGCTGCACGTATCAAACCTAAATTGCCTTCCTGAATCAAATCAAGAAGCTGCATGCCGCGTCCTGCATAGCGTTTGGCTATCGACACGACGAGACGCAAGTTGGCTTGCACCAACTGACGTTTTGCCACAGCTCCTTCAGCGCCGCCCTGTTCGATCTTTCTGGCCAGTTCGATTTCCTGGTCGGCTTTCAACAGTGGAATGGTGCCGATTTCACGCAAATACATGCGAATTGGGTCGCCGTCGGTTAATCCGCCCTGCAGGGTCTGGATATTGACGTCTTCCTCGGAAACTTCGTCGTCTTCAATCGCAAAGGCGGCATCTTCCTCAGAGTCGTCGTTCTCGTCTTCGCCCTCCGGTGAGGGTTTCGCTTCAAAAGTGGAAGAACTTGATGAAGATTCTCGCTTGGATGTTGGCTTTTTCGCCATTTTTTCCTTCCTGCCGCCGCCGGCCTTGGTCTCCGCTTTAATGTGCCCTGAATCAACAGTAGCAAATTTCCGCTCGGTTACGGTTTGGGAAAGTATATCCCGTAACCGTTCCTTAAATCCTATCGGAATCGGGATGTCATTGCGAAAATCCCGAAGCTGTTGACGCACCTGAAGACTGTCTGCCCATGACCCCTGGCAGGTTAAACATAGGTCGAGATGTTTGACCACCCCGGCCGAGGTTTCTGTGCCGGCTTCATCGTCCAACATCAGCTCCAGTAGCGGGATTGCGTCGTTACAATTCATTTTTAGCCTCTTTCACAATCGGGTTCTGAATCAATTACTTTCGGCGCTGGTGCGGCTTTGAGGTTGCAAAGTTTCTTGCGTAACAAGCAGCGGGCGCGAAACAGTCTGGACATTACCGTTCCCTTCGGCACATCGAGGATCTGTGCGATTTCTTCATAGCTAGCTTCTTCAATTTCGCGCAGCAAAAGGGGGACTTGCAATTGTTCGGGCAATGCAGAAAGCGCCATCATTAGCTCTGGGTGAATCTCCGAGTCGCATAAATTTTTCTCCGGACCGTCCTCTGACAGTGTTTCGTCAAGTTCAATAGAGTCGTCCCATGCCACAGTATCGATGGTGCGCCCCCCTTTGCGGAAATGGTCGCGGATTGTATTGATGAGAATCTGGCATAGCCAGTTCTTGATGCTCGTTTCATGCCTAAATTTGTGGAAATTTTTGTACGCTTTCAGGTAGGTCCCTTGCACAATGTCTTCGGCGTCGTGGACGTTTCCTACTCGCGAGTATGCAAGTTGAAACAGGGGCACCGCATATTGCAGTGCCAATTCCTCAAACTTTTCGTCAGCGGATTCTTGGGGCGATTTCATATAAGCGGCGGTTCGATTGGGCTTCCACGAATTGAGACGCTGGGCCCTTTGGATTTATTCCCGAGCTGGTCCTGCCGATAGAGAGTTGAAATGTTTGTGGATAAAACGATTGGAGCAGCCGTGGCTGGGGTTTATACAATGTGGTAAGAGGTTTAGAGTGCCGAAACTTTGTTTTCTTGCTGCTTTGACTTTTGGGCTGGTGTTGCTGCACTGTGCGCCCAGCTGTTTGGCTCAGGCAGGCATGGATGAGTTTCAGCGTGGCACTGCCGCCTACGGTCAAAAGAATTACGCGGTCGCAATCGGGCATTTTACCCAAGCTGCGCAGAAGGGGAATGTAACCGCTACATATTATTTGGCTTTGAGCTATCTGGGGCTTAAGCAAGAACCAAAGGCGATTGAGTTGTTTCGCCATATAAGCAAGAATTTTCCCAATACATCTGAAGCGGATTTGGCTAACACATATTTAGGTCGCCTTCAGCAAATTGGAGCCAGTGCTTCTGCTACCCCAACCGGGAAGTCCTCCGGGCCAACGAGGTTGGAGCCAATGTCGGCTGCCGACGCGCTAAAGGCGAAGTTGGAAAATCATCTCACGGAGGAGCAATGGGCCGCATTGCCGAAAAGCGCTCGAATTCCCTTTCAAATGCAAAACGGACATATGCATGTTCAAGCCAAGGTAAAGGGCGAATACCTCGATATCATATTTGATACCGGCGCAAGTCTTTGCGCAGTCAGCATCGCTGACCATCCAAATCTTTTTAGCAAAGCTGAGTTGGAAAAGGCACCGGTGATCCCTATCGGTAGACCGCATGGTGTCGAGTACATGAGGCTTGTTACAGGCGAGGTTTCAGTCGACAAGATTACCAGGCAATGCGTAATTATGTTGTCGCGCGAACCTGGTGTTTCAGTCATCGGGCAGAATTTCTTCAAAGAGTATACGTACGAGATTGACGGCTTTTATGTGCGTATGTCGAAGGCTCCTTACCAAGGCTCGGACGTCGCTTCGGCATCGGCTTCTGTTGGCGGCCAGGTTAATGCAAAGAGTGGCAAAGCGACTGAAAGTGCAGGACCAAGAAAACTTGCGACACAGCCAGGGAATGTAAAAGCGCTAGCCGTCTCAGAGAGTAGTAAATCGAACGACAAATATACGGTTCCGTTTATCCGCGAAAAGAACTGCATGATCGTTGAAGTAATGGTCAACGGCAAACCGACACGTACCACATTTGACACCGGATGCGCGCCGGACGGACTTGTGATGCCGATGTGGATGGTTCAGCCTTTAGGCATACAGCACAACTCAGACGGCTTCTTTGCGGAACGCGCGGAGATTGGTCCGATCATAAGGAAGTATGCGCGAGTCAATTTCGCGAACGGATTGGACTGCCTGCTAATTGGTCCGAAGTTTTTTGGCGATCGACCATATGTTGTCGATCCCGTTAACAGCGTGATCAAGTTTCAGTACTAGATTTCACTACTGTAGGGTCGACGCCATGCGTCGACCATTGCAATATGCGGTCGACGCATGGCGTCGACCCTACGATAGAACCAAGGTTGTAAGAAAGATAGGAGATTCCTGTTTATTGCCGTTTCAGGGTGAAGTGTTCGAGATGCAAGATGTAAAAGGAGGACATCTTGCGAGGGCAGGAATCTCCTCGGTCAGTATCTCACCCCTCGCTTGCAAAACGCTTGCTATGTTCAACGAGCGTGATTTTTGCCGTTGGTTTGCGGAAACTCAACCGAGATGATGGTTCCGGCATCGCCATTCGGCGTGTCGATGGAAATTTTCGCGTTGTGTGCGTTTGCAACTTCCTGAACGATGGAAAGTCCTAGACCACTGCCACTACCAGAGGTGCCGTCGATTCTGTAGAATCTTTCGAACACCTTACCTCGTTCCTCTTCTGGAATGCCTGTGCCGGTGTCCAAAACACGCAAAGTGACGCGGTCGCTTTTCTTGACTTGCACTTTGACTTTCCCGCCGTTAGGGGTGTAGAGAAGCGCATTCTCGACAAGGTTGCTAACCAAGTTGCGTAAACCTGTTTGTTCGCCATACACAACTGCAGGTTCCTGAGAAGATTCGTAGACAAGTTCGAGATCTTTCAGCACCGCTCGTTCTATAAGCTCTGCAGTGACATCAGAAACAATGAAATTCAGATCCACTTGAGTCTTCTGGCTTGGGTTTTGGTCACCACCATCGGTGCGCGCCAAGGCGAGCATTTGACCTACCAATCGTGAAGCGCGATCGATGCCTGTATCGATTTCCTTTACGACGTGTTTGAGATCTTCCTTATCGTTCATCTCGCTGCCGATACTGGAATATGTTTTCAAACCGGCAAGTGGAGTGCGCAGTTGATGCGCGGCGTTCGCGATAAACCTCTGGTGCGCCTTCAAGTCTTCACGCAGTCGCGATAGCAAATGGTTGATTGCATCGACGAGAGGAATAACTTCTTCGGGAACTCCGCCATCGGACACAGCACTTAAGTCAGACTGAGATCTGCTACGAATCTGGGCTTGCAACATTCCCAGTGGCGTCAGAATTTTTGTGACACCGTACCAGAGCGCAATTAGCCCAACCGTAAGCATCAGCAATTGCGGTATTGCAATGCTTGCTAGAAGTTTCTGCTGAAACAGCGATCTTACCTTGGTCGTTTCCGCGACCTGGACCACAACAGTGTCGCCGCCCGGCTCATCGACATCCACTTTGATTTCCGCAATGCGAACTTCTTTCCCTCCAATCTTAACTGTCGCGAGGTGTGGTTCGTCTAATTGCAGGCTGCTTGAAGGTTCAGGTAAATCCGAATCGCCGGTGATTCTCTCTCCATTGCTTCCCATCACGCGATAGTAGAGTCTATCCGACACGTCGTGTTTCAAGAACGCAATCGCAGCAGGCGGCAGATCGGCAGTGACTTTCCCGTTCTTGACTCGCAGTCTGCCAACCACCGAGTCGGCAGAGCTAATCAGGTCTTTGTCGAATGATTCGCTCGAGTATGAGGAAACAAGCAAATAGCTGACGATTGCACTAGCAATGAAAAGTCCTATCAGGACAGGCATGAAGAGGATCAATAACTGCTTGCGAATCGAAACTCTCATTTCTTTTCTTCAAGCACGTATCCAAATCCACGAACTGTATTAATGGAAACATCGGCAGCTTCAAGCTTCTTGCGCAGTCTGTGAATAACGATTTCGACTGCATTTTCGCTTGATTCGTCTTTCCAATCGGAAACCTGCTCAACCAGCAAACGCTTGTTCACAACTTGCCCGGCTTTGGACATGAGTGCGTGAAGAATGCACGACTCTTTGGGTGTTAGATCAAGCTCTTGATCGCTCATACACAGGCGACCGCTATTCGTGTTCAGTTTGAGTGAGCCGAATTCCAACTCTAGCTGATTGCGCCAATGGCTTTTTCTCAAGACAGCGCGCATGCGAGCTTCTAATTCTCTGAAATCGAACGGTTTGACGAGATAGTCATTGGCGCCGATGTCGAGCCCGTGAATTCTGTCTTCAACTCGGTCTCTCGCGGTGATAACGATCACCGGCATGTCTTCGCCACGTTTGCGTAGCTCGCTCAAAACATTTGTGCCATCCATGCCCGGCAACCCAAGATCGAGCAACACCAGATCATAGGGCGCGCTCAACAATGCTGCATTTGCTTCTGTGCCGCTGCGCACGCCATCCACCGTGTAGTCTTTGTGCTTGAGAGCATGTGTCAGTGCAGACAACAGATACTCATCGTCTTCAGCCAGAAGTACTCGCATGGTGAAATCCTCCGTGTCTACGGGATGCCGAGCGCCTAATCCTAATTGCAGAGCCCGTGGGGCAAAACGCCCAAAACACAGGTCTGGAAAGGATTGTAGAAGTTTGACGTGCCGTAAAAGCCGTCAAGCGCTCACTTCCAATGATAGCTGATCTCAAAATGCGTTTGCTTGCGGAGAGCTTGCAATGCGCAGCTGGATGGAGTGTGAGAGATTAATTCTGGGCGTTTGCGGCAAATAAATTCTTGGAATTATTCGACGGTTGTTTGTCGCCGACTTCGTAGGCGGGCAATTCCAGCCAGAATTCGCAGCCTTTTCCTTGTTCACTGCTTACACCGATGTCACCCATATGTTGCCCTGCAATTGCTTTGCAAATAGCCAGGCCAAGCCCCGTGCCCTCAGTTGCGCCTGAGTTATGCACTTGTTGAAACTTCTGGAAAAGCTTACTGATATTGTGTTTTGCGATTCCTGGACCCTGGTCCTTTACTGTGAAGCGAATATGGTCATTTGTGGAATGCTTCGCTGTGAGCGTGATAGTGGAACCTTCTGGTGAGAACTTAAGCGCGTTGGACAAGAAGTTTGTGAGCACTTGAATGATGCGATCGCTGTCTGCAAGCACCATGCAATTGTCTTCTGTTTCTTCAGCAATACGCACCTGCAAGTTCGCCGCATTGCCTTTGAATTCTCCAGCCACACGCGAGATCAGGTCTTTAGCGTCGAGGCGTGCGAGGTCGAGCGGCATCTTCCCTGCTTCGAATTTGCTCAAATCGAGAAGATCGCCGATCAGCCTGATTAGCCGGTCGCAACTGTCTCTGCCAATGGTTACCATGCCTTTGGCTTTGGCAGGGAGATTTCCTGCCAGCCCTCCCTCCATCAATCGCAGCGATGCTTTGATCGAAGTTAGAGGGGCACGCAGTTCGTGCGCGACTGTCGAATAAAACTCGGATGTGTGTTTTTCGAACTCTTTGCGATCCGAGATGTCTGACACGAATGTGCAAATAGTAGTTGTGAGTCCTTGCTCCACGGGGAAGAAAGCAACTTCAGCCGGGAATTCACGCCCGCCTCGATGTCTTGCGATTAACTCTCTGCGACCGCTGAAAACATCAGCTTGCTTCTTTTCGAAGTAGTTGCGCAGTTCTGTTATGACTGCTCCTCCATCGGCATGTGGGAAGCTCATAACTGAGAGGTCTCTGCCTCGAGCTTCCTTGAATGTGTAGCCGAACATTTCCTCGGCTTTTGTGTTCCACTCCACGATGTTCAAGTTTTCATCCACTGCGATGAATGCATCGTATGAATTATCGATTGTTGTGCGCAAGCGTTTTTCACTCTCGCAAATTCTGCTTGATTGTTTCTTTCTCTCTATTGCATAGCGCAAGGAACGCGACAATCCTTGCTGACTGACTTCGCCTTTGACTAGGTAGTCTTCGGCGCCTGCTCGCAGCGCTTCATCGCCGAGGCTTTCTTCTTCGAGTGAAGTAAGTACGACAATCGGTGTCCAGGCCTGCGCTGAGGAAACAGCAATAAGAGTCTCAATACCTGCACTGTCCGGGAGAATCAGATCGAGCATGACTGCGTCATACTGGTTTGTCTTCAACAAAGAGAGTCCAGTCGCCAGGTCCGCGGCAACCTCAACGTCCATTCCCAGCTCGTCTAGCATTACTTTGAGAAGTTCTCGCTGCGTTGCGCTGTCTTCGACGACGAGGATATTCTTCCTCTTTTGCTTCTCGTATTTCATACTTCCCCCAGTAATTTCAGATAGGACGGTATTAGGTTCAGTGGCAACACCAAATCGGTGTGCCCTGTCGCAACCGCCGCCGCCGGCATTCCATAGACAACGCTTGTAGGCTTGTCTTGTGCCAGCACCATGCCGCCTCGGCGCTTAATGTGACCGAGTGATGCGGCGCCGTCATCTCCCATTCCAGTTAAGACTATCGCTACTACGTCTTCGTCGAATGCTGCTGCTACAGATTCGAATAAAAAGGTTGCCGATGGTCTGAAGCCACCTATTGCTGGTGTTTTCGAAAGCTGAATTCTGCCATCGCGGCTGGTGCCCATTTGTAAGTCGTCCGGCGCGACGTAGATTATGCCGGGTACGAGAAATTCGCCGGCTTGAGCGACCTTGACTCTTGCACCACCGCCTCTGTTGAGCCATGCTACCATTCCTTCGACAAAGCCACGGCCGATGTGCTGTACTACCAGGATTGGAATTGGATAATTGGTTGGCAAAGTTTGTGTAAGCTGCCAGAGTGCAGGTGGTCCGCCCGTGGAAGAGGCAATGGCAATCACTCGTGGACGGCGCTTGGGTAGAGGGAAGTCATAGACTTCAGTTGTTTGTCCTGGCGCCGACAGCGGCACTGTCATGCTCCCACGCGCAGTACCTTGGGCGAAAGTTCCGGACACTGCCCCAATGGTTGAGAATGTTCCTGTTTCGAGTTTGCTCGCGTCGAATGCATCTGAACTTTGTGCGGCTGTATAGGTTCCTGTAATACTATTGGCTGGGTTTTCACCGCGCCCCGGATTGAAGGACACTTGCTCCCCTTGCAATGTCTTCTGGCTGTCATACTTAGACGCAAAGCGGCTCACTCCTGCTCTGGCAATTTCAAGCCCCAAACCGCTTTCATTTGGTTTTCTATTGTGGCGAATTACTTTTACCGAGGACATAAGTCTAACGGTGCGCGTAAACTCGGCGGCGGCTTCGGCGAAGCTGGTTGCATCCGCATGTATTGCTGGTTTGTCGAGCAAGCTCAAGGCTCCAGCGGCCAGCGCCTTCATTGCCGTCGATGCTTCGTGGATGCTTTGGCTGGATGAAACAATTACGATCGGCGTAGGAGTCTCAGCCATAATCTCTCCTGTAGCCAGTAGTCCATCAAGACCGGGCATGACAAGATCCATTACGACGATATTCGGCTTCAGGCTCGCCGTCATCGCAACAGCTTCGGCTCCGTCTTTCGCTTCGCCGATCACTTCCATGTCTTTGTGTTGACTCAGCAGTCTTCTCATAAGAATTCTGCATGTCGGCGAGTCATCAGCGATAAGCACTTTAATCATTGGGGCTCCTTACTATACGAATTGCTCAATTGCTTCGATGAGTTCGCTTTGGTCAAATTCGCTCTTCACCACATAAGCATTGGCACCAGCTTTGAGACCATTTTCGCGATCAGATTCTTTGGCGAGACCGGTCACCAGGATTAATGGCAGGTCTTTCCATTTCTCAGACGCACGGATTGTTCTTGCCAGCGAAAAACCGTCCATAATCGGCATTTCCACGTCTGACACAATCAGGTCTGCCCCTTGCACCTGAAGCAACTCCCATGCGTCTTGCCCATCTGCGACAGCCGTAACTTCATAACCTGCCGATTGCAGAATGCTCATTTCCAATATTCTTGTCGTCGGTGAATCGTCGCAGATGATCAAACGTTTTTGTTTGGGTTCTGTCGAGTGGTCTTGTATTGGACGATGTGCTGCACGCGTGCTCTGATTGCGTCTCATCAGTTCAATTGTGTTGAGGATGAGTGCGATTTCTCCACTGGCAAGCAATGTAGCACCGGATACATTTCTCATCCGTTGCAGGCGAGTACCAAGATTGGTAACAACGACTTCTTGCTCGCCGATGAGTTCATCGACTAAGAATGCGCGTCTTGCTCCTCCGTGTACAAGCACCACGGCCGGTGTACGTTTTTCACAAAAGTTATTGCCGTTTGAAGTGCCGGAGAGTTTTAGCGCATCATTCAAACTGCAAACTGAAATCAAACTGCCGTCAAATGGGATAACCTGACCGCCTTCCACGGAGCGCATGTCGGATGCCTGGATGCGCAGCAATCTTTGAACACTCGCTGAAGGTAGTGCGAAAGTTTGTTCACCAACTCTAACTAGGAGAACGCGGATTTTTGTCAGTGTCAGAGGTACGGTTAGAGTGAAGCATGTTCCTTTTCCTGGTTCGTAGGACAAAGCTACATCGCCTTGGAGGGCGGCGACCTGGCTTGCCACTACATCGAGACCGACGCCGCGACCGGATACGTGATCGACTGCGGCGGAAGTAGAGAACCACGGCATGAATAGAAGTGCTGCGATTTCCTCTTGCGTTTGGGGTTCAGCCAAACCGTTCTTTTTAGCCTTCGCTTTCACAGCTTCCTCATTAATGCCTTGCCCGTCGTCACGCACTTCAATTTGCACGTGCTGCCCGCGTAATGAAGCCGAAACTTGAATTACTGCGTCCGGAGACTTGCCGAGCGCCTTTCTTTGCTGCGGCAATTCGATGCCGTGCTGAACAGCATTGCGAATGATGTGCAGCAAAGGATCTCTTAAATTCTCGAGAACGGAGCGATCCAGCTCGGTGTCACCACCCAGGATATCCAGTTCAACCTGTTTGCCGGTAGAGATGGAAAGTTCGCGGACTGCCAACTTGAGCCCCAAACAAGCATCCGAAAATGGACGCATCCGCAGCCCGCGAATTTCCTCATCCACCAGTCTCGCAGTTTCACCAATCGCCCGAATCTCCGCTTTCATCACGGAAAGAAAGCGATCGACGTCGCGTACCATGTCTTTGAGCGACTTGGTATTGGCGGTCGGTGCTGCGAGCAAACGCTGTCCCATATTTGAGCTGATGCGCTTAAGCTGGGACTTCTGTTCTGAGGCGTGCAGGAAGGAAGTGCCCCGTTTCGTGGAATCGAGCCCTTCCTCGATGAACATGCGCAACTGTTTTTCGATTGGCTGCCAATCCGCCAGGCGATCGCGTAGGCGCTCGGACAGCTCTTCAACCGAAAGTTGCCATGTTTCGGTGCGGCGATACGAAGTCAGCAATTCGCTGCTGAGTGCGAGAAGATGATCCAGGCGCTCCGAGGAAACGCGGAGACTTTGTGCCTCGTTGCTGCCTGTTGTCACTGGCTCGTTCAGCTCCGCCGCTTGCTCGTATACATCCGCAGGTGCATGTATTGAATCCACTGCGGAATTCGAGCATCGCGTTCCCGAAGGTTCCTTGAACCCCACCTGCTTGCCTTCCGTTTGCTTCGACCCGGGTAGTGTCAGCTCCCTTCGGTTTGCAGATGGAAATTCGGTTTCCGTATTCGATTGATTACCGTCAGTCTGAGTTTCCTTTTGGAGCTCCGTTGTTTCCACGCCTTTTGATTCAATTGAGACAGAAGCCACTTCCGGATTCGAATCCAACCTATGCTGCTCTTCTGCATTTTGCTCGCTAGAACTCAAGTTGGTCGTTGCTTGCTTCAGTTTCTCCAAAAGCTCATTAACGCTAGATGCATCCACTTTTTGTTTCTTTCTCAGCTTTGCTCCCATCTGTTTCACAGACTCGGTTGCAGTAAAGAGAATTTGAAACACTTCGGTACCGGGTTTGGTATCGGTGGTTTTCAGCAGCCCTAGAAATTCTTCCATCTCGTGGCAGACACTTTCAATTGCTTGCGCATCTACCGAACGTGCTGCACCTTTCAAGCTGTGAGCAGCTCTGAAGAGGCAACGCATTTGCTGCTGATATTCACTTGTTTTGGGTGTGGACTTCTCCAGCATGAGCAATCCGTCGTTGAGTGTGACGACATGCTCGTCCAACTCATCCAGGAAGGTGCCCATAAGCTTTTGAATCAACTCGTCTCTATTGAATTTAGTCATTGTTCAGATTTCACCAGAGAGCGTAATTCTGTCGCGAGGTTGCTCAATTCTTGTGTTGATTGCTCAGTTTGCTGGTTAGTCTCGAGATAGCTGCGGGTTACCTGATCGATGCTGCCGATAGCTTGCTGTATCTGATTCATTCCGATGACCTGTTGTCCGGTCGCGGCCGCGATCTGAATGGCTACTTGCGAGGCCTTGTCGATCGCTTCGCTCAACGTGGTGATGGTTTCACCTGCTTGGCTGACAACTTTGACCGCCGATTTGGCACTGCGTGTTCCTTCCTCTGTTGACATAACTGCGCGGTTGGTCGCTTTTTGAATGTCGCTCAAGATCTGGCGGACTTGATGAGTTGATTTCTTGGATTGATCTGCGAGCGCTTTTATCTCGCTTGCAACCACCGAGAATCCTCTGCCGTGCTCACCGGCTCTTGCGGCTTCGATTGCGGCATTGAGAGCCAGAAGGTTGGTTTGTTCGGCAATTTCATTCACGGTGGTGATGATTTCGCCAATGTCTTTTGCTTGCTCAGCCAGTGCCAGAATGTTGGATGCGATCGATTCGACTTCTTCCTGCACTTTTTCCATCGAGCCGATTGCGTCTTTAACAGCGTCACAACCGTCGCGGCTGATCTTCACCGTCACCCCTGTGATCTCTGCGACTTCTTTCGAACGGTCTGCGGTTTGTGTGATAGTTTGGGTGATTTCGTCAGTGGCACTGGCGGTTTGCGAAACGCTCGAGGCTTGAATTTGAATGCCGGCCAATTGCTCGGAGGCGACGGTTGCCATCTGGCTGCTCAATGCGGCGAGCTTTGCAACGATGGAGCCGATTGTTCTATCGATGTTGTCCGATTCGGTTATATCTTGAGTGAACTTAGTGAAACCCTTGAGGTTGCCATTTTCGTCGTGCATTGCAGTGAAGATCACTTTGGCGAGGAATTTGCTGCCGTCGCGCTTTCTTCTCCAACCGCTGATTTCCAGTCTGCCTTGCGTAGCTGTCAATTTCAAATGCTGGGCGGGCAGACCAGATTGAACATCTTCGTCTAAATAGAACTTGCTGACCGGTTGTCCGATGATTTCCTCGGCGCGGAAACCTTTCAACTGTTGGGCACCATCATTCCATGTCAAAACCGTTCCATCTGCATCCAACAGAATGACTGCATAATTTTCAATTGCATCAATCAAAGCTTTGAAACGTGTTTCGCTTTCCAACATTTTGTCGTCTGCGAGTTTCTTTTCAGTCAGATCACGAGCCATCTTGGCGAAGCCGAGCACCGTGCCATGCTCGTCGCGGATTGGTTGCAGTATCATGTTTGCCCAGAAGCGCGATCCGTCTTTCTTCACTCGCCAGCCCAGGTCTTCGAACCGCCCGGTTGCCTTGGCAACTTTTAATTCTGTTTCCGGCTTGCCCGCCGCAAGGTCTTCTGGCGTGTAGAAGCAGCTGAAGTGACGTCCTAGAATTTCCGATTCGCTATATCCTTTCAGATTGCGAGCACCTTCATTCCATGTCATTACTCTGCCGGTCGTATCGAGCACGATTATTTCGTAGTCTCTGATAGATTCGACCATCTGGCGAAACATTCGATCTTCTACAGCAGAGACGATCGATTTTTCGTCGGCTGCTCCCGGTTTGTTCATTACACTTCCTTTTGCCATAACTCCTCCGCGTGTTTTATACAGAATGTAGAGACTCGTTCGCCTGATTTGTTTGATTGACGAAGAGTCGCTTGTCTTGAATCATTGCTTTTCCATCGAGCACAATCAGCGCCTCCAAAGTGACGCCGAGCAAATGATCGCGTCCCGCACCGCTGATGGTGTCTGGTGTGTCGTGCAAATCCGATCTTTGCATTTTTAAAACAGTGTCTACAGAGTCGGCGATGATACCGAACTCGGTATGTTCTGTTCCGAGGATGAGAACCTTCGCATCGGCATTCCATTCCGTGTTTGGCAAACCGAAGAGTTTTTTCAGGTCCATGAGCGCAACAATCTGTCCGTGCAAATTGATGACGCCGGCGATGAAGTCGGGCGCGCCCGGAACCCTGGTTAAGGAGCTTAGCGCTGCGATTTCACGAATGTAGCGTGTCTCGATGGCATAGGTTTCCGAAGCAAGAAGGAAGGAGACGACTTCCATGTCAAAATTCTTTTGTTGATTGGCACTAATGTTCGCCAGTTTTTCCGCGCGTTCTCTCATCAGTTCTTCTGCGCGTGACTCGCTTAACTTATAGTCGATAGGCGCATCGAGAGTGTTGGTTGAATTTTTGTTTGAGCTGCTCATTCGTTCACCGTTTCAAACTAAATAATTGTGAGATAGCGTTGGACGTTTGCCTGGAATTGCTCGCGCGATTCTTCTTCGGCAAGTGGTATCGCCGCTCCTGCGGGCAGCGCATTCAACAGATTTTGCGCATTTTTCATGGATTTGAGCGCTTGATTGCGATCACCGGTACAGAAACAGGAGATGCCCAGCAGGAAGTGGGCGACGATGTAGTTCCTGTCCAAGAAAAGTGCTTTCTTAATTATGGCTGCAGCATCTTTTTGGCGTTGCTCAGACATCATGACCAGAGCCAATAGCAAGTGGTTGGTCGCATCCAGGGGTTCGTTCTGGCAAGCAGCCTCGGCCAGGATGGTTGCTTCTTCGGTTCTGCCGAGATTGAGCAGGGAGCGAATCAGAAGGCTTCTCGAAATTGACGGCTGCGGTGCGAGCAGCTTCACTACGTCTTGCCACTGCCCGGTGCGGTAAAGTTGCATCGCTTTTTCAAACGTGGTCTTTGCGTGGCCGGCGGACGCCGCGTTTGCCTGTGCGGTCGAGTTTAAGGTAACTACAACCGGCTTATTAATCGATTTGCGGCTCTTCATGGGCGTAGCCGCTTGCGATCGTCGCGCCGCTTTGTAGATCTGCAATTCTGGTTTTCTGTAGACAATGCCCGTGGCAGTGTACTCGACCTCGAAATCTGCGCAGCCGATAAGGGGCGGATCGGAAGCACCGGTCAAGAGGATACCGCCGGGTTTCAACTGGTGGAAAAGGATTTTGGCGATTTTCGAGATTGCTTGTTGTTCGAAGTAGATCAAAACGTTTCTGCAGATTATTGCGTCCAGATTTGACCATTCGCGCGACAGCTGGTTTTCTTCAGTCAAATTCGCCTTTACAAAAGTGACTCTTTGTTTCGCTGTTTCATCTTTGAGCCGATAAGTCTTCAGCCCTCTTTCGAAATACTTTTCTCTTTGAGCCGAATTGAGACTGCGCAACGACCATTCAGAGTAGTGCGCGTTACCGGCGTGGTTAATGGCTTGCTGACTGATGTCTGTGCCCACAATGCGGAAGTTTGCCTTGAAAGCGCTTTCCAAAAGGAGGAGTGCCAGCGAGTAGGGCTCTTCTCCGGTTGAGCATCCGGCACTCCAGATGCGGGCGACACTTGCGCCGGTGTTGTTTCCATCATTTTTCTTCTCCAACAACGAAATTAGCTGCGCCAACGAATCTTTCTCTCTAAAGAAATAGGTTTCGTGAATCAGCAGGCTCTCTGTAAACTTCTTCATCAGTGCGTCGCTTGTTCTGAGCATATGCTCGAATTGCAAAAGCGATGTGCAATTGTGCACTTTGGAAAACGCTGACAAAGCCTGGACGAGCGTGTGTTCTCTGCTGGCAGTGAAAGTGAAACCGGTGTAGCCCGAGATCAGTTCTTTGAGCGTGCTCAGTTCGTCCTTCTGTAAAACCTGGATTTGCACGAATTAGTTCCCTCTGTGAGCCGGCTGAGTATTCGAGATTTCCGTAAGCAGTTGAATCAGCCCTTCCGGTTCTAGCGCGGTGACTCGGTCACCGTTGTAGCGGTCTATGCGTGCAACCAGCGAGCCGCAGAAGGGAATTTTGGTATTGGCTTGCGACTGCTGTGAGAGATTCGCCAATTCGCATGCGCGGTCGACACGGACGGCGAATTTCTCGGTGTTCAGATTCAGGATGATCAGGAGATCTGTGTAATTGATCGGGCGAGCTGGAACGTTGAGCAAGGTGCTCAGCGCGACAACTGGAATGAGCTCGCCGCGAACGTCAAGAAGCCCTTCCATGGCATGATTGGCGCCCGGCACTGGCAGCAATTGAACTGCCGGCAGAATTTCGTCAACGACGTGAAAAGGCAGCGAGTATTTCTGATGCTCCAGCTCGAAAAGGAGCACGGTTTGGCTGTTCAAAGACATAGTAAATCTCCCGGCTCAGTCCCTGAGCCGCTCTGCGTTGTGTCACACACCCACACTTTCATTCTGACCGACTCACCCCGGGTTCCACATTCTCCGGGGGAGGGATTCTGTCACCCCATAAGTGTGATTGCAGTAACCCACCCCGGAGGGTTAGCCGGGATGAGTTGTCTAACTCTGTGGAATTGCACCTTTTCGCCGCTAAGCGCGTTGAATACGATACCAGCACCCTGATTCCGGCGCCTACGGCATTGCCGGACCCCAAAACCCCACTTCGGAGTCTATACACGTTCAGTCGTTCCAGCGCCTCCATTTGCAGCATGCGATGAGCTGGAAGATCAGATACTCGGAGGCGTTTTTATGAAAGAAGAACTTATTTGGGCGCTGGTATTCGACTATCCTCACGTTTTTGTGGGCGCACGCCGTAAGTACGAGAATGCGAGCTTTCAGGGCATTAGTTGTGGCGAAGGGTGGGAGCCCATCGTCAGATGGTTATCGGCCGGAATCGAAAGGCTGATCGAGCAAGAGCCGGAGGATGAGAGAGAGTTTTATCGCTGCATTGAAGTAAGAGAGCGTTTTGGCGGGCTGGAGTTTTACATGAACGACGCCACGCCGGAGATGGCGAGGCTTGTCAGAGTAGCAGTTTCCCAGAGTTTTTCCATGTGTGAGTTTTGTGGAAACCCAGGAGCTTTAAGGCAAGATGGAAGACGAGGGGCGAAAACCTTGTGCGACTCTTGTCGAGGCAAAGTGGTGGTGTTGCCTCTGACCGGTCAAGTCCCTGCACCACTGGTTTAGGAGTCTGTATTGTTTTCTTGTCCGTGTGTTGATTGGTTGTGGGCGACGGTAAAACGTCGCCCGTCCTCAATTCTAATAGCCAAACTTAAGACCCCGTATCTTAAACGGTTTACTGCTGCACTGGCGACAAGACCACCAACCGGTTCTGATTTGTTCTTCGAAAGTTCCGTTTGGTCTGGGGGAAAGCTGAGCCACTTCTTTGCTTTTGCAATCTGGACAGCGAGGCCATAAGACAGCTTCAGCGCTCGATTCAAGAGTAATGAAATCTCCACTCTCGGAACTACGGAAAAGTAAAGCTAGCCGACTTTCAAGCAGAGCTGCTGTGGGACTCTCAGAACCTTCTTTCTTCCTGAACTCTGAGATTAGCTCTTCATAACGCTGCTCAATCTTTTTCACTTCCTCTTTCCATTTCGGATCTTTGATGTAGCTATAACCCGATTTCTTTAGTCCTTCTATCTCTCGCTCATACTTAAGGTCATCGTTTACCGAATAACCAAGAGCAATGCTTACAAGTCTGTCTGATTCAGCGTTTAGTTGCCTTATAGCGTTCCTTCTTGTAGAAGCTTTGCTTTTGGGTTTCTCTGCTGTCGAAGTTTCCCCTTGAGCACTTAGTAGTGAACCAACAAGGAGAATAGGTATGAGCAGGAGAACAATGAAAATTCGTTTCATTCTATGCTGGCTGGTAGCTACTTTGTCTTTACATATTACACAACCGACTAGTTTCTGAGAGAATATGCTTAAGTTGTGGCGTTCTGATTAGGAGCCAGGCGGCGCATGGCGTTGCCGCCACGAGGGAAGAAATTGGATTTTCTGCAAGAGATTGCGCATAGACCGTATTTGTTGCCGAAGGCACCATATGTGATGTCACAAGTGTGGCGCAATTTGTTGTTTGCTCATTGGCGCGTCGCGCCAGATGCACTTCAGAAATTCATTCCGGCGCCTCTGGAAGTAGACACATTTGACGGCTCTGCCTGGCTCGGTGTAGTGCCTTTTCGCATGTGCGAAGTTAAGGGGCGGTTTATGCCGTTTCACGTCGATTTTCTTGAGCTGAATGTTCGCACTTACGTGAAGTTCGGAGAAAGACGAGGAGTGTATTTTTTCAGTCTTGATGCTGACCACGCACCTTCTGTGTGGGGCGCACGCATATTCTACGGGCTGCCGTATTTCAGAGCGAAGATGAGCTTTGAAGAAAACAATGGTGTGATCAAGTACACTTCAAAGCGTCTTGGTTCGGGACCTGCTGCTGAATTCTCGGCGGAGTATGAAGCTATTGGAGCTCCTCAGATTTCATCACGTGGGACTCTCGAGCACTTCTTGACCGAGCGATATTGCTTGATGATTTCTCAATTCGGCCATGTTCTGCGAACCGACATTCACCACGGACCTTGGCTCTTGGCTCCGGCGCGCGCAGAGTTTTTTACTAATTCGATGCCGGCTCCTCTGGGTTTTTCTTTTGACACTCCTCCTGATTCTCTTCTCTATGCCAAAGAGATGAGAATGGTCAACTGGATGCCGTCTCGGGAGATTCGCTAGCTTAAATCAAAACTTGCTGCAGGTGGTATATATACAGGCCTATAGTCTTGGAGCAAGAAACCATAGCCTCGGATCCCAAACTTCCTGCTGCCGGAAAGTCCAGAAGCTCAGCCATCGATTCTTGGATGAGTGAACCTGGAACAGGCGTGCACGAGATTGAATACACGCACCAGACAGAAGAGGGCTTCACGTCAGCCGTCTTGAAGTTTTTAGATCAAACGGTGGACAAGAAGAGCTTCGACCCTCGCAGTGCGATTCTTTTTTGTCTGATTTTCGTTGTTCTCTTTGTTCTCTATCCCGTGCAAACCGTATGCTGGACCGCCGGTGGAATGGCCTTGCTTGGTCTGCTTTTGCTTGCCTCTGGGTTGTTTGCAAACTACCCGATAATTACTTCGCAGGAGGGCATTACTTGGTCGCCGTTGCATGCGCTCAGTTTGCGCGGGCGATTTACGAGACCTTGGAGTGAGATCCGTGCGATAGAGTTTGCTCACGGTCGTCACATTTCCAATACGCCTGATTGCATTTACATCGCTTACAAAGACGGTTGTGACGTGCAGTTGCGATTAGCCGGATTTACAAAGAAAAATTTGGAATTGCTTCTGCTGATGATTCGCAACCGTTGCCCCGATGCCAGATGGTTGCCGGAGGATGAGAGAGTCAGGATAAACGTTGCTCTGTCTGCCGCACCGACAAGTCAAATATCGTTCACTGGATTATGGCTTGACGAAATTGGTTCGCGCTTGGGAAGCACTGCTTTTGTGCCGCTCGACCCCGGTACGGTGTTGCAAGATGGACGCGTAAAGGTCGTCGGACAGATTGCGCTCGGAGGTTTGTCTGCCATTTATTTGGCGCAAACTGACGACAAGAAGACGTGTGTGTTGAAAGAGTCTGTTGTTCCATTTTCGTGTGAGGATGAGGCGCGCAGAGTCGCTCTCGACTTGTTCAAAAGGGAAGCTCAATTGCTTGCTCGCATTGATCATCCGCGCATTGCCAGAATCTACGACTTTTTCATCGAGGATGATCACCATTTTTTGCTGATGGAATTTCTCGAGGGGAGAAACTTGCGTCAGTATGTGCAAGAGCATGGACCGCAGAAGGAGAGCATGTCTGTTATCTGGGCGAAACAGATTGCTGATATTGTGGCCTACCTCCACGAAATGCAACCACCGATCTTGCACCGTGATTTGACGCCGGACAATTTGATTGTCGAAGATGATGGTGCAATTAGTTTGATTGACTTCGGCGCTGCCAACCAATTTCTTAGCACCGCAACCGGTACCATCATCGGTAAAACGTCTTACATGTCGTTGGAACAGTTTCGTGGTAAATCCAGTCCACCTTGCGACATTTTTTCATATGGCTGCACGCTTCAGTACTTGCTTCTTGGAATTGACCCCGAACCGTTTTCTTACTCTTCGACTGCAACTGGACGCGGCGACTGGAACACGCTGCAAGAGCTGATTCGCGAATGCAAGCATGAGGATCCGAAAGCTCGGCCGACTGCAAGAGCGATTGCCGATCGGCTTGATGTGATTTTGCGAGAACGCAGCGCGAGGACATCTGGAGCATGAGCGCTTTGAATTCCAATGGTAAGAAAGGCACTGGCTTGCGATGCATTGTTGTCGAGACAGTCGATAACAAGCAACCGGAAGACTACAAACATGTCTATCTGAAATTAGCAATTGGTTTTGCAGTCGCATTCGGCTTCATTTTCTATTCGCATCAGGCTGCGTTAATCGGGCTGTGGAACCTCTTGGTTCTTCACTTTGCGCGGGATTGGTGGCTGCTTGTCGCCGCAGCGTCTCTCCTTTGTGTCGGTATTGCGGTCGATGAGAAAAACAAAGGGACTCGCGGTCTACTCCGTGTCACCAGAGTTGATACCAAAGGCATTGTAATGGGACGACCTGGACAGAAGAGAACGGAAGCAACTTATTTCATTCCGTGGAACATGCTTACCTGTATTGAGAGTGGTATTGATGAAACTGGCAAGCAGCCGCAAGAGTTCATCCTGCTTCGTATGGGAAATTACCTCGCTTATAAGTTACGCCGAGACATTGGGTTTAACTGGATCGATGAACAGACGCTCTTAACTAAAGCGAGACAGCATGCGCCAAATGCAAAGTATTTGATCGAGCGCAGTTCTACCGATGTGAAGCGAAACGATTCTCGATATACAAACATCTGGTTGCAGTATCTTGCGCCTTCCGGACAGCGTACTAGAAAGGGGCATCTGCAGCCGGGCGACATGCTCAATTGCGGCAGATTTGAAGTGATTCGAGTTCTCGGTGCGGGTGGTCAGGGTACTGCATATCTTGCGAAAGTCGTCGAGGCTCCAAACGTTGAAATTAGCGACCGGCTAGAAGACGGACAGTTGGTGGCAATCAAAGAGTACATTCTGCCTATGCACGCTAACGATGGCTTATCGACTCGTCTTAAAGATTCGCTCGACAATGAGGCGAAAATCCTATCAGGAATCGATCACCCTAATATCGTAACTTTGTATGATTGCTTTGTTGAAGATCATCGCGGCTATATGGTCCTTGAGTATATCGACGGTCCGTCTTTGCGCGCACACATAAAGACTACGGGACCGGCAAAGAGTCTGCTGGTTGTTTGGTGGGCGATTGAGATTTGTTCTATCCTGCGCTACTTGCAGAGTTTGAAACCCCCGATTATTCATCGCGATTTAACGCCAGACAATTTGATTTGGAAAAGCGATCGGCATATCAAACTTTTCGATTTCACCGTTGCGCACAAGTTCGAAGCTCAGCGATTAGCGACCATTGTCGGCAAGCAATCGTATATGGCTCCTGAACAAGTGAAGGGCATGCCCTGCCCACAGAGCGATATTTATTCGCTGGGCGCTACGATGTACTTCCTTTTGACAGGTGAAGATCCTGAACCCCTTTCGGTTGCTAGCCCTCGTGCTGTAAACCCGAGTGTTGATGAAAAGCTCGATGAGATTGTGCAACGCTGTATGCAATTCGATTTGAAGAAGCGCTATGCTGATCCAAAACAAATCGAAAAGGATCTTTCTGAAATTGGTGGGCCCTGAAAACGCGATTCTTCAAGTTTGAATCCGGAAGAGCGCAACACTCAAAGAAACGACCCTTAGCCCCCAATTGGCAGACCTCAATCCTTAATTTCCGGGTTTCGTATTTTCCCCACTTACAATGTCCGCCCAACCATTTACGATGGGGGGTATCCCGGCACAAAAATAGGTTTATACAGATGGGCAACGACGTTCCCCGTGAGATGAGCGCACTCGCTCAGAACGAAGTCACCTTTGCAGTGCTTCGTGACGCTGCAGTCGATGATATGCTGACCAGCGGCAAAGAAGCCGTTTTGAGAAGCAAGGTTACTCCCATCGCCGGCGGCGGCATGAGGGTGGAGACTGCTGGTCCAATCGACGCAATGATGAAGGAATTCACCATTCAAGGCAATGTCACAGGCGAGACCGTGGCGCTCAATCCGTTCCAATCCGGTTTTCGTTGGCCAAGTCCAGGAACACATGTTGTAGGCAATTTCACCATCGGAAACAGGCAAGGGCAAGTGCTGGAGCGAGATAAATTCGAGTTCTTCGGCTCTGAAAAGAATTATCAGTTCGATCGCGCTGATTTGGCGACAATAGGCATAACCCGAACCGATGCAAACGGCAATGTTATTCAGAAACTCAACCCGGCCATCTCAGAGGAAAAGGTTGTCGGCGGACGTTTCGTTTACGACGCCAATAATCAGCCCGTGCGTGTGGCACGCTTGAGCGAAGGCGCGGCGAATTGCGGAAAAGAGAACATCGCCAATCCCGGCAACCGCCGTACCGAGTGCAATTGGTTGGTTGACGATAGTTCTACCAAGATGACCTATTCATACAATCAAACCTACGACCGGGGCAGTCTGCGCAGCGTGGTTCGTGTTGGAGAAACGCCGAAAGCTGTTGTTTATCAGAGTCCGGAGTACGATGCGCAAGGTAACTTGATCTCCGTGACCACCAGTATTAGACCGATTACGGTCAAGAAGAACTGAGCCGTAACAGTTCTCATGTAATGCGATTCTGCAGAGATGGATAATCGGCGGAACGCGACCACTCGTTCCGCCAATTACTTTACGGGCCAAGTCAATCGGCGAAACGCGACCACTCGTCTCGCCACTGACTCGGAAGAAACCTTCGTTCGCGGTGCTGGTGCCGATTCTGCCGCCATTTGCGAACGCTCTATTATTACTTGTTCAATGTTGCCGGAAGGTTGCCAGATTTTGGATGGGCGAAAGTGCCGCCCCGAGAAATTGCGTTCAAGCGTCCGGTAGGACGACGGAGAATGTAGCGCCTTTGCCTGCGACGGAGTCGACGCTAATGCTTCCCCCGTGAGCCTCTACAAGCATTTTGCAGATGTGCAACCCTAAGCCTGCTCCTGCAATTGGAGCTGTCGTAGAGCCGTTGTGCACTGAGCCGGAATCGTCCGCCTTGCTTACCTTATTGGTTGCTTGCTCGAATTTCTGGAAGATCTTTCCTTGGTCTGCCTCGGAAATTCCAGGCCCCTCATCTGCCACGCTCAGCTTAACGGCTCTGTCCCCCCGGCTGGCGCTCAATGTGACGCGACTGCCGTTTGGTGAAAACTTAATGGCATTGCTGACTAGATTAACGAGGATCTGAAGAACCCGTTCTCGATCTCCGTGTGCTTTTAGATCGAAAGACTCAACGACGAGTTTTATGGATTTAAGGTCTGCCAATAACTGCAAGGCGTTTAAAGTCGCGGAAAAAACCTCTTTCACCGCGAACTCGGAAACGTTCAATTGCAGCGCATTCTTGTCCAACATCTCAATGTTTGTAAGGTCGTCCACAAGTGCGCCGAGGCGGCTCAATTCAGTGACCGCGTTGCGGATATTGCCGGCGGCTTTTTCCGGCAACGGCTGCTCTGTTATGTCGAGCACTTTGGCAATGTCTGTGCTCGTCTCCAGGATCGGATTTTTCAATTCTTCGCGAAGCAATGAAAGTAGCTCCAGCCTCTGATTTTCCAGTTGTCGAAGTTCGATTGCTGAGTCATAGATGTATTTGTCGAGTACGGCAATCTCGTCTGTTCCCTTTGCCGGAATCTGCAAGGGTTCTGTGCTGTTCAAGCGTTTGGCATTGCCGATCGCATTGTATAAGTGCAATGTGAGCAGTTTTCTGAGCAATCGGTTGGCGAATATCGTGCTGACCGTTACCAGCACGATACCGAGCAAAAGAATCGAAATCGCTTTTTTACGATCGCGCAGCTCTGTGGATCTGTCGTCTAGCAGCAGCTTCTCGCGTTCGCGCACAAGGCGTGTGCGGTAAAAATACATCTCCTCCGGCAATCCTTGTTCGACAGCAGGAAGTGCATTGAATCTGTCTTTCAGTTGATGTGATTCTGATGTAAGAAAGCCCTTTTCAGTTGCCTCGATGTCATTCATTTGTTTTTGCAGACGCTTGAGCATATCTCTTTCATCTTGGTCGGAACTCTGCTGAAAAATAGATGTGAGCTTGCTCAAACTCGCTTTTGTTACGTTTACGTACTGAACTCTTCGCTCCGCAAATTCAGCACTCTTTGTCAGATTGAACATCATTGTGCAGATGCCCGAATACATATGTCCGGCATGAATGCTGTTGAGGCATTGGAGCACTTGATACGAACGGTACTCTCGCTGAATTTCGCTTTGCGAGCGGTCAATCATTTGACTGAGCATCCAAAGCATCGTGCAGCAAATGATCGCTGGTACGATGATTAGTGCTAATCCCGCCTCGGCTATTCGCGAGCGCTTAACAGAGAACTCAGGCTTTGCAGAAGTTGTTGCGGCAAAATCTGCGGTAGAGGGAGTTTTTAAGTGACTAATCGCTGCAGCTGACGTTGGAAAAATCAGAGTCGTTTGTTCCGTAGTGGCACCGACGGCGATACCGCATAGTTCGGCTAATGCTGTTGCAAGCGACACGCAAATTCCCTGGTGGTAGCCACTGCCTTTATCAACTGCAGGTGCGATTGTCACAGCGAGTTGTTCGTGCTTGTCTGATGAGAATGTAATGGAGCTCTTTTCTTGAATCACCAGGCTCGTGATCACGCGGGCCGCTGCTTCCAGGTCTCCATAAAATTCTAAGTCCAGATCGTCATTGGAAAAATCAAGAGCGTTCTTGCGCACTTGTGGTTTCTCTTGCAAAAGTTCCACCAATTCGGCGAGGCTATATTTTTCGAAGTGAAGATTGAATTTCCCTGCTTTGGCTCTTTCCAAATCAAGTACGTCATTTACCAGCGCCGCCAGAGATTTGCATTGTTCTACAGGCTGCGCGAGCAGTCTTTTTGCCTTGTCGCTGATTTCGCCGTAGGCACCGTCTCTTGCTAGCGTGAGAATTCCACCGATTGATGTGAGTGGTGCGCGCAGATCGTGGCTAACTGCCTGGATAAGATCTTCTTTGAAGTTGCGCAGGCTGAAGAGTTTCTCTGCCGAGGTGGCGATCGCCTGGTCGAGTTCGCTGAGTTCATCTTCACCAGTCAATGGCGATTGTGGTTTTTTACCTTCCTTTACTTGATTCACATGGGCGTAAATCTTGGACAGGCGGAATATCAATACACGCGAACCCCAAAGGGCCATCAAGCCTGTGAGTGCAACACAGCTGGCAAAGAAAAGAGAAATGAGTTTTCTGATTCGTGCCGAATTCCCCGAGAAAGATTCTGGAGTCACCGGCTCCGTGCGAATCTTTTCAAAGCATGTACCCATCGGATTTAGCCACTGATTGATTGAGATATAAATCTGCGCTTTTAGAATTGGGTTTAGCTCGGTGTTGAAATAACTGACGGCATCCTTTCTCATTAGCAGGAAAACTGCGTGATTGCACTGGTCGATTCGTCTAAGTAGAAGTTCAGTGTCGCGCGCGTATTCAGGGTGATTTCGCGTCAATTCTGTAAGCGCTTGCTTCTTTTGGAAGACCTGCTGCATTACTAGGTTGTATCGCTGCGAAAGTTCGGGGCTTTTTGTAATGCTGTAGAAAAACGATGTGTATGCGCTCTCGATATGCACTCGTTGAAGATCATCGAGAACCGCGAGAATACGTCGTCTGTAAACTAAGTCGGCGAGGTTGTTATTGACTTTGCTGACTTCTTGATAGAGAAAAGCGCTAATGCCGATTTGAAAAATCAGGGGTGCAACGATCAGAATCAACAGTTGGTCGCGAATCTTTAGTTTCGGCAGTTTGAGATTCACGAGACTAGCTCTTGGAGTTGACTCTATAGCCTAGGCCCTTTGATGTTTCAATAAATGACGGCTGACCTTCTACGTCCATTTTTCTGCGCATTTTTGTTATGCAGCTACGCAGCGCCACTTCGGTTGCTTCGGAGTCCGTATCCCAGACACGCGCCATCAGCGCGTCTGCTGTGAAATACGTATCCGGATGGCGCATGAGAAACTCGAGCAGAGCAAGTTCGCGCGGTTGCAGACGCACCAATGCGTCTCCACGTTTCACTACACCAGAATTGGTGTCTAGCTGCATTCCACCGACGCTCAAAACATCCTTTGTGATTTGCTGTGGTCGTTTCAAAAGAGCTTTTACTCGAATGACTAACTCTCGCACATCAAACGGCTTAGTCAGATAATCATCTGCTCCGACGGCAAAGCCTTTTTCTTTGTCATCCATCGAAGCTCGGGCGGTCAGAAAGAGGACCGGTGCTTGCTCGCCTTGATTTCGGAAATGGCTGCAAAGTTCGATACCGGACTTATGCGGCAGCTCCCAGTCCAGCACCAGCAATTCATAGCTGCCCGCGTCTATGAATGCCATTCCGCTTCGACCGTCAGCGCAATCGTCAACTACGTGACGTTCTGCTTCCAGTGTGTCGCGCACCATTTGCCGCAACATCGGGTCGTCTTCGACTATGAGTATCTTGGCCATAGACTAGGTTTAGCACATATTTCCGTTCTAATTGTTTATCAGTTCTTCGCCGTTGACGCTACGCAGATTTATTATTCACGCTCCGGCCAAGTTTTTGACCATTCCTCAATCAACTCCGGCGGCCATCCAAGCGTTGTTACTCGCGGTCTGGAAGTGAGATGCATTTGTTTGAAAATAGCCATTGCAGGCGCCGGAGTGATGCTGGTTGAATCAATTGATATTGCTTTGAGGTTTTTCAGTTTGGTGAGATATTTGAGCCCCTTATCAGTAATGCGCATGTTGTATCCGACGTTTAATTCGACCAAGTTAGGCATGGTCGTGATTACTTTCAGGTCCTCATCACCCAGGTCCGAGCCTGTTAACGAGAGGTATTGAATTGCTTCGCTGCCGGCAAGCGCCTTAGCGATCTTTCCGCCGTCGCGCAAGTGACAAGCCCGCAGGTATTTCAAACGCTTGAAGCAATCCATGCTCGATAAGCCTTTCCACGTGACATCAGTTCCGTCTACATTGAGTTCGATCAGATTTAAGCCCTTGATGTTGGCCAGGCCCGCATCAGTAATTTTGCAGTTCTTCAGACCTATTCCGGATAAGCCCGTTAAATGATTGCAGTAAATCAGTTCGTCGTCAGTAAGCGGTACTCTGGCAACGATTTTGTATGAGTAGTGCGCGGCGTCCGTGATGCCTGCGTCTTTGAAGTCCATGTATGAAATGTCGTCTGCACGAAAGTTGCGAATAAATTGCGGGTGCGACAAAAACAAGTTGTTGGGCTTGAAGAGCAATTGTGCTTTGGCGGGAACCACGACCACTCCCTGGGCAAGCAATCTGGTTCCTGGGTGCATTCCATAAGTGACTTCACCCAGCGGGAACTCTTTTGGAAAATTGAAGGTCTTCGTTTGCCCGTCTTTCGAAACGGTTGTCCAAACCGTGCTGGGCAGATCGGGGGTACTCTCGATTGGTCTTGGTTCGGATGGCCGTTGGTTGAAATACACCAGTACGAGCATTCCTAATACACCCGCCAACAGTGCTGCAGTTGCGTAGAGCAGATACTTGTTGTGCAGATTTGAGTCCTTCTTTTCTGGCACCGCCACTGCTTTGTTGAGGATTGCCGTGCCGGTAAGTCCTTTTTGAATGCTGATGAGAATTTGCGCGACATCAAGCAGACTTTGAATCCGCTTGTCTGGATCCTTTTCCAACATATTGGCGACGAGTTTCTCAACTTCTTCAGGAAACTCTCTTCCCATCGAGGCTTCCTTGAGCGAGAGAGGCATCTCCGATTGATGCTTCATGATGGTGGCAATTGATGTTTCGCCAGAAAATGGTGGTGCTCCAGTTAGCACCTCGAACATTACGCAGCCCATGGAGTAAATATCCGAGCGATGATCGACCGGCTTTCCGAGGCACTGCTCTGGGCTCATGTAGAAAGGACTTCCGAATATTTCTCCAGTGCGTGTCAATGAATCTGTTTCATTGAGTCCACGGTGCAAAAGTTTTGCTATGCCGAAGTCGAGCACTTTTACGTGTTCATTTTCCGAGTCGATGCCCGGAGTCGTGAGCATGATGTTTGATGGCTTTATATCCCTGTGGACAATATTGTGGCTGTGGGCGTAACCCAGCGCAAAGCAAAGTTCCACAAATATCTTGATTGAAAGATCGAGCGGCATCACGCCCGATGTTTTCAGAACAGACGAAAGAGTTCTGCCCTGAACGAAGTCCATGACGAGAAACGGTTTTACGTTGTCGATAAAACCGAAATCCCTGACTTTTACCAGCCCGGGATGGTCGAGTTTCGCGAGCAGTTTAGCCTCAGCGTGAAAGCGCTTGATTGATGACTCCGAAAACTCGTTACCTGTGAGCGTCTTGAGCGCCATCTGGCGATTGAGCAGCACCTGCTCTACTCTATAGACGACACCCATTCCGCCCTCGCCGATGCTGTCCATGAGGCGATATTTCCCTTCGACCATGCTGCCGATTGAAAGGAAAGCGTCAGGAAATGAACCACGCGGAGCGGAGGCGTCGAGCGTTCGCTCGTCGTTAAAATCCACCTCCCCGCTGTTGTTCGTCTCGTCGTTCGGCGTCATTGGGCTCCGAGTCGGATTGCAGCCTCTCTTGAAAGTAGGCATCGAACAAACCCAATATACCCGGCCTGGGGTCAGTTTCGACGCTTAACTGTTGTATGGTAGGTGCATATTACCGATAGCCTGAATTGGACTGGAATGAAGCTGATAATCAAGTGCACATCTTGGATTTGCGCAACGTGGGCGTTGGTTTTGCTGGTCACATTGACCTGGGTGCGTCCAAATCCAGCCATTGGTGCCGACAAAGCTATCGTTGTTAATTTCCCGAAACCGCCCGTGGGGCGGTATGGCATCATTAAACCGGCGCCCAATCCGGACGACGATGTGATTCTCCGGAGCAATGAGTGGGCGACTGGCGCTGTTAAGGTCCCAGCCGGTTGCTTTCTTTCGCTTTCAATAAATTTTTACGGCAGTCAAAACACGAAATTCATGAGCACCTTGCCGTCCGGAATTGTTAGAAACTTGTCGTGTCGGGATTTGGAAGTGGGTGACAAGGCTGTCGCTGATCTGTGCACTCAGAAAGATCTGGTGTTGCTCAATTTACAAGGCATTGATCTTACCGACGAGGGTGTCAAACACCTGAGCGTTTTGAAAAAACTTCGCAAACTGAGCATCTGCGACACTCTGGTGACGGCAAAGGGGCTCTCGGTCTTACGCAATTTGCCGCAGCTGGAAAATCTGAATCTTGCACGACTGACTCTCGGTGAGGCTGTCGACGCGCCGCTCCAGTCTCTGAAAAACCTCACTGTTCTGGAGCTTACAGGAACGCAATTGTCCGACAAAGCAGTTATTGATTTGCCATATCTTCCGAAATTGCAGACGCTTGTTCTTAGGCGCAATAATTTGACCGACAAGTGTATTGAATCGCTGTACAAATACAAGACTTTGCAAAATCTGGATTTCACGGACACACATGTGACCGGTGAGGGGTTAAAACGCTTGAAGGGCTTGCCAAACCTGCACCGCATCACGATTAGAACCAAGGTTTTGAAACTTACCGATAGAGCGCAACTCAAGAAGCTCATGCCTCGCTTGAAGATTGAGGAAGGATCGAGGGAGTCGATAGTTCCGACCGAGATATTCGCCCCACTGCACTGATATAGAAATTGGTGTTGTAAATGTGCAACAATCTTCGCTGATTGTGCGTTTGTCGTTGTTACTGAAGGAAGCTATGAAGAAAATCTTGTTTGGTTCATGTTTGATAGCTTGCGCTCTTGCCGGTTCGATTGCACATTCAAAAGATCTCTCGCCGCTGGATATACCCGGTACCGTTGGTGGTGTCAAAGTCAAAATGCAACCGCAGCTGCAGGACGTCAACGACAAGTTCCGCGAGATCTACTCCGAAACACGCACCCGCACAATAAAGAAGTCTCAGCCCATCATTGTTGCCATCAATGATGTGATTTCTTTGCACGACGGTGGCACCAAGGAAACGACGCAGATTATTTCAGACAAGTACACTTTGTTAAAGTCTGTGGACCATATTGTGCTTGCCACATTTGTTGCTCTTGAACTTGATGCCGATCAGATGCTCTCTGACGTGAAATTGAAACAAGTGCAGGAGCTACAGCGGCTATCCCAGAAAGCTCTGGGTTCGTTGGACAATTCCGGATTGAAGGGCGACCTTCTCGAGCGTCAGAAACAGCTGACTAACATGGCAATAAAAATGCAGGCATCTGTGCTTGCTGATAAGCGGGTTACTTCCGCTGCATTGACTCAGTTTTGTCGCGACTCCGAAAAAATGGTCATGCAAAATGTAGATGATGCAGTAGCAGACCAGTTGCTTGCAATTGATACGCAAGTGCGGCAGTGGCGTAAACAGCTAGGTCCGGAGCGATGGGAAGATCTCAGTGTTGTAGTCGTGAGCGGTCATATGCCGCGCGAAAGAAACACGACCATGCAATATTTTTCAAAGGCACTCAAGGTAAAACGTGAGGGAGCGCGCTTGTATTATTGCGAAGGCTTGTCCGAAGAATCCGATGGATTGAACCTTGTTGGAACTCACATCCTGGACAAGAAAATCGCAGTTGCATTCTTTAAAGACGAATGGCGCATGCACCGTGACCTGCTCAGCGACGGTGCCGCGAAGTATTTGAGCAAGCATCCGCCGCTAAAGTAGGCTGATGTCCGATTTGCTTCGTTAAGAGCTTAGGCTGTACGTCTGGCTGTGTTTGACTAGCGGTTTCTGAACCCGCCGCGTCTGCCGCTGCGTCCTTCGGCTGCACCGCCCAGTCGTCCGCCGCCTTCGTTACCGCCGCCGCCGAATCGACCGCCCGCATTGCCACCTCCAAAGCGGCCGCCTTCATTGCCGGCGCCCTGGTTTAGCGCTGCACCAGCGCCCTGTTCGTTGCCATCGCGATTTCCGAATCTTCCGCCGAAACGTCCACCGCCTTCGCCTTCATTGCCTTGAGCACCTTCGCCGCGGCCAAATCTGCCGCCGAAACGCCCGCCGCCTTCGCCTTGATTTTCCTGCCTGTTCTGAAAACCATTTGCTGCAGCTGCATTTTGAGCGTTATTTGCGCGTTGTCCATTAGCCTGATTCGCCCACTGATTGCGGTTTTCCCAGTTGCCTTGCTGATTCCACTGGTTCATTACGGCGGCATTCTTTTCACTGTTGTTTACATAAACCTGGTTGCCACCGGCGTTTACATAGTAGGGCTGATTGTTAGCGGCATTGCGGTACATTGGAACGCCGTACGGAACGCCGTGATAATACTCATTATTGTTGTACATAGAGTTGGAAATTGCTGCGCCGGCCATCGCTCCTCCGGCAGCCGCGAGCCCTGTACCCACCATGCCCATGCCGCTTCCGCTTCCTGAATTTCCAGAACCGGAGTAATAGTTGTTGACTTGCTGCGGCTGTTGTTGCTGTGGTGCTTGATGGTTGGCATACAGGCGGTTGAGATAACCCTGTAATTGCGCGGCGGTTACTTCGACCGGGTTGTTGTTGCGGTCCGTGTACCAGTAATTGTTCGCTTGGTCACGGTAGATGGCAACTTGTTGTGTACCAGGAGGCAGCCCTGCACCCGGCAGTGGCAGTTTAGGACCGGCTTTGGTGACGACATACTGCTGACCGGAATTGTCCGTTTCGACCTGGTAGAGCGTCATGCTGGTTTGTCCAACCGGTCGGGGATCCTGCTGTGCCTCTACATCAATGGCAAATGCCAGGGAAAGTGAGGCTGCAACACTGATTGCCAGAATGGATGATTTGATGATTCTTTGCATGGCTTTCTCGTTTGTGTAGGTGACGTCTGGACTCGGTTGGATTGACTGTCTTCGTAGTAGTTTGCCGAACCATATCTGACTTGATCTGACTTGGTCGGCCGTACTATCTAGCTGTCGCCAGATGGCGATAGGCGCGATTGCGTCCCGAAAAGGAACTCCCCAATCGCGCCATTATATCGCACATATATAATCTCTTTGCTTCCGGCGCTAACCCCCTGAAACCTTCTGTTTCAGAACCTGCACCACATTCTGGAGTTCGACATCCTCATTTGCGCCGGTAGACCGTTCGACAAGTTCGACGACGCCATCCTTGAGCTTCTTGCCGATATTGATTCGCAGTGGGACTCCAATCAAATCGTTGTCTGCGAATTTGAACCCCGGGCGTTCTGCGCGGTCGTCTAGCAAGACGTCTATGCCGGAGGCACTCAAGTCGGCATAGAGCTTTTCTCCGGCAGCAAGAGCTTCTTCTTCCGCGCCGTTGATGACATTTACTATGACATCGTAAGGCGATAGGGCTTGCGGCCATATAATGCCTTTCTTGTCGTGGCTCAATTCCACAGCCGCTGCCATCATTCGTTCGACGCCGATGCCGTAGCTGCCCATGACGATCGGTACTTTTTCACCGGATGAAACGAGCACACTGGCATCCATGGTTGTGGAATAACGCGTCCCAAGCTTGAAGATGTGCCCGATTTCCAGAGACTTCTCAATCGTGAGCGTGCCACCGCATTTGATGCAAGTATCACCGGTCTTTACTGCTCTGAAATCACCCCAAGCAGTAGCTTCGATATCACGTTCGATATCCACTCCCTTATAGTGGAAATCGTCATGGTTAGCGCCGGTTACCATGTTTCTTCGACCTTTGAGCGCGTTGTCGAGAAATACCTTCTTGATCTTTCCTGCCGATGTTTTTACACCGACACCGCCTAGAGAGCCAGCATGCGCGCCCATCGCTGAGAAGATTTCCTGGTCATCTGCCGCGCGCAAACTCTCGGCTGCGAGATAGTCAGTTAGTTTTGTTGTGTTGAGCTCATGGTCTCCGCGGAGCAAGACCAGCACCAGCTGGTCATCTGCTGAGTAGACGAGAGTTTTTATCTGATTTTTCGCGGCTCCTATGTCAGCGAAGTTTGCCAGCTGCTCTACTGTTCGCAATCCCGGTGTGGGAAATTTTTCGAGCTCGCTTTGTCCATTTCCGAATGCGTATTCGTCCACTGCAGCTACCGCTTTCTCGACGTTTGCCGCGTAATCACAGCCGTTGCAGAGAACAACCATATCTTCGCCTGCATCGGTCAGAACCATAAACTCGGTTGAGGCACTGCCGCCCATGGCCCCTGAGCTTGCTTCTACCGCAACGAACTTCAAACCGGCGCGTGCAAATATCCTCTCGTATGCAGCTTTGTGCAAGTCGAAGCTTTTGTCGAGTCCAGCTGAGTCGACGTCGAAGGAATAGGAATCCTTCATCGTGAATTCTCGCACTCTGAGCAAACCGGATTTCGGACGTAGCTCGTCGCGGAACTTGGTTTGAAACTGATACCAGATTTGCGGAAGCTGTCGGTAGGAGTTGAGCGCGTTTCGGGCGATCGAAGTAAACACCTCTTCGTGCGTAACACCCAGCACATGGTCGGAACCTTTGCGATCCTTGAGGCGAAACATGATATCGCCCATAGTGCCAAGCCTTCCTGATTCTTCCCAGAGTTCGGTCGGATGCAATGCCGGCAGAACAAATTCTTGCCCGCCAATTGCGTTCATCTCTTCTCGAATAATGTTTATGACTTTCAGCCGTACCCTTTGCGCCAGCGGAAGCAAGCTGTAGATGCCGGAACCCAGCGGACGAATGTAGCCTGCTCGCATCAGCAGTTTGTGACTGGCTGTTTCAGCAGCAGCCGGATCTTCTTTCAGTGTCGGAATGAAAAGCTGTGACCATCGCATAATGTGTGACCTCTGCGCGAAAGATTTGTATTGGAAAAAAATGTCTTTGCAAAAGCGACCCCGTACTCACGAGGTCGTGCCTTGCCGCATCGGAACGCAAAGACTAACCCGTGATGCGAGGTCGCGGGGTAGGGGGTGGTCCGAATGTGACGTGTATATGCATACGTTCAGTTTTGACGACAGCAAAACTTCTGTCAATACTTTTCTGCGCTGTGCGAACGTTAGTTGTTACAAAGGATGATTTCCAATCGCCAGATTCCCCAGGGGGGCTTGTAGTACGGATAGAGGTGTGCCCGGGCATGACGACCTGTCCTCCCAAGGGCTTGGAGTACAGTTTCAAGTGAATCCGGACTCGACCCCCACATTGGAGCGGGTCACTGAGCTCGTGAAGCATGTGATCCATCGTAAATAGAATTTTTCGCTTGCCTCATTGCGTTGTCGAAATCGCGTATGGGTGTATTCCAGATCTTTCAGGTCGCGAAATTTGTTGTCGAGTTTGCTTTTGCGCGTTGCAGCTTAAAAAAGGAAAACCCCACAATAACTGTGGGGCTTCCTTCTAAACCAGGCACATCGACTGCCGAAGCAATTGATATGACCTGAGACCTTAAACTTGATTGTTAAGCGGGTAGTCTGAATTCATCGCAATTATCTCCAACTGTTATCAACCGCGCTCGTTTGCACGTTCGTGCGCAGTTCGGTTGGTAATTGCTGGGGCAGGGCGGCTGCAGACAAGCTAGGCGATGAGCCGATCTTGGCGGCAATGATGTTGAACAGTCTTGTGCCGCCGCTGGAATTGAGGTGCACTGTGTCCAGGTAGTCTGTGATGATGAATCTAAAGTCGTCGGAAAGATCGATGTAGTCAGCACCATATTTGGTGCAAGTGGAACTCAAGTATGATTTGAAGTCATGCCAAAATGCATCAGGAAGGATTGAGCGATTGGGATATGTCGCCGGCATGTTGACGACAAGAACCTTGATGTTTTGCTCTTTCAGCTTCGCAAGAAAGGCATTGAAGAAACTTTTCTCGCGCGGGTACAGGGCTGTCTTTGGATTCTTATACCTGTTCAGGTACTCGGGCATATTGTCCTGAAACCCGTAAGGCATCGGATATGGTATCAGCCATTCGCCTTTGCGAATGTTTGTGCCGCCGCCCAAGAATACTTGCATCACAGAACGTTTTACATTCAGGTGCGAAACAAGTGTGCGCGGATGCTCGCCCGGTTTCTGCCCGATTCTGGAAATTTGCCCTGCTATTTCGGCAAGTTTTGCATTCCACCGTTTGAGTGGAACATATTGATGAACAGTGTAATCGAGATAGGCGAACGGATCGCAGAACGATGCTTTCGCTAGATTGTCGAGATTTACATAACGGGAGAAAAACTGAAAAGGCTCTGTATCGGCCGGAGCTGTCATCGTGTTGTCGATGAAGTCGCGCGGGTTGACCCCGATGATGACGAGCTGCGGTTTGTTGTCGGCTTTGAAAAGCGCGCTCGAAAGCAAGTATGCATCGGAAGCCATCGAGCCTGGGATGGAAGCATTGTAGACTTCGGTGCTGCCGCCCAGGTGTTGTTTCAAATCCTTTTCGAGAGTGGCTGCGCGACGGTCTAAGACGCAGTCGCGGAAGTTTTTCGCTGTTATCGTATCGGCAGAAAATGTTGCCGAGCCAATGAGCGAGCTGCCGAACATTACTACCGGAGGCGCTTTCTCTCGCATCAAGTAGTTGCGTGCAACCCAGAATGACCACGAACCTTCCTGGCTCGCTTCCTCTGAGCGCTTGAGCAAAGTTTCCTTGGTAAGCCCACTGGCGCGTTCTGAAAGCGTACCAATCGAAAGCAAGTTGATTATGCCGAATGCTGCAAGTGCTACGACAAAACCGCAAGCGATAGCCTTCTTCTTCGAGGAGGTTTCTTTCTGCGTCTTCGAATCTGGCGATTGCAATTCAGTCATGAGAAATTTGCGCCACCATCACTGCACACTGGGTGACTTGGAATTCGCGACCGCTTGGTGCCTCTCCAGGTCCTGACCGGACAGCGCAAACGCCTGGCGTGTGCGACCGGACAGCGAAACGATGTTGACGAGTTGGTCGAAGAGTTTCTTGCCGCCATACGCATTCAGGTGTACCGAATCGTGGAAATCTGCTTGCGAGTAGTTGGCGGGCGTGCACATATCGTAGAATGCCACGTTGTTCTTCATCGAGAACACATGCAGGTCGCCAACGTAAGACAGGTATCTGTTGGGCCCAAGCAATCCGATGTTGTAAGTCGTGATCGGCATATTGACGAGCACAAGTTCGATGCGCTCTTTCTTGCAGAACTTCGCAAGTTCCTCGAGGAAGTAAAACTGTGTCTTGTACACATGCTTATCGGGATGTTTGTACCGCTCGACATATTCCGGAGCGTTGTTGATCCAGCGCTTGCGTGCATCCGCTTCGCTAATTGGACCTGTCATCACGGCCAGCGGACGAATCTCACCCGGCAAATAGTTGGGCAGCAGCTTGATGCGATCCCACCACGTAAACGGTTTGTCAGTCTTGGGGCAGGCAACTAGCTTGTTGACCACGTTTTCAGACTCTTCTTTGAACTTCAATTGGAAGTCCGCAGCATGTCCGCTTAGGAAGAACGTACGGCTGATGAACCATTCCAATCTGGTGTAAGGCGTTCTGAAAACATGACTGGCGATGTCGTCGATATTTACAATGCGGCGCAGGAAGCGGAAAGTTTCCGTGTCGTCGGCGCTGGACATTGTACTGTCGATGAAATCTCTGGGGGCAACGCCGTAAACCACGATGTCCGGTCGGTTTGATGTGGCAACCATTGCCTTCAGTGTCATATACGCGTCAGACGGCATCTGTCCCGGGATGGAGAGGTTCAAGCAATTGAATGTGCCGCCAAATCTGGTGATGAGGTTGTCCGAGAGGTATTTGGCTTTGTGATATTGGGAGAGATCGAGCGTTTTGTTTAAGTAGTTGGCATCGACGCCGGCAACGGCGCTGACCATCAGGGAAGAGCCCAGCAACGCGACGTTGTGAACGTGCGATGACTTCCTCATATCGTTGAAGCCCCACCACGTCCATCCTCTGTAGAGATAGTTGTAGGGGTCGAAGTCGATCGGGTTGTAGAAGGAAAGTGCGAAGTTGCCCAAGCAAAACAACATAATCGCCCAGGTCGTAGCTGCGCTCATGCCGCTCATGCGGGGTTTTTCGGGAGGATGTTTATCGCTTGCGCGGCGGCGGAACATGGTCGGATTTTCTCCGCCCGTTCTCTCGTCTTTGACATTGCGTTCAAATGTTTGTACAGAAGCACTTGTTGATTGCGGCGCTTCATTGGGCGCAACCGCTTGATGCGTTGCTGTGTCGTGAGGAGCAGCGGTCATAGCTGTCCTCCTTTCAGTCCGGCGATGTGACTGTTCGTCGGGTCGAGAGCCGACATTACTCTTCGGTCTTTAGCTGCACGTTCAGCGACGATGTCCAGGAGTTTCATGCCGCCACCCGAATGCAAGTGCACGGTGTCCATGAAGTCGCTGGTGGAAAACTGTTTTGAATCGCCCAGATCGATGAAGGTCGCGTCTTTTGATTGGGCAAGAACCTTGAGACTCTTCTTGTAAGAATCCCATGTGCCTTTCTCTAGCAAATCGCGATTGATGTCTGTAATCGGCATGGAAATCAGCACGACCTGCGTGCCGCGTTCACGCGCGGTATTCATCAAGTCGGCGAGAAACTTCATCTGGTGGCAGAAAGTACGCCAGTTGAGACGCGAATAGCGTTTTTTATATTCGTTCAAGTTGGCATTGTCGAAGGTTCTCGTTTCCGGCGTCGTTGGTCGGAAGAAGGCTTCGTTGGACGTAATTTCCATCTGCTTGTAATGAGGAAAGAGTGTTCTTCGATCTTGAATCGTAAACGGCTTGTCCGTCTGCGGTTTTGGAATCCACTCGTTTATAGCTGTGGTGATGGCTCGTTCGGAAGACACGCTCATGTCGTAGCTGTGTCCATAAGGGTAGATGAACTGAGCCAGCTCGAAGTTGAGTCGCTGATCCCATTCCGGCGCTATCAGGTGGCGGTGAGAAGTAACATCACCAAAGCGACTCAGATATTGATACGGATCGGTGGCTGCAGGGCTTGGCAGCAAGCTATCCATGAAATCGCGAGGACCGACACCGTAGACAATCACATCGGGACGCTTTTCTCCCTTGAGAAGAAACTTCGTGATAAGAAACGCGTCAGACGGCATTTCGCCAGGCAATCCGAAATTGAAAGTCTTCACCTTCAGGTTGGAGTGGCGCTTGAATTGGTCTTCGAAATACTGAGAGTTGTGGTGGTGCGAACCATCTATAGGGTGTTTCAAATAATCCGCATCGACACCGGCAACCGGAACAAGAACAAGCGAGGAGCCCAAGAATACGAAATGCGGTCGACCTTGTTTGTCTGAGAGGAACTCATCCACAGCCCAACCGGTCCAAGTCTTAATTGGAAAGTCGGTGGGAGCGATATTGCCGACCTTGAACATCGCCAAAAGCGATGAGACCGCTGCAAACAGCGCTACCGATATGAAGAATTTGCTTCTCAAGATGCCCATTAAACCATTCCGTTTGCCGTTGTCCGGTTCTGCTCTAAGCGCTTGCTGTAGAACATGAAGTCGTCTCTAGAATTGGAAATAGATGAATCTGGGCGAACTGTCCGGCGTAAAGATGGTGAGCAAGCACATCAATGCCACCATGACAGTGACTTGCACTGCCCAGGGCGGGCTCTGGTAGAACTTCTTATCGTTCAGCCAGTTGATGACGAATGTCGAAGCCAAAAGTACCGGCAAGATCAGCACGAGAGCCGGGAAGATGATCGGATCTCTGATTTGCAGAATTGCCAATTGCGAAGCACTGAAATTAAGCAGAGCAGTAGGCACTTCGAACAATTTTCCAAGGACCGCTCCGGCTATCTTCATGTCGTCGGCACGGAAGAATACCCAGCCGATGCAAACGACGTGGAAAGTGAAGACCACAGATGCCCAGTGATATAGCTTGGATTTGAGCAGCTTTTCGTGAACGCCAATCTTCTGCATTACTGTCTCGTATTCACGATGCAGGATGAGAACGATGCCTTGATATGCACCCCAGGCGAGGAAGTGGAATGCAGCACCGTGCCACAGTCCGCCCAATGCCATGGTGATGAACAAGTTGCGATATGTCAGCCACTTACCGCCTCTCGAGCCGCCCAGCGGAATGAAGAGGTAATCGCGCAGCCATGAAGAAAGGCTGATGTGCCAACGACGCCAGAAATCGGAAACGTTGGAGGCGATATACGGCAAATTGAAGTTGATCGGCACTTTGTAGCCGAAAAGCAGTGACGAACCTCTGGCGATATCCGTATAGCCTGCAAAATCGAAGAAGATTTGGAAGGCGAACGCGTAGGTGATCATCCACATATCTAAGGATGAGAATTGCTCGGGATGAGCAAACCCTGCTTGAACGACCAGTGCCAGGTTGTCGGCGATCAATACTTTCTTCGCCAGACCCATCAATATAAGTTGCATGCCTTCATCGACATATTCCCACTTGAATTTGACAGGAATGTGCAGCTGAGGCACGAAGTCTTGGTAGCGTTTGATTGGACCAGCGATTTGAGTTGGGAAAAAGGAAGGGAAAAGGGCGAAGTCGAGGAAGTTTTTCACTACCGGCTTGCCACGGTAGACCTCGATTGCATAGTGAATGAATTCGAAAACGAAGAATGAAATACCGAGCGGAAGGATGATGTGCAGGTGGGGCTCTTTCCAGTCCACACCGACCACTCCCAATGTTGCTTTGACAGCATCCATAGTGAAGTAGGCATATTTGAAGATGCCCAGCACAATCAAGTTGAGTGCAACGGTCACACCCAGAACAATCTTCTTGTTCTTCTGTTCTACCGCTTTCTCAATGAAAGGAACGAGAAGGAAGTTGGCTAACGTCAAACCGAAAATCAGTATGCCGTAGATTGGACGCCACGACATGTAAAAGACGTAGCTAGCCACCAATAGTAGTGGCACTCGGAATCTGTGAGGCGTCAACCAAAACAGAAGAAATACTGTTGGCAAAAACACCAGGTATTGCAGACTGTTGAATAGCAAGCTACTTCTCCTTAGTTCCCAGGAACCGTCCTAATAACCAACACGACTTCAATCGACATTACCGACTTGCTTTTGCGATTTGTTTTTTCAATTCGTATGAGCTTTTATCGGTTTGTTTTTTCCGACTTGTTTATCGATTTGATCTATCGATTTGTTTTGTCGGTGTTAACTGCCAATTTGAAATTCAGTTTTTATATTCGCCGAATTTTTTGTCGTGATTGCAAATCCCAATATCGATGAGAGTTTTGCAAAGTTATCAATGGCACACGCCATTGTAAAAGCTGGATTTCAAGAATGTCTACCCGACACGTATTGTCTTAACCTAAAAAGGTTATAGGAACCTCTGTGAAAGGGCGAATCCTGAACTCCTAAAGCCGCCAGTGGCGGGAAAAACGAGCGCCTGACATCGCTGTTGGATTGTGGTTGCCAGGTGATTTGGTTGTAATGAGACCGGTTGCAATGTGGTATCACCGTCTCATAATGCGTTTATCGCGCATTTTACATATACAGAATTGTAGTTGCTCTGTATTTGTTGTACTGCCAGCGTGCTCGAATGATTTCATTGGCGCGCCACATCACCGGTGATACCACTCATGTGGCGGTGTTGCCTTAAGCAATTTGAATGTCGGCAAGAGCGCGCCAGGATGTTGCTTTTGCGTGAACTGGCATCGGTTTTTTTTCGCATGATAAAAAGTGTTGGAAAAATCTTGGGAAATCTAACAAAAAGCGACTAAGGAAATGGGCGCCTGTTTGACTTTCCAGTGGCGCTTATTTTTCCAGTTCTTCCTTGATTTTGGAAAGCACCGCCCTGTGGGCGATGTAAAAACTCAAAAGTGTGGGATTTTTCTAGAAAATTCCCACACTTTTAGAAGTCGAAATTGAATGTAATCGTCAACGAAAAAACGATTCGGCTCAGTAATTAGAGAGCGTTTCTAGTCGCCCTGGCCTTTTGCAAAGCCGTCCGGTATCAATTGATAGCCGCCGCCGTAAACCGTCTTGATGTATTTGCGATCGGGTGTTTCTAAACGCGTTCTAAGGTGACGGATGTGTACACGAATCGTATCGACATCATCGTCGGGGGCATACCCCCAGACTTCCTCCAACAGTTTGCCGGTCGATACTGTTTGACCGTGGTGCTGCATAAGGCAGTGCAAGATTTCGAATTCGGTGGGGGTGAGTTTCACCATCCGCTCCTTCACCTTTGCTTGGAGGTTCTCGGGGATGAGAGTGATTTCACCTGCGTGCAGAATTTCCGGCAGGGTCGCAGATTGCGGCACCCCGCCCGAGCGTCTGAGCAACGCGCGGATGCGAACTTGCAACTCGGGGATTTCGAAAGGTTTGACCAGATAGTCATCGGCGCCGGAGTCGAAGCCGGAGACCTTATCCTTCGTCATGCCAAGGGCGGTCAGCATGAGAATCGGGATGGGATGAGTCTGAGGGTTTTGTCTGAGACGCTGGCAGACGGTGAATCCGTCCAGATCAGGCATCATGACGTCAAGAACAACAAGATCGGGACGATTTTGCTGGGCGAGCGCCAGTCCTTTGTGACCGTCGCTTGCTGTGGTTACTTGATGTCCCAACAGTTCTAGATTGATTTTGACGAGTTCGGCAATTGCAGCATCGTCGTCAATGACGAGTATTCTTGACAACTTCTTCTCCTCAACAGGTCTTAGTGAATTCAGGCTTGACCTATGACCGACAATTTTACTGGAATTTTCATCGGCCGCCCGCCCCGCAAAATCTGTAATGTCACTTCCTGGCCAGGCTTTTTCGTCTCGATTGCCGTCCACAATTCGTCAACAGAGCGAACTACTCGGTTATCTATGGCTTGAATGACATCGGCAAGATTCACGTCAAGAGCGCGGAAAGTAAATGGTCCTTGTTGGTAGACCACCACTTTGGGACCGGAAAGCCCCGCCTGCGCCGCTGGACCTTTTGGATCGAGTTTGATGATGCGCAAGCCTGTGTCGACCGGTGCGACTACGAGAATGCCCAGATCCGGGCGTATGATGCGGTGATTGGCAATTAATTCCGGCACTATACGTTTCGCCACATTTACCGGGATGGCAAGGCCGATGCCCGCTGACTGACCCGTGCGCGACAAAATTGCTGTGTTGATGCCGATCAACTTTCCGCTTGTATCAAGGAGCGGGCCGCCGGAATTGCCCGGATTGATTGCTGCATCGGTTTGAATAATTCCTTTGATCAATCGCCCGTTTTCTGTCCGCATAGTTCGACCAAGGCTGGAAATAATTCCTTGGGTGAGAGTTCTCTCAAGTCCGAATGGGTTTCCGATCGCAAATACGCGGCGTCCGACTTCCAGTGTCGATGAATCGCCATAGGGAATGGGCGAAAGGGTTTTTCCGGTCGGCACGGTTACTTTCAATACCGCCAGATCGCTGTCAGGATCGACACCGACAACTGCAGCCGGAAGAACGGTACTGTCCCACAGTGTGGCGCGAATGTTCTTGAACCCTTCGACGACGTGGTTGTTGGTGACGATGAATCCGTCTTCGCTCACTATGATGCCGGAGCCGGCCCCTTCCCTGGGCGCGAAGTTGTAATAGATGTCTTCAGAAGACGCTGATGAGGCGATGTTTACGACACCCTTGTTGCAAGTTTTGTAGACGCGAATATTTACCTGCTCATCGGGAGTCAGGCTTGGATGGGTGGGTGTGGGTCTCCTGATCTCTGCGGTGCCTGCTGCACTCGCAGCGTGCAAAGCCGTCATCGCCAGAAAAGAAACTGCCGCAACTGTCATCCATTTTTTCGACACTTCGATCATGTGTGATTGTCCTTGAACTCTTTGATTCTGAAGACTTGGGTTTTAGAGACCAGCTAGACTTGAGACTTGTGTTTTAAATGTCTCGTTCGTTTGAAAATCGTTGTTTTAAGTACTTGCTATATCCGAAGACTCTCTTCTGATTTTTTTGATCCGCCGTTTGGGTTAGCTTTTTCTGATGATTGCGATTATGCGCGTGAACCCGTTTCAGTTCCCTTGCCGCTTTCGGATGTCTCCGCTTTTGGCGCGTTATTGCTCGCGCCTGGATCCTTTGGTTTTTGTCCGATTTTCGGCTCGGTGCCTTCCATCAATCGTTTGATATTGGCCTTGTGTCTCCAGGTCACATAGACCAGCGCTGTAAAGCCGTATGCGATGTGGGCTGCCGGATCGTGGAAGAGCCAGAAATAAACGGGCAGCATCCACACGGCGCCGATTGATGCGACCGAGACAATCTTTGTGATGCCCAGAATTAAAAGCCACGTTGCAAACAAGACACCGCCCACGAGTGGATTGAGTGCTGTTACTGTGCCCAAGCCGGTTGCTGCGCTCTTGCCGCCTTGAAAGCCGAGAAAAATTGATTTGCTGTGACCGACCAGTGCTGCTACCGCGCAAAGAGGAGCGCATGTATGTGCCAGTCCGAAGATTGTCCAGTCAGCTCTGCCGCCGTCCAGATAGACCGCTGCAGCGACAGGAGCATAGCCTTTGAAGATGTCGAACAAGAAGACGAAAAGTGCCGGACCTTTGCCTACGCAGCGAAGCACATTAGTGGCGCCGGTTGATTTGCTGCCGTGTTCGCGGATGTCGATGCCTTTGACTGCTTTCGCTACCCAATAACCGGTTGGAATCGAGCCGGCGACAAAGGCAATTGCAATCATCAGAATGAAGGTCGCCAAGGCGTTTATTTCTCCTTCTTGTCTCTTGTCGCGATTCGAATCGGTGTGCCGACGAATCCGAAAGCTTCTCGCAATTTGCGCTCCAAATACACTTTATAACTGTTGGTTAAAAGTTTGCTGTCGTTGACGAACAGAATGAAAGTGGGCGGGCCGACCGAAACTTGCGTACCGTAATAGACTTTCAATCGCTTGCCGCGTTTGCCCGATGGCGGCGGCACAAGTGCTACGGCTTCTGCAATTACTTGGTTCAAGAGTCCGGTGGAGATGCGGCGCTGAGTCTCGGCGTAAGCAGCTTCCGCCACGTCGAGAATTTTCGTCAGGCGCTGTTTTGTTTCTGCACTGGTGAAAACCACTGGTGCAAAGGCGAGCATGCGCAGGTCGCTTTTGACTTTCTCCGTGAACTCGTTCATGAGTTTGGATGTTTTGTTATCGATAAGGTCCCATTTGTTGACGACAACGACGCAAGCGCGTCCCGCTTCGTCAATCTTGGCGCCGATCTTCTGGTCTTGGTCGGAGATTTCTTGAGTGGCGTCCATGACGAAAACAACAACTTCCGAACGGGATATCGCCCGCAAGGAGCGCACTACCGAGAATGCTTCAATGCCGTAGTCTACTTTTGATTTTCGCCTTATCCCTGCTGTGTCGACCAGTGTCAATTCGCGACCCTTGTAAATGATTGTCGAGTCGATGGCATCACGGGTGGTGCCAGGAACATTGGTGACTATCGATCTCTTTTCGCCGATCATCGCGTTGACGATTGACGATTTGCCGACATTGGGTTTGCCGACAATGGCAATGGCAATCTTGCTTTGAATTTCAGCAAGTCTTGCTTCTTCCTCTTTCGCTTGAATCTCAGCTGTCTCGGCATCAGCCAGGCGTGCGGTTTTTGATTTCTTGACCTTGCCGTTTTTCTTCGGAACTTCCCGCTCGGGATTGATCAATGCCACTATTTTGTCGAGAACATCACCGACATCGCCCGAGCCGCGCATTGCTGAAACTGGCATGGGATCGCCCAATCCCAGCTGATAGAACTCGAGCACATTGGGTTCGTCTTTCGGATCGTCGATCTTATTGACCGCGACAATAATCGGTTTTTTCGAGCGTCTCAAAAGGTTTGCTACATCTTCGTCTGCACCGTTGAGTCCGGCCTTGCCGTCCACCATAAAGACGATCAAGTCTGCCTCTGTCACTGCCAGGCGTGCTTGATCGTAAACCTGCGTGGTGATTTCATCGGTCGATTCGGTGAGAATACCGCCCGTGTCTACGAGCACGAATTCCTGCCCGCACCACTCGGTTTCCCGATAGATACGATCGCGCGTTACCCCCGGCTGGTCATCGACAATGGCGTGCTTGGCGCCGACACAGCGGTTGAAGAAAGTTGATTTACCGACGTTTGGCCGCCCTACAATGGCGACCACATGCTTGGTCATGGATGCCTCTTCGCTACATGCGCTCGACACATTCGGCTGAATCAGAGAATAGATAGTCTATTTCTCTGGCGTCGGACCCTTACCCGGTTGGGGCTTGCCGCCGGGACCGCTCTTGGGACCACCGGGACCCCATTTCTTGCCGAGCTTCGGCGCTTGATCATACAGCCATCTAAGGATGGTGTCCTTGGCAGTATTAAGGTAAATAGCCGATTCGGTATCTCCGCCTTGATCGGGGTGCACACCGGGACTGGTTATTTGCTTCTTCCAGGCGTCCGTAACAGATTCTATGGTCATCTCTTCCGGGCGAACGCCTAGCAGCATGCAAGCTTTGCGGATTTCCGGCGGAACCTGACGGACAAAACCCTGCACCGGTGCCGATTGCGCGGCTTCTCTCGGCTGGGCTGGAGGTGGCGAGCTGCTCTGGGGCTGGCTTCCGCCTGGAATTGTTGAGGCTGCTGGGGCTTCAGCGGGCGCCTGTCCGGTCTCTCCCGGTTTTGGTCGAGCCTTGCCACCAATGAATTTACTGCCCAGACCACCTTTCGCTTCACCCTTGTCTGCCGCCGGTGCCGCGCTTGCGCCACCAATCTGGTGGGCTTCTCTGGGTTCTGAAGTCATTTCTTTTGCCTGGCGAATTCTGTTCTTAATCAAATCGCGCAATTCGTCGTCGGATGGGGCGTTGCCTTCTCCTTCGGCTGCCAGTTGCACGTCTTGAATGATTTCGATGTCTTCGAGGTTGCTGTAGTCGTCAAGTCCTTCGAAGATATCCATCGAGTCGAGGTCGAAACCGCCAGCCTGTTGACTGGTTTCGGCGTAAGCCGGTTCTTGAATCATGCCAAAGTCGTCATTTCCACCCTGGCCGGCAGCTAGAGCATCCGGTTCCTGGGTGGACTCGTCGTAAGACTGTATATATTGTTCGCCGCTGGGATGGTATTCCTGCTTGTTGGGATCCTCGAACTTCTCCCAGTTGTCCCCGGTCAGAGTCTCGGACGGCAGTGTCTGAATCTCGTCGATGTGGCGCTCTTCCATGTCGCCGTTTGTGTCTACCGGCACGCGAACTCGTTCTCTTCTCGGCGACGGAGGTGGAGGCGGAGGGGGCGGTGGGGGTTGGCTTTGCTGGATTTGCTTGGAGAAATCTTTCAGTGACTTGGCTCTGAAATGGTAGACAGTCTCGAGGTCTTTCCATGAAAGTTCGAGCATGGGATTGAACTCGCTTGCCACAAATGGTCCGGAGCGGGCGGCATTGAAGACTTTCTGCGAGTAGCTGTCACCGAAAGAAGCGCTCTGGTCTTCGACTGCGCTGAGAAAAACAGCGGTCGGAATTCCCGACTCCAGCTCTTGCTCCGGCGCATTGGCTTCCGCTTCGGCTTCGCTCAGGTTTTCCATGAGCTCCGCCGGCTCATGCATAGCGGTGATTTCGCTGCGGTCGGCTCTTTCCGCTGCCAAAAGCTCAGCCTCGCCGACAACGTCCGGCGTGTCCCAGCCTTCGTCTTCGCGCGGTTCTCTGGCGGCTGCCTGCGGTTCTGCCGCGCCGCCCACAAGTTCCGGCATATAACCCGTATTGGAGAGTTGTATGACGTTGGACTCTCCTGTGACAGTCGCTGACGCCTTCTTTCTCTCTTTGCGCTCCATTTCCAGGTCGATGTCACCGTCGCCTGCAAGCGCTCTGGCAGCTTCTTGAGCAGCGATTTCCTGTGCCTTCTGCTTCTTGCCTTCGATGACACCCAGCTTGTGGCCCAGGTCGTACTGGGTTTGCTGTTGCATGGTCAAAACTTCATTCTGAATCTGCAGCTGGCGGATGCGACTTTCCAGCTCTTTGACTTTTGCCTGATATTCGGAAATGACGTCGGTGTTTACCACGAGCGGGCTGCCACGCTCTTTGATAATCAAATCCATGTACTCAGTTACGCTGTAAATTGCCTGAGCGCTAACTTTCGCCTCATCGGCGACAGTGAAAGGATTGACATCCAAGCCCTTGTCTTTGACTGCCTTTAGTGCAGCCAGCACGGTTTCTTTGTCGACTTCAGGTTTGTTGCTCGTTTCGTTCACCATTTGTTGCCGGTTTTCCCGTCCGCCATTATGGGCTGCTACAAACTGCCATAAGCCCTAAAGCTTAGATACCCCATTTCAAGGGAATTCCAAAAGGTTCCAGAGGCCTTTCTCATATCTTAACTGCTTTTACTGAATGGTGAAAATTATTATTCTTGTGCGAGTCTAGTTTACAGACTTCCACTTGAGAAGGTGTGGGGTGGCACAGGTTAGTTTCAGCGTCACTAGCTGGGAGATTGATCGGCATGCAGGTTCTGGCAAAGCTCAAAATTCACGGACGTGTTCAGGGTGTTTTCTTTCGCCAATCGACACGTGAAAAGGCTCGTGAACTCGGGCTTTCCGGCTGGGTAAAAAACATGCCGGATGGAACGGTCGAGGCTCTGGCTGCGGGGCCCGAGAATGTTGTAAACGAACTGATTGCTTGGTGCCAACACGGGCCGGCGTACGCGCGTGTCGACAAAGTTGACGTCCATGTTTCAAAAGTTGAAGACGCGCATGACAAGCCGCTTCCAGTCGGTCAATTCGAGATCGCTTAGCTGTTGTCTGCGAATTCTCTGGAGCCCGGACCTTCGAACAGGCGATAAGCTTCTTTCACCAGCGTGTTTTTCTCCCCGGGCTCTGGCGGTGGGGCCTTTGGCGGGGCCGAACTGAGCGGTGCATGCTCGCGAGGTTTGGGTGCAGAGCTGCTTGCCGTATGGCTCGAAGCTGCACTGGCTGGCGCAACAGTTTGGGCGGATGCATGAGGCTGCTCCGCCGAATTTGCTCGAGGCTCAGGCTTTCCCGGCGAAGTACCGGCTGAGGGAGCTCTCGGCTTGGGCTTGGTCTCCGGCGCGATGGTCATTGGCTTGATCTTTACTTGCAGATCTCTGCCGGTGGCTTGCGCGGCCGCTCTGATGTGATCTACTTTCGTTTCCAAAGTTTTGAGCAGCATCTCTTTGACGCCGATGACCAGCTCGTCTCTGGTAAGTGTAAGCGGAGCGCACATCGACTGCAAAAGTGAATATGTTGGTTTGTGGCGCTCTTGCAATTGATCGAGAATAGCGGACCAAACCTCGTCAATCTCGGTGAATGCCGCTGCTGCTGCTGGTTCTGAATACTCTTCTTCCGATTCTTCGTACGTAACTATCGATTCTGGAACGATTTCCTGCCCCGCTTCGCTAGTAGCGACGGCTGTATTTCCTTGATGAGGTTCAGGCGCGTGTTCTGCAGAATCAGTGGAAACAGAAGTTTCCATGGTCGCAGCATGAGCAGCCGGTGCGGAAATTGGCGGCGCAGAAGCTGATGCAGCCGGAGATGAAACCGCTGGTGAACCGGGCGGCGGTGCGGCGGCAGAAGGTGCACCGGCATGAGTCTGAAGTGGTGCACTTGCAGGTGAAGGCGCTGGAGCTCCGGAAGTATAAGAAGCTGCCGGCGCATGAGACTGTGCCGGCGCGTGTGAAACCGGCGGCGCCGACGGAGGTCTTGCGGCCGGTCTTTGGGCGTGCATCGCCTGTGGTGGCACACCTGAGGCCAGTCGTGACTCTAGATCTACGACTTTATCTTTCAACTGTTTCAGCTCGGTTATCTCCAAGCGATGGCACAGCGAAAGCAAGCCTATTTCAAGGGTTAGAGCCGATTGGGTCGAGCGACGGCAGCTCTGTTCCAAGGCGGAAAGTTGTTCGATCATCTGAGCCAGTTCTGTTCTGTCGAACAATTTCGATTGTTCTGTCAATGCTTCCAAATAAGATGGAGAGCCCAGAACCGGAATTTTCAACTGCGCTTTGGCGAGATTGAGGAAGTGTTTTGAAAGTTCGAGTGCAATGAGCGCCGGTTCTCTTCCTTCGCCAAGCAAGCTGAGCGCTGCTTGCAAAACCGGCTCAGCAGCTCCGTCTTTGATTGCTTTGCTGAAGTCCAACAGTACATCTTCTTTGACCGAGCCCAACATCAAAAGCAAATCGTCCAGTTGTACTTGCTTTTCCTTTGTCGCCAAAAGTGACGCCTGATCGAGCAATCCAAGCGCGTCTCTCAGTCCACCGCCGGAGCGGCGAGCGACCAGATCGATTGCTGCATCGTCAATGTTGATTTCTTCTTTGGTTGCTACATTGCGCAGGTGAACCGCCAGCTCGTCGTGGTTGATGAGCTTAAACATCAAACGCTGGCAGCGGCTGATGATGGTGGGCGGAACTTTGTGTTCTTCTGTGGTTGCTAGAATGAAAATGACGTTGGGCGGCGGCTCTTCAATTGTTTTCAAAAGAGCGTTGAAAGCCTCTTTTGTGAGCATGTGGCATTCGTCGATGATGTAAATCTTGTAGTTGCCGCCGACTGTGATCGGAGCGCGCTCAATTAGTAGTCTGGCGTCATCGACGCTGTTGTGTGATGCCGCGTCGATCTCGATAACGGCGGGCGAATTGACTTGTTTTACCTCCACACAGGAAGTGCATTCCAAGCAGGGCGTCGGCGTCGGCCCTTTCTGGCAATTGAGAGATTTTGCCATGATGCGGGCAGATGACGTTTTCCCGCAACCGCGTGGTCCGGTAAAGAGATAAGCGTGGGCGACTCTGTCGTGTTCGATGGCGTTGGTAAGAGTTCGCACAACCGATTGCTGACCGACCAGATCGCCAAGAGACTGCGGTCTATATTTAAGGTATAGCGGTTCGTATGTGCTTGCCACAGATTTTGGACCGTACGCGACCAGCCAGGTGAGCGCCGTTTGAAAATGACGCGCTACCCATGGATCCTAACCGATCACGGGCAGTGATTTAAACAGATATACGAGAGCTTAGCTAAAAAAAGTGGGATTTACTTCTTTTGATCCGGTTTTTGCTCTGCGGATTTTTGGTCCGCTTTTGCATCCGGCTTGGTGTTCGAAGAAGTGCCCGATGTTGCACTGTTGCTCATCTCCGTCTCCATGCGCACTCTTTCCTCTTGCACGATTTGGGCGACGATCGACTTGACTTTTGGGGTGACGACTTCGCCTGTCATCTGTGCCGACTCTTGCATTACCTGAGGCAGCACATCGAGTGCTTTCTTGCCTGCTTCTGTCTGATAGAAATCAGAGATGTCGTTTAATTCCTTAGCCGTGAAATACTTGTCATAGACCTGCGTTGAAATAGATTCCAACACGTCGGGCAAATTGATTTCTTTCGGCAGCAATTCTCTGTAGCGGCTAAACATGCGACCGGAAGAAGCGACCACTTGTTGCATCAGGTCATTCTTTTGCTGGTCGTTGTAACGCGGATCCTCTTGAATGGAGCGTGCCAGATTGAGCTCAAAACTCTTCTGTCCTTGTGCAAGAAGCATGTCGTACATCTTGTCTGCCACTTGCGGCAAGCGTGTGACGTTCATCAATCTTCTGATTGCATCGCGTTTTTCCGGAGACAATTTTGCTTGCGCTGCATTGGTGGCTGGAAGATTTGCGGTTGAGGAATCCGGCGCAGCATTTGAGGATGACGGCTTGGCGGCATCTGTTTTAGAGTCTTTTGCTGCTTCTTTCTTCTCTTTATCTGCAGCTGAAACCGATGTCTGGCAGCCAATCGAAACCATTGTTGAAACCAGGACCGCCAAAGATATACGGCACAAATCTCTGTGACTCATTTTCCCCTCCGCAGAATTCAAACAAATCATACATGATTTGTCTTACTTACTTCGCGTTGAAGATGAGCAAGCTAACGACTTTGGGAGCTGATGTTTTGCTTGTATAAGCCAGTTGGAAGCTGACTTGGCTGATCGGATAGACATAATTTTGCCCGCCTCGAGATTGAGGCTCCGAGAGTATGAATGCAGGTTCGCCGAACTTTTGTTTGACGGTGCCCAACTCGTCTCCCAGCTTCACTCCGAAATCATGTGAAATCAGTGATGAGTCGAAAATTCTAATTGCTTCCACTTGTCCATTGCGAGAATATATTTGCAAGGATACTTCGTCGTTGCCTGGCTTTTGCAGCGACCAAACGGACCAGTTGTTGATTTTGGTTTTGTTGAGCTGACCCTTTCCGGCCAGAGCTTTGTTGGTCTCCGATTCGGAAGTGCCCAGGCGAACCAGCGGAATGCCTGTCACCACACTTGGTGGCAGGAGGGCGATCTCGATCGGTTTGCCTTCCGCTTGTGAAGCTGGTCTTGAACCCAGCGACAAGATGCCGCCGTCTTTGTCTCTGTTGAGAAATTCTCTGACGTGTTTGAAAAGACTAGGTTCTGCCGGCGGTTTTTGTGCGATATTGCCTTCCGCTATCCCGCCAAACGGCTGTGACATTTGTGGAGCTGATGCAGGCGGGGGCACTGGACGCGCGGCAGCGGATGGTTTGTCGCCGCCTCTTGTTGCGTCGTTTGCCCATGCACTTTCATCATCAGCTGCTATAGAACTCTGAACTCCGGTATTCTTGTCGTACTCAGTGATCAATGGGTTGCTGGAAATAACTTTGGCTGCCTTTTGTTCGTTGCGGAATGCACCACCTGGCACATGGCGCTCGTCTGCCGGAACTGAGCCGCGTGCATTTGCGTAGCCGCTGCCGCCTGCTCCTGCTTGTGCTCTGCCGACGTTTTGTGCAATTTGTTGCGCTTCTTCAAGCTTTTTGGCAACATCGAACAGTTTGGAGCTTGAAGCGGTTAAACGTTGTCTTGCTTCCGGCGAGAGTCTATTGGTAATTTCAGAAGTATCGAAGGTTTGTATTCCTTTGCTGGCTGCCTGATAAGCGTTGGGAACATAAGCTCCCGCATTGGTGCTCGGCAGCCCCATCTGAGCTCCTCGACTTACATACTTGCCCAGTGCTTGATTGGCTATATTTCCATCTTTCGATGCGTCGCGTTTGTAATTAGTACCGGAGCTTTCGTCCATGCCGGCTTCTCGATTGCCGCGAAAATGTGTGGCTTTCGGCTCCGCCATTGCAATGGTCGACTTTCTGTCGGACCTGGCCTTGGTTTTCTCCTTTGAGGGACTCTCCGGTGGTCTGATTGCCAACAGTTGATCGGTGGTGCCAGATGCCGGAGACGGGCTAGCTAACGGGTTTTGCTGATATTGGAAAGTTTGCTTGTTGCGTGACATGGCAATCTGAGGCTCATTGCGCATGCGGCTGAGAATGTCTTCGAGCAGCTTCACTCCCGCATGAGGTGGAGAAATGCGGGAGTGATGGATGGCTACCTTTGCGACAGGAGCTATCTTTTGTGGAGCGGCGCCTGCCAAATGTGCCAGGGAAAGAGAAAGAGCAAACAACAAAGTTGCGCTGGCGCTGATTTTGTTTATTTTGGATCGATTAGATCTGCTCTTCCTGCTCATTTCACTGTCCTCGACATTATGTGCTGGCTTTGGTTTCCTGTGCCAGCTTGGATTCCCAGTCGTCCAATTCCGACTGATTGATAAGACCGCGCTTGGTCGATAAGAAGACGGCGCGGCATCTCTGATTGAATTCGGTGTCGTGCGATTCGCCACGTCCCGGTATCCCAAGTTTGGCATATAGCGACTTGAGTCGGCTCTGTACAGCCTTTTCTGTTAAGTACAAACGTTTGGCAATTGCATGGTCGGTCATGCCGAGTGCGATACATACGAGCGCTTCGTACTCGGCTGTTGTTAAGTTGGTCGCTCTGTTTTGCGTGCGTTGAATGACCCGAGCGATACCAGGGTGTATCCAGCAGTCTCCGGAGAGAACCGCCTTGGTGGCTTCAACGACTTGTTCGTTGGAGGCGTTTTTCAAGACATAACCAAAAACGCCGTTGGGCGGCACTACTTTCCACAGTTGGCGGACATATACTTCATCGGAGAAGTTGGAAAGCATGATGATGCCGGTGTTTGGCAACGTATTGAGAATCTGCTCGGCGGCCTTAATGCCCGACAAGTGCGGCATTTTGATGTCCAGGAAAACCAGTGGCGGCTTCAATTTGGCAGCCATATCAACAACTTGCTGCCCGTCATGAGCTTCTTCCACCGGCATATTGTCGGGAAAGTGTTCGGTCAGCAGGCTCTTCAGCCAGTTGCGGTCTCTTTCTTCATCATCAGCGATGAGTATCATGTTGCATCCACCTTTTTAACTGGGTTTTCGTCCATGTTTATCTTAAGGCTCAATTCAGTGCCTGAGGAAAACTTGACAGGCTTTTTCCACTCAACCTGAGCGCCTATTAATTGTGCGCGCTGGCGAATGTTGAGTAATCCGTGTGAATCCTTGCGGATCAATTTCGGGTCGATGCCCCTGCCGTTGTCTGTGACGGCGATGGTCAGTTGTTGTTCGACTTTCTCTATCTTCAGCTCGACGACCGACGCTTTGGAATGTTTCCCCACATTGTTCAGTGCTTCCTGAACGATGCGATACAACTGCAATTTGGTGAAATTAGTGATTTTGTAATCGTCATGTCCGTCGCCGTCCAGGAAATTGCCTTCGATTTCGTGGTCGCGCGTGAGAATGGAAAGCAGGTTTTCCAAAGCCGACTTGAAGCCCATGGTTTCGAGAACCGATGGGTGCAAATCATTTATCACTCGGCGCATTTCAATGACGGCTTGGTCGAGTTTTTCCCGCATTTGCCTGGGCACCGGATTGTCGCCCAGGTCGGTAGTAAGTTTGTCCGCCATGCGTGCCACCGCCGAGAGAGCGGGCAGGGTTTCATCATGCAAATCTTCGGCAATGCGCTGTCTTTCTTCTTCGGCTCTCACCTGCATTGATTCTCTCGCTTGGGCGAGTTCTTTGTTTCTTTGCCGTAAATCAGTATCGAGATATATAAATGTCCCGAGCGAGAAGCCCAGGGTTAGCACTGCCAGTGGTGGCACAACCGGCAGCGCCATGTGAAATCCCTCGAAGAGAATTTGCGCCGTTCCTACCAGCACCATGCCGGAAGTGAGATAAGTGGCTGTTCTCGTGCTCAAGGGCAAAATCGACGCTACAGCGCCGAACGCCGCACCAAGAAGCAAGAGTAGGTGGTGTGCAATGTTTTTCGGAAAACTATAAATGACTTGATTGTCGAGCAAGGTTTGAATCGCATCGGCATGCATGACGACATCGGGTACGTTGTCCTCAAGCGGCGTGCGCCGCTTGAATGGCTCTTCGCGGCGCTTGGTGAACGAGCAGCCGATCATCACGACTCTGTCAGTGAATTTGCTGCCGTCAAAGTCGCTTTCCAATACATCTCTGAATGAAACTGACGGATACTGGATGCGGCGGAAATTGATGTATGCAGGCTGGTCTGATTGAAAGTTCAAGATCTGAGTAGACGGACCGACGCCCTTTATCTGGCGGTGCAAGTTGATGACGGCTTCGGTCAAGGAAGGTACTGGCGCTGCACTGATAGATGATGTATCGATGTCGCCCTGCGAGTCGCGGTAATTGACGGGAAGCCGGCAAATCAAGCCGTTGTTTTCTTGAATCAGCTCGTCGTACCCATATGCGCGGACGTTGTTCATAATGGTCCGGCTGGGCAGGTCCGTGCTGCCTTCGAGGCTGCCGAAAAGCCCGATTACTACATTGTTGTATTTGCGGATGACGCTGATCAATTCAGCATTGGCTGCGCCACGCAAATCGAGGTCTATTACAATGATCGCCGGATTTTTCTTTTCGATGTTTTCGATAGCCGTCGCTAGCACTCTCTGCGCATGATCATCGTTGAAGCGAGCAATGCCGATGTCGAACTGGGACAGGTCGTCGAAGTCCACGATGCTGATGTCGCGCGACTCAACCGGGCGTTGTACGGCTGAGTACAATTTTTGCGAAACTCTGTAGCGCCATTCCAACATGCTCAGTTCCATGCTTTCCAAAACTGTTGACTCAGCAAGCAATAAAGTGGCAACGCATCCTGCAAGAGCTCCCCAGAACAATCTCTGGAAAAGTAGGCTGTCTCGTCCATGAATCCACATGGACGGAAGAAACAGTCGTTTTATAGATGCGAGTACCACCCTCATCCTGGTCCCCAAAAAAGCAGTTTCACCTGCTCCAACTGTAGTCTAGCGCGGTCGTTTCGGCAATTGGCTGGGGTAAACCCCGGATATGCTGAGCCATTCCTCCTTGCATCCAAATGCCCTTTCTCCCCCGATCCTTAAAACCCGCATGCCTTCTATGCTTTTAATTTCTTGATGCTTTTTGCGCGGTAGCGCGCGGCGGGCTGTCGCGCAAAGCCGTGTCGAAATCTCCAAAAAACCGCAGGGGTGGCTATATCGCAAATATATAGATCGGCGAGCTTTGACCCGCTAGCTTGAGCCCCGTACCTGGGCCGCGCTTCGGGAAAACCCCAGAGGCAGACGCCCCTTCTTCCCGAAGACTTGTCGCGCCGCAGTCCGTAGTCTGAATAAAGAGCGACCAGCAATTTTGCGGCATTTGACGAGGTAATAGATATGAAGCGTTTGGCTCTAGCATCCATGCTGGCGGTGGGCTTTGGCTTGCTGCCGCCCCCGCAGGCATCCCGGGCATCCGGTTTCATAGTAGTAGACCCGTCATTTGGTGGAGGCGCCGCCGTCATGGCACCGGTGTCTTCGCCCGCGTCAATTGGTCCTGCTGCCGTGCGCCCGGGTGTTACTTTGCGCCCGCTCACTCCAAGGATCGGCAGACCTGTCCCGATACCGACGCCCGTCCGTCCGATTTTGAAGGGAGGCGTGGCCTTCGGTCTTCATATGCAGGCTGAGTCGATTAAGGTCGATATCACAGACCAAGTAGCGAAAACATATATAGTCCAAACTTTTAGAAACGATACCGACCGCAATCTGGCCGGCACATATTTGTTTCCCTTGCCCGATGACACCACATTTAGTTCCTTCTCGCTGCACATCGATGGCAAACCTGTTGAAGGAAAAATTCTGGAAGCCGCAGAAGCCAGACAGCAGTACGAAACAATCGTCAGGCAGATGGTTGATCCTGGTTTGCTGGAATATGCAGATCACAAAACTGTCCGCGCCAGAATTTTTCCGATTCCCGCGCATGGGACGAAGAAGGTAGAACTCGAATATACGCAGTTGTTGAAGGCGGAAAACGGTCTGCTCAAATACTCTTTCCCGCTCAAATCAAAGGGCGGCAACGATCCTGTTGAGGAAGTCAAAATTGACATGAAGCTTCAGTCAAAGCAAGGTTTGCGCACGATTTGGTCTCCCACTCACACGATCAGTTCTTCAAGAGCCAACGATAGTCTGGCAAAAGTCGGTTTTCTTGGAAGGGGCATCGTTCCTGACAAGGATTTTCTTCTCTATTACAGCGTTTCCGACAAGGCGATGGCTGCAAATGTTCTCACGCACAAGGCTGTTGGAGAGGACGGATATTTTCTTCTCACACTTTCTCCGCCCATGAAGTCGGAGCAGGTCGTCGCTAAAGACATCGTGCTTGTCGCTGATACTTCAGGCTCTATGCAGGGAGAGAAAATTGTTCAGTTGAAACAAGCGCTCAAATACGTCGTAAACGCGCTAAATCCAGCTGACAGATTTTCGATTGTTCAATTCAACACCGATGCGGAAGCGCTCAAAACTCAGTTGATGCAAGCGACAGCTGAGAACAAAAAAGCTGCGGTCGCATTCATCGATGATCTCGATGCACGTGGCGGAACGAACATTGGAGATGCGCTCTCTATGGGCACCACCATGCTCAATCAAACCTCTGATCGCCCCGCCTTTCTTGTCATGATGACCGACGGCGAACCCACCGTTGGTGATACCGATATCGGCAGCTTACTCAAGAAAGTAAAGTCGAAACGCGACATTCGCGTGTTTGATTTCGGCGTCGGCAACGACATTGACACTCGCTTGCTCAACCGTCTAGCTGAGGAGAATCACGGGACTGCGCAATATGTGACTCCCGAGGAGAACATTGAGACAGCCCTCTCCAGTTTTTATCAAAAGATCAAAAGCCCTGTGTTGAGCGATGTTTCCATCTCTTATGACGGTGTCCAAGTCAAAGACACATATCCGCGCTCCGTCAAAGACATTTTTCAGGGCACGCAAATTCTCCTGCTGGGCAAATACAAGGGTGGTGGAAACGCGCATTTGAACGTCTCTGGCAAAGTAAACGGCGTGCCCAGATCCTACAGCTTCCCGCTGTCTTTTGCCGGACAGGAAGCCGGTCACACTTATCTGCCCCGTCTCTGGGCAATGCGACGGATTGGTTATCTGACGGAAGTTGCCAAAGCAAACGGAGACAATCGAGAAGTTGTTGATGAAATAGTTGCGTTGTCCAAGAAGCACGGAATAATTTCCGCATATACATCATTCCTGGCGACTGATCCTAATGAAGGTCGGGGCACTGGTTTTCCACGTCCTATTCCGATGGAATCCCGCCGCCCGTCGGCAGCCCCACGGCGAGCGCAGATAGCGAACTCCACCCCGTCGTTTGCGACCTCGGCAGGTGGTGGTGGCAGTGGAGGCAGAAGTCTCGGAAGCCGAGGTCCGGGCGCGCGCTTCAATTTTTCTCCAAATCTCTACAAGGCTGAGCCACAGGCTGAGGGAGACGCGCGTGCCTTCTACGAAGCTTCTGGTGATAAGTCCATGATCGGCGGCACTCTCCTAGCCAAAAAGTCGGAAGCTTCTTATTCATTGGCGCGCCAAATTGCCATGGCTCCGCACAACGGCGCTGCTGCAGTTGCAAGAGAGAGAGAATTGCAAAAGCTCAAGTCGAAGGACGACGTTTCAGATCGTGAAAGCAAGAATTCCGGAATGAAGTGGATAGAAGGCAAGACCTTTTATTTGCGTGATGGTTTTTGGACTGATAGCGCTCTGCTGGATGGTTCACATCCGCAGCCGGAAGTGATTCAGTTCGGCTCAGCTAAGTATTTTGAACTCGTGAAGAAACATCCCGGTATCACCAGATTCCTGGGAGTTGGAACCAAAGTGATGCTGCTTTTCGAAGGAAGATGTGTGAAAGTTGTCGCACCGTAGGCGGTGGCGGAGAAGACTATGCTTTCAATAGAGCAAGGAGGTGCAGGTGAAAACCTGCATCTCTTTATTATGCTACTTGCGGTGCGGGTTGTTGCGCGCGCGGGAACGGCACTTTAAACCAGAACGTAGAGCCTTCGTTGACTTTGCTGTTGACGCCGATTTGTCCGCCCATCAAATCGACATAACTCTTGGCGATGCTGAGTCCCAAACCTGTTCCGCCGAACAATCTCGAAGTTGAGGGATCGGCTTGAACGTATGGCTGGAACAAGCGTTCGATCGTGTCCTCGCTTAGTCCAATTCCGGTGTCGGTCACTTTGAATTCGATAACTAAGGTGTCGTCTTTCGCTTCCACCAGATTTGCTGAGATGTAGACTGCTCCTTTGTCGGAAAACTTCACGGCATTGTTGGCAAGGTTGAGCAGAATTTGCCTGATTCTCAACTCGTCTCCGGCAATAAATTCAGGAATATCCGGATCGACAATCGAGCGCAGCACCAAACCCTTTTTCGTTCGCTCCGGATTGATCATGCGAATCACATCTATGATTGTGTTTCTCAGAGCAAAATCACGATATTCGAGGTTCACTTTTCCAGCCTCGACTTTAGAAAAATCTAGAAGCTCGTTCAACACGTTATACAAGCTCTGCGACGATTCGAGCACGGCATCGGCGATTGCCTGAGCTGATTCCGGCAGTTCTTCTTCTTCCGCCAGAATCTCAGCCAAAGCAATGATGCCTCCGAGCGGTGCACGGATTTCATGACTGACGGTCGAAATGAAACTGCTCTTGAGTCTGCTTGTTTCTTCCAGGCTCAATAGCTGTGATTGCAACAGGTCGTATTGGTCCTTTAGTCTTTTGCTTTTAGTGACGTCTCTGACTATTTTCGATGCGCCAATGATAGTCCCGGCCGAATTACGAATTGGAGAGACAGTAAGCGACACATCAATGCGCTCTCCATCTTTTCTGACTCGGATTGTTTCATAGTGCTCGATCCGCTCACCGTTTCGAAGCTTGGCAAGAAGACGCGGTTCTTCTTCCGGCATCTCAGGCGGTATCAAAATTTCGATCGACTTACCGATCATTTCTTCTGCGGAATAACCAAAAATTTTGGTCGCAGCTCTATTCCATGTTTGAATTATGCCGTTCAAATCCTTACTGATAATGCCGTCTTCGGTTGAGTCGACGATTGCAGCCAGCATTGCTTGTTCGCGACTAGTTTTGGTTTGATTGGTAATATCGCGACAAATTTTGGAGCCTCCGACAAGGGTTCCATGGTCGTCATATACAGGCGATACAGTCAGTGAGATGTTGATCAACTGCCCGTCTTTTCGGCGCCTGATTGTTTCGAAATGCTCGATTCTCTCGCCCCGTTTCAGTTTGGAGAGAATATCTTCTTCTTCGGCAAGTAAATGTTCGGGAAATAACGTTGTGATTGGTTTGCCGATCATCTCGTCGGCAGAGTACCCAAAGATTCGTTCGGCACCCTTATTCCAGGTCTGGACAATACTTTGCAAATCTTTGCTGATAATAGCGTCGTCGCTATTCTCGACTAAAGAGGCGAGGAGCGATTGCATCTGACCGGCACTTAGCCTATCTATGTCACTCATTGTGCCGACTGCCTTCCCCGCCCAAGTCTCCAGTATTCAATGCCTTAGGCGTTCAAAGATCTCGAAAGTTCCCATCCTTACAGAACTATAACAGCCGCAAAACCGGTTGTCACATTAGCCTATCGGCTACACGTGGGTAATTTTATGTATTCCCATTCGCTTGGTCAATAGCCGGAAAGCCCGGACTATTGCGGGATTGACTGTGGTGTACCGGCTACAGATTTCGTTGATTTGCCGCTGTTGGTTGGGGGGGCGGAATCCCCTTGAGCTACAACGTTCGGCTTGATAACGTAATTTTGGTACGCATAGACGACGCCTGAAACTGCCGATGCAATCAGGGCAACTATCAGCAGGCTGACGAATGTCGATCCCGGCTCCCGTACGCCAGTCAATTGGCTTACTCGTTTTTTCAGCTCCGGATCGTCAGGATGGTACCAGACGAGGTTTTGGCGCGTACATCTTGCGCACCGGGTCGTGTACTTCTTCATCACGTTTCCGCAGTCAGCGCACAGAATGACTTTCAACCAAAACCTCCCGCCATCGAAAAGATAATTCTATTAGTCTTTGCGCCAAGGTTAAATAACCTCACGCGGGATGTCAAGTTTGATTTCTTGAATGTTTGTTTGCGGGTAAAAAGCTGGGGTAAACCCCAGTTGGCTACGCCCCCTTATCCTGGCGAATCAGGTGCCGAGAATTCGTAAGCTGATAGGAGCGGCATTCTGCCTAGCGGCTCCCTTGCTCGTTTGTAGTAGACGCGGCGAAAACAACGAGGTCAAAAGAAATGAGAACTGTTGCACTGGCATCTATTGCGGCCCTCGCCGCCACATTGGCGCTACCAGCCCAGGTTCTCGCCTCCGGCTGGATAGTCGTCGATCCGATCATGGGTGGGCGACCTGTGCCCGTTCCACGTCCAATCGTGAGACCCGTCCCGGGACGCACGCCCGTCGTTCCAACGCCAGGACGGCGTCCGGTGTTGCAAGCCTCTGTCAGCTTCGGTTTGCATTTGCAGGATGAAGAAATCAAAGTCGACATTGTTGATCAAGTTGCAAAAACCTACATCACACAAACGTTCTCGAATGACACCGACAGCAACCTCGCCGGCACCTATCTCTTTCCTTTGCCTGAAGACACTACGTTCAGCTCGTTTTCACTGCATATTGACGGTAAGCCGGTAGAAGGAAAAATATTGGAAGCAAACGCCGCGCGTACTGAGTATGAGCAAATCGTGCGACGGATGGTTGACCCCGGTCTTTTGGAATTTGCCGATTACAAAACAGTAAGAGCGCGCATTTTTCCTATTCCAGCGCACGGCACGAAGAAGGTCGAATTGGAGTACACACAAGTTCTCAAAGCCGAAAATGGCATGCTCAAATATCGCTTTCCTTTGAAGGCTGAGGGTGAAGCAGACCCTGTCGACAAGATCAAGATGAATGTAAAACTGGCAGGGAAAGCGCCACTTCGCACTATCTGGTCACCGACTCATACAGTCACCTCCAACCGTAAAGGAGACACTGAAGCGACAGTTTCTCTTGCACAAGAGAACGTAGTACCGGATAAAGACTTCTTGCTCTATTACAGTATTTCGGACAAGGACGTCGCTGCTAATTTGCTCACACATCGAAAGGCGGATGAAGACGGTTATTTTTTGATGACGTTGTCGCCTCCGATGACCACGAAAGGTCCAGTTGCTAAAGACATCGTTGTCGTCTCCGATACGTCAGGCTCGATGCAGGGCGACAAAATGGAGCAGAACAAGAAAGCCCTGAAATATATTGTTGACGCTCTTGCACCGGAGGATCGATTTAGCCTTGTGCAGTTCAACACGGATGCTGATGCCTTCAGTACGAAATTAATGGCAGCCAGTGCGGAGAATAAGAAGGCTGCAGATAGGTTTATCGAAGAGTTGGATGCTCGTGGGGGCACCAATATTAGTGACGCGATTTCTTTAGGCACAACGATTCTCGGTGAAGATTCGTCGCGTCCTGCCTACTTGGTCCTCATCACAGATGGCGAGCCTACGGTGGGCGAAACCATCATTGATAAACTACTAAAGAGCGTTAAGCCGAAGCGTGATATTCGCATTTTTGATTTCGGTATTGGTTATGACGTCAACACCCGTTTGCTCAACCAGCTTGCTTCAGAGCATCATGGAACTGCTCAATATGTTGAGCCGAGCGAGAGTCTGGAAGTGGCTTTGAGCAACTTCTATCAAAAGATCAAGAGCCCGGTTTTGAGTGATGTCAAAATTGCTTACGACGGCATTCAAGTGAAAGATGTTTATCCGAAAGAGGTAAAAGACATTTTTGCTGGTCAGCAAGTTCTTCTGATTGGTCGTTATAAGGGCGACGGAAAGGCATCATTAAGGCTGACCGGCCGCATCAATGGTGAGAACAAAGACTATGCATTTCCTATGGAATTTGCAAAAGAAGATACCGGGCATTCTTACCTGCCACGCATTTGGGCAATGAGAAGAATCGGCTATTTGACTGATGTTGCTCACGCCAACGATGAGAGCAAAGAGGTTGTTGATGAGATCATTGCGCTCTCTCAAAAGTATGGAATTATTTCTGCATATACTTCATATCTTGTGACCGATCCAAGCGAAGATCGCGCAATGCGTCAAAACATCCCTGGCGCTGTCAGTTTTAGGGGCGCTGCAAGACCACGCTTTGGTGTGGATGAAACAAGAGTCCGCGCTGGTCTGGTTCCTCCTCCACCACCTGCGGTGCCGATGGGTCTGCCCGCTACAAACATGGGCGGATCTGTTGGAAGTGCTGGACGTACGAAGGGAGCAAGATTTGCCTTCGCCCCCAATGTGTGGAGAAGCGAAGAATCTCGCATGCCCAAAGCCAGGGTGGATTCATTTGTTTCCGCGAGTGCGGGTGCTTCCAGCCACATTTACGGAGACGAAGGAGCGAGCAAATCGCTATCTGCTTCCTCGAGAATGATGGGCAAGATGGTAGCGGAGCACAAGGAAGAAAGCGGTCAGAAGGCCGTCTTGATCGCTAAGACTTTGAATGAACTCAAAGAATCTGATGCGATCAACAAGCAGGATCTGATGGCTGGAGAAATGAAGACTGTTGAGGACAAGACCTTCTACATGGTCAGCGGATTTTGGACGGAGAGCACTTTCCATGCCAAAGCTGCAGACAAGAAGGTAAAAGAAATCAAGTTCAACAGCGACGAATACTTCTCATTGATGAAGTCGGTTCCAGGAATCACCAAGTATCTGTCCGTAGGCAGACAGGTAATCGTCGAATTCGACGGCACCTGGTACAAGATTGTCCAGCCCGGAGATGCAACCGGCTAGGGCATAAGGAGAACTCCGAAGGCATTGGACCTCTCCTGAAACGAGAAAAGCGGGCGCCACTAAAAATGGTGCCCGTCTTTTTTTCTCTCTTCTTTTTTCTATCTTGAGTGCGCGGGGACTCAACCGCGCGCCTCTAACAGAACAGAATGACGTGCTGTGCCGCTCCTGGGAGTTTACTTTTCGGTAACTTCAAATTTCCAGTAAGCGAGATCGTTTGTTCTGATGATGTCTTTGATTCGCTCCACGGTCAGAACCTTGGAATCGAAGGTTACATGAGCGATTGCGTAACGCGGAAGTTTGCCGACTGCATTGCTTGTTTCAGTTTCGGACGCTTTCAGTTGGGATGGCAATTCTACAGAGGCTGTAATAACGCCTTCTGTCTTCTGAAATCTTGCTGCCAGTGCCTTTAAACAAGCAGGGCAGAGAGAGCCGGAGAGGCGCATGCTGGCTTCTTTTACCGATGGGCTTGTCGAGATCGTTTGCTTCTGTTTCTCTTTGAAATACTGGTTGGCGGCTCGCTCACGGGAATTTGGGTCATCGGATTTGCCTGGCGAGGCGCTATTCGAAGGTTTCTGCGACGGGCCTGGAACTTCAATGGAAAACACCGGTGGCGGAGTCTTAGCTGCTGCTGTCTTTGTGTCTGCAGTCTTTGAAGACTTCCTTATCTGAATGTCCGACTTCTGGCTTGCTGCGTTTTGCACGTCCTGATTTGGACTTGTTTGCGCATTTGCGTCTTGCCAAAACGAATCTGTCGCGGTGAGCACGAGTGTCGCCATAAGTGCGATGCAGGAAAGGGTAGGAATTTTGAACGCCATTGGCTGGGGGCCGAATCTGAAAGCGCCCATGCAAGACGCGATTTGCGCCTTCGAGTCGAGTTTTGGATTGTCTTTTTTGGAAGTCATTTGGACGCCTGTTCTACCCCTTCTCCTAAAACACAGTTTAACTGCGCGACTGCTTTAATTGCTCCTCATCTGTGTGATCTCGACTATTGCGTTTGATGACGACGAAAGACTCGGGAATCTGTGCGGAGAATGCCGAAAGCAGACGAGTTTCTTAAGCTAACAAAGGACACTCATTGATATGATGTACCTTTAAAGGTTGTCACTAGTGGAAGTCCAGGGATCAATGCACACCCTAACAAAACAGCCGACATCATTTTTAGATGCTATCACCGGACCTGCCGAGTTGAAGCAAATGTCGGTTGAAGACCTGCAAAAGCTTGCAGGCGAAATTCGCCAGGAAATAGTCAGCAGCCTCTCGCGCACAGGAGGGCACCTTGCCTCCAATCTGGGCGTTGTTGAGATTACGCTGGCTCTTCATCGCGTTTTCAACACTCCGAAAGATCAAATTCTCTGGGATGTTGGGCATCAGGCTTACGTGCATAAGATGCTCACTGGCAGACGTCATCGTTTCGATACTCTGCGGCAGTTCAAAGGCTTAAGCGGTTTCGTGACGCCGATTGAAAGCGAGCACGACGCTTTTGTTGCCGGTCACAGCTCTACTTCAGTTTCTCTTGCCGTCGGCATGGCGATTGCCAGGGACCATTTACAGCAAGATCATAAAGTCATCGCCGTAATCGGTGATGGTGGTTTAACAGGCGGCATGGCGCTGGAAGCCATCAACCACTTGGGACACATTCAAAAGAATGTTTTGATTGTTCTCAACGACAACGAAATGTCCATCAGTGAGAACACGGGTGGATTGGCGTTGTACATGAAGCGCATCAAAGAGACATTCTTCTACCGCGACATCAAGGAAAAACTCGATTCGATCGAAGGCAGCCTGGACAAAGTCCAGCTCACTGCCGGCATCTGGGACATGATCCTGGAAGTGAAGAAACAAGCTAAAGAGCGTTTTGATACTCCCGGAATTGTTTTCGAAAAGCTTGGAATCAACTACAGCGGTCCTATCGATGGACACGATGTTGATGCAGTTGTTCAAGCTTTTGAAGAAGTCAAAGACAAAGCGGCGCCGCAGATCGTTCACCTCATCACCTGCAAAGGAAAAGGCTATCAGCCTGCTGAGGATGATTCCATCAAGTATCACGGTGTACCCGCGTTTAGTTTGGAGCCGCAGCTGAGCGAGAAAGTTGACACGTCTCCAAAGCCAAAACCGAAAACCTATTCGGACGTATTCACTCAAGCCCTGATTGACGTTGCAAAAGAAGAACCAAATCTGGTGGCAATCACTCCGGCGACTGCTGAAGGCAGCGGGTTGGTAAAGTTTGGCAAGGTCTACCCGGAGCGCTTCTTCGATGTGGCGATTTGCGAGCAGCACGCAGTAACAATGGCTGCTGGTATGGCGAAAGCTGGATTGAAACCGGTGGTCTCCATCTACTCTACTTTCCTTCAGAGAGCGATGGACCAAGTTATCCACGATGTGGCAATCCTCAATCTGCCCGTTGTATTCGGCGTCGACAGAGGCGGTTTGGTCGAAGACGGTGAAACGCACCAAGGTGTGTTCGACATCGCTTACCTTCGCAGCGTTCCCAATTTCACGGTTTTGGCGCCCAAAGATGCCGCTGAACTTAGAGACATGGTCTATACCGCTGTCAAAGAGAGCAAGGGACCCGTTGCCATCCGTTTCCCGAGAGACAAAGCTGTTGGCGCCACCACAGATGGTGAGTACAGCGGAACACCTGCTGACCAGCCGCGCTTGATTGAACCAACTCGTTGGGAGATTTTGCAGCAAGGCTCGACGGCGAAGAAGAAACCTGCGGTCGTACTCGCCTTGGGCTCCATGGTTGATGTCACTCGTCAGGCTGCGGAGCTTCTCACCTCCAGCGAGAAGCCGACAATTGTCAATGCACGTAGCGTTAAACCGCTCGACATTGAACTATTGAGCGAACTCCTACGCGACGGGCACGACACTTTCATCACCATTGAAGAAGGCTGCCTGTCGGGCGGTTTCGGAGCTGCTGTGCTCGAATGGATGAGCACCGCTGGGCAGGAAATTACTGATGGACTGCCACGTGTTGTTCCCATCGCTATTCCCGATCAGTTCGTTGAACACGGTGCTCGCGCTATCCTGCTCGACTTGAACGGCTTGAGCAAAGAGAAAATCGCTCAGCGCATCGAGAAAATTCTTTCGAAGAACGCATAGTTCTTTAGGCGTCACAGAAAGTGAAAACCAGGCGATGCATGGCATCGCCCCTACAATTCGCGGCGACCTTCTAGTGCTTTGGACAAAGTCATGTCGTCGGCGTATTCTAAGTCGGCGCCGATGGGAAGGCCAAAGGCGATGCGGGTTATCTTCGTGTTGAACGGTTTGAGCAAACTCGAAATGTAGAGCACGGTTGCATCGCCCTCGACTGTTGGATTAATTGCCAAAATCAGTTCTTTCACTTGATCGTCGTGCACGCGATTGACCAGCTCCCGCACTGTCAGCTCGTCAGGTCCTTTTCCTTCCAGAGGAGAAATCAATCCGGTGAGTACGTGGTACAAGCCTTTGTACTCGCGCGTTCTCTCCAGTGCAATCACATCGCGCGAATCGGCGACAACGCAAACCGTCTGTTTATCCCGTCTTTCGTTGGTGCACAACTCGCATGGATTGGCCGCGGACAGGTGAAAACACCTGCTGCAATTGCGTACTTTTTCTTTCGCATCAACCATCGCGTCAGCGAAAGATTGGACCGAATCGCGTGTCATGCCGAGCACATGAAAAGCCATGCGCTGAGCCGATTTTGGACCGACGCCCGGCAGCTTCTGAAACTCTTCAATAAGCCTGGCGAGCGGCGGTGTGAAATACATTCTTTGTTTCCTGAGTTAGAAACGGATTTCCTTTTGAAGAAATCGTTTCTCTAATTTAGAAACCCATACCAGGAGGCAACATTCCGCCCAGATTCTTCATTGCTTGCTGCTCGCCTGCTTGTTTGGCTTTGTGGCAAGCATCTTTGATCGCTGTCAGAATCAAGTCTTCGAGCATTCCGATATCTTCGGGATCGACTGCTTCGGGTTTGATTTTGACGCCGGTGAATTCCAGATCGGCATTGCAGCTGATTGTCACTGCGCCGTTTCCTGCCGAGCCCTCGATTTTGGTCTTGGACAGTTCGGCTTGAATCTTTTGCATTTCGCTTTGCATTTTGGCCAGGTTGCCCAGCAGTTGGTTCATGTCTGGTTGCATAATTTCTCCGTCGCCCTCGGGGCTGATTGTGAGCTGGGATTGCCGACTGATGATGAAATCAGACCGCCGGCAACGAATAGGTAAGATTATAGGCTGTGAAGCCCAGCCACTCGGACGCTTATTGCGGTCGGTAAATGTTTCTTAAGGAGAAGACTCGCATCTAAGGCTCGCTTGGCGACAAGTATCTATACTTAAGCAATCGTGGAGCAGCAAAAGTACGCCTGCCCGCGTTGAATTGGTGTTTGCGTCAGCTATTGGCGTCCAGTACTGCTTTCAAGAGAAGTGACTGTTTATGCAAGATTTTGAAACGACAACTGAAAACAACGAATCCACAAACGAAGAGCGTGAGCCCGCCTACGTGCGTATTAACGCTGCAGTGAAGCAAGTCTTCAAGAAGTTTGTTCTGTTCGTTTCGTTTGGCCCTGGCATTTTGGGGTTCCTGTGGTTACTTGGAAAAGTATTCAAACCTCGCTAAAAGACCCGCTTAAGGCGCTCGAAGAGCGAAATCCATCCTATTACGCGCGTTATGCGGGCGTAGAAGACGAGTTCGGCTTCAACTTGGAGACATTCGCCAAGTGGGAGCCTGTTTTTCGCTTTTGCTATGAAGAGCATTTCAAAGTGCGCGTTCGCGGCATCGAAAACATACCGTCAGATGGCGCCGCGCTTTTGATTGGCAATCACTCCGGGCTTCTACCTCTGGATGGAGCCATGATCACAATGGCGATGAGCAACCAGCATCCGGCGCCAAGGCGCGTGAGATACATGATCACCGACTGGTTTTTCTCATTGCCGGGGATTAGTGATTGGATGAAAGAAACCGGTCAGGTGAGAGCCACACTGGAGAACGCTCGCAAGCTCGTTGACAACGGAGAGCTGGTGGGAATCTATCCTGAAGGTTTGCGAGGCGTTGGCAAGACGTTCAAAGAACGCTACAGAATTTTGGATTTCCATCCTGGTTTTGTGCAACTTGCAATCGAACGCCAGGTGCCACTCATTCCCGTTGCCACCGTGGGTGGTGACGAGATTTTTCCCAATTTTGTCAACATCAAGACTTTCGCCCAGATGTTGAAGATGCCGTTTTTCCCCGTAACACCGGCGTTTCCATGGATGCCTTTCCCGCTTATGTTCATCCCATTGCCGGTCAAATGGATGATCAACATACATAAGCCGATCAAATTGGATTACCCGCCTGAAAAGGCAAGAGACAAGAAGCTTTGTTTGAAAATCGCACGTGAGATTCAGTACGACATCCAGAGAGATTTAAACCGCTTGCTCAAAGAGCGCAAATCGGTTTTTACTGCCTGGGCTGAAGACGAAAACGGAAGGAGTGAAACACCGTGAAAGCCTTTGCTACAAGACATAAGCAGTTCATCCGCAACTCCCACAAGAGCGAAGATTACTTCGGTTTTGAGCTGCGCACACTGGCAAAATTGGAACCCGGATTGAAATTCCTCTATGAAGATTGGTGGAAAGTCGAATTCAAAAATCTCGATGCCATTCCGAATGAAGGGCCAGCACTGATTGTCGGCAACTCCACAGGTCTCGTGCCGTGGACTGCACTGATGCTCATTTACGCATTGATGTCCAGAGAAAACCCTCGCCGTGTGCACGTTGTATGCGACATGGACTGGATTGAAGACGAGAGAGTTCATCACTTCCTGCGTGAACTCGGCTTTGTACCGTGGTCTTCGGATAACGTGAAGCGCCTGCTGGCAAAAGGCGAAATCGTCGCCACATTCCCGGAAGGCATTGCCAGCACGCAGAAGACATTCTCACAAAGATATCGGCTCGGCGATTTCGACTGGACCCGCTTGTTGTCAGCTGTTGAAGAGGGCGTGAAAATTGTTCCGCTGGCTACTCTCGGGCTTGATGAAGCCGTTCCGGTTCTCTTCAATGCCGACAAGATTGCCAAACTCCTCAATATGCCGGCATTTCCGGTGACGCCGTTCTTCCCGTTCTATCCATTCCCGGTCAATCTGTTCAGCTTGCCCGTTCAGTGGAAGATGGCTTTCCTTGCTCCTTCTCAATACAAGAAAGAGACCAACCGCGACAAGGTTGAAGAACAAGCGAAAGCGCAAGCACGCTATTTGGAAGGCGAAATCCAAGCTGAAATCAACCGCATGCTGCGCGGACGCACGCATACGTTTGCCAGATAAAACTACCGGGAGCGCTGGCTTCCGGCGGGCACCGGGCGATGCATGGCATCGCCCCTACAAGGGCGCGTGCAACGCGCCCCCACGCCAATCGCGCAGCGAGTGTCGCTGGCGCGCGGAGGGCTGAGCGAAGCATCTCCCAACCTATACGGACGAGCGAAGGTCGCCGAGGAGGCGTCCGCAGCGAGTGTCGCTGGCGCGCGGAGGGCTGAGCGAAGCGAAGCCCGGAGCGCCTATATGAGGTTCGCGCCCCGAATGGTCTTTCGACCAAATGGAGCGCGTTCCTTGTAGGGGGGTTATGGGTTTGTGGGATTGAATCGTTTAACTTTTGGGTTTCCTTTATGGGCGTTTGGCGCCCGATTCCGGTGCAGCAGGATTTTGCGATTGTCGCCTAGGCGGTGCGCAGAGCTTGCACTTCTTCCAGCATGCGATACAGAGTCTTATAGGCTCTTTGTTGCACGTAGGGGTTTTCATCCGTTGCCAGAATGCGCAGGATGGCGACCGGCACATGGTAGCTTTCTGCCAGACGTACTCTTACATCCGGACTCTCGTCGCGAGCCAGCTTCCAGGCGGTTTTTATCGAGATATTCATGTTTTCAGCGACTGCTGCGCGTACCTGGGTCTCGTCATGATTAGCCAGTTTCGCTAGGGTAGTCGTGTGTGTACGCGGATTTTCAGCAATGCGCTCCAGCAAGCGCACGGAGCTGTCGTTCGAAAGGTGCTCTAGCACTGGTGGCGGAGTGTTCGGATTGATCGCCAGGAGCCATCTGATGCGTGCAGCCTCTGCTTCCACGCTTTTCCTGGAATCTTTCTCTACCGGACGCTTCGCGGCTTGGAATTCAACTTCATTACACAGCAGCACTTTTAACGCCTCCCTGATTTGGGTTTCCGGGGAGTCCCACCGGAAACGATAAGCGAAGGATAGGTCATACTCTCCTCCGTCCCTCGCACGGCCGCCAGCCTCTGGCAAATATGGGTTTCCGAAAAATGATTCAATCCTGTGATTGTTCATGAAATTGAATACGTCCGGTTGCCCACCACCGTATATTCAAATTATTACTGAGAGTTAAGAATCGCCGGGATAAGCCCATATATATCTTTGTATAGGGTCCGGTATGGGTTTGACCTTTTTGGGCATACGGCGACAAAAAACGGGGACGCCAGCCCCCGTTTTGTTTGCGCATATTTCCCCTACCAGTAAACTTAGCGTTCGGCTATCCGAACTTATAAATCTCCCTATACGGTTTTGGTCACCCTATAAAGGACCCTATAAGAAACCTTATGGGTCAATACTCTCTCGAGCCGAAGATTAAATGGCTCGGGCGTAGTTATATAGGTTCGAGAAAAATCGATTGACGTGAGTCATCGGGCTCTGTCCTGTTTCCTCAACCAGTTGCAGCAAGCGTTTGCGAGTTTCTGACGCCCTGAATTGCTTCCAAGATTCTGACTGGGCTGCAACGCAACGGGATGCTTCGACCCGCTCGATGGTTTTTGAGGCGCGACAAGCTACATAAGGATTGCCATCTTCACAAAGTGCTTTCAGAATCAGCTCAGGCATGCGATGGTTTTCCGCCATCCCAAAGCGCACATCCGCATCTTCGTCATTGACCAGTTGCCACAGAGTTTCCAAACTTGTATAGCTGTTTTCAGATGCTGCCAGCCTCACTTGAGCTGAAGGATGCTTTGCCAGTTTCTTGAGCAGTGACGGCGCGCAGTTTGCATTGCCGGCAATCAGTTCAAGAACCAGTGGACTTGCCGTTCTCGAGAGTGCTTCAAGCACATCTGGTGTTGTTTTCGAACTAGTAGCAATTATGCGATCGTTGACGATGTCGTCTTTCACGGACATCTGACCATTTTGCCTCGATGCGCATACTGTCGAAGGAATAAAGTTTGCCGTGCACTCCGTGTTGATAATGTTCATCACAATGTTCTCTCCTCTTCCTGTTTAGAAGCGGGGTGGGGATAGCCCCTGGTGTATTCGCCTGACTGCCGTAGACAGTTCTATACGCACTCTGTTGAAATTGGACAAGTCGGGAGAAATTGTTTTTCGCACCAACATTGATACCGCGGTAAGACAGAAACCACATGTGGTGACACCACTTATAGGGTTAGCCCGATCGGGTGATCGACCAAAATAAGCTAGGAATCAAGCTTTTTGAGCTCTGCGATGATTTCCTTTTGATAACCAATCCCGCAATCGCTTGATGGGCAAAGGAAATAGGACGCGATTTTTGATCCTATATATGGTATCCGGGAGGTAACACTGGCGAAAATGCTGGGTTTTCCCTGTATATCAATATACGGATCGCTATATACACAGAGTGGGTGCTGGGCCTAGGATAGTAATGTGGGCGTTGTTGGGTGTGGGTTGCGAGTATATGAGGTTCGGTTCAAATGGAACATCGTAATGGAAAGGCTCGCGGCAAAGAGCCTGCCACCTCGTCTGCTCTAGGGAGTGAAGAGATGCGAACAAAATTTGCTATGGCGGTGAATCCAAATACACCATCCAAGGTACTAGCCGAGTTGGCTGAATCAGCGCCGGAGTGCATTTTAGAGCGAATCGCGGAAAACCCGCGTGCATCTGCTGAAACCCTATCGAGATTGGCTGCACATTGTTGTGCGGCAGTGAGAGTGGCTGTTGCTGAGAATACTAATACTGTTTTAGACGTGCTTCTTGAGCTGGTTCAAGACGAAAGCGTTGACGTTCGCTATAGCATCGCAGAAAACCACAGTATGCCGTTCGGCATTCTTGAGAGTTTGATCGATGACGAAAACCCTTATGTTTCCATGCGTGCGCGCAAGACTCTTGCCCGCTTGGTGGAAAACAATGTGCGCCGCGGCAGATTCAAAGTCGGCAGCGACTTCAGCGAGCCCAAGTATCAAATGGGTTAGTCTGTTTTCTTTGATCTTATTCGGCTATCCGAAGTGATTTGACCGTCACGCATCCTCACGATGCGGCAGGCTCGGTTCGCAACTTCGCCGTCGTGTGTAACCAGAATCACTGTAATTCCCTGTTCGACTAAATCGTCGAAAAGCGCCATGATCTCTTCGGCTGTGTGACTGTCCAGTGCACCGGTCGGTTCATCAGCAAGCAATATCCTCGGCTTGTTGACGATGGCTCTGGCAATGGAAACGCGCTGCTGCTGACCGCCAGATAGTTGTGTCGGCCTGTGGTACATGCGCTGCTCTAGCCCAACTTGCTGCAGAGCAAATTGCGCACGCATTACTCTTTGCTCTTTGCTGATGCCAGCATAGACAAGAGGCAGCATCACGTTTTCGATGGCGGTCATCGAGGACAGAAGGTTGAACTGCTGAAAAACGAAACCAATGGTCGAGTTGCGTATAGCGGCGAGTTCATCGTCAGTCAAATGGAAAACATCCTTCTGATTGAGGATGTATCGCCCTTCCGTCGGTCTGTCCAAACATCCGATCAAGTTCATCAATGTAGATTTGCCGGATCCTGACGTTCCCATGATCGCAACGTAATCGCCGTCCTCAATCGAGATGGTGACCTCCTTCAACGCGTTGAGTGGTTCTTCGCCCATTTCGTAGACGCGACTGATGCCGTGCAGTTCAACAACATTTTCCGGCATTACTCGGTCCTCAACGCCACGATGGGATCAAGCAATGCCGCTTTGCGCGCTGGATAGATGCCGAAGAATAAGCCGATCCCGAAGGAAACGGCGAAGGCAAGAAAAACGGAAAATGGTGTGACGATGCAGGTCCAGTTAGCAAATCGTCCAATCCAGTCGGAGCCCAGCATGCCCAGCCCGATTCCCAGCAAGCCTCCGGTAACCGAGAGGATAATGGCTTCCAGAACGAATTGCCAGAGTATGTCGCCAAACTTCGCACCAATCGCTTTTCTGATTCCGATCTCTCTTGTGCGCTCGGTTACTGAAACGAGCATGATGTTCATGATGCCGATTCCGCCAACGACAAGTGAGATGCCGGCTGTTGCACCAAGCAGAAGTGAAAACACTCCGGTAATCGACTGTGCCGTTTGCATGATGTCCATCTGCGTGCGAATCTGGAAATCGTCTTGGTCCGGCGATTTGATGCCGTGGCGAAGGCGAAGGAGATTGGTGATTTGAAACTGAGCTTGCAGGTCTTGTCCATCTCTTGCACGGCAAAGAACCATTTTTACCGCCTGTCCGGTTACTGTGTTCAGTCCAAACAGAGTACTGTAGCCGGTTGTGATCGGGATGAAGATCTGGTCGTCCATGTCGGTCATTTGGTTGGCGCCCTTTTTTTCCATGACACCAATCACTTGAAAGAGTTCGCCGCGCACCAGTATTTGTTTACCGATTGCCGATTCATCAGGGAAAAGGTCTTCCTTTACCGTATCGCCGATCGCGCATACTCGTGTAGCGTCCTTCATATCATCAGCGGTGAAAAAACGTCCGCGCGCCGGATGGAAATTGCGCACCTCCGGATAAGACGGCTCAGTGCCAAGCACGGTGGTTGATGTGTTGTACTCTCCGTGCTGAACTTGGAACGCGCTTTGATATTGAGCAGCAACTTCATCCACTGATGGGCAAGTGTCTTTAATTGCTTTTGCATCTTCATACGTCAAGGTTGGCGCTGTACCTTGCCCTTGAGAGATGCTGGCATTGCTGGCCGCGCCCGGACGTACATATATAAGGTTGACGCCCAAGGATTGAACTTGTTTTTCTGCTTCCTTCTTTGCCCCTTCGCCAATTCCCATAAGAGTGATGACGGAGGCGATGCCGATAACGATGCCCAGTACCGTGAGGGTGCTGCGCAGCTTGTTGCTCAAGATGCCTTGCCAGGCTATTTTGACTAGCTCTCTAAAGCCCATTTCAAAAAGTTTCGAAAGTGTATGCGGCTAAGAAATGTGCTCTCATCGTCCTAGCGTCCGAATCCGCGCGGGATCATGCCACCGCCGCCGCCTCTGCCCATTCCGCCTCTGCCACCCATCCCGCCGGGACCGCCCATGCCTCCACCGCGACCGAGATAACCTTCTTTCTCGAGGTGTTCTTTGGAAAGACCTTTGAACACGTAGTCGCCTTCTTTCAATCCGGCCAAAACCACGATATTCCTATCTACGGCAGCGCCGGTCTTAATCTTCTTGAACTCTGGGTTTCCGTCCTTATCCGGTATGTATACGCCGGTGTCTCCGCGGCGTGATACCACACAAACTGCAGGGATCATTAGAGCATCGTCTTGCTGTCCGACCAAAAATCCTGCGCTTACGTTCATGCCGGAAAGCAGTTTGTTCTCCGGATCGTCGATGATTTGCGCGTGCACTTCGAAGGTGGTGACGTTCATAGTCACAATTGCAGCCGGTGCAATTTGAGTAACTTTTCCATGGAAAGTTCTTTCCGGAAAAGATGTAGCTACGATCTCAACGTCTTGTCCTATGCGGATCTTCGGCACATTTGCTTCCGACACTTGTGCCACCATTTCCAGTCTGCCTGCCAGCGAGACGATAGAGCTGGAAGTTGCAGATGTTGTTGCAGCAGATGTTGTCGGCGTGACTATAGCGCCAATATCGGCGTATTTTTGAGTGACAATGCCGTCGAACGGTGCATTGATTCGAGTGTCGTTGCGAAGACTTTCCAAATATTGCAGATTGCCCCTGGACTGCTCAGACGCGTGATAAGCAGCAGCCACGTCTTCTTTTCGGAAGCCGGCCTGCATCAATTTATACTGCTGCTCCAAAGCTTCACTATCCGCCTGGCTTTGCGCCTTGGCGACACGCGCTTGGTTGAGCTCACGCTCTGCTGCTTGCAATTGCGCCCTAGTTACATAAGCTGCCGTTTCAGCATCAATGCTGGTTTGCTCGGATATCGCACCGCTTTTCGCCAGAAACGCTTGTGCCTTTGCGAACTGCTCGTTTCGCTTGAGCTGCGCTTTGAGCGCTTCCATCTGAGCCGACAGTCTGCTGATGTTATGCTCTGCGTTGCGTACGCCTTCTCTGGCGCGTTGTTGTTGGAACCGTGCTTGTAAGACTTCTTGCGGGCGGTTTCCATTCTTCATCTTGTTGCTGTTGTCGACGGACGAGAGCCAGGCGCCGCGCGCCGCTTCAATCTGCCCCGCTAAGTTGCTGTCGTCCATCAAAGCGATGATCTGCCCTTTTTTGACGCGGTCGCCCTGATTTACATAGAGTTCTTTCAAAAGCCCAGTCTGTTTCGGACTGATCTTCACTTCGCGAACCGGTTTGATCAAACCGGTGGCGATCACTTTGAGAGTCGCGGTGCCTCGCTTTACCTGCGTTGCGTCCTTCTTCCACTCTTTATTGACCTTCGGTCCTTGCGTCAAAAAGTAGGCGCCGGCAGCGGCTGCAGCAACAAACACGAACGCAGTGATTATGATGCGTTTCTTGCCGCGTCTTCTCTTGATGCCTTCCGGCTTTGTGCTTATAGCTATACTTGATGTTTCGCGACTTGCTTCGCGTGCTGCTTCTTTAGGATTCAAGAGCTGTTGCAACCAATTCATAGATGTAAACAGTAATGATTAAATCGACGCATGCCCGAAAAACATGTTCCTCCCTATTCTAGTACTGCAAAGTCCCCGCGGAACTTATTTTCGGAGGTCTAGTCGCGGTGAGCGCGCCTACGGAAATCATACCTGTATCTCGAAGAAGCTGTGCTTGGGAAATGTTGTAGTTGATGATTGCCTGCGCCTGCAGGGTCAGTGAGTTGATGTAATCCCTTTGCGCTTGGATAAGTTCCAAGTTAATGCCCTGACCGTAGCGCAGGCGGAGGTTTGCCAAACGCAGCTGCTCGCTGGATGAAAAGACCGCTTCTCCGGCGACGTCTACTTGCTCGGAGGCTGTGAGCATATTGAGGTACGAATTGTGTATCTCTTGCAGCACGGTGAGCAGTTGCTGATTTGATTGGAGCATAGCCTGGCGTGCTAGAGCTTTTGCAGACAGAGTCCGACCGGCGTCTACGACCCCCATACCGTCAAGGTTCCAGCTCAAGTCGAAGCCGCCACTAAAGGATCGGCCGCCGTTGCCGCTGATGCCGATGCCGCCACCGCCGCCGCCGGTTGGAATGATGACGGTTGAACCCGAAAGACCAGCGTTGTTTCCAGCGCCACCTCCATTGCTGTTGACTGTGCTGTGTGTTTTCGAAACAAAGAACTGGAAGGTCGGGTAGAGCGGCGAGGCGGCAACCTGAACCTGACGTCGGGCGGCAATTCGTAGCTCGTCAAACTGTTTCAATTCCGGACGACGCTTCGCCGCTACAGCCACTAATTGATTGATCTGCCAGTCCTGATCGACGAGTCGCGCTTCCACTGCGCGCAATTCATCAGGATAGATATTCGATTGGATGTTTGCGTTCATCGCCACAGCCAATTGAATTGCGGACTGGCGGACCAACACTTCCTGCTGCAGCAACGCTTGTTTGTCGAGCGCTAACTGTGTGCGCGACTGATAGATGGCAAAGTTTGTGCCGACGCCCGCTTCTTTCAATTGTTCGTTCAGAGATAGCTGAGCGCGTGACAGTTCTACTGATTTGACGCGGATTTGCAACAGAACGTGATTGAGAATCAGTTCGTTGTATCGACGATAAACTTCCAGAAGTGTGTCATTTATAGTGGCTTTATAACTGCTTTTCGCAGCCTTGGTTCGATTCAAATTGACCAGTGCGTTGTAGAAGACACCGCCTCCCTGAAACACCGGAAACCTGACGGTGGTTGAGTCTGTGAAGGTGTTCGTAATCGGTGGTCTTTGGCTGTCGACTTGTTGGTATCTGAAAGTCTGCGTGAAGTCAGGCAAGAACTGTCCGAGCGAACTGACAAACAAATATTTTTGAGAGTCGAAACCGGCGTCGGAAATGCGGATGGGAAGGCTATTGTAGAGCGCGTAGTTGAGGCAGTCCTTGAGTGGAACGATCTCGTTATATGTCGCCTCTAGCCGTATCGCGGGCAGCTTGTTCTTCCCAATAGGCAAAAGCTGCGACATTGGAACCGGGTCGAGTGAAACTTCGCGTGCCCTCTCCAGGTCTGGACCCTTGAGTTGCGGATCTTGCGTGCCACCGCTGTAGGGGGCGCGCGGAACTGGGCTGGGATACAAGTCCTCGAGCTTTGTGCCGGGCGGTGGATTAGTAAGAAAACCCGTCGGGGGCGGAGTCGGGGGGCTCGGAATATCTTGCTGCGCTTGGGCGACCGGATCTGTCAGGGTCTTCTGTAAGGCCGGGTCCGTTTGCACCTTATTTAGATATGGAGCGCTTTGAGAGTTCTGGATCGCCGGATCGACTCCGGTATTACCGCTTCGAATCGGTTGCGGCGTCTGGGCTTTCAGCAGAAGCGGATTCACGCGGGATTTCAATAGAGACGGGCTAGATAGCGCCGGCGTCTGATTTGAGCTGGGATTGCTGTTTCCCGCTTCTGAATCGGCCGCTCTTCCTGTTTGCGGAGTGCCAAGCAGGGCCAGGGTTACCGCCGTCAGTATGAAGTTGTTCGTCCGCATTGAGGTGGTCATGTTTCCAGATGGGAGCCCAAGACTTTTAATATCCTGACAAGTGCCTTTGTGCTCAGGACCCCACAAGATCGTAGCAGTGAAGCCGTAACAAAGACATCCTCTCGCGAGATTCAGCCAATTTTTTCTTCGAAAAGGGCGAAATTCGGCGATTTCCTAGTAGACTGACGCGCACAAAATTATGCTGTTCCGCCTCAAATCTAAGTCTTCGTTAAGCATGTAGCTTTGCAGTCGCTTGTTGTAGAGAGGGTGAATTAGATATGATCCTTTCAGCAGCCCGTGGCTTAGCAGGATACTTAGGCTCGAAACACATCTATGGCAACGCAAAACCGAGATATACAAGGAATTCTTCAGGGACTTTTCAATTTTTCTGTCGCTAAAAAGCTGCAATGGTATTTGGTGGTGATTGCCGCGATTTCGTCCGTTATTGCAATCGTTGCGCCGCACCTGATTGAAGGCAAAAGAGTAATGGAGGCGAACGCCAGTCTCTTTGCCGGTGTGATTCTTTCCATGTTGCTCGTTTTCCGCACCAATAGTGCCTATGATCGCTGGTGGGAAGGGCGGCGCGCCTGGGGGCAACTGGTCAATGACCTGCGCAACCTTTCTATCAAATACTACGAATTTGTCCGCCCGAATTTGCAAGAGCGCGAAGTTTTCGCGAAGCTCTTGATTCGTTTTGCCTACGGAATGAAAGATCATCTGCGCTTGCTTGATGCAACTCATTCAAGAGCGCCGGAATGCGACAATCCGGTGAGCGAGCACCCGATGCTCATTGTTGAAGAAATTTATGCCGTTCTCGATCAGAAGCGTCGCGAAGGCAGGCTCAATGACATGATGTTCAACGTGATCGATCCTCATGCACGCGCACTGCTCGATGTGCTCGGTTCGTGCGAACGCATTGCTACGTCACCAATTACCGAATCACATAAGAGCATTATTCTCCACATCATCGTCACCTATCTGCTTTTTGTTGCGTTTGCACTTGCTCCTGAATTTGGAATGTGGATGGTGCCTGTTGTCCTCATCGGCGCGTATATGGTTCTCGGGCTCGAGATTGTGGCGGAGGAGAAGGAACATCCATTCGGCACGGCGGAAGAAGACCTGCCACTTGATCGAATTTGCAATAACATCGAGCGTTCTATCAACAAGCTGCTTCTGTGCGACAGTCTTCTGGAGCGCGATATCGAATGGGGACATACGGTTAGAGTGTTGAAGAACTCCGATATTGAACTTTTAGCAAAAGAAGCGAAGCGATAAGGCTCATGAGGCGTTTGGTTTAGAATAAATAGGTCAGGATAAAAAATTGCAAGTAGCAGAAACCTCAAGCAACGCAAGCGGAAGCGTGAACGTAACCGTCAATGCAATCGACAAGATTTACTCGATCGCATTCTTGACGTACTTCATCCTCTCATCGATTTTTTTCAACACGCTAACTGCCATCGTCACTCTGCTCACTTTCCCCTTCGATAAGCGACGACGCATTGTGCACATAGCCTCCTGTGTTTGGGGCGCGCACTATCTATACATAAATCCTTTCTGGCGCTTCAAGATCGAAGGCGCCGAGCATATCGATCCGAACAAGACATACATCATCATTGGAAATCACTCTTCCTATTTCGATATCCTTGTTTGCTATTCGCTATTCCGCTGTTTCAAGTTCGTCTCAAAAGAAACGATTTTCAAAATTCCGCTGATTGGTTGGAATATGTATCTTAACCAATATGTGAAAATTCGCCGTGGCAATCTTGCGTCAATCAAAGAGATGATGGCGGTTTGCAAAAACTGGCTCAAGATGGACGCTTCGGTCATGATGTTCCCGGAAGGCACGCGTACGGAAAACGGGGAATTGCTTCCATTTCGTGCAGGCTCTTTCAACTTGTCGTTAGAACTTGGTGTGCCTGTCGTTCCAATTGTGATTTATGGAACCTATGAAGTCTTTCCGAAGAACCGCAACGTAGTCAAAATGTGCCAGACCATTCGTGCTCGCGTATTACCGCCCATGATGCCGGCGGACTACGAAGGCAAACCCGGCAAAATGAAAGACGACGCGTTCAAGATGATGAGTGAAACTTTGCACGAACTGCGCGCCCAAAATCAGATTGGCATCACTGCTGGTGCCGATGAGAAACTAGTTGGAACGAAGAAAGACTGAGTTCTTATTCTTACCGGCAGTTTCGATACACGGCCACGATGGCATTTAGGCTGTTTTGGTCACCGCAGCGTTTTCCGAGTTCTATCGCTCGTTCCAGCACCTGGCGTGCTTCGGCATTGTGGTGATTGTTATACAGGGCGGCGCCGCAGTTGTAGTACGCGGCCATCAAATTCTCCGACGCGACACTGTATGTTTTGTCTAACCGAAGAATCTCGTTCAAAACAATGATAGCGGAAGCGCTGTCTCCGTTGGTCATACAATTCGCTGCGGCTCTGCATAGCTCATGGCACGTGTTGCGTTTGTCGAGTCCTTTGGCTCTGATGCCGTCAATTATCTTCTTCGCGGCATAGACGACATTCATGGTCGTGGCGTCGCGAGATGATAGAGAAATGCTAGGGCAATCTGGCACTATCTCTTTGTCGCCGCCTTTCTTTTCGCTCAGGATGCAGACGTTTTTGTACATCACGTCTCCTCGCCTGACACTGTGTCCTAGACCGAGGGCATGACCGAGTTCGTGCATTGCCGCCCATCTCATTGCTTTCGGGCTGACGTGTCGTTTGTCTAACGTGGTGAGAATTGCGATACGTGCGTGGTCGATTCCTTCTCCGTCGACGGTTTCGGGCCAAGTTGCACCGAGTGCCATTGAATGTTCCAGATCCGGCGAAAGTACAGTCGTCCAGCTCACTTCCAGGTCTGCACCTTCCGCCTGCTCTACAGTCTGAAATCTGATTCGTCCTTCGGTTGCTTTAGTCCAGTCTTCGCACGCGGACTTGAACTCTTCAATGTACTGCGGGTCGAATCCGGGAATATCGTTGGCTGGCTTGTAGTAAACCTTTAGAGGCATGCGTTTGCACTGCCATGATTCGATGAATTCCATACCGGCGACGTAATTGTCTGTTGGACTTTGCAGCAGTCGATCCGGTGCGCTAGCTGCGCCTTGGAGTCGTCTGCCTGATGGTGCGGCAGCTGAATCCGTTGTCCAAATAAGTGAAGAGCATAGAACTAAAAAGAGAAAAGGGATTCCTGCGCAACTCCAAGCAGAGGCGCGACCTGCGCACAGCCGTGCGGGCCTAGGGCTCGGTTTCATATTCTGTTTTTGTCCTGGCGAACTACTAAAAGAGCATCCGCCAAAGACTAGAACTTTTGGCGTGGGTTTCCAATAGGGTTTTCCCTGTCTCTCTATCCCTTCACCTCCGGCGCATCTGTGCGTTTAATCTTTAAGACCAGAGCTTGTCACAAAAGAAGTTCAGAGTGACGATGGATTCCCTTCTCTTTTGTGTGAGGCAGCGTATGGCAGAAACAGATGTTTGCGCATCTATTGGGCCGTCAGCTCAAGCTGAGATGACGCCCAGTGAAATGTTAAAGGTGAAAGTCTGTCCTCAAACAGCAAATGGCACGTCGAATTTCGTTTATCTCGGTGAAGTAAAACAGCTTGTCGGGCTTTGCGCATGGTGGGCTTTCAAAACATGGGGCAAGTACAATCGCGCTTACACTTTTACGAAGCGAATTGAAAGTTTCACAGAACATTGCAATCTCGGCAAAATACCACTGACTGTCTTGTATCTAAATCAAGATGGTTTACCGCTCGGAATGGCGTCGCTTCGTTCGAACGATGGAATCAGACCAGACATTGGTCCGTGGCTTGGAAGCGTATATGTGGATCCGTCGGTGCGTCGCCTCGGCATCGGCGCGAAGCTGGTGAAAGAAATTGAGCGTAAAGCCAAAGAGCTCGGATACGAGAAAATATTTCTTCTGACTTACGAAGAAACGCTTCCGAACTGGTATTTGAAGCTGGGCTGGAAAGAAACAGGCGAAGACGTTTGTCACGGAAACCCTGTCACCGTGATGGAGATCGATTTGGGTTAATCGAACTAGCTCTACGCTTGTCGAACTCGCTCGCTCTGTCCGCGCTTCTATTTCTTCAGCGCCGGCTCTTTTTTCATTGCATCAATGCGCTTCTGCAACTCTTGGTGGCTGATTGTCTCTTTGTGGGTTGCGATCCACCAGAAGTTGCCCCATGCATCTTGCACGCCGCCGGAACGATCACCGTAGAATTGATCGGCTGGCTTGCGCACACATGTTGCACCGTTTTTCAAGGCGCGATGATAGGTGGCATCAGTGTCTTCAACATAGATATAAATTCCTGCCGGCATTGCTTTGTATTCTTCGCATGCTTCACCGAGCATCAATTTCGAATCGCCTATTTTGATTTCTGCGTGCGCGATTTTGTCGCCATCTCTAAAACATTCTGTGGTGCTGCCGTCGAAAGTCTTCTCTACGAATTCGACGAATTTCACTGCGTCCTTGACGATCAAGTAAGGGGTCAGCACATGTTGTCCTTCTGGAATCCACTTCTTCTGCATGAGTGATATCTCCTCGCTCGAATGAGGTATGGCGAACTATTTGCGTGTCGCCTGCTCGACAAGAACGGCACCAGCCGCCCAGGTTAGGGGCTATTCTAACTCGCTGCGCAAGAGTTGGGGCTGCCTGACAACGCGGTTTAACCTTAATGCTGTGCGCCTTCTGCGTTGAGGCTAGTCTCCCAAGACTCTGGCTCGTATTTCAATCTTTGCGCTTCGAAACGATCGGCTGCTGCTTCTTTGTCTTTGCCCAGGCGTTCGTTTACAAGTGCGCGGTGAAACAGAGGGGCACCGTCATCAGGATCCAATTTATACGCCTTGGTCAAATCGTCACTAGCTTTTTCAATATCCCCAAGCTGCAAATAACACAACCCTCGAGTATCAAGCGCAGGTACATAGTTTGGATCAAGTGCGAGTGCCTTATTGCAATCATCAATGGCAGCTTGCCAGCTACCCAAACATGCATATGACCAGGCGCGATTGTTGTAGACAATGGGAGCTTTCGGGCTTAGCTCAATTGCCTGGTTGATGCTTTCAATTGCTTTCCCTTCATCCCTAAGTCTGTGAAAAATGTTCGCGCGTTTCACATACGCTTCTGGTGATTTAGGATCGATCGACAATGCTCTGTCGCAGTCCTCTAGTGCATTTTCATAACGCCCAAGCATTTGGAACGCCTCTGCTCGGGTGATAAGAATATCTACATCGTTGTAGCGATTCGCTGCCGCATTTAGATAGTTAAGTGCTTCTTCGTATTTCTTCTTTTTCAACAAGGGAAGGGCATTTTGATAATCGAGCATTGCTAGAAATTGAGGGTTCGCACGAACGCTGAAGTACTCGGCGCTCGTTCCGAGAATAAGAACTGTAAGAGACGCACCAACAACAGCGGAATCTCTCTTATTCCAATTTGCTTTCAGGTCTTGTCGGAAGAAATGCGAGAGTAGCGCGCCAGCAAGAAAACCTCCTAGATGAGCAGCATTGTCGATTCCTGGCATGAATGCGCCGTATACGCAACTAATCACTACGGCAATCAGCAGCATTACTCGTGCGGGTCGGAAGATTTCTTTCACCGTGAAACCGCTTCCTAAAACGGATTCTTCAACAAAGCAACCAAAAAGCCCAAGAAGAGCTCCCGATGCCCCAGCACTAATCTGAAAAGGATTCCAGATCAAGCTAGAAAGTGAACCTGCTACACCCGCGAGCATGTATAGCGCAAACATTCTTCTACTGCCCAAAAGGTTTTCGGCATATGGACCCAGATTGAACAAAACATAGAGATTGAGAGCAAGGTGAACAATACTTGCATGTAGAAAGATGTTACTGATGATTCTCCAAGGCTCTCCGCCAAGAGTGAGTGGTCCGAAGTTCGCACTCCAATCAATTAACGTTTGTTCTGTTGGAATAAGTATCGAGCGAGCCGAGGTTAGAAACACGAGCAAAATGAACACAATCATGTTCGCGGCGAACAGCGCAGCAGTTACTGGCGCCTTTTGCAAAAGTGTTTTTGCTTTCGAAGTGCCTTCAACATTTTCAGAGCTTGTTGTTTTCGATTCAAACAAGCCCGATTCTGATTTTTGTAATTGATTGTTTGGAGCTGGTTGCTCGTCGGTCATTCTCAGCCTGCCGGTTTTCTGTCATAGGAGTCGATCATATCTGATCGGCGCCAGACAAGCGCGTCGTCTATACGTTAATCCACGGAATTGATAAGTTCCAACAACGCGCGTTTGAGTTGTACAACCTCAGTGCGCAGGTCCGTGAGCATTGCTTGCCGGTTTTGCAAAAGCGCGATGGTCATTTCTCGCTTTTTCCCGAGCGTGCCTGTAAGCGCAGCCAAATGAACTTCGGCATTTGCTTTCTTCTCATCCCAAACGTAATTCGACTTTTTCCATTTGTCAATTAACATCTGGCGTCGCGTCTTTGCTTCTTTCGACTTTGCCGGGACTTGATCGAGCCAATTCCAGACGCTTGTGGGATAAAACGCTTCTTCGTCATGACCGCGTTCAAAAACGGGCGCAAGCATGTTGGGATAGCCTAGCAGCTCTCGCTTCTCGCCATTCATTTGGCGAAGTGAACGCAGCGCCAATGCAGTGGGGATAACACCAGCAAGAATACCGATGATACCTTCAGGTATCGCCATCTGTGGATTGTAGGCAGTGCCGATACTGAAACTGGATGATGTTGCCCAGAGGATTCCGTTGCTCCACTGGCTGAGAACAGTGGACAACCAAACACTTTTGTCGCGCTTGGCTACCATCTCCGTGAGGACCTCGTTGAACTTATTCTGTTCGCCGTCGATCACCGCCAAAACGTAGTCTACTTCCAAGTTCAATTTCAAAATTGTTTGCGCCAGTTCGTGACGTGCATCGCCTACATCTTGGTGTAGTGCCAGTTTTTCAATTGATGGCGGCTGCCCGCGATACCCTGCCAATTGCTCAGAGAGAGCTTTATAGCGATCGAATTTTGGTTGCAGATTTAGACGCCCGATCAAATCCAGCGAATCGGCAGAGAGCTTGAACTGGTTTCTGTCATCGACACCGGAGCCTGCGTCGGCAATTAAATTCTTCGATGCTGCTGAATTAGGCATCTTCGCATAAATGTCGAGTGCTTCATCCGCGAATGTCCACTGGGGAGTGCAAAGAAGAGTCGACGACAGAATTGTTGCGATACAGGCGATAGATATACCGCGCTTGTATGAACGGTTTGACCGCAAACAGACATTAACCTCAGCAGATAACCAAGTAAAGATAACATCTCCGCGGGTTGACAAAGAGCTAGACGACTGGTCTAATTGTGATAGCAAAGTTTTGAATTATTGATACAACGAGCTTTCGGTTTTTCATCGTTTAGTCGTTCATCTATTGAATTGTGATTTGGGGGATAATCATTCTCCTTAAATAGCTGCCGCGTCCGTGGCGCCTGATTTGCATTTGGCTCGGAGGAAATCACATGGAATACAGAAACCTCGGTAATGCTGGGCTTAAGGTTTCCGCTGTTGGTTTGGGCTGCATGAGCATGAGTTGGGCTTATGGCACACCTGATGAAGCAGAAGGAATTCGCACCATTCATCGCGCGCTCGACATTGGCGTCAACTTCCTCGACACTGCGGAAATCTATGGTCCGTACACAAATGAGGAGCTTGTTGGCAGAGCGTTGAAGGGGCGGCGAGAGAAAGCGATCGTTGCCACCAAATTCGGTTTCAAGGTCGAAAACGGTGTTATTACCGGAACCAACAGTCATCCCAAGCGCGTCAAAGAAGTTGCCGATGAATCATTACAGCGATTGGGAATCGACCACATTGACCTCTTTTATCAGCATAGAGTTGATCCAAAAATTCCGATAGAAGAAACAGTCGGTGCAATGTCGGAGTTAGTTGAAGCGGGAAAAATTCGCTATATCGGATTGTCAGAGGCCGGACCGGAAACGTTGAAACGTGCGTGCAAAGAATTTCAAATCTCTGCTCTTCAATCTGAGTACTCATTGTGGGAGAGAGGATTGGAGGAGCGAATCATTCCTTGTGCTCGAGAGCTCGGAATTGGTATTGTTGCTTACTCTCCCGTTGGACGAGGATTTTTGACTGGCGAGATCAAATCGTTTGACGATATTCCCGAGGACGACTACCGCCGCAGCGACCCGCGCTATCAGGGTGCCAACTTTGCCAAGAACTTGGAGCTCGTAGAATTGGTGAAAAAGGTTGCCGTTAAGCATGGCGCCACGCCTGCGCAAGTTGCGATTGCCTGGCTGCTGATGGCGGGAACAGACATCATCCCGATTCCAGGAACCAAGCGAGTCAAATATCTTGAAGAAAACTCTGCTTCTTTCTCGCTGAAACTCGAGAATGAAGACTTGGAAGCTCTCGATACTCTCGCTCAAAGAACATCTGGTGAGAGATATGAACCACGCCGCATGGCAATGATCGAAAGATAGCACCCGAAAATTCACAACACGAAGAGGTTACGAAAATGGAATTCAGACAACTTGGACGTTCCGGATTGAAAGTACCTGTGCTGAGTTTTGGCGCTGCTACATTCGGCGGCAATACGGAGCTTTTCAATGCGTGGGGCACCACCGATGTGAAAGAGGCGACTCGCATTGTCGATTTTTGCCTCGATGCCGGCGTGAATTTTTTCGATACTGCAGATATCTATTCGCGAGGCGCATCAGAAGAAATTCTTGGACAAGCGATTAAAGGGAAACGCGATCGCTTGCTCATTTCGACCAAAGCGACGTTCAGAATGGACGAAGGTCCTAACGATCTCGGCTCATCGCGTCATCACTTGATCAAAGCATGTGACGCTAGTTTGAAACGTCTCGGCACTGACTACATCGATCTCTATCATATGCATGGCTTTGATGCGCTTACGCCCGTCGAGGAAGTTTTATCCACGCTGGAAACTTTGGTGCAAAGCGGAAAGGTCCGCTACATCGGCTGCTCGAATTTCTCCGGTTGGCATTTGATGAAGGCGCTAAATGTATCTGAGAAATATGGCTGGTCTCGTTATGTCTCTCATCAGGCTTATTATTCGTTGATTGGCAGGGAGTTTGAGTGGGAACTGATGCCGCTTGCGCTCGATCAGCAAGTAGGAACGATGGTTTGGAGCCCACTTGGTTGGGGACGTCTGACAGGGAAGATTCGCAGAAATGCGCCGCTGCCTGAAGTCAGCCGCTTGCACAAGACTGCTGATTTTGGTCCACCGGTCAACAATGATTATCTCTATGATGTTGTTGACGTTCTAGATGAGATTGCCAAAGAGACAGGAAAGACAGTTCCTCAGATTGCACTCAATTGGCTTTTGCAGAGACCATCTGTATCCAATGTTGTAATTGGCGCGCGTAATGAAGAACAGTTGAAGCAAAACTTGGGCGCTGTCGGCTGGCACTTGAGTGAAGATCAAATGGCACGTCTTGATGCTGTCAGCGAGCCGACACCTGCTTATCCTTATTGGCACCAACGTCAGTTTGTAGAGAGAAATCCACTTCCTGTTGCTGTGCGATAAGGGTTCGATAACTCCATCTTCGATATACTCGAGAATTTGGCACCGTATATGGTGTCAATATGCCAAATGTCCTGAAAGTGCCAGCCTGTGAGCGTCTGGCTTGAAACCCGCAATGGGTGGCACTTTTAGAAATGCTTGACAACGGTTGATCGCCGTGGTTTAGTTGAAGAATGCAAGTGAGACCTGCGTGGGTCGCTTAACCCTATATACCGCCGCTATATCCATCGCGGTGGGTTAACTTTGGTCTGCATTTGCACAGTAAAACTCAGTAGACACAATCACGTATCACTCTCGGAGCTACTTGATGATCAAGAGTTTTTCAACCTTAAAACTTCGACTGGCCGAGGAAAGAGGGCCGCCTGTCTAAGTCTTGACCAGTATCAAATAATCACTTCGTAAGAGAGAGCAGCCGGATCCAACTGCTCTCTCTGCGTACTTTAAGGAATACATGTTGCGGCCTGTCAGAAAAATTACTATAGTCGGCAGCAGAAGTTGCCGGGGCGTTTCAGTTGACAGAGCAAGATCTCGAAAAAAACGGACGCGATTCGGACAAACACTTTTGGTCGGCAATCTTCTCTCAACGTCCAGAAAAGCTTACTACGCTGTCTTTGTACATCCTACTGGCGATAGTTGCAGTTGGGTTGTTTCTTAGACTGAATGAATTGGGGACTTATGGTCTTTTCGGGGATGAAATCTACAGCATTCTCGTTGCTAACGGAAAAGGCGACCCTGAATTAATCGCCTTTGATTCCATTCGTCCGGTCTATTTTTTTCTGCTTAATTTGTGGATGAATGTCGGTACCAGCGAGGAATGGTTACGGCTATTCTCGGTAATCTTCGGCACAGTCAATATCGCGCTTACCTATTACCTTGCCCAATTGGTGGCGGGCAAAAAAGTTGGTCTTGTGTCTGCAGTTTTAATGGCGCTTTCGCCGATGGAAGTCCATTATTCTCAGCTCGTCCGAATGTACACTCTGGGCAGTTTTTTTGCGCTGCTAGGCGGGATTGCATTAATCAAAGGTTTTCAGACCGAGAGAAAGAGCTTTGTCTTTATGTGGGCTGGAATCAGAACCTTAATGGTTTGGACTCTTCCCTTGACGGCAGTTTTGTTGGGCGTCGATATCTTTCTTTCTTTATTGAAGGAACGGAAGAACAAACAGATTCCTATTGTGTTCGTTAGTTTTGCTGTTGTGCTGGCCTTGTATCTGTGTTTCGCCTGGAAAATGCCGCAACTGACTGCAAGCAGTTCTTATGATGAATGGAGATATGGATTACCGACCCCACAGATTGCAGATGCTCTGATGATGCTGGTCAATTTCACAAGCACCGCTCTGCCGATTCAAGAATGCAGCGGTCCCGTGGAAGGCGGATTGTTTGCGAGCATTTATTCGCTTGTAGTGCTGTTTCTCATCGGACTTTCATTCATTCCTGCCTTGAATCAACGGTGGCTTATTTGGTGCACAGGCTGGGCCGTGGTTCCGATTGTTCTTGCCTGGGGCGCATCTCAATTTACTGCCTCATTTGTGATAACGCGCTACCTGATGTTTGCAGCGCCCTTTACTTTCATTATTCTGGCTGCCGGCTGGATAGAGATCTGGAAACAGGTAAAGCTCCGTTTCCTGTGTGTGCTCACAGCAGTTCTCTATTCAATAATTATGTTGATGAATCTGTCGCACCTCTACACTCATCCGGTGTCGGAAGACTGGAGACAAATTTCCAAATTCATCATGGAGCACGAGCAACCAGGCGACAATGTTGTCGTTTGGAATTATCACTCGCAGTATCTCTTCAACTATTACTATCGGGGCAATAACAAGACCCACGACGTCACCGCATATCACGTTCTCAATAAAGACAATACGGATATCCTTGATGTTCGGCTTGATATGCCGGGGCTCAATAAAGTTACCGGGCGCACCTGGTTTGTTCTCAGAGAGGCGCCCGAAAATTGGATTTTAGCTTGGACGGTATACCAGGTGTTTATGAAACACTTGCAGAACAACTATAAAGTAATCGAGCACGATAAGCTTGGCAGAACGGATTTGTTTTTGGTTATTCCGAAGTAGGCCTTCAAGTGACAACTGGAAGCAGGCTCTCCGGACTCTTCCTTCGTTACTTCTTGACGGCTGACTTCCCGCCTGTCACCGCCTTTGGTGGCGTCTTGGCTGGGGCGGTCGATTTACCGGCGCCAGTTATTTTGTTCGCGGCAGTCCCTTTTCCGGCACCACCGGCTACCGTACTGGTGGGCGCAGGAGTGATGAGCTGTGCTTTAGGTTGGTCTTCTTCCAGACCCTGGCGCGGTGCTGCCGGCTGAATGCCGAGTATTAGGTCGTCGCCTACCCACTTGCTCTTCAAAAGTGGTCGTTGTAATTCTCCGCGATCTCGCAAGACTTCTTCTTGGACTTTGTCTGACATATGTTTGAAGGCTTCACCGAGTTTGCTCATGCCACCGTTTTGTCTCAAGCCTTCCAACAAGTAGTGTGTGAAGACACCATTTTGATAACGTTTGGACTCCCATGAAGTTTGAGTCGGTTCACTGGAGCAGATAACCAACTGACCGCTGCCTTGTGCGAGTTCATCAGCACTGTAATTACCGATGCGGAAAATGCCCTTTCCTGCAGTGTTTGCAGCTCCTGAGTGGCAGGCGTCCATCATGAGCACTATGCGGTCGGAGTGCACACGGTCCTTGATCATTTTCACCAATTCTTGCATGGAGACGCCAGTCGCATAGAGGCTGTTTTTGTCAGTGTTGTGCGCGACCAGATAGTTCGCGCCATTGACGTCGACCTTTGAAGGGCTGCCATGGCTGGACACGTAAATCAAGACGAGATCATCCGGATTGGCTACGCGAGGCAACCATTTATCACCCAGATTGGCGAGAATGTTTTCTCTAGTGGCTTGCTCGTCCAGTAAGAGCCGCACGTGGTCGGGCGCAAACTTGGCTTCTTTGACGAGATAGTTTCTGAAGTCTTGCGCATCTTTAGCCGCATATTTCAAATTGATGGAGGAGTCGGCGAATTTACTGATTCCGATTACGAGAGCCCATTTGTCCTTGATTGGACGATTCACCCGCTCTTTGTCCATGCTGTCACCAGATAAGGTGCGAGCGCTGGCTTTAACGCTTTCCATATTTTCGGCCATGCTCTTTGCGCCTTCGACGTGATTTCTGATTCTTGTCAGAGAATCCGTGCCCAAAGGCAGTGCCGCGATGATTTCGTGATCTTTGCCGAGTGTTTTCTCACGAATGGACTGCGCTTGTTTCTTGAACAATTCCGCTTGTTCATTCTGTCCTTGTTTTTGCGAAGCCATGGCAAGATTGTCGATTATCTTCGCTACAAAAGGATGATCTTCACCAAGAGCCTTGATGTCAATTGCTAGAGCCTTTTGTAGAAGCGTTGCGGCTTCTAGCGGTTTACCAATTTGAAGATATGCGCAAGCCAGGTTTGTCTCTACTTCCGCTACTTCCGGAGTGAGTTGAACCGATTGACCTTTCTCTACGCCCTGCTGCGCATTGAGAAGCATGATTGCCATCGCGCGTTTGAGCGGTTCAATTGCGGCCTCTCCATTTTCTTGAAGATAGAAATTCTTGCCAATGTTGCTCAAGACTTCCGCTAGTGTTTTACTGGAAGCATTCGCTGCTTGATCTAGGATCGCCAAAGCCTTTTTGAAGAATTCTTCGGCTGCACCATAGAGAGCTTGCTGCTGTTTGAGCATGCCCATGCAATTGTCGACTTCTGCTACTTCCGGAGAATTTGGGCCCTGCACTTTCAATCTCAGGGTTAATGCACGTTTGAAGAGCGGCTCTGCTTTTTCGTACCAGCTAAGGTCTAGGTATGTTTTTCCCAAACTGGTGATGCTGCGCGTGAGTCTGGGGTCTGCTTCGCCAAACGCTTCCGCTTCAGTGAGAGCTTGCCCGAGCATCTCTTCGGCTTCGATAAAGTTGCCGTCATCAAAGGCACGCTCTCCCACATTTACGTATGTATCCCAAGTGGAATCGGAGGGCAGTGATGCAACCTTCTGAAGCTTTGGATCCGTCGAACGTCTAATCGTCAAATCGACGGCATCAAAAATCGCGTTGCAACGCTCATCGAGCTTTTTCCTTTGAGAGTCCGCAACAAGCAAGTTGCCGGTTTTCGAATCTATCGAGTATCCGCCACCAAGTTGACCAAGCATGGCGGGATTTTTTTTGACTGCTTCGGAAACTGCATTAATCAAGTCTTGTTGGATGGTTTGCGGGGTGACTTGATGTTCGGGCGCTCCTGATTTCAAACCGAGTAAGCGCCATACAGCTAATTGCGAGATCTGTTCTTTCGCGGAGCCTGCTACAGGCAGACCTTTGTATCCACCATTCTTTTCGATTTCTTTAGAAGCCGCGATGATACCGGACAATTGTTTCCAAACGGCCGGATCTTCGTAGTTGCCTGCGGTAAATTCAACGCCATCGGCTGGTGGTGGTGGAACGGTCTTCACGGATGCGCAGACCGTCGGTATCTTAGCGATGGTTGTTTGACCAACTGGGATGGTCATGAATACGTCGGCAATGACCATCATGTTTTGAACACCGCTTACGTTCGGTTTCAAAATTTCGTTGGCCGGAATGACTACCTTCAACGGGGCGTTGGTTTTGTTGGTTACTTGCAGCCGCACAGACGAAGTGGTGACGCCGTCGCCTCTAACTTTCATTGACGCTTTGCCTGACTTGACCGCCTGACGCAACGTTTGAATCTGTGCCATTTCGACTGGCTTCGGTGCCACTACAGGCGGGGTGGTAATTGGAATTCCCAGTTGCGCAACGGATAGTGCCGGGGCATTCAATTGATCAAGACCCGCCGGAGATCCAGCTTGCGCACTGATCGGAAAAGTCATTGAAATTGCCAGCGCAGCCATAAATGTCGCTGCCGCAGAGGGTTTACTGATTCGTTTGATCGTCATTTCCAATTCCGCCTGACCCTAAACGTCGCCTCGGCATTTTTAAGATGCCTGTCTTCGGTCGCCTGCCCTTCAGTCGACGCGCGATGCTTGAAAACTCTATAGCATCTACAGGGTCGACCGCCTTATTAGGGGTTATCTCACAGATTAACCATTTTTGCTATTCAGGGCACTTGAAAAGCTTGCGTGTCTTATTTTCCCTGCTCGCTGGCGAAAAGTTTGAAGGGCTCGCTTGTAAAATCTCCGGCAATTTCCAATGTCAAGCGGGTATAGCGTTTGACTCAATAGGTACTGTCACCAATAATTAGAGCAACCTGGAGTCCCCCCCCAAAAACCTGTCTCAAAGTCTGGAGTTGACCAGTGAGATTTCTAGCTCTCTTCTTAAGCGTATTATTCGCTTTTCAAATGACTGTTTGCCCCGTTGCCATGGCCGATGTGAGCTATGACGCAGCCGGTGGTCCCAAAGGCGAAGCGCCTGTCAACAAAGTAGGTTCGTTGCTTCTGGCAGGCGGACTTGCTGTGATGGCTGGCACCGCAATCACCATCGCTACTGCATCAAGCAGCGGCAATGTTACTCAATTGAGTGGCAACACATTTAAGACGTCGGTATCGGGTAACACCGTTCGCGGTCAAGCCTATTTCGACAATGGACCAAAACTCTCTCAGATTGATGCTCAGAGCAACAGTGACTACGTTGAACTCACCGACGGAAGCCGCGTAAACGGACCTGTTTCGAACGTGACGAACGAAGCTCTTCGTTGCGGCGGACAAGAAATCCCGATGAGTTCGGTTGCTTCTATTCACTCTGCCCGCGTGTACAACTTTACTTGCACGACCGGCGCCAACCCGAAGATGTCCTTCACCCCAACAGCCGGAAAGCCGGTTGCTGTTAAGCCCACCAAGACCACCAAGTCTTCGGGCGAACACAGTACTGCAACCAAAGTAATTGTGACCGGATTGGTTCTTGCTGGCGTTGCATGCGCAATTGCAATTCCGATTGCAATTTGCTGCAGCGGTGGCGGACGGAAGAACAACAACAATCAGCTCGCCAATGCACTCCTCTTGCAGCAGTTGTCTCATCGCGGACGCACAAGAAGCTACAGCAGCAGCGGACCATAGATGTTGAACTGACCTGAAGATTAGATCAAAGAGCGGCAGCTATGCCGCTCTTTTAGTTATGAGCCGGCAGATATGCCGCTCTTTTAGTTGTGAGCCGGCAAAACGTCGGCGCCATATCGGTTGCGAGAAAGTCCTCAACTTTGTCTCTTGACCTTATTGCCTGCCTGAGAACCAAATGTCGAATCTACTTATTGATCGGTTGGTCTATCTTGTGCTTGAAGACTTTCAGTAGGAAGTAGAAGGAAGGAAATAGCAACAACGCTCCCGATGCAATTGCAGCCAGTAGCAAAGTCTGCGTAGATGCTGCGCCTTGTGCATTGTTGATGGTCATGTCGGGACGAATCATGTATGGATACTGTGCAAGACCCCACCCCCAAAGTATCAAGGTCACTTGTCCCGCTGCAAAAAAGCGAGCTGCATGAAACTTGCGCTTGAACAGCGCAATCGACGATGAGATTGCGCAAGCCGCAGTTGCACCTTGCAAAAGTAAACTCCAAGAGCTGTGTGCTAGTGAGTCTTTTAGACCTGGTGCGGAATGTTCCGCAAGGATGAAAACCAACAAAGCAAGAATTGCACATGCAACCTGTGCGCCGAGGGCGCGCCGCTGAAAGTCTGTTTTCAACTCTTCAGTAGGTGCGTAGACAGTCGAGTAGACCGCAGCCAGAAAGGAGAAAAGCACCAGCGCAAACCCGCCGACTGCAAAGCAAAACGGTGTGCACCATGGATCTATATATACTTGCGAGAATGTTTTGCCGGCAATGTCGGCGGAGACTTTTCCCTGCGAAATTGCTCCAACTACAATTCCGAGCAGCACGGGCGTGATCAAACTGGCCATGGCGAAGATTCTTCCCCAGCGCCTTTGTACATGGTCTTTATGGCTGTCATATTTGCGGAAAGTAAATGCTGTTCCTCTGGCAATGATTCCTAGAAGGAGCAAAGTGAGCGGAACATGCAGGGAAATTGACAGCAATGAAAATGCTGCCGGAAATGCAGAGAACAAAATTACGACTACCAATATCAGCCAAACATGATTTGCTTCCCAAATTGGTCCAATTGCGCCTGCAATCAGCTCGCGCTGCTCCTTGGCTCGCTTGCCTACAGCAAACAGATCCCAAACTCCACCACCATAATCGGCACCGCCTAAGAGGGCATAGATATTGAGAGAAATCAACATGATGATTGCGAGGTAGAGCGCTGCGTCAATCATGATCGCTCTCCGGACGAGTTTCCGCTGACTGCAATTCACTTGCTGGACTTGTGTGCTGAACCCCCGCTACAACATCTTTGCTGCGTGAAAATTCTCTGATTAACAAAGCGACGACAATGACCGCTAGCGCCATGTACACGAAGAGGAATGTTGTGAACGGCAGCCAGAGTCCGGGCATCGGTGTGACGGCGTGACTTGTGCGGAGGACACCGTGAACTACCCACGGCTGTCTGCCGAGTTCTGTAACCATCCAGCCTGATTCGATCGCAATCAGACCGAGAGGGCTAATGCAAATCACTGCCTTCAGAAATGCCGTTGAATCGGGCAATCTTTTTGTCTTTGCATATAAAGCGGCGGCCCAGAGTGAAACCATTCCCATGATCACTCCGCATGCCACCATGATTTGAAAGTTCAAGTGCACGAGCAGGACGGGCGGCCAAACATCGCGAGGAAAATCATTGAGCCCTTTTACTTCTGCATCGAGATCGTGAAATGCGAGCATGCTCAGCATCTTTGGAATTTCTATCGAGTATGGAGTTTGTTTCGTCTCAACATTCGGCAATCCACCAATTCGCAGTGGGGCACCGCGCATAGTGTCAAACTGACCTTCTAATGCAGCTAGCTTAATAGGCTGTGTGTGTGCCACCATTTGCGCGAGAATGTCTCCGCTCAGTGGCTCAGCCAGTGCCATTGTGCAGCCGAGTGCGAGGCAAATGCCCAATGCGCGTCTGTGAAAAACGTTTTGCCTATCACGCAAAAGCATGAATGCATGCACACCGGCCGCGAGCAATCCAATTGCAGCATAAGCTGCAATTAGCATGTGGAGAACTTGAGGGAATGCGGCAGGACTGGTCATCGCCTTGAGCGGATCAATCTCAGTTGGGAGATTTCCCACCAACTTGAACCCTACAGGCGCGTTCATCCAAGCATTGGCGATGACGACAAAAACCGCTGATAATGCCCCGCTCAGTGCGACGATGCATCCTGACAGCAAATGCATTGGTTTGCTGACTTTGTCCCAGCCGTACAGATAGATGCCGAGAAAAATCGCCTCTGTAAAAAATGCATATCCTTCTAAAGCGAAAGGCAGACCGATGATCGAGCCTGCCCATTTCATAAACTCCGGCCACAAAAGCCCTAGCTCGAAGGATAGTACTGTTCCTGATACTGCGCCCACGGCAAATAGAACAGCCGTGCCACGCGCCCAGCGCTTCGTGATCGTTTTGTATATCTCGTCGCCGGTTTTCAACCAGAGTGCTTCGGCGATCACCATCATGAGGGGCAGCGCGATGCCGGCCACGGCAAAAATGATGTGGAATGCCAAAGAGAAGCCCATCTGGGCTCGCGCAAAGATCAGGTCACTCACCCTTTGTCACCTCCTTTTTTTCAAGGAGACCTTCTTATCCGGGTTTGATCGTGTCAATACTAGACCGATCGAGTCTGACTTTGTTAAAAGGTTGCGAATGATGAATCATTCGTCGCCGTCAATTGCACGGCGAATTGCGGCAAGTGGCGCACGGTCGTCGAATGTGACTGTTTCGCCCGATTTGACTACTCCTAGCTTGCGCATGTAGGTTGGGACATCAATACTGATTGGCTGCTCGCCCATTCTTGTATACAGTGGCTGCAGAACATTCAGTCCCAATCCCTTGTCACCGGCTGCAACAGCTTCCTCCGCGTCCCAATTTGAGGCTGCCGTACCACCTTGTTTGGCAATCGATCGCAAGGCGTCTTCTAGCCCTGCGCGGTTGTTTGTACGTTGTCGAATCTCAACATCTGCCAGCAAGCAGTAGAGTGCGCCGCCCCAATAGATTCGGTCGAAACTACGAGCCGAACGCAGTCCGCCTTCTCCTTGTCTCGGCAGTCCCTTGGGCAGGTTAGTCAGTAAGTCTCCCCATACTTCCTCCGGAGACAGATTGCCAATGCGCATTCTGCCGATTGGCTCCACATAAGTCGCGATGCCCTCAGACAGCCAGCGTTTGTTGTGGCTTACAACCGGGAAGCCCAGGTGCATAAGCTCATGTGTGAGCGTCCAACTGCTTCTCAGATTGCGCCTGGTTGTGTTCTCTCCGATGTTGATTGTGACTACGCCGTAGTCTTCGTCATCGTTGTAAGTCGAGGTGCCCAGCCCGATACCATCGTCGTCACTCGGGACGAAATTTATCACCGTCTTGTGCACCGGAAATGTACCGTAGTATGCAGTAACAGCTCTGGCTGCGTCTCGAACGTAGCTGGCGAGATCTGCTTTACTAACGGAAAGCGGACCATTGCCGACATTGAAATAGATTTGGGAGTTGCCTGCAGTAATCAATTGCAGCGAATCACGGCCGATGCTTGATTGCGTAGGCTGTCCGGCAAACTGAGAGACGACCAATGCGATGAATAGCATCAGTGTTTGCAGGTTTTGCGCTAATCTCGAGGTCTTCATGCCAGGACTTTGGACGGGCATTTTATTGCCTCGGTTCCTGGCTTCCTCACAATTCCAGAAAAATAGCTTTCGCATAGCTTAGCCTGTACCACCTATTTATTGTTGGGTTTCGACAATAGGGGTGCAAATCTAACGGGGGCTTCTGTTAGCCCATGCGTTTCTCTATCATATGATACCGCGAGCTACCTCGGTCGATATTTCTACTCAGTTTTTGGCGTTCAAACAAATAGTGAGACACTGTCCATTCTGAACCGTTTCTGTAGCCCCAAAGCTCTGCACATGCCAGGAAGAATAGCTTCCAAAATGCCCACCATTTGACGGCATTGCCGCTGCCATAAGTTTCCGCCATTATTTCGAGCACTTCCGGGCGCTTGTTTTTCATCCTCTCAAGCCAGGCTTCTGCCGTCTTTTGATAATGTGTGCCCGGTATCGACCACTGATCAACGATGCGAACATCCTCCTGAAAATACAGGAGCAGGTCTTCTGAGGGCATTGTTCCGCCTTCGAAGAAATTGCGCGTCAGCCAATCTGTTCCATCTTTGTCTTCATAATGATATGCAAAATGCTTATGGGTGAAGATGTGTATAAACAGTTTGCCGTCTGGACGCAACCAGCGGCTGACCTTAGCGAGCATGGCCTGATAGTTTTTCAAATGCTCGAACATTTCGATTGAAATGACTCTGTCGAATTCTCTCTCCGTATCGTAGTTTGCTATGTTTGCTGTGACTACCGTGACATTATCCAATCCTCGAAGTTTTACTTCATTGTCTATGAATTCTTTCTGCGAGTGGGAGTTTGAAACTGCCACGATATTTGAGTGTCGATACTTTTCTGCAAGAAAAAGAGTGAGAGAACCCCAACCGCAACCAAGTTCCATGATGGTTTGTCCATCTCTCAGATCGGCTCTCTGGCAGTATATCTCCAGCATGTTGAGCTCTGCCTGTGCAAGGTCGTCAGTGTTCGCAAGCCAAAGTGCGGAGCTGTATTTCAGACGCGGTCCCAGCACTGCTTGGAAAAATCGCGCGGGCACTTCATAGTGCTGGCGATTGGCTGCGTCTGTATGAATTGCAATGGGGCTGGCTTTCAAATCTTGGACGAAGTCCATTATGCATTGGCGCTGCAGCGCAGTCGTTGCTTTTGCCTCGGTGCGCAATTTCTCGGCGAGCATATTGCGAATGCCTGCGCGAATAACCCATTCCGGCACGAGGTCTGTGGCAAGTGCTTTATATATCCAATCACTCGGCATTGGTCTTATCTCCGTCCTGGTGTTCCCTGACTTTTCTTGAGCCAGGGGAAAAACGCACTAGTTGTTTGCTGATAGCGAAGATATTCCTCGCCTCGTGATTTCAAAGACTGGGCTTCGGAAATTTTGATGCCGGTCATTTGCGTCAGGAAATAGAGCATGAGCAGCGGGCAATAGACCGTGTAGACTCCGAGCGGTGCGGGGGCAGCAATAATCGCTATCCCCACCCAGACGACGAACTCGAAGAAGTAGTTCGGATGGCGGCTGTAATTCCATAGTCCAGTGGAGCACACTTTTCCTTTATTGGAGGAAACCGTCTTGAACCTGCGCAATTGCTCATCTGCAATCGACTCACCAACCGTTCCAATAATGCAAATTACAGCGCCGAAAATTTCGAGCAATCTCAGACTCGGATGGTCATCGGCTGCAATAATTACGAATGGAGGAGATAAAACCGTGATCAGGGCTCCCTGGAAAAGAAAGACCAGATACAGCATTACATCTGCACGGTTACCCCACTCCCTGCGCAATGCCGCGTAACGTGTGTCTTCATGGGGATGTTCCTTGAGAAATCGCTTGAGCAAATAATAAGTCAGTCTGAAGCTCCAGGGCAAAACAGCGATCAACAACAAGACTTTTCTTTCAAACAGCCCTGGGCACACGGCGGCAAAAACGATCGAGATTATGCCGTAACTTGCGGCCCAAAATATGTCGACAATGCCAGCATTTCTGATTCTCTTGCTAAACAAGAACAGCACAGTCAAGGCTGAGGATACTGCTCCAAGCAGTATCAATTCTATGATCGCCAGCTCTGAAAGTGTCATTTGTTTTACTCAGCAAGAGTGAGATTATTTGGTCTTGAATAGATCGCTTGCACTGCCGAGATGTTTCGCATTGCAAAGGCGGCACTGCAGTACTTGAGGTAATAGTTCCACTTCCTAATGAAGCGTTCGTCGAAACCAAGGGCTTTAACATCGTCGAGTTTTCGGTTGAAACTTTCGTGCCAGATGTCGAGCGTTTTTGCGTAGCTCAGCCCAATATCTTCCAGTTCGAAAAGGTTGAGGGTGCTTGTACGATTTAGTGCTTCTGTGACACGTCCGATTGATGGAAGTAGAGAGCCTGGAAAGATGTATTTCTGAATGAAGTCGACATTGTCGCGCAGAATTTTATATCGACTGTCCGGGCAGGTGATCATTTGCAAACCCAGTAATCCATGCGGTTTTAGAAGGCGATCGATGGTGGAGAAGAAAGTCTCCATGTATTTGTCACCGACTGCTTCGATCATCTCGACGGAGACAATTTTGTCGTATATCCCTTCCACGTATCTGTAGTCGCACATTTGAATTTCAATCTGTGATGAGAGCCCGGATTCTTCAACTCTTCTTCTTGTATATTCGAATTGCTGTTCGGAAATCGTTATCGTGGTTACTCTGCAGCCGTATTTTTGAGCCGCGTGAATGCAGAGTGTTCCCCAGCCACTGCCAATTTCGAGAAGGTGGTCCGTACTGACCAATTTCAACTTTTTGCAGATCGAGTCTATTTTTTCCAGCTGGGCTTCTTCAAGTGACATTTCCGGGCGAGTAAACTTTGCACTCGAATATGTCATAGTCGGATCCAAGAACAAAGCAAACAACTCATTGCTCAAATCGTAATGCTCGCAGATGTTTTTCTTGCTTCCAGCAATTGAGTTGTCGCGCAGCAGATGCATTCCTCGGTTGAGCCACCCGAGAGAGTTCATGAACAATTTCTTTCTTGATGAACCTTCGAAGACTGCTGAATCGTCGAGGTTCAAGACAAACCAAGAAACAACCGCTTTGATGTCTGGTGTATCCCAGTCGCCGTCCATGTATGATTCCGCGAAACCTATGTGGCTGTACATGAGGCATTTTTCGAAGAAAGAGAGATTGTTGACGAAGATCTTGGCGCAGAAGCGATCGTCTGGCTCTCCGATTTTGACTTCCAATCCGTCGGCACACTTTATTTCCAGTCGCCCTTGCTGCATGCTGCTTAGAGCAGAAAGCACCAAGTCACGACTCATTTTCTGCCTTTTGGTCGGCTGCGCGATAGTTTTGTTGGCCTCAAGAGCGAAGGTCATTGTGTTGCTCCTTTGTACGCATGCACGTCGAGAGTTTCCTCTGATTTCTCAGTCTTGCTATCGGTGTCTTGTAGTGATCGGTGGGGATTGAGGACACCGGTTTGTGAATGTGGATTTTCTTCCTTCGTGAAAAACGGTACTTTTTTTAGCCAAAGAAGTAAGGCATGAAAGTGAATTAGTCCGATTATTCCGATGGTGACGAATGGATAACTCAGTGTGCAGCTGGTGATGTTTCGGTCTGTTAGTTCAATTTTGCTGCCCTTCATGCTGCTGGCTACCAATGTTTGCCCTGCAGCCAATGGCTGTGAACTCTGTGTTTCCATCGATTTATTTGGGCTTCCAGCCTTCGTGTTGATGTTGACTTCTAAAAACTCTCCAGGAATATCGACTTTGAATTCAAATGTGTCGTCTACTCTGCTGAATGGTGAGACGTAGAAGTGTTTAGGCGCGGAAAGAATGAATTTTGTCTTGCCGGTCTGCTGGTCGAAACTAATCGGTAAGAGAAATGGTTTGCGTTCCAGAAAGGTGTTGCCGACCTCTGCTACGGCAAGCATCGGAGCGTCTGATTTGTCGTGGACGAAGTAAATTGATACCGGATTGAAAACATATCCGAGAAATCGAAAGTTTGTCAGCAACAGTATTCGTCCAATCTCTTGCGTAATTCCTTCTCTGGAGAGAAAGGCGATGAGCTTCTCACGCGTTGGCGATGTATTGAGATCAAAGTGATCTCTGTCGTCAAATCGGTACAAAGCTTGGCGATTCACTTTTGCAAGTTTGAGGCGACTGTTGATTTCTGCCGACTCGTCCAGGTCGAGCATGAACATGAAAAGGGCGTATTTAAATCTATGTTTTTGCGGATGCAGACGTTGGTGCACTACGTCTAACTTGTAGATGCAAGAACGAAGTTTGTCGCAAGATTTATTCAGCAAGATTGAAGGACCTCGCGTTTCAATTGATTGCACAAAGTCAATGCTGATGTGAAGGCATCTTCGTGAAAGCCATATCGAAAGTAGCTGCCGCAGAAAAGAATTTGTCTATCCCCTTGTGCGTTCAGCTCCTGTAATCTTGCTTGAGCCGCAATAGAATCATGCGTGTAGCTCGGGTGTTTGTACTTGATTCGTTTGATTATTTTTGCTGGATCTATGATTGAATCAGAATTCAGTGACACAAAGTAATTCCGTTTCTGAGAAACCCCTTGCAGGCGATTCATCCAGTAGTGAGTCGTTGGTGGGGCATCTTCGTCTGTAATTTCTCCAAATCGATAATTCCAGGCAGCCCAGCATCGTTTTGTCTTTGGCATTACCGATGTATCGGTGTGAACGGTTGCGTCATTGCATTGATACGAGAATTCTCTCAGTAGTTCGATTTCCAGTCTTGTCGGCCGCTCCAGGATCTTTAGTGATTCATCTGCGTGCGATGCGAGAATGACATGATCGAATTCTGCCTCTCCATGCGGGGTGAAGACCGAAGCGGACTTGGAGTTACGCACCACTCGATTTACGGGCGCATTCAATATGATCCGATCCGAGAACGGTAGAATCATTTTCTTTACATACTCTCGCGCACCATTTTTCACTGTGAACCATCGCAAGTGCCCGTTCAGTCCACTGTTGAATCTGTGGTTGTGAAAAAATCTGAGCAAGACCGTAATGGGAAAGTTTTTCGTTGCATTTGGCGGCATTGACCAAATCGCGGAAGCCATGGGCACTAAGTAGAGATTCAATAGATCTTCGCAAAATGAACGATACTTCGCGTATTCGGCAACACTCATTGACTGCAGACTTGCGTTATCCACATCTTCTTCGGCTTGTGTGTTGAAGCGATTGAGATCCAACATCAGCCTCCAGAAGCGAGGGGACAGAATGTTTTTTCTCTGCCCGAATATCTGATTTAAGCTCGAACCGCACCACTCTATATTTCGCGACCGGCTTTGAACGCTAAAAGACATATCTGTGGGAATCGTATCTACTTTCAGTTCCCGAAACAGTCTCGTGAGGTTTGGATACGTTTCATGATTGAAGACCATGAAGCCCGTGTCTATGGGAATCGCTTTTCCATCTTCTGTTGCATCGATAGTATTGGTGTGTCCACCCACATATGGGTTTTGCTCAAAAATTGTCAGGTCATAATCTTTATGCAGCAGGTGGGCGCAACCAAGTCCCGCAATTCCAGTTCCCACTATCGCAAGTTGCTTCACAACTTCGTCTCCTGAGGAATTTCTTTCCGTAGATCCTCTTTTGTTGGTGATTGGCGGTGCTGCTTGTCCAGTAACAATTTCAAATCTGCCGGGTGTTTATGCAGATCGGAAACTAGACCTAATTTCTCCATGCCGGACAGGAGGTAATAGGTCACGTCGATTTCCCACCAGTAGATGCCCTGTCGAGCCGCTCCTTGAAAGCGGTGATGGTTATTGTGCCAGCCTTCGCCAAGTGTGATCAGCGCCAGGGCGAAATTGTTTTTACTTGCGTCATTGGTTCTGAATCTCTGACTGCCGAAAATATGTCCGACCGAGTTTATGCAGCATGTGCCGTGGAAAAGCACAACAGTGCTGACGAAAAAGCCCCAGACCAGCAGCTGCGGTCCCGATGTGCCTAGTTGTGGTGCCGCCACCCTGAGCGCCTCTCCCAGCGCGAGCAGTGTCAGAGCCAAGAGAAACGGCGGTACCCAGTCAAGTCTGTTTACTAGAACCAGCTCCGGATACCTTGTCAGATCCGGAATGGCTTTGTAGTCAGTGGGAATGTTGGCGCTAGACGTAATCCATCCAATATGCGACCAGAGAAATCCACGTTGGACCGGTGAGTGTACGTCATTCTCCTTGTCTGACTCTCTGTGGTGCAATCTATGATGTGCCGCCCACCACAGTGGTCCGCGCTGCCCGGCAGTTGCTCCCCAGAGAGCAAAGATGAACTGCATGGTCCTTGACGTTGAGAAAGTGCGATGGGAGAAGTATCGGTGATAGAAGCCTGTGATGGCGAACATTCGCACCCAATACAACGCAAATGCGACGGCGAGCGTAAACGCGCTGGGCTTCACCCAGAATGCCGCCAGGCATGCTGCATGTAGCGCGACGAAAGGCAGACATCTGGAAAGTTCTACGGTCTTCGCCCGAGCTCGAACAGTGTCCGCGCCTTCAGGAAAATAATCTGAATCAAGTGACCGAATAACATGCCAAAGCGAATTTCGCGAGCGCGACAGTAAGTCGGCTACTACACAACTCACTGAGTCAATCTCCTAAGTAAGAGTTTCCCTGGTTATCGTATATTCACTGTGTGAACGAGCTGTGAACCTGCGCAAGGATAGGTTTGTACGCGGTTCAAGCTTGGCAGGCTCCTTTTGCGGGCGGCCAGAACGCGCGAATCTTCTCGATTGCCGCTTCCTTTCCGCGCGCCTCGACTTCAATCCAGCCCACTTCTGCAAAGCACTCAGGCATACTTTCAATGAAATCACTGTGCCTTCTGTCGTGGAGACCGGTCGTACCATTTGAAATATGGACAAGCTGCCAATCCTCATGCGGGTGCCATGTTGTGCGCGCGGCCTCCATGGCTTCCCGAATCTTCGGGTCCGTGTAGTCTCGGCATTTTTCCATGATCAGATGGTGGTGAGCGTCGAAAATCATACGCAGGCCAGTCTCGCAACAGACTGCAAAAATTGTGTTAGACGAGTATGAAATTTCATCATTCTCGAGGGTCAAACGGCTGCGAATTGCATCGGAAAGCCCATTGATAGTGCGTTTGAGAATTTTCTCGTTTCCGCGCTTGCCGCCGTGGATGATGATGGCGTTGTAGGGGCTTCTGGACAGACCCATCATGTCGAAGATGTCTGCGTGCATCTGCAGGACGGTAATACTGTTGTCGATGGTCGCTTGCGAGTCGGAGCTCAGAACGACAAATTGGTCGGGATGCGCAACAATGCGTATTTCAAGGCTTTTGGCGATTTCTCCGAGTTCTGCAAGTTTTGCCTGGAACGTCTTCAGGAGAGTTAGCCCGTCCGCTGTATCGGCAAATGGAAAGATCGATGAAGGCATGCGGTAAAGTTTGATCTCCCGCGCATGGCAGAATTCGAGCGCTCTGCGAAACGTTTCCAGATTGTCGGAAAAGATACTCTCCAGTGCACGTTTTCGAGCTGCGTCGTTCAAGCTCAAGTAGCGTGTTCGTGTGATTGTGCGATAGCGAATTTCATCACTGTACGAAATACACACCAGACCCAGATTGGGCGTTGTGGTTCGACTTGCGCCTGTGTGCTTTTTTCTTGGCATGTTGCACCGAATGATTTTGTTTCATATTGACAAAAATAGGTGAACGTCGAGTGAACGATTCTGCTCAAGTGATAACATGATGACCTCGTGCACCTGGTGAGGTTTCCTCATGAAAGAAAAAATCACTGTCTATGAAAAGCCGACTTGCAGTAAATGCCGCGAAGTCGACAAAATCTTGAGAGAAGCCGGCGCCGACTACGAGAAGATCAACTACTACGTCAAACCGCTCTCGCAGGCGAAGTTGACGGACTTGCTGAAGAAGATGGGAATTCCGGCGCGCGAGCTTTTGCGTACGAGCGAAGCAACGTATAAAGAACTTGGATTAGCCAAAGCGGAATTGAGCGATAAGGAAATCATCGAATTGATGGTGAAGCATCCTGAGCTGATTCAACGTCCTATTCTGGAGCGCGGAGACAGAGCTGTTCTTGGTCGCCCGGTGGAGAATATTCGACCGTTATTGAAGTAGCGACATTCTGAACTTGTTGAGCGCCATCGAACAGTAATGTATTTTCGGTCGACTGCTAGTTCAGATCAGGTATTTTTATGGCATGCGACTCGATATCGCGTTCTAGCTTAAACAAGTTAAGCTGTGTCTGAAATGCTGCCGGAGTGACGCGTACGTCTCCGTTGAATGGATCGTCGTAAGAAGCAAGCAGAAACAGGTTTAGGCAGATCACAAGGCTGACCATGGAGACCATGATGATTTGAATTTTTAGGTTGTCCGCGGCGAAGAAATATGTGAAGACAATCGTCGCAGCGCCTCCAATGAAGAGCACCGCCCATAATACCGTCGGTAAACCGGCATGCAGTGCTTCGACTCTCATTCTTCTGCTGTTGCCCAGATCTTCCATTGCCTCCATCAGCGCTTGTTGGCTGTTGCTCTGGCGCTGCGTGGTTGGTTCGTAAGTCATGCAGGTGTTCCACAGTTGCCTGTAAATGATCCACGCTTTTGGACTGTCTTTGTGCAACGAGAGCATTGGCCATTCATCTTCAATGACTTCCTTTGCATAGAGCGCGCAAAGGTCGCGCAACCTATTTTCGTTTGCTTTCGGAAGCCCCTCTGCAAGCCGGAAAACATTGCCGAGCGATGACGCTTCCTGCTGTACGGTTGCTCTAGCTTCGCCAAAGCGCTGCATCGAATCTGCCACCATGAAGCCCAGCAAAACAGCAAAAAGCATTGCCACGAATTGTGAGTATGGATCTGTGATGTCGTGTTGTGTTTTCAGTTCTGGATGGTACTTATCCAGCCATCTTCTTGCGATGAGCAAACCAAAAACGGACACGACAACGACGCCAAGCGTGAGCAGCAGTCCTTGCACCAAAGTCAAACTCCTTCAATCTCCGTCAGAGAATTTTAAGATAACAGCGCGGATGCTGAGGCAGACGAGCTGCCGCCATTATTGCAAGTTAGCTGAAAGAGTTCCTGAGATTTGCGCTTATTCGGCTTTTTTTTCGCCCTGTCCGCCGGCGACCATGACTTCGAGCGTGAGCTTGGCGCCTTTGCCCTGTTGTGAATCGAACCATACACGAGCCGGGTAAATGCAGGCAATCAATTCTGCTCTTTCGCGTATGATGCTGGCACCGCTTCCGCCTGCTCGTGTCCGGGCTGCAGGTCTTTCTGTGTCGTATCCGACACCGTTGTCGGCAATGGTCATGGTGAAGACATTCTGCAAAAGCTCTATGGAGAGGGTGACTTCAGAGGCGGATGCGTGTTTGGCGATGTTGTTGAAACACTCCTGCGCAATGCGGTAGATGTGGAGTGCCACTTCCTGTGGGAAATCTGGCAGGTCCGGTGGACAAACAAAATGAGTTCTGCAGCCGACTCTTGTGGATAAACTGCTGCAAAGCTCCTCGATCATCGGACGCAATCCGCAGTCTTTCAGATCGCGCGGCGACAGCTCCTGGCAGACGTCGCGCAATCTCTTTGCAATTTCGTCGAGAACGGAAACTGCCTCCTCTGTTGACAATGGGTTGCCGCCGGATACAGATCTTCTGAGCAGCATTACATTGCCAAGTACTACGTCGTGGAGATCGCGGGCGAGATTGTTTTGAATTGCTTCTTGTTGGTCAACGATCTTTTGCACCAGCGCATGTTTTTCTGCAACAAGAGATCTGACTGTTCCTGCAAAACTTTGCCCACCCGCAATCAATCGCATCGGCTCCGGCATGTCATCGAAGTCGTGGCGTGTGCGTCCGACGACGTCCTTGAACAAACCGCGCATCAGTGCATTCATTTCGTCACCGGTGACGATGACATCGTTTACCATCCAGGCACCGGAGCCGCCGTCATGCACTCTCAAAGTGAGTTTTGCGCGCGATGGCAATTCGCTGCTTGGAAGATTCATCAATTCGGTTGCCGGCAAAATGAATGCTTCGACAAGACCGGTGCGGCCTCGCATGCTGAGCGCCCATTGCGAGGTTGCCACCACCAGGCGCTTGGGTGCGTTTTCCACACCATCGGCAACGGTCAAACGCTGCACGGTCATCTTCAGAAGTTCGTCTTGAACTGTTGAGTTGTAGCGCTTGCCCAGGAGAGTGAAAAATTCTTGCAGAGAATTCAACAGCACTTCTGACGCTTCTTCGCGTTGTTTGCTTTCCAATTTGCTCATGGTGCGGGATCCAATTTGCCATAACCGTTGTCGACGGCCCAGGCAATGAGTGCTTCTCTGCTTTCTACGCCGAGTTTATCGAGCAGTGCGTCGACTTGCTTGCGAACAGTCTCCGGCGAGGTAAAGCGCTTTTCTCCAATTTCTTGATACTTCATTCCGCGCGCAAGCAGGGTTAGCAAATGCTGCTCTGCGCCTGTCACTTTGGGATGGTGCGAGTTATCGAGCTCGGCGGAGATGACAGGCACGTTGCCTGATGCAACTTGCCTGATCGCGTCTGCAACTTTTGCGATTGGTTCTGACTTCAAAAGATATCCGGACACACCGGTTTGAAGAACGATCTGCAGGATCGCCGCACGCGCATCTCCTGAAAAGATGATGACCCGCGTATCTTTGAGCGCACAGTAAGATTCTGTGAGAGATTTCGGACCTTCCGAATCAGGTAAATGCAAATCGAGAAGAACAATATTAGGATGCAAGTTCCTTGCGATGTTCAATCCTTCTTCACTTGTGGTGGCAATGCCAACCACTTCGAAATCCGCTTCGGCTGACAGTTCGCTGCGCAGTCCCTTGAGCGTTGCTTCGTGATCTTCGACGAGCAGGATTTTGATTTTTGATTTGTTCTGCTTTTTACTCATGGCATTGCCAGCCAGCGCACCCATCAGGTCCGCTTATCAGTTTACGGTATTATCAGGAGAAGTCTACTTTGTATCTGCTGTCGTCGGCACTTGAGCTTCGACTTCCGTGTATTCAACGGCAATGATTGTCACGTTGTCCGGTGCGTTCCTGTCCAACACCATTTGCAGCAATTCTGCGCACGCTTCGTTTGGCTCTGAGTGATTGCTGACGGTTGGTCCCAGTTCATCCGGCTTTACTACTTCTGAAAGTCCGTCGGTGCAGAGCACGATCCAGTCTTTGTCTTGCAACTGTTTCGTCGAATAGTCGACTTCGACGTTTTCCTCGTGACCAAGACATCTCGTGATCAAGTTTCTGTAGGGATTTACCGCGCATTGCTCGAGCGTCAATTGCCCGCGCAGGTGCATCTCCATCACTACCGAGTGGTCTACCGTCAGGACATCGGCCTTTCCGTCGCGAACAAGAGTTGTTCGCGAATCGCCGGCATGGGCGATATGCAAGACGCCTTCCTCGCCAAACACCGCCATTACTATCGTCGTGCCCATGGTTTTCTTATCATCGCTGGCGTCAGCCGCTTGTTTCACAGACGTGTTGGCTTCGGCAACAGCGCGTCGCATCCAGGCTTCAACCGAGCTCAGGTCGGATAAATCTGGGTTTTCGGACAGCCAGAGAGTCTCTACGGTTTCTACTGCCAGCCGGCTGGCGAGGGCTCCACCGGTTTCGCCGCCCACGCCGTCACATACGACCAGACATCTTCCATCATCGCTTATGTAATAGTTGTCCTGGTTGTCCTTGCGTTTAAGCCCCACATCGGTGACGCCTGCGCTTTTCCAGGTCAAATTGACCATAAAATCCTCTCTTCGTCCGCGGACTGGCAGAGCGGTGTGCTACTCCGCTTTTTGCCGTTCTATCATTCTATTGCCCTGCTAACCCTTCCGTGAATTCCCGAAAACGGGTAATTCATTTAACCAAGCCCTGTACGGGGTTGCAGGTTTTGCTCCAGGTTCTCTGCCAGCCGAGCTTCCCGGCGCTTGGTTTCTGTCACAGTTTTGTTTCAAGTCTGTTCCCCACTAGTCACAACCTGCAATTACTCTGTAGAAACCCGGCAGACAGGTCCCCCATGTCGGTACCGGTAAGCCTTTTGGCTCCCCGTGCAGTGTCAAAAAAATTCCCGTGTCTCACCTGCGGCAATAGTCACCTGCCAGTGACTAAGCCTCGCTTTTGTTCTTGATTGAGGACTTTACTATGACTTACGAAGCGTTCGAAGCGGTTGCTGTCCAACCCTATAGCGACAACAGGGCTGATAATCGATTTGCTCAAGAAGTATATGGCGATTCCAGGCAAGATTTCCTCGTCGAAAAGCAAAAAAAGGATAAGTCCAACTCAAGTGATTCGGATCTTCCGGGTATCCAACTATTCGATAGTGAAGGTCGTCACGATGGTATCATCAGCGGTGCGATGCGAATCGGGGCAGATTTGTTGCAAGGCGCAGCAAATGAAGCAGTCCATCATCCTGACAGATTGCTCGGCAATATCGCAATAAGCGCTGCAGTCGGTGCTCTGGCAGTGATATCCACACCGGCAGTTTTGATTGGTGGTGCGGCCATCGGTGTCGCTGCAATCGGCATCGGCGTGTTAAACGGTCACAATCCTGTAGAGGCGGTCGGCGATTTCATTAGCGATTGCGGTGTAGTTGCGAACCCGGATGGACATTCTGCATACGAAGTCGCCAGAGCGCATGAAACAGTGCAAGCCGGCGGCGGTGTGATGCTCGAAGTTGGCGTCGGTGCATTGGCCGGAAGTGCAGGTGCCGCAGCTATGAGTGCGATGCGCTCAGGTAGTGTCGCCGCGATTGAGACAAGTGTTATGCCAAGTGCAATTGAAAGCGCTGAAACCAGATTGCTGGCAAACGGAACCCGCGGTGGAGTTATCGATGCTGAATTCACGGTTGTTGATGACTTAGCCGCTCGGGCTTCGAGTGCAATAGATGATACGGTGGCGCAGGCGCCTAGAACATACGACGGTAACGTCGGAACGAGCGCCTCGGCCGGGTTTGATGCGGCGCGCAGGCTTGAGGGGCAAGCATTGCTGGCGAGGTTGCAAGACGAAGCCGTAGCGGCTGGTTATCCTTATTCGTACGAGCAATTTGCCATCCGAAATCTTCGCGACGGTCAGGACATTCGCGCCTTCGTAGGTGCTCTGGAAGAACGTCATACACCCAGGCAAATCTTTGAGTATCTCAATCACAAGGTTTTTGCCGGCAATAGAGTCATGCATGGAACTGAAGGCGCCTGGGAAGCTGAGCTGGCTAGATTGCGAACGGTTCTGACCGAAAGCGGTGTCGATCCTTCTGACCTCGGACCGGTGCAAAGACTGGCGCGCGCTGATTTCGACGGTCCGAGAACTAGCGCTTGGATGGATGGTCGTGGTGGACGTTTCATGCCGCAAACCGGCGATGATTTGCTATCCGCATTGCGCAGTGAAGCTCAAACAGCCGGACATGGTGCGAATTGGAGAACTTACGCGATCACCCGCCTGCGGGATCACACAGAAATTCAGGACTTCGTTCAAGCTTTGGCAAAAACTCCGGAATGGGTGGGACGCGAACGCGAATTGGCTTCTGCTCTCAGATTTGAGTTGGAATCCCCGCTCGGAAACTCATGGGCGGAAGGTACGGTTCGCGCCTGGGACCTCGCTCTCCGGCACTTGAGAGATGGTTCCAGAGCAGCCTAATTATTGAAGGTTAAACGCGCACGGGAAAGAGGGAAGGAGAAACTGCCACGCCCGCGTTACAGTCTTAACTCCGTGTAATAGGACGACCAGTAAGGCTTTGAAAGGTTCCTAACCCGTGAATTTCCATGCTGAAGTAACGAAAGCGCCCGCCAGTTTTGACATTCGGGCGTTTTTATGGCATACTTCAGTTAATCTTGGCGGGTGAGGCCTCCAGCGGCTCATAAATGCCATGACGATAAATTAGCCCATTTGGCTATGAACGAACGAAATATTGAAATTATTCGTACAGCGCAAGAAGCGCGGCAATTCGGAACCAGATGGCAGATTTGCCACTGAAACAACAAGTTTGAAAACAAAGGAAGACTGACATTGCAGAAATTTGCGGAGCTTGGCTTGTCCAAGCCGGTTTTGGCTGCCCTGCAGGAAGCGGGAATTAGCGAACCAACGACCATTCAAAGACGGACTATAGGTTTAATTCTGGACGGAAACAATCTTCTTGCCTCGGCCGAAACGGGCTCGGGAAAGACGGCGGCCTTTGGTTTGCCGATTGTTGAATGTTTGCAGGAACCGAGCGACAAACCCAGGGCGCTAGTCTTGGTGCCTACTCGCGAACTGGCATTACAAGTAAGTTCGCAGTTCAAACTTTTCAGCAAGAATCTCAAACTGAAAGTTGTCACCTTATACGGTGGCGCAGGAATGGATCAACAATTGCGTTCATTGCGAGGCAATGTCGACATTATTGTTGCCACTCCCGGAAGGTTGAACGACTACATCGAACGCAAGGCTGTGGACCTGAGCTATGTTGAGATGCTTGTTCTCGACGAAGCCGACAGACTTTTAGATCTCGGCTTTATGCCGCAAGTTCGGCGGATTATCTCGAAGGTGAACAAAGAGCGTCAAACGCTGATGTTCTCTGCCACAATCGATGATCGCATTGGCAGACTTGCGCACGAGTTTTCTGAAGATCCAATCATCGTTAAGGTGAACACCGAGCGTGTCGACGCTGCAAGTGTCGATCAACAGTTCGTTCACGTGACCGAGTTCAATAAAGATGCACTTTTATTGAAACTCCTTAGTGACTTCGGTGCGGAAGCAGTGCTTGTCTTTACTCGCACAAAGCGCAAAGCCGGCTGGGTAAGCGACCGCCTGCAAGACGCGAAAGTTGTCGCTGAAGAGATTCACGGCGATTTGTCTCAGTCTCAGCGCGAGCGCGCTTTGAAGAAATTCCGTACCGGCGAAATTGCAGTATTGGTTGCGACTGATGTCGCTGCTCGAGGGTTGGATATCCCGACCATTAGCCATGTTGTGAATTACGACTTGCCGGATACTCCGGAAGATTACGTGCACAGAATTGGTCGAACTGGACGCGCCGGAAAGTGTGGAACAGCGGTTTCATTCATTTCGGAAGAACAACGCCATCTCGTCCGTGATATCGAGAAGGTCGTTGGCCGTACACTCGAATCAACAGGAACTGCTGGCGCTGCGCCTGCTGTGCGTAAGGTCCTTCCTGCTCGCCGCTTCCGTCGTGGGCGCAGATAAGACGAGTTCTAGTTATTTAACTGCCGTCGCTTCCTGTGCTGCCGCTGCGCGTCTTTGCTCGTAGGCTTTCACATTGCAGTATGCAATTTCGAGAATCGGAACCTCGATATTTTTCTCGCGCGCTTTGTCGATCAAATCGCCGATGATTTGATCTGCTTCCACGTTGTTGCCGCGTTCAACGTCTCTGCACATTGACGCAGCCAGAGTGGACGTTGGGTCCGACAGTCTGCCGCTCATATTTTTGATGAAGCTTTCGGGCGGGTTGCATCCGTGGGCTCGCGCAACAGAAACGCACTCGTCGAAGAGTTTGGTTGCAATTTGCGGACCTCCTGGTGAGCGAGCAACCTCCCCTACAGTGGCTCGCATCAAGGTTGTTAGCGCCGCCAAAGACGAGATCATCACCCACTTTTCCCAGATGTCTGCAAGTATTGTTTCGCTCGCTTTTGATGTGCAATTAGCCGGCTCGAACATCTTTTCGATTTGGCTAATTCGCTCACTCGGCTTGCCGTCAAGCTCTCCGAACTTGATTGTGTGCATGTCGTTGAGGTGTGCGATGTTTCCATCCGCATCCATCGTCGCGGCGATTATGCAGAATCCGCCAATTACACGTTCGGCGCCGAAGCGCGATTTGAGTTCTTCAAAATGTCGCATTCCATTGAGCAAGGGCAGCACGGCTGTGTTCTCTCCGCCAGCTCCACTGATTGCGTCCAATGCACTTTTAAGATCGTAAGCTTTGCACGAGAGAATGATCAGGTCGAATGGCTCTGTCGCCTTCTCGATTATCTTCAAATTTTTGAGATGGCTATCGCCGTATTTGCTTTTGATGCTAAGCCCGCGCTCTCGTAAATCCTTAGCTCTTTGTGGGCGCAAAAGGAATGTCACATCGGCTCCTGTTTCTAGTAGCCTGCCGCCAAAATATCCGCCGGTCGCGCCGGCTCCCAATACCAGGGTCCGCATTTGAGTATCCTCAGTCGCCAATCTCACAAGTTTAGTATCCCACTAGCAAAAACAGTTGGTTAATCCTGCACCGGGAGGTTTTCATAAGCCACATTTAGCCCCGTTTTCGGCACTTTAAGCTTAACCCCGTGGTAACTTTCAATGTTTTGCTCTATAAAGGAGCTGGATTCCCTCGGTTATCCCGGAACCTCGACTTGTCAACAGATTGTTCCATCGCGAAGAACAGTGATAGAGAGTTCTTTCGCGGGATCGTGGGTAATCCGTGAAGTTTTCAGACAATCTCGTAGCAACCAGTACTTATTTCAAACTCCTGGCCGAGTCAATTCCGCACTTGGTCTGGACGGCGGATCCTAGCGGCTATACTGACTACTTTAATCAACGCTGGTACAACTACACCGGACAGGCTGATTCGACTGGCTGGGAATGGCAGAAAGCTATTCACGAGGACGATTTACCACGTTGTTTGGTGCGCTGGAAGTCTGCAATAGAGTCAGGCGAGAGATATGAAACAGAGTATCGAATTCGCCGTCATGACGGTGTTTATCGATGGCACATTGGGCGCGCTCTGCCGGTAAAGAATGAAGAGGGCGAGATCGTCAAATGGTTCGGGACTTGTACTGATGTGCACAATCAGAAGACCCTTTTGGAAGAGCGAGAGTCATTCGCTGCTGCGATTACGCACGATTTGAAATCACCGCTTGTCGGATCTAATTTGATTTTGGAAGTTTTGATCTCCGAAAAAATCGGCACACTGAATGAAAAGCAAGCTGATCTCATTTCTCAGATCCTCGCCAGTAACAAGAAAATTCTCTCTCTTTTGCAATCTCTTCTCGACTTTTATCGTGAAGATCAAAACCTGCAAAGTTTGACCATTGAGAGTGTGGATTTAGGTGCCTTGGTGGTTGATTGTGTTGGCGATATGCAAATGCAAGCAGAGTCTCGCAATATCAAACTCATCCTGAATAGCCAATCTGACCCATGTACTGTTTCAATCGATGCTCTAGCGATCAGGCGCGTTTTGCAGAACCTCTTGGACAATGCAATAAAGTTCACCAGTGATGGTGGCGAGGTGCGAATCTATCTTTCATCGAATGCCCACTATTTCAAATTGGTTGTTGAAGACTTTGGTGCTGGTATCGAGCCTGAAGTACAATCAAATCTATTTCAACCATTCACTCAAGGTGCGACAGGCCGTCGCTATACGCTTGGTTCCGGACTAGGCCTTTACTTGTGCAGGCAGATTGTCGAAGCGCACCAGGGAAGCATCAGCTGCGAAAGCGAGCTCGGTGTAGGCTCAAAATTTACCGTTCTGTTACCATGCTCCAAAACACCCGCTTGATCATCAGTGGTGAGAGTTAATCTCTGTGCGGAATTTCCGTCTTTTGAAAGATAGACGAAAAACTCGTGCTTTACACTAAATTCAGGCCGCAGGAATTTTACCGCGTTACCCAAGAATGCTCCCGCGTGAGTGTTTCGGGTGAGGTTAGTTTTCGATTTCAAGCGTATAGTAATGATAGCGGCAACCGTTGGGCAAGGTCTGTCCGCTTGAGGTATCCGTATGGAAAACGAGGAATCTCTCGGAGTTGAGATAACACCGGCAGCACAGAAGTTTCTTAGAGATCACATTCAGTCTGTCTGGCAGTTAGAACTTATTCTCTTCATGAAAGAGAAGAGCCATCCATTGTCTGCTTCTGAAATTGCATCACAGCTTTATTCAAATCCCCGTGTCATCGAAACTGCGCTTACCGACTTTGTTCGAAACGGGATTATCAAAGAAGATCAGAACCCTTCTTTTTACAACTACGATCCTGATTCTATGGAGATGACGGATGCGATTGAGCAGGCAGGAAAAGCGTACGCAAAGAAGAGACTATCGGTAATCAATTTCATTTTTTCGAAAACTGATAGCGATAAAAAACGTGCGTAGTTGTTCTCGCCAGTCTAGTTGTTCTTCATGTCCTTGAGCTTTATTGGAATGTGCTAACTTTGCGTTACTTTTTTGCTTTGCGAAACTCCAGGAAGTACTGATAAGGCAAAAACTCTTTCTCATTTGAAAGAGTAAATCCCGACTCCTTGAGTTCTGCAATCACTTCTTCCTTTTCTATTCTGTGATCTTGCGGCGGTCCGACTGGAGACTTCTCTGTGAAGTCGATGATCACGAGCCTGCAATCCGGTGTTAGTGATGACTGCAGATCTTTGAAATACCGAACGCGATCGTCGATGTGGTGAAACGTGTCGACTATTAGCGCAAGATTTGCTTTTTCCGGTAACACCGGTTTTGTTGTTGTGATTTCGAACGGAATTACATTCGTGCAGTTCTGTCTTTTGGATTCTTCCGCAAGAAAAGTAAGCATGTCTTTCTCGACATCGGCTGCGTAGATCTTCGATTCAGGTTGTGCCTTCGCAATCCGGAATGCAAAATATCCTGTGCCTGCACCGATGTCTGCAACTACTTCCTTCGGTTTAACTTGCAGCGCTTCAACGACTTTGCTCGGCAATTGCCACTTGTCGCGTGAGGGATCGTCGAACACCTTGACCCAATGTTTCGCATCATTGAATTTTCGATGGTATCCCGGTGCGTGACCTTTTTTTGATGATGTGATTGAACCGTCGCCATGTTCGTGCGCTTGTGCGGCGGTTGCTGCAGTCGCTAGAAAAGTTGATAGTGCCAACATTGAATTGAGACTTGGTTTTGCTTTCATAGTAATGCCACTGTGTGTCTGATGTTTTTTTTGAAGCGACGGACTGATTGTAAGTCATTGGAATCAGATTTTTCATTTGCGTTGCGAAACAAGTTCCATTAGAATGCGATTCTGTCGTTTCGCCGATTTGATATGATGGTTGAACGACGTCTCTCCCATCAAATGAGAGGATAGGACAATGCCAAACTTTAGAGAACAGTTTTACTCCTTTTGAATCGTCCAGCAAGCGACGACGCGGGTTCCCGTCTGAGTCACGGGTGAAGCGTGGACGACGTATTGTTCATGGTGATAAAGAACTTGTAGAGAAACTCGGCCGCAAGGATTTGTGTCCGTGCGGTTCAGGTCGCCGGTTTCAAGGGCTGCTGCATTTCCAGCGGCCGCTTTTGACGGCATTAACCGAGATCACTACTTTTAGATAGCGTAGGGGCGATGCCATGCATCGCCCGGCCTCCGCGCGATTGCGATCACGTAATCAGCGAAGCGTGGTGGCGCATTGCATGCGCCCATGTTTTACCGCGAACGCTGTTGCATTCACTATCGCGAAGCCGTAGGGGCGATGCCATGCATCGCCCGGCCTCCGCGCGATTGCGATCACGTAATCAGCGAAGCGTGGTGGCGCATTGCATGCGCCCTTGCTTTACCGCGAACGCTGTTGCATTCACTATCGCGAAGCCGTAGGGGCGTCGTTATTGCCGCCCGTGCTTTGCGACGCACGAATTTTTTTGATCACAACATTCGTTTTGTCAAAGGAGAAGAATTATGATTCCGTACGAAGAAATTAGAGAGACGCATGATCGTTCTTGGACATTGAAACTATTGGACATGCTTAAAGAGAGCAAGCCTCACGACGATCTCACTGAAATCTACGAAACTCTAGAAGAGCTCGAGGATCCAAGAGTAGTGAAACCACTTTTGAGTATTCTTGAAGACACCACGCAATCCGTTCATTTACGCGAAGCCTCGAGCAGAGTTCTTCAAAAGGCGTGTATAGGAATTTGTGAAGGAGAACGTCGGAAATGGTGGGATTCTTCGGATGAACTCTTGAAGCGCCATGCAATTTTGGAAGCAAGAACGTCTGAGGCTGATTTGCTAATTCCGATTGCAAGTGATCCAAATCATAGATTCCACCTTGAAGCGATACACGGACTACAATTCGGATTCGAAGAGCCAGAGTATCAGCGCCTCTCAATTAATGCACTAAACCATCCAGAAGAGGATGTACGCCAGGCAGCTGCGCGCAATTTGATTTGGTACGAACCTTGCGAGGCTGAAGATTCCCTTGTCAGGGCCCTGACTGATCGAAGCGATCAGGTTGTGGACGAAGCATTGACCACTATCGGGTACTTCCACAGTCAGAAAATCATGAGGGCACTTTCTGATTTGACCTTGTCGGCTTCTGAAAAATGGTTTGAGGATTTTGACGGTGTCTATTGTCACTATCAAAGGGAATTTGAACGAGTCTACCATCAACTAAGCGGAGAATCGAAAGAGTTTTTTCGCACTTGGTTGAAGCCTGTGGAGGATTTGCTCGAATTAGATAAAGCTGCGGAAGAAAATGAAGAAGCTGTGGTACTGCCCAAATATCCTCCGGACAGCAGGTCAAAGATGCTTCCCAAAACTGCAGAGGAGATGATTGAACATTTTTCCGATACAGATAGCTACTGGCATGATTCGTATCTTCATTTCGATGTATGTGATTGGAACAGAATGTCTGAGAAAGAAAAGAGACTGCTTGTAGCTTTCTTTCGCGAACACCACGACCCTCACATCCGAGAGCTTGCATGCCGCCCGCTATCGTTGTGGAATCGAGGTGATGTCTTGCAGGAGTTCCTTCTTGATCCTTGCAGTGGAGTCCGAAAGTACGCTGCATGCTACTTAAAACAGGTAACACCAGATCCATCGATTGCTTCAAGCTTGTGGGCCGCGTATCAGGATGTAAATTGCACGGACTATCGCGCCAGTGAAACCCTAGCAGCCTACGTTGTTCATGCTCCTAGAGCTGGTTTGGAAGATTTGCTTGCGGATATAGCTCAGAGAGAGCGCCGGATCTCAAGAAAGAGTGCAGCAATTTCATTGTTGCAAGATCTGGAGGCGCACGCACACCTCACTGCGCTGCTTTCCTTACTGGGTGAGCCACCGCTTGTGAATTGGAGCATACATACTGAGCTTGTGGATTACTGTGTTTCCCAGGAAATTTCGGTTCCCTACTTCGCTGAGCTGTGTACTGCCGATGATCTTCCTCTTCAGCAGTCGCTTGCCAAAGCAGTTCCATATCTCAAGCCTGTTCTTCTCAAGGGGGTATCATATGCAGCGAAGAACTGACCTGTGTAGGGCGCTCAATGGCATCTGAGAGAACCGCTGGCGAAACAGCAAAACAAGTAGCTGATTTCATGCTCCAGCATGATCGCGCCAGTAAGCATCTCGGCATAAAAATCGAAAGTGTCGACGAAGGTGTTGCCGTCTTGTCGATGACTGTCCGTGACGATATGCTCAACGGATTGGACATCTTGCATGGCGGCTTCACTTTCTCGCTTGCTGATTCCGCATTTGCTTTCGCATGCAATTCACGAAATAGAAAGACGGTTGCACTAAACTGCACAATCAATTTTGTTGCCGCTGCGAAGGTCGGTGACACATTGACCGCAACTGCTCGCGAAGTTTCACTCAGTGGTCGCACAGGGGTTTACGACGTATCTGTGAAGAACCAGAAGGGCGAACTAGTTGCAGAGTTTCGCGGGACTTCTTATGGCACGAGCTCGAACGTAGTTTGAACTGGACGTTGTTCCTATATAAGGTTCCCGGTTTAGCAAGATAAATTCCTGGACTGGCTTAGAGGCTTTTCGAAAGTCTCGAATTGCCCAGCAGGTGGACCCCTATATGAGAATTCGAGATGAAACTAGACTGTAGAGTCTAGGTTTGTGATCCTCTTGCAGAAACACCCAAAAGCCCGATCTGCTAAGGTGATATGGGTTGATTTGCGTCTTTGAAAATTAGGGGTTGACAAACTAGACTGGACTGGCTAGTATGAATGTATGCACCGGCGAGGTAATACCGATGAACCAGACAGTACTCGACCCAGCCCACCAATCTGTTTGCCAGCAATCCAGCCCACGTTCATCGGTACCCTCGCACGAGGCACCTCCATCTCCCCAAAGATGTAACTCAGCTACCCAAGCTAAAAAGACGTGTTCTAGTTCTTATTACACTCTTTCGTTTCTAATTCCTTTTACTGCCGTCACCTCGTTCTACGCAATTGACTGCAACAATTGCATGGGTGTCGCGGTACTGGCTGGCGCCCTTGCGGGTGGCTGTGGTTACACAATCTACAAATTGGCCAAGCTGGTCAGACATTCACGTTTCTCAGGACATTCGCACAGCAGCTAGACAGGAAAGTCTCCATGAGACAGCAGATAGGCCAGCGGGTTCGCAGGGGTGCAACACGCTGGTCTATTTGTCTCAAGGGGTTTGAATGATGCGCTGAATCAGGCACGATAAAAAGTGTGATCGATGCGACTACAAGTTCGTGGTAACAACCGCGAACTTGTTTTCTTTCGTCAGCTAGGTGTGAGGACAGAAGTTCAAGCTGCCGCTCTCGCGTAAACCATACAACTAGTTTTTCAAACTAGCTCGATTGCTTGCCTTGCTCGCCCGCAAACAAAACCATGTCAACGACAGAATTAATCAGCCTTTCGCGGGACATGGGCATTGCATGTTTTCCGTGCATTACTTCTTGCAAAATTACGAAATTGATAAGGGCACCATGGATGATGCGTGCAGTTGCTTCGGGATCCGAGAATCGAACTTGTTGATTTGCCCGCAAGTAGTCAGCCAATTTTTGAATGCCTGGCTTTACCATGTGCGAGACGTAGAGTTCGGACAGTTCGGGAAATCTTCCGGATTCGCCGATGATGAGCCGGAGTAGGGAAACATACTCCCAGTCGTCCATTCGAGACAGCGTTATGTGTGCAATTTTTCGAATGAAACTCGGCGCATCCAGACTTAGAATATCTGCTGTCATCCCCGCGGACACAAAATGATCGAGTAAGCGATCGATTAGCGCGCTGAACAAACTGTGCTTATCTTTGAAATGGCTATAAACCGTTTGTTTGGCGACGCCGGCTTCTGCGGCGATTGCGTCCATGCTTGCTGAATATCCTTGAGCAAGAAAAACCCGCAACGCGCCTTCGAGAATTTTCTCGCGTTTTTCCGAGAGTCGAGTGACATTGTCCCTGCCCTCTTCGGACGTCCGACTACTGGAATTTTGTGCGGGTCTACTGTTCAAAAGTTATTCCCAAACGTTGCCATCATACTTACCAGTCTAGCAATATAAAACCCGGTTGTGAAGAGGATTCTGGCTAAATTCAGATAAAGAATTCAACTGACCCGACTACTTTCTCTTCATGCTCAATGAGATACGTTTTCTCTCTTTATCCACTTGCATAACAACAACACTGACCTGCTGATTGACCTTGACGAAGGTGGATGGGTCTTTAATGAATTTGTCCGCCATTTCGCTTACGTGCACAAGACCGTCTTGGTGAACGCCGACATCGACGAATGCACCGAATGCAGTGACGTTCGTAACAATGCCAGGCAGCCGCATTCCTTCTCTGAGGTCGTCAATATTGTGAATTCCCTCTGCGAATTTTACGGGCTCGAGTTGTGAGCGCGGATCTCTTCCAGGCTTTTCCAACTCTTTCAAAATGTCTTTCAAAGTCGGCAAACCGACTTCTTTGTCGACGTATTTATTGACCTCGATTTTGGCAGAATTCGCTTCGTTGTTGACGAGATCAGCTACGCTAAAGCCCGCATCTTTTGCCATGCGCTCTACGAGTTCATATCTCTCGGGGTGAACCGCACTGCTGTCCAGGGGATTTTTTGCTCCGCGTATGCGCAGGAAGCCTGCGCATTGCTCGAATGCTTTCGGTCCCAATCGGGGAACCTTCTTTAATTGTGCGCGGCTGGCGAAGGCGCCATTTTCTTCTCTGTATTTGACAATGTTTGCAGCGATTTGCGGACCGAGCCCGGAAACGTACGAAAGCAACTGTTTGCTTGCTGTGTTCAGCTCCACCCCTACAGCATTCACGCAACTGATGACTGTATCATCGAGACTACGTTGCAGTGCTGTTTGGTCGACGTCGTGCTGATATTGCCCGACACCGATTGATTTGGGATCGATTTTTACAAGTTCTGCAAGGGGGTCCATCAATCGGCGCCCGATTGATACCGCGCCACGAACGGTGATGTCGTAATTGCCAAATTCTTCACGAGCAATTTCAGAAGCCGAATAAATCGAGGCACCGCTTTCATTGACCACCACTATCGGTATGCTGGGCAGACCGGCGCGTTTGTAATCAATTCCGCGCAAGAAAGACTCCGTCTCCCTGCTTGCTGTGCCGTTGCCTAGCGCGATGGCCTCAATGTCGAACTTCTTGATCAGTTCTAAAACCTTTTGCTCTGCTTTGGAGGCTTGCGACTGATTGTTGCCTTCGAAGAGCGGGTAAATCACGTCATTGTGTAAGAGTGTGCCTTGTCGATCCAAGCAAACCACTTTGCACCCCGTGCGAAAGCCCGGGTCAACGGCCAGCACTGCTTTCTGTCCCAGCGGAGGTGCCATGAGCAGTTCTCTCACATTGCGGACGAATACATCGATAGCACCTTCGTCAGCTTTTGCTTTCAGCTCTGCTCTCAGTTCTGTTTCCATAGCTGGAGCGAGCAAGCGTTTGTATGAATCTTGCGCTGCCAGTCGGCACTGCTCCCAGCTCGGATTGCGTCCCTTCACAAAGCGACGTTCCAGCATTTGCTGCGCTTCTTCTTCCGGAGGATTGATTTTGAGTTTGAGAAACCCTTCTGTTTCCCCGCGCAGCATCGCGAGGATTCTGTGCGATGGAATAGATGTGACGTTTTCGTTCCAATCAAAATAGTCTTTGAACTTCGCGCCTTCAGTTTCTTTCCCTTTGACCATCGAAGATGCAAACGAACTGCGCGCAAACCAAAACTTTCGCATTTCCTTGCGTGCATGTTCATCTTCTGAAATCCATTCGGCAATGATGTCTCTTGCCCCGGCAAGTGCGTCTTCAGCAGAGGACACTCCCTTCTCGGCGTCTACGAATCGAACTGCTTCGGTCACCGGGTCTTTTGAGCTGCCTGCGAAAATTTCTTTGGCAAGAGGCTCTAGCCCCTTTTCTCGCGCAGCAGAGGCGCGTGTCTTACGTTTTGGTCGATAGGGAAGATAAATATCTTCCAGCTCTGTGAGCGTGAGCGCTCTTTCTATCTTCGCTTTCAGTTCGTCGGTCAGCAAACTTCTCTCTGTCAGCGAATCAAGAATCGATTGTCTGCGTTTGTCCAACTCTTCAAGCTGCGCCTGGCGATCTCGAATTTGCGCAATCACAACCTCGTCCAAGCTGCCGGTGACTTCCTTTCGATACCGGGCGATGAAGGGAATCGTCGCACCTTCAGCGAGAAGTCCAATGGTTGCCCGAACCTTTGAGTTTTCCAGCTTAAGCTCTGTTGCAATTTTTTCTACGTAATCACTCATAACTCTGCCTTCGCCAATCAACAAAACGTACAACGGAATCCACGATCGGAAACGGTTACCTAAACTTCCGGTCTAACCATCACAAAACGGTCTTTGACCTCACAGTACTCCATTCCAGCTAGGCGCCCAATCGGATGCAATACATCAAGATCTACCCGTCCATTTTTGTAAACCGACTCATGCAAATGCGCGCATTGAATGCGGCCAAGTACTAGATTTCCTGCTCCCGGATGCTCGCCGAAAGAAATCACCTGATGAAGCTTGCACTCGAAGTTGATCAGTGATTCTGCAACCCTCGGCGGCGCAATGCGGGAAGACGGTGCTGTGGTTAGTCCGACCTTTTCGAATTCATTGACTCCGGGCGGATAACTGCCGCTGCTTTGGTTCATCTTTTCTGCTAGTTCCTGACTTACTATGTTGACGACGAATTCGCCGGTGTCCTGAATGTTCTTCAGCGTGTCTTTCGGTTTTCCTTTTGATGTTCCTTCGAAGACGTCGAACTTTAGTGCCGGCGCAAAGCACAGCACCGGTGGATTCGAACTGGCGACGGTGAAAAACGAAAATGGTGCGAGGTTAGGGACACCTTCTCGATTGATCGTCGAAACCCAGGCGATAGGACGAGGAAGCACGCTTCCGATCAAGATCTTATAGAAGGCTTCCGGTGACGCTTTGTCAAAGTCAACTATCATTGGGCTCCAAATTCCTCTCTTGCCATGAAAAACTAACTGTCAGACTTGCAGATATCGCCAATGGTGGCATTGACTGCTTTGATGTAATCATTCGGCGAGATCAAGATCTGCGTGCCGCGAACGCCTGCGGAAATAGAGACCTTATCGTATAAAGTAATGGTTTCATCTGCGTACACGGGATAAGGCTTCTTGCATGCAAGTGCGGTGACGCCACCGCGAATATACCCGGTAAGTCCCTCGACTTCTTTCAGAGGCACTACTTTTATGTCCGAGTTGCCGCTGAGTTTTGCCAGTGACTTCAGATCCAGGCTCATACTTCCAGGCACAACGCCCAGGCAGACACCAGTTTTATCGCCGCGTACAACCAGTGTTTTGAACACCTGATCGATTGGAAAATCGATCTTCTTCGCAACGGTTTCTGCTGTTAAATCGTCCGGATCTACTTCGTACTCTCTCAACTCGTATTCGATTTTGAGATTGTCCAACAAGCGGACAGCATTCGTTTTCATGGGATTCCTTATCATTTGAGCGGTTGCTGGAAGAAACTTTCCAGGTCTGACTTGCTCATGCCACCACCTAAATCTGCAAAATATAGCGAGGCTTTATCTTCGGTTCGCTTGTAGTCTTTTGGAACTGCAAACGAAACGGTTGACGCCGGAATCTCCCGAATCGTCGCCGTTACCAATACAAACTCCATGGAGTTGAGAACGCGCTGTTTGACAGCGATCGGAAAGCCACACTTCGGTGGCAAGAGGAAATGCTTGCACCAAAATTCCACGACTTTTTGATCGCATGGTGCCTTTTGCAAACACACAAAGTCGGCGACTTTTACCTTTTGCTTTTGCAGCATCTGGTATCCGATGTAGTGATTGCACGGCAGTCCCGAGACAGTCGGTTTATCGACCAGTTCTACAGATGTGATGTCGATGACCGGCACTCCTCGCCTATTCCACTTAAGCCAGCCTTCCGCAGTGTCTCGATAGTAAACGTGATTTTCGGAGTTCAACATATTCACTTCATTAGGTTTGTTTTTGTCCCAAATCGTGAATCCGAATTTCGCTCTGATATTCAGCCCATCGCCAACTTTCATTGAGTATGGTCCGAAAGTAGCGCTTCTACCTTGAATTGCGATTGCAGTTGGCTTTGCTTGAACCTTGGAAGGCGGCGCGGCAAAAACTTCGGCTGCGGAAAAAAGACCCACAGCCACAGCTACTATGAGAGCTGGTTTTGTGCTGAACACCGCGCTTGTTCTCTTGGAAACGCACTCGGTTGCCGAGCTATAAGTATAAATGCTCAGAGGCCAAGGTGGAAGAATCTTATTCCGTGACCGTGCCTATTATAAATCCATCGTATCCTTTGGCACCGACTGTCTGGATTGCTGTGGCATTGAAGCGTTTTTCCTTAGTTATGACTTCGTTGAAGGCGCGAATTCCCCGAACGCGTTCGTCTTCACTGTTGGGGTTTACTACCTCACCATCGCGCACGACGTTGTCAGCGATGATTATGGTTCCTGGTCGCGAGAGTTTCATCGACCATTTGAAGTATTCCGGGTACCCGGGCTTGTCTGCATCAATGAAGACTAGATCAAATGGTTGGACGCCTTCCTTGACTAATGCAGGAAGCGTATCGTGAGCAGAGCCCACTCTGACCTCCACTTTGTCTGACAGACCAGCGTGCTTGATATTCTCGCGTGCGACATCAGCGTGCTTTTGTTCATACTCAAGCGTTATCAATCTGCCGCCGGCAGGCAATGCCCTCGCCAGCCAGATTGTGCTATAGCCGCCCAGTGTGCCAATTTCCAGAATGCGATGTGCCTTTTGCATTTGAGCAAAAATCATGAGCATTTTGCCTTGATTTGCCGCCACATTTATCGCCGGCAATTCGGCTGCGTTACTTCTCTCTAGTGCAGCGTTGAGCACCGCATCTGGAGGCATCAAAAGTTTTGCATAGTATTCGTCAACGGACGTCCAACGCTCTAGACTCATGATTTTCTCCGCCGAATGAATGATTGCCTTCACGCGCCAGTTATGCGTGCAACGACTGTTATAAACCATTTCCGGCAGTTTTTCATTGAAGCTGAGCTTCGGGTGCTTTGCGCTTTACGAAACAGAAATAGAGTAAAGCGTCTTCGGTTTGAAGAACTGCATCAGAGGTGGGCAGTGTTCGAGAACAGAGCCGTCTGCTAGCACTTCAAATGAGGCTTTACTCAAGTGTGTCGGGAATTCTTTCCAATCATAGCCGTGCCGCTTCCATCCATGTTCTTGCCACGGTGCACTGGAGTTTTCTCGGCTTTTCTTGATGACAAGTTCCGGCGTAGCCGTGTCCACCAGTGACGGAATTATGTCCTTGGTGACAGCGCTAATTGCGCAGATCAGTTCGCCCTGTTCATCGTATTTGAATCCATTCGAGCGGCCTTGCCCATCTGTTCGGAATAGTAGACGTTCTTGTCCATTAGAGAGCATGCCTTTGATGAGCATTCCGCCTCTGTCCAGTTTCGTCACCGAGATCGCCTCGAAACACCCGAAATAGGTTTTTTGTTGCAGGTCCCATGCGTACCTGTTCAGTTCCGCGAATGCGGTCGTGTAGCGATACGCGATTGCTTGCTGCAGAAGCAATTCGTTTTGCCCGTACATGGACTTTGGCGCAACAAAACTCATGTCTGTAGAAACTGGGACGCCGGAATGGGGATCTACGTTCATGCTCGAACCACTCCTATTTTAGTGGTGCACATCGTGTGCGACGTGAGGGGTGCCGAATGTCTGGTAAGTCTAATGGAAGTTTGTGAGTATTAAGACTATTGATAATGACACAAGTGTGACAAGGGCATAACAGCCGCCTGGGTTGTTTTTGGGCAGCCAAACGAGGGCACGGAACCAGGCGATGATACATCGCCCTCGCCACCGCCGTCGACAACACTCTATGGACTACTACTCACACGTTTGCCCGTGCTTCTTGAAATAGTCTTGATGATAGTCCTCGGCATCGTAAAACTTGCCGGCTGGTTCGATTGCAGTAACGATCGGGCGCGAAAAGCGATGCGCGTCATTGAGCTCCTTCTTCAGCTGAAGTGCCTCTTCCTTTTGCGTTTCATCGGTGTAAAAGACGACCGATCTATATTGGTCGCCGACATCCGGTCCTTGCCGATTCAATGTCGTTGGATCATGGTGCGACCAGAAAACTTCCAGCAGTTTTCGAAAGGTTGTTTTCTTCGGATCGTACTCAACTTGCACAGTCTCAACATGTTTCGTCGAGTGGCTGCAAACTTGCTCGTAGGTCGGATTTGCAATCGTTCCACCGGAATATCCGACTTTTGTTTTCACGACTCCCGGCGCCTTGCTGAAAACATATTGGACTTTCCAAAAGCAACCCGCACCGAAATAGGCGGTCTTCAGGCTTGTGTTTGCGGAAGCGCCAACCGGAGGCGACTTTGCGTCAGCTCCGCTGGCGAAGGCGAATACGGCCCCGGCGAGCAAGAACTTGGCTAATTTTTTCATGAAATCCCCTTTCAGCCCAATCCCAATATATACGATCTTCGGGAACCGTGCACGTGGGCGCCCAGGGCGAATGAAATGACCGGCTGCGCTCTGTTTTTGCGGTGTTTCAGTTGTCGCTGTGACCGCGATCGCTTCCGTTCGCATGCGCGCCGGTTCCATTGCCGCCGTTGCCGTTTGTCTTTCCGGCAAGCTCTGCAGTTGCAACGGTGTTATCGAATTCCAGGCGCACCTTGAACTCTTCATTCAATACAAGGCGCGCGTTGTACGTGCCATTGCCGGATTTCTTTTTGAATCCTTGAATCAGATCTGTCGTGCCTCTTTTTATAATCGATTTGATCTCTTCTTCGGATAGTTCTTTGCCGAACGCTTCTTTCCAGATGGTGAACTTGCAGCCTTCTCTCCATCTGCTGCAACCGGCGGCTTTCTGATTCAAGCGCACTGTGCCTTCTTTGCACTGTGGGCACGCTCCCAATCCGCCACCGTTTTCACCTGGTGATCCAGCCATTATCTCCAATCTGACTTTGAAGTCTTCAGTAAGCACGAGGCGCGAGTCATATTTGCCGCTGCCGTCTTTTTTCTTGAAACCTTTGATTTCTTTGGTGATACGCTTCTCGACCAGTTCCTTGATATGCGTATCGGTAAGTTCTTTGCCGTAGATGTCACGCCAGATCGAGAAGTTGCAGCCTTCTTTCCATCTGTTGCAACCAGCGCCCTTTGGTGTTTGACGCACGAATCCAAGTTGACATTGCGGGCAAGTGCCAAAACTAACTTCGCCTTCTCGCGGAACAGAAGGAAGTGATGCGGTCTGGCTGGCGACATCAGGCAGCAGTCGCGAAACAAATCCTGCTATATCACTTTCAAAAGAGTCGAGTTGCATTTTGCCGTCTTGCATATCAGCGAGACCTTGCTCCCAAGATGCAGTGAGGGCGACGTCCTTAAGATCCTGGTGCACTTGTTGAATTAGAGCGCGACCCTTCTCAGTCGGTATCAAATATTTCTTCTGACGTTCGATATAACTCGATTTCAAAAGGCGTTCGATAATCGCAGCGCGAGTTGCCGGCGTACCCAAGCCCTTCTGTTTCATGTACGAGGCAAGGTCTTCGTCGTCAATTTCCTGCCCGGCATTTTTCATTGCTGTCAGCAACGTACCGTCATCGTACGGTTTGGGAGCACTTGTTTTGCCTTTCTTCAGCTCTTCCTTTTGTTTTTCTACTTGCTGCCCTTTCGCCAGTGGTGGCAGCTGCTGAGCATCTTCAGCGTTGTCCTTGTCTTTGTCGCCGTCGCTCTTTTTCTTGCCTTTCGCTTTTCCTTTTTCCTCTTTGTCTCCCTCGCCATCCTTGTCTTTCTTTGGTTCGAGCGCAGTCCAGCCCGGATCTTTTATGACAAAACCTTTGGCGCGGAAATTATGTTCGCCGATTGTGAGAATTACTGTCGTCTCGTCGCGAACTTCCGCTGGCATGAAAATGCTCAAGAATCGCATCGCAACAAGTGAGTATATGTTGCGCTGGCGATCAGGTAAATTTGCAGTCGGCGTGTTGTATGTCGGTATGATAGCGTGGTGATCTGTGAGCTTCGCATCGTCAACATACGCTTTGCTGAGCTTCGGGCGAATTAGAGCGGCTGTGATTTTGCCAGGCACCATTCCTTCCTTCTCGAGCGCGTCCTTCGCAACTTGCGACGTGGTTGGCGATTTCAAAACGGTCGACAGAACACGGGGCAGCTCTGCCACCATGTCGGTTGAAAGATGGCGTGATTCTGTACGAGGGTATGAGATGAGTTTGTGTTCCTCATACAGATTTTGTGCGATGTCCAATGTTTCCTGCGCCGTGTATCCGAAGCGTTTGTTTGCTTCCTTCTGCAGCGTCAGCAAATCATAGAGAGCGGGTGGTTTATTTTTCTTCTCGGCTGTCACGACCGATTGGACCAAGCCGTGCTTTTCCGGTTTGATCGTGTCGATAATGGCTTGAGCCGCCGCTTGATCGTGCAGCCGTGTTTGTGGTTCTTCAGTCGGAGTTATATAGCGTGCTAAAAATCCCGGCGCAAAACTGACGACGATTTCAAAGAATTGTTTTTCCTTGAAACTTTCAATGGCAATCTGGCGATCCACTATCAATGCAAGCGTTGGTGTTTGCACCCTACCGATAGTGCACAGCTGTCTATTCATAGCTGTATACGCGCGCGTGAAATTCAGCCCCACGACCCAGTCTGCGTGCGCCCGTGCCGTCGCAGAATGAGCAAGATTGTCGAACTCCTCTGATGATTTGAGATTCGCGAGTCCATCCTTAATTGCATCTGCGGTGAGAGAACTAATCCAAAGTCGCTCAACAGGTTTTTTGCTGCCTGATAGCTTGTAGATCAAACGGAAGATGTGTTCACCTTCCCTCCCCGCGTCTGTTGCGCAGATGATCGAGCTAACTTTGGGATCTGAAAACAGATTCTTGATGACATTGAATTGCGAAACTGTTTTATCAACTACCTTGTATTTCCAGTTGTCCGGAATCATCGGCAATTGAGCCATGCGCCACGGACCACCCCATGCCGGGTTCATCTCCTCCGGCTCGGCGATAGTTACAAGGTGACCATATGCATATGTGACTGCGTAGTCGTTGCCTTCGAAATACCCGTTGCGTTTCGTGCCCGCTCCCACGACATTCGCAATGTCGCGTGCAACAGAGGGTTTTTCAGCCAAAACGACCTTCATAGTGCTTATCCTGCAAATGTTTGCGCCAGTCGCAAATCGTCAGTAGCTATTCTTAAACAAAACAGCCAAAAGGTAAACAATTCCGCAAGCTTCTCTCTTTTAAATTTTGATCGAATGTATGCAGCGCTATGGGTTTGGTATATCTTTGCGGTATGGATTTGGAAACGGTTTTACTTTCGACGCAAGATCTAAGCACGGTCGAGGAGAATGGTATGGCTTCCAACATTGTACGAGAAAGCTAATCTCAGCTAGCTAGGTTTTCTCATTGCTACCTTTGCCTCGACTTCCTCAAGTGTCTTTTTCGCTGCACCGGCTACATACATGTTGTCGTCTGCTGCCAGCGCTTTCAGAAGATGAAGAGGAATTGTCGAAATCGATGCGATAGCTAGCCGCACATCTTCACTCGAGTCTTTCGAGAGAAGTTCAAGAATCTCATCCGGAGCCATAGGATTTTCTCCGACGCTTATGCGCACCTCGACACTGGGATCTGTGACTAATTTGAGAAAGATCTCGAGCGGAAGCCTGGTATTTTCTGCAACCCGGCTGCGCACACGATCGCTGGGATCATCGGACAACTTCCTCAACGCGATTTCGGAGGTATGCGGATTGCCAGCGAGAACAAGCCTTATGTGAGATTCCTCGTTTGAATAAGTGCGCTTTCCGGACTGTTCAGTGTGTTGCAGTTGATGGATCGCATTGACCAGTGTCGAAAGTTTTTCGCCGGTTACCGGCTTTGCAATGTAATAGTTCATCTTGGAGTGCAATGCTTCCATGATGTCTTCTTCTCGCTCCGACACTGTCAGCAGTACGACTGGAATTTCACGAAGGACCGTGTCTTTGCTTAGTTCGGCAAGGACTTCGTGCCCGTTCATGCGCGGCATATTCAGATCTAAAAGCATGATGTCCGGCAGTTTTTCCCCGGCATTTTGTAATTCCTTCAAATACTCGATTGCTTCAACACCATCACTTTTGGTGACGAGATTGTATTTGAAAGTCGAATGCTTCAAGGCTTCTTGTGTCAGTCTTACGTCTGACGGGGTATCTTCAGCCAAGAGTATTTCAATTGTATTTGTCATTTTTGTCTTCCTACCTTTACTTACAGCTGGCAAAGTAAACAAGAAAATTGATCCTTGCCCTAGTTTTGAATCAACCCAAATGTTTCCGCCGTGCGTGGTCACGATTTTATTGCAAATAGCAAGTCCCACTCCTGCTCCTGGATATTTCACCTTTCCGTTGAGACGAGAGAACATATCGAAGACTTCCCCGGCGTACTTCGGATCGATTCCGATTCCATTGTCGGCAAAGGAGAATAGCCACTCGTTGGCATTTGCCTCTGCTTTTATAGAAATCTGCAGAGGCGAATCGCCTCGATACTTTATTGAGTTGCTCAGCAGATTTTGAAACAGTTGAATTACTTGAGTTCGTTCGACAGCCACGTTAGGCAATGTGCCTACCTCGACGCTGGCTAAAGACTCAGAAAATGATGCGCTGAGATTTCTCATCACTTCCTCAAAAATCAAATTGCAGTCTGTTACTGAGTGCAAGGAAGATTCCGTCGGTATCTGCGAATGAGCAAGCACGGACTGAATTAAGACCTGCATGCGATTTACACCATCGAGAATGTATTCAATGAATTCCTTGCCGTCGCTGTCCAATTTTTCTCGACAATTTTCGCTCAACAATTTTGCGAAGCCCTGAATTGTTCTCAGTGGCTCTTGAAGATCGTGCGCAGCGATTTTCGCAAACTGGTGCAGTTCTTCATTGCTTATGACCAGCTTGCGCGTCCTCTCCTGGATAAGCAATTCGAGCGCGTGGCTGGATCTTTTTTGCTCAGAAATATCTCTGACGAAGGTGCAGAAAATATAGTGCGCATCTTCTTTGACACGAAAAATTGTTAGCTCTATTGGAAACTCTGTACCGTTCTTGTGTCTGGCCACAAGCTCTTTGCTGGTTTTGAGCAAGTGTCCATCATTGGTGGAGAAGAACTCTTCAATATCGCGCAGGTATTGTCTTCGCAAGTGCTGAGGCACGATAAATGAGAGTTTCTGACCTAAAGCCTCTGTTTTGCTCCATCCAAATGTTTTTTCCGCTTGTCTATTCCAATCTGTTATGAGCCGTTTTGCATCCATCGAGATGAATACATCATATGAATTTTCCAGGATGACTTTTAGCCGCTCCTCTCCGTTGCGTAAAGCCACTTCGACCCGATTTCTTTCCACCGCATATTGCAAACATCGGGCGACGGAATCATCGCTGGCAACACCTTTGAGAAGGCAATCCTGGGCACCGTCTTTGACCAGTCGGAGTGCTAGCTCTTGGTCGTTTTCTGGTATAAAGACAACTATCGGAATGCCGGCGGAATTTGTTTGAATACGATAGAAAGCATCAACACCGGCTCCGCAATGACGAGGATAAGCGTTCAGCAGAATGGCATCGATTTTTGTTCGACCCAGCGAAATCAGTGCTTGCTCGACTGTTAGCGCATGGTTTGATTCGAATCCACGCTGATGCAACATCGCGCAAAGCGCTTGCGCTTCCTCCAGGTTTTCTTCCACGATAAGAATGTTCATGCGCTGTCTCTGTGACGCAGGCGCTTTTAGTTCGATAAAGACAACTCAATTGGCTGAAATGAATAAATGCCGCAGTATCAAATAAAGTTGCAGCAAAAACATGCTCTGGGTGCCCTATCATTCCTCAAGTGCCGAGGATCAAGGATTTGGTTAACCAGCGAGCATTCCTAACTGTGCAGCTGTGCAAGGACGGTGGCGGCAAATCCAAAGCCGCTATACATTCATTGTGACATACAATCACAATTCTGCCCAACCGAATAGCGCAGATTTCGAGAGTATTTGCGCGCCTGACCGGATAACGGGACGTTTATTGCAACTGGCGCCCGCCCGGCTCTCTATGGTATTGTAGTTGTATGACTACAATTTGTAATCGGTAAGCTGCATCCGTCTCGCGGGGCGGCGAAAACCGCTCTGTGGGCTGATTAGATTATACATTCGGTTTGGGGCTTCGCGAAAGCCAGGCTCCAGCACCTATTTCATTAGGCGGGCGCGACATGTTCGAGTTCCTGGCACTGTTTGTGCTGTTCTATATTTGGCACACTCTGGGCGTCACCATCGGTTTACATCGCCTTTTGTCTCATCGCTCCTTTAGCTGCCCCAAGGCTATTGAGTATTTCTTTGTGCTCTCAGGTTACCTGGCTTTTGAAGGGTCTCCGATGTGGTGGGCAACTATTCATCGTGCACACCATCGTCATGACGACACGGAGCTTGATCCTCATTCGCCAAAGTATGGTCTCTTCAACGCACATGTCGGCTGGCTTCTGAAGCGCGGATACCAAAGCCACATTGACCCGGCTGTTCATGCTAAAGATTTGTTCAATGATCCTGTTTATCGTTTTCTGGAGCAGGGCGGCTCTTGGCACCGGGCTCACCTTCTGACTGTCGCAATTTGCTTGGGATTTCGCCTTGTAATTCTTCTCTGTTTTGGATGGGTGCCTGCTCTAGCTAGTCTTTTAGCTGGATTCGCTGTTTTTCAGGTTCCGCTTATGCTGAATGTTCTCTGTCACATTCCCAGGCTTGGATACAAAACCTTTGCCACCAGGGACGATAGTGTCAATATTTGGTGGGTGGCAGTATTGGCACTTGGGGAAGGGTGGCACAACAATCACCATGCCAGTCCTGGATCAGCGAAGACGGGTTTGCGTTCGCACGAGCTAGACCCGTCGTGGCTTGTCATCCTGTTGATGAACAAGCTTGGCCTTGTCTCTCGGATGAACGTAGCCGTTCCGGAGAAAATGCTTTTGAAGTAAGTGTTTGGCCTGCGCAGGGGGCAATCCAGAAGCCTGTAGAGGCGACGCCCATGCGTCGCCCGGGCGATGCATGGCATCGAGCTGCGAAGAACCAGTTGCAGCCTATGCTTCACAACATGCGCTGGCAGAATCGTTTCCTTCTAAAGAATCCGTGCCACCGCATATAGTGTTAGCTTTTGCATCTGCCAATGCAAGCCTATATAAGCGTTATTTCGTGTCTGACTTGGCTTCGATTTCTTCGAGTGTCTTTTTCGCGGCACCGGCGACGTACATGTTGTCGTCTTCTGCCAGACCTTTGAGAAGGTGAAGTGGAATAGTGGACACTGCAGCAATCGCAAGTCGCACATCTTCACTTTCGTCCTTCGCTAGCTGTTCGAGAATGGCGTCCGGAGCGTTCGGGTTTTCGCACAGACTTTCGCGAACTTCGACACTCTCATCTTTTGCCAGTTTTTGGAACACATCTTCCGGCAATCGCGGATTTGCGGCAAGCCGGCTGCGCACCTTTTCACTGGGGTCGTCCGCCAGCTTCGCAAAAGCGGCAGGTGTTGTGTGAGGGTTTCCAGCCAATACTAGCCTGACGTGCACTTCATCATTCGAACGCACGGCATCATTCGTCGATTCCTTGTTATCCAAAGCCTCAAACCCTCCGGGAAACGCAATTTGCGGAATATATCCATTGTGACACAGAGAGGAAAACTTGCCCAGTTGAGGGTACCGCGTGTTGGTAAGATAGTACCTATATATGGCGCTCTCGCTTGACAATGAAAATTCTAGCTCGAGCAACGAATGCGGCACTTGACCGAGATTTCGAAAATTAGATGGACAGTCCGTCAACGCAAAAAGTCACAAGAGAAAAGAAATACTGCCCGTCTTGCTACAAGCAGTTTGAGGGCGATATTGTCAAATGTCCGCACGATCATTCGGAACTTCGCGGTCCTGCTAACGACCCTCTGATTGGGCGTGTTTTTGCAGAACGATATTTGATCGAGTCTGTGCTTGGGCTTGGTGGAATGAGCATTGTGTACAAAGCGCAGCACAGTCTGATGAATCGAACTGTCGCAATTAAGATGCTCCATCGAAATTTGAAGGACGATATGATGGCGCTCGAACGCTTTCGCCTCGAAGCACAAGCGGCAAGTTCTCTCAATCATCAGAATGTAATTACCGTCTACGACTTTGGGATTTCTCCGACCGGTGAACCATTCTTTGTCATGGATTGCATCGAAGGAGAGAGCCTCGAGAAGGTGATCGATATAGAAGGGCGTATTCCGTTTCGCCGAGCGATCTCGATTTTCAAGCAAGTTTGTGATGGACTTGAAGCGGCGCACAAAAAGGGGATTGTGCATCGCGATTTGAAGCCCGCAAACGTGATTCTGACTCGCCGCGAAGATGGCGGCGATCATGTGAAGATTGTGGACTTCGGCATTGCGAAGCTGCTCCCGCAAGCAGGGAAAGTTCAGCAACAGCTGACGAGAACCGGAGAGGTTTTTGGCAGTCCGATCTACATGAGTCCTGAACAGTGCCTTGGTCGAGAACTGGATACGCGCTCTGACATTTATGCTCTCGGTTGTTTGATGTATGAGGCTGTTGCTGGAGAACCGCCTTTCATCGGAGACAGCTACTTGGAGACGATGAACCTTCATGTGGATGCTCATCCAAAACTGATTAGTGAAAAGGCGCCCGGGTCCGAAGTTCCTGCAGAGTTGGAAGCTGCGATTCTTTGCTGCTTACAGAAAGATCCTGATATTCGCTTTCAAACAGCCGGCGAGTTACGTGATGTTTTGTCCAGTGTCTCATCAGCTTTGGGTGGCAATGATACTTCCAATTTGTCCGGCTCGAAGCCAGATCATGGCGCGTACGGCAAAGGCAAGAAAAAACGCGCTCCCATTGAGATGATCTTGGTTTCGACTGTCGCAAGCGTGTTGCTCGTTATGGTGGCATTTGTCGCATTATGGCCAGGTGTCGCGGATGACAGAGGCGCACCACTGGATAAGTTAATCTGGTCGATTTACCTTTCGGAAGCAGAAGATGATATGAAGAAAGGCAACTACGAAGGTGCCGAGAGGAATTTCGTCAAGGCGGAAGAACGATGCAAGCGATTTGGAGATCGAAAGCAGCGTTTGCAAACTACTTTGCGATCTAAGACTGTCCTATACGAAAAATGGGAAGGGCATGCGGAAGATCTCGAGAAGCTAAACAATCAGATCGCGGCAATTGATACTGAGAGAGTCAAGCAAGAGTACGAAGAGCTGATGAAGCTGATTGATACCTTTGAGTCGAAAGCTCATTCGTCGGTTTCACAGAGCAGCAAGATGCTGCGCGCTGAAGCTGAGATACCGAAGTTCGTATCGGTGTCGGCAAAACTCTACAGTAAAGGCTTGTGGTTAGAGCAGGAGCAACTACTGAAACGCGCGCTTGCTATCGAAAAGAAAATGGTTGGTGAGGACAATTTGATTGTCGCCAAGCTTGAGACGCGCCTTGCTGAGTGTTATATCGCCCAGAGAAAGTTTCCTCTGGTTCGCGGTTTGCTAACTCATGCTCTTAGTGTTTTTGAGTCACATGCAGACGATGATCCCAATAGCGCTGTTGCCGCACTCAACAAGTTGGGACAGTTTGATCTCGATCGTAGTGATTTCGAAAATGCCGAGCCTGAACTTATGAACGCGTTAGAGGGCGCGCGTAAGTTGCAAAAGAAGGATAACGTGCTTCTGCTTTGCTTGCGGAGCTATGCGGACCTCTTGCAACAGACGGATAGAAAGGCGGAGGGTGACAAACTGGATGCGGAAGCAGATATGCTTGAGAAGAAGATTCCGGGAGACGCCTCTTAAAGGTTATGGCAGCTACTCAGATGGCTATGCGAAAGTTTGGGCACCTCGCACGTGAGGTTGCTGCCGTTGGTCAGGGTACATGGGAAATCGAGAGGTCCGATCGCAAGCAAGCAGTGAAGGCTTTGCAGCGTGGATTCGAACTCGGCATGACTCATTTTGATACCGCAGAAATGTATGGTGCCGGAGAGTCCGAAGAAATCGTCAGTGAAGCGATAGCAGGCAGGCGCGATGAGGTTTTTCTTGTATCAAAAGTTTTGCCGAGCAATGCTTCTCGCAAAGGCACAATCGCGGCTTGCGAGAAGTCGTTGAAAAGGTTAAGGACAGATCGCCTCGATTGCTATCTATTGCATTGGCGCGGGCACTATAAATTGAGTGATACCATCGAAGCATTTGAAGAACTAAAGCGCGACGGAAAGATACTTTCCTGGGGCGTCAGCAATTTTGACGAAGAAGATCTGGATGAGGCACTGGAAATTGCCGGGGAAGGAAAGATTGCTTGCAATCAGGTACTCTATCACTTAAAGGAACGCGCAATTGAGCATGCGGTGATTCCTTGGTGTGAAAAACATGGTGTTGCTGTTGTGGGATACAGCCCATTTGGAAGCAGGGGTGGTTTTCCTTCTGAAGGCACTTCCGGCTACAAGACCCTGAAAGAAATTGCAAGCGCTCACTCGGCGACTGTTCATCAGGTTGCACTTTCTTTTCTCATCAGACGTGATTCGCTGTTTTCAATTCCTAAAGCTGCGAGGGCGGAGCATGCCGAAGACAATTCAGCTGCTGGTCATTTGAAACTGTCGAAAGAAGACATTGAGAGAATTGACAGGGCTTTTCCGCTGGGCAAGAGACCGGGCTCGCTACCGATGATTTAGAGGTGTCACGTTTGTCAGTGTTCGAATCAGTTGCAGACGCAATAGGCAACACACCAATCGTAAAAATGAAGCGATTTGGTGGGCAACATAAACACAGTTTGTGGGGCAAACTGGAGTATCTCAATCCAGGTGGATCTGTCAAAGATCGCATTGCTAAGAATATGATTGAACAGGCGGAACGCAGCGGACAGCTGAAACCTGGTATGACGATCATAGAAGCGACAGCCGGCAACACCGGAATCGGTTTGGCGATGGTCGCTGCTCTCAAAGGCTACAAACTCATCGCGATTGTTTCGCAAAAGGTCAGCCAAGATAAAGTCAAACTGCTAAAAACTCTAGGGGCTGAGATTGTGATTACGCCAACCGGAAAGAAGATGGGTGATCCCGATCATTTCCTCAGTATCGCTAGGAGATTGACTAGGGAGCGTGATGGTTGGTTTGTAGATCAATTCTACAATCCGGACAATGTGCAGGTTCACTACAATGTGACTGGTCCGGAAATTTGGGAGCAAACAGAAGGAGAATTAGATGCCATCGTTGCCGGCGCAGGAACCGGTGGGACATTATCCGGTGCTGGTAAGTTCTTGAAAGAGAAGAAACCTTCGGTCAAAGTCATTCTTGCTGATCCGGTGGGAAGCATACTTGCCGATTTATACGATGAGGAGAAGACTACGCCTGGACAATATGTTGTCGAAGGAATTGGGCAAGATTTCTTGCCTGGTAATTTCCATAAAGATGTTGTGGACTTTGCAATTCGAGTAACGGATGAACAGTCAGTGCAAGCTGCTTATGATTTGATGAAGCTGGAAGGTATTTTCGGAGGCAGTTCATCTGGTTGCATCGCCGCAGCGGCGGCGGCATACTGTGTGGGTCTGGAAGGCGGCGGCAAGAATGTGCTTGCGATTCTGCCTGATGGTGGCAGAGGTTACATGAGCACCATATATGATGACACCTGGATGCAAGAGAAATTTCCGAACAGTAAGTTCACGCGTTAGTTAGTTAGTTAGTTAGTTAGTTAGTTAGCTTATTGCTACCAATTTGTTTTGCTCTAAACATCGACTGGTTTTGCGCAAACCATTTATATAGGGTTGGTGTTCCAGATGTCCGAGTTTGGTATATCTGTGTGACGTGATTTGGATATTCGATCGCGTTGCTTTCGTTCTGCGCAATTGATCCGGCGCTTGTTAACGAGATTCTGATCGCGAGCGCTATGTCTGAAGCGCATCTCGATAATGCCAAGTATGTGATCGTTAAATGATCTCTGGGGTAGTTGAACGTATGCTCAAACGCGGTAGACTAATTGCATCAACGGTGAGCACGTCACTTAAGTGTTGAGTGCTTTGAGCCGAGGGGCTTTGTGGAAACTTCAGGTTGGCGTCAACCAGAAACCGTAGCAAGAAGCCCGCACCACGTGAAGGACTGACTGAAGCGTGATGAAATACTGAGCTCTAATGCAAAGAGCAGTCAGGCAGTAGTAAGAATACCAGCGCAGAGCAATCTGGCTGGT
>Ga0164290_1000220_pt1 | contig 219324 bp, 201 predicted proteins | sample Micstemetagenome_FD_108782 | JGI IMG/M metagenome (GOLD analysis project Ga0164290, IMG submission 108782) | Contaminated culture microbial community from soil near Moab, Utah, USA - Microcoleus steenstrupii SON62 (Illumina Assembly) | ecosystem: Environmental > Terrestrial > Soil > Soil crust... | reverse complement strand
TCCTGAGCCAGGATCAAACTCTCCAACAAAAACACGGAGAGCCGGCAGCACCACACCCGGAAGGAAACACCCCGAGCAACCACAGGCACCACCAACCCAGCAAAACCACCAGCCACCACCAAACCACAGCAGCAACCAGCAAAAACAATATTGACAGACAACACCCAACCAACCACCCACAGGCAGCCAGCCAGACATCGCCCGCACTGGCGTTCTGTCTTCTCTCCCGTTGTCAAAGAACCCACACGAGACACGCAGCAGACGATCCGTCTGCAGTTGGTGCCTCCCCGGGTGATCCGAATCCGGCTCCTCCGAGGGGTGACTGACTGTAGCAGCGCTCCCGTGGAGTGCCAACCGATCGGCTCGGTTTCCCGAGTGGCCCGTTGGTCCGCCCCGGCCTCGACCGGAGCGGCCCGAGCATGGTAGCGGTCCGCCCCGACCGCGCCACCCACCGGGCCGCGCTCCACCCGCTCGGGCGGTCTCCGCGGTGCGGCGAGTGGGAAGATCGGAGCGATGAGCGCTCCCCCGCCACCGCCGACCGCGCTCGACCACGCCCTCGGGCACAGCTACGTCGACGAGCTCACCGGCCTCGGCGAGCGGTGGGCGCCGGCGCCCGCGCCCGCGCCGCGGCTGCTCGTGCTGAACGACGACCTCGCGCGGGAGCTCGGCATCGACCCCGCGGCGCTCGCCGCGCCCGCGGGCCTCGCCGTGCTGGCCGGCAACGCCGTGCCGGCCGGCGCCGAGCCGGTGGCGCAGGCCTACGCCGGCCACCAGTTCGGCGGGCTGTCGCCCCGCCTGGGCGACGGCAGGGCGATCCTGCTCGGCGAGCTGGTCGACGTCCACGGGCGGCGGCGCGACCTGCACCTGAAGGGCTCCGGCCGCACCCCCTTCGCCCGAGGCGGCGACGGCAAGGCCGCCGTCGGACCGATGCTGCGCGAGCACGTGATGGGCGAGGCGATGCACGCTCTCGGCATCCCCACCACGCGCGCTCTCGCGGTCGTGGCCACGGGCGAGCAGGTGCTGCGGGAGACCCCCCTGCCCGGCGCGGTGCTGGCACGCGTCGCCGCGAGCCACCTGCGCGTCGGGACGTTCCAGTACGCCGCCATGCGCGAGGACCCCTCCCTCCTGCGGCGCCTCGCCGACCACGCCCTCCGGCGCCACCACCCGGAGCTCGTCGATCGTGACGAGGCGCACCTCGGGCTCTTCCGGGCGGTCGTCGAGGCGCAGGCGGACCTGGTGGCGAGCTGGATGCTGGTCGGCTTCGTCCACGGCGTGATGAACACCGACAACACCACGATCTCCGGCGAGACGATCGATTACGGCCCGTGCGCCTTCATGGAGGCCTACGACCCGGCCACGGTGTTCAGCTCGATCGACCACGGCGGGCGCTACGCCTACGGCAACCAGCCCCTCATCGCGCAGTGGAACCTGGCCCGGCTCGCGGAGGCGATGCTCCCGCTGTTCGCGGCGGAGCCCGAGCCGGCCGTCGCCGCGGCGACGCCGGTGCTCGAGGGCTTCGTCGACCGGTACCTCGACCGCTGGGCCGCGGGGACCCGCGCCAAGCTCGGCCTCGTGGACGAGCGCGCAGGTACCCGGCAACTGGTCGACGACCTGCTGGGGCTGCTCGAGGCGCAGCAGGTGGACTGGACCTCGTGCTTCCGTGCCCTCGGCACCGCCGCGGCCGGGGACGCCGCACGGGCCCGCGCGCTGTTCCGCGACGCGGCCGCCTTCGACGCCTGGGCGCAGCGTTGGCACGCGGAGCTCGCGGCCGAGGGGCGTGAACCCGCCGAGGTGCGCGCCGGGATGGACCGCACGAACCCCGTCCACATCCCCCGCAACCACCTCGTCGAGGAGGCGCTCGACGCCGCGACGGCAGGTGACCTGGGTCCCTACCGGCGGCTCGTCGACGTCGTCGTCCGGCCCTTCGACGACGTCCCGGGCCTCGAGCGCTACGCCGAGCCGGCGCCCGCCGGCGGGCCGCGCCACCGCACCTTCTGCGGGACCTGACGGCGGGATCCCGCTGCGCAGCGCGGTCGGCCGGGCCTCCGGCGGGTACGGGTGGCATCAGCCCGAGACCCGGAGGAACCCGATGCCGACCTCGCCCGCCCAGTCCCAGTTCGCGCCGCGCACAGCGATCGTGACGGGCTCCGACTCCGGCATCGGCCGGGCGATCGCCGTCGCGCTCGCCGAGGCCGGCCTGGACGTCGGCATCACCTGGCACCGGGACGAAGCTGGCGCGCAGGCCACCGCGGACGAGGTGCGCGCCCTCGGGCGCACGGCCGTGGTGGCGCGGCTCGACGCGACCGAGCTGCCGCGGTGCGGGGACGTCGTCGACGACCTCGCCGAGCGGCTCGGAGGCGTCGACGTCTTCGTCAACAACGCCGGGACCGGCGACGACGCGCCGCTGCTGGACATGACCTACGAGCAGTGGCGCCACACCGTCGCGACGGACCTCGACGGTGCCTTCGTGTGCATGCAGCGGGCGGCTCGCCGCATGGTGCAGGCGAACCGCGGCGGCCGCCTCATCGCGATCACGAGCGTGCACGAGCACCAACCGCGCGTCGGCTCGAGCGCCTACGACGCGGCGAAGCACGGTCTCGGGGGGCTGGTCAAGACCATGGCGCTGGAGCTCGGCCGTCACGGCATCACCGCCAACGCCGTGGCGCCCGGCGAGATCGCGACGCCGATGACGGGCCAGACCGACGAGGATCCGACCGGCGCCGAGCGCCCCGGCGTGCCGCTCGGGCGGCCGGGCGACGCGCGCGAGATCGCCGCGGTCGTCGCCTTCCTCGCGTCGGCGCAGGCGAGCTACGTCACCGGCGCGTCGTGGGTGGTCGACGGCGGGATGCTCCAGATGGGCCCGCAGGCCGGATCGCACCTCGAGAGCCACGCCTGGCGCGAGGGCTGAGCACGCTCGTGGTCAGCCCGCCTCCGGGGCGTGGGTGACCGCCTCGACGTTGTTGCCGTCGGGATCCCGGACGAACGCGGCGTAGTAGCCCGGGTGGTACTCCGGCCACTCACGCGGCTCGTGGAGCACCTCGGCGCCGGCCGCGACCGCGGCGTCGAAGAACGCGTGGACCGCGCCGCGGTCCTGCGCGGCGAAGGCGATGTGCGACTCGCGGAACCCCTCGCCGGAGTCGAACACGCCGATCCAGAAGTCCGGTGACGTCGGCGTGCCGTAGCCCATCGCGACGCCGAAGTCCATCACCCGCGTCGCGCCGAGCGGCGCGAGGACCGCGTCGTAGAAGGCGGCGCTGGCGGCGAGGTCGACGCATTGGATGCCGAGGTGGTCGAGCATGGCGCGAGCCTGTCACACCCCGCCGGGGCCGCCGCGCGACGACCAGAGGACGGGGAAGAGCGGGTGCGCCATCGGCGCGCCCGCGGCCAGCTCGGCCTCGAGGCCGGGGAAGTCGGGGGACGTCGCCCACGGGCGCGGCGCGTGCACGGCGTCGTCGCCGAGGAAGCGCAGCGACAGCACACGCCTGCGGCCGGGGCCCTCGAACCCTGGTGCGCCGTGGACGGCGAGCATGTGGAAGAAGATCGCGTCGCCCGGCTCCAGATCCCACGCGAGCACCCGGTGCCGGTCGGGGCGACCGTCGATGTCGGGCAGCTCCGCGAGCGCGCCCGGCGGGAACCACCGCGCCTGGCCGTCGAGGAAGGAGCGGGGGACGTACCACGGGCCGGTGTGCGAGCCGGCGACGACCTGCAGCGACGAGGCGAGGGGCACCGGGTCGACCGGCATCCACATGCTCACGAGCTGTGCGCCGTCGACGTTGTAGTACGGGAGGTCCTGGTGCCACGGCGTGCGCTGGCGCGTGCCCGCCTCCTTCACCAGGACGTGATCGTGGAACAGCCGGACGGTCGTCGAGCCGACGAGCCCGCCCGCGATGCGGGCCGCCGGCGACTCCCGCGCGAAGGCTTCCATCGCCGGGAGCCGCTGCCAGGAGCAGAAGTCCTCCACGAACTCGCCGTCGTCGGCCGCGCTCGCCCGCTTCGCGCGCGGCGAGAGCTCCGCCAGGTTCGCGTCGATCGCACGCCGTGCCAGCTCCACCTGCTCCGGCGAGAAGGCACCTCGCACGCACACCGCGCCGTCGCGCGTGAAGTCGCCGAGGATCTGCACGGCCCCGAGAGTACGCCGGGCTACCGTGCCGCCTCGTGGAGCGACCGAGCGATCCGGCCACGATCGACCGCCTGCGCTCGATCTGCTGCGCCCTGCCGGAGGTGACCGAACGGCTGAGCCACGGCGAGCCCACCTGGTTCGTGCGAGGGCGGACCAGCTTCGCCATGGCGGCGGACCACCACCACGACGACCGGCTCGCGGTGTGGTGCGCCGCGCCGCCGGGCGTGCAGGCGGAGCTGCTCGAGTCCGAGCCCGACCGGTTCTTCCGGCCTCCGTACGTGGGCGGCCGCGGGTGGATCGGCGTCCGGCTCGACGTCGGGGAGGTGGACTGGGACGAGCTGCGCTCCGTCCTCACCGACGCGTACCGCTGCGTCGCGCCCGCGCGCCTGGTGGCCGCGCTGGACGACCTCAGCGCGGGGTGAAGCGCACCGGCATCGTGCGCGTGCCGGCGATGAAGTTCGACGCGAGCGGCTCGGGCGGGCCCGCCGGTTCGAGGTCGGGCAGGCGCACGAGCAGCTCGCGGAGCAACGCGGCGATCTCGATGCGGGCCACGTGCATGCCGAGGCACAGGTGCGGGCCGCCGCCGCCGAACGCGAGGTGCGGGTTCGGCGACCGGCCGACGTCGAAGCGGTCCGGCTCCGCGAACACGTCCTCGTCGCGGTTCGCGGCGCCGTAGAACACGACGAGCTTGTCGCCGGCGCGCAGCTGCCGGTCGCGCAGCACCACGTCGTGCACGACGGTGCGGCGGAAGTGCACGACCGGGCTCGTGAACCGCAGCATCTCCTCGACCGCCGTCGGCACGAGCGCGTCGAGGTCGCCCTGCAGGCGGGCCCGCTCCTCCGGGTGGTCGAACAGGGCCTGCACCCCGGCGGCGAGCAGGTTGCGGGTGGTGTCGCCGCCGGCGTTGACGAGCAGCAGGAAGAACCACTGGAGCTCGCCGTCCGACAGGCGGTCGCCGTCCACCTCCGCCTGCACGAGCGTCGTCGCGAGGTCGTCCCCCGGCTCGCGGCGCTTCCGCTCGGCGACCTGCTGCGCGTAGGCGAGCATCTCCGCCACGGCGGCGCCCTTCACCTCGGGCGGCGCCACGGCCGGATCCGTGGTGTGCATGGTCTCGGTCAGCTCGTAGAGCCGCTCGCCGTCCTCGCGGGGGATCCCCATCAGCTCCGCGATCAGCCCGGACGGGAGGCGCCCCGCCACGTCGTGGACCAGGTCGCACGCGCCCCGGGCGGCGACGTCGTCGACGATCTCGCGCGCGAGCTCGCGCACCCGCTCGACCAGCCGTTGGGCCTGGCGGGGCGTGAACCCGCGGCTCACGAGCAGCTTGAACCGGTCGTGCTGCGGCGGGTCCATGTTCAGCATCATCAGCCGGCCCGCGGCGAGGGCGGCGTCGTCCGGCTCGGGCAGCATGACGCCGCGCGCCCACGAGCTGAACGTGCGCGGCTGGCGGCTCACGGTGCGGACGTCGTCGTAGCGGGTCACCGCCCAGAACCCGGGACCGTCGACCTCCTCGTGGCGGTGGACGGGATCGTTCGCGCGGAGCCACGCGTACTGGTCCCACGGGTGGCCGTGCGCGAACGACGACGTCGACACGAGGTCGATGGGCGGGGCGGCCGTCACGACGATGCCTCGTTCAGCCGTCCACCAGCTCGCGGAGCGTCTCGATCTGCTGCGCGGCGTTCGGACCGATCGGGTTGACGGACAGCACGGTGACGCCCGCCTCCTTGAACGCGCCGATGCGCTCCTTGACGTAGCTCTTCGGGCCGACGAGGTTGGCGAGCTCCAGCCACTCTCCGGGCAGCGCCGCCGCGGCCTCCTCCTTGCGCCCCTCCAGGTACAGGTCCTGCACCGTCGCCGCCTCCTGCTCGTAGCCGTACGCGCGGGCGATGTCGTTGTAGAAGTTCTTGCCGCGCGCACCCATCCCGCCGACGTACAGCGCCATGTTCGGCCGGCCCATGTCGAGGATCTTCGTCTTCGCCTCGCCCACCAGGTCCTCGCCGATCGCGAGCATCCCGCCGGCGGCGATGTCGAGCCGCGGGCGTGACGGGTCGCGCTTCGCGAGGCCGGCCTTCAGCTGCGGGCCCCAGACCTGGTGGTACTTCTCCGGGATGAACATGATCGGCAGCCAGCCGTCCGCCAGCTCGGCCGTCGCCTCGACGCTGCGGTCCTTCAGGCTCGCCCACCAGATCGGGATGTCGCTGCGCAGCGGGTGGTTGATCAGCTTGAGCGGCTTGCCGAGGCCGGTCCCCTGGCCCGCCGGCAGCGGGACGTCCACGGTCTGGCCGTGGTACTCGAACTTCTCCTCCCGCCTCCAGATCATGCGGCACGCCTCGATGTACTCCTTGATCCGCTGCATCGGCTTCTCGTACGGGACGCCGTGGAAGCCCTCCACCACCTGCGGGCCGCTCGCGCCGAGGCCGAGGATGAACCGGCCGTCGCTGACGTAGTCGCACCCCGCGGCCGTCATCGCCATCAGCGCCGCCGTGCGGGAGTACACGTTGACGATCCCGGTGCCGATCTCGACCCGCTCCGTCACCGCGGCGAGGTAGCCGACCTGGCTGATCGCGTCGAAGCTGTACGCCTCGGCGATCCACACCTGGTCGAGACCCGCCTTCTCGAGCTCGACCACGCGCTGGGCCGCCTCCTTGAACCCGCCGGCGTAGTTGATCATCATCGAGAGCTTCATGCCCGGGACCCTACGCGCCCCCGGGGTCACGGCAGCGGGTTGAGGCTGCCCGACCGGAAGCCCTCGAGGTCGAGGGTCACGTACCGGTAGCCGCAGGCGCGCACGGCCGCGACGAGGTCCTCGCGACGGTCGAGGGCGGTGGCCAGCTCGTCGAGACCGAGCTCGAGCCGGGCGGTGTCGCCGTGGTGGCGGACGCGCAGCTCTCGGAAGCCGAGCCGGCGCAGCGCCGCCTCGGCCCGCTCGACCCCCGACAGGAGCGCGACGGTCACCTCGGTGCCGTACGGGATGCGGCTCGCGAGGCACGCGGCGGCCGGCTTGTCCCACGTGCGCAGCCCGAGGGCCTTCGACGCCGAGCGCACCTCCGCCTTCGTGAAGCCCGCCTCGACGAGGGGGAACGCCGCCCCCGCCTCGGCCGCGGCGCGCTGGCCCGGCCGGTGGTCGCCGAGGTCGTCCACGTTGACGCCCAGCACGATCCGGGCGCCGCGCGCCTCGGCGACGGGCGCGAGCACGTCCATCAGCTCGGCCTTGCAGTGGTAGCACCGGTCGAGGGCGTTGAGGCGGTAGGCGGCGCGCTCCATCTCGTGCGTGACGACCGGCTCCCAGGCGAACCCCCACTCGTGTGCGAGCGCCCGGCAGTCCGCCTCCTCGTCGCCGGCCAGCGAGGGCGACACCGCCGTGACCGCCAGGGCGCCCCCGCCGAGCGTGCGGTGCGCGACCGCGGCCAGGAAGGCGCTGTCGGCGCCGCCGCTGAAGGCGACGACGACCCGCTCGAGCTCGCGCAGCGACGCCTCGAGCCGGCGCAGCTTCACGTCGGGCGCGTGGTCGGGGGTCACCTCGCCATCTTGGCAGCGCTCACGCCACGAGCACGTGCCACGCGCCGCCGATCGCGGCGCACGCAGCGAGGACGCGCACCACGCCCCAGCCGCGGCGCACGACCAGGAACCCGGCCAGCGCCGACAGCGCGACCGCGCGCGGGCTCAGCGTCGACAGCACCGGCAGCTCGAGCCGGAACGGGCCCGGCGTGTGGTCGCGCACCTCCCCGAACCACGTGTGGAGCGCGAAGAACAGCGCGAGGTTCGCGATCACGCCGACGACCGCCGCCGTCACGCCCTCCAGCGCCGCCGACAGCCGCCGCATGCCGCGCAGGCGCTCGACGTGGGGTGCGCCGACGAAGATGAAGACGAAGCACGGCACGAACGTCACCCAGGTGACGACGATCGAGGCGAGGACGGCCGCCACCCACGGGTCGAGCGACCCCGGGTCGCCGTGGGCGCCGACGAAGCCCACGAACTGCACCACCATGATGAGCGGCCCCGGCGTCGACTCCGCCATCGCGAGGCCGTCCACCATCTGCCCGGGCGCCAGCCACCCGTGGACCTCGACGGCGCGCTGCGCCACGAACGTGAGCACCGCGTAGGCGCCGCCGACGGTCACGAGCGCCGTCGCGCCGAAGAAGCGGCCCTGGTCGACCAGGACGCTCCCACGGCCGAGGACCACCGCGGCGGCCACGACCGGTGCCACCCACAGCGCCGCGCCGAGGAGCACGATCCGGACCGCCCGGCCGGGCGCCGGCGCCGCCTCGTGGAGCGCCTCGTCCGGGACCAGCGGGGCCGGGGCGCCATGAGGGGCCGCGTCGCGGGGTGCGCCCCCGGCCCCGCCGCCGGCCGCGCTGCCGGCCCCGCGCCCGGCGACGACCCCGGCCACGGCTGCGCCCGCGATGACGAACGGGAAGGGCACGGCGAACGCGGCCAGCGCGGCGAACGCGGCGACGGCGACGGCGACGAGCGACGGCCGGACGAGCGCTCGGCGGCCGAGTCGGACGACCGCCTGCGCGACGATGGCGACCACGGCGGGCGCGACGCCTGCGAACAGCGCGTCGAGCGCCAGCGTGCCACCGAAGCGCACGTACGCGACGGACAGCCCCAGGATCGCGACGAACCCGGGGAGCACGAAGAGGGTGCCGGCGATCAACCCGCCGGCCGTCCCGTTCAGCAGCCACCCGAGGTAGATCGCGAGCTGCTGCGCCTCGGGCCCCGGCAGCAGCGTGCAGAACGACAGCGCGTGCAGGAACCGGCGCTCGCCGATCCACCGACGCTCGTCGACGAGCTCACGGTGCATGACCGCGATCTGCCCCGCCGGCCCTCCGAAGGTGCGCAGCGAGATCGCCCACCACGCCCGTGCCGCCTCCCGCAGCGGGACGACGTCGCGCCGCTCGGCCACCGGCACCTCCTCGGGAGCCGACGGTAGGGGATGCTCGTCGGCCGCGCCACGTGGATGACGCCGCGGAGCCGCCCCGGGCCGCGATGCTGGGGGCGAGCCGGGCGTGGTCGCCGGGTGGGAGGGTGGAGCAGCACGTGCAGCACCAGGTGCCGATGGCAGGAGCTCGACGGGTCGCCGTCGCGGCCGCGGTCGCGCTCGGGTTCGCGATCGCCGCAGCCGCGTGCAGCGACGGCGAGGGCGACGGCGGTCGCAGCGGGACCTCGACGCCGCCGACGGGCGGCGAGGGCGGCAGCGCGGGGAGCGGCGAGGTGAACGGCGAGGTGAGCGGCGACGGGAGCGGCGACGTGACGTCGTCGGTCGGTTCGACGACCGACGACGGCGGCGCGGCCACGGCCAGCACCGCCCCGCCAGCGCCCGTCGCGACCGCGGCGGCGACGACGAGCACGACCGCAGCGCCGACCACCACGAGCACGACGCTGCCTCGCACCACGACGACCACGATCCCCATCGTCACCGAGGGCGCCCTCGTGCTCGTCGCCAACGCGACCGAGGTCGACGGCGCCGCCGGCGCCCTCAGCGAGACCCTGCGCGGGCTCGGGTTCGCGGTCGACGACGCGACCAACGCTGCCGGGTACGACGAGGACCTGGCGATCAGCAAGATCTACGTGCGCACCGGTCTCGAGCGATCCGCCGAGTCCGTCTCGCGGCTGATGGGCGGGATCGAGGTGTTCCCGATGCCGACGCCCGCGCCGGTCGTCGACGCGATGGTCGGCCTCGGCGACGCCAACCTGCTGGTCATGCTCGGCGAGGACCTCGCCGGCAAGCCGCTGCCGGGCCTGCCGGCCTGACCCGCGGGGCTCAGCCCGGCTGGAGCGCCCGGGCGGCCACCGTGTCGAAGTGGTCCGCGTCGAGGGTGAAGCGGCCGTCCCGGACGGTGTGCAGGGTCCAGCCCGGCAGCGACCCGCCCGGCAGGCGGCAGGTCCACTGCGACCACGCGACGGTCTCGTCGCCGGCCGCGTCGACCAGCTCGAAGGTGATCCCGCGTGCCGGCATCTCCGCCTGCATGCGCGCGAGGTACCCGGCCACCGCCTCGCCGCCGCGGAACTCGCCGTAGACGACGTCCGTGAAGAGCGCGTCGTCGGTGAACATCGGCGCCAGCTCCTCGTAGGCGCCGCGGTCCTGCACCTCCCAGAAGCGCCGGACGAGATCGAGCGCGGGGCGCTCGCCGGGTGCCGGCGCGGGGACGAGGTCGGCCGAGAGCCCCGCGCCACCGCCCAGGTCCGGCGCCGGCCCCTCCGGTCGCAGCCGGCGCATCGCGAGGGGGTCGACGTAGTCGGCGACGAAGCAGACCCTGCCGTCACGGAGGCGGTACAGGCTCTGGCCGGGCACCGGCACCTCGTCGCCGTCGGGACCGGGAGCGGCCATGGTCCAGCGCGCCCAGCCGCACGTCTCGTCGGCCTCCACCTCCCAGTCGAGGAAGCGGGCACCGGAGCCGGGGACGGCCTGCTCCATCAGCTCCATGAAGGCGCGGATGCGGTCGCGCCCGCGCTGGGCACCGTGGAACGGGTCGTAGTAGACGGCGTCGTCCGTGAAGAGCTCGACGAGGCGCGTGTAGCGCTGGTCGTCCTCCACGGCGCCGAACTGGCGGATGACGTCGACGGCAGGTCCGGGCATGGTGGTGGACGGTAGACCGCGTCAGACGTCGAACGTGCGCCGGACGTACTGGTCGAAGTGCGGGATGGCGAACTCGACCCAGCCGTAGCGGGGGGAGTACACGACGCCTTCGTCGATGAGCCGGTCGCGGAAGGCGGCGACCGCCGAGGTCGTGCGCCCCGCGGCGTCGGCGACCTCGCCGGAGCGGTGCGGGCCGGGTCCGAGCGACGCGAGCGCACGGACGTAGGCGACCTCCGACGACGGGATGCGGGCGATGCGGGCGGCGAAGAACGAGGCGTCGAGAGCGTGCTCCGCCGCGGGCGCGGCACGGCGCACGTCGGCGCCGGAGATCGGCTCGTCGGTCGCTGCGTTCCAGGTGTGGTACGCCCAGGTCTGCACGAAGAACGGGAACCCGTCGGACCGGTCGACGATCTCGTCGGTCGCCGCCTCGGCCCAGGTCACCCCGATCTCCTCCGCGGGGGTCGCCACCGCGGCGACGACCTGCTCGGGGCTCAGCGGACCGAGGTCGGCCACGGTGAACATGCGCTCCGCGTACGTGGCGGCCTTGGCGACGTCGCCGACGAGGTTGGGCAGGCCCGCGAGGAGGCACCACAGCGGCAGCGCGTCCTGGCTGCAGCGGTGCACGCCGGCCAGGATCCGGCGCAGGTCGCCGTCGGCCAGCATCTGCGCCTCGTCGATGCCGAGCATGACGCCGACGCCGTGCTCGCCCGCCGCCGCGGCGAGGTCGGTCACCACGTCCGCCAGCGCCTCGCGATCCGGTGCCGCGGCAGCCGCCCGGCGGTCGAGGCGGACCCCGGCGCCCGCCAGCGTCAGGGACACGGACTCGATGGATCGCAGCGCGCGTGCGACCTTGGGCCCGCGCTCGAGGTCCTCGACGATGCGGCGGGCCTGGCGGAGCAGGGAGCGGATCGTGTCGTCGCCGCCCACCGCCTCGAGCCGGATCACGCGGAAGCCCACGTGCTCGGCGACGGCGGCGAGCTTGCCGAGCAGTACCGTCTTGCCGACGCCGCGGAGGCCGGTGAGGAGCTGGTGCTGGCTGCTGCGGCCGATGGCGACGCGGCGCAGGCCGATCTCGGCGCCGTCGATGATGCGGTCGCGGCCGACGAGCGCCGGGGGCGGTGTGCCGGCGCCGGGTGCGTACGGGTTGGCGATCGGGTCGTATCGTTCCGCGGACATGCCGTGAGTTTAGCGAGATGCGACAAACTCGGTCGAACATCGTCCGGGGCTGACGCCGGACGCCGGATCTGGCGCGCCGGTGCCCCGCTCGGCGGTGCCGGGCGGGGTGGGCGCTGGTGTGGCCGGGGCCTGCTGGTGGTGGCGGGTCCGGGGTCAGGCGGCGACGGGTTGTCGCGGTTGTGGTTGGGGTTGGGGTGGTGGGGCGTGGATGTGGGTGCCGTCGGGTCGGGTGATGGTGAGGTGGGTGGCGGTGCCGGTCATGGTCCACCCGGCGCGGTGGACGAGGCTGTGGTGGTAGGCGCACAGCAGGACGCAGTTCGAAGGGTCGGTGCGTCCGCCCTCGGTCCAGTGGATGATGTGGTGGCCGTGGCACCAGGCGGGTGGCCGGTGGCAGCCGGGGTGCCGGCAGCCCCCGTCACGCGCCGCCAACGCGAGGAACAGCTTGCGGTCGATGAGGCGTTCGCCGCGGCCGAGGTCGAGCACCTCGGAGCCGGCGAGGGTGATGCGGTGCAGGACGATGTCGCACAGCCGTTCACGCAGGGACGGGGCCAGGAGGGCGTCACCGGTCCCCGACCTGGCCAGCCCCGGCAGGGTGCCGGGGGTGCAGCAGCCGTCGTGGTGGTCGTGGCGGAGTGCGTGGAGTTGGTCGGGGGTGGTGATGACCAGGCCGGTGGGCCGGTGCTGACCGCCGCTCACCTTCCCCGACAGGTACACCGCCGACAGGTCCACGAGCGCATCCGCCAACTGCTGATCGGGCGTGCGAGCCTCGTCGGGCCCGTCACCGGCCGTCGCGTGCATCGAGCGGAGGGCGGCGATCACCCGCTCCGCATCCTCCGACACCAACAACCCGGAGGCGCGGTGCATCCCCGGCTGCTCCAACGACGGCGCGAGCGTGAACGTCCGCAACCCCCGCAGCCGCGTGACGGTCTCCTCCGCCGTCTCCGGGGTGGTCCGGGCGGCGGCGAGCGCGTCGGCGGTGAGCCGTTGGGCGTGCTTGGGTGCGGCGCCGAGCGCGGACTGCAACAGGTCAGCCGCGGCATCATCCGGCAGCGCCTGGTCGCCCAGCAATGCGGGGGCGAGGGCGCGGGCCGTGCCGGTCGACAGGAGACCGTCAGCGATCCGCTCCCCGACCTCCGGCACCGCGTCGAGCAGCTGGCCCAAGTCGTGCTGGCGCTTCATCTCCCCGTAGGCGGCACCGGTGTACTCGGCGAGGTAGCCGGCGACGTCCTTCGCCGAGGACGATCCCTGCCACACCTGGCGCTCCTCCGCCGCGACCACCATCCGGGCGTGCACCGCGCGAAACGCTTCGATCAGCTTCGTCGCCTGCAACAGGCGCCGGGCGACGAACGTCGACCCGTACCCCGCCCACGCCACCGACCCGAGCACGCCGACGGAGTCCGCGATCGCGCCGAACGCCGCCATGATCGCGGTCGGGTCGAGGTGCCCAGTCGGCTGCGGCTCGTTCGACATGCCGCACACGCTACCGAACGGGTGTACGCCTCCCCACCCGGATTCGGCACACCCGGAGGGTGATCCTGCGACCGGCACAGGATGAGATAGCGAGCGGAGGAGGGTGACAGCTCCCTCGCCGCGCACCGTGTCAGTCGAGGCCGTCCCAGCCGGTGCCGGCGAGCTTGAGCTGGCTGCTGGCCTGCGCCCGTCGCCGCAACCCCTGGACCAGGGCGTCGAGCACCTCGCGCTGGCCCGAGGTGAGGTGGTGCACCGCCGGCGGCGGCCCGTCCCCCAGGAGCTGCTCGACGAACGACGCCAGCTGCTCGGCGTCGGCCTCGTGCAGATCCTCGATCGCGCCCTGCAGCAGGGCGTGCGTCATCTGTGTCATGCCGAGCCGTTCCCACCCGCGCCAACTGCCAACCGCCGCAGGTCCTCCAGCTCCTCGGCCGCGGCCGCCCGCCGTCCCTCGGCCTCCGTGAGCGCCTGGGCCGCCGCCTCGGCACGCTCGGTCGCCTCTGCGAGGGCCGCCTGCGCGGCGCCCGATCGCGCTCGTGCTCGTCGCAGATCCTCCTCGGCCACGTCGAGCTCGCGCGCCGCGCGCTGCGCCGCCTTCTCGAGCGCGGCCCGCTCCCGCTCGGCACGCCGCCGGTCGGCGGCCGACGATCCGTCGTCCGCCGGCGCCCGCCGCGCGACGGGAGCCGCCGGGGCGGCGTCCTCGGCACGCTCGGCCTGCGACGGGCGCGAGGGACGCCGGAGGGCGGCCGGCGGCCCGGCGGTCGCCTCCTCCGCCGCCCGCCGCCGGCCCGCGGGCGCCTCGGGTGGGGCGACGCCGAAGAGCGGGTCGGTGGCCTCGGCCTGCTCAGCTCCGAGCGTGCCGGCGAGGAGCGCCGCCGTCGCCGCCTCACTGGTCGCTGCCGCGGCGAGCGCCGCGGCCACGTCGGCCGCCTCCACGCCGCTTCGCGCGACCACCGCACGGGTGAGCTCGGCGCTCACGTCGCGCAGGTCGCGCAGGGCCTCGCGCAACCCCTGGCCCGAGGCCTGAGCATCCCGGACCGCGCCCGCACGTGCGGCGAACCGCCGCACGGGGTCGGGCTCCTCAGCGCTCGCGACGTCGAGCGCCCACTCCGCCGGCGTGTGGCGCCGCAGGGCGGCGACGGCGGCTGCGGCCTCGCGCTCGCCCGCGCCCTTCAGCTCCTTCACCTTCGCGTTGCGCGCCGCGACGAACTCGCTCGGCGCGTGCGCGTACAGCCACCGGAGCAGGTCGACGTCCACCACCACCCGGGGATCGTCGCGCGTCCGCCGCCGTTGCTCGCGACCGCGGATCGGGTACGGCTGCGCATGGCAGCAGCACCGAAGCCCGGCGACCACGTCGAGTGGAACACGTCGCAGGGCCCCACGCGCGGGATCGTGAAGCGCAAGCTCACGCGGCCGATGAAGATCAAGGGCCACGAGGTCAAGGCGTCGCCGGACAACCCCGAGTTCCTCGTCGAGAGCGACGCGACCGGCGCCCAGGCGGCCCACAGGCCCGGCGCCCTCCGCCGCGTCCTCGGGTCGAAGCGCTCGACGCGCTCCGAGGCCTGAACCCGGCCGGACGTCATCGACGGGGTCGTCCTGATCCCGCGATGAGTCTCGGCGGTGGGCGTCGTCCACCTTCCATGAGCGACGCCACCCTCGTCCAGATCGGCACGACCAAGGGGCTCTTCACGCTCCGCGCGGACCGCGACCGCGAGCGCTTCCGCCTGACCGGCCCCACCTTCCCGGGCGAGGAGGTGTACGCGACCTGCATCGACACCCGCGGCGGATCGCCGCGCCTGTACGCGGCGTCCGTCAGCAACCACTGGGGGCCCGTCCTGCGCCGCTCGCACGACGGCGGCGTGACGTGGGACGAGGACGAGCGTGCCGCCCTGGCCTTCCCCACGTCGACGGGCGCCGCGCTCGCGCGGATCTGGCAGCTCACCCCGGGGCCGGCGAGCGAGCCGGACGTGCTGTACGCCGGGGTCGAGCCGGCCGCGCTGTTCCGCAGCGACGACGGCGGCCGCACGTTCTCGCTCGTCCAGGGGCTGTGGGACCACCCGCACCGCGAGCGGTGGGAGCCGGGTGGCGGCGGCCTGTGCCTCCACACGGTCCTCGTCCACCCGCACGACCCGCAGCGCCTGCTGATCGCCGTGTCCGCCGCCGGCGTCTACCTGAGCGACGACGGTGGCGGCACCTGGCGCGCGTCGAACGCCGGGATCACCGTCGGGTTCCACCCCGGCAACCCGGTGCTCGAGTTCGGCCAGTGCGTCCACAAGGTCGCGCGGGACGCGGGCGATCCCGAGCGGCTCTACCTGCAGCACCACGGGGGGATCTACCGCAGCGACGACGGCGGCGGCACGTGGCGGCCGATGACCGGCATCGCGGGGATGGACTTCGGCTTCCCGGTGGTCGCCCACCCCGCCCGGCCCGGCACCGCGTTCCTCCTGCCCCTCGAGAGCGACGAGTACCGGTGCACGCCCGGCGGCGCGTGCACGGTCTGGCGCACCGAGGACGCCGGCGAGAGCTGGCAGCCGCTCACCAGCGGTCTGCCGCAGCGCGACGCGCACCTGACGGTGCTGCGCGACGCCTTCACGACGGACGGCGCCGAACCCGCCGGCCTGTACTTCGGCACGCGCTCGGGGGAGGTGTACGGGTCCACGGACGCCGGCGACACCTGGCAGCTGCTCGCCGAGCACCTCCCGCCGGTCCTGTGCGTGCGGGCGGCTCCGGTCGGGAGCGGCTGATGCCGTGCGTGCGGCTGCGGGTGCCGGCGGCGCTGCGCGAGCTGTGCGCGGGGCAGGCCGTGGTGGTCCTCGAGGTCGCGTGCGAGCGCGCGACCGTCGGCCACCTCCTCGACGTCCTGGCGACGGTGCACCCGGCCCTCGAGCGCCGCGTGCGCGACGAGCGCGGCCGGGCGCGCCGCCACGTCAACCTGTTCGTCGGCGACGACAACGTCCGCGACCTCGACGGCCTCGGCACGGTCCTCCCGGAGGGTCGCGACCTGTCGATCGTCCCCGCCGTCTCCGGCGGCTGACGCAGGCCCGCGTGCGACGTCAGCCGGCCGACGCCGCGGTGGACGCGAGGAGCGCGTCGAGGCCGAACACGCGGCGGGCGTTGCCGCCGAGGAACGGCTCCCACACGTGGTCGCGCAACGGCAGGTCGTCGAGCTCGCGGAAGACGCGCTCGTACGACAGGCCGGGGAAGTAGCCGGCCCACATGACCTTGTCGGCGCCGCGGGTGTTGGCGAAGTCGATGATCGCCCTCGGGTAGTGCTTCGGCGCGAACGCCGTCGTCGAGTAGTAGAGGTTCGGCCACTTGAGCAGGAGCTTCACCGCCAGGTCCACCCACGGCTCGGCGCCGTGGCGCATCACGATCGTGAGCTCGGGGAAGAACCAGCACAGCTCGTCGAGCTGGTAGGGGTCCTGGCACGCCATCGGCACCCTCGGCCCCGGCACGCCCGTCAGGACGTTGATCGGCACACCGAGCTCGATGCACTTCGCGTACACCGGGTAGCAGCGCTTGTCGCCGATGGGCACCTGCGGGTCGAGCAGGCACGGCGCGAGGGACGCGGCGCGGATCGCGGGGTGGAGCTGGACGGTGCGCTCCAGCGACCGCACCGCCTGCATCCCGCGGTTCGGGTCCACCCCCACCTCGCCGAAGAAGCGTCCGGGGTAGCGCTCGAACAGCGCGATCGCGTCGTCGGGCCGGCGGCTGTCGACGTGCACCTGCGCGCACGCGATGCCGTGGCGGTCCATCATCTCGACCACCTCCGACCACTCCCAGGCCTGGCCCATCCGGTCGCCGGCATCACGGAACAGGTACTGCGCGGGGTGGTGCTCGTACCCGGCCGACTCGGCGTCGCGCAGGTGGCGCCTCGCCTCCCGCAGGCCCATCCCGCCGCCGCCCGCCGGCAGCTCGATCATCAGGTCGATCGCGGCGAGACCCTCGGGGCGTGGCACGGGGCGGACAGTACCGCTGAGCATCCGGCGCCTCCGACCTGAGTAGCGGCGGCCGCGCGGAGCAGTACCGGCTACTCATGCGGGGGAGGTGCGCCGTCCGGATGATGACCCGGCGCCCGGACCACCGGACGCCACCCCCACGAACCCGGAGGATCCCGTGCACCGCCGTCTCCCGCTCGCCATCGCCCTGTTGCTGGCGATCCTCGCCGCCGCGACCACGATCGTCGGCGGCCTCGTCGCGCCTGCCGGTGCGGCCACCCCGCCGCAGTGGACGCTGCCCACGGGCCTCGTCACGCGGATGGGCCAGGACCTCGTCATCCAGGGCGCGTCCGTCACGAGCCCGCAGGGACACGACCTGAGCGTGTTCATCACGGCGTCGCACGGGACGCTCAAGGTCCAGAACCCGCCGTCGTCGGCGCAGTGCCCGGCGCTGCCGGCCCTGCCGCCCGACGGCGCCTACTGCACCTATCACGACCCGGCCGCGTTCGTCGCCAACCTGAACGTCCGCGGCACCCCGAGCCAGGTGAACGCGGCGCTGCAGGCCATCGTGTACCGGCCGGACCCGGGGTTCCCCTCGCCGGCCAACGGGACGCTCGACGACACCGTGGACTTCAGCGCGACGGAGCAGATCGGCAACGGCGCCGAGACCGGCTCGCTCGACGCCGTCGTCCGCGTCAACCCCGACAACCTGGCCCCCACGTTCTCCGCCGTGCCGGACCCCGTGGCCGGCGTCAGCACGACCAAGGGATCCACGCTCGACCTCACCAACCTCGTGGAGCTCGACGACCCCGATCTGTACGACTGCGAGAGCGCGCTCGACGACCACCGCACCGTCACCGTCGCGGTCGCCGAGGGCACGCTCACCACCTCCTACGCCTCGGCCACGTTCTCGGTCCTCGGCCTCGGGACGCCGGGACTCGTCATGCAGGGCGACGAGGCCGACCTCAACAACGCGCTCGACCTGATGGACTACGTGCCGGTCCCCGGTGCGGCGTACCTCGACGCGATGACGGTCACCTACGACGACGGCGGGTGCGTCGGCCACCCCGGCTCCCGGTCGGTGGTCGCCACGTTCCCGGTGAAGGTGCTGCCCGGCCCTGCCACCTCGCTGCTCGTCGTCGTGCCGCCGACGGCGGTGACGGGAGATCCCGTCGACGTCGTCGTGACGGCGCTCGACGCGGACGGCGCCGTCGCCTGGGACCACACCGGCACGATCGAGCTCGCCGCCACGGACCCCCTCGCGATCCTCCCCCCGGACGCCCCGCTCGTGCTCGGCACGACCACCCTGCCGCTCACCTTCACGACGCCCGGGAGCCACACGATCACGGCCGCGGACGTCGCCGAGCCCTCGCTCACGGGGTCGGGCGGTCCGATCGACGTCACGGCGCCGCAGGTGGTCACCCACTTCGTGGTCGACGGCCCGGCCGGCACCACCGCGGGTGACGCCGAGACCTGGACCATCACCGCACGAGACGGGGCGAACTCGGTCGTCAGCGGCTATGCCGGCACCGTCGCGCTCTCCTCCGACGACCCGCTGGCGACGGTGCCGGGCGCCACCGCCCTCGCCGCCGGCACCGCCCAGGTGAGCGCGACCATGCGGACCGCCGGGACGCGCACGCTCACCGCGACCGCGGTCGCCGATCCGACACTCACCGGCCACGGCTCGACGCAGGTCGCACCGGGGTCGGTCGCCTCCCTCGACGTCACCGCCCCCGCGTCGGCGACGGCGGGGTCGCCCGTGGACGTCAGCGTCCAGGCCGAGGACCAGTACGGCAACCTCGTCACCACGGCCGGCGCCACGGTCGAGCTGACGTCGACGGATCCGCTCGCGACGCTGCCGCCCCCGGGCACGCTCGTCGCGGGGGCGGTGACCCTGCCCGTCACCTTCGCCACCGCAGGTCCCCAGACCGTCACCGCCGCGGACACCGTCGATCCGACGATCGCCGGGACGACCGGCACCGTGACCGTCGACGCACCGTCGCCGCTGCCGGCCGCGACGCTCGACGTCCAGGTCGATCCGTCGCTCGTCGCCGGCGTCGCAGCGACCGTCACCGTCACGGCCCGTGACGCGAACGGCGACGTCGCCGCCGCGTACGCCGGCGTCGTCGAGATCACGTCCACCGACGCCGGTGCGGTGCTGCCGGCCGCCGCGCCGCTCGTCGCCGGCACCGGGACGTTCTCCGTCACGCTGACGACGGCGGGCGCGCACGCGGTGGCCGCGGCGGACACCGCCGACGCCGCGCTGACGGGCGCCGCGCCCGTGGCGGTCGCACCGGCGGACGCGGACGTCTTCCACGTGGAGGCGCCCGGGAGCGCCACCGCGGGTCAGCCGATCAGCGTGGTCGTGACCGCGTTCGACGCCTACGGCAACGTCGCCGCCGGCTACGCGGGCACGGTCGGGATCACGACGAGCGACGGTGCGGCCGCGCTCCCCGCGCCTTCGGTCCTCACCGACGGCATCGGGTCCTTCCCCGTGACCCTCACCTCCCTCGGCGCGGCGACGCTCACCGCGGCCGACCTCGCCGATCCGACGATCACGGGGACCAGCGCGGCGATCGCCGTCACGGCGGTGCCGCCGGCACCCGCCACCCGGCTCGAGATCGGGGTGCCACCGGCCGCGATCGCGGGTGCGCCGTACGGCATCACCGTGACCGCTCGCACCGCGGCGGATGCCGTGGCCTCCGGGACGAACGGGACCGTGGCGCTGCAGTCGTCGGTCCCGGGGATCGCGCTGCCCGGCACGGTCACGCTCGTGAACGGCGTCGCGACCGCGAGCGTGACCTCGACGGTCGCGGGTCCGCTGTCGATCACGGCGACGCTCGTGTCCGACCCCGCCGTCGGCGGGACGAGCGGAACGACGACCGTCGCCGCCGGTCCGGCGGTCGGGTTCGAGATCACGCTGCCCACGTCCGTCACCTCGACGGAGTCGCTGAAGACCGAGGCGGCGCCGGTCGGTCAGACGTTCACGTTCACGGTCCGCGCGCTCGACGCCTGGGGGAACACCGCGACCGGCTACGTGGGGACGGTCGTGTTCACCTCGTCGGACCCGGCGGCCACCCTGCCGGGGCCGTCGTCGCTCGTCGGCGGCGTCGGGACCTTCGTCGCCTCCTTCTCGACGCCCGGCACGCACACGATCGGCGTCGCGGACGCGGCGGATCCCGCGCTGGACGGCGGGAGCGCCGCGGTGCCGGTGCTCGTCGTGATCCCGGCCCCGGGCACGCCGGGCACGCCGGGCACGCCGGGCACGCCGGCACCAGGTGGCGCCACGACCCCGGCGGTGCCGGGCGCTCCCGCTCCGGCCCTGCCGGTCCCCGGCGCGCCGGTGCCCGTGGCCGTGCCCGGCGGCACGCTGCCGGCCACCGGTGCCGACGTCCGCGACCTGCTCGCGCTCGCCGTCGCGGCGGCGCTCGCGGGGCTCGCGCTGGCGCTCGCGGTGCGTCGGCGCCGGGCCGCCTGACCCGTCGCCGGAGGCGCGAGGCGCGAGGCGCGAGGCGGCGGACGGACCCCCCGGCCCCGGGGGCGCCGTCCGCCGTTCACGCGCCGTGCACGCCGGCGACACGCGCCGGAAACACTCGATTGACATCTTCCTGCGCCGACGGCCGACGAAGGGAGCAGGGATGGACAGCGGTGGACTCGCGTGGGTGTTGACGTCGGCGGCGCTCGTCTTGTTCATGACGCCGGGCCTGGCGCTCTTCTACGGCGGGATGGACCGCAGCCGGAACGTCCTCAACATGCTCATGATGAACTTCTGGTGCGTGCTGATCGTGCCCGTCGTGTGGGTGGTGGCCGGGTACTCGATCGCACAGGTGCCGTTCGAGAACGACGTCATCGGCGGCTTCGACGCCGTGCTCCTCGACGGCATCGGCATCGTCGACGACGGCGGCGCGGCGATGGCGACGATCGCGTTCCTCGGCATGTTCGCCTGCATCACCCCGGCGCTGATCTCGGGCGCCGTGGCCGGTCGGATGAAGTTCTCGGCGTGGGCGATCTTCGTCCCCGTGTGGCTGCTGCTGGTGTTCTGCCCGGTGTTCAAGTGGGTCTACGGCGGCTGGATCGGCCAGCGCGGCTCGCTCGACTTCGCCGGCGGCACGGCCATCCACGTCAACGCCGGCATCGCCGCCCTCGCCGCGGTGCTCGCGCTCGGCAAGCGGCGCGGCTGGCCGTCGGAGGGCCACCCTCCCCACTCGATGCCGCTCGTGATGATCGGCACGGGGATCCTGTGGTTCGGCTGGTTCGGCTTCAACGCCGGCTCGGCGCTCGGCGCCACGGGGCAGGCCGCGCAGGCGTTCATGAACACCTTCCTCGCCGCCGCGGCCGCCGGCCTCGCGTGGTGCCTCATCGAGCGGCTCCGCGACGGCCACGTCACCAACCTCGGCGCGGCCTCCGGCATCGTGGCCGGCCTCGTCGCGATCACCCCGGCGGCCGGCTACGTCTCGGGCGCGGCACCGCTCGTCATCGGCGCGGTCGCCGGTGCGATCTGCTGCTACGCGGTCAAGCTCAAGTTCCGGGCGGGCTTCGACGACGCGCTCGACGTCGTGGGGGTGCACTTCGTCGGAGGCCTCGTGGGCTCGCTGCTCATCGGGCTGTTCGCGAACCCCGACCACTTCGACGGCACGTTCGACGAGGGCCTGTTCCACGGGGGCGGCGTCGGGCTCCTCGGCGAGCAGGCCCTCGGCAACCTCGCCACGATCGTCTACTCCTTCGTGGTCACGTTCGCGATCATGAAGGTCCTGGCCGTCACCATCGGGATCCGCGTGAGCCGCGAGACCGAGACCGCCGGGCTGGACGCGATCGAGCACGGCGAGCGGGCGTACCACGGCGACCTGACGATGGAGCGCACCTGACCCGGCCGTGACCCGGGCCGGCGCCGCGTCCCGACGTGCGGGCGCGACGGGGACGGCCGTGCGGACGCGAGCGGCGTACGGTGCTGCTGTCCGCGCAGCCGCCGCCCGACGGGCGTCGGGTCAGGGGGGTCCACGTGCACGTCGACGAGGTCTGGCAGCACCCGGTGAAGTCGATGATCGGCGTCCGCGTCGACGCCGCCGACATCGGCCCCCGTGGCCTCGCGGGCGACCGCGCCTGGGCCGTGCGGGACGAGGTCCGTGGCGGGATCCGGGGCGCGAAGAAGATCGGGGGGCTCATGCGCCTCGGTGCGCGCTGGGCCGCCGACGGCTCCGGCCACGTGGTGATCAGCTGCCCCGACGGCTCGGAGGTCCGCAGCGACGCCGCCGACGTCGACGCGCGCCTGTCGGACGCGATCGGCCACCCGGTGTCGCTGTGCCCCCTCCGACCTCCCGAGGACCTCGGTCACTACCGCCGCGGTCGCGCCGACAGCCACGACATCGGCGAGGAGCTCCGCGCCATCTTCGGCCGCGAGCCGCACGAGCCGCTGCCGGACCTGAGCGTGTTCCCGCCCGAGATCATGGAGTACGAGTCGCCGCCCGGCACGTACGTCGACGCGTTCCCGTTGCTCGTGATGTCGACGTCGGCCCTGCGCGCGCTCGCCGAGGCGCTGCCCGACAGCAGCGTCGACGTCCGGCGGTTCCGGCCGAACCTCGTGATCGACACCGGCGACGAGCCGGGCCACCCGGAGCTCGGGTGGGTGGGTCGACGGCTGCGCGCCGGCGATGTCGAGCTCGACCTCGTCGCCGCGTGCCCCCGCTGCGTGATGGTGACCCGCGAGGTCGCGCCCGGCGTGCCGGAGGATCGACGCGTCCTGCGCCACGTGGTCCGCGACCTCGACCAGCTCGTCGGCGCGTACGCGACGGTCGCCGGCGCGGGCACGGTCCGCGTCGGCGACCCGGTCACGCTGGTCTGAGCTCGCCGCGCGTGCACACCGCGGGGCGGCCGGGCGACGGCCACGGCGGCTCGTACGCTGCGGCGGTGCCGCCATCACCAGAGGTCGCCTGGTTCGCGCCCTCGTGCGTCGGCGACACCGCCCGGCTCGGCGTCGACGATCCCCACCGGCGGGCGACGTTCGCCTACAACCGCCACGTCGTCGACGTCGCGGAGCGCTGCGGGTTCGACAACGTCCTCATCCCGAGCTCGTTCGTGCCGGGGATGGACCCGTGGACGCTGGCCTGCGCGCTCGCACCGACGACCTCGACGATCCGGCTGCTCCCGGCGGTGCGGGTCGGCGAGTTCGATCCGCCGATGTTCGCGAGGGCCGCCAGGAACCTCCAGCAGCTCCTGGACGGGCGGCTGACGGTGAACGTGATCTCGAGCGAGCTGGCCGGCGAGTCGCTCGGGCCGCTGGAGCGCTACCGGCGCACGGCGGAGGCGATGTCGCTGCTCCGGTCGTTCTGGACCGACACGAGCGTCACGCACCACGGGGAACGGTGGCGCTACGAGGGCCTGTCGACGGCACCGACGCGGACGCGCACGCCCCCGCCGCTGTACTTCGGCGGGGCCTCCGAGCCGGCGCGCGAGGTCGCGGCCGCGCACGCCGACTGCTACCTGATGTGGATCGAGGGCGTGGAGGCCGTCGCGGCGCTCGTCGCGGAGATGCGCGAGCGCGCCGCGGCTCACGGGCGCACGCTGCGCTTCGGGCTGCGCAGCCACGTCATCGCCCGCGACACCGAGGTGGAGGCGCGCGACGCCGCCGCGGCCCTCGTGGCCGAGGTCGACCCGGCGGTGGGTCGCCGCCTCCGCGAGGCGTCGCACGACCACCGCTCCGAGGGCGTGCGACGCCAGGACGCGCTGCGTGACGCCGCGGGTGCCGACGGCTTCGTGGAGGAGGCGCTCTGGACCGGGATCGGCGTCGCCCGCAGCGGGGTCGGAGCCGCCGTCACCGGCAGCACCGAGCAGGTCGTGGAGAAGCTGGAGCGGTACGCGGCGCTCGGCGTCGACACGTTCATCCTCTCCGGCTACCCGCTGGACGACGAGGCCGAGCGCGTCGGCCGCACCGTGCTGCCGGCGCTGCGCGCCCGGGCCGACGAGCGCGCCTCGTGAGCCCCGGACCGAGCGCGAGCGACCGACTGGACGCGTTCCAGCAGCGCCACCCGTGGGCCGGCTTCCCCATCGGCGTCGTGTACAAGTTCGCCGACGACCAGGGCGTCTACCTCGCCGCGCTCGTGACGTACTACGGCTTCCTGTCGCTGTTCCCGCTCCTGCTCCTGCTCGCGTCGATCCTCGGCTTCGTGCTGCAGGACGACGCCGAGCTCCGCGCGAGGATCCTCGACTCGACCCTGAGCCAGTTCCCGGTGATCGGCGACCAGCTCGGCGACCCGCAGAGCCTGCGCGGCAGCGTCGGGGCGCTCGTCGCCGGCGGGGTCGTCGCCGTCTACGGCGCGCTGGGCGTCGCGCAGGCCGTGCAGCACGGCATGAACGTGGTCTGGTCGGTGCCGCGCAACCGGCGGCCCAACCCGCTCAAGGCGCGTGCCCGCAGCCTGCTCCTCGTCGCCATCGGCGGCGCGGCCATCCTGCTGACGACCGTCCTCTCGGCGCTCGGTTCGAGCGCGGGCGCGTTCGGCGCGGACGTCGGCCGGCTCGGCACGATCGCCGCCATCGTCGGGTCCGTCCTGCTCAACGTCGCGGTGTTCATCCTCGTGTTCCGCGTGTCCACCTCCGGACCCGCCCGCGCGCACGAGCTCGTCCTCGGCGCGGTGACGGCGGCGGTGGTCTGGCAGCTGCTCCAGCTGTTCGGCACCGCGTACGTGGGGCGCGTGGTCAAGGGCGCCGGCCAGACGTACGGCGTGTTCGCGCTCGTGCTCGGGTTGATGGCGTGGATCTACCTCGCCGCCGTGGCCCTCGTCCTCAGCGCGGAGATCAACGTGGTGCGCGCGAAGCGGCTCTACCCGCGGGCGCTGCTGACGCCGTTCACCGACGACGTCGACCTCACGGCCGCGGACGAGCGCACGTACACCGCCGCTGCGCAGGCGCAGCGCTTCAAGGAGTTCCAGTCCGTGTCGGTCACCTACGACGAGGAGGGCCGTCCCCCGCCACGCCGGCGTCGGGGTCGTCGGCCGCGGGCGGACCGGCCACCCGACGAGCGCTGACGGGGATCGTCGTCACGGTGGTGGTGGGGCGCCCTCGGAGGGACGCGCGGCGCTCGCAGCCCGGGCGGCCCGTGCGTTCAGCGCCGCGTCGCGACCAGCACCGGGATGCGCCGCTCGGTCGCCCGCTGGTAGTCGGCGTAGTTCGGGAACACGGCCACGGACCGCTCCCACCACCGCTCGCGCTCGTCACCGTCCACCTCGCGCACCGTCACCGCGAACGGTTCGGGACCGTCCTGGACGGTCACCTCGTCGGGGTGCGCGACGAGGTTGTGGTACCACTGCGGGTGCGTCGGCGCGCCGCCGCGTGACGCGACCAGCGCGTACTCCCCCTCGTGCTCCACGCGCATCAGCGCGATCTTGCGCACGGCCCCGCTGCGCTGGCCGCGCATCGTGACCACGATGATCGGGATGCCGGTGTCGCGCAGCGTGTTCGCCTCGCGCCCGCCGCTGCGCTCGTAGGCCTCCACCTGCTCGCGCACCCAGTCCGAGGGGCTCGGGATGTACTCGCCGTCGATCGTCATGCGCGGAGGGTACCCGCCACGCCCGAGCGCGTGAGTTGACCGTCTCGCCGGGCGCCCGGTTGAATGGCGCGCACGCACCAGGCGGGCGCGCGGCGGGGATCCCGCGGCCGCCGTCGATCGACAGGGGGAACCGTGGCAGCGCTCACCGAGGTCACCAGCGGGCTCAGGTTCCCGGAGGGGCCGATCGCGATGCCGGACGGCACGGTGGTCCTGGTCGAGATGTTCGGGCCGCGCCTCACGCGTGTCCACCCCGACGGCCGCACGGAGTCGATCGCCGAGGTCCCCGGAGGGCCCAACGGCGCCGCGGTCGGACCCGGCGGGACGATCTTCGTGTGCAACAACGGCGCCCGCTTCACCGCGGTCGACCTGGGCGGGCTCACCATGCCCGGGCCGACGACGCCGGGGGCGTACCTCGGCGGCAGCATCCAGACCGTCGACCCGGCGACGGGCGAGGTCGCCGACCTCTACACCGAGTGCGACGGGAACCGGCTGGTCGCGCCGAACGACCTCGTGTTCGACGCGCACGGCGGCTTCTACTTCACCGATCACGGCCGCAGCGAGGGCCGGATCGCCCACCTGACGGGCATCTTCTACGCCAGGGCCGACGGCAGCGAGATCCGCGAGATCGTCTTCCCGGCGCACGAGCCGAACGGCATCGGGCTGTCGCCCGACGGCACGGTGCTCTACTGGGCCGAGACGTGGACGGGCCGCATCATGCGCCGCCGGATCGTCGGGCCCGGCGAGATCGAGGAGCCCGGGTTGGGCGACACCTGGCAGTGCCTGTACGGCCTGCCCGGGTTCCAGCTGCTCGACTCGCTCGCAGTCGACGGCGACGGCAACGTCTGCGTCGCCACGCTCGTCAACGGCGGCATCACGGTCGTCTCGCCCGAGGGCGAGCTGGTCGAGTTCGTGCCGGTCGACGACATGCTGACGACGAACATCTGCTTCGGCGGTCCAGACCTGCGGACCGCCTGGATCACCGCGTCGACGACCGGCCGGCTGCTGACGATGGAGTGGCCGCGCCCCGGTGCCCCGCTGCACCACCTGCACCGCTGACGGAGCACCGCAGCGCGGTCAGAGCGAGCCCACGAGGCGCCCGGGCAGGTGCCGCGACGAGCAGCCCGACGACGTCACGGAGCAGCACGAGGACCCTCGTCCGCGCGCTGCGCCATGATCGTGCCGTCGAGGTAGTAGCGCCGGGCCCAGATGCCGGTCGGGTCCTCCCCCAGGACCGGCATCCGCCACGTGAGGACACGGCTCGTCGTCGCCGTGAGCGATACACCGAGCAGCGCCCGCGGCTGGTCGATCGTGCCCTGGACGTACGCCTCCGCGGCCTCCGCCGGCACGTACCGCCCGGCGATCCCGCGGTAGAGGTCCCGCCACTCGTCGTCGCGACCCGGCGCGTAGAGGAGCTCCGCCAGGCCCTGCACGGTCACCTTGCGGTACGGCAGCACGTCCTCGTCGACCACGAGCCCGACCCGGGGATCGCGCAGCAGGTTCGCGAGGAACACCGAGTGCACCCGGGGCGTGAAGACGATCCGACCGTCGTGCACGACGTACCAGATCGGCACGTTGCGCGGCATCCCGTCGTCGTCCACCGTCGCCACCCGCAGCAGGTGACCGGGCTCGGCGAGGAACGCCGCGGCCTCGTCGTCGTCGAGCTTCGGCATCGGCGGCATCCTGCCACGCCCCGACGAGCGCCCCGACGCCGGCCGGGACTCACCCGCGACCGTCCTGGACCTGGTCGAGGAAGCGCAGCGCCGCCGTCGACACCTCCCGCCGCCAGCGCACGACGACATCGCGCGGCTCCGCCGCGAGCTGCGTCTCGATCGCGGCGGCGAGCTGCTCGATCACCGCTCGCTGCCGGGCGAGCATCGACCCCACGGCGACGCCGCACGCCTCGGCGAGCACGAGCTTGAGCAGCAGCTCGCTGCGGAGGTCGCGCAGGTGGACGACCGGTGTCGCGAGCCACGCGAGGAGCTGCTCGCGCCCGGCCTCGGTCGCGCCGAGGATCGTGCGCGTGCCGCCGGCCGTCCCGGGCTCCTCCCCGACGACCTCGACGAATCCACGCGCCACCAGCTGGTCGAGCGACCGGTACGTGAGCGCGCGCGACATGGACCACACGCGCCCGACGTCACCTTCGGGCTTCAGGCGCGCCGCGACCGCGAAGCCGTGCGCCGGCGCCGTGACCAGGATCCCGAGGCACGCCCACTCGCCGAGCAGGAGCTGGTCCTGGCTGGCGCGGCCCACGGCTCCATGGTGGCAGCCGCCGGTGGACGGCGGCTGCTCAGCCCGCGTACACGTCGATGTCGGTCGCCTTGATCGCCGCGTGGACCGCATCCCCCGGCCGCAGCGCGAGCGAGTCGAGCGCCGCCACCGTGATCTCGGCTGTCACCGGGACCGGTCCGTCGATGCGGACGCGCGCCCGGTCGCCGAGGCGGTCGACGTCGACGATGGTCCCGGGGAGCACGTTGCGGGCGCTCGAGCCGATCGGCGCCTCGCGCGTCAGCGCGATCGAGTGCGGCTTGATCACCGCGAACGACTCGCCGGGCGCCGCGTCCGCGACCACGACGACCGCTCCGGACGCCGTGCGGAGCTCGCCGTGGCTCACGATCCCGGCGACGAGGTTCACCCCGACGAGGTCGGCGACGTACCGCGACCGTGGCCTCGCCGCGACGTCGGCGAGCGTGCCCGACTGCACCACCCGGCCCTGCTCGACCACCGCCACGCGTTCGGCGAGGGCGTAGGCGTCGACCGGGTCGTGGGTGACGAGCACGCGCATCCCCGCGAACGAGGCGAGGTGGCCTCGCAGGTCGCGGCGCACCGAGGCGCGCGTCGCGGCGTCGAGCGCGGCCAGCGGCTCGTCGAGGAGGAGCAGCCGCGGGTCCGGTGCGAGGGCCCGGGCGAGCGCGACGCGCTGGGCCTGCCCTCCCGACAGCGCCGCCGGGCGCTCGGCCGCGTAGGCACCGAGCCCGACACGGTCCAACCACCCTGCGGCCACCCGTCGTGCCTCCACCCGCGGCACGCGCCGCGAGCGCAGCCCGAACGCCACGTTCTCGAGGACGGACATGTGCTCGAACAGCAGGTAGTCCTGGAACACGACCCCGACCGGCCGGCGCTCCGGCGGCACGAAGCACCCGGCGGACGGGTCGTCGACCGGCTCGCCGTCGATCCGGATGCTCCCGGCCCGCAGCGGCAGCAACCCGGCGAGGCAGCGCAGCAGCGTGCTCTTGCCCGCGCCGTTGGGGCCGAGCACCGCCAGCACCTCGCCCTCCGCGACCTCGAGCGCGACGTCGAGCGCCAGCGTCCCGACGCCGACCACGACGGCGGCCTCCAGGCTCATCCGGGCGCCGCCCGCCGCGCCGCCGGCGCACCGAACCACCGGTCGCGCAGCGCGACGAGCACCCCGAAGGAGATCGCGATGAGCAGCAGCGCGAGCACGATCGCCTCCTCCGGGTTGGTCTCGAGCGAGAGGTACACCGCGAGCGGCACCGTCTGCGTCGTGCCCGGGAAGTTCCCGGCGAACGTGATCGTCGCGCCGAACTCGCCCAGCGCGCGCGCCCACGCCAGCACCGCCCCGGCGACGAGGGCCGGGCGGATCGACGGCAGCGTCACCCGCCGGAACGTGGTCCAGCGCCGTGCGCCGAGCGTGCGGGCGGCCTCCTCGTAGCGCTCGTCCAGCTGCCGGAGGGCCGCCTCGACGGTGATGACCAGGAACGGCATCGCCACGAACGTCTGGGCCACGACGACGCCGGCGGTCGTGAACGGGAGGCGCAGCCCGAAGAGGTCGGCGAGGTGCTGGCCGACCAGGCCGCGGCGGCCGAGGGCGAAGAACAGCGCCACGCCGCCCACGACCGGCGGCAGCACCATCGACAGGGTGCACAGCGCCCGCACGAGCCCCCGGCCCGGGAACGCGACGCGGGCGAGCACCCACGCCAGCGGGACGCCGAACAGCACCGACAGCGCCGTCGCCCAGAGGGAGCACACGAGCGACAGCCGCAGCGCGGTGAGCGCGGCGTCCCCCGTCAGGTAGCGCCAGGCGCTCGACCACGGCGCGCGCCAGAGCAGCCCGACGAGCGGCAGCGCGAAGAACGCGACGGCGACCGCTGCCAGCCCCAGCACCGGCGCCGGCGGCAGCGCGCTCAGGCCGTGGCGCCCTTGGCGCCTCACGGTCCGAGGAACCCGTACGTCGCGAGGACGTCCTGCCCGGCGTCCGACAGCACGACGTCGACGAACGCTCGCGCCGCGGCCGCGTTCGGTGCGTCCGCGATGACGGCGATCGGATACTCGGCGACCACGTTCTCGCCCTCCGGGATGGCGACGCCCGCGGCGTCGGCGCCCGCGGCGAGCACGTCGGTGCGGTACACGATCCCGGCGTCGGCCTCGCCCAGCACCACCTTGGTGAGGACCGCCTTGACGTGCTGCTCCAGCGACTTCGGCGTCACCTGCACGCCGGCGTTCGTGAAGGCCTGCTCCGCGTAGCGACCGCAGGGGACCTCGGGCGCGCACGTGACCACGACGAGATCCTCGTCGACCAGGTCCGCGAGGCCGGCGATGCCCCTCCGGTTGCCGGGAGCGACGACGATCTCGAGCAGGTTCGTCGCGAACACGACCGGGTCAGAGGCGGCCCCTCCCGCCTGCGCCAGCTTCGCCATGTTCGCCTGGTCCGCGGACGCGAAGACGTCCGCGGGGGCGCCATCGGCGATCTGCGTCACCAGTTCGGACGACGCGGCGAAGTTGAAGGTCAGGTCGACCCCGGGATGCGCGGCCTCGACGACCTCGCCCAGCTCCGTGAACGCGGCGGTCAGCGACGCGGCAGCGAAGACGGTGAGGGCGCCCTGGAGGCCGCCCGCCGCGGGAGGGCGCGCACCCTCGTCGTCGGCGCAGGCGGCAGCGGCGAGCACGCAGGCGGCGGCCGCGAGCGCCCCGAGGCGACGCCGGCACGCGAGGGCGCGGCGGGCGGGCATGCCGCCACCATAGTCACCGGGTGACTATCGGTGAACGGGCGCGCGGCCGCGCCCCGCGCGCCGCGCGAACCTCGGGCGATGACGCCGACGCCGTCCAGCCCCGCGATCCAGCTCGCCGACGAGTTCGTCCGCCACCGCCGGGCCACCGACCACCTGTGGGCGTTGTGGACGGGCGACGTCGAGGCGCTCGGCGGGTGGGACGACCTCACGCCGGAGGGGCGCGAGCGCCTGCTCGCCGAGCTCGCCGAGTTCGAGGCCCGGGCGTCGACGACGGAGCCGCTCGACGAGTCGGACCGGGTGCTGCTGGACACCGTCGGGTACACCGCGACCGCCTGGGCGGCGCAGCTCGAGTGGCGGGAGGAGCTCGGGTGGGTGAACCACGCCACCGGCGTCCTGCCGAGCATCTTCACGTTCCTCCCGCGCCTCCCGCTCGTGACGGCGGAGCACGGCGCACGCCACCTGCGCACCGTCGAGGAGCTGGTGCCCTTCCTCGAGGGGTGGAGCGACCGGCTCGCCGTCGCCGCGGCGCAGCGACGGGCGCCGATCCGCCACCTCGTCGAGTCGACGATCGCGATGCTCGACCGGCACCTCGCCCGCCCGCTCTCCGAGGGACCGCTCGGCGCGCAGGCGCCGCCCCTCGACCTCGACGCGCCGGCCGCCGCCGCGTGGCGGGTCCGGCTGCACGCCACGCTCGACGGCAGCGTCACCGGCGCGCTCGCCCGCCTCCGGTCGGTGCTGTCGACCGACGTGCTGGGCGCGGCCCGTCCCGACGACCGCCCGGGCCTCGTGCACCTCCCGGGCGGCGCCGACGTCTACGAGCGGCTCGTCCGCGCGCACACGACGCTCGATGTCTCCGCGTCCGACGTCCACGAGGTCGGCCTCCGGCAGGTGGAGCGGCTCGAGCGGGAGTACGTGGCCGTCGCCGGACCGGTGCTCGGCACCGACGACGTGGCCGAGATCTACCGCCGGCTGCGCGACGACCCGTCCCTGCGCTACACGGACGCGGCGTCGATCGTCGCCGATGCGACGACCGCGCTGGCCAAGGCCGGCGCCGCGGCGGACCAGTGGTTCGCCACGCTGCCGCAGGCGCCGTGCGTCGCGTCGTCGATCGAGCAGGGCGCGCTCGCCTTCTACTCCCCGCCCGCCCCGGACGGCTCCAAGCCCGGCACGTTCTTCTTCAACACCGCCGATCCGACGATGTGGGCGACGTTCCAGCTCGAGGCGGTGACGTACCACGAGTCCATCCCGGGGCACCACCTGCAGATGGCGATCGCGCAGGAGCTGGAGGGCCTCCACCCGCTCCTCGGCCGGTACCACGTGACGGCCTACGGCGAGGGCTGGGGCCTCTACTCGGAGCGCCTCGCGGACGAGATGGGGCTCTACACGGGGCCGATGGACCGCATCGGGATGCTCTCGGCCGACTCGATGCGGGCCTGCCGGCTCGTGGTCGACACCGGGATGCACGCGCTCGGGTGGAGCCGGGACGAGGCCATCGCGTACATGACCGCGCACTCACCGCTGTCCGCGGTCCAGGTCGCCGGCGAGATCGACCGCTACATCGGCGCCCCCGGCCAGGCGCTGAGCTACATGATCGGCCGGCTCGAGATCGACGGGCTCCGCAGTGATGCCGAAGCGCGCCTGGGTGAGCGGTTCGACGTCCGGGCGTTCCACGACGTGCTCCTCCGGTCGGGTTCCATCCCGCTCCCGTCGCTGCGGCGCCTCGTCGAGGCGTGGGAGCCGGGCGGCGCCGCGTCCTAGTTGACCTGCCGCTCCCGGCCCTCCCAGTACGGCGCCCGCAGGTCCTTCTTCAGGATCTTGCCGCTGGGGTTGCGTGGCAGGGCGTCGACCCACTCGACGCTGGTCGGGCACTTGAACCGCGCCAGGTGCTCGCGCGCGTAGTCGATCACGTCCTGCTCGGAGATCTCGACGCCCGGGGCGCGCACGACGATCGCCTTCGCCGTCTCGCCCCACCGCTCGTGCGGCACGCCGATCACGGCCACGTCGGCGATGCCCGGGTGCCCCATGAGGACGTTCTCGACCTCGGCGGGGTACACGTTCTCGCCGCCGCTGACGATCATGTCCTTGACCCGGTCGTGGATGTACAGGTACCCGTCGTCGTCGAGGAAGCCGGCGTCGCCGCTGCGGAACCACCCGTCGGGCGTGACGGCCTTCTCCGTCTCCTCGGGCATGTGCCAGTAGCCGAGCATCACCTGCGGGGACCGGATCCAGATCTCGCCGACCTCGCCGACCGGCGCCTCGGTGAGCGTGTCGGTGTCGACGATGCGGACCTCGGTGCCCGGTCCGGGCAGGCCGCACGAGCGCAGGCGGCGGCGGTTGGGGCCGTCGACGTCGTGGTCCTCGGGTGCGAGGTTGACCACGGCGCCCGTGGTCTCCGTCAACCCGTAGGCCTGCCAGAACCGGCAGCCGAAGACCTTCACGCTGCGCGCGAGCACCTCCTCGCTGATCGGTGACGCGCCGTACACGACGATGCGGAGGCTCTCGTAGTCCCCCTCGTCCACGCCGGGCACCATCAACATGAACTGCAGCACCGCGGGGACCAGGAACGCGTGCGTGATCCGCTCCTCCGGGATCAGCCGCAGCAGCGCCGCCGGATCCAGGTCGCGCACGATCACGCTGGTCGCGCCCTCGTACATCCCGGCCACGGCCCAGCCGCCGCCGCCGATGTGGAACAGCGGCATCGCGACCAGGTTCACCGAGTCGGCGCTCAGCTCCCACATGTCCTTCGCGACCGGCAGCAGGCCGAAGAAGTTGGCGTTGCTGAGCATCACGCCCTTCGGGCGTCCGGTGGTGCCGGACGAGTAGAGCTGGAACGCCACGTCGTCCGACGCGCTCGTGGCGCCGGGGTCCTCGGCGTCGAAGCGGGCCACCCACGACTCGTAGTCCTCGCGCCCCTCCGTCGCCGCCCCGCCCGCTCCGGCGATGACCACGATGGTGCTCACGGTCGTGAGGTCGGGGGCGATGGCGTCGAGCACCGGCAGGAACTCGTGCCCGACGACGAGCACCTTGGCCTCGGCGTCGTTCACGATGTACTCGACCTCCGGCGGCGCCAGCCGCCAGTTGACGTCGACGCACACGGCGTCGAGGAGCGCGGCGCCGAAGAAGACCTCGAAGTGCTCGATGCCGTTCTTGTCGAGGAAGGCGATGCGGTCCTGGTGGCCGACGCCGCTCGCGGCGAGCGCCTGGGCGACCCGGCACGAGCGCTCGTGCAGCTCACCCCAGGTGACCCGCCGGTCGCCCTGGACCAGCGCCGTCCGGTCCGCCCGCCCCCGGCCGTGCACGCGGATGATGTCCGACACCGTCTCGATCCCCATGGCTCGCGAACCGTAGCGCGCCCGGCACCGGCCGAGCAGGGGTGCCCACGACGTCAGCCCAGGTAGGTGGCGACGTCGCCGGTGGCGGGCAGGCTCCGGTCCGAGCCGCCCCCTACGCGCGCCCGCGGACGCCGAGGCGGAACGACCGCACGGCGCGGGCGAACACGTTCGGCTCGACGTCCGGCTCCGTGATCACGTGCAGGTCGGTGACCCGCTGCGAGAGCTGCCCGAGGACGGACGCGAGGGTGGCGCGCGCGACGTGCGTGCCGATGCACAGGTGGGTGCCGAACCCGAACGAGAGGTGCGGGTTCGGGTCGCGGCGGATGTCGAAGCGGGACGGTGCGTCGAACACCTCCTCGTCCCGGTTCGCCGAGGGGTACAGCAGCACGAGCCGGTCGCCACGGCGGATCCGGCGCCCGCGCAGCTCCGCGTCGGCACCGGCGCGGCGGAACATGTTGTTCAGCGGCGTCACCCACCGCAGCACCTCCTCGACCGCGCCGGGGACGAGCGACGGGTCGGCCGCCATCGCCTCCCACTGGTCCGGGTGGTCGACGAAGGCCCGGAGGCCGTGGCTGATCGCGGTGCGCGTCGTCTCGGCGCCGCCGCTGATGAACAGCCCGACCTCGTGGACGATCGCCGCGGGCGGGAGCGGCTCGCCGTCGATGCGGGCGTGCACCCAGTCGCTCACCAGGTCCTCGGCGGGGCGACCGACCCGCTCGCGAGCGAGCGGGGCGAGCGCCGTGGCGAACTCGGTGTTGCCGTCGACGAAGTCGCAGAACGTGGCACCGTCGCGCTCGCGCATGTCGATGCGCATCAGCCGCTCGCTCCAGCTCTTCACCTCCCGCCAGGACGACTCGGGGTAGCCGAGCAGGCGGCAGGTGAGCCGCGCCGGCAGCTGCCCGGCCAGCGCGTCGACCACCTCCACCTCGCCGGCGCCGCTCCCTCGCGCCAGGCCCGCCGCGTCCAGGAGCTGCGCCGTGAGCGCATCGATCTCGTCGCGCCTCGCGGCCACGGCCGCGCCGGTGAAGCGGTGCTGGACGAGCATCCGCTGCTGGCGGTGCCGCGGGTCGTCCTGCGCGATCATGTTGATCTCGTCCGGCGCCCAGATGGCCCGGTAGCCCTGCCCGGAGAGGAAGACGGAGCTGAGCCGCTCGACCTCCTTCACGTCGGCGTGCTTCGTGATCGCCCACAGCCCGTTGCGCTCGTCGCGGTGGACGGGATCCTCGGCGCGGAGCCGGGTCCAGACGTCGTGCGGGTCGCGCCGGTACAGCTCGGGGTCCAGCAGGTCGATCGCCGTCACGGCCGGAACCTAGCAACGCGTCCCGGCGGGAGCCGCCGCTGCGGTGTCGGTAGGGTCGCCGCCGTGCAGCTCGCCGACCTCCGCATCTTCACCGAGCCCCAGCAGGGCGCGACGTACGACACCTTGCTCGCCGTGGCGCGGCGCGCGGAGCTGCTCGGCTTCGGGGCGTTCTTCCGCAGCGACCACTACCTCGCGATGGGCGGCGCCGACGGGCTGCCCGGCCCCACCGACGCCTGGATCACCCTCGCCGGCATCGCCCGCGAGACGTCGACCATCCGCCTCGGCACCCTCGTGTCGCCCGTGACGTTCCGCAGCCCCGGCCTGCTGGCGATCAGCGTCGCCCAGGTCGACCAGATGAGCGGCGGCCGCGTCGAGCTCGGCATCGGCGCCGGCTGGTTCGAGGAGGAGCACCGTGCCTACGCGTTCGGGTTCCCGCCCACCGGCGAGCGCTTCGACAGCCTCGCGGACCAGCTCGCGATCATCGAGGGGTTGTGGTCCACGCCCGTCGGCGAGCGCTTCAGCTACGACGGCCCGGTGCACGCCGTGTCCGACTCGCCCGGCCTGCCGAAGCCGCTCCAGCGGCCGCTGCCGATCGTGATGGGCGGCGGAGGCCCGCGTCGGACGCCGGCGCTCGCGGCGCGCCACGCCGCCGAGTTCAACACGCCGTTCGTGCCGCTCGAGGTGTTCACGACCCAGCGCGACCGCGTCCGCGCCGCCTGCGACGCGATCGGGCGCACCCGTCCGATCACGTTCTCGGCCGCGCTGGTGCTGTGCGCGGGGCGGGACGACGCGGAGGTGGCGCGGCGGGCGGCGGCGATCGGCCGCGAGCCGGAGGAGCTGCGGGCGAACGGCGCCGCGGGCACCGTCGACGAGGTCGCGGCCACGATCCGCCGGTGGCACGACGCGGGCGCCGAGCGGGTGTACCTCCAGGTCCTCGACCTGGACGACGTCGAGCACCTCGACCTCGTGGCCCACGAGGTCGCGCCGCTGCTGCGCTGACGCCGCCGGCGCGCGGGTCAGCGCTGCGGCAGCACCTCCTGGAGCGCCTCGAGCGTCGGCACCACCGCGATGCCGCTGTCCGCGACGGCCTGCATGTCCATCCGCAGCGCCGCCGGCGTGATGCTGACGTCGTCGCGCGGAGCGCCCTCCTGCACGTCGTGGTAGACGAGCACCAGCCACGCGCCCTCCGCCTTGGTCCGCGCGAGCAGCTCGCGCACCTCGGCTCGGGTGGTGTCGGCGTCGACGATCACCGACTTGATGTTCCACGGGTCGACGCTCCCCTTGCGGTTGAGGTCGCGGTCGCAGTTGCGCATCGCCGTGTACCAGCGCCTCGCCTCCGCGATCACCTCCTGGTCCCACGAGCAGTAGGGGGTCGCCAGCAGGTCGACGGGTCGACCGAGGAGCGCCTGGAGCTCGAGGTCGCTGTCACGCAGCTGGCGCTCCAGCTCGGCGGGCTCCATGTCCGCGAGGAACCCCGTGTGGTCCACGGTGTGCGAGCCGACGTCGCCGTGACGGTCCCAGGCCCGGATCTCCTCGTCGTTCATGTAGTCGCCGTAGGGTGGAGCGTCCGTGATGATGTACTGCGTCGTGCGGAAGCCGAAGCTCTCCACGATCGGCAGGCCCAGCGTGTAGGCGCCCTTCCACCCGTCGTCGAAGTCGATCGACACGAGCGGTCGCGTGAAGCCGTTCGGGTTCGACGGGGTCGTGGTCGGCGGGGGCGGGGGCGGCGGCGGCGGGACGGGCGGGCCGCTCCCGACGGAGGTCGGTCCGTTGGGCGAGAGCCGGCTGTCCATCAGCCGAGCCGGCGTGAGCCCCACGAACGACCCGTCGGCGGCGAACCAGCCGAGCACGTCGACGACGACGTGCACCTGGCCCGCCAGGTTGTACAGCGAGATCCGCCCGCCGGTGCCGACCTTGAGGATCGCCATGTTCGGGACGGTCTGGCCCGCCACGAAGTTCAGGTTCGCCGCGGTCGGGCGTGGCGCGCCGGTCGGGAAGGCGGTCAGGAACGACGGCTGCGTCGGCTCGGTCACGGCGATGTTCACCGCCACCGCGGCCACGCCGCCGGCGGGGACGCCGGCGCGCCCGACGACGGGCAGCTCGAGCGTGCCGCCGGCTCGCAGCGAGCCGACGCCCGCCCAGGCGCCGTCGAGGGTGGCGTAGCCCGGGCGCGTGTCGAGGACGCGCCCCGGCGACACCCCCGTGAAGCCGCTGCCCTCGGGGAACCACCCGAGGACGTCGACGACGACGTCCGTCGCGCCGGCGTAGTTGGCGATCGAGACGCGCCCGCCGGCGCCGACCTTCGCGATCACGACGTTCGCGATCTCGCCGCCGGCGACGATGTTCAGGTTGGCGGCGTTCGGCCGCGGCGATCCCGCCGGCCACGCGACCAGGTACGAGTCGGCGGTCGCCCCCGTGGAGGTGACGTTGAGCGCGACGGCCCCGACGCCGGCGCCCGGCACGCCGCCGCGCCCCGTCACGGTCAGGTCGACGGGAGCGCCCGCGCGCAGCGGCCCGGCGCCGGCGGCCACGCCGTCGACGGTCGGCTGGCCCGGGCGCGTGTCCATCAACCGTGCCGGGGTGACGCCGCGGAAGGCCGCGCCGGAGGGGAACCAGCCGAGCACGTCGACGACGACGTCGGTGGTCCCCGCGAAGCCGAAGATCGAGATCTTCCCGTCCACGCCGACGTCGACGACGACCATGTTCGGAACGGTGGCACCGGGATCGAACACCAGGTTCGCGGCCAGCGGCCGCGGGCGGCCGGTGGGGAAGACGGTCAGGTACGAGCGGGCGGTGACGTTGGTGGCCGTGACGTTCAGGGCGACGGCGCCGACGCCGGTCGACGGGACGCCGCCCCGACCGGTGACGACGAGCTCGCGCACCTCACGCGGCTGGAGCGGGCCCGTCGACGAGTACCGCCCGTCGATGGTCGGGAAGTCCTCGGCGCCTGCGCCGGGGGTCATCGGGACGAACAGGGACAGGGTGGTCAGCAGCAGGAGCACCCGCCGCCGTGGGGTGCTGATCACGCACGCCACGTACCCCCCGAAGGGATGGGTGAACCCTCACCACCGGCGAGGGGCGAGGTCCGTGCAGGTCCGCCGGCACCCCGAGCTCCTGCAGGACCTCCACGCCGTGGATCCGCAGGACCGTGCTCACCACCCGTGCGAGCGCGCCACGCCGCCTCGTCCTGCTCCGCCCTCGGTGCACGGCATCGGCCGCCGGACGATCCCCCGGACGCGCCGTCGGGCTGTCGCTCCGCCCGACGTCCGCGCCGGTACTGTCGCGGGGCATGCCCGAGCCGCACCCGTCCAAGCGGCGCGCCCTCGTCGTCGTCGCCTGCGGCCTGGCGGTCCTCCTCGGCGTCATCGGCGTCGCGCTCGCGACGTCGTCGGGCGAACCGTGGCGCCGCACGGCTCCGCCGATCCGGATCTCGGGCTGGGCGCCGTACTGGCAGACCATCGAGGCCTACGACTCGCTCGACCGCAACGCCGACGTCTTCGGCGACGTCTCCCTCTTCGCGTACTCCGCCGTCGGACCCGACCGGATCGAGCCGAACCCCGGCCTCGCCGCGGACGCCATCCCGCGCTTCGCGGAACGGGCGCGCCAGGCGGGCGTGCCGTTCCTCGCGACCGTCGTGGACGACGGGGAGGCGGGCGTGATGGCCGCGACCCTGGCCGACCCGACCACGCGCGCGACCCACGTGCGCACCATCGTCGAGCTGATCACCACCGGCGGGTTCGACGGCGTCGACCTCGACTACGAGACGTTCGCGTTCGACGACCCGCGGGAGACCTGGGCGGGGACCCGGCCGAACTGGGTCCAGTTCCTTCGCGAGCTCGACGCGGCGCTCGGCGACCGGATGCTGGTGGTCAGCGTCCCCGCCGTCTACGACGGCGGCAGGACGGACGCCAGCGGCTACTGGGTGTACGACCACGCGGCGATCGGCACGATCGTCGACCGGATGAAGATCATGGCCTACGACTACTCGACGTCGACCCCCGGCCCCATCGCGCCGATCGACTGGGTGCGCGGCGTCGCCGGCTCGATCGCGGACCTGGTCCCGCCGGAGAAGGTCGACCTGGGGATCCCCGCCTACGGACGCGACTGGCCCAGCAGCGTCGCCGGCAGCTGCCCGGCCGACCAGGTCCCCGGCACGGAGTCCGTCACCGTCCTCACCGCCCCGGAGGTGGCGGCGGCGAACGGCGTGGAGCCCGAGTGGGACGAGGAGACCGCCGAGATGCACTTCGACTACACGGAGACCCTCACCGGACCGGGCACCGACGGGGTCGAGACGATGTGCACGGTCGTGCGCACCGTGCGGTACCTCGACCACCGGGCGCTGCAGGCCCGGGCCTGGGTGGCCCACCGCCACGACCTGCACGGCGTCGCCGTCTGGGCGCTGGGCAACGAGGATCCGGCCACGTGGAGGGCGCTGCGGTCGGCCCGAGCGGGCGTCGACGCCGCTGCGCCGGAGCCCGCCCGCGGCTCGGGCGGCGACGAGGGGGCGACGGGCTGAGCCGCTCGCCGCTCAGAGGCTGATCGCGTCGACGTCCTGGCCGAAGAACATGCGGCCCAGCGTCTCGTACATCCGCGGCGAGACCATGACGTGCTGCGTCGCCACGTGCGCGTCGCGCAGGCAGCGCTGCAGGGGGCTGCTGTCGTACACGGCCGTGCCGCCGCCGAGCGTGAAGGCCACGTCCGCCGCGTGCGCGGCCGCTGACGCCGCCTCGACGCACGCCAGCCGGATCCGACCACGAGCGGGCACGTCGACCCGCGCGCCGGCGAGCACCACCTGCCACGCGTCGGCGAGCTCCTGGTGGAGAAAGGCGCGGGCGGCGCGCAGGCGCGCCTCGGCTCGTGCCAGGTCGGCCTGGGCGGCGCCGGACTGGCTGATCGTGCGCGGGCTGAACACCGGGCGCTTGGCCTGGCCGAGGTCGGCGATCTCGTCCAGCGCGTGGCGACCGATGCCGAGCGCCACCGCGGCCACGCCGGACGCGAGGAGCGAGAAGTTCGGGAACGCCGCCAGCGGGGACTCGACGTGGCGGCGCCCGAGGAGCGGCTGGACGCTGCGACCCTCGGGGACGAACGCCGCCTCGACGCTGAAGTCGTTGGACCCCGTGCCACGCAAGCCGCTCGACCACCAGGTGTCGTGGATGGTGACGTCACCGGCGTCCAGGAACATCAGGTGGAAGCCGCCGTCGTCCGTGACCGATCCGCCCGTCAACCACGCGCAGTGCTGCGACCCGCTCCCCCACTGCCACCGGCCGGACACGCGCCACCCGCCGTCGACCCGGGTGGCCGTGCCGTTGGGCGCGTACGCGCCGCCGGTGATCACCTTCGGGTCGCCGTAGATCGCCCGCGCCGCGTCGGGCTCGAGGAACAGGCTCATCGACGATGTCGTCGACGCGATCATGGTGCACCACCCCGCGGCGCCGTCGGCGATGGCGACGGCCTCGAGCGCGCGGACCATCGTCACCGGGTCCGCCTCGGGCCCGCCGTACTCGGCGGGGACGCACATGCGCATCAGCTGCGCGTCGCGCAGCGCGTGCACCACGCGCTTCGGGAGCCGGCGGTTCTGCTCGGCCCGGTCGGCGTGCGCCTCGACGAGCTCGTGCAGCCCCTCCGCCGCCTCGACCAGCCCGGCGCTCACCGCCGGACGGAGCGACGTGGCGGGGCGTCGGTGGCAGGGCGCTGGAGGTGCATGCGCCGCAGCGTACGCGCCGGTACGGGAGCCCTCGTCCCGCCCTGCGTAGGCTCGCCGGACGTGACGGACGGTTGGAACCTCGCCGAGATCTGGGAGCGCGTGGCCGACCGCTTCCCCGACGCGATCGCGCAGGAGCAGGGGGATCGGAGCTGGACGTGGGCCGAGCTCGATCGGCGGGCCGACGGCATCGCCGCGACCCTCCTCGCCCGCGGCGCCCGGCACCAGGACAAGGTCGCCCACTACCTCTACAACTGCCCCGAGTACCTGGAGAGCATGTTCGGCCTGTTCAAGGCCGGCCTCGTGCCCGTCAACACGAACTACCGCTACACCGACGACGAGCTGACGTACCTCTGGGACAACGCGGACGCCGTCGCGGTGATCTTCCACGCCACGTTCACCGAGCGGTGCGAGGCGATGCGCGAGCGGGTCCCGGGCGTGCGGACGTGGATCTTCGTGGACGACGGCACCTCCCCCTGCCCCTCGTGGGCCGTCGACTACGAGCTCGCCGCGGCGTCGTCACCGGAGCGCGTGGTCGCGCCGTGGGGCCGCAGCCCCGACGACCTCTACATCCTCTACACCGGCGGCACCACGGGGATGCCGAAGGGCGTGATGTGGCGCCAGGACGACCTCGTCGGCAGCCTCGACGCGGCGTCCAAGCGACCGCTCCCGCCCGCGCCGGGATGGGACGAGTTCGACGAGCGGATCTCCAAGCCGGGCCCGCGGAACCTGCCGGCCGCGCCGTTGATGCACGGCACGGGCGCGTTCAACGCGATGTGGAACCTCGTGCTCGCCGGCTCGGTCGTCACCACGATCGGGCGCCGCTTCGACCCGGTCGAGCTGCTCGACACGATCGAGGCGCGGCGCGTGAACAGCATCTCGATCGTCGGTGACGCCTTCGCGAAGCCGCTGCTGCGCGCCCTCGACGCCGAACCCGACCGTTGGGACATCTCGTCGCTGCGGGTCGTCGTCTCGAGCGGCGTGATGTGGGCCGCCGAGACCAAGCAGGGCCTCCTGCGCCACAACCCGCGGCTGATCATGATCGACAGCCTCGGCAGCAGCGAGGCCATCGGCATGGCGTCGAGCACCACGACGGCCGACGGCGACGCCGGCTCCGGCGCCACCGCGACCTTTCGCCTCGGACCGAACACGAAGGTCCTCACCGACGACGGCCGCGAGGTGGAGCCGGGCAGCGGCGAGCGCGGACGCGTCGCCCTGCGCGGCCGCACGCCCGTCGGGTACTACAAGGACGACGCGAAGTCCGCCGCCACGTTCGTCACGGTCGACGGCGTGCGCTGGAGCATCCCCGGCGACTGGGCCGAGGTCGAGGCCGACGGGACGCTGCGGCTGTACGGCCGGGGCAGCCAGTGCATCAACACCGGCGGGGAGAAGGTGTACCCCGAGGAGGTCGAGGAGGCACTGAAGCTGCATCCGTCGGTCGCCGACGCGGCGGTCGTCGGCGTCCCCGACGAGCGCTTCGGCGAGGCGATCACCGCGCTCGTCGAGCCGCACCCGGGCGCCGTCGTCGACGAGGCGGAGCTGATCGCGCACGTGCGCACGACGCTCGCCGCCTACAAGTCGCCCAAGCGGGTGCTGACGGTGGAGACGATCGGGCGGGCGGCGAACGGCAAGCTCGACTACAAGCGGCTGAAGGCCGACGCGCTCCTGCGCGTCACGACCGGCTGATCGGCTCAGACGCCGTCGCAGAGGGGCCGGATCGCGCAGCCCTCGAGGTGGTCGTTGACCAGCCCCATCGCCTGCATGAACGCGTACACGGTCGTCGGTCCGACGAACGTCCAGCCGCGGCGCTTCAGGTCCTTCGAGAGGGCGACGGACGACGGACTGGTGGACGGGATCCCGGGCGGCACCTCCGTCCGGTGGGGCGACTCGGGGGTGAACCGCCGCACGTACGCGGCCAGGCTGCCGTGCTCGTCGATCACCTCGAGGCACCTCCCGGCGTTGCCGATCGCCGAGCGGATCTTCCCCGAGTGGCGCACGATCCCCGCGTCCGCGAGCAGGCGCTCGACGTCGGCCTCGCCGAACGCGGCCACGCGCTCGGGGTCGAACCCGGCGAACGCGGCCCGGAAGGCCTCCCGCTTGCGCAGGATCGTCAGCCACGACAGCCCCGACTGGAAGCCCTCGAGGCAGAGCTTCTCGAACAGGCGGTGGTCGTCCGTGACGGTGCGACCCCACTCGTCGTCGTGGTACCGGACGTAGAGCGGGTCGTCCCCGCACCACCAGCAGCGCGTGACCCCGTCCGACCCCGTCCGCAGGAACTCCCCTGGCCCGTCCGGCACGACGTCAGTCTCGCCGACGCGCACCGGGGTGGCGGCCACCCGCGGCCCCCGCGGGCAGGCCCGGACCCGCGCCTGCTGGACGGGTGATCTTGCCGCCGCACAGTCGTCGGCCACGGCCGGGTCGGCCGTCGAGCTCGGCGGGCACACGCCGGGCCCGGCGTCGCCCGGCCGGTGGTGGAGACGTGCTCGGCCTCGCCCGCCGAGCCACGATCGGTGGCTCCCGGCGCGGGCGGGCGTCGGGAGCCGCCGGCACCCGAACGGCGGAGGTCGCGGCGAGCCGCGCGCGTCGCCGGCGCGGGGGTCGGGCGGGCCTCACGGATCCGGGACGGGTCGCAGCGCGAGGGCCGGCACCTCGTAGCACCACGCCCGTCGCGTGAGCCCGATCGACGGATCACCGTCCCACGGGTACTTCGCCCCCATCAGGTCGCCGGCCTGCCGGCGCTCCTCCGGATCGGCGACGTCGCGCGCGATGGCCGCGAAGCGCTCGCCGGCGAGGTCGACCTCCACGCGCGGATCGGCGAGCGCGTTGCGGTACCAGTCGGCCGTCGGCCCGTTCCCGCTGATGAGGATCAGCTCGCCGCCGAGGACGCCGAACCAGATCTCGATCCGGTGCGCCCGACCGCTGCGCCGCCCGCGCGTGGTCACGTCGCAGCACTCGGTGTCGGCGTGCGCCGCGACGTGCGCGGCGAGGGCGTCGGGTGTCACCGGCCGGGCTGGTGGACGCCGAAGACGCCGCGGAGCGAGTCGCTCACCTCGCCGAGGGTCGCCCCGGCGCGGAGCGCCTCCTTCATCGGGTAGAGCACGTTCTGCGTCCCGCGAGCCGCGTCCGCCAGGTCACCCAGCCGCACGCGCACGAGCTCGTGGTCGCGATCGGCCTTGTACGCCGCGAGCCGCTCGCGCTGTCCACGCTCGAGCTCGGGGTCGACCGGGAAGACCTCCGGCTCGGGCTCCGAGTCGAGCGCGAACCGGTTCAGACCGACGATGACGCGCTCCCCGTCGTCGATCGACTTCGCGTACTCGTAGGCCGCCTGCTCGATCTCGTCCTGCTGGAACCCGGCTTCGATCGCCTCGACCGCGCCGCCCATCTCGTCGATGCGGGCGATGTAGTCCATGGCTCGCCGCTCGATCTCGTCGGTGAGCGACTCGACGAACCAGCTCCCGGCGAGCGGGTCCGGCGTGTCGACGATCCCGCTCTCGTAGCCGATGATCTGCTGCGTGCGCAGCGCGATCCGCGCCGCCCGCTCGGTCGGCAGGCTGAGGGCCTCGTCGTAGCCGTTGGTGTGCAGGCTCTGCGTCCCCCCCATCACGGCCGCCATCGACTGCACGGCGACCCGCACGATGTTGTTCTCGGGCTGCTGCGCGGTCAGCGTGGAGCCGCCGGTCTGGGTGTGGAACCGCAGCAGCTTGCTCGACTCCTTCTGCGCGCCGAACCGCTCGGTCATCAGGCGGTACCAGATCCGCCGCGAGGCGCGGAACTTCGCGACCTCCTCGAAGAAGTTGTTGTGGGCGTTCCAGAAGAAGCTCAGCCGCGGTGCGAACGCGTCGACGTCGAGGCCCGCCGCGAGCGCGGCCTCGACGTAGGCGATGCCGTTGGCGATCGTGAACGCGATCTCCTGCACGGCGGTGGAGCCGGCCTCCCGGATGTGGTAGCCGGAGATCGAGATCGTGTTCCACTTCGGCACGTGCTTCGAGCAGTACTCGAAGATGTCGGTGATCACCCGCATGCTCGGCTTCGGCGGGTACACGTACGTGCCGCGGGCGATGTACTCCTTCAAGAGGTCGTTCTGGATGGTGCCGCTGATCGCCGACGCCGGCACACCCTGCTCCTCGGCCACCAGCTCGTACATGAGCAGGAGGACCCCAGCGGTGGCGTTGATCGTCATGCTCGTCGTGACCTGGTCCAGCGGCAGGTCCGCGAGGAGGGTGCGCATGTCCGCGAGCGAGTCGATCGCGACCCCGACCTTGCCGACCTCGCCCTCGGCGCGCGGGTGGTCGCTGTCGTAGCCCATCTGCGTCGGCAGGTCGAACGCGCACGACAGGCCCGTCTGACCGGCGGCGAGCAGGAACTTGAACCGCTCGTTGGTCGACGCGGCCGAGCCGAAGCCGGCGTACTGCCGCATCGTCCAGAGCTTGCCGCGGTACATCGTCGGGTAGACGCCACGGGTGTACGGCGGGCGGCCCGGCGCGCCGAGCTGCGCCTCGGGATCCCACCCGGCGAGGTCGGACGCGTCGTAGAGCGCCTTGACCTCGATGCCGGAGTCCGTCGTGATCCGCCTGTCCTCGCTCATGGACGAAGCGTAGGGGGCCCCGTCACGGGACGAACAGCTCGCGGAGCTCCCGCTTCAGCATCTTGCCGCTCGCGTTGCGCGGCAGCGGCTCGGCGACGAGGGCGATGCGGCTCGGCACCTTGAACCCGGCGATCCGCTCGCGCAGGTGCGCGACGAGCTCCTCCCCGGTGAGCGACGAACCCGGTCGCGCCATCACGACCGCGGCCACCTCCTCGCCGAGGCGCTCGTGGGGGACGCCCAGCACGGCCGCCTCGTAGACGGCCGGGTGCTCGTAGATCGCCGCCTCGACCTCGGCGCAGTAGACGTTCTCGCCGGCGCGCAGGACCATGTCCTTCACCCGGTCCATCACGTAGACGAAGCCGTCCTCGTCGACGCGGCCGAGGTCGCCGGAGCGCAGCCAGCCGCCGACGATCGTCTCCGCCGTCGCCTCCGGCCGGTTCCAGTACCCGCGGATGAGGTGCGGGCCCTTGAACCAGATCTCACCGACCTCGCCCACCGGCAGCGGCCGGCCGTCCGGGTCACGCGTCTCGAGCTCGAGGATCGGCACCCACCGCCCGGTGCTCGTCGGGTGCGAGACGTAGTCGTCGCCGGTGTTGCCCGGCCCGTAGGCGTTCGTCTCGGTCATCCCGTAGCCGATGTTCGGCCGGCCGCGGAAGCTGCGCTCGACCCGCTTGACGAGCTCCGGCGGCGCCGGCGCGCCGCCACCGCCGATGCTGACGAGGCTCGACGTGTCGTAGCGCCCGAACTCGGGGCACTCGAGCAGGTCCCAGCTCTGCGTCGGGACGCCGACGAAGTTGGTGACCCGCTCGCGCTCGATCAGCTGCAGGGCGCGCAGCGGGTCCCACTTGTACATCACGACGAGCTTCAGCCCCCCGGCGAAGCAGCTGAGCATGACCGGCACGCAGCCGGTGACGTGGAAGAGCGGGACGATGAGGATGAACGCGGGCGGGTTCGGCGGCGGGCCCGGGGGCGGGTTGCGGACGGCCTCCACCGCGGACCGGCAGGCGAAGGCCATGAGCGACTGCACGACGGCGCGGTGGGTGCTGACGGCCCCCTTCGGGCGGCCGGTCGTGCCGCTGGTGTAGAGGATCGTGGCGTCGTCGTCGGGCTCCACCCGCACCTCGGGCATCGCCGCGCCGAGCGGCGGCGCCCAGGGGATCACGCCCTCGCCCGACGCCCCGCGCACCCCGATCGTCCGGATGCCGAGCCGCGCGCAGGTCGCGCGCGAGCGCTCGACGCGCTCGCGGTCGGCCACGAGGACCGTTGCGCCGCAGTCCTCGAGCGCGAAGTCGAGCTCGTCCTCCGTCCACCACGCGTTGAGCGACACCGAGACGGCGCCGACCGAGACGATCGCCGCGAACGACACGACCCACTCGGGGTAGTTGCGCATCCCGATCGCGACGCGGTCGCCCCGCGCGACGCCGAGGTCGTGGACGAGCTGGTGCGCGAGCGCGTCCACGTGGGCCGCGACCTCGCCGAACGTCCAGCGCCCGTCCTCGTAGACGAGGAAGACGTCGTCGGAGCCGGGCGCCGGCGCGCGGCGCGTCGACAGCAGCTCGCGCAGCGTCGGCGGCGCGTGCACGAACGCGTTGACCTCGACGCCGCGCACGGTGGTCCGCCCGATCTCGAGCGGCTGGCCCGGCGCGGTGACGAGCGCGACGGCCTCGGCGTAGTCCATGTCTCCCCCTCCGCCCGCCGTTCGCAGGCGCCGACGACCGTAGCCAGCGGCGCGCCGTCAGCGGGCGGCGACGACCGCGATCTCGACCAACCACTCCGGTCGGGCCAGCGCCGGGACGGGCAGGAGCGTGCTCGCGGCCCGGCGCCCTCCGAGCGCACGGTCGCGTGCGGCCATCACGTCCGCCGTCGGCTGGCCGAGGACCACGTACGTGGTCACCGAGACGACGTCCGGCGCGCCCATGCCGGCCTCACGGAGCATCGCGCCGATGTTCGACCAGACGACCGCCGCCTGCTCGGCGACGCCCGCCGGCACGGTCCCGTCCGGCGCGACCGGCACCACGCCGGCGGTGAACAGCCACCGCTGCGGCTGCTCGACGAGGACGGCGTGGGCGTAGTTCGCGGCCGGAGGCACGAGGTCGGGGGGCGAGATCTCGGTGTTCACCCGGCCAGTCTCCCCCAGCCGCCTGGCACGTGGCCGCCGGCAGCCACGTAGGGTGCGGGCGATGGGTGGGACCGACCTCGGCACGCTCGAGTCGATCCAGCGGCGCGTCCTCTGGCTGGCGGTCCGGATGGTCGACCACGCGAACCGGGAGCGCACGCCACCCGCGGCGCCCGCCGGCCGCGAGGCCGAGTTCGCCGTCAAGGTCGGTGGCCACATGGCCTCCTCCGCATCGATGGTGGGGATCATGACCTCGCTGTGGTTCGGGCACCTCAACCGCCACGACAAGGTGGCCGTCAAGCCGCACGCGTCCCCCGTGTTCCACTCGATCAAGTACCTGACCGGCGAGCTCGACCGGTCGTACCTGTTCCGCCTCCGCGAGCGCGGCGGGCTGCAGAGCTATCCCAGCCGCACGAAGGACCCGGACGTCTACGACTTCTCCACCGGCTCCGTCGGCCTCGGCGGCGTCGCCCCGCTCTTCGCGGCGATGGCCCGCCGCTACGTGGACGCACGCACGGCGCCCGCGCCGCCGGCGCGGTTCGTGGCGCTCGTGGGCGACGCCGAGCTGGACGAGGGCAACGTCTGGGAGGCGATCGCCGACGCCTCGCTGCAGGGCCTCGGGAACGTCATGTGGGTCGTCGACGCGAACCGCCAGAGCCTCGACCGGGTCATCCCGGGACAGAAGATCAAGAAGCTGATGGAGTTCTTCGAGGGCTCCGGGTGGCACGTCGTCGAGGCGAAGTGGGGCCGCCTGCTGCAGGAGGCCTTCGAGCGCCCCGGCGGCGACGCGCTGCGGCGCCACATCGACGCGATGTCGAACGAGCGCTACCAGTCGCTGTTCGCGCTCCGCGGCCCCGACCTGCGCCCCGCGTTCCTCGAGGGCGCCGCCGAGGACGTGCGCGGCTTCGTCGACGGGATCGGCGACGACGACCTGGGTCCGCTCGTGCGCAACCTGGGGGGCCACGACCTCGGCGTCCTGCTGGACGCGTACGCGGCGTGCGACGCCGTCACGGACCGGCCGAGCGTGGTCTTCGCCTACACGGTGAAGGGCTGGGGCCTGCCGATCGCGGGAGATCCGCTCAACCACGCCGCGCTCCTGTCCCCGGCGCAGATCGACGCCCTGCGCAGGGAGGTGGGCCTGGACGACGCGACCGAGTGGGACCGGTTCGCGGCCGACACACCCGAGGGTGCGCTGTGCGCGGCGGTCGGCGACGAGATCGGCAACGTGCCGGTGCCGCCGCGCCCCGACCTGCCGGTGCCGGCGCAGGTGGGCGGGGGCCTCGGCACGAAGCCCGTTAGCACGCAGGAGGTGTTCGGCCGCCTGCTGACGGGCCTCGGGGCGGTGGCGGGCGTCGGCGAGCGGATCGTGACGCTGTCGCCCGACGTGAGCGTCAGCACCAACCTCGGCGGCTGGATCAACCGCTACGGCGTGTTCCACCCGGAGGAGCAGCCCGACTACCTCGGCGAGGACCGCCTGCTGCGCTGGCGCCAGGGCCCGACCGGCCGCCACATCGAGCTGGGCATCAGCGAGATGAACCTGTTCCTCGCGCTGCACGCGCTCGGCCTCGGCCACGAGCTGCACGGCCACCACCTCGTCCCGATCGGGACGGTCTACGACCCCTTCGTGTGCCGCGGCCTCGACGCCCTCGTCTACGGCCTCTACAGCGGTGCCCGGTTCGTGGTCGTCGGGACGCCGGCGGGGGTCACGCTGGCGCCGGAGGGCGGTGCCCACCAGAGCGCGATCACGCCCTCGATCGGGCTCGAGCTCCCCGGGCTCACCTACGCCGAGCCGTGCTACGCGCTCGCGCTCGACTGGCTGCTCTGCGACGGCGTCCGACGGCTGGGCGCCCCCGACGGTGACAGCCTGTACCTGCGGCTCTCGACGCGTCCGATCGACCAGCGCCCGTTCGCCGCCCACGTCGAGCGGGCGGGGGCGGAGCGGGCGCGCGACGACGTGCTGGCCGGCGGCTACCGGCTCGTGGAGCCGTCGCCGGACGCGGGTGAGGGTGCCCCTCGTGTCGTGCTCGCGTCGTGCGGTGCGGTGCTCCCCGAGGCCGTGCACGCGGCGCGGCTGCTGGCCGACGAGGGCGTCGCCGCGACGGTGCTCGACCTGACCTCGCCCGACCGCCTCTACCGCGGGTGGCGCGACGAGCTGCGTGCCGCGGCTCGCGCCGCGCGACCCGCCGACCTGCGCGCCACGCAGCTGCACCGCTTGCTCCGCGACGACGAGCGCGCGGCGCCCATCGTCACCGTCCACGACGGCGCGAGCCACGCGCTCGCCTGGCTCGGCTCGGTCTTCGGGCAGCGGGTGGTGGCCGTGGGGGTCGACGAGTTCGGCCAGTCGGGTGCGGTGGTCGAGCTGTACGAGCTGTTCGACCTGCTGCCGGGCCAGATCGTCAACGCCGCGCTCACCGCTCTGGGGGGCTGAGCCGCAGCGGGGCCGGTCTACGCTGGCGCGATGACCATCACGGAGACCGGCACGCGGATGATCGACGGCGTCGAGCTGACGCCGAAGCAGGTCGGCCTCGACGGCCCGCCCACCTTCGCCTCGGTCGAGGAGGAGCGGCTGCACCGCAAGCAGAAGCTCGCCGGCGCGCTGCGGATCTTCGGGCGGGTCGGCTTCGGCGAGGGCGTGGCGGGGCACATCACCGTGCGCGACCCCGAGTTCACCGATCACTTCTGGGTGAACCCGTTCGGCATGAGCTTCCGCCACATCCGCACGAGCGACCTGATCCTCGTGAACCACGACGGTGACGTCGTCCACGGCGCGCACCCGGTGAACCGGGCGGCGTTCGTGATCCACGCGGCCATCCACGCCGCCCGCCCCGACGTCGTCGCCGCGGCGCACAGCCACAGCGTGCACGGCAAGGCGTTCAGCGCGCTCGGCATCCCGCTCGACCCGATCACCCAGGACGCCTGCATCTTCTACGGTGACCACCGGGTGATCTCGGCACAGGGCGGAGCCGTCGTCTTCGAGATCGAGGCGGGCCGGGAGCTCGCCGCGGCGTTCCCCGACGGCAAGGCAGCGATCCACCAGAACCACGGCCTGATCACGGTCGGCCGGTCCGTCGACGAGGCCGCCTTCTGGTTCCTGTCGATGGACCGGTCGTGCCAGGCGCAGCTCCTCGCGATGGCAGCCGGCACGCCGAAGCCGATCCCGCACGAGATGGCCGAGTACACCGCGCGCCAGACCGGGTTCCCGCTCGCCGGGTGGTTCAGCTTCCAGCCGCTGTGGCAGGAGATCTGCCGCACCGATCCCGACCTGTTCGAGTGACGCCGGGCGCGACCGGCGCGCCCACCTCCACGAGCGCCACCTCGTCGCTCGACCGATTCTCGCCCGAGGCGCTCTTCGTGGTCTCGGCCGTCGCGCAGTACGCGGGCGCGGTCGTCGCGGTCTCCATGTTCGACGACGTCGCGCCGGCCACCGTCGCCTGGCTGCGCGTCGTCGGCGCCGCCCTCGTGCTCCTGGCGGTCGCCCACCGCCACCTCGCCCCCGGGGCGCGGCGCTGGACCCGTGCCGATCTGGCCGCGGCGGCGGTGTTCGGCGTCGCCACCGCGCTCATGAACGTCTTCTTCTACCTCGCGATCGACCGCGTGGACCTGGGCAAGACCGTGGTGATCGAGTTCCTGGGGCCGATCGCGGTCGCCGCCGCCTTCACCCGCACCTCGCGCAACGCGGTGGCGCTCGGCCTGGCCGTCGCAGGCGTCGCCACGCTCTCGGGCGCCGAGCTCGACACCGAGCCGCTCGGCCTGCTGTTCATCTTCGCCGCCTCGACCATGTGGGCGCTCTACATCGTCGTGGGACGCCGGGTGGCGGCTGCCGACCGCGGGCTCGCCGGCCTCGGCGTCGGCCTCGCGATCGGGGCGGTGGCGGTGGCCCCGATCGGGCTGCCGCCGAGCGGCCCGGTGTGGTCGCACCCGACGTGGATCGCGATGGGGATGCTGGTGGGCGTGCTCTCGAACGCCCTCGGCTACGGGATCGACCAGCACGTCCTGCGCCGCATCCCGGTGCGGCGGTTCGCGCTGCTGCTGGCCCTGCTGCCCGTCACGGCGATGTTCGTCGGCGCGGTCGCGCTCGATCAGGTACCGGACGCGGTCGACCTCGCCGGCGCGGCGCTCGTCGTCGCCGCCGTCGTGATCCAGGAGCGCGACGAGATCCTGGCGGTCGAGGCGGGCACGGCGCAGTCGTGACGCATCAGCGTGACGAGCGGAGCAGGCCGACGCCGAGCGCGAGGAGGCCCGCCGCGAGCGAGACGGCCCCGGCGTAGGCCAGCCAGATCAGGCGGTTCGGCTCCGTGGCGTCACCGTCGAGGACCGAGAGGAACATCGCCGCCGGGAGCAGGATCGCGGCCAGCGGCACGCCGTGCCGGGCGACCTGCGACCAGCGCGACCCGAGCCGGGCGTCGTCGACCCACCGGAGCACGACGAGCGACAGCACCAGGAGGACACCGGCGTGGGCGTGCCCCGCTCGCCACAGATCGCGGCGCAGCTCGTTGTCGGCGTACCCGGGGTCGTCCACGAGCATCCGCAGGAGGCTCGTCCCGCCGAACACGACGGTGGGCATGACCACGAGCAGGAACCCGGCCAGCCGGCGAGTCGATGCCGGGGACGGTGGCGCCGCACGCTCGGCCGCCGTCGCCTGCGGATCGATCTGTGCGCGCATGCGGTCTCCTCCGACGTCGTCTGGTTCTACCGTTGGTAGAATGTCATCCGCCGGGCATCATGTCAATGGTCGAATGCCGCGCGGTAGCGTGCGGGTCGTGCCGCGAGCGCCACGTCCCGCCGTCGAACCGGCTCGGCCCTACCACCACGGCGACGCACGGCGGGCCGTGCTGGCCGCCGCGCTCGACGCGATCGGCGAGACCGGGCCGTCCGGGGCGGGGCTGCGCGAGATCGCGCGTCGCGCCGGCGTCTCGCACGCGACGGTGACGCACCACTTCGGCGACAAGGTGGGCGTGTTCACCGCCGTCGCCACGGACGGCTTCCGGCTCCTCGGCGACGAGCTCGGGGCAGCAGCTCCCGGAGGGTTCCTCGAGCTCGGGGTCGCGTACGTCCGCTTCGCCGTGGGCCATCGAGCTCACTTCGAGGTCATGTTCCGGCCGGACCTGCTCCGAGCCGACGATCCGGCCCTGCTCGAGGCGCGAGCACGCACGAGCCGCAGCCTGTACGGCGGCGCGAGCGAGATCGCGCCCGGCCGCCGCGCGGACGCGATGACGGTGGGCGTCGCCGGCTGGTCGCTCGTCCACGGCATCGCGCAGCTCTGGCTGAGCGGCAACCTCCCCGCCGAGCTCGGCGACGACGCCGAACAGATCGCGCGTCGGGTCGCCGTCCTCCTCGGGCCGGAGCGGGTCAGCCCCGCAGCGACGTCACGAGCTGCCGCAGCACGTCGCCGGCGCAGCGGGTGAACACCGACAGGTGACCCTGCGGGACGATCGTCAGCGTGCTGGCGTCGATCTCCCCGTGCAGGCGGCGTGCGACCGCCGGCGTCGCGCCGATCGTGTCGCGGTCGCCCTGCCAGATGTGGACGGGGACGCGCACGTCGCGCGGGTCGAAGGGCCAGGGCAGCATCGCCCGGGCCATGTCCTCCTGCGGTCCGCGGGCGCCCCGCTCGAACGCGGTCTCCAGACGGCGGATGAACCCGTCGGCCACCTGGTCCTGACCGAGGTCGTGGCGGTCCGTCGGCGGGAGCAGCGTCCGCCACCGCGCGCCCAGCCGTGTCTGCGAGCGCTTCCCCGGCACGGCCAGCACGGCCCGGAAGAGCGCGCGCGTGGCGTGCGGCGCCCGGACCGCCGCCCACTGCAGCGCACGGCTGCGGAGGTCGACGCCCCGGAGGAGCGACGGATCTCGGTGATCGACCGGCGCGACCAGGGCGACCGCCCCGACGAGGTCGGGTCGTGCGAGCGCCGCGGCGAGCGCCGACGCCGCGCCCCCGGAGTAGGCGAAGACGCCGACGCGGTCGAGTCCGAGGTGGGCTGCGAGCGCGCCGAGGTCGTCGGCCCAGTCCTCGACGCGCCGGGCCGGCACGGTGTCGGAGCGCCAGACCCCGGGCCGGGCCGGCGCGATCAACCGCACGCCGGCGCGCGCTGCCTCGTCGCTCCCGCCGAACATGTCGACGTCGAAGGGCGATCCGGGCGTGGTGTGCGCGTACACGACGGGCACCCCGTTCGGGTCGCCGAGGTCGAGGTACGCGATCCTCCGCCCCGCCAGTTCGACGATGCGTTCGCAGTCGTGGACGGTGATCAGCGCCGGACCTCCGTCGCGCCGGGACCGGGACGGCGAGGGTCCATGACCGCGCGTCCGAGGCAGGTGGGGTGGCACCTCACCCGTCGACCGTGCCCACGGGACCGCCGGACGAGTCGCAGAACCCCGGCGCGCTCCTGCTTGACTTCCTTCTACTCGTGACTATATTCAGTCACTGAACGAATGCAGCGGGGGTTGCGCCGGGACGGTCGAAGGGGGGCGCGTGCGCAACGGGGCGAGCGGTGCGGAGCTGAGAGACGTCAACCGGACCGCCGTGCTGCGGCTGATCGGTCGCCACGGCCCGATCTCGCGGGCGGACATCGCGCGCCGCCTCGGGGTCAGCCCGGCGACCGTCACCGTGCTGACGCGGAACCTCATCGAGTCGCGCATGATCCGGGTCCTCGAGCGTGGCGAACCCAGCGGGGGCCGCCCCGCCGAGCTGCTCGGTCTCGTGGGATCGTCCGCGGCTGCGATCGGCGTCAAGGTCGCGCACGACCACGTGGCGGTCGTCCGGGCGGACCTGGAGGGCGCGGTCGCGGCGAGTGAGACGGTCCCGTTCGACGCGATCGGAGGGAACCCCTTCGGCGCGCTCGCGGAGCTGCTCGAGCCGCACCTCACGGCTGCGCCGCACGAGCAGGTCCTGCTCGGGATCGGCCTCGGGGTCCCGGGCTTCGAGGACCCCTACGGCTCCGGCATCGTGCAGGCGCCGCTGCTGCGCTGGCGGCACCTCCCCCTCGGCGACCACCTCACGCGCGTGCTCGGCGTCCCGGTGCTCGTCGACAACGACGTCAACACGCTCGCCGTGGCGCAGAGCCTCTACGGCACCGGTCGCGGCATCGACGACTTCCTGACCGTCACGCTGGGTCGAGGCGTCGGCATGGGCATCGTCCTCGGGGGCGAGCTGTACCGCGGCGCGCGCGGCGCGGCCGGTGAGTTCGGCCACGTCGACGTCGGCTCCGACGTCGCCTGCTCGTGCGGCAAGCGAGGCTGCTTGGAGACCGTGGTCGCGGAACCCGCGCTGGTGGCGACGGCGCGGCGGCGGCGGATCATCCGCCGGGGTGCCACCGCTGCCGATCTCCTGGCGGCCGCCGTCGACGGGAGCCGCGGCGCACGGACCGTGTACGCCGATGCAGGAGCGGTCCTCGGCAGGGCGCTGGCCGCCGTGACCGTGGTGCTGAACCCCCAGGCCGTCCTCATCTCGGGCGAGGGCTCGGACGCGTGGCCGTTCATGGCGGCGACGTTCCACGACCGCTTCGCCGCGGGGGTCTTCCCGCCGGTGAGCGGATCCACCGCCGTGCACGTCGAGCCGTGGGACGACGCGACCTGGGCGCTCGGCGCTGCGGCGCTCGTGCTCCGCGCGCCCTTCGTCACCCCGCTGCACGAGCACCCGATCATCGCGCTGATCAGGAACCGCTTCGCCACCGGCGGCGGTTCCGCCGACCGCCCGAGGAGCGCGACGTGGTAGGGCCGCGGGGGTGGCGCAAGGCGCTCGTGGTGGCGGGGTTCCTGGGTCCGAGCTTCCTCGCCCTGCTCGCCTTCTCGCTCGGTCCGATGATCGGCACGGTCTGGGTGAGCGTCCAGGAGTGGAACCTGATCCGCCCGGCGCGCTTCGTCGGCCTGGACAACTACCGCGAGCTGATCGGCGACGAGGACTTCCGGCACGCCCTGCGCAACACCGTCTACTACCTCGTGGGCTACCTCCCGCTGGTGACGACCGGCGGGCTCGCGCTCGCGCTCCTCGTCAACACGCGCCTGAAGGGCATCGCCCTCTTCCGCGCGATCTACTTCCTGCCGGTCGTCACCAGCTGGGTCGTCGTGTCGCTGCTGTGGAAGTGGCTCCTGAACCCGCGCGACGGCGTCGTGAACTGGCTCCTCGGCACCGTCGGCATCGACGGGCCGGGGTGGTGGACCTCGCGCACGTGGGCGATGCCGTCGGTGATCCTGGCGTCGGCGTGGAAGGACCTCGGCTTCGTCATGATCATCCTGCTGGCGGGGCTCCAGGCGATCCCGGAGGACCTGTACGAGGCGGCGCGCATCGACGGCGCGAGCCGGTGGCGCCAGACGCGGTCGATCACGCTGCCGATGCTGACGCCGTCGCTGTTCTTCGTCACGATCATCAGCCTCATCAACGGGTTCCAGGTCTTCGACCAGGTGTGGGTGATGACCGAGGGCGGGCCGGTGGGGTCGTCGACGGTCGTGGTCGAGCAGATCGTGCGCAACACCTTCTCCTACGGCCGAGCCGGCTACGCCTCCGCGCAGAGCGTCGTGCTCTTCCTCGTGATCCTGCTCGTCACCGCGGTGCAGCTCCGCCTGCAGAAGCGGTGGGTGTTCTATGGCTGAGCGCACGAGCCCCGGGCTGTGGCGGCGCTGGCGCACCCCGCGCCGCTACGTGGTGCTCGTCCTGTGCGCCGCGCTGATGATCGGGCCGTTCCTCTGGATGGTCCTCGCGTCGCTCAAGACGGACGCCGACATCAGGTCGCTGCCGCCCACGCTCCTGCCGGACCCCGTCACGGGCGCGAACTACGAGCGGGTCCTCGACTCGTTCCCCTTCTGGCGCTTCACGCTGAACAGCATCGGGGTGTCGCTCGCCTCGACGCTCCTGCAGCTCGTGACGGCATCGACGGCGGCGTACGCGTTCGCGCGGATCGAGTTCCGGGGACGGACGTTCCTGTTCGGCCTGTACCTCGCGACCATGATGATCCCGCTCCAGGTCGTGATCGTCCCGCTCTTCATCGAGATGCGCAACCTGGGGCTCGTCGACAGCTACGCGAGCCTCCTGCTGCCGACCGTGGTGTCCAGCTTCGGCACGTTCCTCATGCGCCAGGCCTTCCTCGCGCTGCCGCGCGACCTCGACGAGGCGGCGTTCATGGACGGCGCCGGTCACGTCCGCGTGTTCGCGAAGATCCTCCTCCCGCTCACCGCGCCCGCGCTCGCCACGTTCGCGGTCTTCGCGTTCATGTCCACGTGGAACTCGTTCCTCTGGCCGCTCGTGATCACGCAGGCGTCGGACCGCCACGTCACGTTGCCGGTCGGGCTGTCCCGCCTCAACGGCCGCTACAGCACCGACTGGAACGTGGTCATGGCCGGCTCCGTGATGAGCATCGTGCCGATCGTCCTGTTCTACCTCGCCACGCAGCGCTGGGTGATCCGCAGCGTCGCGTTCACCGGCCTCAAGGGCTGACCGCAGGCCCGACGCCCACGATCGATCGCCCACCTCGACCACCACCACCACCACCACCACCACCACATCCAGAACCAGGGGGACACCATGATCACCACGCCCACCACGCCCACCCGGCGGCCACGGCGACTGCTCGCCGCGGCTGCCGTGGTCGCGCTCGTCGCCGGGGTCGCGTCCTGCGGCGACGACGACGACGAGACGGTCGCGACCTCGGCGGCCGACGCCGCTGCCACCACCGCTGCGACCGACGGGACCACCGCCACGACCGCGTCGGAGGCGCCGTCGAGCTCCGGCGAGCGCGTCACCATCGACTACTTCACGTTCTCGGCCGCGCCCGATCACCTCGAGGACCTCGACGCCATCGTCGCCGCGTTCGAAGCGGAGAACCCGGACGTGGACGTGGAGGTGCAGACGGCTGCCTACGACGACTACTTCACGAGCCTGCAGACGCAGGTCGCGGGCGGCAGCGCGCCGGACACGTTCGAGCTCAACTACGAGAACTTCGTCACGTACGCGCGCAGCGGCGCGCTCCTCGACCTGACCCCGTACCTGGGTGACGGCGGGATCGACCCGTCGCGCTACTACGAGCTCGCCCTGGAGGGCTTCACGGACGACGGGGTGCAGTACGGGCTGCCGGCGACGTTCTCGGACGTCGTGCTGATCTACAACAGGACGTTGTTCGACGCCGCCGGGATCGAGTACCCGACGGCCGAGTGGACGTGGGAGGACGAGCGCGAGGCCGCCGAGGCCCTCACCGATCCCGCCGCCGGCGTCTTCGGTGACTACCAGCCGGTCAGCTTCTTCGAGTTCTACAAGGCGCTGGCGCAGGCGGGTGGCACGTTCTTCGCCGAGGACGGATCGGCGGCGTTCAACAGCGCCGAGGGCGTCGCCGCGGCGGAGTGGCTGACGTCCAAGCCGGGCACCGTCATGCCGACGCTCGAGGACATCGGTGGGACCCCCGACTACGACACGTCGTTGTTCACCAGCGGCAAGCTCGCCATGTGGCACAACGGCATCTGGCAGTTCACCGGCCTCAACGAGTCGGGCGTGGACTACGACATCGTGGTCGAGCCCGGCATGGCCCAGAAGGCCAACGCCGTCTTCATGAACGGGGCGGTGGTGTCGGCGGAGACCGACCACCCGGACGCCGCAGCACGGTGGATCTCGTTCCTCACCGCCTCGCCCACCACGGTCGAGACGCGGCTCGCGTCGAGCTGGGAGCTGCCGGCCGTCTCCGACGAGTCCGCCTTCGCGGACTACCTCGCGATCACACCGCCGGAGAACCGGGAAGCGGTCTTCGAGGCGCTCGACCACATCGCCCTCCCGCCGGTGATCGAGCGCCAGCAGGAGATGCAGGACATCGTGGGGGAGGCGCTGGAGCGCATCGTCGTCGACGGGGCCGATCCCCAGGAGGCCCTCGACGACGCGGCCGCCGAGGTCGACGGCCTGACGGGCTGATCGTCCGTGCAGCTCGCGTCCCCCGAGGCGCTCCGCGCGCTCGCGCGCCGGAGCGTGGAGGTCATCGCGGGCCACCAGGACGTGGGCGGGGCGTACGTCGCCTCGCCCACGTTCCCGGTGTACCGCTACAGCTGGTTCCGCGACGGCGCCTTCATCGCCGACGCCATGAGCCGCGTCGGGGCGCGGTCGAGCGCCGACCGGTTCTTCCGGTGGTGCGCACGGGTGCTGGACGAGCGCCGTGACGTCGTCGCCGACCTCGTGCGGCGCGCTCGGGCGGGGGCGCCCGTGGCCCGCGCCGAGCACCTCCCCACGCGCTACACGCTCGACGGCCGTGCGACGGGCGAGCCGTGGTGGGACTTCCAGCTCGACGGCTACGGCTCGTGGATGTGGGCCCTCGTGGAGCACCTGCGTCGCGGGCGCAGCTGCGCGAGCGACCTGGCCCTGGTCGAGGCGACGCGGTCGGCGGTGGAGATCTGCAGCGACTACCTGTGCGCCTTCTGGTCGGAGCCGTGCTTCGACTGGTGGGAGGAGCACCCCGACCGTGTGCACACGTCGACCGTCGCGGCGATCGGCGCCGGCCTCCGCGCGGTCGAGGACGCCGGCCTCGTCGAGGGAGAACGGGCCGAGCGGTGCCGTGCGACCGTCAGCGTCATCGTCGACGCGATCGGACGCCGTGGCACCGCCTCGGGTCGACTGACGAAGTCGTTCGAGGTCGACGACCGGGTGGACGCCAGCCTGATCGCCTGCTGCACCCCGCTGCGCCTCGTCGACCCCGACGGGCCGGTGGCCGAGGCCACGTACGCCGCCGTGGCTCGCGACCTCGCGCCCGACGGCGTGCACCGCTACCTCGGCGACACGTACTTCGGCGGCGGCCGCTGGGTGGTGCTCGCCGGCTTCCTCGGCGCGCACGAGGCCGCCAGCGGGCGACCGGCCGAGGCCTGGCGTCGTCTGCGGTGGATGCACGACCAGGCGACCGCGGACGGGCTGCTGCCCGAGCAGTCGACGCGTGACGTGCTGTCGCGCGAGCACGTGAGCGTGTGGGAGGAGCGGTGGGGTCCGGTCGCGACGCCGCTGCTGTGGTCGCACGCGATGTACCTCACGCTCGCCGACGCACTGGGCGTGGCGCCGCGGGCGGAGCGTGCCGACGCAGCGGAGGCGCACCCGTGAGCGCGGCCTCGCTCAGCCACCGCCCCCACGGTTCCGGCCACCCCTACCGCTACGACCTTGATCAGCGGGTGCCGGTCACACCGGTGGCCGGTGAGCCCTTCGAGCTCCGGGTCCTGACGACGGCCGGCGTCGACCAGGTGCGGGTGGTGATCGAGACGGCCGACGGCCCGCTCCAGGTCCCCGCCCGACCGGTCGACCCCGAGGACCTCGTGGTCGACGTCGGGCCGTTCCCGGCGCGCGCGACCGAGGAGGGCCACCTCGCCGCCGCACCGCCGGTGGCCGGTGACGGCGTCCGCGCGTGGGTGGCGGCGACGGCGCTCGACGCGCCGGCGACCTACCGCATCGTCGCTCGACACGCGCACGACGGCAGCGAGAGCGTGGGTGAGGCGCACGAGGTCGACCCCGGCCGCTGGCAGCCCGACGGCGGCGCGCTCGTCGTCGTCGGCGCGGCGGCCCACCGCCTGGAACCCGGCTCCACCGAGTGGCTGGTGGGCCGCGCCGGCGCGACCCGCGTGCGGTTCCGGATCCGGCTCGATCCGGAGCAGAAGATCATCGGGCTCGGTGAGCGCTACGCCACCGTCGATCACCGCGGCGAGATCCTCGACAGCGTGGTGTTCGAGCAGTACAAGCACCAGGGCCGGCGCACCTACCTCCCCGTCCCCTTCGCCGTGGTGGTCGGTGGCGAGCACTGGGCCGTCCACGTCGCGACCACGCGCCGGTGCTGGTTCGATCTGGGTGCGTCCGATCCTGACGCGATCCTGGTCGAGGTCGACGTCGACGCCGCCGATCCCGTCGTGCACGTGCACCTCGACGCCGGCGCCCCGGAGGAGGTGGTCTCGGGCTTCCTGCGCCGCACCGGGCGGCCCCGGATGCCCCCGCAGTGGGTCTTCCGCCCGTGGATCAGCGCCAACGAGTGGAACACGCAGGCACGCGTGGAGGCCGAGGTGGCCCGCGGCGTCGCGGAGGACCTGGCCGTGGGCGTCGTCGTGATCGAGGCGTGGAGCGACGAGTCCACCTTCGTCGCGTTCCGCGACGCCCGGTACGAGGTGCACCCCGACGGCGCGCCCCACCGGCTCGAGGACTTCACGTTCCCGAGCGACGGGGCCTGGCCGGATCCGGCGGGCATGATCGAGCGGCTCCACGCCCGCGACATCAAGGTGGTGCTGTGGCAGATCCCGCTCGTCCCCGGCGACCGAGGCGACGAGGGGCAGGTGGCGGCGGACCTCCGCGCGCTGGACGAGCTCGGGCTCTGCGTGCGCGAGGCGGACGGGCGGCCGTACCGCAACCGCGGGTGGTGGTTCCCCGGCGCGCTGCTGCCCGACCTCACGAACCCCGCGGCACGCCGCTGGTGGCGCGACCGCCGGCGCTACCTGGTCGAGCAGCTCCACGTCGACGGGTTCAAGACCGACGGGGGCGAGCACCTGTGGGGGCACGACCTCGTGTTCTCGGACGGCACGCGCGGCGCGACCACCAACAACCGCTTCCCCGTCCTGTACGGGCAGACCTACCACGAGCTGTTCGACGAGCTCGGCGCGGAGGCGACCACCTTCAGCCGCGCCGGGTTCACCGGCAGCGCGACGGTGCCGTGCCACTGGACCGGTGACGACGACTCGACCTGGGCGGGCATCGCCGCGGCGCTGCGAGCCGGGCTGTCCGCCGGCGTGGCCGGCGTCTGGTTCTGGGGCTGGGACATCGCCGGGTTCTCCGGGCCGATCCCCGACGCGGAGCTGTTCCTGCGCGCGACCGCCGTCGCTACGTTCTGCCCGATCATGCAGTACCACGCCGAGTTCGACCACCACCGGGTCCCGAGCAACGACCGGACGCCGTGGAACATCGCCGACCGCACCGGCGACGCCCGGGTGCTCCCCGTCTGCCGGCGCTTCATGGCCCTGCGGGACCGCCTCGTGCCGTACCTCGTGGAGCAGTCCGAGCGGTCGATGGAGACGGGGCGGCCGCTCATGCGCCCGCTCTGCTTCGACCACCCGGACGACCCGGCGGTCTGGGACCGCCCGCTGCAGTTCCAGCTCGGCGACGACCTCCTCGTGGCGCCGGTCGTCGAGCCGGGCGTCACCTCGGTGGAGGTGTACCTCCCCGCCGGCGCCTGGCGCGACTGCTTCACCGACGAGCGGCTGCAGGGTCCCGTCGTGCTGCGCAGGGAGGTCCCGATCCACGAGATCGCCGTCTTCCGCCGCGATCCCTCGTCGAACGCGCTCGACGCCGTGTTCGATGCCCGCTCGCCGGGAGGGCCACCATCGACCAGGTGAGCTACCGGCGGTTCATCCACCACGTCGTCCGGTGGGCGAGCGCCCACCCTGACGTGGTGGGTCTCGTGGCGGTCGGGTCCACCGGCGGCGTGGCGCGGCTGCCGGACGCGCACTCGGACCACGACCTCCTCGTGGTCACCCACGACGGCCGGTCCGCAGCGCTGCGCCGCGATCTCACGTGGCTGCCCGACCACGATCGCATCGTCGCCGTCCACCCGAGCTCGGAGCACGGCCGGGGCGTGGTGTACGACGACGGCCACCTCCTCGAGATCGCCGTGCTCGACCAGGCGGACGTGGAGCGGGTGCCGATCGACGCGCACCGCGTACTCGTCGACGCGGGCGGGGTCGCGGCCCGGCTCGCGAGCATGGAGCGGGCGACCTCGAAGGCCCTCGCCGCTCGCGACCCCGACGGCCGCCTCCGCGTCGGCACCGCGGTGGAGGAGCTGATCGTCGGCCTCGGCCGCTCGGCGCGCGGCGAGTGGCTCTCGGCGCACGAGCGGATCGCCGGGCGCGCGCTCGGGGCCGTGCTCGGGCTGGTGGCCGACCTGGTGGAGCCCGAGCAGCCGTTCCCGACCCAGGACCACCTCGACCCGTTCCGGCGCGTCGAGGTGGGCTACCCGGAGCTCGCGGGCCGGCTGCGACGAGCGGAAGAGCACTCGCTCCACGAGCTCGCGTCGACGCTGCTCGGGATCCTCGCCTCCCCGCCCGGCGCGGCCTGGGCGGTCGAGCCGGGTGTGGTGCGTGCGGTGTCGTCGGTCCTCGACCGCACCCGCCCACCGAGCGCCGGGGGCTGACCCGCCGAGGGGCGCGTCACCGGCGGGAGCGGACCGGGCTCAGTGGTCGAGCCCGGGTGCGCAGAGCCCCTCGAGGTCGCGGATCTGGATCCGGTCGCGGTTGTCGTAGGTGACCGGGTTCGACGGGTCGCGCTGCAGCTTGAAGGTGCGGAACGTCATCTCGGTCGTGTCGACCGCGAGGATCCGCCCGATCAGCGGGTCGCCCAGGCCGAGGATCACCTTGATCGCCTCGAGCGCCTGGATGCTGCCGATGATGCCGGGCAGCACGCCGAGGACGCCGGCCTCGGCGCAGCTCGGGGCGAGCTCGGCGGGCGGCGGCTCCGGCACCATGTCGCGGTAGGTGGGGCCGAGGAGCGGGTGGAACACGCTCACCATCCCCTCGAAGCGGAAGATCGATCCGTGCACCACGGGGATGCCGAGCTTCACGCTCGCGTCGTTGAGGAGGTAGCGGCTGGGGAAGTTGTCGGCGCCGTCGACGATGACGTCGTAGCCGGCGATGATCTCCATGATGTTGCTCGCGTCGAGGCGCGTGTCGTACGTGACGACGTCGACGTCCGGGTTCAGCATGGACAGCGTCTTCTTCGCCGAGTCGACCTTGCGGTCGCCGATGCGGTCGAGGTTGTGGAGGATCTGGCGCTGCAGGTTCGACGCGTCCACCTCGTCCATGTCGACGATGCCGATCGTGCCGACACCCGCCGCGGCGAGGTAGAGGGCAGCGGGCGAGCCGAGCCCGCCGGCGCCGAGCATCAGCACCTTCGCCCCGAGCAGCCTGGCCTGGCCGGCGACACCGACCTCGGGCAGCAGCAGGTGCCGCTGGTAGCGGTGGCGCTGCTCGGCCGTGAGCACGACCGGCGCCTTCCACGCCCTGCCCTCGTCCTTCCACCGACCGAAGCCGCCCGCCATGGACGCGACGTCGGTGTAGCCGAGCTCCTGCAGGGTCTTCGCAGCGAAGGCGCTGCGGACGCCCCCGGCGCAGTAGACGACCACCGGGGAGTCCTTGTCGAGCAGGCGCCCCTCGACCTGCGCCTCGAGGTGGCCGCGTGGGATGTGGACGGCATCGGGGAGCGCGCCCTGGTCGTACTCGTCGGGCTCACGGACGTCGAGCACGGTCGCGCCGGCGGCGATCCGCTCGGCGGCCTCGGCGGTCTCGACTTCGGTGATCTCGGCCTTCGCCGCGGAGAGCAGGTCTCGGAACGTCGCCATGACCGAAAGCCTACCCAGCCGGTCGGGATTCGTCACCGGCCGGCCCGACGATCGCCGGGAGGATCTCCGACAGCCCGCCGAGCAGCACGGCGTCGGCGTAGCGGTCCATCCGCGTCGGCTCGCCGTTGACCACGACGACCGTCGCCCCCGCCGCCTTGGCCCGAGGCACCACGTTCGCCGCCGGGAACACCGACAGCGAGGATCCGGCCGCGAGCAGCAGGTCGCACGCATCGGCGGCCGCGAGCGCCGCGTCGATCACCTCCGGGACCAGCGACTGGCCGAAGGAGATCGTGTCGCTCTTCAGCACGCCGCCGCAGACGAGGCAGGCCGGATCGGCGTCGCCCCCGCGGACCCGCTCGAGCGCCTCGGACATCGGGCGCCGGTCGTGGCACGACCAGCAGCGGCTCCACCACATCGTGCCGTGGACCTCGATCACCTTGGCCGGGTCGTGGCCCGCCCGTTGGTGGAGCTCGTCGATGTTCTGCGTGACCAGCGCGTGGAGCCTGCCGCGCCGCTCGAGCCGGACGAGCGCCTCGTGCCCGGCGTTCGGCCGCGCGGCCCACGCCGGCGACGACACCCGGTTGCGCCAGGCGAGCCGGCGCACCTCGGGGTCGGCCAGGTAGTGCTCGAGCGTGGACGCCTTCTCCGCCGCCGGGTTCTTCGTCCACACGCCGTTCGGTCCGCGGAAGTCCGGGATCCCGGAGTCGGTCGAGATGCCCGCGCCGGTGAGGACGGTGATCCGCCGGGCGCCGTCGATCCAGCCGCGCACCTCGGCCACGAGCTCGTCGTCCTGGGCCTCGCTCACCGGGCCAGCCTCGCGCGGCGGGACGTCCCGGGCGGCGGCGGGCGGGTCAGTAGCCGAAGCGGCGCTCGGCGTCGGCGATCGCCTCCTCGACGATGTCGAGGCCCTTGCCCATCAGCTCCGTCGACATGACGATCGGCGGGGTGATCCGCAGGATGTGCCCGGCGGTCGCCCAGGCGAGGCCGCGGCGGAACGCCTCCTGGTAGACGTGGTTGCCGGCCTCGACGAAGGGCTCGCGGGTCGTGCGGTCCTTGACGAGCTCGATCGCGAGCAGGGCTCCACGACCGCGCACCTCGCCGACGATCGGGTGGCGCGACTGGATCTCGCGCATGCGCCCGAGCGCGAACTCGCCGAGCGCCGCGCAGTGCTCGATCAGCTGCTCCTCGCGCAGGACGTCGATCACCGCGCACACGGCCGCGCAGGCCATCGGGTTGCCGCCGTAGCTCGTGCTCGGGAACGACGCCGCGAGCGCGGCGCGGTGCTCGTCGCGCACCGCGATCGCCGTGACCGGGAACCCGTTGCCCATCCCCTTGCCGAGCGCCATGACGTCGGGGACGACGCCCTCGTGGTCGCTCGCGAACCAGCTGCCGGTGCGGCCGAACCCGGTGGCGATCTCGTCCGCGATCAGCACGCCGCCCGCGCGCCGCACCTCCTCGGCCACCTGCTGCACGTAGCCGGGGGCGTAGGTGGTCGCGCCGTTGCCGTTGGTGACGAGCTCCATCACGACCCCGGCGAGCTGGTCGGGGAGGTTCTGCGCGATCGACGTGCCGACGAACGACGCGCACCGGAGGTCGCACGACCCGGCGCAGAACGAGCACCGGTAGGCGTGGCCGCTCGGGACGAGGTACGAGCCGGCGTCGCGCAGGGCGTTCGACGAGCGCGCCGACGTGACGCTCGCCGCGCCGCCCGTGCGGCCGTGGTAGTCGTTGTGGAAGCTGACGAAGCCGTAGCGGCCCGTGATCGCCCGGGCGACGCGCATGGCGCCCTCGATCGCCTCGGTGCCCGAGGAGAAGAACGTGAACAGCGACATGCCCGGCGGCGTCACCGACGCCAGGGCCTCGAGCGCCCGCACCTTGTGCGGCGTGGCGAAGTCGTGCACGTTGTCGAGCTCGGTCGCGGCCCGCCCGATGGCCTCGGCGACCTTCGGGTGGGCGTGGCCGATGTTCGTGATGACGATGCCGCTCGAGAAGTCGAGGTAGCGGTTGCCGTCCACGTCGGTGAGCGTCACCCCGTGGCCGGACTCGTAGGTGACCGGGTGGAGCGTCACCATCCGCGTGACGCTCCCGCCGGTGTGGCGGTCCATCCGGGCGTGCCAGGCCTGCGAGGCGGGACCCGGCGACGACGTCACCATGTGCGGCACGGTGTCGGTGGGCGGGTTCGCCCAGGCGAGCGTGCCGTCCGCCGGCATCGCGCTCGCCGGCGCGGCGGGTGCGTCGGCGCTCACGACGGCCCCATCGCCACGTGCGCGACCGCCTCGATCTCGACCAGGAACTCCGGGCTCGCGAGCCCCACGACCTTCACCATGGTCGCCGCGGGGTACGGGGGCCCGACCGACGCCTCGATGAGCGGCCGGAGGTGCGACCACGTCGTCTCGTCCAGCGTGTAGACGGTGACCTTCGCGATCCCCGAGGCGTCGCCGCCCGCCTCGGCGACCACGTCCAGCACGGCCGCCCACGCCTCCGTGACCTGGGCCGCCAGGCCCTCGGCCCGCGACACCTGGCCGCTCACGTAGACGACGCCGTCCACGACCACGCCCTGGCTGAAGCCCATGGACGCGGCGTCGAACAGCGACGCCGGCTGCACCGCCCGCCTCGTGATCGCCCCCATCGCGGCGCACCGTACCGCCCCCGGTCACCCGGATCGGAGCCGGAGCGGTTCCGCCCGAGCCCGCAGGCCGTCCGCCATTGCCGCCGGCTTCCCCCGCCCATGGCCCTCGTCCGGGAGGCGACATGACCCTCACCCACACCGAGCTCCCCCTCGCGGAGCCGACCCTCGTCGTCGTGCCGTGGCACGACGAGGTCGTCGACCCGATCGGCTACGACGCGAGGTCCACCTACGTCGAGCTGTTCTGGCTCGGCGTGCTCGGCCCCACCGCGACCTGGCTGCTGCGGCGGATGGTCGCGGGGCTCGACCGGTACCCGGGCGGTTACCAGCTCGACCTCGGCGAGACCGCCGGCGCGCTGGGGTTGGCCTACTCGCCGGGCACGAGCAACCCGTTCACCCGCGCCGTGCAGCGCTGCGTGCTCTTCGGCTGCGCGCACCCCATCTCCGGCGGCCTCGCGGTCCGCCGCCGGCTGCCGCCCGTGGCCGCGCGCCACCTGCAGCGCATGCCGGCGCACCTGCGCGAGGCCCATGACGCGTGGCGGGTGGCCACCGTCAGCGCCAGCGCCCGCCGCCGCGCCGACGTCCTCGCCGCCGCGATGGTCGCGGTGGGCGACGACCCGGACCAGGTCGAGCGCCAGCTCCTCGGTGTCGGGGTCCCGCCGGCCGCGGCGCTGGCCGCCGTGCGGGCGGTGCAGGTGACCGGCGACGGCGACGGCGACGGCGACGGCGGACCCTGACGCCACCCCGCCCACGCGGCAGCGGTCAGCCGGGAGCGGCGCAGCTGCCGGTGAGCCGCGCGATCGCCGTGTCGACCGCGTGGTTGCCCGCACGGTCGAGCTCGCGCAGCGCCCGCAGGGCCTGCTCCGCCCACGCCGGGTCGCCGGTGGCGAGCCGACCGAGGAGGGCGGCCGTCGCCTCCGTCGCCGGCCACCACCGCTCCCGCCGCAGCGCCTCGTCGAGCGCCGCCACGAACCGCGCCGTCACCCGTGGCACCCGCCACGCAGCCTCCACGAACGCGTCGTCAGCGGTCCGGAGCAGGTTCGCCACCCACTCGAACACCCCGACCTCGCTCATCGTGGCGTCGTCCAGGAGCAGCCCGGCGAGCGCGGGCAGGAGCTCCTCGAGGGTCCACCCCGCACGGGCCAGGTCGTCCACCCGGAGCGCGAACGGCCCCTCGCCGCGGGCGTCGCCCGTGGCGCGGTACCACCGGTGCAGCGCCCACAGGGCCGCCGTGCGCACCCGCGGCTCGTGGGGCCCGAGCAGCACCCGCAGCACGAAGCGGTGCAGGTCGTCGTCGGCACGCGCGCCGAGCTGCGCCTCCGCCACCCCGAGCAGCGCGACCCGCACCTCGGCCACCTCCGTCGCACCGAAGGCGCGCGGCACGAACGTGTCGGGGAGCCGGCCGTCCTCGGCGGCGCTCACGAGCCCGAACTGCCCGGCGGAGAACGTCCCCCGCTCCACCAGCAGCTCGGCGACGGCGACGACCGCGTCGCCGTCGACGCCCGCGCCCTGGAGCAGCGCCTGGATGACCGTCGGGTCGTCCGTGGCGCGGGCGATCCGCAGCGCCCCCGGAGCGCTCACGGCGCGGGCGGCGACCTGGGCCGCACGCCGTGCCGTCCGCACGTCGTCGCCCGCTGCGATCTGGACGAGCTCGCGCTCGAGACCGGGGGCAGCGACCCGGGCGAGGTGCAGCTCGTCGACGAGCGCGGCCGTCACCTCCGCCGGCCCGTCGGTCAGCGCGGGACCGAGCCGGTGGAGGGCGCCGAGGCGCACGAGCCGGGCACCGGCGGCGATCCGGGCGATCGCGTCCCCGTCGCGCAGCGCGACCTCGAGGCGGTCGACGTCGCCGCGCAGCAGCGCGAGGTCGAACGCCGTCTCCTCGTCACGGCCGGGGTCGAGGCCCTCGAGCCGCTCGACCGGCGCCGCCCCGAGCGCCACGAGGCGCACGGTGGCTGCGGCCGTGTCGGTCGACGCGCGCAGCGCCTCGAGCAGGTCGCCGTCGCGGTCCAGCCGGTCGTCCGGCAGGTCGATCATCCGGCCGAGCGCGGCGCGGACCCGCCACCCCGTCAGGGCGAGCGCGGCCTCCTCCCGCATCGCGGGCACCGACGGCGCCCGCAGCACGTCACGCGCCGGGGCGAAGGCGGACCAGTCGTCGAGGCGCAGGCGCGCCAGCACCGCGGCCTGCCGGGTGACGTCGAAGGGCGTCGACCCGTGGATCGCGACCACGGCGTCGAGCGGGCGCGCGCCGGCGCGCGGGAGCGGGGCGGCGAGCCGCCCGAGGACCTCGACCGGCCACGGCAGCTCGGCCGCGAGCCGGTCGTCCAGCGCCGGGGCCAGCCCACGGGCACGGAGGTGCTGCTCCACGACGTGGAGCTCGTCGACGTGGCGAGCCGCCACCACGGCGTGGCGCTGGTGGATCCGGCTCAGGTCCTCCACGCGCGCCGCGCCGAGCTCGGCCAGCTTCGCCGGGATCGCGAAGCGGTCGACGCCGCCGTCCACCAGCATCCTCGCCGCACCGAACAGCGCCGGCGCGACCACGTCGGCCCCGCAGTGCCGGCAGTAGGCCCCGCCCGGGGTCCACCGCACGCACCACGCGCACCGCACCTCCGCCCGCACCGCCGCGCCGCACGCGACGCAGAGGTCGCCGGCGCGCCAGTCGTGCGGTTGGACGGCCGCGCAGCGCTCGCAGGTCGCCCGCTCGCTCATCCGCGGCTCTTGCGCACGCGTCCCCACAGCACGTCCTTGTCGCTCGCGTCCATCGCCATCAGCTGGCGCGGGATCGACTCCTTGGCGACCCCCTCGCGCTTCAGCAGGATCGCGAGGTCGAGCTCGGCGGTCGGCACGAACTGCGCGCCGCACTGGCGGCAGAACGTCCCCGGACCGCTCGACGAGCACCAGAAGCACGACAGGATCGGCTCGGCCTGCTTCCCGCACGCGATGCACAGGTCGCCGGTCGAGTAGTCCTTCGGCTGGCGGGTCCCGCAGTGCACGCAGGTGACGGCGTCGGCGGACTCGACCAGCAGCGTGCCGCCGGGGACGCCCGTGGCAGGAGCCGTCTGCTGCGCCACGCCCGCGAGGCCCCAGGTCATCACGTCGGCGGCCACCTCCTCGCCCAGCCCGGGGAGCAACTGGCGCAGCGTGACGGCGTCGCCGACCGTGCGGAGGTCCCCTCGACCGGTGACGCCGGCGGCCACCAGCTCGGCGAGCTGCTCGGCCGACACGCCCTTCGCCTGCAGGATCCGCGCTTCCAGGGTGGTGAACTCGCCGCTCATCGCGACCGCCTCTCGTCGGGCACGGCCACGACGGCCGGCGCTGGCGACATGATCCGCGCCACCGCCGGGGCGGTCATGAGTACCCGCTACCCAACGCGCGGGCGCCGGGTGCTCAGCGCGAGAACGAGGTGGCGAGCTCGATCAGCGTGCGCGTGCCGAACCCCGTCGCCCCCTTCGACAGCCAGCCGTCGTCGGACTCGGAGTCCATGGTCCCGGCGATGTCGAGGTGCGCCCAGGGCGTGTCGCCGACGAACTCCGCGAGGAAGAGGGCGGCGATGATCGCGCCGCCGTACGGCCCGCCGACGTTCTTCATGTCGGCGACCTGTGAGTCGATCAGGCTGCGGTACTCGGTCGCGAGCGGGAGCTGCCAGAGGCGCTCGTCCGCGCGCCCGCCGGCAGCGGTGACCTCGTTTACGAAGCGCTGGTCGTTGCCGAACACGCCGGCGATCTTCTGGCCCAGCGCACCGACGACGGCGCCCGTGAGGGTGGCGATGTCGACGATCGCGTCGGGCGCCGCCTCGACGCCGAGCGAGAGCCCGTCCGCCAGCACCAGGCGGCCCTCGGCGTCGGTGTTCAGGATCTCGGCGGTCTTGCCGTTGCGGAACGTGAGGACGTCACCCAGCTTGAACGCGCTCCCCGACGGCATGTTGTCGGTGCACATCAGGTACCCGGTGACGGCGGCGCGGCACCCGAGCTCGCGGAGCGCGGTCATCGTCGCCAGCACGGCGGCCGCGCCGCTCATGTCCATCTTCATCTTGGCGTGCATCCCGTCGCTGGGCTTCAGGCTGATGCCGCCCGAGTCGTACATGACCCCCTTGCCGACCAGCACGAGGTGCCCAGACGGATCGGCGGGCGCCCACGTCAGGCGCACGACGCGAGGGGGCTCCGTGCTCCCCTGGTTCACCGCGACGATCCCGCCGCACCCCATCGCGACCAGCTGGTCGCGGTTGAACACCTCGACGCCGAGGCCGTGCTCGGCGGCCAGCGCGACCGCGCGGTCCGCCATCGCTCGCGCCGTCAGCATCGCGGGAGGCGTGTTGGCGAGGTCGCGGGCGAGCGACGCGGCGCGGGCGGTGACCCGCGCGTGCTCGACGCCGGACCGGACGCCGGCCGCGCGCTTCGCGCCGGCGACCAGGCTGACGGTCCGCAGCGGCGGCGCCGCGGCGGGGTCGCTCTTCAACCCGTCGTAGCGGTACGCCGCGAGCAGCGCCCCCTCCGCCACCGCCTGCCCGGCGGTGGCCGCGTCGACGCCGTCCAGGTCCGCGAGCGCGGTGGCGACGTGGGCCCGCCGGCCGGCGGCGCGCACGAGCGCTGCCGCCGCGCCGCGCAGGACCGTCGCGTCCAGCTTCGCCGGGTCGCCGATCCCGACCGCCACGAGGGCGGGACCGCTGGCGGACGGGAGCACGAGCGTCTGCTTCGGCTTGCCCTCGAAGCCGTTGGCGGCCAGCGCGGCGCGGGAGAAGCCGAGGATCCGCGGCACCGGACCCGAGGTGGCGACGGGGACGCCGACGACCTCGGCGGCAGGGGGTGCGGTGCGGACGATCTCGACGCTGACGTTCATGCACGGCAGTCTGCCGGGAGCGCAGGGCATCGGTAGCCTTCCGGGCGATGTCCCGCCAGCCCTACCTCGACGCGGTCGCCGACCGGATCATCGTGTTCGACGGGGCGTTCGGCACCTTCGTCCAGGACCTCGACCTCGGCCCGGACGACTTCGGCGGGCCGTCCCTGGAGGGCTGCAACGAGATCCTGTGCGTGACCCGCCCCGACGTGATCGCGTCGATGCACACCGCCTTCCTCGACGTCGGCGTCGACGTCCTCGAGACCGCGAGCTTCGGCAGCTTCGCCACCGTGCTCGACGAATACGGCATCGGGCACCGCGCCCACGAGCTGAACGTGGCGGCCGCACGGATCGCCCGCGACGTCGCCGACTCGTACGAGGCCGACGGGCGCCCGCGGTACGTGGCCGGGTCGATCGGGCCGGGCACGAAGCTGCCGAGCCTCGGCCACATCCGCTTCTGCGACCTGCGCGACGCGTACGAGGTCCAGGCGGCCGGCCTCCTCGAGGGCGGGGCCGACCTGTTCGTCGTCGAGACGTGCATGGACCTGCTGCAGGTGAAGGCGGCGATGATCGCCTGCCGGCGGGCGATGCGCGCCGCCGGGCGGGAGGTGCCGCTGCAGGTGCAGGTGACGATGGAGACGACCGGCCGGATGCTGGTCGGCAGCGAGATCGGGGCAGCCATCACCGCCATCGCGGCGATGCGGCCGGACGTCCTCGGCATCAACTGCGCCACCGGGCCGGCCGAGATGCAGGAGCACCTGCGCCACCTGAGCCACCACTCGCCGGTCCCGGTGAGCGTCATCCCCAACGCGGGCCTGCCGTCGGTCGTCGACGGCCGCACCCACTACGACCTCACGCCCGACGAGCTGGCGCGCTACCACCGCCACCACGTCGAGGACCTCGGCATCGGGATCGTCGGCGGGTGCTGCGGCACGACGCCGGCGCACCTGCGCGCGGTGGTCGAGGCGCTGCGCGACGTCCGGCGCGCGCCGCGGACGCCCGAGGTCGAGCCATCCGTCAGCAGCATCTACTCCCCCGTGCCGTTCCGCCAGGACAACAGCTTCCTCATCATCGGCGAGCGCACGAACGCGACCGGCTCGAAGGCGTTCCGCGACGCCATGCTGGCGGGCGACCTCGACACCTGCACGAAGATCGCCACGGAGCAGATCCGAGAGGGAGCCCACGTGCTCGACGTCTGCGTCGACTACGTCGGCCGCGACGGCCGCGACGACATGGACGTCCTCGCCGGGCGGTTCGCCACCAGCGCGAGCGTGCCGCTGGTGCTGGACTCGACCGAGCCCCAGGTGATGGAGGCCGGCCTGCAGCACATCGGCGGGCGCGCGATCCTCAACTCCGCCAACCTCGAGGACGGTGAGCTGCCCGGCAGCCGGTTCGACCGGGTGATGAGCCTCGCGCGCGAGTACGGAGCGGCCGTCATCGTCCTCCTGATCGACGAGCGCGGCCAGGCCCGCGACGTCGAGTGGAAGATGGAGATCGCGCACCGGATCCACGAGATCGCGACGGAGCGCTACGGCCTGTCGTCGTCGGACCTGATCTTCGACGCGCTGACCTTCCCGCTCAGCACCGGCGACGACGACCTCCGCCGCGACGCCATCCACACGATGGAGGCCATCCGCCGGATCAAGGCGGAGATCCCGGGCGCGTACACCGTGCTCGGGTTGAGCAACGTCAGCTTCGGGCTGTCGCCGCCGGCGCGGCACGCGCTGAACAGCGTCTTCCTCGACGAGTGCGTGCAGGCCGGCCTCGACGCGGCGATCGTCCACGCGGGCAAGATCGTCCCGCTGTCGAAGCTCCCGCAGGAGCAGATCGACGTCTGCCTCGACCTGATCCACGACCGGCGCCGGCCGGGCTACGACCCGCTCGCCGCGCTGCTCGAGGTGTTCGCCGACGTGAAGAGCGTGAAGTCGGTGGTCGAGGACCGCTCCGGCTGGCCGGTGGAGGAGCGGCTGAAGCACCGGATCATCGACGGCGACCGCGAGGGGCTCACCGTCGAGCTGGACGAGGCGCTCGCGCAGGGGACGCCCGCGCTCGACATCGTCAACGACGTGCTGCTCGACGGCATGCGCGTCGTCGGCGAGCTGTTCGGCTCCGGCAAGATGCAGCTGCCGTTCGTGCTGCAGTCGGCCGAGACGATGAAGCAGGCGGTCGCCTACCTGGAGCCGTTCATGGACCGCGCCGGGGGCGACACCACGAAGGGGAAGCTCGTCCTCGCGACCGTCAAGGGCGACGTCCACGACATCGGCAAGAACCTCGTCGACATCATCTGCACCAACAACGGCTACGAGGTGCACAACCTCGGCATCAAGATCGGCATCGCCGACATGGTCGCGAAGGTGAAGGAGGTCGGCGCCGACGCCCTCGGCATGAGCGGCCTGCTGGTCAAGAGCACGCTGATCATGCGCGAGAACCTCGAGGAGCTGAACCAGCTCGGCCTCGCCGACGACGTCCCGGTCCTGCTCGGCGGCGCCGCGCTGACCCGGACCTACGTCGAGCGCGACCTGCGCGAGGTGTACGACGGGCGCGTCTTCTACGGCCGCGACGCGTTCGAGGGCCTGCACACGCTCGACCGCCTGATGGCGATGAAGCGCTCCGGTGCCGACGATCCCGAGCTGGGGCGCGTCCCGTCCGGGCGGAACATCCCCCGCCGTGGCGAGCGCGCCGAGCCCGTGCCGGTGCAGCTGCCGCGCCGCTCGCCGGAGGTGGACGACGTCGAGGTCCCGGCGCCGCCGTTCCTCGGCAGCCGCGTCGTGAAGGGCATCCCGCTCGACGACATCGCCGCGTACATCAACGAGACGGCGCTGTTCCGCAACCAGTGGCAGTTCCGGCCCGAGCCCGGCGCCTCGGGGCGCGGCGGGGGCGACGGCGAGACGGACGAGGCGTTCCGCGAGCGGATGCGCCCGCTCCTGCGCGAGCAGCTCGCGGCCGTGAAGGCCTCCGGCGTGCTGGTGCCGCAGGTCGTGTACGGCTACTTCGCGGTCAACGGCGACGGGGACGAGCTCGTCGTGTGGTCCGACGAGTCGCGCCGTGACGAGCTCGCCCGGTTCCGCTACCCGCGCCAGCGCGTCGAGCCGTACCTGTGCATCGCCGACTTCTTCCGCCCGCTGCGCGACGCCTCGGGCGAGCCCGGGCCGGTCGACTACGCCGCCTTCCACATCGTCACGATGGGGGCCGCGGTGAGCGAGGCGACCGCCGACCTGTTCGCCCGCAACGAGTACCAGCAGTACCTCCTGCTGCACGGCATCGGCGTCGAGATGGCCGAGGCGCTGGCCGAGCTGTGGCACCGCCGCATCCGCGAGGAGTGGGGGTTCGCGCACGAGGACGGCCCGACCCTCGGCGGGCTCTTCCGCCAGCAGTACCGCGGCGGGCGGTACTCGTGGGGCTATCCTGCGTGCCCCGACCTCGAGGACAACGCGACCGTGGCGCGGCTGCTCGACGCGGGCCGCCTCGGGATCGAGGTCGGCGAGGAGACCGGCTGGCAGTACCAGCCCGAGCAGACGACGAGCGCGATCATCTGCCACCACCCGCGCGCGAAGTACTTCGTCGCCCGCTGAGCGCGCCCCGCGCTCACACCGGATCCTCACCCGGCCGCGGCACGTCGCGCCCGGCACCCCTGCCAACCTGGGGGGTGAACCGCCGACCGGCGACCGACGTACGGGATGGACATGCAGCGCCACTGGAAGAAGATCGTGATCGGGATCGTCGGCGTCGTCGTCGCGGTGCTGGCGGGGACGTGGGTGTACGTCGAACTGATCAGGGACGACCCGCCCCCGCGCCTCACGACGACGGACCTGGACGACGCCCTCGCCTCGGGCACCGCCGCCGCCACCGCGGCCGGAACGGCCACGCCGGCGGCCGGCACGGGGTCCACGCCCACCTCCACGTCCAGCTCCACGCCCACCTCCGCGGCGGGCACGGCGGGGACCGACGGGGGGACGTCCGCGCCCACGGCTGGCGTCGACGGCACGTGGACCGCGACGGGTGACTCCGTGCTGCGCTACCGCGTGCAGGAGGTCCTGAACGGCTTCGACACCGAGGGGGTCGGCGAGACGAACGCCGTCACCGGCAGCCTCACGATCGGTGGCACGCAGGCGACGGCGGCGGACTTCACGGTCGACATGACCACGTTCGTCAGCGACAGCGACCGGCGCGACGGCCAGTTCCGCGGGCGGATCATGGACACCGCACGGTTCCCCACCGGGACGTTCGTCCTCACGTCGCCGATCGAGTTCGGCGCGGTACCGGCGGACGGTGAGCAGGTGACGGTGCAGGCGACCGGTGAGCTGACCCTGCGTGGCACCACGAGACCGGTCACGTTCGACCTGACGGCCTCGCTCCAGGGCGACCGGATCGGCGTGCTCGGGACGATCCCGGTGGTCTTCGAGGACTACGGCATCCCCGATCCGTCCTTCGGCACGATCTCCACCGACGACGAGGGCCTGCTCGAGTTCATCCTCGTGTTCGAGCGCACCGCCTGAGCGGCGGTCCCGTCAGGATGCGGTCGGCGCCGCGTCTGCTCCCCCCGTGGAGCAGACGAGCACCCCGACACCACCTGCGCGCCGTCGAGGCGCCCGCCCCCGACGCCGCCGGGGTCTCCTCGGCGCCGGGCTCGGCACGCTGGTGCTCGCGGTCGCGGCGGGCTCCGTGGCACCGCCGGCCGGCACGGGGACGGTCCGCGCCGCGGATCCGCCGCCGGTCCCGCCACGCGCCTACCGCAGCGAGGCCGACCTCGGCACGATCCTGAACACCGGCCACCCGGCCAACCGCTACGACATGGCGCTGATCGGGTACGGCTTCGCCGCCGACGACATCGCCGACGCCTTCGCACCCGCCGCCGAGCACCTCGCCGGCTGCTTCGTGTCCACCCGGCCCGAGGGCGTCGACCGCGAGCCGTACACCCGGTACCGGAACTTCATCAACTTCCACCGCGTGGACGGCGTCAGCCTCGACTCCGGCGCCAACCGGTACGACCTGGGCATCATCCGCGACGTCGTGGTCGACCGGTGGGAGTTCGCCGACCAGGACGCGCTGTTCGAGGACTCGTTCCGGCGCGCCGGCGGGGCGAACATCGACGCGAAGCTCCTCACGGCTCCGCGCGGCGTGGGCATCGCGACGACGTTCACCGCCGAGGCGATCGACGGCTGCGAGCACGCTCGGCACGAGGCCGGCCACTCCCACTTCGGGCTCGACGACGAGTACCGCGTGCAGAACGTGCAGCCCGCGTGCGTCGAGCCGTTCGGGCCGAACCTGACGACCGTCACCGATCCCGCGCAGGTGAAGTGGCGCCGCTGGCTCGGCTACGACGCCCCGTGGGACAGCCAAGGCCCCATCGGGGTGTTCACCATCCTGGGGTGCCTGTACCGGCCGCTCGAGGGGGTGGCGAACAGCCGCATGTGGGCCGACTCGCCCTACTCGGCCGTGGACCGCGAGGTCGCGATCCGCGAGTTCTACCGCAGCGTCCGGCCCCTCGACGCGCACGCGCCGACCGACCGTGGCCCGTTGAGCGATCCCCTCCTGTGGGTCGACGTCGTCGACCCGGCGGTGATCTCGACCCGCTGGACCGTCCGCGACGCGGGCCGGGCGATCGTGCACGAGGCCGGTGGCGACGTCCTCGACCTGCCGAGCCTCGGGCTGGCGCCCGGCGACTACCGGGTCAGCGCGTGGTCGTACGACGAGGCGGTGCTCCACCCCTTCTCCGATCGCGCCGACGGGACGATCGACGGGGCCGTGGTGCGGGCGCCCCACCCTCTCGATCTCGTGCGGGATCCCGACGTGCTGGCGACGATGCAGCAGACCGTCGAGTGGGACGTGCGGCTCACCGGCACGAGCGCCGCCGGCCCGGCCCACGACGATCCCGTCCCGATCGTGGCGGAGACCAGCCGCTGGGCCGCCCCCCGGTCGTCCGTCGGATGGCTCCCCCACGCCGGCGACGGCGCGACCTACGACGTCGACGTCCCGTGGCTCGACGTCGACGGCGCCGGGTTGCTGCGCGTGGCCGGCGCTGGTGGGCTGGACCGGTTGCCCCTCGGCTCCAACCGGGCGATCGCGACCGTGCGCAACCCCGCGATCGGCCTCGACGTCCGCGTGCCCGTCGAGGTGGTGGTCACCGATCCCCTCCGCAACGCGATGGACGACGAGTTCGACGACGGCGACGTCACGACGGACCGGACCGCCGCCGGGCGCGGCTTCCGCTCGGCGAACGCAGAGCTGTTCTACGCCGGCCTGCGCGATGCTGCGTCGGCGGCGGAGCGCGACGGCCGCCTGACGGTCACGTCCGACCCGCTGAGCGGCACCGTCGTCCGCAGCGACGAGACCTTCGACGTCCGGCGCGACGGGGGCATCGCGGTCACGTGGCGGATCGGCGGGATCGACCTGCCGCCGGGCAGCTCGGTCGAGCTGTCGGTGCGCGACCAGCTCGCCGGCGACGTCCCCGGGCCACGACGCCATCCCTCCGGGATCGAGGCCAGCGGGCTGCGGATCGTGCTGGACGCAGCGGGCGGGACGTTGACGAACCGCTCCTTCTTCCTCGAGGGCAGCGACCTCGCCCGCTGGAGCAGACCGCTGACAGCCGGTTCGGTCGTCACGATGGAGGTCGCGCCGGACGGGTACCGCGTGATCGTCGACGGCGAGGTCGTCGCGAGCGGGCCGCTCCCCACGCTCGAGCTGCCGTTCATCGTCCCCGAGCCGGGCGTGACCGTCCGCCCGTGGACGCGCAACGCCAAGGCCCTCACGGTCGCCGCCCTGCGCGGCGGGTCCGTCGCGCTCGACGGCGTGAGCGTCGCCCCCATCGCGCCGGCCGGCCCGGCCCCGCTGGTGGTCCACCCGATCGCTGACCAGCTCGGGGTGGCCGGCGCGGCCTACCGGTTCGACCTGTCGCGGTTCGTGGTGGACCCCGACCACCGGGGGATCGGCTTCACGGCGCGGGCGCCCCTGCCGCCGGGCCTCGTCCTGGACCCCGGCGGACGGCTGGGCGGGGTCCTCGAGGCGCCGGGGACCTGGCGGATCGAGATCGACGCCACGAGCCAGGAGGGGCGGACGGCCACCACCTCGTACACGCTCGCGGTCGCCGCCCCGGCCGCGGACGGCACGTGGGGCGACGGACCGCTGGCGCGGTGGCGCTTCGACGGCGACCTCACCGAGAGCTCCGGCACCGTCGGCGGTGCCACGTGGGCCCGCAGCTCGTACCCGATCGGCACGCCACGCCACGTGCCCGGGCTCGACGGCGAGGCGCTCGCGCTCGACCCCACCTCGGGCGTGGTCCTGCGCTCGCACATCGGCCTGTACACGCCGGACGCGGCGACCGTGGCGATGGTGGTCCGCGCCGATCCGGCGACGCCCGTGGGGTCGCCGCTCGCCCTCGTGCGCCGCACCAACGTCTTCAACGTCTTCGACATCACGGTCCAGCGCGAGCCCGACGGGCGCGGCTGGCTCGAGCTCTACTTCACCTCGGGCGCACGGCACCCGGCGTTGGACGCGCCCTTCGGTGCGGCGCGCGTCGTGCGGGCCCCGCTGCCGGCGGGATGGTTCGACGGCGCCTGGCGCCACGTCGCGGCCCGCTACGACGGCACGACGATGTCGCTGTGGATCGACGGCGTGCTCCTCGCCGAGGTGGCGGCACCGCCCGACCTGATCGGGGCCAGCTTCGACGGCGGCGACATCCTGCTCGGGCGCGACGCCGCCGACCAGCAGCAGTTCCTCGGCGCGATCGACGAGCTGACGATCTGGGATCGCGCGCTCGGCGACCACGAGCTGCGCCTCGCGGCGGCGACGCTGCAGGCCACGCCCGTCGTCGTCACGACGACGACGTCCACCACGACCACGACCACGACGACGTCGCCGACCACGACCTCGACGACGACCACGACGACGCCCGCGACGCCGACCTCGACGACCGCGCCCACCACCGCGCCGACCACGAGCGCCGTGCCGACGACGACCGCGCCCACCACCACGGTCGCGCCGACGACCAGCACGACGACCGCCGCGCCGGCCACCACCGCCGCGCCGACCACCACCGCCGCGCCGACCACGACCGCGCCTCCGACGACCACCACCACGGCGCCGACGAGCACCACGCGGCCGCCGGGCACGTCGACGCCGGCACCGATCCCTCCCTCCCCGCCCGGGCCCGCCGCCGCGCAGGCGCCGCCGGCGATCGCGCCGATCGCGGGCGGGCAGCTCCCGCGCACCGGCACCGGCGGACGCGTGCCGGCAGCGGCCCTCGCCGTGCTGCTCGCCGGCCTCGGGATGGTGGCCGTGCACCGCCGCCGTGGCGCGACGGCCGGGACGGGTCACGGCCGTGGCTGACGACGCCTCGCGCCGCTGACGCGATGACTCCTCGCCGTCCGCCCCGTCCACACCCCGTGGACGCGCACGAGGTGGGGCACGGCGACGGCATCGAGGGCGCGCTCGCGCCGTACGTGGACGACGGCCGGGTGCCGGGCGTCGTCGCGGTGGTGGCCCGGGGCGACGACGTGGACGTGACCGTGCTCGGCGCGCAGTCGATCGGGGGCACGCCGATGCGGCACGACTCGCTGTTCCGGATCGCCTCGGCGGGCAAGCCGATCACCGCCGCGGCGGCGCTCGCGCTGGTCGCGGACGGCGCGCTGGCGCTCGACGATGCCGTCGCCGACCTGCTCCCCGAGCTCGCCGCGCCGCGCGTGCTGCGCCGCCCGACGTCGCCGCTCGACGACACCGTCGCCGCGGATCGAGCGATCACCGTCCGGCACCTGCTGACGTCGACCAGCGGGCACGGGTTCCCGTCCGACCTCGCCGCGCCGATCGCCGAGGTGCTGGGCCGCGAGCTGCACCAGGGTCCGCCGCGCCCGCAGGAGGTCCCGCCGCCGGACGAGTGGATGGCCCGCCTCGCCCGCATCCCGCTCGTGCACCAGCCCGGCGAGGGCTTCGCCTACAACACGGCCTTCGACGTGCTGAGCGTGCTCGTGGAGCGCGCGAGCGGCCTGCCCTTCGCCGAGCACGTCGCCCGGCGCGTGCTGCGCCCCCTCGGCATTCACGACACCGGCTTCGCCGTCGGAGCCGGTGACCTCGGGCGGATGACGTCGTACTACCGCCACGGCGACGGCGGCGGCCTGGTCCTCGTCGACGCGCCGGACGGCCAGTGGTCCGCGCCCCCGCCGTTCGCGTCCGGTGCCGGTGGCTACGTCTCGAGCGCGACCGACCTCCTCGCGTTCTCGCGGATGCTCCTCGAGGGCGGCGGCGGCGTCCTGCCTCCCGACCTCGTCGCCGCGATGACGAGCGACCAGCTGACCACTGCGATCCGGGCGACCGACTCGCTCTTCCTCGACGGGCAGTCGTGGGGGTTCGGCGTCGGCGTCGACATCGAGGCGCGCCGGCCGTGGAACGTCGCCGGGCGGTTCGGGTGGGTCGGTGGCACGGGCACGTCGGCGTACGCCGTGCCCTCGGACGGCAGCGTGGCGATCCTGCTCACGCAGGTCGAGCTCGATGGTCCCACGGGCACCGAGGTGCTCGAGGCCTTCTGGACGGCGGCGGCACGGCAGCTCGGCCATCACCGCTGACGCGGGCGCGGCCGCTCGCCGCTCAGCGCGCGCCCGCTGCCGGATCGCCCGCCGGTTGCGACCGCTCCCACGCCGCGGAGAGCGCGGCGTAGCGACCACCCTGCGCGAGCAGCTGGTCGTGCGTGCCGAGCTCGACCAGCCGGGCGTGGTCGACGACGGCGATGCGGTCGGCGCGTCGCACCGTCGACAGCCGGTGGGCCACCACGATGACCGTCCGCCCCGACATCAGGTGCTCGAGCGCGCCCTCGACCACCGCCTCGGTGCCGGGGTCGAGGTTCGACGTCGCCTCGTCCAGGACGAGCACGGCCGGGTCGACGAGCGCCGCCCGGGCCAGGGAGACGAGCTGGCGCTCGCCCGCCGAGAGGCGCGAGCCACGCTCGCGCACCTCGGTGTCGAGGCCCTCCGGCAGCTCCTCGAACCGCTCGAGCACCCCGATGGAGCGCAGCGCCTCGGCCACCTCGTCGTCGGTGGCCTCCGGGCGCGCGATCCGGACGTTCTCCAGGATCGTGCCACCGAACAGGAAGCCCTCCTGCGGGACGACGACGATGCGCTCCCGCAGCGACGCGATCGACGCGAGCCGCAGGTCGACGTCCGCGAACGTGACGTGACCCGTTTTCGGGTCGTACAGGCGCGCCAGCAGCTTCGCGAGCGTGCTCTTGCCCGCCCCCGTCGGCCCCACGAGCGCGAGCCGCTCACCGGGCGCGACGGCGAGGTCGACGTGCGCCACGGCGGGGCGCGACGAGCCGTCGTAGGTGAAGGTGAGGTCGTGGGCGACGAGCGCGCCCGATGACGGGAGGGCGACGGCGCGCGGGTGCTCGGCGACGTCCGGCACCGCGTCGATGAGCCCGTACAGCTTGTGGAGCGACGCCGCGGCCGACTGCACCGTGTTGTACAGCTGGGACAGCTGCTGCACGGGCTCGAACAGGTTCGCGAGCAGCAGCACGAACGCGGCCACGGTGCCGAGCTCGATCGACCCCTGGTGCGCCAGCCACCCGCCCACGCCGACCACGACGGCGATGGCGAACACGCCGACGAACTCGACCAGGCCGAAGTAGGACACGCTCACCCGCACGGCGTGCATGTGCGAATCGAGCAGCGCCCGGTTCGAGCGCCGGAAGCGGCGGAACTGCTCGCCCTCCCGGGCGTAGGCCTGGATGACGCGCACGCCGCTGATGCCCTCCTGCAGCGCGGACAGGTTCTGGCCCACGCGCTCGCGCACGTCGAGGTAGGCCGCGTTGGAGCGGCGCTGGAACCGGATCGAGGCGACGACCACGATCGGCAGGACCATGAGCACCACGAGCGTGAGCTGCCAGCTGATGACGAGCAGCACGACGAGCGTGACGACGAGCAGCAGACCGGCGCTGACGAACTGCAGCAGACCCCACTGGATGAGCTCGCCCATGCTCTCGATGTCGGCCGTCATGCGCGACACGAGCACGCCCGCCTTGTTGCGGTCGTGGAACGCGAGCGACTGGCGCTGCAGGCGGTCGAAGACGCGGATCCGCAGGTCGTGCAGGAAGCCCTCGCCCGCGGTGTTGATCGCCAGGTACTGCTGGCGCCCGACCACGTAGTTCAGCGCGACGACGGCGCAGTAGGCGACGATCGCGAGGTTCAGCGCGCGTGTGCTCCCCTCGGCCAGGCCGCGGTCGGTGGCGAACTTCACGAGCAGCGGCCCGGCCACGGTGCACAGCGTCGTCACGACGACGAAGCCGAGCGCGGCGTAGACCGAGCGGCGGTACGGCGCGACGAACTCGACGCTCCGGCGCAGCACGCGCCCGGTCTCGCCGCGGTCCAGGCGGTCCTCGTCGCTCACGGCGCCCGACGCCCACACGGTCAGTCCCCTCCCAGGACGAAGCTGCCGACGGACCCTGCCTCGTCGACCTCGGCCACCGGGCCGGAGCCCGCGGGGAGCGCCGACGCCTCCAGCTCGTCGTGCTCGGGCTCGTCGCGCTCGTCGTCGCCCTCGTCGTCGGCCGACCACGCCGCGAGCACCTCCCGATACCGCGGCTCGCTCGCGAGCAGCTCCTCGTGCGTGCCGGAGGCCACGGCCCGCCCGCCGTCGAGCAGCACCACCCGGTCGGCGAGGGCGATCGTGCCGGGTCGGTGGGCGATCACGATCGTCGTCCTGCCGCGCATGACGGTCGCCATCGCCTCGCGGATCTCGTGCTCCTTCGAGGGGTCCACCGCACTGGTCGCGTCGTCGAGGACCAGCACGCGCGGATCCGCCAGGATCGCGCGCGCGATCGCGATCCGCTGCCGCTGGCCGCCGCTCAGCGAGAACCCGCGCTCGCCCAGCACCGTCTGGTACCCGTCGGGGAGCTCGCCGACGAAGCGGTCCGCGCCGGCGAGCGTCGCCGCGCGCCGGACGTCCTCGTCGTCCGCGTCCGGGCGCGCGAACGCGATGTTGCCCGTGACGGTGTCGCCGAAGAGGAAGGTGTCCTCGAACACGATCCCGACGGCGTGGCGGAGCTCGTCGAGGCGCAGGTCGCGGACCTCCACGCCGTCGATCTCGATCGTCCCGCGCTGGACGTCGTAGAAGCGGGTCAGGAGCCGCGCGACGGTGGACTTGCCGGAGCCCGTCGCGCCGACGAGCGCCACGGAGGTGCCCGGTCGCACGTGCAGGTCGAACCCGTCGAGCACGGGCAGCGCCGGGTCGTAGCCGAACGTGACGCCGTCGAAGCGGACCTCGCCCCGCGGCCGGACGTCCGGCAGCGTCCGGGGTCGATCCGGATCCGCCACCGTGGGCACCGTCGCCAGCACCTCGTTCACCCGCAGCAGCGCCGCCGCCGCACGTTGACCGAAGGCGACGGTCATCCCGAGCGTGCGCAGGGGGAACACGAGCAGCGCGATGTACTGCATGAACTCGAGCATCTGGCCGTAGCTCATCGTCCCGTCGAGCACCCGGTGGCCGCCGATGCCGAGCACCGCGATCAGGCCGAGGTTCGGCAGCAGGTCGAGCGCCGGGAGGAAGGTGCTGCGGATCCGGGCGGCCTGGAGCGACTCCCGCCGGATGTCGGCCGCCTCCGCGCGCAGCTTCTCGGCCTGCACCTGCTCGGCGCCGAAGCCCTTGATGACGCGCACCCCGCTGACCGACTCCTCGACCACGGTCGCGAGCTGCGCCTGCTCGGCCTGGACCGCGAGGACGGCGGGGTGGATCCGGCGCGAGAACCGCTGCGCCAGCAGGTTCACGAGCGGCAGCGGCGCGAGGGCCACGAGCGCGAGCAGCGGTTGCGACGTGAACAGCACGACGACGACCGCGAGGACCATCGCGAGGTTCGAGGCCGTCAGCGGCAGCATGACCACGAAGCCCTGGATCTGCTGGAGATCGCTCGAGGCACGGCTCATCAGCTGCCCCGTCTGCGTGCGGTCGTGGTACCCCACGTGGAGGCCGAGGATGTGCTGGAAGAGCTGCTCGCGCAGCCGGGTCTCGGTGAGGCGCGACTCCGAGAAGGCCAGCCACCGCCGCCACCCGGAGAAGACCCCGGCGATCACGGCCATCGCCGCGATGAGGCCCGCCCAGAACAGGAGCGACTCCCGCCCGATGACGCCGCGATCGACCGCCTCCCGGGTCAGGCGGGGGACGGCGACCTTCGCGGCGCTCCACCCGAGCCCGACGACCATCCCCGCGATGAGCCCGCGCCGCTGCCGCCGCAGGACCCGCCGCAACAGCGGCCACCCCGACGCGAGCGGAGGTGGCGTCACGGTCGAGACGGGAGCCCCGTCGTCCGGCGAGGGAGCGGGGGCAGCGGAGGGGGCGAGCGACGACGTGGCCCCGAGACTAGGGGCCGCGGCGCGGCCGCGGGCGTGGCCGGGCCACCGCCGGTGGTGGCCGTACCATCACGGGATGGCCCTGCTGTCGTGGATCGTCGTCGGCCTCCTCGCCGGCGGCATCGCCCGCCGCGTGGTGCGGGACGACCGCCGCGGATGCCTCGCCACCATCGCCGTCGGGGTGCTCGGTGCGCTCATCGGCGGCGCGCTGGCGCAGGCGGCCGGGCACGACGGCATCAACGAGCTCGGGCTGCGGTCGCTGCTCGTCGCCTCGCTCGGGGCGGTGCTCCTCCTGCTCGTGCTGCAGGCCCTCGGGGGCCGGAGGCGCACGAGCGGGCGGAGGCGGCGACGGTCCTCGCGTCGAGGGTGATCAGCCGCCCGCGAGCAGCGCGCGCACGCGCTCCTTCGGCCGGCCGATGATCGCCCGGTCCGGGGTGACCACGAGCGGGCGCTGGAGGAGCTGCTTGTGGCGCGTGAGCACGTCGATCACCTGCTCCTTCGTCCGCACGTCGTCGTCCGTGAGCCCGAGCTTCGTCCACAGGCTGTCGCGCCGGACGAGGTCGGTGACGGGGTCCTCGAGACGGTCGATGATCGCGGAGAGCGTCGCGGCGTCGGGCGGCGTCTTCAGGTACAGCACGACGTCGGCACCGACGCCCAGCTCCTCGGCAATGCGCACGGCATTGCTGGAGGAGCCTCAATTCGGGTTGTGGTAGATGGTGATGCCGGGAGCCGTGGCCATCGGCCGAGCTTAGGAGCGGTAGACGGTGACGTGCGAGCGGCTCTCACCGGTGAACGGTTCCCCGTCCCACGTCGACCAGCGCGACTCGCGCGCGAGCCCCGCGAGGCGTGCCATGAGGTCCAGCTCGGCCGGCCACGCGTAGCGGTGGTTCGCCGGGTACAGCCGGACCGACCCGTCGCGCATCACGGCCTGGGTCGTGCGCATCACCTGCTCGACCGGGTCGAGCGTGGCCGTCTCGACGGAGATCACGTCGTCGCGGTGGATCCGCGGCCGGACGAGGCGGAGGTTCCGGAACGCGCCGACGTCGGGGATCCAGGCCTCGATCACGAAGCACCCGCCGGGCTCCAGGTGCCGGGCCGCGTTGGCGAAGCACCGGACCTGCGCGTCCTGATCGGGCAGCGCGAAGATCGTGTTGACCGCGAGCAGCACGAGCGCGAACCGGCGCCCGAGGTCAACCTCGGCGAAGTCGCCGATCGTCACCGGGATCCGGTCACCGCCCGGCTTCGCGGCCAGCCGCGCCGTCATCGCCGCCGCTCCGTCGATCCCGTGCACCTCGAGCCCGCGCTCGAGCAGCGGGAGGGCGAGCCGTCCGGTGCCGATGCCGAGTTCGAGGATCGACCCGCCCGCGGCCAGCTGGGCGACACGATCGACGGCTGCGTCGGTCACGAACTCCGCGGCGTACAGGTCGTCGTAGTCGTCCGCGATCCCGGATGCGCCGTACGCGGCGGGGTCGAACCCCGCGCCGGGGGACGTCACGGCGCCACCGCCATCTGCTCGAACGGCACGTCGACGTAGCCGCCAGCGGGCGCCAGCTCGCCCGAAGCGGTGCCGGCGCCGTCGTCCGGCGCCCGCCAGGTGCCGCTGAACGTGACGACCTGGCCGGCCACGAGCTGCGCGGGGGACTCCCCGCTCCCGGCGAGTCGCACCCACACCCGCTCGGAGCCGGCGAGCACCCAGATGCCCTCGTCGGCCGGGACCTCGTCGACGAGCACCGCGGTGGCGATCACCGGTCGCCCGGCGAGCGCCGCCGCGTCGCTCGCGGCGATCGCTTCGATCGGGGTGCCGTCGACCGTCAGCGAGCCGGGTGCGGCGGTGGGAGCGGCCTCCGGCGCAGCCGTCGCAGCTGCGTCGGGCGCGGGCGCCGTCGGCCCGACCGGCTGCGCCGGCGTCTGGTCCGCCGCCGCGGGCGTCGCCCGCGGGTCGGCAGGGTGGGCCGGGTCCGCCTCGTCCGCCGCCGTGACGGAGGAGGCCGTCGGCGCCGCCTGCTGCCCCGGAGGGGTCGGGTCGCCGGGGCGCGTGGCCGCGACGGTCAAGGCAGCGGCGGCGGCCACCGCCAGCGTCGCTCCGGCGATCTGCACGTCGCGCCGGCGCAGCGCCCGGCCCGCGAGGCGCCAGAGCACGAGCGCCGCCGCCCCCACCGCGAACGGCGCCATGGCCCGCCGTCGCTCGACGAGCACCGGTGCGACCTCGCAGCAGGTCGCGCACGAATCGAGGTGCTCCGGGGCGTCGAGCGCCGCCTGCCGCCGCACGTCGGCCGTCGCGAGCGCGAGCAGGACGTTGCGGCATCGGTCGGTGGGCAGCTCCAGCTTGCGGTACGCGAGGACGAACTCGAGGCGCAGCGCGGCGCGGACGCGGCTGAGCTTCATCGCCACCGCCCCGCGGCTCGTGCCGTGCAGCTCCGCGATCGTGCCGAGGTCGACGTCGTCCACCTCGTGGAGCATGAGCAGCTCGCGCTCGTGCGGCTCGAGCTCCTGCAGCGCGCGTGCGAGCGCGGCGCTCTCCTCGTGGCGGACCAGCGCCTCGTCCGGCAGGTGCGGTTCGTGCGGCTCGACGAGGCGGTGGAGCCGGCCCCGTTCACGCCGCGTGCGGCGGGAGTGCGTCACCACCAGGTTCTGCGCGGTGCGGATCGCGTAGGCCTGCAGGACCTCGGGCTGGAGCCGCCGCTGCGCGACCGCGACCTGCACGAGCGACTCCTGCACGATCTCCTCCGCGACGTGGGGATCCGCGACGCGAGCGCCCACGGCGCGGCGGACGGCGTCGACCACGTCCGGGAGCTCGACGTCGTCGTGCGGGGGGACGGCGGACACGAGCGCTCCCTACCCCCGCCGGGGGGAACCTGAACCGTCGCGACGTCCGCGACCTGGCCCGCCGTCACGCCCGCGTGCCGCCGCCACGATCCGCGCGTGATGCCTCCAGGCGGGCGTCGTCTCCATGGGCACGACCGACGGTGCGACACCGATCGTGCGCGACACACAGGAGGAGACGAGCGTGCTCGCCATCGAATACAGAGAGGGGATCGAGGAGGCGTGGACGTCCATCGCCACCTTCGTCCCCACGTTCATCGGGTTCCTCGTGATCCTGCTCATCGGCTGGTTCATCGTCAAGGCGATCTCGAAGATCGTCGACTCGCTGCTCGAGCGCACGTCCTTCGACGCCGCCGTGGAGCGCGGGGGCGTCGGCAGGGCCCTGTCCAAGAGCGAGCTCGACCCCAGCGACATCGTCGCCAAGCTCGTGTTCTGGGCGCTGTTCCTGCTGGTCCTGCAGATGGCGTTCGGGGTCTTCGGCACGAACCCCATCAGCGACCTGATCCGCAGCATCATCGCCTACATCCCCAAGCTGGTCGTCGCCGTCATCATCGTCGTCATCGCGGCAGCGATCGCAGCTGCGGTCAAGGAGATCATCGACGCCGCCCTCGGCGGGCTCTCGTTCGGCAAGACCCTGTCCATCGCGGCATCCGTCGCGATCGTCACGGTCGGCGCGTTCGCGGCGCTGAACCAGCTCGAGATCGCACCGGAGATCGTGACCGGGCTGTTCTACGCCATCCTCGCCGTCGTGGCCGGCTCGGCGATCATCGCGATCGGCGGCGGCGGCATCATGCCCATGCGCGACCGCTGGCAGCGTGCGCTCACCCGATACGACGCCGAGAAGCCGATGGTGCAGCAGCACATGCAGGGCGCGAAGGAGCGGGTCGCGCAGCGGGCGGAGATGCGCAAGCAGCAGCTCGAGACCGCGCGCACCGAGGCAGGTTCGGGGGCATCGCGATGAGCCATCCGCAACCGGGCACCTCCCGCAGCAGCGCTCGTTCCGTGCGCAGCTCCTCCGCCCCCGCGACGCGCCGCAGCGGCGCACACGTCGTCCAGGCACGCCGTCACGGCCTCGGCTGGCTGCCGTGGCTCCTGCTCGGGCTGCTCGCCCTCCTCGCCCTCGGCATCTGGGCGCTGGTCAACGGCCTCGACGACGACGGCGACGATGCCGTGAGCACCGCGACCACCGCCGTCGCCCGTGCCGACGTCTCTGCATCCGCCGCTCCGGCGACGGCTGCACCCGGTGCCGCAGCCACCACCGTGGCAGCGGGAGCCACGCCCCCGGCGTCGACGCCCCCCGGCGGCGTCGCGCCGGGGGCGGGCACGGCCGGTCCGCTGATCGCGAGCGGCCAGGACGTGCTCGCGGTGGCCGGCGACCCCGCCGCGCTCGCCGCGCTGCAGGGCACCACCGCGTCCGGATCGGCGACCGTCGAGTCGGTGGTCTCCGACGAGGGGTTCTGGATCGGCACGTCCCCGCAGGACCGGGTCTTCGTCTTCATCACCGAGGCCGCGCGCGGCACCAGCGGCGAGTCGCCGTTCCAGGTGGCCGCCGGCCAGGTCGTGAACCTCACGGCAACCGTGCAGCCGATCGACGGGCTCGTCCCGGCCGACCTCGACGCAGCCGACGGCAGGGCGCAGCTCGAGTCGCAGGGCGTCCTGCTCGCCGCCGACCAGCTGCAGCTGGTCGGGTGACCAGCGCCCGCGAGGTGGACCGCGACGACGACGTCGAGGCGCAGGCGGCGCGCCTCGCGGGCTCGGTCACGGTCCGCCTCGCGGGCGACCTCGACCTGGCATCGGCCGCGGCCGCGTGGGAGGCCATCGACGCGGCGGTGACGCGCGGCGGCCGGGTCGTCATCGACCTCGCGGAGGTCACGTTCCTCGACTCGAGCGGCTTGAAGGTGCTGGTCGCGGCCAGGGCCCGTGCCGCCGCCACGGGGACCTCGCTGGCGCTGGCACGGCCGTCGCCCGCCACGGAGCGCGTGCTCGACATCACCGGGTTGACGGACCGCTTCGACATCGAGCGGTGACGGCCCCCGCCCCGGCGTGAGGCCCGGCCCGGCCGACGAGGACGCGGTGCGGACACCGCGCCGCCGTCACACCCCGCACCTACGTTGGCACCGGCTTCCCCGTCGTCATCCGCCGCCCTGCGGCGGCCGCACCGCGGAGGTGGCCCATGCCCGCACCCGTTCCCCCGATCCCCCGACGTGCCCCCCGGGCGCGGCTCGATCCCGTGCGCGACGCCGACGACGCGCTCGGCGTCGTGCTCCTCGGCGTCACCATCCCGCCGGTCGCGGAGGTCGTCGCCTTCCTCCTCGACGACCGCGGCTGCGGGACGGGGCTGCTCCTCAGCGTCACCGAGGCGCACGACCCCGATGCCGTCGTCGAGGTGGCGGCGCTCGTGGCGTGCGCCGGCGCGGCGGCACGCATCGGCACCGGTCGCAGCGTCTCGGGCCTGGTCCTCGCGTCGGTGCGGCCGGATGGCGACGTCACGCCCGACGACGCCGAGCGGTGGTGCCGGGCGAGCGACGCCGTCGACGAGCACGGTCTGGTCCTGCTCGAGTGGTTCGTCCTCGGCGTCGGCGGGGTCCGCTGTCCGCGTGACCTCACGGGCGAGCCGGACCGCTGGCGGCGCGACGCGCCGACGGGCTGAGGCGGAGCCCCGCGGCGCGGAGCCGCCGGACGATCTCGCGGCTCTCCACCATCAGCGCCCCCGCGGCCAGCACCTCGCCCAGCAGGTCCTCGGGCACGTCGTAGTGGTCGCCTTGGAAGCCGCGGCGCGGGATGCCGAGCCCCGCGGCGAACGCGTGGAGCTCGTCGAGGTCGCGGTCGCTCACGAGGTGGCTCCAGCGCCGCCCGCGGAACCACCAGCGCGGCTCGTCGACGAGGATCACCCCGCTGACGGTACCCGTGCCGGCGCCCCCGTCAGCGAGCCCCGCGCACGGCCGGCGCGATCGGGCTCAGCCGCATCACCTGGGGCATCGTGCGCACGAGGGCGGGCCGGCCGACCACCTCGATCCGACCATCCCGGAGGGCCTCCGTCAGGTCACGGCGGCCCAGCCAGACCTGGTACATGGTGGACACGTCGGCGCGCAGCGACACGTCGACCTCGTAGCCCGGGTCACTGGTGCAGACCGACGGGGTGCCGTCCTCCACCACGATCCAGTAGGTGCGCCGATCGTCGCGGAACCGGACCTGGATGACGTGGCGCCCGCCGGGCCAGCACGACGTGTCGAGCCGGCCGTGCACCCACCACACCAGCAGCTCGGCGTCGAGCTCCTCGGGGGTGGGGTCCGCGAACGCGTACCGCGCGCCCCACTCCCCCAACCCGAAGACCACCGGCTCGAGCCGCCTGCCCGCCTCCGTCAGCTCGTACTCGCCCTCGCGTCGCTCCACGAGGCCGGCGCGCTCGAACTGGCGGAGGCGCTTCGACAGGAGCGTCCTCGACAGCTTGGGAAGCCCACGCGCCAGGTCGTTGAAGCGCGTCGTGCCGAGGATCATGTCGCGCAGGATCAGCAGGGACCACCGCTCGCCCACCACATCCAGCGCCCTCGAGATGGGGCAGTACTGCCCGTACGTCGGTCCTTCGCGGTCGTCGTCCGCTGCCACGTCGCCGTCCTCCCGTCGCCTCGCCCCCGGTCCATTCTGTGCACTACCGCAAGGGCCACGGGCGAGCGCAGGATCCGTCCATGACGATCGACCTGGATCCCACCATCGAACGAGCCACCACGAGCTGGCCGCTCGTCGCTCGCGAGCTCGGGCCCGACCTGCGGGGAGCGGCGGCCGAGCACGACCGCACCGGCACCGTCTCGGCGGCCGCCTTCGAGCGCCTGAGGGCCGCCGGCCTGACCGGCGCGCTGGTACCGCTCGAGTTCGGCGGTGGCGGCGCGACCCACGACGAGGCGGGCGCCATCCTGCGCGAGCTGGGGCGCTGGGACCCGGCCGTCGCGGTCACCCTCTCGATGCACACGCACCTCGTCGCCGCGCAGGTGTGGCGGCACAAGCACGGCCAGGACGCCGAGAAGGTGCTGCGGGCGGTCGCCTCCGGGAAGATCCTGGTGAGCACCGGGGCCTCCGACTGGGTGTCGTCGAACGGCTCGACCCGCCGCGTGGACGGAGGCTACCGGATCACGGCGCGCAAGGGCCCGGCCAGCGGCTGCGAGATCGGCCAGATCCTGGTCACCAGCATCCGCTGGGAGGACGCACCCGACGGCCCGCAGGTGCTCCACTGCGCCGTGCCGCTCGACGCCGAGGGCGTCACGATCGACCTGACGTGGGACACCCTCGGGCTGCGGGCGACGGGCTCGCACACCGTGGTGCTCGACGACGTGTTCGTCCCCGACGCAGCCGTCTCGCTCGCACGTCCGGCGGACCGTTGGCACCCCGTGTGGAACACCGTCATGGGCGCGGCGATGCCGTTGATCATGGCGGCCTACCTCGGGATCGCGGACGCCGCCGTCGAGGCCGCACTGGCCGCGGCACGCGGCCGCCGCGAGCCGCACGTGGTCCACCTGCTCGGTGAGATGCTGAACGCGCACGTCACGGCGGACGACCTCGTGCAGGCGATGCTCGCGTCGTCGGACGACCTGCGGTTCGCGAACACGGACGAGCACGCGAGCCGCACGCTCGCCCGCAAGTCCGTCGCGGCCGAGGCGATGATCCAGACGGTGCGCGCCGCGGTCGAGGTCGCGGGCGGCATCGGCTACTCCAGGGCGTCGGTGCTCGAGCGCCTCCTGCGCGACGTGCACGGCGTCACCTTCCACCCGCTGCCCAGGTCACGCCAGCTCGGCTTCACCGGGCGGGTCGCGCTCGGGCTCAGCCCGGTCGAGTAGGAGGTCCCTCCGCCTGCCGCGCCCCCCGCGCGGCGCCGCGTAGGGTGCGATCGTGGACAGCGACGAGGTCGCCATCCGCTCGACGTGGCGGGCGATCGCCGGGGACGGTCACGACGACCACCTCGACGAGGTGCTCGTCCGGCACCGCGAACCGCACCGGCGGTACCACACCGCCACCCACGTCGCCCACGTCCTGCGGACGATCGACGAGCTCGGCCGCGACGTGCACCTGACGCGCCCGTGGGCCGTGCGGTTGGCGGCGCTCTACCACGACGCCGTCTACGACCCGCGGTCGTCCGGCAACGAGGTGGCGAGCGCGGCCCTCGCCTCACGCGTGGCCGTCGAGCTCGGGTGGGGGGCAGCCGACGTCGCCGCGGTGGGATCGATGATCCTCGCCACCGAGCACCACGCCGCCGGGGAGGACTCGGACACCGCGGTGCTCCTCGACGCCGACCTGGGCGTGCTCGGTGCCGGGTCCGCTGCCTACCTCGCCTACGTGGACGGTGTCCGCGAGGAGTACCGCCACGTCGACGAGGACGCCTGGCGGCGGGGACGAGCAGCGGTCCTCCAGGGGTTCCTCGACCGTCCCACGATCTTCGCCACCGCACCCATGCGCCGGCGGTGCGAGCACCGGGCGCGACGGAACCTCGCGGCGGAGCTGGCCGGCCTCAGCGCCCGCTGACGCGGCGTCCGGTCGGCACGCGCGTCACCCGTGGCAGCCGCAGGCGCTGCCGCAACCGCCGGCCGGACGTGCCGCCGGCGCCGGCGCTGCACCGGCGGACGAGCCGCCCCCGACGCTCGCGAACACCGACAGCAGGCGCACGGAGTCGACGTGGCCCTGGTCGCACGCGGCGGGCTCCGCAGCCTCGCTCATCGGGCGGCGACGCTCGAACGTCTCGTCGCAGGTGCGGCAGCGGTACTCGTAGCGCGGCATCGCGTGGAGCATAGGGGGAGCGGCCTGCTTGACTGGTCCCGTGACGAGCCAGACGCAGATCGCGCCCGCGGTGCGACCCGGGCGGACCGAGCCCCAGCTGGACGAGGTCGTCCAGACCGGCGAGCCGGCCGCCGCGCACATCGTCAAGACCGAGCCGGGCGAGAGCGCCGCGGCGAAGGTGATGGAGGCGCGGATCTACGGCACCCCGATCGAGGCGCTCTGCGGCTACGTCTGGGTGCCGTCGCGCGACCCGAAGCAGCTGCCGCTGTGCGAGGACTGCAAGAGCATCTACGAGATGTACCGCCAGTTCAACGACGGCCTGCACGAGCGCCCGTCGGAGTAGCGGCTCACGCTGGTCATGAGCCGGGCGAATGCCGTCAACGGCGCTCTGGCGCCGTCAGCTGACGGAGCCGCTGCACACAATCTGCACACATTGCCGACGGTCGTGAGCCGCCTTCCGATGATCCGAGAGGACACGGAATGGCATCGATCCAGCAGCGAGCGAACGGCCGATGGGCTGTGCGCTGGCGAGACGACACCGCCGTGCAGCGGTGGCAGACGTTCGCCACGAAGGCTGAGGCACAGGCACACGTCCGAGCACTGAGGCGCTCGCCACGAGCGGCGCCGAGGCCAGAGACAACTGCAGCAACGCCGACAGTGGCTGAGTACGTGGACGTGTGGCGGAGCCGTCAGCTCTGGCGACCGACGACGGAGCGGCAGGTCCGCTCGTACGTGTCTCGGCACGTCCTGCCGCATCTCGGAGATCGGCCGATCGGCGACTTGAAGCGCAGCGACGTCCAGGTCTGGTTGAAAACGGTCTCCGGCGACCTGTCGCCACGGTCGGTGCGGACGGTGACGGCCCATCTCCGGAGCATCTGCAACGAGGCGGTGCGGGACGGGCTATTGGTGGCGAGTCCTGTCCGCCGGCTCAACCTGCCGGTTGTCGAGCGGCACGTTGTGCCGCCGACGATGAACCAGCTCGAGACGCTTGCGGTCGAGCTGCCCGACCACCTCCGGCGCATCGTGCCGATCGCAGCCAGCTCCGGTCTCCGGCAGGGCGAGCTCCTCGGGCTCACGCTCGACCGGGTCGACCTGGAGCGAGCGACGTTCCGTGTAGACCGTCAGCTGGCTGCGCCGCACACAGGGCAGCTCTTCGGCCCACCGAAGACGAGAGCAAGCGTGAGGGCGGTTCCCGTGCCTCACGCCGTCGTGGCGCATGTCGAGCGGCAGCTGCACGAGTACGGCGTCGGTGACGCCGGGCTGATCTTCCACAGACCCGTCGGAGGCGGCCCGGTCACCCGACGCCTGTTCCAGATCGCTTGGCATCCGGCGGCTCGAGCCGCCGGGCTGCCGCCCCGCACCGGCATGCACTGCCTGCGGCACTTCTACGCTTCGCTGCTGATCCGTGCCGGCTGCTCCGTGAAGGTGGTCCAGGCACGGCTCGGGCACGCCACAGCAGCCGAGACCCTCGACACCTACGCCCATCTCTGGCCAGACGACGAGGACCGAACGAGGCGTGCTGTCTCCGACGTGTTCGCTACCTCGCACAGCTCGGGTCAACCGTGACCGCCGTGCTGATCGTCGGCGTCCTGGTGCTGGTGTTCGGCGGCATCGGCGGGATGGTGAACGGCTGGGCCGGCTTCTGGTTCGGTATTGGCCTGGTGGCGCTGATGGCCGTCTGGGGCTGGTACTCGAGCTCGGACCACGAGGAAGAGCACTGCGAGACGGACCACTTCGGCAACGTGTGGTGCATGTAGGCGTGGGCCAACAGGAGTGGCCGCATTCTCGGCAGCCGCCTCCTAATCCGAGAGGACCCGGCCGTAGTAGGAGCAGACGCTGACCAACCGCAGGTGAACGCTCCTCGCCCATGTTCCATCCGGTGCGATCACATCGAACAGGTAGGGCCCGGGCGCCAGCGGCGGGCTCAGGTACTGAATCGAACCTGTTCCAACGATCTCGGGAAACTGAGCGCCTCCGTTGGCGTAGAGCCAGGAGAGGCGTGCCGCTGCCGGGATGACGACCGCCATCGACAGCGTCTGATTCGAGATGCCGCATCGCACTCTCAAGTCGATCCTGTCATCGACGTACACGCTGTGATGCTCGTCATCGGCGGGAACCGATCCGCCGAGCGGTTCAAGCCCGCCAGCCGGCCCGGCGGGCCCAGGTGGCCCTTGCGGACCTTCGGCACCTTCGGGTCCTGGAGGGCCCTGAACGCCTGAGGGCCCCTGAACTCCCGCCGGCCCAACGGGGCCAGTCGATCCCTGTGGTCCCGCCGGCCCTTGAGGGCCCTGTGGGCCTTGTGGGCCCACAGGGCCTCCGGCGCCCGTCGGTCCCGCAACACCTGGTGGACCACTCGGCCCCTCTGCTCCCCGTGGACCCGTAGGGCCGACCGGCCCAGGGTTGGCAGCCACGATTTGGTCCACCTGCGCCTTCGTGTAGTAGCGATCGTCGAAGTGGTGGTCGGCGTAGTAGCCGACGATGTCGACCGTGAGGTGCACCGTTCCGGCCAGGTTGTAGAAGCTCGCCTTCCCATCGGCGGACAGTCGAGTCGTGACAGCGTTGGGAGTGGGAGCCTGGCCTGCAACCCAGTTCAGGCTGGCTGCAACCGGACGACTCGCAGCGTCGGACGGGAAAACGGTCAGGAAGCTCGAGGAGCTCGGGCTGATGCTCGTGACGTTGGTGCTGATGGCTATCGCATCGGTCGGTATGAAGCAGTTGCCGTTGGTGCCCCGGACGGTCGCTACATGGGTTTCGTTGGCGGCGAGCGGGATCGACCTCGGGCCAACGTTGTCCGAGCCGGAGCGGGTGTCCATGAGGCGGCACGGCGTGATCGGGACGAACACGTTGCGCTCACCTGATCCGACCGACGCCTCAGTGCCGATGACGGCACCGGAACCTATGGCCACAGCAACCGCTGCCCCGACCGCCGCCCATCGTGAACGACGCACAACAACTCCACGCTTCGCCATGTCCCGCCTCCCGGCGGGCACCGTAGATGATTCTGCCTGGGACTCGATTCCAACGTCCTCGACTGGCGCCTAGCGAATGCGGCGCCTCCAGCGTGGGCAAGCGCTCAAGATGAGACTGCTTGTGACGTGGAGAGACCAGTACCTCGAGGTTCCACCGGAAGCGCCTGACGAGCCCGTTCAAGGTCGGCTGTTCGAGGCATCCAACGAGGCCTACGAACGGGACCTCGACGGATTGGTTGCCGACTGGCGAACGCAGGGCCGTAGCGAGGGGACGCTGTACCGCTACGTGCGGCAGCTGGTGATGTTCGGCGAGCGCTACGACGAGCTCACGCTGAAGACGGCTCGGGCGTTCGTCGAGGAGACTCGTCGGCGGTCGCAGTCATCCGGGCGCTACGCCGGCCGTGCGCTCCGCTCGTTCGACACGTGGCGTGCCCGGGAGTACAACCGTGTGCCCGTGCTGCGCAACCTCCGGCTGCCGGCGAACCCGCAGCCGGTGAACATCGGCGTTGCGAACCCGGACGACGTCGAGGCGATGCTGCTGCGTTGCCCCGACAACTTCATGGGCATCCGAGATCGGGCGATGATCCACGTGTTCCGCTCGACCGGGATGCGGCGCTGCGAGGTCGCAGCGATGAGCGTGGGAGAACGTCAACCTGGAGAACGGCCGGATCCAGGTCCCGAAGTCGAAGGTGAACCAGCCGAGAGTCACCCGGCTAGACAGCAGGGCGCTTCGGGCAGTCGACCGCTACTCGCAGACGCTCGACGGCGACACGCCGCACGTATGGGCGTCGAGGTTCGAGCGGGTGCAGATCAATACGCCGCAGGTCGGCCGAGTCATCCGTGACCGAGCGTCAGACGCCCTGGTGCGTGTCACGCCGCACGGCATGCGGCGGTTGTTCGCCATGCAGTGGTTGAGCCGTGGCGGCTCACAGGTCTACCTAGAAACGATGTGCGGCTGGACGTCGGATCAAATGGTTCGCCGGTACGTGAGGTCCGTTGCCAACGAGGAGGCGCTGAAGATGCATGAGCGCCTGTTCGGGTAGGAGCTGGCTCACGCCCACACACCGAGGCCTCCTCGACGGCGGAGGTCGACGAACCACGGCCCTGACTAGTTCACCCGTCGGTGCCGGCACGGTCCCTAGACGAGGAACGGGCTCAGGTTTACGGTAGCTCATGCGCCGTCTCCTGGCTTCGCTGCTCGTGCTTGCAACATTGTCTTCGGTAGCCGGCGAGCCGAAGACGGCCGAAGCTCAACCACGGGCACAGCAGGCACCGTGCAGCGGCACCACGCACTACCTCTGGCAGGACTCGCTTGACGGGCGGATCAACGTGTCTGCCACGGCGTACTGCGGCCGTGCGGTGAACTCGATCGTGGTTCAAGGCGCCCTCTACGGCGACGTTGGGTACTACGACGGCGCCAAATGCGAGGGCAGGGCGATGTGCAACACGATCTTCTCGATCCTGGACCCTCGGGGCTCACAGCGCATCTGCGTCGTCAGCATGATGACTTACAAGGTCAACTGGTACAGCTTCAAGAAACAAATCAACAACACGAGAGCGTATTGCATCACGACCTGAGGAAGCGCAAGGTCGAGACGTGGAGCGTGTTGCTACCGTGGTGATCGACTCTGTGCATGCCGCTCTCGCCAAACCGTGGTCTTCAGCTTCCGCCACGCCGGCGTGCGCTTTCCTGGTCGATAGGGCGCAGCTGTGTCTTTCAGCATCAGCCCCTCGAGGTCGAGGTACTCGCAGCAGTCGAGGGTGATGCCGACATCGTCGACGTCGAGTCGTGGCGGGATCACGACGGGCAGCTCCAGCGCCTGGAGGAGGCGCCGACGTTCACGGTCGGGCAGCGAGGTCACGTCGTGCCCGTCGAGCCACAGGAGGTCGAAGGCGACAAAGGCGACGGAAACGGCGGCCTGACGGGCGGCAAGAGCTCCTGCAATGCCGTAGAACGATCGAGCTGAGCCGTCGTGGGCGACGAGCTCACCGTCGAGCACGACCCGGATCCCGCAGGCGGCCAGCTCGTCCTGAGTGGCGATCGGGCGTGAGAGCTGCCGACCGGATCTGGTCGTGACCCGCAAGCCACCGTCGAGCGAGCCGCAGATGGCGACCTGCGCTCGCCACCCATCGAGCTTTGGCTCGGCCACCCAGGAGACACCCGCCTTCGGGGGCGGCCCGGTAGTGGCCAGCTGCGGCGAGTAGAGCGGAGGCTGCACCGGGCGCCACGATACGGCTGCCGTACTGGTCACGCCTCAAGCCCCCGACGAAGGATTCTCTCCTGCTTCAATCGTCCTGATGGCGGCCGAGCCGAAGTACCACCCACTGACGCAGGCACTCGTGAGCACGAGCCGCCGCTCCCACCGGGTCTTCACGTTCTCGGATCTTGACCGCCTGGTTGCCGGGCTACCACCTTCGGCTCGTCGCCAGCGAACCTGGTGGGCCAACACAACCAATCCCACGCACGTCCAAGCGCTCGCTTGGATGGAAGCTGGATGGCGAGTCGACTCTGTCGACCTGACTACCGAGATCGTCACCTTCTGCACCGCCGCAAAGCTCGAGCGATCGGCCGTCGAGGCGAGGCGGTCACGGAGCGGAGTATCGCCGGGGCCAGACGGTGTGGTTCAGCTGTCGGAGGTGCTTGAGCGAGCCGGGTACCGCTCCACGCTCGAGGCGGTAGCCGCCCACACGGTCATGCTGCATCCGACTGTCATCGCACAGACTCGGGGTGAGGCGGTGTTCGCAACGGTTCGTCGTGATCCTCGCCGTTCCGAGGCCGTCGGCTCCTTCGGCGAGATCAACGGTGAAGCGGTGATGTTCGACGACAACCTCTCTGCCATCGCAGCGTTCATCTGGGCTGCGAACAGCGGACGTGGACGTGACCAGCAGTACAACCACATCTGGCCATCGAGCCGAGACCGCCGTGGCTATACGGCCCTGTGGAACCTGTGCGCTACTCCTGCGTTCCTGGCGAAGACAACCGACGGACGCAACCATCCCGATGTCGTCGCCGCTCTGCGCAGACGGTCCTTCGAGCTCTACGGCTACCTGCCGGCTGGATCATCCGGACCGGTTGCCCCCGACGGGTACGACTCGCTCGAGTGGCACGCTCATCCGGCACCCGTTGATGACCTTGAGGCGACGTATCGCCGACAGATGGCGACGAAGCCGAGGGACCGTGTTGTCATCAGCGCTCGGCGGATCGGCTGGCTCTACTCGGGATGGGAGCCGGACCCGACTCTCTAGCGGACGTACGGGTAGTCGATGTCCGTCCCACCGTTCGTGGTGACGTGCTCCGTCCAGCGCAGCCCATCCCAGTAGCGCTGTTCGTGCCGACCGGACGGGTCTGGCTGCCATGCCGCCTCACTGGATGTCGGTGGCGGGAACGACCGGAGAGGTCGCTTCAAGACCGCCTGATACCTCACGACCAGCCCACGGTCGAGACCTACGTCGATGGCTTCCCAGCCAAGCGTCCCGTGGAGATTCAGCTGGAGCATGAAGTGTCGGTCGTCGCTATCGGTGACCATCGTGTACTCCCAGCCCATGCGCCGAGTGTTACATCTGCGGCGGCGTCATCAAGGGGAATGGAGCAGCACATGGCCGAACTGCACGAAGAGCAAGCGGTTGCCTCGACTGCTTCTGTCGAGGCCGAACCCTTCGCCGGCGACGACGTTGCGGTCACTGCGGCTGCACAGCGTTCCGCTCAGTACCTCACGCCGTCGCTCGCTCGGTGGCGGAGGGCGACGGACACGCCGTTGCTCGTCGTGGCGATCGGCAGCCTGCCGCTGCTCTTGCTCGAGCTCGAGCGGTCGTCGCTGCCACGCACGGATCGACTGCTGCTGGACGTGGTGAACGTCGCCGTACTCGTCGTGTTCGCCGTCGACTACGTCGTCGAGTTGAGGCTGAGCCGCAACCGCCGGAGCTACATCCGCTGCGAGTGGACGAGTCTCGCCATCGTGCTGGCGCAGGCCGCTGCCGTGCTCCCAGGACTGGCACCTGTCGGTGCGCTTCGAGTGCTCCGTGGCGCTCGAGCGTTCCGGGCGGTGGCCGTGGTCGTCCGACTCTTCGCCATCGGCGGTGCTGCCGCACATCAAGGACGGCGAACGCTCCGCCGAAAGGCGGCGTCGCTGGCGCTCGGCGCAGCGGCGCTCACGTGGATCACCGCTGCGGCGGCGTTCGTCGTCGCCGAGGGCGTCGAACGGGAGGGCGGCCCGGAATCGTTCGCTGACGGGCTGTGGTGGTCGCTCAGCACGATGTCGACCGTCGGCTACGGCGACATCTATCCGGTCACCGGCGCCGGGCGCCTTGTCGCCGGGTTCACGATGCTGATGGGCGTGGCGACCTTCGCTGTCGTCACAGCCAAGATCGCCGAGTTCCTGCTGCAGGACGAGGTCCCCCGAAGCGACAAGAGCTGAGGGCGCATCGGGCGAGGAAGTTGCGCCGGAGGGGACTCCAGGCCAGAGCGACCGCAGTAGCGTCGGGCCGTGATCGCCGAACGCTCCTTGATGTGGTGGCGGACATCCGAGTGGGAAGCTGCCGGAGTCTGGTTCACCGGACTGCTGACTGTCGGCCTGCTGGTATACGCCGCTACCCAGCTTGGCGAGTCGAAGAGGCTCCGTGCGGAGCAGACACGGCCCTTCGTAGTGGTGGACCTGGTTCCAGACTTCCTCACGATCATGGTCGTCAAGAACGTCGGGTCCACCGTGGCCCGAAACGTTCGTGTCTGCTTCGACCGCCGCATAGAAACGACCCTCAGCTCTGGTGCGAACTGGCAGGACTCAGGTCTCTTCCAGGACGGCATTAAGACGCTGGCGCCCGGTCGGGAGCTTCGCTTCAACTTCGATAGCATCGTGCAGCGGGTCAAGTCCGGCCTCCCGCTCCGTTATACAGCCACCGTCATTTATGACGGCCCGCAGCTTCGGCGATTCAGGCGAACCAAGCCACTCCAGGATGAATTCGTCCTCGACGTCTCAGTGTTTGTGGGCGCTTCGCCTCCCCGCCGTGACGTACACGACGTTGTCAAGGCGATCGAGAAGCTAGCGACCGAGCACTCGAAGTGGACCGATGGCTCCCGAGGTCTCCTCGTCAAGGCGATCGACCGACGCCGCTTGACGGTCATCGAAGAGCGGTCGTACCACTTCCGAAAGGCGAAGGAAGCTGCCCGAATCGATGGCGTCCGTGCGTACATTGGGTACTTCATCCGCCTCTGGCAAAGACGTCGGCAGCTCTTCGCAGACGACTAGTCGCTTCGAGAGCATGCCCTTCGGCGGATCCGCCGGATCACTGGCCACGAGATCTGTGCCGATCGAGCCTTCATTCTGACTCGTGAGCTGGCGACAGCAGCGTTCGTAGGGGGCAGTTGCTCCCGTGCGACACTCTCCTCGTGGGCCAATGGGTGCGTGACTACGGCTCGTTCGTCGCAGCCTTGGTCGCTGCGGCGGCGGGAGTCGTTGCAGCCTTCTTCGCCGCACGGAACAGTCAACAGCTTCAAGAGCGGGATTGGCAGCGTGAGAGCCGGCTCCCTCGGTACGTCGAGTTCGTCGATGCTGCCCGTTCCTACGGAGGTGCGATCACCTCCACCTATGCGGAGTGGGAGGAGGACGCTCTTGGTCCCGTGCCCACCCAGAGCCCGGAGCTCCCGAATGCTGTCGATCGCTTCATGCTCGCAATGTCGGCCGTACTACTCGTTGGTCCAGGAGCCGTCGCACAAGCGGCTCGTGAGGTGCAGTATTCAATGTGGGAGTACGAGAAGCGTCTGCAGAGAGACCCGTACTCGTGGGACTACGGACTGCAGCACCAGATGATCGAGCAGTTCATCGAGGCATGCAGTGCGGCACTGCACATCCCGACTTCAGTGAAGCCTGCTGAGAGCTACGACGTCTGGCGTAAGCGTCACGCCGACGACGAGCTCCCATAGACGTTCGCTGGGCGGCGGGTCAGGCCGCCACCCTGCCGTGACGGCATCTCGGATGTCTCGGTAGAGGCCAGGCACGAAGGCCTCCCGAAGCCGTGCGTAGCCGATCTTCGTTCGCAGCTTGTCCCTCGCCTGCCGGCCCGCCGAGTCGTTGTCGAAGATCAGGGTCACGGACTCGTACCCGTCGGGCTCCGATAGCCAGGACTCCTTCCACGCACCGGCGCCGGCCGGCAGTGCGAAGAGGTCAACGCTGTCCGCCCAGCCGAGCCGCTCGAGCGCCCACAAGTCACTCTCACCCTCGACCAGCACGGCGTGGCGCTTTGGCACGCCGACGTCGCTCGTGCGGTAAACGTGCAGCGTGAAACAGCTCCCGGGCCAGGCTGACTTGCGGCGGCCGGCCGTGCGGACCTTCACGCCGTACACAACGCCGTCTCGGGCGTGCGGGATCAGCAGGTTCCCGTCATCGTCCGCTCGGCACGCAGCCGGCGGTGCGAGGTCGATGAACGACGAGCCGAGGCTGGTCTCGCCGACGAGCGGGAAGCGGGCGAGCTCCGACGTGAAGTCGTGCACGACAGCTGGCGCTGTCGGCACCAGAGCCACGGTCGTTGGCAAGCCGCCGCCGCTGGCGGTGATGTGAGACAGGGCGCCGAGCGCTGCGGAGAAGGTCATCCCGGTGAAGTGCCGGACGAGGGCGATGACGTCGTAGGAGACGCCGGTGCCGAAGTCGTACGCCCTCGTTGCGTACGCCTGCACCGAGGGCGTGTCGTCGTCTTCCCGCAACCGGAACTTGCCGCTCGACGACACCGGAACGCCGAGCAGCTCGAGGACCTGCGGCACGGTCACCATCGCCTTCAGCTCCGTCGGCGTCAGCATGGCAGTGGGAGCGTTCACGCTGGCCGCCTCCTCGAGGCCGCACGGGCGGATGCGGCTCGGAGCGCCGCCATCCGCCGGCAGTGCACGTACAGGCGTCTCACAGCGTCCCTGGCGGCCCGCTGGTCGTTGCTCACGCCACGTCCCCCTTCAGGATCCGGAGCACGTACCGGAGCTGCTCGAGCGTCGGCGTCCAACCCTCGCCGTGTCGCTCCGCCTGCTTGTGCATGAGCTTCAGCTGCGGGTCCGTCGTCGGGTGGTTGCGGACGAAGGCCGTGGCAGCGTCCGCTTCGGCCAGGAGCTCCGAACCGCCTTCGGCAAGGATCGTCTGCCGACGGCGCTCCATCTTGTCCATCGGCTCTGGTGCGGCCGGCTGAGCGCTCCGGCTGCACTCCTCACGCTCGATGAGCTGCACGATCCGGGCGGCCTCCTTGATCGTCGGAAGCCACTTCGGGTCGGCAAGCTTTGTGCGCTCGTAGAGCAGCCAGCCGTGCCGCCCGCTGTAGGCCTCCAGCAGCCGTCGAGCGTTCTGCGGGTCGAGGTTGATGACCACGTGAGGAGCCCTCGCCTGCTTGCGCTGGCGAGGTGCCTCGCCCCGCTCCTCCGCTTCGAGAGCGGCCAGGACGGCCCGGAACTGCCGGACCGTGAACATGAACCGGCCAGCGCCAGCACGGGCCGCCTGACAGCGGATCGACACGAGCAGCTCGTCCTCGCCTTTGTAGCCGGCGAGGATCTCGAGCAGCATCCAGGCCTGATGCAGTGCGGCGTCACCGCCGACGTCGACGAGGTCCTGCTCACGCATCGCCGTGACGCCTTCGACGTCGAAACGCCCAGTGCCATGGATCGACCGCACCTTGCCACCCACCTTCATCGGCTGTGCGTTGGCGGCGTGCCGCCGGCACTCGTCGATGATCAGCTGCACGTCGGCGGGCCACGTCGGCAGCCAGTACCGGTCGCCGAGAAGCTCCTGGAACTCCTTCAGGCGCCTGTGACGGCCTCGATACCGTTCGAGCTCGGACCTCGCCCACACGGACCGCTTCCAGCTCTCGGGGTCGGCCTCTTGGTACGCCTTCGCCGCTGCCTCCGCAGCGTCGATGCGCTGCTGGGCTGCGAGCTCGTCCGCTCGTTGCTGAGCGACGCTGCGGCTCTGCCGCTTCGCCTTGTCCCAATCCATCATGCGGCCAGCCACTGGTGGTCTCCTTCGTCGTGCTGCTCGGTCTCCAGGCGAGCGGTGTTGATTCGGTGTGTCGGGATCTCGATCCCGTAGGTGTTGCGAAGGTGGCGGGCGATCCACGCCGGCACCGTGCAGTGGTTGTGGAGCACGGCTCCGCTCGACGGCTCGACCGTCGTGGCGGTCCAGCCGCATCCGACGCAGATAGTCAGCGGCGGAGCTGCCGCCGAGGCAACAGCAGCAGGTGCCTGCGGCCTGGTCTCTTGCTCGCCTCCCACGGCGGGCAACGGGCGCCCCATGCGGTCAACGAGCTGAGCTGCCCGAAGCAGTTCACCGGTGCTCGTGTTGAGCACCTTGGCGTCCTCGGTGACCTGGAACCGTTCCGGAAGCTGGCGGACCAGGTACTCCGCATGGCCCCGCCTCTCCCGCCGGTGCCGGTCTCGCCGTCGATCGTGAACGCCGGCTGTCCCGCACTCCTCGGCAACAGCGTCCAGGAGCCGATCGATCTCGGCGACCAGCTCCCAGCCTCCATTCGTCTGTGTGACGACTGGAGGGAGGCCGGCTGTCCCGTTCAGGCCCTTGAGGAGCTTGTAGAACTGCCTTTCGGAGACGCCTGCCAGAGTGGACCACTCCCGGTTCGAGCTTGGCCGGCACGCCACGAGAACCCGCAGCAGCTCGAGCCTGGTCGGCCCGAGCGCCGAACGGTGAAAGGCCGGATGGTCCGCACGGACACTGCCCAACTCATCACACTTCTTGATCGAGCCGAGAGGAGAGGAGATATCGAGATGTGATGGGTCGGGCAGTGTCGGCTTCCGACCGGTGATCAGGTACCTGGTCTCGTTCCCGGCGCCGCTCAAGGCGACGGGAAGCAGGAATCCGTCTCGGCTCAGCCGCTTCAGGGCAGCAGCGACCGCCTGTTCGGCGTCGCTCAGTCGCTCAGTCAGGCGCCGCACCCCAGCGCCCGGCTCGAGCGTCCTCGCCGTGAAGGCGACGTCGCAGACGGCACCGAGCACTCGTCGGTCCGTGATCGCATTCCGGCCAGCCACTGTTGAACGGTGACCATCCAGCACCTCGTCGAGGTACTGCCTGAGGTCGTCCGCCGAGAGGCTCGGGACGCCCGTCGGCTGCAGCCCATCGTCAAGAGCCGCCTTCACGGCGTGACACGGCGAGGGGCTCGTGTCGCCGAACACGTACCACCGGCCGAGCTCCAGGACCTCGGCGTAGTCGTCCTGCCGCTGGTTCCACCCGCCCCACCACAGAGCTGGCGCTTCGTTCGGCGCCGGCACGGGCCGCCCGGCTGCGGCCTCCCTTGCGTCCGTCAGGGCGAGGACGTCGATCACGTCGAGCCGGAGGTAGGCAAGCCAGCAGGCAACATGGACAGCGCTTCGTTGGTCCGTCGTCAGCGTCTCAACAGGCCAGACACGCCGGCGGCCCATCGGCTTGACCCCGTTGATCGCCCGTGCGACGGAAGGAGGGAGCACTCGCACGGAGGCAGGCCGAGCAGCAGTGTCATACCCCGGGCCCACGCTGGGGGGTGCCTGATGTTCCCGAGAGTTGCTGGGCTCGGCGCCTGCCAGGGCGCCGGGCTCGGCCCCGGGACTCATGCGGCTACCGCTTCACGGGCCAGCTTTTCGTTGATGGCGTGCCGGATCCAGCTCGCCTTCGAGCGGTCGTCTCGCTCTGCCGCACGAGTCATGGCCTCGTATTGCAAGGTGGCCAACCGGACCGTCAGCTCCGTGACGTCCCTGCCGCTATTCGCCACTTTCGACATGTTGGGCTCCAATCCGGAGCGGCCCGAGGCACTGCTCGGTCGAGAACCGCTCCCTTCAGGAACCACCCCCCGGGGCGTTGCATGGCGGGGGCAGCCGCCAACCATCGTGGTATCGGCAGATTAATTGCGCTCAGATGTCACCGCTGGCTTGCGTCGTGCTACCACCTCACCACGGCTGAACAGGCATAACGTGGTTACCGAAGTGTCACCTCAGCCGACGAAGGTCCTGCGTGCCGCTTGAGAACCCGCTGAACCGTCGTCGGGTGCCATGGTCCTCCCCTCTTTGAGGGGATTCGTTCCTCGTTGAGGGCGGCGACGATCTGCGGAAGGGACTTCTGTGCGGCCCTCAGTTCAACGATGCGAGCGATGGCTCGTTGCTCATCGTGGTCGTTCACGAGGTTGCCGTCCTGCGAGCGATAACCGAACGCTGGCGAGCCATAGCCGGCGTACCCGCCAAGCTTCGCCTTCCGCTGCCTTGCGGATCGCAGCCGCAGGGCGATCATCGACCGCTCGTACTCCGAAACTGCTCCAAGGATCTGCCGGATCATCCGCCGGGCCGGATCTGTCGGGTCGTCTTCGAGGTACCCGGCCTCGGCCTCCGACGTGCTGTAGAGCTGGGCACCGAGGCGCTTGATGTCACGCAGAAGGTTCTCCTGGATGACGAGATCACGTGCGAGTCGGTCGAGGCGATAAACGACGATGCCGAGCGCCTTGCGATTTCGGAGGGCCATCATCGCATCGATGAGGCCCGGGCGGTCCTCGAGCTCCTTCGCCCCACTCACGCCCTCGTCCCTATACGGCTTCGTCAACGTGTGCCCGTGGTTGGTGGCCCAGTGGCGAATGGCCTCGTGCTGGACGCTGAGGCCGGTTCCCTCATCCGCCTGGCGATCGGTGGAAACCCGGAGGTACGGGATCAGCTTCATCCGTGAAGACGAGAACACAGCTGGAATGTGCTGTCAACACACTCCTCACGACGGATGTAAAGATCCTGCTCAGGAAGCTGCTCCTCAACGGGCATGGGCCGCCGGCACCTCGCTGCCACACCGGCTGCCTGATGTCCGGCCAGGCGTGGACGGGGCCGACAGACAGCATCGCCGTAGGGGTCGGCGCCCGGCGCACGGGCGTCGGACGGTTGAGGGGGTCCCGCCGGTCTCGCCTCGTGGCGCCAGCCGTCGACCCCGGGCATCGTAAACAAGGGGGTGGCTGGCGGAGTAGAACCTGGCTCCATCGACGCCGGAACAGTCTCTGGGATTCAACTTCCGCCGAGTTCAGCTCGGGATCGTGGAGACATGGCGGGCCGAGCGTCGAGCCGAGCCCTGGGAGTGCCCTAACGTCTACTGCTGTGGCGTCACCCGACGGACAGATGCATCTGCTTCCGGCAGAGGCACGTGCCCGAGTCGAAATCGACCGACAGCTGAAACAGGCCGGATGGGTAGTGCAATCCGTCGGCACCCACAACGTCGGAGCCGCACGAGGTGTGGCACTCCGGGAGGTAACTCTCAAGCGGGGCCACGGCCGTGCTGATTACTTGCTCTTCGTGAACGGTCGTGCAGCTGGCGTCATAGAAGCAAAGCCCGCAGGTACGACGCTGACTGAGGTGGAACGGCAGTCACAGAAGTACACGACCGGTCTTCCGGAGTGGGTGCCGGCGTGGGCGACGCCGTTGCCTTTCGCCTACGAATCGACCGGTGTGGAGACGAGGTTCACCAGTGGCTTCGATCCGGAGCCTCGTTCACGACGTGTGTTCTCGTTTCACCGGCCGGAGACCTTGGCCGAGTGGTGCCGTCGAGCTGAAGCAGGTGAACGACCGATCGCACTGAGCGACGGGTTTATACACCTGCCAGCCGAAGCGCCATCGGGCCTCTGGCCGGCGCAGGAAACCGCTCTACTCAACCTCGAGCGGTCGGTCCAGGAGTTCCGTCCCCGAGCGCTCATCCAGATGGCCACCGGCTCAGGCAAGACCTTCACGGCGGCGAACATCTGCTACCGCTTGATTAAGTACGCCAGGGCCCGCCGGATCCTCTTCTTGGTCGACCGAGCGAACCTCGGCCGCCAGACCCTGAAGGAGTTCCAGCAGTTCTCCACACCGGACGACGGCCGGAAGTTCACCGAGCTGTACAACGTCCAGAACCTCGCCGGCCCGAACATCGACCCGGTCGCACGAGTCACGATCTCGACCATCCAGCGCCTCTACTCGACGCTGAGGGGCGAGGAACTGCCCGAGGAGCTCGACGAGGCGACCGGCTTCGAGCTGGAGCCCACACGACCAGTCGAGGTGGTCTACAACGACATCCTGCCCATCGAAACCTTCGATGTGGTGCTCGTTGATGAGTGCCATCGGTCCATCTACGGCCTCTGGCGTCAAGTCCTCGAGTATTTCGACGCCTACCTGGTCGGCTTGACGGCCACCCCCGGCAAGCAGACGTTCGGGTTCTTCAACCAGAACCTGGTGATGGAGTACGGGCACGAACAAGCGGTCGCCGACAACGTCAACGTGGACTTCGATGTGTACCGCATCAAGACCAAGATCACAGCGGACGGGTCCAAGATCGAGGCCGACGGCGAGACGGTTACGAGGTTCCGGGATCGTGAAACCCGAGCCGAGCGACTGGAACTCGTCGACGAGGACGTCATCTACGCCGGCAGCCAACTCGACCGGGACGTCGTCGCCATGGACCAGATACGCACGGTTGTTCAAACCTTCCGGGACAAGCTCTTCACCGAGATCTTCCCGGGGCGCCGTGAGGTCCCGAAGACCCTGATCTTCGCCAAGTCCGACAGCCATGCCGAAGACATCGTCCAGGTCGTGCGGGAGGAGTTCGGCAAGGGCAACGCCTTCGCCGAGAAGATCACCTACCGGACACACGGCAAGAAGCCGGAGGAGCTGCTGGCAGCCTTCAGGAACGGCTACAACCCTCGGATCGCAGTGACCGTGGACATGATCGCCACGGGGACCGACGTCAAGCCACTGGAGTGCGTGTTCTTCATGCGGACCGTCAAATCCCGGAACTACTTCGAGCAAATGAAGGGCCGAGGGGTGCGTGTGGTGAATCCCACAGACCTCCAGGCCGTCACGCCGGACGCCACCGTGAAGGACCGATTCGTGCTCGTCGACGCCGTCGGCGCCACCGAGACGGCGCTGTCAGACACTCAGCCGATGGACCGTGAACCCACGGTGTCGTTCGAGAAGCTCATCAACCGGCTCCGCATGGGCGACCGCAGCGACAACACGATCTCATCGATCGCCGGCCGGCTCGCTCGACTGGCCCGCCACCTCGATCCAGTCGACCAGGCCGACATCGAGGCAGCGGCCGGTGCTTCGATCTCGGCAATCGTGCACAGCCTGGTCCATGCCCTGAGTCCGGACCGCCGCATCGAAGCAGCTCAGGCGCAGACTGGAACGGATGATCCCGACGGCGAGGCGATAGCCGCAGCGGGACAGACGCTCATCGCCGAGGCACTTGAACCGTTGACGGGCAATGATCCACTCTTGCAGCTCCTGATCGACTCCAAGCGGAAGACCGATCTCATCATTGACGAAGGCAGCCGGGACGAGGTCTTGTCCGCCGGGTACTCGGCGGACGCCACCGAACGAGCTCGCAAGACCGCAGAAGGTTTCCGTCAGTACATCCTTGACCACAAGGATGAACTGACGGCCCTCCAGGTGCTCTACAGCAGGCCCTACGGCCTGCGAGACATCACGTACCGAGACATCAGGGAACTGGCGCATGCCATCGAACGGACTCATCCCAACTGGACTCCGGAACACCTCTGGACCGCCTACGAGGCGCTCGACCGCTCAAAGGTACGAGGACGACCAGAACGAGTGCTCACCAACCTCGTATCTCTCGTCCGGTTCGCCCTCCAGGCGCAGGACGAACTCGTTCCGTACCCGGATCAGGTCAACGAACGGTTTGTTGGCTGGCTGCTCCAACAGCAGCAGGCGGGCCGTACGTTTACACCAGAACAACTGCCATGGCTGGAACGCATCCGAGACCACCTCGCCGCCAGCCTCCACATCAGCGTCCACGACCTCATGGAGGCCGGCTTCACGGAGCACGGCGGCGTGGGGCGTGCCCACCAACTGTTCGGTTCCGGGTTGGCTGCCCTTCTGGACGAACTCGAACGGGAGCTTGTCGCATGAACGAACTGCCCAAAGGGTGGTGCCGGTGCGTCGTCAGCGATGTGGCGGAGGTGGTTGGTGGAGCGACACCTCGAACCTCGGACTCTGCGAACTGGGGAGATGAGTATGCCTGGATAACGCCGGATGACCTGAGTCGTCACCACGGGATGTACATCGAACGGGGTGCTCGTTCCTTGTCGAAGGTCGGGCTCGAGTCTTGTTCAGCGACGTTGATGCCCGCCGGGTCTGTCTTGTACTCATCGAGAGCGCCGATTGGGTACGTGGCTGTCTCCACCGGCCCTGTCTGCACGAATCAGGGGTTCAAGAGCTTCATCCCTGGACCCGAGCTGGTGCCGGAGTACCTCTACTGGTACCTAAAGCACATCACGCCGCACGTTCTCACTCTGGCGAGCGGTACAACCTTCATGGAGATCTCCAAAAAGGTCGCCGCCCAGATCCCTCTAATTCTGCCCCCGACCGACGAGCAGCAACAGATCGTACGAACGATACACAGTCTGTTCGAGCGAATTGACGTCGCTCGAACAGCTATGACCCACGCTCACAGGCGGGTGCAGATGCTCCGACGGGCGTCGGGCTCGAACCTCTTGGCCGGTCCCTGGCGAACACTACAGTTGGGCGAGATTACCGACAACCACGATGGTCGTCGCATCCCGCTCAAAAGAGCTGACCGGGACCTCCGTGATGGAGGGTACCCGTACTACGGAGCTTCGGGAATTATTGATTCGATTGACGACTATATCTTTGACGGCAACTACCTGCTGATCGCAGAGGACGGCGCCAACTTGGTAACGAGGTCGAAGCCTATCGCCTTCATCGCCCGGGGTCGGTTCTGGGTTAACAACCATGCGCATGTCGTCTCGCCGATAGACAATGTCCGCCTGGAGTACCTTCGGTTGGCCGTCGACCAGCTCGACATACAACGGTCGATCTCAGGAAGCGCTCAACCGAAGTTGACGCAGGCGAGCCTGAATCGACTTCAGATCCCGGTGCCGCCTTTGGTCGATCAAGACCGAATCATTTCGACATACCAGCGGCTGACATCAGTCGCCGACGCACTGGAAGACGGATTGGTGACCTTGCAGACGAGGGCACATCGACTCCGCTCGTCCGTTCTCGCCGCTGCCTTCTCGGGGCAACTTGTCTCAATGGAGGGCCTCAGTGTCTGATCCGAAACAGCTCGTCTACAAGCTGTGGAACTACTGCAACATTCTTCGGGACGACGGACTGTCGTACGGCGACTACGTCGAGCAGCTGACCTACCTGCTCTTCCTCAAGATGGCTGACGAACAAGCGAAGCCGCCGTTCAACCGACCCTCCGTCGTGCCGGCGGGGGTCGATTGGGAGTCGCTGGTGCGTCTCGATGGCGACGCACTAGAGGTGCAATATCGCCACGTGCTCGCCGAGCTAGGGCGACGTCCCGGCCTTCTCGGCATCGTGTTCCGCAAGGCGCAGAATCGAATCCAGGACCCGGCCAAGCTCCGGCGACTGGTCGTTGACCTGATCGATCGTGAGCAGTGGATGACGCTCGCAGCCGACGTCAAGGGCGACGCCTACGAAGGACTACTCGAGAAGAACGCTGCTGACACGAAGTCCGGCGCAGGCCAGTACTTTACACCACGGCCACTCATTGAGGCGATTGTAGAAGTGATGCGGCCAGACCCTGACATGACAATCTGTGACCCGGCTTGTGGAACCGGTGGGTTCTTTCTTGCTGCCTACCAGTACATTGTCAACCACCACCGGCTCGACCCTGATCAGCGACGGCACCTTCGTGCCGGTGCGTTCACCGGCTGGGAGATCGTCGACAACACCGCACGTCTGTGTGGCATGAACATGATCTTGCACGGCATAGAGTCACCGGAGTCTGAGAGTCCAATACATGTCGCCGACGCTCTCATCGGTGATCCCGGTGATCGGTTCGACATGGTGCTGTCGAACCCTCCCTTCGGTCGCAAGTCGTCAATGAACATCATCAACGAGGAGGGCGAGACCGACCGGCAGAACCTCACGGTCGTGCGGGACGACTTCTGGGCCTCAACGTCGAACAAGCAGTTGAACTTCGTGCAGCACATCAAGACGCTGCTGAGGATCGGGGGGAGGGCCGCCGTCGTCGTGCCCGATAACGTGCTCTTCGAGGGCGGCGCTGGAGAGACGATCCGTCGGCGGTTGCTGCACGAGTGCGACGTTCACACGCTGCTGCGGCTGCCGACCGGGATCTTCTACGCCCAAGGTGTGAAGGCGAACGTACTGTTCTTCGACCGCAAGCCAGCGTCGGAGACGCCATGGACCCGGGAGTTGTGGGTCTACGACTACCGGACGAACGTGCACCACACGCTTAAGACAAACCCACTACGTCGGGCCGACCTCGACGCCTTCGTCAAGGCCTTCCGCCCGGGGGAACGTTTCCAACGGATCGAGTCCGAGCGGTTCCACCGGTTCACGTCCGAGGACCTCCTCGCCCGTGACAAGGCCTCGATGGACCTGTTCTGGCTGCGAGACGAGTCACTGGAGGACGCCGACAACCTGCCCGCTCCTCACATCCTGGCCGCCGAGATCGTCGAAGACCTTGAGGCAGCTCTTGCGGAGTTCACGGCGATCTCGGACCTATTGGCCGATCTCGCCAATGCGCCGCAGAGGGAGTAACAGCGAGGGAGTCGATGGCGGTGCCGTGTCAGCACCCCGCCGTTCGAGAAGATTTGGCGCAGGTTCTACGAAGCGGACGTTCGGGACCATCGTGTAGATGGATGCTAGACGATCCAACCGTCCCACGTTTCCGGTCGGCGGTCGTCGTTCAAATGCGCAGCTGACATGCGCCGATGCATGACAGGGTCCATCCGCATCAAGTCGCCCTCCATGGAGCTAGTGCCGGGAGCGTATCCATTGAAGGCTTCACTCTCAGCTCGTTCGGGCCTCCATTGCTCAACAAAGTGCACCTGCACTCGGCTTTCTGAACGTCGCTCAATCCAGTGATCCGTTGCGCCTGCACATGCGTGCTCTACGAACTGGATAAAGGTCCTAAGCAACCGAGGAATCGTGACCCGGGCATCTTCCGTCAAGAACACGCCGGGCGTTGAACCGAAAGCTTAGACGAAGCTGAGGTTCGGATATCGAATCAAGTGCCGGCTCAGGGAAAACCGGTCGTAGCCATCGAGGCCGACAGCGACAAGTTGGGGACCACCCAGCAGCTTCATCGATGTACCGAAGGCCTGCCGTGGGCGATGAGCCAACATGTTTCTGTAGTCCAGCGTCCAAGTTAACCAGCCGGCCGGCCCGGCACTGTCGAGCATCCCCTCAAGATCGAGAGTTTCCGCTGACCATGTTTTTCGCAGAGCAGCCCAATCCGCTCGTCGCAAATGCCGACGCAGGTCAAAAACAGCGATGAGGAGAGCGGCAACGTGATCGAGAATCCGACCGAAAGAGTCGAAGACACTCTGCAGGAGGAAGTCCTGTCGGCTGTGCCCCGTCTCGTCGCTCGGCCGCACCGGGAAAGGATAATGCGTAGAGCCGCCGTGGATGCGAATGCTCTCCCGCCATCGCCCTTCCTCTTCGGTCCATAGAGTCTCCAGGTCATCCAGCGCAATGTAGGCCCGCAACAAGCCGTCCGGTATAGCTGCTACCGACTGCTGAAGAAAGTCCCCAACAAGAATTGAGAACTGCACCGGTACGCCACCTGCCCACCATCCGACGCCGCCGACTGCGGGATCCAAGTCTCCCAACACAAGATCACCCAGCCCTCGTACCTGCTGCAGGTCGATGCCCTGCGAACGCAAGAGCCGCTCCGTCGGGCTGAGCGCCAACAGCTCGGGCGCATAGTCGTCGTCGATCATTAGAGCGAAGCCCCTGTCGGTTGCGTACGTCAATGCCATCGTGGTGTAGCTAGTTCGGATTGGGTAGCTCTTCCACCCGTTTGGGTTCCGTGCGGGCTGCGCAGCCTCCCGCCCTTCGGGCCGACGTCGAGCGGTGCACCGAGCATCTGGCCTCGGGCGCTGCGCCCTCGACGTTCGACCACACGGTGGGCTCGGGGCGCCGGGCAACATCGTTAGTGATGCGGCTGGCGCTCCTCGCTGTGCCCCCGCCGCTCTCGGTACATGTTCGTCCAGTACACATGGTTCAGCTGTCCTCTTGTCGACAGTGCCTACGATTGCAGCCGCTAGAATTGGCTGGCTGCCAGCGGCGCCGGACGTGCCACTGCCCGGCGCAGCGGTTCCTGCCACGGCTGCCGAAGCAACCACCGGTCCATCGACAAAGCCACCGTTGACACGGTGTCTGTCGCCGCTGCGGGGCCGCCCCTGATGCCATTCAATTCGGTCGTGGTGGCGCTCGAGACGGCGCAGCAGCTGGCGACTGCGCTGGCCGAAGGTGACGGGGAAACCCTCGAGCTCTGAGTCCGCAAGTGCCGGAGTGGTCGGACCAGAAGTTCGAGGACGGCTTCGCCGGACTCGAAGCGCCAACGGTACTTCTGGGCGACGTCGAGCTCACGCCGGCCAACGTGGAGATGTGGCTGCTCCAGGTGGCGCACGAGTCACGACCCCCACCGGCCACAGACGTCGGGCTACTGCGTGCACTGGACGTTCCTCCGAGAGTCGCAGACGATCGAGCGGCGGTCGGGGGACCTGCTCTTCCGGCACACCGACTTCCTTCCGTCAAACGATGCCGAGGGCGCCGCACGGGAGCGCACCCGAGATGGGGATCCACTCGAACGTGAAGCTCACCCGCCAGCGCCTCCAGCGCCAGCTGCGGGGCCCACGGGCCATGCGCCACCGACACGCCAGAGTCCCGTCTCGCTGGCCAGCGAAGACTGGATCAGAGTGGCGCATGACGGAACGTCCTACATCTGTCATAACCAGCTCCTTGGTCTAGAGCTTGAGTACGTCCGCTACTACGGCGGCGACCCGCCAGCGGCCGTGTTCAGTTCCGACCTGCGGTGCCGTTACGTCGTGTCACCTACGGCTGGAGTGCACCGACGAGAACTTCTACCGAAGCGATCTTGACGGCCTCGAGGTGTCGCATGGACGGGGCTCGCACGCTCTGTCGTCAGCAGAGCTGTTGGATCTGGAACGAGTGGGAGACGCCTCAGCAGGCCGTCGTGGGTTCACCCGACTTCACCTGTCACTCCCTGCGGACATGCACACGTCGATCCGCCTTCTGAGGGCCAGCCCGAACCACGGCAGGCGACAGAGCCCATCTCCCGGTCGCAGCGCCCGGTGTCGATGAGTACGTGATCATCGACGGCGGCGGTGGAAGGTCATCCAGTGGTGCGCTCGCTCCGAGGCGCACCGAGAGCTGCACACATTCTGCACACATCCGAGTAGGTTCGGCCGTGACATCAGAAGCCGGGAGGTAGCGAGCGGTCGAGGCATAAGTGCAGGTCGGAGGTCGACCCGAAGCAGCTGCCGCTGTGCGAGGACTGCAAGGGCATCTACGAGATGTACCGCCAGTTCAACGACGGCCTGCACGAGCGCCCGTCGGAGTAGCGGCTCACGCTGGTCATGAGCCGGGCGACGCGTGCGCCGCAGCCCGATCCCGCACCCGACCAGCGTGCCGACGGCACGACTCGTGAGCGCCGGAGAGGCGCGACCGACACCCCTGCCGACGGGGACCCGCGCGACCGGCTGCGGCGCACGAGGGCCCGCGCGTGATGATGGGCGGATGATCATCATCGCCGGCACCATCACGATCGATCCGGCGGCGCGGGACGCGTGCCTCGCCGCGACCGTGCCGCTCCAGCAGGCGACGCGCGCCGACGAGCCCGGGTGCTCTGCGTACGTGTTCGGCACCGACGCCTGCGAACCCGGCGCGATCAGCGTGTTCGAGCGGTGGGACGACGCCGCCTCGCTGGAGGCCCACTTCCTGCACGAGAACTACCACGCGATGCGGCGACTGTTCGCGGAGCACGGGATCACGGGCGCCGACGTGCGCAAGTACCGCGTCGACGCCGAGGCGCCGGTGTACGGCGCGGATCGCATCGCGACGGCGTCGTTCGACATGTGAGCGAGGGACCTCCCTCCGCGTCGTACGACGGGCTGCGGATCCGCCGGGCCGTGCGCGCCCTCGTCGTCGCGCCGGGCCCGCAGGTGCTGCTCGTCCGCTTCGAGTTCCCCGGCGCCACCCGCTGGGCGCTGCCGGGCGGCGGTCTCGAGCCGGGCGAGACGCACGAGGCGGCGCTCCGGCGCGAGCTCGTCGAGGAGCTCGGGCTGCGGCGCGTCGACATCGGTCCGCACGTCTGGAACCGCCTCCACGTCGTGCCGTTCCTCGACGGGCGCTACGACGGCCAGGAGGAGCGGATCCACCTCGTGCACGTCACCACCGCCTTCGAGCCGAGGCCGGCGCTGACGGTCGAGCAGCTCGCGGCGGAGTACGTCGTCGAGCTGCGGTGGTGGCCCCTCGGGGAGATCGAGCAGGCGACGCTGACCGCGCCGGACGCCGTCCGCTTCGTGCCCGCGACGCTGGCGCGGCGGCTCCGCGAGCTCGTCGAGCTCGGCGTCCCGGAGTCGCCGATCGACGTGGAGGTGTGACCTCGTGCTGTTCAGCGCCGACGCACGCGAGGGCCTGGCGACCGGTGCGATCACGTGCACGTTCCGCACGTGGAGCCGCCCGCAGGCCCGCGCCGGCGGCCGGTACCGGGTGCTCGGCCTCACGGTCGAGGTGGACGCGGTCGAGCGCGTCGAGGTGAGCGCCATCACCGACGACGACGCCCGCTGCGCGGGCGAGCCCGACGCCGCGGCCGTGCGCCGGCGGCTCGGCGATCCGCCGCTCGGCACGCTCGTGTGGCGCATCGAGCTCCACGTGATCGGCCCGGACGAGCGCGAGGTCCTGCGCGAGCAGGCGCAGCTCGACGACGACGAGGTCGCCGCGATCCGGGCCCGGCTGGCCCGGCTGGACCGCGCCGCTCCGGCGGGTCCGTGGACGGTGGCGACCCTGCGGCTCGTCGAGCGGTACCCCGGCATCGTGTCGACGACGCTCGCCCGGCACGCGGGGCGCGAGCGCCTCGCCTTCAAGGCCGACGTGCGCAAGCTGAAGGAGCTCGGCCTGACCGAGAGCCTCGACGTGGGCTACCGGTTGTCACCCCGCGGCGCCGAGGTCCTGCGTCGCCTCTGAGCGGCCGGGCGCGATGCGCGCCGGCCGATCAGCGGCGCCAGCGCAGCACCGTCGGGCCGTGCTCGCCGATCGTCTGGACGCTCGCGCGCACGGGCGTCACCCGCACGAGCGCCAGGCCCGGCGCATCCGGCGAGCCGAAGAAGGCGACGGGGTCGTAGGAGAGCCGCCCGGAGCCCCAGATCCGCCGCTTCGCCCCGAGGTCGTCGACGAGCCGGCGGAGCCCCACACGTACGACTCGGCACCGGCGCCCTCCCACATCATCGCCACCTCGGGGCTGGCGGCGAGGTTGCGCGCCTTGACCGAGCGGGCGCCGGTGAAGAACCACACCACCTCGTCGTCGACGACGGGGGCCACCACGGCCACGGCGGGCGCGCCGTCGGCGCCGACCGTCGCGAGGTGGGCGTGCCCGGCGTCGGCGATCCGCGACCGGACGTCGTGCCAGGTGGCCATGCGCGCACGGTACCGCAGCGGGCGGGACCGTTCAGCGGAAGTCGCGGCTCGGCGAGAAGGCGGGCACGGGCAACGGGCTCAGCTCGTCGGCGACGACGTTGATGACGCCCTCCGCCGACTCGACCCGCCCCCGGATCAGCATCGCCGGCGCGTCGCGGGCGGTCGCCCGGTACCTCGCCCAGCACCCCTTCGACACCACGACGTTGATCAGGCCCGTCTCGTCCTCCAGGTTCAGGAACGTCGTCCCCTCCGCCGTCATCGGCCGCTGCCGGTGCGTGACCACCCCGGCCACGAGCACGCGCGCCCTCGGCTCGACCGTGCGGAGACCCTCGGCGGTGACGATCCCGCGCCGGCGCAGCTCCTCGCGCAGGAACCGCGTCGGGTGGCCCTCCGGGGACACGCCCGTCGCCCACAGGTCGGCCACCGCCTCCTCGACCGGATCCATCCCCGGCAGGCGCGGCGCCCGCTCGCCGGTGATGATCCCGGGGAGCCGCCCCGGGCGCGACTGCGCCGCCGCGCCGACCGCCCACAGCGCCTCGCGCCGCTCGAGCCCGAAGCACTCCGTGAACGCCCCTGCGGTCGCCATCGCCTCGAGCTGGTCGACCTGCAACGCAGGCACCCGCCGCCCGAGGTCCTCGATGGACGAGTAGGGCCGGCCGGCCTCGATCTCGCGCGCCAGCTCCTCGCCGATCCCCCGCACCGATCCGACCCCGAGCCGCACCGCGACCCCGCCGACCGACTCGTCGCACGGTTCCAGCGTCGCCAGCGCGAGCGACGCGTTCAGGTCGGGCGTGCGCACGACCACGCCGTGCCGGCGCGCGTCCTGCACCAGCGAGTGCGGGCTCCAGAACCCCATCGGCTGCGCGTTCAGGAGCGCTGCGCAGAACGCCGCCGGCTCGTGGTACTTGATCCACGACGACGCGTACACCAGGTACGAGAAGCTGACCGAGTGCGACTCGGGGAACCCGTAGTTCGCGAACGCCGCCATCTTGTCGAAGATCTCGTCGGCGACGGCGCCGGTGATCCCGCGCGCGGCCATCCCGTCGTAGAGGCGCTGCTTCAGCCGCTCCATCCTCGCCCGGCTGCGCTTGGAGCCCATCGCCTGGCGCAGCTGGTCCGCCTCGGACGGGGTGAAGCCGGCGACGTCGATCGCCATCTGCATCAGCTGCTCCTGGAACAGCGGCACGCCGAGCGTCTTGCCGAGGCTCCCCTCGAGCAGCGGGTGCAGGTACGTGATCGGCTCCTGGCCGTTGCGGCGCCGGATGTAGGGGTGCACGGAGCCGCCCTGGATCGGGCCCGGCCGGATGAGGGCGACCTCGACGACGAGGTCGTAGAAGCGGCGCGGCTTGAGCCGCGGGAGCGTCGCCATCTGCGCCCGGCTCTCGATCTGGAACACGCCGACCGTGTCGGCGCGGCAGAGCATCGCGTAGACCTCGTCCTCCTGCGGGATGGTCGCGAGGTCGACCTCGTAGCCGCGGTGCTCGCGGATCAGGTCGACCGCGTAGTGGAGCGCGCTCAGCATCCCGAGCCCGAGCAGGTCGAACTTCACCAGGCCCACCGCGGCGCAGTCGTCCTTGTCCCACTGCAGGACGCTGCGGCGCTCCATCCGCGCCCACTCGACCGGGCACACCTCGATGACGGGGCGGTCGCAGATGACCATCCCGCCCGAGTGGATGCCGAGGTGGCGCGGCGCGTCCTCGATCTCGAGCGCCATCTCGATCACGGGCGCCGGGATGTCGTGGTCCGGGGTGCCGTCGGCGCGGCGCTGGCCGGCGGTGGTCGCGACCGTGCCCCACGCGTCGACCTGCTTGCTCCACGCGTCCTGCTGGCCGGGGGCGTACCCGAGCGCCCGCGCCATGTCGCGCACCGCCGAGCGGGCGCGGTAGGTGATGACGTTCGCCACCTGCGCGGTGTGGTGGCGGCCGTGGCGCTCGTAGACGTACTGGATGACCTCCTCGCGCCGGTCGCTCTCGATGTCGAGGTCGATGTCGGGCGGGCCGTCGCGCTCGGGCGACAGGAACCGCTCGAACAGCAGCCCGAGCGACACCGCATCGGCCTTCGTGACGCCGAGCGCGTAGCACACCGCGCTGTTGGCCGCGCTCCCCCGTCCCTGGCAGTAGATGTCCGCCTGCTCGCAGAACCGCACGATGTCCCACACGACGAGGAAGTAGCCGGCGAAGCCGAGGTGCTCGATCACCTGGAGCTCGTGGTCGATCGTCCGCCACGCACGGGCGCGCAGCGACAGGTCCTCGTGCGGCGCCGGGCGCTCGCCGTAGCGGCGCCGCGCGCCGTCGGTCACGAGGCGACGGAGGTGCTCCATCTCGCTGATCGGCCGGCCGTCGTCGCCGAGGGGGCACGGGAACGGCGGCAGGCTCGGCGCGACGAGCGAGAGGTCGAACGCCGCCGCCCGGCCGATCTCGGCGGCGAGCTCGACCACGCCCGGGTAGCGCAGGAAGCGGCGCGCCTGCTCGGCGCCGCTGCGCAGGTGCGCGCCCGCCGACGCCGGGAGCCACGGGTCGAGCTGGTCGAGGCTGCGCCGCGCCCGCACCGCGGCGACCGCCGAGGCCAGCCGGCGCTGGGTGGGCGTGGCGTAGTGGACGTTGTTCGTCGCCACGCACCCGAGGTCGTGGCGCGCCGCGAGCTCGGCGAGCGCGTCGTTGCGGGCGGAGTCGAGCGGGTCGCCGTGGTCCCACAGCTCGACGACGACGCGGTCGCGGCCGAACAGCTCGACGAGGTGCTGCAGCTCGCGCGACGCGGCACGGGGCCCGTCGGCGAGGAGCGCGGCCGGGACGGTGCCCTTGCGGCACCCGGTGAGCACCCACCAGTGCCCGGCACCCGCGTCGGCCAGGTCGCCGAGCGCGAACTGCGGCGACCCCTTCTCGCCCGCGAGGTGGCCGAGGCTGAGCGCCCGGGCGAGGCGCGCGTAGCCCGTCGGGCCGTCGGCGAGCACGAGGAGGTGGTGCCCGTGCGGATCGGGGGCGTGGCGCTCGCCGTCGGAGGCGACCGGCACCTGCTGCTGGGTGTCGGCCTCCGGCCGGGCACGCCGACGCGCACGGGCCTCCGGCGCCGCCGGGAGCGTGATCTCGGCACCGAACACCGTCGGCAGCCCGACGGCCCGCGCCGCCTCGGCGAAGCGGACCACCCCGTACAGCCCGTCGTGGTCCGTGAGCGCGAGCGCCTCGAGGCCGAGGCGCGCCGCCTCCTCGGCCAGCTGCTCGGGATGCGAGGCCCCGTCGAGGAACGAGAAATTCGAGTGGCAGTGGAGCTCGGCGTACGGCGCGGCCGACGTGACGTCGGGGCGCATGAGCGGGCGGGTCTCGTCCGGCTCGTACGGCTGGCGCTTGCGGCTCCACGCCGGACCGTCGCCCCCCGCGTTCCACGACGGCGACCCGGCGGCGCGCCCGTCGCGCCGGCGGGCCGCCTCGCGCCCCGACAGCGCCTCCTCGAGCTCCCGCCAGGGCACGCTGGGGTTGTTGAAGCCCACGTCGTCACGCTATCGAACGAGCGTTCGTCGAACAAGAGCGCGACCCGACCTGGCGCTCGCAGCACGCCGCACGTGCTCGCGATGCCGAGGTTGAGGGTCGCGGCGGCGTGGCACCATCCTCACGTGCCCCACCCGCCGCCCGTGCGCGCCCTCGTCGTCGCCGACACCCACCTCGGCGCCGGCCGCGGCCACCGCCTCCTCGACCGCCTCGGCCCGGCGCTGCAGGAGGCCGACGTGATCCTCCACGCCGGCGACATCGTCCACCCGTCGGTGCTCGACGACCTGGCCGAGCACGCGCCCGTCCACGCCGTGCGCGGGAACAACGACCGCTGGTCGGGCATCGACCTGCCGGAGCGGCTCGTGATCCGCCTCGGAGGCCGCGAGGTCGCGATGGTCCACGACAGCGGGGCGTCCGCCGGGCGTGCCGGCCGGCTGCGTCGGTGGTTCCCGACCGCGGACGCCGTCGTGTTCGGCCACTCCCACCTGCCGTGGCACGAGACCGACGTCGCTCCGAGCGGCCACGTGCAGCACCACCTCAACCCGGGCTCGGCGATGCAGCGTCGCCGGGCGCCTCGCTGCACCGCCGCCTGGCTGGTCCTCGCCCCCGCCCCCACGCCCGTCACCGCCTGCCACCTCCCCCTCCCCGACCGCGAGCCGGTTTACGTACAACGCGAACAGCGCTGACCTGGAGCGACGCGCCACGAGTTCGTGACACAGATCGCCGACGCCCAGAGGCAGGCGGATCTGTGTCGCGCATCTCGATCGCAGAGTGCCTGGTCAGGGCGTTTGGCGCTGTACGTACACCGGGTTGGGCGCCGGGGGTGCGGGCGGGGGATGTCTCCCGGTGCGGAGGGCGGGGTAGGTCGAAGCACCGGCCCGGGCGCAGGCGGACGGCGTGACGAGGACTCGACGAGGAGCAGCGATGACGGACCTGGACCCCCACTGGCTCGACCGGGACGTCTTCGACGCCGACGGGCAGTCGCTCGGCGCGGTCGCCGACGTCTACGTCGACGACGACACGCAGCAGCCGGAGTGGCTCGCGCTCCGCACCGGGCTCTTCGGCTCGAAGCTCTCGTTCGTCCCGGTCGCCTCCGCGGCCTGGCGTGACGACGGCGTGCACCTGCCGTTCACGAAGGACGCGATCAAGCGGTCCCCGCACCCCGACGTCACCGACGACCGCCTCCTGCCGGAGCACAAGGAGGAGCTGCTGCGCTACTACAGCGGCCACAGCGGCGCCCCCTCGCACCACGTCACCCACGACCGTGAGATCGGCGAGCCGACGGTGATCGACCTCGTCCGCTCCGAGGAGGAGGTCTCCGTCGGCACCACCACCCGTCCGGGCTCTCGCGTGCGCCTCGTGAAGTACGTGGTGACGGAGAACGTGACCACGACGGTCGAGGTGCGGCGTGAGCAGGTGCGACTCGAGCACGAGCCCGTCGTGCCGGGCGAGGTGCTGGGCGGCCTGCAGCCCCCGCCGGGCGGGGTCGAGTGGCGGGACGCGCAGGCGCTCGACGAGATCGTGCTCTACGAGGAGGAGGTCGTCGTCGACAAGCGCGTGGTGCCGCGCGAGCGCGTCCGCCTCGTCGTCGACACGATCACCGAGATGCAGCAGGTGGACGAGATCGTCCGCCGCGAGCGGATCTCCGTGGAGGGCGACGTGGAGGGCGCACCCGCCGACCCCCTCCTCGGCGGCGGCACGCCGCGCTGACGGCGCGGCCGCAGGCGCTGCACTTCAGCAGCGGGCCGACCCGACCGATATGGAGGGGTCCACCCGATGTGGAGGTGCATCCCTTGGCCATCTTCCGTCCTCCGCTGGAGGACCACGCCGTCACCGCGCTGCGCCTCAACGCCGGCGAGCGGTGGGTCGCGGAGCAGCTCCGGGTGCTCGACGACGACTGGACGGTCTACGTGCAGCCCCGGCTCGGCCCGGACGTCCCCGACCTCGTCGCCGTGCACGATCGCTACGGCGTCTGCGCGATCGAGGTGAAGGACTGGTCCCGCGGCCGGTACCGGCAGGCCGACGGCGGGACGATCGAGTACACCGACCGCACCGGCGCCTGGTTCACCACGACCGAGAAGCCGCGCTACCAGGCCTACCGGTACCGCTCGACGATCTACGACCAATTCTTCGCCCTGCCGGACGATCGCGAGCACGCGACGGCGTCGGTCCGGGCGATGGTCGTCCTGCCGAACTTCTCGACAGCGGATGCACGCCGTCTGCTCGCCCAGGTCCAGGTATCCAGGTACGAGAACGGCATCGGCGTCTACGGCGGGGACGGCATCGGCAAGGCGGTGGCCACGCACCTCTGCGTCGAGGCGGCCACGCCGGATCCCATGTCGCTCCGGCGGTTGCGCCGCCTGCTCGTCGAACCCGCGTCGGCGCTCGAGCACGGACGACCGGTGAAGCTCACCGACGACGCTCGCAACATCGCCACGAACCCGAGCCAGGCGAAGCGGCGACGCGTGCGCGGGCCCGCCGGCTGCGGCAAGTCGTTCGGACTGGCAGCACGAGCCGCGCGCCTCGCCGCCGAGGGGCGGAGCGTGCTGGTGCTCACGTACAACGTCACGCTGTCGAACTACCTGCGGTCGCTGGTCCGCGACCGCTGCCGCGAGCTCGGCGCCGATCCGACGATGGTCACGTGCGTCCACCTCCACGGCTTCTGCTCCCGGCTCGTCGACGATGCGTCGCACGGCGGCATCGCCACGAGCGAACCGCCACCCGAGGTGCCCGGACACGACGCTTCGATCCATCGCGCGCGCCAGGCGCTGGAGGCCGGCCACAGCTGCCGGTTCGACGCCGTGCTCGTCGACGAGGGCCAGGACTTCACGCTCGAGTGGTGGAACCTCCTGCGCCAGCACGTGGTGGCGAACGACGGCGAGATGCTCCTCGTCGCCGATCCCACGCAGGACGTCTACGACAAGCGGGCGTGGACCGACGAGAGCTCCATGATCGGAGCCGGGTTCTCGGGGCCGTGGACCGAGCTGAAGGGCTCGTACCGGATGCCGACCGACATGGTGCCGATCGCGAACGCGTTCGCGACCCGTCACCTCGACGGCGAGCAGATCGCCGGCGAGGTCCCGGTGGACCACGCCGAGCTCTTCGGGGCGGCGACCCCGACCATCCGCCACTGGGAGAACAACCCGGTCCCGAGGGAGCACGGCCGCCTGATCGGCCACGAGGTCGTCCGCCTGCTGACCGCCCACGCAGAGCTCAGCCCGGGCGACATCGCCTTCCTGTGCGAGCACCACGACGACGGCCTCGACGCCGTCGCCGTCATCGAGGCGGCGGGCTACCCGGTGCACCACATCTTCGCCCGCGACGGACGGGCGCGGGCTCGGCGCAAGCGGCGCTTCTGGCCCGACGCCCCGGGGGTGAAGGGCTGCACGGTGCAGAGCTTCAAGGGCTGGGAGACCCCGGCCCTGGTGATGGGGATCAGGTGCGACCCGAGCTCGAAGCGTCTGGCGTACGTGGCGATGACCCGCATCCGCGCCGTCGGCGAGGGGCGCCCCGCCTACGTGTCCGTCATCAACAGCGACCTCGGCATCGCTGCGTTCGACTCCACGTTCAGGCGCTGGGTCACACCGGCCGCACCGCTGTGGGCGCCCCCGAACCCGGCGGCACGGGTGGGCTGAACCTCGGGACCCAGCTAGCGGCGGCGGTCGTCGGGCGCGAGGCGCTGCTCGTCCAGCGCGATCCGCTCCTTGCGGAGCACGTCGGAGACGACCCGCTCCTCCTCGATCACGCCGGTCTCGATCCGGACGCGCTCCTTCGGCACCCGGGCGCGCTCGACGATCAGCTCGTCGGAGAACAGCAGGAGCTCGTGGACCTCCTCGCCGATCTCGGCGACGGGCAGCGGCGGAGCGATCCCGTCCGGCAGCGGCGCCGCCGCCGTCGGGGCGACGGGCGCGTGCAGCAGGCGCGCCACCTCACGGCGGACGGGGACCATCGCGCGCACCACGTCCTCGTCCACCCACGTCCGCACGCGCACCCGGCCGCCCTCGCGCGCCTCCACGCGGACGTCGAGCTCCTCCTCGGATCGTGTCATCGCGTCGTCGTCGGCGACGACGGGCACGGCCGGCGCGGTCGCGAGCTCGCCCGGCACCACCTCGTCCCACGGCGTCGCCTCGATCCGGTCGAGCTCCCACGGGAGCCGGAGCTGCGGCCCGGCCGCCGTCGCCCCGTGCACCGGCGCGAGCCGCAGCGGCCCGCCGAGCGCGTCGGTCCGCAGCACGAACCAGGTGGGCGTCCCGAGCCGCTCGTCCTCGAGCACGTCCTCCACCCGCCCCACCTCGCGGCCGGCGGCGTCGAGGGCCGTCCGCCCGATCCACAACCGGACCTGCTCCGTCTCGTACGAGGACATGCGAGGGTGCTGCCCACGGGCCGCACCCGCGAGACATCGGCGGCCGTACGATCGCGCCGCGACGGATCGCGGCGCCGCCGAGCGATGGGAGGGTCGTGGACAGCGCGAGCGCTCGGGTGATCGAGCTCTTCGAGACGACCCTGGGGGACGTCTACGGGTACCTGGCGCGACGCTGCCCCGACGCGGCGACGGCCGAGGACCTCACTGCGGAGACCTTCCTCGCCGCCGCGAGCGCGGCGCGCGAACCCGACCGCCTGGACCGGATCGACGTCGCGTGGCTCATCGGGACCGCTCGCCACAAGCTCGTCGACCACTGGCGCCGCACCGGTCGCCAGCGGCGCGCGCTGGAGGAGCTGTGGGACGGCCAGGTCGAGGTACCCGACGCGAACGACCCGGTCGAGGCCCTCCACGTCCAGGACGTGCTGGCCCGCCTGCTCCCCCACCACCGGGCGGCGCTCACGCTGCGGTACCTCGACGGCCTGCCCGTGGAGGAGGTCGCCCGCCTCCTCGAGCGGTCGCTGCACGCGACGGAGTCGCTGCTCGTGCGAGCGAAGGCCGCGTACCGGCAGTCGGCGGCGGACCTCACGAGCCGGGAGAGGGAGCCGTCATGACCGACGCGTTCGAGGCGCTCCGCGCACCGACCTCCCCCATCGCGCCCTCGCGTCGCTTCACCGGCGAGCTGCGCGCCCGCCTCGTCGACTCGCTCGCCCGCACGGCCGAGCCGATCACGCTCGACACGACACAGGAGCCCACCATGACCAGCACCACCACCGCAGCCGCGTCCGCCCCGCCCGCAGGGACGGTCGTGCGCGGGCTGACGCCCTACCTCAGCGTCCGCCGCGCCGCCGAAGCGCTCGCGTTCTACGCCGAGGCGTTCGGCGCGGTCGAGACCCAGCGCCTCGTCGGCGACGACGGGCGCATCGGCCACGCCGAGCTGCTCCTCGGGCAGCAGCGCCTCGCGCTGGCGGACGAGTACCCCGACCACGACGCGGTCGGCCCCGAGACCCGCGGCGGCCCGACCTGCGCGTTCACGCTGGACGTGGACGACGCGGACGCCGCGTTCGAGCGGGCGGTGCGGGCGGGGGCGACCCCGGTGCGCGAGCCGGTGGACGAGTTCTACGGCCTGCGCGCGGCGGTGGTCGTCGACCCGTTCGGACACCGGTGGTCGCTCCACTCGCCGCTCGCCACCGAGTTGTCCACCGACGAGTACGCGACCCGGGCGCGCGAGGGCGGCTACGAGCTGGTCGTACCGGCGGCGGGTGACGACGCGCCGCCGGAGCACCACCAGGCGAAGCACCTCGACCGTGGCGACCTGTACTACTTCACGCTGCCGGTGCGCGACGTGGCCCGTGCGGAGCGCTTCTTCGGCCAGGTGCTCGGCTGGCGCCTCGCCGACGACGGCCGGGGACACGTGACGAACATCGCCGCGCCGCCCGGCGCCGTGACGGACGCGCTCCCGGACGACACGGGTGCCCGCCTGTGGTTCGTCGTCGACGACATCCGCGCCGCGGTGTCGACGGTGCGCGAGCTCGGCGGGACGGCGACCGAGCCCTCGGAGAGCCCCTCCGGGTGGTCGTCGGACTGCACCGACGACCAGGGGACCGTGTTCAGCCTGAGCGAGCCCTCGCCGCTGTACCGGCGCTGACGTCGCCGGGCGTACAGTCGCCGGATGGTCGACCTCCGCACCGCCACCGCCTCGGAGATCGTCCGCGCCATCCGGGCGCGGGAGGTCTCGGCGCGCGAGGCGCTCGACGCCCAGGTCGAGCGGTGCGATCGCTGGAACCCGTCGCTGCGGGCCGTCGTCGCGACCGACCTCGAGCGGGCGTGGGCGGCGGCCGCGCAGGCGGACGACCGGCTCGCGCGCGGCGAGCCGGCGGGTCCCCTCCACGGCCTGGCCATGACGATCAAGGACTCGTTCGAGACCGAGGGCCTCGCGACCACGTCGGGTGCGCCGGAGCTGCGCGAGCACGTGCCCCAGCGCGACGCCGACCCGGTGGCACGGCTGCGCGCCGCGGGAGCGATCGTGTTCGGCAAGACCAACCTCCCGATGTACGCGGGCGACTGGCAGTCGTACAACGCCCTGCACGGCACGACGTCGAACCCGTGGGACCTCGGCCGCACGCCGGGAGGATCGTCGGGCGGCTCCGCCGCGGCGGTGGCCGCCGGGATCTCGCCGCTCGAGCTCGGCAGCGACATCGGCGGCAGCATCCGCGTGCCCTCGCACTTCTGCGGCACGTTCGGCCACAAGCCGACGCAGGGGCTCGTCCCCGACCGCGGCCACATCCCGGGTCCGCCGGGGATGCTCGCCCCGCCGGACCTCGGCGTGAGCGGTCCGCTCGGCCGCAGCACCGAGGACCTCCGGCTCGCGCTGGAGGTGCTCGTCGCGCCGGGGCCCCACGACCCGCCGCTCGTGCTGGCCGATCCGCCCGACCACGTGGTCGCGCGCCCGCGGGTGGTCGTCCACCTCGACGACCCGCTCTGCCCGCCCGGCTCGGAGGTGCGTGCGCTGGCCGAGGCCGCGGCGCGGGCGCTGGAGGCCGCGGGTGCGGTGCTGGTCGAGGCACCGGTCCCGCCGCTCGCCGACACGCACCGCCTCTACCAGCGGCTGCTGACGGCGGTCATGGCGGCCGGGTTCCCCGAACCGTTCCTGCGCGACATGGCCGCCGCGGCGGCGGATCCGGAGCACCCGCTGCACGACCAGGCCGGCGACTACGTCCTCACGCATCGCGACTGGCTCCGGGCGAACGAGGCACGCCACCGGCTCCGCGACCGCTGGGCGCGGGAGGTCTTCGCGATCGCCGACGTGGTGCTCGCGCCGATCGCGCCGATCCCGGCGTTCGAGCACGACACGGAGACGCCGTTCCGGCAGCGCACGCTCGTGGTCGACGGCGAGGTGCGCGACTACGACGCGACGATGCTGCCGTGGCCGGGGCTGGCCACGCTGCCGGGGCTGCCGGCCACCGCGGTGCCGGTGGGGCGGACCGCCACGGGGCTGCCGGTCGGCGTGCAGCTCGTCGGGGCCCGCTGGGCCGATCGAACGTGCCTCGCCGTCGCCGCGCTGCTCGAGGCGGCCACCGGCGGCTTCGTCCCGCCTCCCGAGCCGGGCTGATCCGGCCGCGTCCGCCGCCTCATCGCCGCGCCCGCTCGCGGAACCACGCCGCGCTCGCCCGTGGCGTGCGCACGAGCGTGTCGAAGTCGACGTGGACCAGGCCGAAGCGCTGGCGCAGCCCGTGCGCCCACTCGAAGTTGTCCATCAGCGACCACGCCAGGTAGCCGCGCACGTCGACGCCGCGCTCGATGGCGCGGTGCACCGCGGCCACGTGCGCGTCGAGGTACCGGACCCGGCGGACGTCGTCGCAGCGGCCGTCCACCACCGGGTCGTCGTAGGCGGCGCCGTTCTCCGTGATCAGGATCGGCGGCAGCGTCTCGCCGTAGTCGTCGCGCAGCCGGACGAGCAGCTGCTCGAGCCCGTCGGGCGTCAGCGGCCACCCGAGGTCGGTGACCTCGGCGCCCTGCCGCGCGTGGTCGACGGGAGCGACGCCGGGTGCGGTGACGTGCGGGCTCGGCGACCCGTTCGCACCCGGGGCCGTGGCGCGCCCGTAGGTGTGGTCGTGGTAGTAGTTCACGCCGAGCCAGTCGATCGGCTGCGCGACGATCCGCTGGTCGCCGTCGGGGATGCAGCTCGTGTCGATCCCGGCGCGGGCGAGGTCGTCGAGCACGTCCGCGGGGTAGCGCCCGGTCAGCACGGGGTCGAGGAAGAGGCGGTTCAACGTGCCGTCGATGCGCCGGACCTCGTCCGGGGTGATCGACCCGTCGCCGTGGACGGGCGCCGGGTTGAGCGCCAGGCCCAGGTTCCCGGCGCCGGCCGCACGCAGCGCCTGGACGGCCAGGCCGTGGCCGAGCAGCTGGTGGTGCGCGGCCGCGACCGCCTCCGCGGCGTCACGCCGCCCGGGGGCGTGCTCACCGCTCGCGTGCCCGAGGAACGCGACGCACCACGGCTCGTTCAGCGTGCACCACCAGCGCACCCCGTCACCGAGCGCCGCCACGACCCCCGCCGCGTACGCGGCGAACCGCTCCGCCGTGGCGCGGGTGCGCCAGCCGCCGGCGTCCTCGACCACCTGGGGGTGGTCCCAGTGGTAGAGGGTCGCCATCGCGTCGATGCCGTGCCGGGCGAGGAGGTCGACGAGCCGGCGGTAGGGCTCGAGGCCGTCGGGGCCCTCCGCGCGAGCCCAGGACACCGAGAACCGGTACGCGCCGAGGCCGAGGTCGCGCATCATGCGGACGTCGTCGTCCATCAGCCGGAGGTGGTCGCAGGCGACCACGGCGGTGTCGGCGCCCCGGATCGCTCCGGGACGCGTGGAGAACCGGTCCCACGAGTCCTCCAGCCGTCCGGCGCGCCCGCCGTCGACCTGGTGGCTGGACGTCGCCGCCCCCCAGGAGAACCCCGGCGGGAACACGAGATCGCGCGCGTCCACGCTCACCGCGGCCTCCTCGGGTGGACGCCCGCGTCGAGGTCGTCGACGAACCACGCGGCCGCGTACGGGCCGAGCAGGATGCGCTCGGCATCGACCGCCACGTCCCCTCCGAGCAGCTCGCGCGGCTCGTCGAGCCCCGCCCACCCGAGCGCCTCCGCCGTCAGCTCCACCGGTCGGGGCGCGAGGTTCGCGAGCCCGTAGGCGCGGCCGTGGCGCGGGTGCCGGCGCTCCCAGGCGAGCAACGGTCGCGGCTCGAGGTGGTGGACCCACGTCTCGCCACCGGCGGCCAGCGCCGGCGTCGAGCGGCGTACGGCCGCGAGGTGGCGGATCCCGTCGAACACCCGCTGCTCGACCGTGCCGGCGCGCCGGGCGCGCTCGACCGCCGCCCAGTCCATGGGCGGGCGGTGCAGCCAGCGCGAGTCCCTCCGGCGGACGGGGTCGGCGAGGTACGAGGTGTCGTTGCCCAGCGCGACCTCGTCGCCCATGTAGACGAGGGGGATCCCGCCCCATCCGAAGACGACGGCGTGCCCGAGGAGCACGCGACGGATCGCGAGCTCGAGCGCGGCCTCGTCCCCGTCGGCGACGGCCCGGGTGATGCCGGCCAGCGCGGCTGCGCTGCCACAGGTCCGCTCGTCCCCGGCGGCGGGGTTGGTCGAGAACGCCGCACCGGACGCGAAGGAACCCGGGGCGTCCCCCCGGTAGAACGCGGCCAGGTGCCGCCGGTGCGCCGCGCCGTCGACCCCCGCGCCGGCAGCGACGGCGTCGTCGATGGCCCAGCCGATGTCGTCGTGGCAGCGGAAGTAGGTCACCCACGACGTGTCGGACGGCGTGGGCGGCAGCGATGCGAGCGAGGCACCGGCGAGCGTGGCGTCGCCCGTCGCGAGGCCGTCCCAGATCGCGACCATGAGCTGGTTGTGGTACGCGAGGTGGCACTCGCGGCGCTGCGTCCGGTGGACGCCGAGGTACGGGAGGAGCTCGGCCGGCCCGACGATCGCCTCGGCCTTCAGCACCACCGCGGGCGCGGCCATCGCCAGGTAGGCGCGCAGGGCCTGCGCGATCAGGTGCGCCTCCGGCTGGTTCTGGCAGGTCGTGCCGAGGCGCTTGCCGGTGAACGCCACGGCGTCGAGGCGGATCACCTCGACGCCGAGGTCCGCCAGGTCGAGCACGATCCGCAGCACCTCGACGAGCACGCGCGGGTTCGACCAGTCGAGGTCCCACTGGTGGTGGTGGAACGTGGTCCACACCCATCCGTCGAGGTCGGGGTCGAAGGTGAAGCTGCCCGGTGCCAGCTCCGGGAACACCTCCGGCAGCGTCCGCTCGAACTCGTCGGGGACGCTCCGGTCGGGGAACACGAGGTACATCCCGCGGTGCTCGGCGGAGCCGGCGCGGGCCGCCACCGCCCACGGGTGCTCGCGAGCGGTGTGGTTCATGACGAGGTCGAGGCACAGGCTGATCCCGCGCCGTCGCAGCTCCGTCGCGAGGCGGCGCAGGTCGTCGCGGTCGCCGAGCGAGGGTTCGACCGCGCCGTAGTCCATGACCGCGTACCCGCCGTCGTTGTCACCCGGCCGGGCACGCAGGACGTGCATCAGGTGCAGGTACGTGACGTGCAGCTGCTCGAGGTGGTCGAGGCGCGCCCGCACGCCCTCGAGCGTGCCCCCGAAGCGATCGGCGTACGCGACGTAGCCCACGTGGCGGGCGTCCTGGAACCAGGTCGGGTCCGCTTCGCGCGCCGCGTCCAACGCCTGCAGCTCGGCGTCGCGCCCGGAGACCGCGTCGTGCACGGCCTCGAGCAGCGCCGCCTCGAGCGCCGCCACGTCATGGCCGGCGTAGAGCTCGTCGAGGATCGCCCGTGCGTCGGCGCGCCCGTGGGCCAACCGGCGGGCGAGCGCGCCGGCGTCGGGGCGCGCCGCGACCACCTGGGACCCCACCCTGGCTCAGCCCTTGACGGCGCCCGTGACGAGGCCGCGCACGAAGAACCGCTGCAGCGCGGCGAACACCCCGAGCGGCACCACCATCGTGACGAAGGCGGCCGCCGTGAGCCGCTGCCACTCGTTGCCGCGGCTGCCGGCCAGGTCGACGAGCTTGACCGTCATCGGGCCACGCGACCCGCCGGCGAACACGTAGCCGACGAGGTAGTCGTTCCAGACCCAGAGGAACTGGAAGATCGCGAGCGACGCGAGCGCCGGGACCGACAGCGGGATGATGATCTTCCAGAAGATCGTGAGGTGGCCGGCGCCGTCGACGCGGGCCGCCTCGATCAGCTCGCCCGGCAACGACGAGATGAAGTTCTTCAGCAGGAAGATCGCGAGCGGCATGGCGAAGCAGGCGTGCGCGATCCACGTGGTCGTCGGCGACTCCTTCAGGAACTGGAACGAGTCGGTGCCGGCGATGGCGGGGAAGATCGTCGTGGAGCCGATGTGCACGCCGGTCGTGAAGAACCGCAGCAGCGGGATGAGCGCCATCTGCAGCGGGACGACGAGCAGGCCCACCACCCCGATGAAGATCCAGTCGCGGCCGCGGAAGCGCATCCACGAGAACGCGTACGCGGCGAGCGCGGCGACGATGATCGGCAGCAGCGTCCCGGGGATCGCGATCTGCACCGAGTTCCAGAAGTACTTGGCCATCTGGCCGCCGCTCGAACGTGCCGACAGCACGTCCTCGTAGTTCTGCCAGGTGACGTCGGGGTCGGAGAAGATCGTCCACCAACCCGTCGACTTGATGTCGTCCTCGGGGCGGAACGAGCTCACGAGCAGGCCGAAGGTCGGCACCGTCCAGAGCAGGACGATCGCCCAGACCGTGATCTTCCCGGCCCGGGTGCCGAGCGCGCCGCTGAGGGAGCGCCCGACGCGGGCGCGCGGGCGGCGGCCGTCGACCACCTGCTCCGGCGCGAGCGGGGGGACCGGCGACGGTGCCGAGGCGGGGACGCTGGTGGTGGTCATCCGATCTCCCTGGCTCGCGTCTGGTTGCGCTGGTTGACGATCACGACCGGGATGACGAGCAGGAAGAGCACGACGGCGAGCGCCGAGCCGTAGTTCTGCCGCCCCCGGACGAAGTAGTTGTCGTACACGTCGTTCGCGATCGTGCTCGTGCGGAAGTTGCCGCCCGTCGCGGCCTTGACGATGTCGAAGACCTTGAGGGCGGCGATCACCGTCGTCGTCACGACGGTCACGATCGTGGCCCGGATCGAGGGGATGACGACCTTGAAGAACACCTCGCGCTCGTTCGCTCCGTCGACGCGCGCGGCCTCGAGGAGCGAGTCGGGCACCCCCTTGATGGCCGCCGAGAACACGACCGTCGCGAACCCGGTCTGGACCCAGATGAGGATGACGATCAGCAGCAGCGTGTTGATCGGCCAGTCCGACAGCAGCCACAGCTTGTCGCCGTTGCCGCCCCACTGGTCCGGCACCCCCGGGATGGCGTCGGTGACGGCGTTGAGCAGCCCCACCTCGGTCGGCGGCCCGGCGTAGACGAACTTCCAGATGATCCCGGCGCCGGCGAGCGAGATCGCCGTCGGCAGGAAGATCAGCGCCTTCGCCGCAGCCTCGCCCCGCATCCGATCGGCGAGGCGCGCGATCGTGAGCCCGAGCACCGTGCTGAACACCGTCCCGACGACCACCCACAGGAGCGTGTTGGTCAAGGTGTCGCGGGCGCTGCGGTCGGTGAAGATCTCACCGAAGTTCTCGAGGCCGACGAACTCGCCGGCGGCCCCGTCGCTGAAGAAGCTGTTGTAGGTGGTGCGGATCGCCGGGATCACCAGCCCCACCAGCAGGAGCAGCAGCGCAGGTCCGACGAACAGCAGCACCTGGCTGCCCTCGCGCACGCTCCTCGGGAGCTTCGTGGTGACGAAGTACAGCCCTCCCAGGATCAGCGCGAACGCCGCGACCCCGATGCCCACGGTCAGAATGGCGCGGACGACACCCCCCACGAACCCCTCCTCTCCGTCGTTCCCCCGACGGCTCGGCGGATCCCGGGCGTCGCTGGCGCCTCGGATCCCCCACGATCATCGCACGTGACGGACGGGGGCCGGGCGGTGCGACGGATCGTCGCCCCGCACCGGCCCCCGTCTCCGGTTCAGGTGGTCAGCTGGCGGGCCAGCTGTCCTCGATGCGGTCGAGCATGTCCTCGGTGCTGCCACCGACGATCCAGGCCGTCGTCTCCCGCCAGAAGCTCCCGGCGCCGACCTCGCTCGGCATCGAGTCGGACCCGTCGAAGCGGGCGACCTCGCTGCTGAGCAGCAGCTCGGCGAACTCCTGGTCCTGCGCGTCCGGGATGGCCGCGATGTCGAGGCCCTTGTTGGCCGAGATCCACGACCCGAGGGCCGCACGCTGGTTGGCGTACTCGGACGACGTCATGTACATCACGGCGTCCATGACGACCGGGCGGTCGTTGCCCGCGGTGACGGCCATGAACTCGCCACCGGTGAGCATCACCTTGTCGTCACCCTCGGCGGCGACGGGCAGGTAGAACCAGTTCGCCTGGCCCTCCGGACCCTTCTCGACGGACTCGTCGAACTGGTTGCCGTAGAAGCTCGCCTGGCGGTGCAGGTAGCACGAGCCGTCGAGGATGCCGAGGCCGCCCTCCTGGAAGGTGGTGACGGCCATCGACTGGACGCCGCCGGCGATGTAGTCCTCGTTCTTCACGTACTCGCCCACGGCCTCCGCGACCTCGAGCACCTGCGGGTCGTTGAACGGGATCTCGTGGTTGACCCACTGGTCGTACACCTCGGGGCCCTTCAGGCGGAGCATGAAGTCCTCCATCCAGTCCGTGATGACCCAGCCCGTCGCGACGCCCGACTCGATGCCGATGCACCAGGGCGTCTTGCCGTCCGCGACGATCTGGTCCGAGAGCGCCTTGAGCTCGTCGAGGGTGGTCGGGATCTCGTACCCGGCCTCGTTGAACAGCTGCGGGTTGTACCAGACGGTCGACTTCACGTTGGCGCTGAGGGGCGCCCCGTAGAACTTGCCGTCGACCGAGCCGATCTGCTCGTAGCCCGCGAGGAAGTTCTCCGCCACGTACGCGCCGGCGGCGGGGTTCTCCACGAGCTGGCCCTTGCGCGCCAGGTTCGCCATCAGGCCCGGCTGGGGGATGACCGCGATGTCGGGGGCGCTGCCGCCCTCGACGCGCACGAGCAGCTGCGCCTCGAACTCGCCCGAGCCCTCGTGCTGCAGGTCCGCACCGGTGCACTCCTCGAACGGGGCGTACGCCTCCTCGAGCCGCTCGGCCTCGATGTCACGGATCGAGGAGAACAGCGTGACGGTCTCGCCCTCGTACTGGCCCTCGCAGGTGATCGTGCCGTCGAGGACCGTCTCGCCGCCGCCGCCACCACCGCCGGCGGTCGTCGCGGGCGCGTCGCCCCCTGCGGCCGTCGTCTCCGTGGCGCCCTCGGCGCTCGTGGCCGGCGTCTCGCCACCCGCATCGTCGTCCTCGTCGTCGCCGCACGACGCGACGAGGAGCCCGGCGGACACGATGGCCGCCAGGGCGTACCGGTTGAAACCTCTCACGTGCTGTTCCCCCTTCTCGGATCCACGGCCGAGCCGCCCGTCCGGACGCCGGAGCGCGTGGAATCTGTCATGAAATCTATGGAAGATTCCATGGCTCGTTCTACCACAGGTGAGCTACAGTCGACAAGGGTCGGTGAACGCAGGGTGACGCATCCGTGCGTACCCGGCCCGGGGGACATCGAACCCGAGGGGGGACAATCGGCCATGGCTCGCATCACGCTCGACGACGTTGACAAGGTCTACGACAACGGCCAGCAGGCCGTGTCGGGCCTGTCGCTCGAGGTGCCGGACGGGGAGTTCCTCGTCCTCGTCGGCCCGTCGGGGTGCGGGAAGAGCACCGCGCTGCGGATGATCGCCGGTCTGGAGACGATCACCGACGGCACGATCGCCATCGACGGCAAGGTCGTGAACGACCTCGAGTCGAAGGACCGTGACATCGCGATGGTCTTCCAGAGCTACGCGCTCTACCCCCACCTCACCGTGCGCGAGAACATCTCGTTCGCGCTGAAGCTGCGCAAGCTCCCGAAGGACGAGATCAACCGCCGCGTCGACGACGCCGCCCGGATCCTGGAGCTGACCGAGTACCTCGACCGCCGGCCCGCCAAGCTCTCCGGCGGCCAGCGCCAGCGCGTCGCGATGGGACGTGCGATCGTGCGCCAGCCGAAGGCCTTCCTGATGGACGAGCCGCTGTCGAACCTGGACGCCAAGCTCCGCGTCCAGATGCGCGCGGAGATCGCGAAGCTCCAGCGCGACCTCGCGATCACCACCGTCTACGTCACCCATGACCAGGTCGAGGCGATGACGATGGGCGATCGCGTGGCGGTGCTCAACCGCGGCCTGCTGCAGCAGGTCGACACGCCCCAGAACCTGTACGACACGCCCGACAACCTGTTCGTCGCCGCGTTCATCGGGTCGCCGCAGATGAACATCCTCCGGGGGCGCCTGTCGTTCGAGGGCGACGGCGCGACGCTGCAGTGCGGCGGTCAGCGGCTGACGGTGCCGCCGACCACGTTGCAGCAGCGGCCGGCGCTGCGCGGCTACGACGGCCGCGAGATCGCCGTCGGGATCCGCCCGGAGGACGCCACCGACACCCCGAAGCCCGACGCGAACCGGAGCGAGGGCGTCGCCGACGTCCTGCACGGCGTGGTCACCATCCGCGAGGGCCTGGGCAACGAGGTCGTGGCGCACCTCCGGATGGAGGCGCCGGTCGTGGAGCTCGTCGTCGAACCCGAGGAGCCGGTCAGCTCCGATCCGGTCGTCGACGACTCCGTGTTCATCGCACGGCTCAACCCGCGCACGCCCGTGCAGGTCGGCGACCGCGCCACGTTGTTCGTCGACCTCGACCGCATGCACTACTTCGACCTCGAGACGACCGCCGCGATCCGCTGACGCCGCGCCGGCGCCGCGTCAGGCGCGCAGCGGCCCCGTCGTCGAGCGCACCACGAGCTCGATCTCCATGTCCTCGACGAAGACGGTGCGCGACGAGGTCGACAGCGACTGCACGACCAGGTCCGCCACCCGCCGACCGGACGCCTCGAGCGGCTGGCGGACGGTCGTGATGCCCATCAGCGAGGCCAGCTCGATGTCGTCGTAGCCGACGACCGAGATGTCCTCCGGCACGCGCCGGCCGAGCTGGTCGGCCGCCTCGATCACGCCCACCGCCTGCACGTCGGACGCGGCGACCACCGCCGTCGGCGGGTCGTCCAGCGCCAGCAGCTCCAGCGTCATCCGCCGTGCGGCCGAGCGGAGGTGGGCGCCGTGGCGGACGAGCTGCGCGTCCGGCTCGACGCCGGCCTCGGTCAGCACCTCGCGGTAGCCGGCCTCGCGGCGCGCGCTCGACACGAACCCGAAGGCGTTGTGCGGCGGCTCGCCGACGAAGGCGATGCGCCGGTGCCCGAGGTCGAGCAGGTGCTGCGTCGCGAGGCGCCCGCCGGCGCGGTCGTCGATCCGCACGCTCGGCAACCACGGGCTCCAGGTGTCGACCAGGAAGGTCGGGAACCGCGCGCCGGCGAGCAGCTCGCCCTCCGCCTCCGTCAGCGGCAGCGACATCACGATCAGCGCCTCGAGCGACTCGTGGCGTGGAAGTTCCACGACGGTCTCGCGCGCCTGGCTGGGTGACGCGACGTTGTACAGCACGATGTGCAGGTCGTACGGCTGCAGCCGCGACACGACCCCGCGCAGGCGCTGGTACGCCGACGGCTCGTCGAAGAAGGTGACGAGGACGCCGACGTGGCCGTGACGTCGTGCCTGCTCAGGCCGCTGTTTCCGGGTGCGGACGTAGCCGATCTCGGCGATCGCCGCCTCCACCCGCGCCCGCATCTCGGGGCTGACGTTCGGGCTCCGGTTGAGCACGCGCGACACGGTGCCGATCCCGACGCCGGCGTGCGCAGCGACCCGGGCGAGCGTGGACATCGTGGAAAGCGTAGCCGTGCGTTCCACGACGCCCCGACCCGCGGGTCGCGCCCCTCACCCGGGCCGGAGGTGGCGCAGCGCGCCGGCGAGTCCGGCGTCGGCGATCGCGAGCGCCTCGTCCCAGCCGAACCAGCGCACGTCCGGGCTCTCGCCCGCCGGGGGCGAGGGGTCTGCGTCGCCGGCGACGAGCAGGTACCGCAGGTCGAGGTGCCGGTGGCCGCGCGGCCCCGGGTGCGCGTCGACGTGCACGAGCTCCGGTGCGGCCTCGCCCCCGGTCGCGGCGAGCTCGACGTCGAGGCCCGTCTCCTCGGTCGCCTCACGACGCGCCGCGTGCCACGGCAGCTCGCCGGGATCGACGTGGCCACCGGGTTGCAGCCAGATGCCGAGGCGCTTGTGCCGGTGGAGGACGACGCCGCGTGCGCCGACCACGATCGCGGACGCGGTCACGTGGGTCGGACCGGCGTGCTCGTCGAAGGGCCGGGCCAGCGCGTCCAGCCCGGCGAGCACCTCTGCGATGGAGGCCGCCTCGCGACCGTCGACGGGCGTGCGGGCCGCGAGCTGCGCTCGCAGCAGCTCGATCACGGGATCCACGTGCGGCGACCGTAGCGGCAGAGGTGCCGGCGCCGGGCGGCGGCCAGGCCCCCGGCCACCCCGCTCGGGTGCCTCGCCGGAGGAATCTCCTTCAAGCAGCCGCCGAGCGCTGCCGATGATCCTGTCGTACACGCACCGGGCTGCTCGCCCGGCTCGGCCTCGGAGCGGAGATCCCCCAGGATGGAACCAGACGCACAACTCGCACCTCGGGTGCTCGTGGCCGTGAGCGACACGATGCTCCGCCGCGTCGCCTCGGTGTCGCTGCGCGAACGCGGGTTCTCGGTGAGCGCGACGACGGAGGAGTCCGCGGCGCTGATGCTGGCCGAGTCGTTCTCGCCGGACGTGATCATGGTCGACCTCGAGCTGCCGAGCCCCAAGGGCGGGTCGCTGTTCGACACCATGCGCGAGCTCACGGACGCCTACATCGTCGGCATCGCCCCCCCGGAGGCCGACGTGATGCGGATCCGTGCGCTGCGCGCCGGCGCCGACGACGTCGTGTCGGTGCCGATCTCGCCGGACGAGCTGGCCGCACGGTGCCAGGCGCTGCTGCGCCGGCCCCGCAACGTCCACACCCGCTGGGACCCGATGGCGGCGTCGATCATCACCCTCGGTCCGCTCACGGTCGACGTCGGGCGCAAGGAGATCCGCGTCCACGACCACGACGTGCCCGTGACCCGGATCGAGTTCGCGCTGTTCGAGCAGCTCTGCCGCCACCCGGCCGAGGTGCGGGCACGGGTGCAGCTGCTCGAGGAGGTCTGGGGGCCGAACTGGGTGGGCGACACCCACGTGGTCGACGTCCACCTGTCGAACCTGCGCCGCAAGCTCCAGCGCCACGCGCCGGAGCTGCGGTTCATCCACACGGTGCGCGGCGTCGGGTTCCGCCTGAGCACGGACCTCATCCACGCCGAGTCGCCGGACCGCAAGCTCGTCTCGGCCTGAGGACGTCCCGGCTCCGTCAGGCGTACTCCGCCACGAGCCACCAGCGCTGCCGCTCGACCGTCGCCAGGTAGGCGCGACCGTCGGCCGTCGCGAGCTGGAACCGCGCCACCCGGCGCGTCCGCGCGGGTTCCCACCACCGCTCGTCGAGCGGCCACGGCCCGGCCCAGGCGACGACCCGCTCGCGCCGCTCCGGGAGGCGCAGCTCGACCGGCGCCTCGCTGACGACCCCCCGGCCGCTGACGCGCACGGTCGCACCGTCGGCGCCGACGACGCCCACCTCGACCGGGTCCGCCAGCACCACCGCCGGTGACGGCGCGGGGAGGCTCCCCGGCCAGGGACCACGCCCCTCCCCGGCGCCGGCGGGCGCGAGCCGATCGGGCGCGCCGAGGTCGGCGAGCGCGGCCGGCACCCACCGGTAGGCGTCGGCGGGTTGGCGCCCGCCCTGCCACGCCGGGACCACGACCGCCTCGTCGCCCACGAGCCCGGCGAGCCGGGCGGCCGCCCGCTGCGCCCACTCGTCGGCCTGCGTGCGCCCACCCCACAGGCCGAGCTGCACGCCGTCGTCGGGGCGGACCTCGAGCGGCTCGACGCGCAGCTGCACGATGCCGGCGGTCGGGCCGGACCCGGCGCCGTCACCCGCGCCGGCGGGATCGGTGTCGTCCCGACCCCAGCCGTCGAGCTGCCAGCGGATCCGTTCGACCATCGCCGCCGCGGTCAACCCGCTGCCGCGGCCCCAGACCCGCTCGCTGCGCTCGCCGTGCTCGGTCTCGGCGACGACGAGCAGCCGGGTGCACACCCGGCCGGCGGACGACAGCGCCCGCACCAGCTGCTCGGCGAGGTGCTTGCCCGTGAACACGACCGCGTCGAGCTGCTGGACCGGGACGTCGTAGTGGTGGACGTGCGCGAGGCCGGGCGGCGGATCCTCGGCGCCGGGTGGCCGCTCGTCGGCGGCGGCGGCCATGCGGTGCGCCGCCGCCCCCGCCCAGCCGAAGCGTGCCAGGACGTCTGCGGCCGGGAGCGCGGCGAGGCCGCCGAGGTCGCGCAGACCGAGGCGGGCGAACAGCCCGACGAGCTCGTCGCCGACGCCGCCGACGTCGACCAGCCAGCGCAGGGGGCGTGGCGCGAGGAACGCAGCGGCCGTCCCCGGCGGGACGACCACGGGGGCACCACGGCGTGCGGCGAGGTGCGCGGCGACGCCTGCGGCGAAGCGGCCGTCCGCGATCCCGACGCCGGGGGCTCCGGCGGTGAGCGTGTCCGGCCCCATCGCCTCGCACACGAGCTCGGTCACCCGCACCGCCATGGACTCGTCGCCGCCGAAGTACCGCGACGGGCCGCGCGCCGCGAACGTGACGACGCCGGGTTCGGTCAGCTCGAGGCGCGGCACGATCGCCGCGACCGCGTCCGCGACGCGGTGGAACTCGCGCGCGTCGCGCTCGGGCTCGTGCGCGACGACGCGCACGTGCGGGCACCGCGCCTGCGCCTCGCGCCGGCGGTGACCGGTGCGGATCCCGGCCGCGGCCGCCGCGCCCGAGCGGGCGACGACGCGGTTCGCGTGCACGACCACCACGGCCTCGTCGGGCCCGCACCCGGCGGCCGCGACCGGCCACTGCGGGCACCACGCCACCGCGATCCGCTCGACGACCACGCCGCTACCCCGCCCTCGCGACCGCTCCGGGCGCAGGCGCGGCGACGCTCGCGACGTCGGGCGCGCACGGCACGATCCGCCCCTCGGCGTCCGGGAACCACAGCGCGCCTCGTCGCGGCCGCGGCACCCGGCGACCCTCGACCACCAGCTCGAGGCGCCGCGCCCGCAGGTGCCCGTGCCCGGCGCCGAGGCCGTGCCACGACGAGCGGGCAGCGACGCGCACGTCGCACGACAGCGCGCCCGGCGCGCCGACCACCACCAGGACGGCGCCGCGCGACGACAGCCGGCTCTGCACGCGACGTGCGGTCCCGGGCCGCAACCGCGCTGCGGCGCCGAGGACGACGATGTCGAAGCCGTCCACGAGCGCCCCGAGGACCTGCCCCCACGTGTCGTCGTCCCACCCGCGCCCGCCGTCGCGCTCGAGCGGCTCGCGCACGAGCACGAGCCGGTCGAGCGCGATGCCCGCTTCCGCGCACGCCTGCACGCCGAGCACCGGGAGGCCGACGACCCCGAGCCAGGACCCGCTCCGTGAGGCGGCGGCGGCGGCGAGGAGCGCGGCCGACGGCGCACCCCGGCCCTCGCAGCCGATCGTCGAGCCGCGCACGAGGCCCTGCGGCAGCAGCGACGAGAGCGCCTCGTGCACGGGGAGCGCCCGCTCGGCCGCGAGCTGGCCGGCCGCCACCCGCGGCGACAGCGCCGCGAGCCGGTCGCGCGCGTCCGGGTCGAGACGGCGACCGGCGGGCGTGACCATCCGCGGCACGGTAGACGAACAGGTGTACGGTCGTCCAGACCAGCCTGGGTGATCCCTTCCCCGGCTCGTCCCGGGACCGGCGGCGACGGTCGGTACCATGCGGCGGTGCCGGATCCGACGCCCGAGCAGGTCGAGGCGTGGGTGCGCGCCGGCCTCCTCGAACCGGGCGCGGAGCGTGCCGCCGAACGTCTCGAGCTCCTCACCTGGCTCGCCGAGCGCGGCGTCCCGCACGAGGCGATGGTGGCCGCCCACCGCGCGGGCGACCTCACCGCCGTCGCCGGCGACCTCGAGCTCCGGCCGGGGCCGCGCTGGACGCTCGCCGAGGTCGCGGATCGCCTCGGCACCTCGCCCGAGTGGCTCGTCGCCATCCGGCGCGCGATCGGGCTGCCGAAGGTGGGCGCCGACGAGCGCGCCTACACCGAGGGCGACCTCGCCATGCTCCGCGCGTTCGAGACCGCGAGCTCGCTGTTCAGCCGCGACGAGCTGACGCACCTCTCGCGCGTGATGGGCAGCGCGATGCGACGGATCGCGGACGCCGCCGGCGAGATGTTCCTGCTCGACGTCGAGGCCCCGATGGTCCGTCGGGGTCGCACCGAGCTCGAGCTGGCGCGATCCAGCCTGACGGCGACCCAGCTCGCCGGCGCCGCGATCGAGGTCTTCGGCCCGCTCTTCCGCGCCCACCTCGAGGAGTCGACCCGCACCTCGCGCCTCGCCCGCCGGGCGTCGCACGCCGTCGAGACCGTGCCCCTCGCGATCGGCTTCGTCGACCTCAGCGGCTACACGTCGCAGGCGGAGCGCCTGGCGCCGAGCGCGCTCCTCGAGCTCGTGCTCGCCTTCGAGGCCTGCGCGTCGGACGTGGTCACCGATCACGGCGGGCGCGTCGTGAAGCTGATCGGCGACGAGGTCATGTTCACCGTCCTCGACGCGCCCGCGGCCTGCTCCGTCGCGCTCGAGCTGCTGACGGCGATGGAGCCCTGGGGACGCCCGCGCGGCGGCCTCGCGTACGGCAGCGTCGTCGCCCACGGCGGTGACGTCTACGGCGAGACCGTCAACCGGGCGTCGCGGATGGCGGACACCGCGATCCCGGGCGAGGTGCTCGTCGACGCGAGCGTCGTCGAGCACGCGGGCGCGCACCGCTTCGAACCCGCCGGCCGCCGGCAGCTCAAGGGGTTCAGCGAGCCGATGCCGCTGTGGTCCCTGCTCCCGCCCGTGTGAGGCGTCGACGCGTCCGCCTCCGGGCGCGGCGGACCGCTTCGGTAGGTTCCCCGGCGACCCGAGAGGAGCGGCATGGCGGAGCAGCGGATGGCGGGGAAGGTCGCGGTGGTCACCGGCGGCTCGAGCGGGTTCGGCGAGGCCTCCGCACGCCTGCTCGTGGCGCACGGCGCGTCGGTCGTGCTGGTCGACATCCAGGACGAGCGCGGCGAGGCGCTGGCACGCCAGCTGGGCGCCGCGGCGCTGTACCGGCACGGCGACGTCACCTCGGAGGCGGACGTGGCCGGCGCGATCGACGCCGCGGTCGAGCGCTTCGGGCGCCTCGACCTGATGTTCAACAACGCCGGCGTCGTCGGCGCCGTCGGACCGATCGACGAGACGCCGCTCGAGGACTACGAGCTGACGATGGCGATCCTCCTCCGCTCGGTCTTCCTCGGGATGAAGCACGCGGCGCGGGTGATGAAGCCGCAGCGCGCCGGCGTGATCCTGACGACCTCCAGCATCGCCGGCGTCCAGGGCGGCCTCGGGCCGCACGTCTACGCCGCGGCGAAGACCGCCATCGTCGGGCTGACGAAGAACGTCGCCGCGGAGCTCGGCCCGTGGGGCGTGCGCGTCAACGCCATCGCACCCGGCAAGCACGCGACGCCGATGAACGCCAACCTCGTCGCCGGCGATCCGGACGACACCGAGCGGACGCTGGCGTACATGGGGAGGATCTCACCGCTCTACGGGCGCGCCGGCACCGCCGACGACATCGCGCACGCGGTGCTGTGGCTCGCGAGCGACGACGCCGGGTTCGTCAGCGGCCACACGCTCGTGGTGGACGGCGGCCTCACGACCGGCTCCAAGGAGTCGCCGAAGGAGGCGCAGGCGAGCGGCCGGTTCGCCACGCACCAGCCGATGATCCGCGAGGCCGGGCGGACGGGGCACTGACGGTGGCGACCCGGGACGCACCGGCGCGGGCCAACGGCGAGCCGGGCGCGGTCGCGATCTGCTCGTCGATCCGCGCCGCGGACGCGATGGCCACGCGCGTGGCCGAGACCGCGCCGTCCGCGCTCGCCGTGCACCACCCCCTCGACGTCGGGCCGAGCGTGGTGCGGGCGACGGGCGAGCCGGGCGTGCTGCTCGCCGCGATGGCGGAGGGCGCCGACCTCGGCCTCCACGAGACGGCGTCCCGGCCGCTGCTGCGCCACCGCCGCACGTGGGAGCTCGGCGCCACGTCGCCCGGCGTCACCTCGCTGTACCGCACGCGGACCCGCGACGGCCTGTCGCCCGACGACTACCACCGCTGGTGGGAGCGCGAGCACGGCCCACGCGCGGTGCACCACCACATCGGCATGTGGGACTACACGCAGGTGTCGGTCGTGCGGACGCTGCAGGGCGAGCCGATCGACGGCGTCGCGGTCGTGCAGTGGCCGCGCCGCGACGAGCTCGAGCAGCGGTTCACCGACGGACCCGCGGGGACGGCGGTCATCCGCGAGGACGCGAGCAGGTTCACCGACCTCGCCCGACTCGACCACCACCTCGCCAGCGAGCGCATCCTCGTCGACCTGCCCCTGCCGGGCACCGGCACCGTCCACCTCGCCGACGGGCGCCACCTCACGCTCGACCGCTCCGCCGACGCCGTCTGGGAGCAGCTCGGGCGCTTCGACCGGATCCTCGACTGGTGGCCCGGGGGCTTCGGCGCGTGCGAGTCGTCGAGCCGGCCCGGCATCGGCGCGACGCGGACGCTGGTGCGCGACGACGGCACGACCGTCGTCGAGCGCCTCGTCCACCACCGCCCCGAGGAGCGGATGCTGCAGCTCGTGATCGACGAGGGCCTGCCGCCCGGGATCGACCGCTACACGTGTCGCTACGAGGTGCGACCGCTCGAGGGCGGCCGTTGCCGGCTCGACTGGTACCCCCGCGCCGTCGTCGACGCCGGCGCCGTCGAGCTCTTCGGTCAGATCGTGGACCGGGGCTGGTCGTCGGTGTCGGGGGGGCTCGCCGCGCCCGGGCCGGGACCTGGCGGGCCCCATGCCTCGTCCACGACGGCACGCAGCGCGCCGGCCAGGTGACGTGCTCGCTCCGCCGCGGTCGCCTCCGGCACCGGGTCCGACAGCACCTCGACCGCGAGCGGCGCGTCGGCGCCGATCTCGCGGAGGAGGCGCAGGAAGCCGACGAGGTCGAACTCGCCCTCGCCCGGCGGGACCCGGTTGACGAGGCAGTCCGTGTAGTAGTCGGGGTGCAGCGGGACGAGAGCGCCGTCGTCGATCTGGACCCCGACGACGCGCTCCGGCGGGATCGCACGCAGCTGCTCGGTCGACCTCGCGCCGCGCTCGTGGTGCCACACGTCGACGCACAGGCCGCCGTTCGGGCGCCCCGCCCGCTCGACGATCTCGAGCGCCGTCGCCGCGTCCGGGACGTTCGTGAACGGCAGGAACTCGAGCGCCACGAGCAGGCCGTGATCGGCCGCCCGGTCGCACACGGCGCGAAAGGCGCGCGCGGCAGCCGCGCGGTTCCCCTCGAACGACCCCCAGACCTGCACGTGGCGGGCGCCCGTCGCGTCCGCCATCGCGTGCGCGTGCACCTCGAGCGCGCGGAACCGCTCGCCGTCGTCGCCTGACGAGCCCCACCCCTTCAGCGCCTCCAGCTCCGACAGCACGAGGCCGTGCTCGGCGAGCACGTCGACCACCTCCCGCGGATCGAGCTCGGCGGCCTCCGTGACCGACATCCCGAGGCCGTCGAAGCCGGCCGCCGCCGCGGCCGCCGCCCGCTCGGCGAACGGCGTCGGCCGGGCGAAGCTGAACTGGCTGACGACGTGGTGGCCGGCGCGCAGGTCCCTCGGCGTCGCCGCGCGGCCGGTCACGGCGCCGTCTGGACGTAGGGCGCGAGCACCTGCTCGACCCGGTAGCGCTCGGGGATCCGCTCGATGCCGATCGTCCGGTCGACCTGCTCGTGGAAGTTCCAGATCCGCCGCTCCTGGTAGTTCACCTGGACCCCGCGCATCGCCGGGGACTCGAGCGACCGCTGCATCGGCGCCATGTTGCGGCGGTCCTCCTCCATGATCAGGTCGAAGGTGTCCATCCGCTTCTGCCAGTGGTCGGGCAGCTCGTCGCCGTCCCAGTGCTTCGGCGCGTAGTGGACCCACTCGAGGCGCGTCGTGCGCTTGTCGATCGGCCAGAAGAGCAGGAACGGGAACCCGTTGTGGCTGACCGGCGTGATGACGTTCGGGAACAGGTTGTACGCGCTGCTCGTCGAGCGGATCATGGGGCCGACGGTCGGGATCTCGGTGAAGGCCGAGGGGGTGCGGTGCTCCCAATCCGACCAGTCCGACATGCCCTGCGGCTCGTAGGCGGCTCGCGAGTAGGGCACGATCATGCGGCTGCACCCGTTGGGGAACAAGGTCATGGCGGCCCCGTCGCTGTTCAGCAGCGTGTCGCGCCCGGCCGCGCCGCGGGCGTGGATGTGGCGGAAGTGGTACACCTCGAGGAACGCCTCGGCGGTCACCTTCCAGTTGCACTCGATGACCTGGCTGCGACGGCAGATCTCCTGCAGCGTGTCCCCCGCGAGCTGCTCGAGCTCGGTGAGGACGGGGTCGAACCACTCGTGCAGCGAGGCCGCCCCGGCGTCCTCGTTGACGAAGATCCAGCCGCCCCACACCTCGCAGCTGATCTGCACGAGGCCGTTGTCGCCACGGCAGAAGTCGACGAAGTCCCGCTCGTCCGGCACGCTGACGAGGCGCCCCTCGGTGATGTCGTAGGTCCAGCCGTGGTACTGGCAGCGCAGGTTCCGCGCCGTGCCCCGGGCGTCGCGCACGACCGGCGCGCCGCGGTGCTGGCACGTGTTGTAGAACGCGCGCACGACGCCGTCCTTGCCGCGCACGACGAGGATCGGCTGGGCGAGGTCGTCGAACGTGAGGTAGTCCCCCGGATCCGGGATCGACTCCGCCCGGCCCGCCATGACCCACACCTTCGGCCAGAGGTGGCGCCGCTCGAGCTCCCAGAACTCGTCGTCGACGTACCGGCCGATGGGGATGCGGTGGAAGGCCGGGAAGCCCTCGGGCGGGCCCTCCCGCTCGAGCTCCCACCTGATCTGCTCCCTCACCCGCTCGGCCACCGGATCCAGCACGGACGTGACATTACCACGGTTGTGCAACGCCGACGGCGGGCCGTGGCTACGCTCCCCGCCGATGCCACGGGTGGTCGACCACGACGAGCGGCGGGCGATGCTCGTGGGCATCACCGCGCGCCAGATCGCCGAGGTCGGCCTGGGCGGCATCCGCCTGCGCGACGTCGCTCGCGCCGCGGGGCTCACGACGGGGGCCGTCAGCCACTACTTCCCGGACAAGCGCACCCTGCTGCTGCTGACCTTCCGCGGGCAGACGAAGGAGGCGGCCGAGCGCATCCTGCGCACGGCGGGCGACGACGAGCTCGCCCCGTACGTCGAGGCGCTCCTGCCGCTCGACGAGGAGCGTGCGCTGCACTGGCACGTCTGGCTCGCGTTCTGGGGCGCCGCGATCGGCGACGCGGAGCTGGCCGAGGAGCAGCGGCAGCGTCAGGAGCGGTTCGTCGACGGCCTCGCCGATCGCGTGCGGGCGGGGCAGCGCTCGGGCCGGCTCCGGGCGGACCTCGACGTCACCTCCACCGCGCGCTTCGTCGCGGCGCTGGTCGACGGCGTGGCCGTGCAGGCCACGTTCGCCCCGGCCAGCTGGCCACCCGACGTCCAGCGCTGCTTCGTCGACGACCGCCTCGCGGCGCTGCGGGCGGGCCCGCCACGCCGGAGCGGCCCGCCGCGTCAGCGCCGGCGGACCTCGTCGGCGGCGAGCCGCACGTAGTCCCACACCTGCGAGTGCAGGGATCGGAACAGCCACCCCTCGGCCACGCGCTCGAGCTCGTCGCTGTACGAGCCCAGGATCCGGTACCGCCCGCCGTCGGATCCGGTGTACATCATCGTGAAGCTCCACCTCCCGCGCGCCCGGTCGCCGTCGACGTCCACGACGCCGTTGGTGACCATGTGCGTCGAGGCGGCGATCCTCCCGCTCGCCCGGATCCTGCCGAAGTGGGCTCGGATCGCGTCCCGCCCCTCGCAGACGTCGCCGAGCGTCGTCGACCACCTCCCGTCCGGGACGAAGAGCGCGGCCACCGCGTCGCCGTCGTGGTCGTCGTCCGCCGCCGCGCAGTAGGCGACCTTGCGGCGCTGGATCGCGTCGACGTCGGACCACCGCCGCACCTCGGCGACGAGGGCGTCGAGGTCGGGCACGTCGGGTCCGGTGGGTGCGGGCACCGGCGGATCATCGCGCCGGTGACGGTCGGGGCCCGACGCGGAGCCGGCCTACGGGACGAGCAGCGGCTTCACGACCCGGCCGCTCAGCGAGGCCTCCTCGGCCTCGTTGATCTGCGCGAGCGGGAACCGCTCGACGAGCCGGTCGAAGGGGAAGCGTCCCTCCTGCCAGAGCGCGAGGAGGCGGGGGATCACCACCTGCGGGTCCGCGCCCCCCTCCAGGATCCCGACGACGGTCTTGCCGACGAGCGCGATGCCGTCGAGCACGAGGTCGCCCTGCTGCACGCCGACCAGGCCGAGCGTGCCGGTCATCCGCAACCCGCGCAGCACCTGGGTGATGATCGCCGGCACGCCGGTGGTGTCGAACCCGTACTGCGCGCCGCCGCCCGTGACGGACTGGATCTCGGCGGCGAGGTCCGCGACGTCGCCGCGCACGGCGTGGGTCGCCCCCAGCTCGCGGGCGAGGTCGAGCCGGTGGTCGTGCAGGTCGACGGCGACGATCGTCGTCGCCCCGGCGACCACGGCGGCCATCACCGCCGCGAGCCCGACGGCGCCGGCGCCGGTGACGACGACGCTCGTGCCGGGCTGCACGTCGAGCGCGACCAGGATCGAGCCCGCGCCGGTCAAGAGCCCGCACCCGAGCGGCCCGAGGAGCTCGAGCGGCAGGGACGGGTCGACCTTGACCGCGTTGCGCTCCGTCGCGATGGCGTGCGTGCCGAACGACGACTGGCCGAACCAGCGCGACGACACCGGCCGCCCCTCGGCGTCCGTGACCCCGGTCGAGCCGTCGAGCGAGCGGCCGAGGAGGTTCCGCGGGATGAAGGTGTCGCAGTAGCAGGGCACCCCGGCGCGGCAGTTCGCGCAGCTGCCGCACGAGTCGAACGAGAGCACCACGTGGTCGCCCGGCACCAGCGAGGTCACGCCCGCGCCGACGGCCTCGACGATCCCGGCACCCTCGTGGCCGGTGATGATCGGTGGCGGTGAGAACGACACCGGCGCACGCGGGAGCACGTCGGTGTGGCACATCCCGGCGCCGACGATCCGCACGAGCACCTCGCCGGCTCCGGGCGGGTCGAGCTCGACCTGCTCCAGCTCGTAGCGCCCGTCCGGTGCACGCAGCACCGCCGCGGTGATCTCCACGTCGACCCCTCTCGTCGTCCCCGCCGGCCGGCTCCACGTGCGAGCCGGCGTCCGGGCCCGCGCCAGCGTAGATCCGCGCCACGCGCCGCGCTGGGTGGTGGTGGCGGTACCGGTGTGCCCGCCGCCTGGTGGCCGCCGGGGTGGTGTGGCTCCCTGTCCGGATGGACCGTCCGCCGCACCTCTCGCTCCGCTCCCGGCAGCAGGCGAGCTCGCGCATCCGCGAGCTGCTGCGGCTCACCGAGCGGCCGGGCATCCTGTCGCTCGCCGGGGGACTCCCCGCGCCGGAGGCCTTTCCGGAGGCGCTGATCCGCGACGCCTTCGAAGGCGCGATGCGCCACCGTGGCCCGACGGGGACGACGGCGCTGCAGTACGCGCCCACGGAGGGCCTGGGGCAGCTGCGCGAGCAGATCGCCGCCGAGGAGGGGTGCTCGGTCGACGAGGTGCTCGTCACGACCGGGTCGCAGCAGGCGCTGCACCTCCTGGCACGCGTCCTCTGCGACGACGGGGACGTCGCGGTCACCGCGGATCCGACCTACCTCGGGGCGCTCCAGGCGCTGCGGGCCGCGGGGGTGCCCGTCGAGGGGGTGCCGGCGGGCGGTGCGGGGCTCGACGTCGAGGCGCTGGCCGCGCGGCTGCGGGGCGGTCTGCGCCCGCGGCTGGTCTACGTCGTGCCGAACTTCGACAACCCGACGGGGGCGACGCTGCCGGAGGACGCCCGACGAGAGATCCTGCAGCTCGCCGACCGGTTCGGCTTCGTCGTCGTCGAGGACGACCCGTACGGGCGGCTCCGCTTCGCCGGCCGGCCGCTCCCGCCGCTGGGCTCGCCCGGCCGGCCCGTCGTCCGCCTCGGGAGCGCGAGCAAGGTCCTCGCCCCGGGCCTGCGGGTCGGCTGGATGACGGGGCCGCGCGAGATCGTCGCGGCGGCGGCGCGCGCGAAGCAGTCGGTCGATCTCCACACCTCCTCGCTCGACCAGCTCGTGGTGTTCGAGGCCCGATCGCGCGAGACCGCGTTCGCTCGGCACCTGGCCGCCGCCGTGGAGCTGTACGCGGCTCGGGCGGCGGCGCTGCAGGGCGCGCTGGCGCGCCACCTCGGCGACGGTGCGGAGTACCAGGCGCCCGAGGGCGGCATGTTCCTGTGGGTGCGGCTCCCGGGCGTCGGCTCGACCGAGGAGCTGCTGGTGCACGCGGCGCGCGAGGGCGTCGCGTTCGTGCCCGGGCCCGCGTTCGCCGTCGACGGCGTGGCCGGCGCGCAGCGAGCCCGCCTCGGCTACGCGACGCTGGACCCGGTGGCGCTCGACGAGGCGGTCGCGCGGCTCGCGGCGGCGATCGCCCGGACCGCGCCCGCGGTCCGGTGACGCGTACCCACGGGGGGTATGCTGGCACGCATGGACGAGACGTCGCGTGGCTACTCGATGGACAAGGCCGACTACCTCCGCCGGCTGAAGCGGGTGGAGGGGCAGGTGCGGGGCCTCCAGCGGATGATCGAGGAGGACACCTACTGCATCGACGTGCTGACGCAGGTGAGCGCGGCGACGAAGGCGCTGCAGAGCGTGGCGGTGGGCCTGCTCGACCAGCACGTGCGCCACTGCGTGGCCAACGCGGTCACGGACGATCCCGCGGACGCCGACCGGATGATCACCGAGGCGACGCGCGCCATCGAGCGGCTGGTCCGGGCGTGAACCCGACGGCGGACGCCGCCTCGCCGGACGCCGGCGAGGTCCTGCCCGAGGCGCTGGTCGCCCACCTGCGGACGTCGCTCGGCGCGTGGCCGCCGGAGCCCGGCACCGTCACGATCACCTCCAGCGCGGCGCGCACGGCGCCGGGTTGGGACGGCGCCGTGCTGGACGCGGCCGGCCTGAGCGATGGCCGTGGCACCGTGCTGTCGGTCCCGCCGTCGCTGTTGACCGGGGTCCCCGAGCTCGCCGGGGTGGAGGAGGCGGAGGCGTGGCTGCTGCCGCGGCTCGAGCGCCCCGCCCCGCGCCTCGCGCGCATCGTGCACCGGTGGACGACGTCCGTCGCCGACCTCGACGACGCGGGCGGGTGGGTCGCGCCGGATGCGCCGGGCGTCCCGGCGTGGCTGCGGCCCTTCAACGGCGGCGTCCTGGTCGCGACCGTCGACGGACGGCATGCCGCGGGTGTCGGGATCAAGCGCCACGACGACCACGGCTGGGAGATCGCGGTGGTGACGGACGCCGACTTCCGCGGCCGCGGCCTCGCGGCCCGGCTCGTCGCGCAGGCAGCGCGCCACATCCTGTCCGGCGGCGCGATCCCGCTGTACCTGCACGAGCCCGACAACGTCGCCTCGGCGCACGTGGCCGCCTCCGTCGGCTTCCCGGACCGCGGCTGGTGGTACCTGGAGCCCGCCGGTCGGTAGCGCGAGGCGCCGAGCGGTTCAGCCCGGCGCGGCGTTGGCGACCGCGAGGAGCACGTCCGCGTGGCAGGGCTCGTCGAGCGGGCACCAGCACGCGAGGTCGCGCCCACGGAGGTCGCGGCGCACGTCCTCGACGCCGACGGGCAGCCGTCCGGCGAGGAGGTCGTCCCGGTAGCGCCGGACCGCCTCGGCGCGCCCGATCTCGAGCGGGTGGGGGTTGCCCCACCGCGTCGGGCGCGTCACCACGACGGCGCCCTCCGCCAGCCGGTCCCCCCGCCGCCGCGAACGCCGGAGGCGCTGCGGCGCCCGCCGTGCCGGGTCCACCGGCTCGGGTCCCGCCGGGCCCGAGGCACGCGCGCCCACCGCCCGCCCCCGACGAGGCGAGCCAGCTCCCCCGTCGCTCGCCACGGTCACGACCGCACGACGCCGCCGCCGCACCCGGCGCAGCGCCTCGACCCGCCGGAGCTGATCCGTGAGCTGCGCCCGCTCCCCGGGCGGGCCCGGCTCACGGAGCGGCAGCGGCCGGCGGGCGTCACTCGTCGAGGAGCGCCATCGCCCGCAGACGGAGCTCCGACGCCTCGCCCCGCAGCCGCGCGGCGCCCACCGGGTCGTCCATCAGGTCGGCGACGTCCGCCAGCGACTCGAGCCGGTCCGCGACCCGTGCCACGGCCGCGACGTCGCGGCGTGCGGGCTCCGGCTCCATCGCCCCTTCCTACCCGCTCCGCGCCCGCCGCGACCGGATCCGGCCGCGCCGGCGCCGCCCGATCGCGGCGCCCGCCCGCCATGGCACACTTCGGGCGTGAGCGTCGATCCCGACACGTGGGCCGCGCCCGTGGTGCTCGCCGACGGCGAGTCGGCGTTCGTCCGCCCCATGACCCCCGCCGACGCGCCGCTCCTGCTGGCGTTCCACGAGCGCCAGCCGCGCGAGAACCTGTACCGCCGCTTCTTCTCGCCCAAGCCGACCCTGACGGCGAACGAGCTGCGCCACTTCACCGAGGTCGACTTCCGCGACCGCGTGGCGCTGGTGCTGGAGCAGCGGGGCGAGTTCATCGCGTGGGCCAGCTACGAGCGGTGGTCCGGGCGAGACGACGCGGACGTCGCCTTCATGGTCGACGCCGACCACCAGGGCAAGGGCATCGCGACCCTGCTGCTCGAGCACCTCGCCGCGATCGCCCGGTCGAACGGCGTCACCCGCTTCACCGCCGACGTCCTGTCCGACAACCGCGCGATGCTCCGCGTCTTCAGCCGTGCCGGGTGGCCGGTCACCCGCCACTACGACAGCGGCGTCACCGAGCTGGAGTTCCCGCTCAGCGACACGGAGCACTTCCTCGACTCGGTCGAGTCCCGCGAGCACCGCGCGGACAGCCGTGCGGTGGCCCGGCTGCTGCTGCCCCGGTCCGTCGCGGTGATCGGGGCGTCGGACCGCCCCGGCACCATCGGCGACGAGCTCTGGCGGAACGTCTCGTCCACCTTCTCCGGCCCGGTCTTCCCCGTCAACGCGCGGCGCGCCACGGTCGCGGGCCGGCGGGCCTACGCGAGCGTCGAGGACATCGACGAGGACGTCTGGCTGGCGGTGATCGCGGTCCCCGCGGGGGCGCTCGCGACGACCATCGACCAGTGCATCGCGAAGCGCGTGCGCGGCGCGGTCGTGATCACCGCGGTGGACGGCGCGGGCGTCGACGTCGACGCGATCGTCGAGCATGCGCGCCGCAACGGGCTCCGCCTCATCGGACCGGCCAGCATGGGCATCGCCTCCCCGGCCACCGCGGCCGGCTCCGGCCTGCAGGCCGCGCTGGTCCCCGTGACCCTGCCGCCGGGCGGGGTCGCGATCTCGATGCAGTCGGGATCGCTCGGCGCCTCGTTGCTGCAGCAGGCGTGGCGGCTGCAGATGGGCATCTCGTGGTTCGTCTCCCTGGGCGACAAGGGTGACATCTCCGGCAACGACCTCGTGCAGTTCTGGGAGGACGACGACGCCACCCGCGTCATCGCCATCTACACCGAGTCGTGGGGCAACCCGCGCAAGTTCGCGCGGATCGCGCGACGGGTCGGCAGGAGGAAGCCCGTGGTCGCGGTCCGGACGGGCACGGCGGCGATCGGCGCGGCGGGCGACGCCCTGTACCAGCAGGCGGGCCTGATCGAGGTGCCGACCGTGCGGGCGCTCCTCGACACCGCGCGCGTGCTCGCCACGCAGCCGGTCCCGCGGGGACCTCGGGTGGCGGTGCTGACGAACTCCCGCAGCCCGGGCGTGCTCGCCACCGCGGCCGTCGAGGCCGCGGGGCTCGTGGCGGTCGAGCCGCCGCTGCCGCTCGACTGGCGCGCCACCGCGGACGACTTCGCCGCGGCGGTGCGGGCCGCGGTGGGCTCGGACGCCGTGGACGCCGTCCTCGTGGTGCACGCACCGCCGCTCGCGTCCGCGCCGGCGCCCGTGGACGAGGTGGACGCGGCCGCCGCCGGGGCACGCGTGCCCGTGGTCGCGGTCATGCTCGGGCGCGAGGACGGACCGGTGAAGGAGGGGTCGGCCGTGCCGTCGTTCTCGTTCCCCGAACCGGCCGCGGCCGTGCTGGGGCGCATGCACTCCTACAGCCGGTGGCTGTCGACGGAGGCGGACGCCGCGGTCGAGCCGCTCGACGGGATCGACGTGGCGCGGGCCGACGAGCTCCTCCGCGCGGCCGTCGGCGGTTCCGGTGGGCGCCTCACGCGGCTCGACCTCCCGGCGACGCGCGAGCTGCTCGCCACCTACGGGCTGCAGATGCCGCACGCGGCGCTCACGGTCGGCGCGTCCGCCGACGAGATCGTGGGCGTCGCCGACGCGATCGGCTACCCGGTCGCGCTCAAGGCGACCCACCGGCGGGCGGGGCGCTCGGCGCGGGCGGGGATCGCTCTCGACCTGACGCACGACCACGACGTGCGGGAGGCGCTGGAGGTGATCCGGGAGTCGCTCGGGGAGGACGCGACGGCGATCGTCGTCCAGCAGATGATCGCGCCCGGCGTGGACGTCCACATCTGCTGCACGACGGACCGCTGGCTCGGGCCGGTCGTCAGCGTCGGGCTCGGCAGCCTCCAGGCGGAGACCCTCGGCGACAACCCCAGCCGCCTCGCACCCGTGTCGCGAGCGGGAGCCACGAGGCTCGTGGAGCGCTCGCTCGTCGGCGCGGCCATGGCCGCGGCGCGCCTCGATCCGACGGTGCTCGTCGAGGCGATCATGCGCGTCTCGCGGCTCGTGTTCGAGCACCCGCAGATCGTGTCGGTCGACGTCAACCCTGCCATCGTCAGCGCGAGCGGCTGCCAGTTCACGGACGCGAAGATCGACGTCGAGGACCACGAGCGCACGGAGCCGGCGCTGCGCCGCCTGGTCTGACGGTCCACGCGCGGGTCGCGCGCGTGACGTGACGGCCCGCGGTCGAGCGGGTACGGTGCCCGGCGGGCGGTGGAAGGACAGGGAACATGCTCGCTCGCGACCTCGCGCGACGGCACGCACCACGCAACGCCGGTCTCCGCACCACGTCGTGGCTCGCCGTCGCGTCCGCGCTCGCCGGGGCCGCAGGGGTGCTGGTGCCCGTGGGCAGCGCCGCGGCAGCCCCGAACGCCTCCTGCGCCGGAGCCCGGCACGTCGTCGTGCGCGGTGACACGTGGTACGGCATCGCACGCCGCGCCAAGGTCAGCGTCACCGCGGTGCTCGACGAGAACGAGGCGAACGAGCGCGACGTGATCCGCCCCGGTGACGCCGTGTGCCTCCCGTCGGGCGCGGCTGCCCGGACGCCCGCAGCGCAGGCGCCGGGCACCGGCTGCGGCCAGGGCGCCACCCACACCGCGGTCGCCGGCGACACCTGGTTCGGCATCGCCGGGCGCGCAGGGGTCACCCCGAAGGCGTTGCTCGCGGCGAACGGCGCGACGGTGCGCACGAAGCTGCTCGTCGGTGACGCCGTCTGCCTGCCGGACGGGGCGAGCGCCCCGAGCGCCGTCGCCGTCACGCTGCAGGCGCTCCCCGTCCACGGGCCGTGCTGGTACGGCGACACCTGGCACGCGCCTCGCTCGGGTGGACGGCGTCACGAGGGGATCGACCTGCTGACCACGCCGGGGAGGTACGTGTACGCCGTGACCGACGGGGTCCTGACGAAGCGCGCGTGGGACCTGCCCGGCCGGCTCGCGGGCAACGCGTGGTGGCTGACCGCTGCCGACGGCAGCGGCACCTACTTCTTCTACGCCCACCTGTCCGACTTCGCGCCGGGGCTCGAGGTGGGGTCCCGGGTGCGGGCGGGCGAGATCATCGGCTTCGTCGGCAGCACCGGCAGCTCCGCGGCGCCGCACCTCCACTTCGAGATCCACCCGGGCGGGGGCGGCGCGATCAACCCGTACCCGGCGATCAACGCCCTGGGCGGCTGCAAGAGCGGCGCCGGGTACCGGCAGCCGAACGGCTGGACGCCCTCGGGCGGCGGCGTGGGCTGAGGTCGGTCCTCACCGCGCGCACCGCACGCAGCGGGTGGCGCCCGGGAGCGCGAGCAGCCGCTCGACGCCGATCTCGCCGTGGCACTCCGTGCAGGCGCCGTACCCGTCCTCGTCGAGGCGCCCGAGCGCCTCGACGAGACGGGCGCGATCGCCCCGCGCGAGCCGCAGCAGGGACGACACCTGCGAGCGCTCGAACGCGATGGTGCTGCCCTCCGGGTCGTGCTCGTCATCGGTGCTGGTGAGCGCCGCCGCGTCGACGATGTCGTCGAAGCTGCGGGTGAGGGCGGCGATCTGCTCGTCGAGCCGCACCAGCTCGGCCTGCACGGCGGCACGCAGCCTCCGACGACTGCGCAGGGTCAGCCTCGGGACCCGGTCCATGCGCCCATCATGACCGGCTGCGGCGGCGGACGCGCCGGGGGTGTGGCCAGCACCACCGCCGATCCGCCTGCTGCTGCGGTGGCGGCGCGAGCCGCGCTCGCGTTGGATGGCGTCATGACGCACCTCCTGTCACCGGAGCGCCGCGGCGGGACGGCCGCCCCGACGACCGCACCCGGGTCGCGACGGCGGGCCGCGCCCATCGCCCGGGAGGGCGTGCTCGTCGCGGGGATGTTCCTCCTCTACCGGCAGGTGCGCCACCTCACGAGCGGCGACCTCGAGGGCGCTCGGGACAACGCGCACCGGGTGGTCGCGCTGGAGCAGCGCCTGGGTGCCTTCTCCGAGGCGGGGCTGCAACGGCTCGTGCTGCGCAGCCGTCTGCTCGTCGACCTGCTCGACCACTACTACGTGTTCGTCCACTTCACGGCGAGCTTCGGGTTCATGGCGTGGGTCGTCCTCCGCCACCCGGAGGCGTGGGCCCGTGTGCGGGCGTGGTTCCTCGCCGTCACCTCGGCGGGCCTCGTGATCCACGTGCTGTTCCCGCTCGCGCCGCCCCGGTTGCTGCCGGAGCACGGCTTCGTCGACACCCTGCGCGTCCACGGCCCGCGCATCTACAGCGACGACGTGACGGCCTCGGCCACGAACCAGCTGGCGGCGATGCCGTCGCTGCACGTCGCCTGGGCGGCGATCGTGGCCGCCGGGTTCGTGTCGATCCGGCGGTCGCGGCGCAGCCTGCTCGCGGTGCTGCACCCGCTGGTGACGCTGCTCGCGGTCGTCGCCACCGCGAACCACTGGTGGCTGGATGCGTTCGTCGGCGGGGTGCTGGTCGCGGCTGCGGTGGCGGCGACGACGCTCCTCGCCCGCCGTCAGGTGCCGCGCAGCACCGCCCGCAACCTGGAGCGGGCGCCCGTGCGCAGCGCGGCGCGGCGGTACACCACGTCGGCGAGGCGGACGAGCAGCAGCCCGGAGGCGACGACGATGGCCACGGACGCGACGACGTCGAGCCATCCCGCGTCGCCGGCGGCGGTGCGCACCGGCATCACCATCGGCGCGGTGGTCGGCACGAAGGAGAGCACCTGCGCCAGCGTCGAGCCGGTGTCGCCCGCAGCCGTGACGGCCCCGAGGAACGACAGCACGACCACGAGCGTGATCGGACCGCTCGACGACTGGAGGTCCTCGGCCCGGGCCGCCAGCGCGCCGGCCACGGCGAAGAGCGCGGCGTAGAAGACGAAGCCCAGGAGGAACCACGCGAGCAGCGCGACCGCCGACGGCCAGACGCCCGACGGCAGCTCGAAGCGGTCGGCGAGGCGGAAGGCCACGAGCCCCACGAGCACGAACGTGGCGAGTTGCGCCACGCCGATCGCGCCGATGCCGAGGATCTTGGACACGAGGAGGTCGCGGGTGCGCACCTTGGCGAGCAGGACCTCGACGACGCGCGTCGACTTCTCCTCCACGACGCCGGACGCGACCATGAAGCCGTACCCGATCAGCTGGCCGTAGAGCAGGATGATCCCGACGACGAGGAACCCGACGCGCCGGTCCCGCTCCTCGTCCGGCGGGTCGAGCAGGCGCACCGGCCGCTCCGGGGAGGCGGCGATGCGCTCGGCCTCCAGCGGGTCCACACCCGCGTCGACGAGCGCGTCCGCCAGCTCGTGCTGGCGCCAGGCTCCCTGCAGCAGCGCCCCGAGGGCGTCCGGCACGTCCTCGTCGGCGAGCAGGGAGCCGTCGGCCAGCAACGCCACGTCCACCTCACCGGCCCGCACCGCGGCCTCCGCGGACGCTGCGTCGAGCTCGACCACCGACGCCTCGCGCCCGTCCGGGGCCACGGCCGCCGCGAGGCGGGCGGCGCCCGACGCGTCGGCGCCGACCGCGCCGATCTCCCATGTCGACGTCCCGCCGCCGAACACCTTCGGCAGGACGGCGAGGCCGACGATCACGACGAGCGAGACGACCGTCGAGATCCTGAAGGTGCGGTCGCGCAACCGCGTCCGCAGCTCGCGCTCCACGAGGATCGCGACCGGCCGGTCGGCCACGCTCACGACGTCACCAGCTCACGGAAGCGCTCGACGAGCCGGTGCTCGTCCCGGGCCGAGCCGGCGTGCACGACGCGCCCCGCGTCGATCACCACCACCTCGTCGCACAGGCGCTCGACGAGGTCGAGCTGGTGGCTGCTGAACAGGACCCCCGCGCCGGCGTCGATCTGCTCGCGCAGCACGCCGGCGAGGAGGTCGACGCCGATCGGGTCGAGACCCGAGAACGGCTCGTCCAGGATCAGCACCTCGGGGTCGTGGACGAGCGCCGCCGCCAGCTGCACCCGCTGCTGGTTGCCGAGCGACAGCTGCTCCACCCGCTCGCCGCCGCGATCGCCGAGCCCGAGCCGCTCGAGCCAGGCCGTCGCGGCACGACGGGCCTCGACGCGCCCGAGGCCGGCGAGGCGGGCCAGGTGGACGAGCTGCTCGTGCGCACCCATGCCCGGGTAGAGGCCCCGCTCCTCGGGCATGTACCCGATGCGGCGCCGGTCGGCGGCGGTGACGGGCGCGCCGTCCCATCGCACCTCGCCCTCGTCGGCATCGACGAGGCCGAGCGCGACGCGCATCGCGGTCGTCTTCCCCGCGCCGTTGCGGCCGACGAAGCCGACGCAGCTGCGCGCCGGCACCCGCAGCGAGACGTCGTCGAGGGCGCGGATCGTGCCGAAGGCGCGGCTCACGTGGACGAGTTCGATCACGGAGCGCACGGTACGGGGACGGGTGCACGGGCGTCGTCCGTCGCAGGGCGGAACCCTGCTCCCCCGGGCGGCGGAGGACGCGTCCGCCGCGTCCCGGTACCTTCTCCCGCGTGCAGCGGGTGGAGCGGCTCCGACGGGCGTGGGTGGCCCACCCGCTGGCCGGCGACGCGGCGGCGACGGCGCTCGTGACGGTGCTGTGCCTCGCGAACGGGCTCGTGAACGTGAGCGCGACCGAGACCCTCGGCGAACCCACGCCGGGTCGGGCCGCGACGACGGCCTGGACGCTGGCGCTGTGCCTGCCGATGGCGCTGCGCCGGACCTGGCCCAGGGTGTCGTTCGTGGCGGTCACCGGCGCCTTCGCCGGCTTCCGCCTCGTCGAGGTCCCCGAGCCGTCCGTGTCGACCCTCGTGCTGTTCATCGCGCTGAGCGGCGCCGGCCTGCACGTCGCGCCGCCCTGGCGCGACCGGTTGCGCTGGAGCGCCGTCGCGGTCCTGTTCAGCGTCATCGTCGTCACCACCGTCACGCTGGACGTACCCGACGAGCTGCGCTACCTGGTCCCGATGTCGACCGTGGTGGGGGTGGTGTTCAACGTCGCCTTCGTCGTCGCCGCGTGGTTGCTGGCCGAGGCGCTCCGCGGCCGGCGCGACCGCCTCGTCGAGCTCGAGGCCCGCGCCGGGCTCCTCGAGGCCGAGCGCGAGGAGCGCGAGCGGCGGGCGGTCGCGGACGAACGGCTGCGGATCTCCCGCGAGCTGCACGACGTCGTCGCGCACCACGTCAGCGTGATGGGCGTCCAGGCCGGGGCGGCGCGCCGCGTCCTCCGGCGCGACCCTGACCTCGCGACCGACGCCCTCGGCACCATCGAGGACTCGGGTCGCAAGGCGGTCGACGAGCTGCGGCGCCTGGTCGGGTTCCTCCGCTCGAGCGACGAGCGGGACACGGGCGACTCGCTCGCGCCCCAGCCGGGTCTCGCCCGGGTCGCGGAGCTGGTCGACAGCGCTCGCGCCGGCGGCCTCGACGTGCGGGTCCGCGTCGAGGGCGAGCGCCACGACCTGCCGGGCAGCCTCGACCTCTCCGCCTTCCGAGTCGTGCAGGAGGCGCTGACGAACGTCGTGAAGCACTCGGGCGCCGTGTCGGCGGACGTGACGCTGCGCTACCTGCCCGACGCGGTCGAGCTGGAGGTCGTCGATCCCGGACCGCGGCGCGCGTCGCCGGGGACGGGTCACGGCCTGCTCGGGATGCGCGAGCGCGTCGTGCTCCACGGCGGCCAGCTGAGCGCCGGCGTGCACGGCGGCGGCTACCGGGTGCGGGCGCGGCTGCCCGTGCGGCAGGTGGTCACGTGAGCCTCGTGCGCGTGTGCGTCGTCGACGACCAGCACCTCGTGCGCAGCGGCTTCCGGATGATCCTCGGCGGCGAGGACGACATCACGGTGGTGGGTGAGGCGGCCGACGGCGCCGAGGCCGTCGAGCTCGTCGAGCGGGCCCGTCCCGACGTGGTGCTGATGGACGTGCAGATGCCGGTGCTCGACGGGCTGGAGGCCACGCGGCGGATCGTCGCCCGACCGGGAGCGCCCGCCGTCGTGATCCTCACCACGTTCGACCGCGACGACTACGTGTTCGAGGCCCTGCGCGCCGGTGCGGCCGGGTTCCTGCTCAAGAACTCGCCGCCGGAGGACCTCCTCACCGCGGTGCGCGTGGTGGCGGCCGGCGACGCGCTCCTGAGCCCGGCGGTGACGCGCCGGGTGATCGCCGAGTTCTCGCGCGGGAGCGCCGCACGCCGGCGGCCCGCACAGCTCGACGAGCTGACCGACCGTGAGCTGGAGGTGCTCGAGCTCGTGGCGCGCGGGTTGGCGAACGTCGAGATCGCGCAGCGCCTGCACCTCGGCGAGGCGACCGTCAAGACGCACGTGTCGAACATGCTGACCAAGCTCGGCCTGCGCGACCGGGTGCAGGCCGTCGTGTGGGCGTACGAGCACGGCGTGGCGGTGCCGGGCGGGACGTGAGGCCGGCGGCGTCTCAGCCGGGCGCGCCGGGATCGCCGCGCACCGCCCGCGGCAGCAGCACGGCACCGAGCATCGACAGGCTCCCCGCGACGGCGTACGCGACGAGGTACCCGTCGCTCGCGTCGCGCAGCACGCCGAGCACGTACGGCCCCGCGGCCGTCCCGACGAACACGACGAACTGCGAGCGGCTGAAGATCCTCGGGTAGTCCCGGGAACCGAACTGCTGGCCGATCAGCAACGGGTGCAGCATCAGCAGGTTCCCGACGGTCGCGCCGAACAGCACGATGCCGGCGAAGAGGAGCACGCGCGACTCGACCACGCCGATCAGCACCAGCGACGCCCCCTGCAACGCCGCGCAGCCGATGGCCAGGCGAGCCATGGACAGCCGCGCCGCGAGCTGCCCGCCGGCGAGGCGGGCGACGACGCTGGTACCGGCGAGCACGGTGGTCGAGATCGTCGCCACCCGGGTCCCCTCACGCTCCTCCACGAGCTTCACGAGCTGCTGGATGCCGCCCACCTGGGCGACCATGATCAACGTGTAGGCGACGGTGACCATCAGGAAGAACCGTGTGCGGATCGCCGCGTCGTGGTCGACGCTGGCCTCCGCGGGCGCGGCGCCGGCGCTGATCCGGCCACCGTCGGGGTGCCAGCCGAGGCGGGTCGGGTCGGGCGACATGAGCAGCAGCGTCACGGGGACGATGCCGATCAACCAGACGAGCGCCAACCACGGCGTGGCCCGCTCGATCCCGCGCTCGTCCATCAGCCACTTCGCCAGCGGCGTGATCACGATGCCGCCCGCCGACAGCCCCGTGCTCGCCGCGGCCAGCGCGACGGAGCGCTTGGCGTGGAACCAGCGCGTCACCACCGTCGTCGCCGGCACGAGGCCCGCGCAGGTGTGGCCGATCGACAGCAGCGCGTACGCGACGTAGACGTGCCAGACCTGGGACACCCGGCCGAGCAGCAGGAGCGCGACCGTTCCCACCACCGCTCCGATCACGACGACGGTGCGCACGTCGTGGCGGGCGAGCTGGCGGGCCACCACGACCCCGGCGAACCCGCCGACGAGGAAGAACAGGGCGGCCGCCGCCGAGATCGACCCGACGCTCCAGCCCTGCTCGCGCGACAGCACCGTGAGGTAGGCGGCGAGGCCGTAGAACCCGAGCCCGCCGGTGACCGCGAGGCAGACGAAGCTCGCCGTCACCACCCGCCACCCCGGGAACCTCTCGACCGGCGCCTGCACCACCGTCACGCCCGCACCGTACGCGCGAGGCCCCTCCGTGGCCGCGTCCGGCGACGCACCGGCGGTAGGTTCCGGCGATGACCGGATCGATCCTCGGCACCCGCGTGCTCCGCACGGAGGACCCGGAGCTGCTGCTCCACGGCGGACGGTACGTGGCGGATCTCCACCTGCCCGGCGCGCTCCACCTCGCGTTCGTCCGCTCCGAGGTCGCCCACGCGCGCGTGACCCGGATCGACGTCGCCGCGGCCGTCGCCGCTCCCGGCGTGGTCGAGGTGCTGACCGCCCGCGACCTCGGCCTGCGTCCCCACCACGGGATGGTCAAGGTCCACGACCACTTCGCCCGGCCGCCGCTCGCGGACGGCGTCGTGCGCTTCGTCGGCGAAGCCGTCGCCGTGGTGGTCGCCACGTCCGACGTCGCGGCCCGGGACGCGGCGGAGCTGGTCGTCGTCGATCACGAGCCGCTCCCCGCGGTGGTCGACCCGGAGGACGCGCTGGCCGACGGGGCGCCGGTGCTGTTCCCGGAGCACGGCGACAACGTCGCGCTCGCGACGACCGATCCCGACGTGCCCGGGCTGTTCGACGACGCCGACATGGTGGTGCGGGGACGGTACGTGAACCAGCGGATGGCGGTCGTGCCGATGGAGCCCCACGGGGCGGCGGCGCACGTGGACGAGGACGGGCGGCTCGTCGTCCACGGCTCGACCCAGATGCCCCACCTCCTGCACCAGCTGATCTCGCGGGCGCTCGGCGTGGAGCGGGACCGGGTCCGGGTCGTGACGCCGAGCGTCGGCGGCGGCTTCGGCGGCAAGGCGGGCCTGTACCCGGAGCAGACGGTGGTCGCTGCGATCGCGCTCCGCACAGGGCGCCCGGTCACGTGGCAGGCGACGCGCGGCGAGGACATGGTCGCGCTGTCGCACAGCCGGGCGCAGGTGCAGTACGTCGAGCTGGGCTGTCGCCGGGACGGCACGTTCACGGGCCTGCGGGTCCGGCTCGTCGGCGACGCCGGCGCCTACCCGGGCCTCGGCGCCTACCTCCCTGCGGGGACGCGGCGCATGTCGAACGGCACCTACCGCTTCCCGGCCATCCGCTTCGACGTCGCGGTGGCCGCGACGAACACGACGCCGACCGGCGCCTACCGCGGCGCCGGTCGCCCCGAGGCGACCGCCCTCCTCGAGCGGGCGGTCGACCAGGCCGCGCTCGAGCTGGGGATCGATCCCATCGAGATCCGCCGGCGGAACCTGCTCGGCGACGACGTCTTCCCCTTCACCACCCTCACCGGCGTCACGTACGACAGCGGTCGCTACGTCGCCGCCCTCGAGGAGGCGGCGCGCCTCGCGGGCTACGACGAGCTGCGGCGCGAGCAGGCGGCGCGGCGCGAGCGCGGCGACCGCCGCCTCCTGGGCGTCGGCGTCGCCGCCTACGTCGAGATCACCGCCGGCGGCGGGACCAGCGAGTACGCCGCCGTCCGCGTCGACGACGACGGCGGGGCGAGCATCCTCGCCGGCACGTCCTCCCACGGTCAGGGCCACCAGACCGCCTTCGCGATGATCGTCAGCGCGCAGACCGGCATCCCGGTGGAGCGGATCCGGCTCGCGCCCGTCGACACCGACGAGGTGCGCAGCGGTGGTGGGACGGGCGGTTCGCGATCGCTGCAGGTCGGCGGCTCCGCGGTCCACCGGGCCACCGAGGTGCTCGTCGACAAGGCCCGCCGGCTGGCCGCGCACCTGCTGGAGGCCGACGTCGCCGACGTGGTGGTGGACACCGCCGGCGGCACGGTCGGCGTCGCCGGCGTCCCGGCCCGGTCGCTCGACTGGCCGTCGCTCGCGCGCGCCGCGGCCGACGCTCCGGCGGGCGTGGTCGACCACGCGGACGGCACGCTGGGCCTCGCCGCGCAGCTCGACTTCGACCAGGGCGAGGCCACCTTCCCCTTCGGCGCGCACGTGGCGGTGGTCGAGGTCGACCGCGACACCGGACGGGTGACGCTGCTGCGCCACGTCGCCGTGGACGACTGCGGGACGGTCCTCAACCCGCTGCTCGTGGAGGGCCAGCAGCACGGCGGGGTCGCGGCCGGGCTCGGTCAGGCGCTGTACGAGCAGGTGAGCTACGACGACGACGGCAACCCGCTGACCGCGAACCTGATGGACTACGCCGTCCCGTCGGCCGCCGACCTGCCGAGCTTCGAGGTGCACTCGATCGAGACGCCGACGCCGTTGAACCCGCTCGGCGCGAAGGGCATCGGCGAGGCGAGCACCATCGGGAGCACGCCGGCGGTGCAGAACGCGGTCATCGACGCGATCGCGCACCTCGGCGTGCGCCACGTCGACCTGCCGTGCAGCGGCGAGCGCGTCTGGCGGGCGATCCGCGACGCGGAGGCGGGCACGCCGCCCGACCCGTGGCGGGAGCCACCGGCGCTGTTCGACCGGCTCGCCGCGGCGCAGGCCGTCGACGAGGAGGGCCTCGGCGCGGCCGAGGGCATCTGACCTCTGGCCGTGCCGGCACGCCGCGCGCGTGCCACTGCCACGGATCGCTGGTCAGCCGGGGTGGCGGGCGGTCACGGAGCCGTTCACGCTGTCGACGACGATGGTGCGCTCCGCCGCCGGGTCGTTCGGGACGTCGTTGGTGACGCTGCCGTTGTCGGAGTCGATCTCGACGCGGTAGGCCTCGCCGGTGCGGGGGACGACCACCGTGACGCTGCCGTTGTCGCTCGTGGCCGTGACGTTCGTCGGCGCCGAGTCGAACTCCAGGCGCACGCTGCCGTTGTGGCTGCTGGCCGAGGCGGCCGCCACGTCGAGCCGCAGGCCGCCGATGCTGCCCTCGTCCGACTCGAGCCGCAGGGACGGGCCGCTGACGTCGGTCGCACGGATGCTGCCGTTGTCCCCGCGCACGTCCACCACGCCGCGCAGGTCCTGCAACGTGATGCTGCCGTCGGCGGCGCGCACCACGACGGCGAGGCCCGACGGCACCTCGATCGTGTGGTCGACGCTGCACCACGTGCCGCCCAGGTCCGGGCAGGTCGACTCGACCACCAGGCGGTCTCCCTCGACGCGCACGTCGTTGCCCGTCTCCCGCAGGCCCTCGCTGATCCGCGACGTCACGGTGATCTCGGTGACGTCGGCGCCGACGACGCGCAGGGCCCCCCGGTCGACGTCCACCTCCAGCACGCGGACCGACGGGTCGTCGACGACGGCCACCTCGGTGCGCTCCTCGTGCGCGAGCAGGTCGACGACGTGGAACGTCCCCCAGCCGAGGCCCGCCACGGCGAGGACGCTGCCGAGCGTGAGCCACGCCGTGCGCGCCCCCTCGGTGGGCGGTGCCGGCGCGTCCGGCTCGGCGCCGCGGGCGGTCCGTGGTGTCGCCTCCCGCTGGGTCGTGGCGGCGGTGGTCATCGGTCGGGCTCCGTCCTCTGGTCGTCCGCGCCCGTGCCGTCCAGCCAGCGCAGCACCGCGAGCACGCGGCGGTGGTCGCTGTCGGTGGGCGGCAGATCGAGCTTCATGAAGATGTTCCCGACGTGCTTCTCCACGGCCTTGTCGCTGACGACGAGCTCGCGGGCGATGGCCGGGTTGGTGCGGCCCTCGGCCATGAGCCCGAGCACCTCGCGCTCGCGCGGCGAGAGCCGCTCGAGCGGGTCGGTGCGCCGCGAGCGGGCCAGGAGCTGCGCGACCACCTCGGGGTCGAGCGCCGTCCCACCCGCGCCGACGCGGCGGACGGCGCCGAGGAACTCGCTGACGTCGGCGATGCGGTCCTTCAGCAGGTAGCCGACGCCGGAGGTGTCGCGGGCGAGCAGCTCCGTCGCGTAGCGCTCCTCGACGTACTGCGACAGCACCAGGATGCCGATGCGCGGCCAGCGGGCCCGCACGGCGAGCGCGGCGCGGAGGCCGTCGTCCGTGTGCGTCGGGGGCATGCGCACGTCGACCAGCGCCAGGTCGGGCTGGTGCCGCTGGACGGTCGTCAGCAGCTCGTCGGCGTCGCCGACGGTGGCCACGACGTCCTCGCCGGCGTCGACGAGGATGCGCGTCAGGCCGACGCGCAGCAGGACGGAGTCCTCCGCGATCACGATCCGCACGGGAGCTCCACGGAGATCGACGTCGGCCCGCCCTCCGGGCTGATCACGTGCATGGTGCCGCCGAGCGCCGCCACCCGCTCGCGCAGGCCCTGCAGACCGGTCCCGCGCGAGGCGTCGGCGCCCCCCACCCCGTCGTCTCGGATGTCGAGCACGAGCCGGTCGCCCGCGCGCACGATCGCCACGGCGGCACGGGTGGCCTGGGCGTGGCGGGCGACGTTCGTGAGCGCCTCGTTGACGACGAAGTAGGCCGCGCTCTCGACGGCGGCCGGGGGGCGGGGGTCGACGCGGACGTCGAGGGCGACGGGGACGGGGGCGCGGGCCACGACGGCGGACAGCGCGGCGTCGAGTCCGCGGTCCTCGAGGATGACGGGGTGGATCCCGCGCACGAGGTCGCGGATCTCCTTCAACGCCGCCTTCGCCTCCTCGTGCGCCTCGGCCACCATCACCCGCCCCGCCTCGGGGTCGTCGGCGAGGCGCTCGCGCGCCGCGCCGAGCCCGGCGGCCAGCGCGACCAGGCGCTGCTGCGCGCCGTCGTGCAGGTCGCGCTCGATCCGGCGCCGCTCCGCCTCCGCGCTGTCGACCGCGGCGGTGCGGCTCGACTCGAGGCGGGTCACCTGCGCGGCCAGGACCTCGTCCCGGCTCGGCCCGAGCAGCGCACGCGCCATCGCCACCTGCAGGCGCGACATCGCCAGCGTCGTCCAGGGCGCGACCGCGAGCACCCCGACGGCGCCCACCGCCGCCGCCGCCCAGGCCGCGAGCCCGGCGGACACCTCGAACAGCCAGAACTTCGCCGATCCCCCGGGCAGCTCGTCCACGTACGCCGGCATCCCGATCAGCGCGATCGACCCGCACCACGCCGCCATCGTCAGCGAGATGAACACGGCCGCGAGCGGCAGGAGCAGCAGGTGGTGGGCGACCTGCTTCCAGCGGGTGCGGGAGGTGGCCCGTTGGCGGAGGCGGTGCCACCACGACCCGCTGAGCGGCGGGTGGCGCGGCGGGTGGATCCCGGCGTCGACGAGCGAGTTGGACCGCGAGCGGTCGAGCTCGGCCAGGGCGTGCGCGAGCACGAACAGCAGCCACACGACCGGGAGGGCGAGGAAGAACGTGACGAGCAGGCCGGCGCCGAGCGCGAGCAGCACGATCGTCGGCACGAACGTGACGATCCCGAGCGGCAGGCCGGTGACGACGTGGCAGAGGGCGCGCCAGACGCGGCCGGGCCGGCGCCACGGGTCGAGGAGGTTCAGCGTCGTCATCGTCGGTCGAGGCGTCACGTTAGGAGGTGCGGGGCGGGCCACGGTCGTCCCGCTCAGCTCGTCGCGATCGCGTCGAGCACGTCGAGCCGGGCCGCGCGGCGGGCGGGCCGCACCGCGGCGACGACGCCCGCGACCGCTGCCAGCGCGGCGATCGCCGCGAGCGACCCGAACGGCACCGTGAAGGTCCCGAAGCCCTCCTGCTCCGAGACGGCCCGCACGAGGCCCCACCCGAGGAACGTCCCCAGCCCGAGCCCGCCGACGGTGCCGAACAGGGCGACGATCACCGACTCCCACCGCACGGTGGCGCGCAGCTGGCCGCGCGTCTGGCCGATCGCCCGGAGCAGCCCGAGCTCCCGCGTCCGCTCGTGGATCGACAGCGACAGGGTGTTGGCGATGCCCATGAGGGCGATCAGCACGGCGAGGCCGAGGAGGCCGTAGACGAGCGTGAGCATCGCGTCGATCTGCGCGGCGACGCTGTCGACGTACTCCTCCCGGTCCTGCACGTCGGGCGCCGCGAAGCGCTCCGCCACCCGCTGCACCGCGGCCTCGCCGGCTTCGAGGCCGACGCCGGGTGCGAGCCCGATCAGCACCGCGACGTCGCTGCGTTGCGGCGCGTGCGGCACCCAGTCCTCGAGCGCCATCGTCACGTCCCCCACGATGTCCCGCACGCCGTAGATCGCGGCGACCGTGGGAGCGATGCTCGCGCCGTCCGCGAACGTCATCGGCAGGGGGTCGCCGAGGTCGAGGCCCCGGTCGTCCGCGTACCAGCGGCTGACGGCGACGGTGCCCGCGCGGAGCTCGCCCATCGAGCCCTCCCGGACGTCGAGGTCGAGCACCGCGGGCAACGTCGAGGGGTCCACGGCCGTCGGCAGCACGACGGCGCCCCCCGTGGTGGTCGCGACCGCGTCCGAGAGCGCGGCGCTCGTCGCCACCTCGGGCAGGGCTCGGACCGCGTCCGCCAGCGCCGGGTCGAGCCCCGCGCCGCTGAAGCCGTCCTGCACGATCACGAGGTCGCCGCCGAACGTGCGGGCGACGGTCTCGTCGATCGACGTCTTGATGGACGCGGCGATCGTGGCGAACAGCGCCACCACCGCCACGCCGACGAGCAGCGCCGACGCGGTGCCGGCGGTGCGCCGCGGGTTGCGCACGGCGTTGCGGCGGGCCAGCCGGCCGGGCTGGCCGCGGAGCGCGGCGACGGGTGCGCCGAGCACCCCGGCGATCGGCCGCGCCGCGGCGGGGCCGAGGACCACCGCGCCGACGACCACGGCGAGCGCGCCCAGCCCCGCGCGCGCCATCGCGCCGTCGGCCGACGACGTGGCGAGCACCGTCAGGAGGACACCTGCCGCCAGCAGGACCGCCCCCGCGGCGGCACGGCGCCGCGACGGCGCGCCGCCGTCGATCGCGCTCTCGCGCAGCGCTGCCATCGGCGCGACGCGGGCGGCCTTGACGGCCGGCACGGCGCTCGCGACGAGCGTCACCAGGATGCCGGTCGCGATCGCCACGGCGAGGGCGCCGCCGGTGACCACCACGCCGTCGATGTCCATCTCCATCCCGAACGACTCGAGCAGCGACTTCAGGGCGGTCGCGACGCCGAGCCCGGCACCCGCGCCCACGACCGACGCCGTCACGCCGACCAGCAGGGCCTCGACGGCGACCGACGCGAGGATCTGGCGGCGTGACGCGCCGATGGCACGCAGCAGCGCGGACTCACGCGTCCGCTGGGCGACCAGGATCGTGAACGTGTTGTGGATGCTGAACGTCGCGACGAGCATCGCCACACCGGCGAACGCGAGCAGGAACACCCGCACGAAGCCGAGGAAGTCGCCCTCGAGCGCCTCGCGCTCCTCGGCCGTGAGCTGGTCGCCCGTGAGCGCCTCGACGCCCGCCGGCAGCGCCGCCGCGACCGCGTCGCGCAGCTCGCCCTCAGCGGCGCCCGGGAGGCCGCGGGCGACGATCGACGTCAGCTGGTCCCGCCCGTCGAGGAGCAGCTCCCGGGCCGCCGCCTCCGTGAAGGCGACGAACGTGATCGCGCCCTCGCTGTCACCGCGCCCGAACCCTGCGATGCCGACGACGCGCACCTCCGTCGGGTGCGGCGTGCGCACGATCGTGCGGTCGCCGACGGCGAGCCCGCCCTCGCGAGCCGACCCGCCGTCGATCACGACCTCGTCGTCGGCGGCCGGGGGGCGGCCCTGGACGATCGAGTACGGGTTCAGCTCGGGGTCGTCGATCCAGTTCGCGGCGACGGTGGGCGGTCCTCCGCCGCCGAGGGCGTCGCCGTCGGCGCCGACGATCTGCCCCACGCCCTCCACGACCGGCGCCACGGCGGCCACGCCGGGCACGGCGGCCACCACGTCGACGAGCGACCGGTCGAGGAGCCCGCGGGCCTGGTCCTCGTCGGCGCCGATGACGGTCCGGTTGCGGACGGCGACGTCGACCCCCGCGTTGCCCGTCTCGATGATGCCGCCGAAGCCGGCGCGCATGGTGTCGCCGAGGACCAGGGTCGCGGCGAGGAAGGCGACGCCGATCAGCACGGCGACCGAGGTGCCGGCGAGCCGCCGCGTGCGGGCCCGGAGGCCCGAGACGATGGTCGACCACACGGTTCAGGCCCCCAGCGTCTTCAGCCGGTCGAGCACCCCGGCGGCGGTCGGACGCTCGAGGTGGTCGACGATGCGGCCGTCGGCGAGGAAGACCACCGCGTCCGCGTAGGAGGCCGCGACCGGGTCGTGGGTGACCATCACGATGGTCTGCTGCAGCGAATCGACCGCGTGGCGCATGAACCCGAGGATCTCGACGCCGGCGCGACGGTCGAGGTTGCCCGTGGGTTCGTCGGCGAACACCACGCTCGGGCGGCCGACGAGCGCCCGCGCCACCGCCACCCGCTGCTGCTGGCCGCCCGACAGCTCGCTCGGCCGGTGCCGGAGCCGGTCGCCCAGGCCCACCGTCGCCACGACCTCGTCGAGCCACGCGGCGTCGGGTCGGCGCCGCGCGAGGCGCGCCGGCAGGGTGATGTTCTCGAGCGCCGTCAGCGTCGGCACGAGGTTGAACGCCTGGAACACGAACCCGACGTGCTCCCGGCGCAGCCGGGTCAACTCGGCGTCCGACAGCGCGCCGAGATCCACGCCGCCGATCGACACCGAGCCGGAGGTCAGCGAGTCGAGCCCGGCGAGGCAGTGCATCAGGGTGCTCTTGCCGGATCCCGAGGGTCCCATCACGGCGGTGAAGCGGCCCGCCGGCACGTCGAGGTCCACGCCGTCCAGGGCGCGCACCGCGGCGTGCCCGCCGGGTGCGCCGTACACCTTGACGGCGGCGACGGCTCGTGCCGCGACCTGCGCCGGCGCGGGGACGGCCGGTGCCGTCGCGGGGGTGGTGGTGATCATGCCGTTCCTCGTCTCGTCGCGACGCTCGGCGAGCGTCCCGGCGATCATGCGGGACGGGACGGCGGTGCCCCAGGGGGCGGGCCGGTGTCCGCGGGGTGGGGTCCGCCCCACCACGCGACGGGCCTGGACCTGACCTCTCGGGCAGTGGCGGCACGACCAGCGTGCTGCCACTGCCGAAGGTCGGGCGGCGTCAGTCCTCGCCGGACCCCTGGTCCTGGTTCGGGTCACCGCCGGGGGGCGGGTTCACGATGGTCGGCGTCACCTGGCTGCCGTCCGGCGCGTTGACGGGCGTGTTCTCCTCGCCGGGCAGGACGGTGTCGCCGTCCTGCAGCAGCGTGCCGTCGCCGGGAGGGTTGTCCGTGACGTCGTCGCCGCACGCGACGGTCGCGAACGCGGCGACGGCGGCGAGGCCGAGCAACGCCGATGCGCGCCGGGGGATGCGTGCGTGGCTGCGGGTCATGGGGCGAGGTACCCGCCGCCCGCGGGCGCGAAACGCCCGGCCCGCTCAGAGGGGGCGGTCGACCACGGTCCGGACGTGCCGAGCGTCAGCGGGGCCGCCGCAGTCGGGACAGACGAGCTCGGGGTGCATCTCGGCACCGCAGTCGTGCACGAGGCGGACCGGCGCACCGTCCGGCGACGGCGTCCACCGGTCGCCCCAGGCGAGGAGCGCGGTGATCACCGGGTACAGGTCGCGGCCCATGTCCGTGAGGCGGTACTCGAACCGCTCCGGCGAGTCGTGGTACTTCCGCCGCTCGAGCACGCCGTCGTCGACGAGCGACCGCAGGCGCTCCGCCACGACCGCCCGACCGGCGCCCGTGCGCTGCTGGAAGTCGTCGAAGCGCCGCGTGCCGAGCATCGCCTCGCGCACGACCAGCAGGGTCCAGCGGTCGCCCACGACGCCCAGCGCGCGGGCGACGGAGCACCGCGTCGACCCGATCTCGCTCCACCGCACGCCGCGAGCGTAGCGCGCGCCACGCGATTGCGTTCTGTTTTCGAACCGACTAGGTTCGGCTTCCGAACCCGCTGGGCGGGTCGGGCAGGAGGAACCCGTGACCACGATCGAGCGAGCGTCCACCGCACCGCCCGTCCGTCCGCTGCGCAACCCCTGGGTCGTGCTCGCCTCGACCAGCCTCGCCGTGTTCGCCGTCTTCCTCGACACGACGATCCTGTTCGTCGCGTTCCCCGCCATCGGAGCGGACTTCTCCGACGTCTCGCCCACGTCGCTGTCATGGGTGCTCAACGCGTACACGATCGTCTTCGCCGCGCTGCTGATCCCGGCGGGCCGCCTCGCGGACCGGGTCGGGCGCCGGCGGACGTTCCTGTGGGCCGTGGTGGGCTTCACCGTGGCCTCCATGCTGTGCGGCGTCGCGCCGAGCGCACCGCTGCTCGTCGCCGCGCGGGTCGCGCAGGCGGTGGGGGCGGCGGCGCTCGTCCCGGCGTCGCTCGCGCTCGTCCTGCAGACGTTCCCGCGGGCGAAGATCCCCGTCGCGGTCGCGATCTGGGGCGCCGTCGGCGCCGTCGCCGGCGCCGCCGGACCGACGCTCGGCGCCCTCGTCGTCGACCACCTCGGGTGGCGGTGGGCGTTCTTCGTCAACCTCCCCGTCGGCGCGATCAGCCTCGTGCTCGGCCACCGCGTGCTCCCGGAGGGCCGCGAGGCGAACCCCGGGCGGCTGCCGGACCCGGTCGGGATCGTGCTCCTCGCGACCGGGCTCGCGCTGGCTGCGCTGGGGATCGTCCAGACCGACGAGTGGGGCTGGACGAGCGGCCGCTTCGCATCGGCGATGGTGGCGGCCGCGGTGCTCGTGGCGCTGTTCGTCGTCCGGTGCCGGCGGGTGGCCAACCCGCTGCTCGACCTGACGCTGTTCCACTCGCACGACTTCCGCTGGGCGAACGCGGCGACGCTCGTGTTCGCGACCGGCTTCAACGCGATGTTCCTCGGCAACGTCCTGTTCCTGACGAGGGTGTGGGGCTACTCGATCATGCGCGCCGGCCTGGCGATCGCCGTCGGTCCGACGATCGTGGCCTGCACCGCCCCGTTCTTCGGGCGGCTCGCGGGGCGGATCGGGCAGCGCCGCCTGCTGGTCCCGGGGGGCATCGTCTGGGCGCTCGGCGGCACGTACCTGCTCGCACGCGCCGGCACGTCGCCGGACTACGTCGGCCAGTACCTGCCGGCGGTGGCGCTCACGGGCCTCGGCGTCGCGCTGTGCCTGCCGCAGCTCTCCTCCGCGGCCGTGCAGGGGCTCCCGCCGGACCGCTTCGGCTCCGGCTCGGCCGTGAACCAGGCGGTGCGCAACCTCGGCGCGACGTTCGGCGTGGCGCTGGTGGTCGCGTTCACGAGCGGCCTCGCGCCCGACGACGCCCTCGACGGGTTCCGCAGGGTGTGGGTCGTCCTCCTCGTCAGCGGTGTCGGCGTGACCCTGCTCGCGGCACGCCTCGGACGCCCCGGCGCCGCCACCGCCTGAGGCAGCGTCCGGCTCGCCGGCCGAAATGAACGTCCGTTACGTTGCCGCCATGAGCGACAGCGCGAGCGGGGACGGCGGGGACGGGCGGGGCATCGGCGGCGGGGACGCCGCGGCATGGGGAGCGGCACCGGTGACGTCCCTGGCCGACCTCGGCGGTCGACGCGCGGTGGTCACGGGCGCCGCCGTCGGCATCGGGGCGGCGATCGCCCGCCGGCTCGCCCAGGCCGGCGCCGACGTCCTGCTCGCCGACCTCGACGACCGCGGCGAGGCGACGGCCGCCGAGCTCGTCGCCGGCGGCGGCAGCGCGCGGTTCCAGCGGTGCGACATCACGAGCGCCGACGACCTGGTCGCCACGGCCGAGGCCGGCGCGGCCGCCGGCGGGCTCGACATCTGGGTCAACAACGCCGGCATCTACCCGACGACCGGCCCGGTCCTCGAGGTGGAGGACGACTTCCTCCGGCGCATGCTCGAGGTGAACGTGCGAGCGCAGTACTCGGCGGCGCGCGAGGCGGCCCGCCGGATGCCGCGCGGGGGCTCGATCGTCAACCTCGCGTCCATCGCGGGGATCCGCGGCGGCAGCGGCATCACCGCCTACAGCACGTCGAAGGCCGCGGTGATCGGCATGACCCGGGCCCTCGCGAACGAGCTCGGTCGCGGCGGCGTGCGGGTGAACGCCGTGGCGCCGGGCGTGATCGACACGCCCGGGGTGCGGGCGCAGCTCGGTCCCCTCGTCGCGCAGGGGATCGACATCGAGAAGGTCATCGCCTCCAACCCGCTCGGGATCGCCGGCGCACCCGACCACATCGCGCGGGCGTGCCTGTTCCTCGCGTCCGACCTCGCCGCGTTCGTCACCGGCGTCACCCTCGTCGTCGACGGCGGAGCCACCACGTGAGCACGGGGGTCGAGGGGCGGGAGGTGACGCAGGGCCCGACCGACGACGTGTGGGAGGTCCTCGAGACGTGCCGGGCGATGCGCTACCTCAGGCCCGATCCCGTCCCTCGCGAGCTGGTCGACCGGGTGCTGCACGCGGCCACGAGGGCTCCGAGCCCGGGGAACTCGCAGGGCTGGGACTTCGTCGTCGTGGACGACCCGGCCCCGAAGCGGGAGATCGCCGACGCCGTCTCGGCCGCGATGACCGACCGGGTCGCGGCGATGCCGCGACCGGACCGGACCACCCGGCTCATGTTGGACGGCACCGCCGCGCTCATCGAGTCGTTCGCCGAGGCGCCCGTGCTGATCTTCGTGTGCGGCGGCGTGATCTACCCGCCGCAGCGCCCCGACGAGCGGTTCACCTGGTCGGCCATCTACCCGGCGGCGCAGAACGTGCTGCTCGCGGCGAGGGCGCTCGGCCTCGGGACGACGTTCACGACGTTGCACGCCGTGGCCGAACCGACGGTGCGGCGGGTCCTCGGCATCCCCGACGACGTCCGGATCGGCGCGACGATCCCCCTCGGCTGGCCCGGGGCGCGGTTCGGGCCGGTCGAGCGCAAGCCGCTCGAGACGTTCGTCCACCGCAACCGGTGGGGCCGGCGTGACGACGGCGGTTGACGCGCCGCGCCGCCGTGGGCGCCCGCCGCGCGCGATCGCCGGCGAACCGGGCGCCGACGGCGGCACCCGCGAGCGACTGCTGCGGGCCGCGGTCGACACGTGCGTGGAGCGCGGCTTCGAGCGCGCCACCGTCGGTGACATCGCACGGCGGGCGGACGTCACCACGAGCGCCATCTACAACCACTTCGGCGGCAAGGCCGACCTCCTCGTCGAGGCGGCGCGCCACGAGCTGGCCCGCCTGGACGTCCGCCACGGCACGGATCCCGCCCGGGTCGTGCGCGCCTTCCTCTCCCCCGGGTTCGCGCCGACGCGCCACCTCCTCGCCGAGCTGCACCTCGCCTCCTCGCGGAGCCGGGTGCTGGCCGACCTGCTCGCCGACTGGCACCTCGACCAGGCGCGCCGGTGGTCCGGTGACGACCCGACGCGCACCGCCGCGGTCGCGGCGTTCTTCGTCCTGCTCCTCGGCTGCGCGCAGAGCGACTCGCTCTCGGCGCTGCGCGGCGACCCCGCGGCGTTGGAGCAGGCGCTGTGCCACGCGGCCCGCGTGCTGCTCCCCGGCGCTCGGGAGGGCGACGGCGATCCCGATCCCGATCCCGATGCGGAGGCCGCGCCGTGAGCGTCACGTTCTCGATCCTGGACGAGTCGTTCCAGGCCGATCCCGCGGCGACCTTCGCCGCGCTGCGCGAGCGGTGCCCCGTGCACCGCACCGAGGAGCCAGCGCCGCACCACACGCTGTCGCGCGAGCGGGACGTGCGCGCCGCGCTCCGCGACGACGTGACCTGGTCCTCGAAGCACGGTCCGGGGCTCGCCTACGCGGATCCCGCGCGCCCGACCGGCGTGCTGGTCTCGAGCGACCCGCCCCTGCACACGGCGGAGCGCCTCGCGATCTCGCGCCTGTTCCGGCCGTCCGTGGTGGAGGCGATGGCCGGCGACGTCCGCTCGCTGACGGGGCGCATCCTGGACGACCTCGCGCCTCGCGGCCGCGGCGACCTCGTCCGCGACCTCGCGATGCCGCTCCCGCTGACGGTGATGTGCTGGCTCCTCGGCACCCCGGTCGCGGACATCGAGCGGTTCCGGTCGTGGGTCCTGCCGATGGCCGAGGGCGTCTCGTACGTGAAGGGCTCGATGGACCCGCGGGCGGCCGACGCGTACCGGGAGTTCGGCGAGTACTTCACCCGTCACATCGCCGAGCGGCGGCGGGCGATCGACGCCGGCGAGACGGCCCCCGAGGACCTGCTCACGAGGCTGCTCGGGAGGATGTCGGACGGCGAGGGCGACGAGCGGACGCTCAGCCCGCAGCAGGTGCTCGGCTTCTGCCAGTTCCTCCTCGTCGCCGGCAGCGCGACCACCACGCTCCTCATCGCGAACGTGGTCCACCGCCTGCTCGAGCACCCGGACCAGCTCGAGCTCGTGCGCGCCGACCGCTCGCTCGTGCCGAGCGCGATCGAGGAGAGCCTCCGCTTCGACGCACCGGTGCACGGGCTGTTCCGCACGAACACCTGCCCCGTCACGCTCCACGACGTCGAGATCCCCGAGGCGTCGAAGGTGCTGATGCTGTTCGGCTCGGCGAACCGCGACCCGGAGGCGTGGGACGAGCCCGACCGCTTCGACGTCACCCGCGACCCGCAGGTGCTCCGCCGGCACCACGCGTTCGGGCTCGGGATTCACGTGTGCCTGGGCGCGCCGCTCGCGCGGCTCGAGGGCGCGGTCGCGCTGGAGGCGGTCCTCGACCGGCTCCCCGGCCTGCGCCGCGACGGCGACGGCTCGCGGGTGCGCGCCGCGGTGCTCCACGGCTTCGAGTCCTACCCGGTCGCGTGGGACGCGGCGCGAGCCACGGCGGGAGCCGGCTGATGGCGTACGACGTCCTGTTCGAGCCGCTGCGGGTCGGGACCGTGACGATCCCCAACCGGATCGTGCGCACGGCCCACGGCACCGGCCTGCGCGGCGAGGACCTCCTCGCGTACCACGAGGCACGCGCTCGCGGCGGCGTCGGCCTCAGCATCCTGGAGATCGCCGGCGTCCACCGCTCGTCGCCGTCGGGCATCCCCGTGCTGTCCGACGCCGTGCTGCCGGTGTACGAGCAGCTCGTGCAGCGGATCCGCCCCCACGGGATGCGGCTGTTCCAGCAGCTGTGGCACGCCGGATCGGCGATGGGGCGTCCGGGGTTCCCGACGTGGGCGCCGAGCGCGGTGCCGAACCCGATCGTCGGCGTCGTGCCGACGGTCATGACGCAGACGATGATCGACGACGTCGTCGAGGCCTTCGGCCTCGCCGCCCGCCGCGTGTGCGACGGCGGGCTCGACGGCGTCGAGGTCCACGGCGCGCACGGCTACCTCGTCGGGCTGTTCCTCTCGCCGGCGACCAACCAGCGGACCGACGGCTACGGCGGATCACCCGAGAACCGGCTCCGCTTCCTCGTGGAGATCCTGACCTCGATCCGCGAGCACGTCGGGCCGTCGTTCCCCGTCGGCGTCCGCCTGTCGGCCGACGACCAGATCGAGGGCGGCCTCGACCCCGTGGACACCGCGGACCTCGCCCGCCGGATCGAGCCCCACGTCGACTTCGTCGACGTGTCGCTCGCCTCGTACTGGCGGTTCCACAAGCTGCTGTCGACGATGGACGACCCGCTCGGGTACGAGATCCCCACCAGCGAGATCGTGACGAAGGCGGTCTCGGTGCCGACCATCGTCACCGGGCGGATCATGACCCTCGACCACGCCGAGCGCCTGGTGCGCGACGGCGTCGCCGACATGGTGTCCATGGTGCGGGCGCTCGTCGCCGACCCGGAGCTCGTGGTCAAGGCCCGCGCCGGCCGTGAGGCGGAGGTGCGGCCGTGCATCGGCTCGAGCGTCGGCTGCGTCGGCCAGGTGATGACCACGGGCCGGCTGCAGTGCGTCGTCAACGTCGCCGCCGGGAACGAGGCGTCGACGCCGTTCGAGGTGCCCGGACCGGCCGAGCGCCGGCGGCGGGTGCTCGTCGTCGGCGGCGGTCCCGCCGGGCTGGAGGCCGCACGGACGGCGGCGCTGCGCGGCCACGAGGTGGAGCTCTACGACCTCGCCCGCACGCTCGGCGGCCAGGTGACGCCGGCGTCGACCGCGCCCGCGAGGGGCGATCTCGGGGCGATCACGCGGTGGCTGGCCGAGGAGGTCCGCCGTCTCGGCGTGCGCGTGCACCTCGCGACGCCGGTCGATCCGGACCTGCTCGTGGCGGCGGCGGCCCGCGCCGGCGACGGGCTCGACGCGCCGCCGGCCGTGGTGCTCGCGACGGGCTCGCGGCCGCGCACCGACGGCTTCCAGGTCTCCTCGCCGTCGGTGCCGGTGCCCGGCGCGCACCTCCCCCACGTCCGCACGAGCTGGGACCTGCTGGGGCACGGCGGGCGTGCCGTCATCGGGGCGCGAGGCGTCGTGTACGACGACACCGGGACGTTCGAAGCCATCTCGGTCGCCGACGTGATGCTGGCGGCCGGTGCCGAGGTGGTGATGCTCTCTCGCCTCGAGCAGGTCGGCGCGAGCCTGCCGTACCCGCCGGCCACGGTGGAGGCCTCCCGCGAGCGGCTGACGGCGGGCCGCTTCACGTTCGTGCCGGCGGTGTCGCTGCGGGAGATCACCGCGGAGCACGTCGTGAGCCGCTTCCACGGCACGCAGCGCAACCTGGTCACGCCGGCCGACACCGTCGTGATCTGCTCCTACCACGAGCCGGCGCGCGAGCTGGGGGAGCTCCTCCACGAGGTCGCGCCGCAGCTCGAGGTGCACCTCGCCGGCGACGTGACCGGGACGTGGGGGATCATGGACGCCGTGCGGCAGGCCGCCACGGTGGCACGCGCGCTCTGACCCGCGGGGTCAGGTGGGGCCCGAGGCCAGCACGCCGGCCGCCTCCAGCGCGGCCACGTGCTCCTCGCCGAAGCCGAGCTCACCGAGCACCTGCGCGTTGTGCTCGCCGAGGAGCGGCGCGACGAGCTGCGGCTCCTCGGGCTGCGCCGAGAGCCGCAACGGGTTGCCGGGGATGTGCACCTGGCCGATCAGCGGGTCGTCCACGAGGCGGACCATGCCCCGCGCCTCGAAGTACGGGTGTCCGATCGCCTCGTGCGGCGCGAGCACCGGCGCGCACGGCACCCGCTCGCCCTCCAGGCGCGCCAGCACGTCCGCGCTCGTGCCGGACCGCGTCCACTCCTCCACCAGGTCGTTCAGCTCGAGGCGGTTGGCGTGGCGCCCGTCCAGGCCCGCGAAGCGCTCGTCCGCCGCCAGCTCCGGGCGGCCCATCGCACGGCAGAACCCGGCGAACTGGTTCTGCATCACCTGGATCACGATGTGCCCGTCGGCGGTGGGGAACACGCCCTGCGGCGTGTTCAGCGTCGAGCGGGCGCCCATCCGCTTGGCGGTCCACCGGCCCTTCGTGATCGAGGGCCCCTGGATCGACAGCTCGTGCGCGTGGAACAGCGCGTCGACCATGGCGATGTCGATGTGCTGGCCCTCGCCGGTGCGCTCGCGGTGGTACAGCGCGAGGCCGATGCCGGCCACGGCGTGGACGCCCGACATCACGTCCGCGTACGACGTGCCGACCGGCGTCGGGGTGCCGTCGGCGGGGCCCGTCAGGTGCAGCAGCCCGCTGTACGCCTGGGCGATCAGGTCGAACGCGGTCTTGTGGCTCATCGGACCCGGGGCGCGCGGCCCCGACCCCTCACCGGAGCCCTTCCCGAACCCCGAGATCGAGGCCACGATCAGCCGGGGGTGCGCCACGCGCAACGTCGCCCAGTCGAGCCCGCGGCGCTCCATCACGCCCGGGCCGTAGTTCTCGACGAGCACGTCCGCCCGCGCGATGAGGGCGTCGAGCACCTCGCGCCCGCGCGGGTCGTCGACGTCGATGCACAGGCTGCGCTTGCCGCGGTTCTGCTGCACGAAGTACCCGGACCGGCCGTCCTTCACGAACGCCAGCGTCCGCGTCGGATCGCCGTGCGGCGCCCGCTCGACCTTGACGATGTCCGCGCCCTGCTCGGCGAGCAGCCGCGTCACGGTCGGGCCGGACAGGTACTGGGTCATGTCGACGACGCGCACGCCGTGCAGGATCTGCTGGGCCGCCATCGCCGCACCGTACCGCGAGCCCCGGCGGCGCTCGCAGGTGGGCGTGCGGCCCGCCCGCCGCAACGGTCCGTCCCCGCCTCCACGGCTCCCGCTCCCCGGTAGCATCCGTCGATGCAGGACCGGACGTGACCATGGGCGCCCAACGCTGTTCCCCCCACCGCCCGCCGTCGGCGAGGTGCCGCCGTGGACCATGACGTGACGCTCATCTCGACCGTCGCGATGGGCGTCCTCGCGGCGCTCGTGTGCGGGTTCGTCGCCCGCCGCCTCGGCCTGCCGGCGATCGTCGGGTACCTGCTGGGCGGCGTGCTGGTGGGACCGTCGACGCCCGGCTTCGTGGCGGATGCCGGGACCGCCCAGCAGTACGCGGAGCTGGGGGTCATCTTCATGATGTTCGGCGTCGGGCTGCACTTCTCCTTGCGCGACCTGTCCGGCGTGAAGCACGTGGCCGTGCCGGGCGCGCTGCTGCAGATGACGCTCGCCACCGGCCTCGCGTGGCTCGTCGCCCGGCACGCCCTCGGGTGGTCGAACGGCGCGGCGCTGGTGACCGGCCTCGCCGTGTCCATCGCGAGCACGGTCGTGCTCCTGCGCGGCCTGGCCGACCGCGGGCTGCTCAACACGAGCGGCGGCACGACGGCGGTCGGCTGGCTGATCCTGGAGGACCTCGCGACCCTCGCGATCCTCGTGCTCCTCCCGGCCGTCGTCGGCGACCCCGACGACGTCACCGACAGCGGGTTCGAGGTGGGGGTCGTGCTGTGGGCGCTCGCGAAGGCGGTGATCTTCATCGCGCTCGTCCTCGTGGTCGGCGTCCGCCTGCTGCCGTGGCTCCTCACCCGGATCGCGCACACCCGCTCGCGCGAGCTCTTCCTGCTGGCGGTCGTCTCCCTCGCGGCCGGCACCGCCTACGGCGCCTACGAGCTGTTCGGCGTGTCGTTCGCCCTCGGCGCGTTCCTCGCGGGCGTGGTCCTCGGCGGCACCGCCATCCACCACCAGGTCGAGGCCGAGGTCCTCCCGTTCCGGGACATCTTCGCGGTGCTGTTCTTCGTGTCGGTCGGGATGCAGGTCGACTTCGACGTCATCGTCGAGCAGCTGGGGGCGGTCGTGCTGCTCGCGCTCGTCGTGGTCGTCGGCAAGACCCTCCTCACGCTGCTCCTCGCGTTCGTGATGCCGCGGTCGGGCCGCGAGCTCGTGGTCGTCGCCGCGGGGCTCAGCCAGATCGGCGAGTTCAGCTTCATCGTCGGCCAGGCGGGGATGGCGCTCGACCTCCTCGACCCCGACCAGTACGCGGTGATCCTGGCGGCCGCGGTGCTGTCGATCGTGGTCAACCCGCTGATGTTCGCGCTGGTCCCGACGTTCGACCGGGTGCTGCTCCGGGCCCCCTACATCGGGCCGCGCCTGCGGGCCGCCGTGCCACGGGCGGACCCGGACGCGCACGACCTGCACGACCACGTCGTGGTCGTCGGGTACGGGCGCGTGGGGCACCAGACCGTCCACGTCCTGCGCGAGCTCGACTGCGACCTGCTCGTCGTCGACCTCGCGTCGGCGAACGTCGAGCGGGCGGAGGCCGATGGGCTGCCGGTGCTGTTCGGCGACGCGTCGAACTCCGACGTGCTGCGCCACGCCGGCCTCCAGCGGGCCCGGGCGCTCGTGGTGACGCTGCCCAACCAGACCGCGGCCGAGCTCGTGGTCGCGACCGCGCACGAGCTCGCGCCCGTGCTGCCCATCATCGCCCGGGCCGGCACGCTCACCGGCGTCCGCCGGTTGCAGGAGCTGGGGGCGCGCCACGTGATCAACCCCGAGCTCGAAGGGGGCCTCGAGATCGTGCGCCACACGCTGTTCGCGCTCGAGTACCCCGCCCACCGGCTGCAGCCCTACGTCGACGCGGTGCGGCGCGAGGCGTACCACGACGACGACGGCGTGGTCATCTCGGCGGCGCTCGACCAGCTGCTCACCGCGGTGCGCAGCGTGGACATCGCGTGGCACCCGGTGCCGGTGTCGAGCCCGCTCGTCGGTTCGACGCTCGGCGCGACCGACCTGCGCCGCATCACCGGGGCGTCCGTCGTCGCGCTGGTGCGCCACGGCGAGGTCATCACGAACCCGCCCTCGGCCACCGTGTTCGCCGCCGACGACCTGCTGGGCGTGATCGGCACGAGCGAGGAGTTCGCGGCCGTGGAGGACCTGCTGCGCGGCACCTCCGCCGCGAGCGCCTGAGCGCGACGCCACGGCCGCTGTCGCGGTGGGCCCCGAGGGGTCAGCCGGACTCGCCGCGTGCGAGGGCGTCCACGTCGAGCAGCGCCCTCGCCGCGTCGGCGTCGAGATCGCCCGCCTCGGCGACCACGTCGACGATCGACCGGCGCTGCGCCACCGCCAGCTTCACCAGCGCCGACACGCGGTCGTAGCCGAGCACCGCGTTGAGGCCGGTCGCCACCGCGGGGCTGGACTCGGCGAAGGCGCGGCACCGCTCCTCGTCCGCCTCGATCCCGTCGACGCAGCGCTCCGCGAACACCCGGCACGCCGACGTGAGGATGCGGATCGAGGCGAGCAGGTTGGCCGCCATCACCGGCTGGTACGTGTTCAGCTCGAACGCCCCCTGGCTGCCGGCCAGCGCGACGGCGGCGTCGTTGCCCACCACCTGGACCGCGACCTGGGTCACCATCTCCGACATCACCGGGTTCACCTTCCCCGGCATGATCGAGGACCCGGCCTGCAGCTCCGGCAGACGGATCTCGGCCAGCCCCGTCGAGGGCCCCGACCCCATCAGCCGGATGTCGTTCGCGATCTTCGTCAACGCGACCGCGAGGCCGCGCAGGTGCGACGACGCCTCGACGAGCGAGTCGCGCGACGACTGCGCCGCGAACCGGTTGGGCGCGACGGCGAGCGGCAGCCCGAGCCGGGCGGCGAGGCGCCCGACGACCTCCTCGCCGAAGCCGGCGGGTGCGTTCAGGCCGGTGCCGACGGCGGTCCCGCCGAGCGGCACCCGACCGAGCCGGTCGAGCCCGGCGGCCAGCCGCTCCGCCGCCTCCTCGAGCTGCGCCGCGTACCCGTCGAACTCCGCGCCGAGGGTGACGGGCACCGCGTCCATCAGGTGGGTGCGACCGGACTTCACGACGCCGGCGAACCGCTGCCCGGCAGCCGCGAGCGACGACCGGAGCTGCTCGACCGCCGGCAGCAGCTGCTGCTGCACGCCGGCCGCCGCCGCCACCGCCACCGCCGTCGGGAACGTGTCGTTGGAGGACTGCCCGGCGTTCACGTGGTCGTTCGGGTGCACCTCCCGCCCGAGGGCGTCCGTCGCGAGGCGGGCCACCACCTCGTTCACGTTCATGTTCGTCGAGGTCCCGGAGCCGGTCTGGAAGACGTCCAGGACGAACTGGTCGTCGTGCTCCCCGCGCTCGACGCGACCGGCGGCCTCGGCGATGGCGGCGGCCATCTCCGGGTCGACCCCGGAGCGGCCGTCGCCACCGTTCACCGCCGCGGCCTCCGCCTTGATCGAGGCCAGCGCGTGGACCACCTCGATCGGCATCGGCTGGCCGGAGATCGGGAAGTTCGCGATCGCCAGCTCGGTCTGCGTGCCCCAGAGGACGTGCTCGGGGCGGGGGCTCGGGATCGTCGTCACGGCGGCTCCTCGGGTGGAAGGGGTGGGTGCTCGCGTACCCGCGGCCCGCGGGGCCGACACGCCGGCTACCGCGCCACGGCGGCGGCACGGGCGCCACGCACGCCGCACCGCCGGACGGCCACGAGCGCGAGCGCGCGCGCGACCTCGACCACGTCGTGGATCGCCACCTGCTCTCGCGGGGCGTGGGCGTGGCGGACGTCGCCGGGGCCGTAGTGCAGCGCGGGGATGCCCCCGATGCCGGTGTACAACCGCAGGTCGCTGCCCCACGGTGCCGCCGCCGGCAACGGCGCCTGCCCGCGGACGTCCGCGACCGCTGCGGCGAGCTCGGCGAGCAACGGGTGCGCCTCCGGCAGGCGACCGCTCGCGAACTGGCCGCCCGGCCACTCGACGACGGGCGGGTGGTCGCGCAGCCAGGCATCGCTGGCAGCCGCGTCGGCGACGGCCGCGACGAGCTGGCGCCGCGCCTCCTCGGGGTCCTCGTCGAGCACGACCCCCATCCGGCCCTCCGCCACGAGCAGGTCGGGCACGGAGCTGGCCCAGTCGCCGGCGTGGGCGGTGCCGACCGAGATCGGGTACGGCACCGGGTTGCCGGCGAAGAGCGCGTCGGGGTGCTCGTTGCGACGCGCCTCGAGCGCCTCGAGCGCGGCCAGCACGGGGACGAAGGCGCCCAGCGCGCTCACGCCCTCGTGGCGGACGCTGCCGTGCGCGGCTCGTCCGTGGACGGTGATGCGGAACGTGAGCGCCCCGGCGTTGGCCACGACGGCCTTGCCGCTCGTCGGCTCGGGGATGATCGCGCACTCCCCGCGATGGCCGCGCCGCAGCGTCGCGAACGCGCCGAGGCCCCCGTCCTCCTCGCTGACGACCGTGTGGACCGCGAGCGGGCGGACCAGCTCGATCCCCGCCGCCCGGAGCGCGCGGACGACGAGCAGCGACGACGCGAGGCCGCCCTTCATGTCGCACGCGCCCCGCCCGTGGAGGATCCCGTGGCGGATCGTCGCGCTGAACGGGTCCGCTCCCTCCCACTTCGCCACGTCGCCGGTCGGCACGACGTCCACGTGCGACTGCAGGACGAGCGCCGGCTCCCCCTCGCCCGCCGTGGTGCCCACCACGCCGTACGCCTCCGACCGCGGCGCCTCCCAGCCCGGGAAGTCGGGATCGGCGCGCAGCGCGTCGAGGTCGATGCGCCACACGTCGGTGTCCAGGCCGAGCCCGTCGAGCGCGGCCACGCACCGGTGCTGCAGGTCGGATTCGGCGTCGCTGCCGGTGACGCTGGGGACGCGCACGAGGTCCGCGAGCAGCTCGGCGGCGGCGGCGTCGTCGATCGCCGACAGCACGCGGGCCTCGTGGTCGGCGACCGCGGGCATCAGCCGAGCGCCGCGGCGACCCGCTCGAGCCCGGCGGCGAAGCGGGCGGCGGCGTCCTCGTCGAGCACCGCGAACGCGGGACGGACGATCCGGTCGGTCAGCACCTCGGCCTCGCCGAGCTGCGCCTCCACCTCCGGGCCGCCGGCGGGCACCTCCTCGGGTCGCCAGCCGAACAGCTTCACGGCGTCGGGGCGCTTGGTGACGTGGGCGACGCGGTCGTCGAGCCCCACGGCGCGCAGGGCGACCAGGTGCGCGCTGCCGCGCAGCTCGCGGAGGACGACGATCAGCTGCATCGCCCGTCCCGGGGCGTCGTCGGCGAGGGGCATGAGCTGCAACGGCGCGTACAGCATCAACGCCGTCGGGTCCGCGGCGCGGCGCACCGCGTCGGCCGCCTCGACGAGGTCGTCGAGCCCCTCCACAGCGGAGAGGTGGGCCCTGCCGTGGGCCGCCGCGGCGTCGAGGTGCGCCTGCGCGGCCACGCGCGGCGCGCACCGCGCACGCCCGGCGTCCCACGCCCGCTCGATCATCGTCGGGTTGAAGTAGCCGATCGCGCTGCGCGCCACCGACGCCTCGACGTCACCGAGCACGCCCGCCCTGCCGAGCACGTAGAACTGCAGCGGGTCGAGACCGATCGCGGCACCGGCCGCCGACGTCTCGGGCGTGAAGTAGAAGGAGGGTCCGGTGGCGGCGATCGTCGGCGCCGCCACGGCGAGGAGCTCGTCGGGTGTCATCGCGCCGGAGCCTACGCGCGGTGGCCGCGGCGGCCGGACGTACCGTGGGCCGCATGGCTGGGCGTCACCGTGTCGTGATCGTGGGTGCGGGCTTCGGCGGGCTGGCGACCGCTCGTGCGCTGCGCGACGCGCCCGTCGACGTGGTGCTCGTCGAGGCGAACAACTTCCACACGTTCCAGCCGCTGCTCTACCAGGTCGCGACCGCGGGGCTCGACGCCGACGACATCGCCCACCCCGTGCGTGGGATCGTGCGCCGGCAGGCGAACGTGCGGGTGCGCATGGCGCGCGCGGTCGGCGCCGACCTCGACGCGCGGCTGCTGCACCTCGACCGCGGCGGGCCGCTCCCGTACGACACGCTGGTGGTGGCGACCGGCGCGGTCACGGAGACCTTCGGCGTCCCCGGCGTCACCGAGCACGCCTTCCCGCTGAAGTCGATCGCCGACGCGCTCGAGCTCCGGTCGCACGTCATCGAGCGCTTCGAGGCCGCCGCGGTCGAACCGGCCCTGGTCGACGACGGCGGGCTCGACGTCGTCGTCTGCGGAGGCGGACCCACCGGCGTGGAGATGGCGGGTGCGCTGACGGAGCTGCACACGAAGGTGCTCGCACGCGACTTCCCCGACGTCGACGTCGCCCGCGCGCGCGTCGTGCTCGTCGAGGCGGCCGACCGGCTGCTCACGCCGTTGCACCACCGCTCCTCCGAGCGGGCGCGGCGCGCGCTCGCCCGCCGGGGGGTGGACCTCCGCTTCGGCGTGGGGGTCGCCCGGGTCGAGCCGACGAGGGTCACCCTCGCGGACGGCACCGTCCTGCGCGCGCACACCACCGTGTGGGCCGCCGGCGTCCGCGCGGACCCGCTCGCCGCGGCGCTCGGGTTGCCGACGGGCCGCGGTGGGCGGGTCGAGGTGGAACCGGACCTCACGGTCCGCGGCCGGCCGGAGGTCTTCGCGATCGGCGACGTGGCCGCCGCCCCGTCGCGCCGCGGCGACGAGCGCCCGCTCCCGCAGGTCGCGCAACCCGCGATCCAGGGCGGCCGCCACGTGGCGGCGCAGATCCGGGCTCGGACGGCCGGCCGGCCCACCGTGCCGTTCCGCTACCGCGACAAGGGCTCGATGGCCACGATCGGGCGCCACGACGCCGTGGCGGACCTCCCCGGCGGGGTCCGCCTCGCCGGCACCGTCGGTTGGCTCGCCTGGCTCGGCCTCCACATCGTGCAGCTGATGGGGTTCCGCAACCGCGCCAACGTGCTCGTCAACTGGGCCTGGAACTACCTCACCTACGACCGCGGGTCGCGGCTGCTCGCCGAGCGCACGGTCGCGGCGGGCGCCACCCAGGGCGTCGGCGTGCCCGCCCGTCGTGAATGAGTACCGCTTGCTCATGCCGCGACGCCGCCCGGGCCGCAGGATGCCAGCGTGCCCGAGCCACCCGACCCCGACCTCGTGCCCGTGGACGGCGTCTCGCTGGAGCTGTTCGCGCGGATCAGCCGCGAGCTCGCTGCCTTCCGCTACGACGTCGGGGAGGCGTCGCGGATCGCCGAGCGCCACGGTGTCGCACCCGCGACGTGGCAGCTGGCGGCGACGACCTGGGCGCAGCGCCTGCGGGCGAACTCCGTCGTCGCGGAGGCGTTCCGGACCACGTTCGAGCTGCCGTGACGCGGCGCTGACGCCCCACCGGGACCGCGCCGCGGGAGCGACCGCCCACGGACCGCGGCGAACCCGCTGCCGCGTGGCAACATGTCCGGCATGACGGGTCCGGCCAGCTGGCCGTTCGTCGGGCGGGAGCGGCTGATCGCCGACGTCCTCGGCCATGCGCGCGACGACCGCTGCGGCGGCGTGCTGCTCACGGGCGAGGCCGGCGTCGGCAAGACCCGTCTGGCGGACGAGGTGCTGTCGCTGCTGCGCGCCGACGGGCACCCCACCCTGCGCGCCGTCGCCACGCCGGCGGCGCGCACCACGCCCTTCGGCGCCGTCGCCCACGCCATCCCCCGCGACGCGCTCGACGGCGCTCGGCAGGTCGACCCGATGCGGATCTTCCTCGCCCTGCGCGGCGAGCAGGTGGACCACGCGCGGACGGCGGTCATGGTCGACGACGTGCCGTTCCTCGACGACGCGACGTTCACGCTCGTCAGCCAGCTGCTGTCGGGCGGGCACGTGTTCGTGATCGCCACCGCGCGCGCCGGCACGCCGCTCCCGCCGGCGGCCGACAGCATGGTGCGCGCCTTCGGGATGCGGCGGATCGAGGTCGACGACCTGACCCCGGCGGAGGTCGAGCGGACCGTCGAGCAGGTGCTCGGGTGCCCCGTCGATCCGGCCTCGGCGGCGGAGCTGTGGGACGTCACCGAGGGCAACGCGCTCTACGTCCGGGAGCTCCTGCTCGGTGCGATGGAGGCGGGCGCCGTCGAGCGGTCGTCCGGGACGTTCGCTCGCCTGGCGGAGGACGCGTGGACGACGCGCCGCCTCGTCGAGTTCGTCGGCGAGCGGCTCGAGTCCATCGCCGCGAACCACGCCGACACGCTGTCGCTGATCGCGATCGCCGAGCCGCTGCTGCTGTCCGACCTCGAGCGCGAGTCGCTGCTCGACGACGCCACCGAGCTCGAGCGCCTCGGCGTGGTGCAGGTGGACGACAGCGGCCAGGAGCCGGTCATCCGGCTCTCGCACCCGCTCCACGGCGAGGTGCTGCGGTCCCGGCTGGGCGCGCTCGCGCGGCGCCGCCAGGTGCTGCGCGCGATCGGCATCCTCGGCAGCCGCCCGGCACCCCGTCCCGACGACCCGCTGCGGATCGCGAGCTGGCGGCTCGACGTCGGCCAGTCCGCCGAGCCGGCGGTGCTCCTCGCGGGCGCCCGGCTCGCACGCTCCGCGATGGACTACCCGTCGACGATCCGCCTCGCCCGCGCGGCGTACGAGCGCGAGCGGACCGCGGCGGCGCAGCACCTCCTCACCGAGGCGCTCTTCATCAGCGGCGAGGCGGCGCAGGCCGAGGCCGTGGCCGCCGAACCACCGCCCGACGACATCGACCCGTTCACGTCGATGCTCCTCGTCGCGGCGCGCGTGAACAACCTGTTGTGGGGCGTGAACGATCCCGAGCAGGCGCTCGAGGTCGTGGCGACGCACCGGGAGGCGTTCGCGGCGAACGGGATGGCCCAGCTGCTCACGATCATCGAGGCCAACGTGCACGCGTTCGACGGGCGGCCGGCGCTCGCCCTCGAGATCCTCGGCGACTTCGGCGGATCGACCGACTCCCTGATCCTCGGCGCCACCGCCGGGATCACCGCGCTGACGCTGCAGGGCCGCTTCGACCGCGCCATCGAGCTGTCCCGGCGGGCCTACGAGGTGCACATGCGGATGCCGAACCCGAAGTCGCTGCTCGACCCGGGGAACCACCTGCTCACGCTCGGCGTGGCGCTGCTCGATCGCGGCGACGTCGCCGAGGCCGCACGGGTCTGCACCGCCGCGCACGCGGAGGCGCTGCGCGACCGGGTGACGTTCATGCGCGCCTGGCACGCGCTGGTCGTGGCCAAGGCCGACCTCGTCCGCGGCGACCTCGACGGCGCACGGGCGTGGTTCACCGACTCGCTCGCCGCGGCCGAGGAGATCCGGCTGCGGCCGGCGCGCCGGCTCGCGCTGGCCGGCCTCGCCGCCACCGCGGGTCAGCAGGGGGACGCGGTGACGTGTGCGCCCCTGCTGGTGGACCTGGCGTCGCTCCCGGCCGACCTGAGCTACATGGAGGGCGACGTGCCCATCGGGACCGCGTGGGCGCTGACGGCCGTGGGCCGGCCGGCCGAGGCCCGGGCGGTGCTGCGGGCGTCGCTCGACGAGGCCGTGGCCGCGGGCGACTCGCTCCGCATCGTCGAGACCGCCACCGAGGCCGCCCGCCTCGGTGACGCCGACGGGGTCCGCAAGGTGATGGAGGCCGAGGCCGCCAAGCTCGACGGCCCGCGTGCGGCCGCCATGTGCCGCTTCGTGGTCGCCCGCAGCACCGACGACCCGGCCGAGCTGCGCGCCGCGGAGGAGGCGCTCGACGCGCTCGGGGCGCACCTGCTGGCCGCCGAGGCGGGCGCTGCGCTCGCGACGCGGCTGCGGCGGGACGGCCTGGCGCGCGACGCGGCGGCGGCGGCAGCGCGCTCGCAGGCCGCGCTGGCCCGATGCCGCGGCGCGACGACCCCCGGCCTGCTGGTGGCGGAGTCCGTCGTGCCGCTGTCGCGCCGCGAGCGGGAGATCGCGCAGCTCGCGGCGACCGGCCTCGCGAGCCGGGAGATCGCCGAGCGGCTGTTCCTGTCCGTGCGGACCGTGAGCAACCACCTGCAGAACATCTACACCAAGCTCGGCGTCGCGAGCCGGGCGGAGCTCGCCGAGTCGATCGGGCGCGGCTGACGCCGCCGCCCGCAGCGGTCAGCCGGAGGTGGCCGGGGTCGTGTCGATCCCGCGACCGGTCGGGTCCGGGGAGAGGCGGTGGTTGCCGATCTGCGGCCCGCCCACCCAGCCGCACAGCTGCGGATCGGCCTCGCGCAGCTCGCCCTCGAGCCACCGGCCCTCGCGCGTGAACAACCCCGTCGTGCCGTCCGTCGCCGTCACGCGCACGCGCCCGTCGCCCTCCTGCTCGTGCAGCGCGCCGGAGAACGGGTGGCGGATCCCCTTCACGACCGCACCTGCACGGGCGTCCCCGCGATCGCGTCCGCGTCGGGGCCCACCCACTCGGTCAGCTTGGCGTGGAGCCAGCGCACCTTCGACTCCTGGTAGTCACCGAGCGTGATCCCCGGCTTGAACGTGGTCTCCAGGCCGAGCTGCACCTTCGGCATGTTGAACAGGTCCTGGTCGAACACCTTGCCGAGCATCCCGAGCTCGGGCGCATCCGTGAACGTCTCGTCGTCGCGCAGCCAGTGGACGGGCGCCGGGGGCGGCCGCTCGCCGGCGAACGGCGCGACGAACAGGCACTCCATGATCGCCGAGCGGTGGTCGTCGCCGTTCGGTCGGAAGCGGTAGACGATGCGGTTGTACGCGCCCCACGGGTGGAAGTTCGGGAACAGCGTGTAGTCGAGGCTGTCCATCATCTCGGCGTCGGACATCCCGTCGACCTTCTCGCCGACCACGGGTCGCCACCGGTCACGGCCCAGCGCCGCGGCCAGCGCTCGCATCGAGGTCCCCTCGGGGACCCGCACCGGCAGGTCCTCGTCCACGCGCACGTCGAGCATCGCCCGCATCATGTCCTCCTCGCTCGGCGAGTCGCCGAGGAGCGGGCTCGGGGTCCCGCCGGGGGTGATCACGCGCGAGCAGTTGTCCCAGACGTCGATCTGGCTGTTCGTGTCGCCGAGGTACGGCAGGATCTGCGGGTGCGTCGCGTTGACGTGGTACGCCTCGCAGAACGCCTCCTGCACGATCTTCCAGTTCGCCGGGATGACCTTCGCCACATGGGCCTGCACGTGGTAGTTCTCGAGGTCCCACGTCTCGAACTGCTCGTCGAGGTCGCGGACGAAGTCCGCGAGCGGCTCCGCGTCCGGGTCGGGGTTGATGAACACGAAGCCCTTCCACGTGCCGACCTGCACCTCCGGGAGGTGGAAGGCCTCGTCGCGCACGTGCGGGAAGTCCCACCGCGCGGGCACGTCGAGCAGGTCGCCCTCGAGCGTCCACGCGAAGCCGTGGAACGAGCAGCGCAGCTCGCTGCAGCGGCCGTCGGCGTCCTTCAGGCGGCGGCCGCGGTGGAGGCACGCGTTCGGGTAGGCCTTGATCGCGCCGGACCCGGTGCGGATCACGATGAACGACAGGCCCGCGATCTCGTAGACGATGTGGTCGCCGGCGTGCGGGATGTGCTCCTCGCGGCACGCGAACTGCCACACCCGCCGCCACAGGCGCTCCTTCTCGAGCTCGTGCCAGGCGCGCGTCGTGTAGCGGGTGATCGGCACGTCCTCCGAGCCGAGGTAGCGGGGCGACTCCATCCGCAGCGCCCGCGGCACGGGGTGGGTGTCCGCGTCCAGCAGCTGCTGGTAGCCGATGCCGGGCGAGCGGGCCGCACCGGGCTCCCCACGGGTGGTCGGGTCGTCGATCGTCGTCATGTCGGTGCTCCCTCGACCGGAATTGATCGTCCGGTCGATTCCAAGTCTGGCAGCCGCGCACCGGGGCTCCCGAGCCGGAGGCGGGGTGCCTCCCGATCCGTGGGCGCCCCCGGCGCCCTGGCACCATGAGCCGGTGATCGACTACCAGCGGATCTTCCACACCGGTGTGCGCGTCCCCGACCTCGACCGGGCGATGGCGGAGCTCGGCGAGCCCGCGGGGCTGCGCTGGTCGGCGGTGCAGGAGCGCGAGCAGGGCGTGTGGACGCCGGAGTCGGGGCCGGTCACGATCCCGCTGCGGTTCACCTACTCGACGCAGGGCCCGCAGCACGTCGAGCTGCTGCAAGGCGCGCCGGGCACGATCTGGGACGGCCGCGAGCACCCGGGCGTCCACCACGTCGGCGTGTGGGCCGACGACCTCGCGGCCGAGAGCGCCGAGCTCGTCGCCGCGGGCTGGACGCTCGTGGCCGCGCAGCTCCCGCCCGACGAGGGCTACGGGGGCTTCACGTACCTCCGCCCGCCGAGCGGGATGATCGTCGAGCTGGTGACGTCCGCGATCGTCCCGATGTTCGAGCGGTGGTGGGCGGGCGGGCAGCTCGGCTGAGGCCGCTCGGCCCCGTCAGGGGATGAGCGCCGTGGCGTCGAGGTCCACGACCGCGGCGAAGTGCCGCTCGCTCAACGTCCCGATCAGCGCGCCGCCGCGCTCGTTCGCGAGGTCGAACGTCGCGCCGGTGAGCACCGGCACCGCGGTGCCGACGAGGTGCGCCATGCGGTAGTCGGACCACAGCTCGTCGAACCCGAGCCCGGCGACGCCGAGCTCGCCGGCGCGCTCTCGGTACGCGCGCACCAGGCGCTCCTCGTGCTCGCGCCGGTCGTCGACGGTCAGGCTCCCGCCCAGCAGGTAGGCGAGGTCGTACGCGCCCGGTCCACGGCCGATCGACTGCCAGTCGATGACCACCACGCCGTCCGCTCCGTCCACGGCCGCGTCGAAGAACATGTTGTCGCAGCGGAAGTCCTGGTGCAGCAACGTCCACGGCCGGCGACCGAGCGCGCTCATCAGCGACCAGTACGAGTCGCGGACGCGCTCCCCCGCCGCGAGGCCCGCCGGCGACAGGCGGTCGCCGAAGTTCGCGACGAACGCCGGCCACAGGTCCGGCCACATGCCCGCCATCGCCTCGATCCGCGGGTGCACGACGCTCGGCACCCACTCGAGGTCGCCGACCCGCTCCCACCACGCGGCGTGGAGCGTCGCCAGCGCGAGCGTCGCCGCCTCCGCCTGCTCGAGGGACATCCCCCGCACCTGGTCCGCCACCTCCAGGCCGCTCAGGTCCTCGAGCACCACGACGAAGTCCGCGGTCCCGGGTCGGATCTCCGCGCGGTGGCACACCGGCGTGCGCACGGGCGTCGACGCGGCCAGGTCGCGGTAGAAGCCGACCTCCGCCTCGTACATGCCGAGGCCGACGCCCTGCGCGCGGTTCGCCTCGAACGGCGACGGCAGCTTGACGACGACGGCCCCGGGCGCGCCGGCGGCGTCGCCGTCGTAGTCGATCTGGAAGCGGTGCAGCTCCCCCATGATCCCGATGCCCTCGCCGATGCGGTCGCGCGTGAACCCGCGCACCGTGCCGGACGCGAGCGCGCCCGACGAGCGCAGCACGTCCGTCATCCACTCGGGCGTCACGTCGGACGCCGCGGCGGGGATCAATGCACGTCACCGCCGAGGTAGCTCGCCTCCAGCAGGTCGCGGCGCGAGGCGAGCTCGCTCGCGGGTCCCTCGAGGAGGAGCTCGCCGTGGCTGAGCACGTAGGCGCGGTCCGAGATCGACAGCGCCATGTGGACGTGCTGCTCGACGATCAGGACGCCGACGCCGGTGGAGTCGGCGATCGCGCGCACGACGGGCAGCATCCGCTCGACGATGATCGGCGCGAGGCCGAGGCTCATCTCGTCGACGAGGAGGACCTTGGGCTCCGACACGAGGGCCCGCGCCATCGCCAGCATCTGCTGCTCGCCGCCGGACAGGAGGCCGGCGAGGCGGTTCTGCAGCGGCTTCAGCGCGGGGAACAGCTCCATCGCCCGCTCCATCGCCGCGTTGCGGCCGGCCCGCGCCCCGGTGAGCCCGAGGCGGAGGTTCTCGTTCACGGTCAGGTCGAAGAACAGCGAGCGGTCCTCGGCGACGTGGGCGACGCCGCGGCGGGCCACCTTGTAGGGGCGCCCGCCGACGACGGGCTCGCCCAGCACCACGACCGTGCCGTCGATCGGGCGAAGGAGGCCCGAGATCGTCAGCAGCGTCGTGGTCTTGCCCGCGCCGTTCGGGCCGAGCAGCGCCACGACCTCGCCGCGGCGGACGGTGAGGTCGAGGTTGCGCACGACGGGCACGCCGCCGTACCCGGCCGACAGGCCGCGGATCTCGATCAGGGCCTCCGCGGTGGAGACGCCGGCACGGTCGACGGCGGGTGCGGCCATCAGGACTCCTTCACGACGACGGCCCCGGTGGCGGTCGCACCGCTGCGGGCGGAGAAGGCGCTTCCCTCCTGCGCCTGGAGCTCGCCGGCGGACTCGCCGAGGTAGGCGGAGATCACGGCGCTGTTCGTGCGGATCTCGGCGGGCGTGCCCTCGGCGATGATCTTGCCGAAGTCGAGCACGTAGATGTAGTCGCACACGTTGAGCACCAGGCCCATGTCGTGGTCGATGAGGAACACGGTGATGTCGCGCTCGAGGAAGCCGCGGAGGTGTCGCCCGAGGACCTGGCTCTCCTGGGTGTCGAGGCCCGCCGCCGGCTCGTCGAGCAGCAGCAGGCGGGGCTTCGCGGCGAGCGACCGGGCGACGCTGACGAGCTTGCGGCGCCCGTGCGAGAGGTCGCTCGGCAGCCGGTCGCGGACGTCGCCGAGGTCGAGGATCCCGAGGGCCCACTCGGCCTGCTCCTCCACCGACAGGCGGCGGCGCGGGAGGAAGAGGTCGACGAACATCGACGACCACTTCGGGCGCTCCGCGGCGGCGAGCAGGTTGTCCCACACCGAGAGGTCCTCGAACAGCTCGATCGACTGGAAGGTCCGCGACAGGCCGCGATGGGCCCGGGCCGTGGCGTCGAGGCCGTTGATCTCCTCGCCCCCGAACAGCACCCGGCCGGCCGACGGCGTCGTGAAGCCGGTGATGGCGTCGATGAAGGTCGTCTTCCCCGCGCCGTTCGGCCCGATGAGTCCGGTGAGCTTGCCCTCGTGGACCCTGAGGTCGATCTGGTCGTTCGCGTTCAGGCCGCCGTAGGTGACGGTCAGGCCGCTCGTCTCGAGCAGGGCGGTCATCGCTGCACCCCCGTGGCGGTCGTGGTGTCCTCGCGGGTGGGCGTGCTGTTGGCGCCGCTGCCGTCGTGGGCCCGTCCCGACGAGGCCGGGATCGTGCCGCCGGCCGCGCCGGCGAGCGCCGTCACGGGGACCGTGGCGGGCGGCGTGCGCCGCTTGCCCTGCACGGCGTTCTTGATGCCGTGGTAGAGCTCGAGCACGATCGCCCGGATGGCCAGGCCGTAGACGATCACCATGAGGATGTGCCAGTTCCGGAACTCCTCGGCCTTGATGTAGAGCATGTACGACACGAAGGCCATGCCGAGCAGGGCGCCGGGGAGGACGCGCTTCGCGCCGGCGATCCACTCCGGTCCACGTGCCGTCTTGAGCCATCGGCCGAGGTACTGGATGAGCGGCTGGAACGTGGGCGCGAGGCCGGCGGGCTGGCGGATCGCGGTGAAGATCATGCCGGCGCCGCCCATGATGGCGGTGTAGTCGATGAGGCCCGGCGTGTGGTGGCTGCCCATCACGGTGATGAGCCCCGTCGGGGCCAGCAGGCCACCGATCATCGCGCCGTTCACGGAGGTGATGCCCCCGAGGTAGGCGAACGCCAAGAACGCGAGGCCGGCGAAGAACACCCAGCTGGCGGAGCTGATCTGGCCCTGCTGGAACGCCGTCATCACGCCGGCGACCCCGGCGATCGCCGACGACACGGCGAAGGCGAGCATCTTCGTGCGCGGCACGTGGATGCCGGACGCCGCGGCCGCTCGCTCGTTGGCCCGGACGGCGAGGAAGCGCCGGCCGGTGCCGCTGCGGCGCAGGTTGCACACCGCGACGGCGAGGAGGCCGAGCACGACGATGCAGAACAGCGCGAACTTCGGGTTGTCGGTCAACCCGCGGTCGCTGGTGGAGCCGATGTCGAGGCCGAAGAAGAACGGGTCCTTCACCGACGCGTTGGATCCCGCTCGGAGGTCCGTGAGCTTGTCGTTCTCGAAGTACAGCGTCTGCAGAGCGACGGCGGCGGCGATGGTGACCACCGCGAGCTGCACGCCCCGCACCCGCAGCGCGGGCAGCCCGAGCAGCACGCCGACGACGACCGCCACCGCGATCCCGAGGAACGCCGCGATCGGCCAGGGCAGGTCGGGCCCGGACACCGGGAACGGCTGGGTGTTGCTCACCTCGCCGTTGGCCATCATCCGGGCCATGAAGAAGGCGGCGACGCCGGCGATCGACAGCTGCGCCATCGAGATCTGGCCGACGTAGCCGGTGAGGACGACGAAGCCGAGCATCAGCATCGACGCGATCAGCGAGGTCGTCAGGCCGTAGCCCCACTGGCCCTCGAGGATGTACGCCAGCGCGACGAGCACGGCGCCCCAGATGACGAGGTGCGGCACGATGCGCTTCGGGTAGGGCGACAGCGGGAGCCGCTTCTCCTCGACGGTGCCGCGGATCGGCAGCGACTTCCCCCGGGAGAAGAGCACGACGGCGATGACGATCAGCGGCAGCGCGTCCTTGGCGCCGCTCGACAGCCACGACGGGAACCAGTCCTGGCCCCGCAGCCACGTGGAGGTGAAGCTGTCGAGCATGCCGAGGCCGAGGCCGCCGGCCACCGCGAGCGGCACGGAGGCGAGCCCGCCGATCAGGGCGGCGCCGAGCGCCGGGACGACGAGGCTCGTGAACTTGGTGACCACGAGGGCGCCGGTGATGTTGCCGACCAGCACGCCGGCGAGCCCGGCGAGGACGGCGGAGAGGATCCAGTTGACGAGCGCGAGGCGCTCGGGCGAGTACCCGAGGAGCGTGGCGCCCTTCTCGTTGCCCGCGGCGGCGCGCGTCGCCAGGCCGAACCGGGTGTAGCGGTACATCAGCCACAGCGCGGCGCCCACGGCGACGGCGACCACGGCCAGGAAGAACGCTTCCTTGCTGAGGGGCTTGCCGAGGCCGAGGAAGTTCTGGTACAGGCCCTTCGGCAGCACGGTCTCGGGCTGGGGGTTCTCGGTGCCGAAGTTCTTCAGGGCGACGCCCTGCAGGAACAGCATCAGGCCGAGCGAGCCGATGACCTTGCCGAGCGCCGCGGCGTTGCGCAGCGGGCGGAAGACGAGGAAGTGGGCGAGCGCGCCGAGCAGCACGGCGGTCGCCATGGCGAGCACGAAGGCGACGATGAACGAGGACCTGCCCCCCGAGGAGATCTCGATCTTGACGGGCAGGTTGATCGACTTCGTCGGCAGGAAGTCGACCCACGGCAGGTGGAGGACGCCCCGGCGGCGCAGCGAGTTGAACTGGAACGCCGTGTACATCGCGATCGCCCCGTGGGCGAAGTTGATGACGCCGGAGCCCTTGTAGGCCACCACGATGCCCGCCGCCAACAAGGCGAAGAAAGCACCGGCCCCCATCCCGATCAGGAGGAACGCGATCGGATCCTTCATGTGCGCCTGCCTGTCCTTCCAGTGGTCGCAGTTTGCGATGAGCGGGACCGGGGACGGCCGTGAGGCCGTCCCCGGTCCGCTGTGCGGTCAGGTCACCGGTCCGGGCGAGCCCGGATCAGTTCCCGAAGTCCAGCTCGGTGCCCTCGAGGAGGTAGACGCCGGAGTAGTTCTGGCGGATCACCTGGTAGGTCTCCCCGTCCCACTGCGTGGCGGTGACGGTCGCGTTGCACACCGCCACGTACGGCTCGACGGCCTCGGCGCAGTTCTGCGGGGTGCCGGCGAACGCGTGGTGGTTCGACGTGGCCGCGATGGCCTCGGCGAGGTTCTCGCCGGTCAGCCCGTCCGGGTCGTTCGGCGACGCCTCGTTGGCCATCTGCCAGATGAGCATGGTGCCGAGGAAGCCCTGCGTCGCGAAGCCCTTGGTCTTCACCTCGCCGCCGCCGTACTCGTCCATCTTGTCCTGGTAGATCTGCGCCTCACGCTGGAGCTGCCCCTCGAGGACGCTCGGGTCCTGGATCGGGGTGGCGCCGATGAAGTACGTCCCGATCGCCGCGTCGCCGGCCTCCTTCGCCCGCTCCGTGTCCTGGCAGGCACCGGTCATCACGAGCGGGGTCGTCTTCGGGTCCCAGCCGAGGCGGCTGAGGGCGCTCACGAGCGTCCAGCAGTCGGCGCCCTGCGCCGAGAAGATGATCGCGTCGGGCTCGAACCCGAGCACCTCGGTCGCCTGCGGGGTCACGTCGGCCGAGCCCGGCTTGATCGGCACGCCGATGTGGGTGAGGTCGGGGATGCTGCCGGCGTTCTCCGCGTCGCCGGGGGTCGACCCGTTGAGCACGTTCAGGGGCTTCTTCTCGAGGTCGTGGTAGCAGAACACGCCGGGAGGCGTGTCGGCCCACGGCACGGCGATCTTCTTCTTGCCGAGGTCCTTGGTGACGAACTCGACGAGGCCGGTGTGGACGCCGAGGCACCCGCCGCCGCCACCGATCGCGTACACGCCCGGCGTGGTGAAGTCGGCCGGCGAGATCGGCGTCCCGACGAACACCGGGATGCCGGCGCCCGTGAGGACCTCGAAGTGGTTGCCGAAGAAGTTCAGCGTGGAGAACACGGCGAAGGGCTTCTCCGACGCGAGCTCGTTGGCGCAGCGCTGCGAGTCCGCCGGGGTGATGGCCATCTTGCAGACCTTCAGCTCGATCGGTCGCCCGGGCGTGCCGGCCTCGTAGTCGGCGCCGATGCCGCCCAGCTCGTTGTTGATGTAGTCGACCGCGGCCTCGGCCGCGATCGTGTACTCGGGGAACGTGCCGGCGGGATCGCCCTCGGGGTTCTGGAGGCCGATGACGATCGGCTCGCCCTCGGCCTTCATCGGCGACTCCTCCGCGCACGTCAGCGCCCACGCCAGCCAGCCGGCGCCCACGCCGTTCTCCTCGTCGAGCGCGTCGTCGGGGCCGGAGGCGCAGTCGCCGCCGCCGCTGCCGCTGCCGCTGCCGCCGGTCGTGGTCGCGGACCCGCCGGACTCGGTCGTGTCGGTGCCGCCCTCGGTCGTGTCGGTGCCGCCCTCGGTCGTCTCCGTGCCGCCCTCGGTCGTCTCCGCTCCACCGCCCTCGGTCGTCTCCGCGGCCGCGGGTGTCGTCGACGCGGTGTCCTCGTCGTCGTCACCGCAGGCCGCAGCCACGAGACTGACCGCCGCCGCCAAGCACACGAGCTTGAGCGTGCGTGAACGTGTACGCATGCATCCCCCCAGTTGTCGTCAGCCGAGACGGTGATGTCCGCCCCGGCCCCAGAGCCCACCCCCGGGCCCCGGTTCATCTAAGCACATTATTCATCGATCGGTTAGATAGTTTGCGAGCCGGAGCGCGAGAACCACCACGCCGGGGTCCCGCGTCGCCGCACCGGACACGAGGGGGCCGCACATGACGCACACCGACCGCGAGCAGATCGCCGAGCTGGTCCACCGCTACGCCGACGCCGTCGTCCACCGCGACGGCGAGCGGTGGGGCGCGACGTGGGACGCGGAGGCCCGCTGGATCCTCGGGCCAACCCGCGACGTCACGGGCCGCGACGCGATCGTCGCGCTGTGGACGCAGGCGATGGCCGGGTTCGAGGCCGTGGTGCAGAACGTGGTCAACGGCGAGGTCACCGTCACCGGCGACACCGCGAGCGGGCGGTGGTACATCATGGAGCACTTCCGGCGAGCGGGCGGCGCCCCCGGGATGCTGCTCGCCTTCTACGACGACACCTACGTCCGCCGCGACGGCGCGTGGCGCTTCGCCAGCCGTGCCCTGTCGCCGCAGTACCAGGGCCCGCCGGACCTCTCCGCGCCGTTCCTGAACACCGCCGCGCCCTGACGGGCGCCGTCGGCTGAGCGCCGCCCGCCGAGCGCCACGTGTCAGCGGGCGCGGAACCGGAGCCGCAGCTCCTTCAACGGGAGCAGGAACATGCTCGGGTGGTGCGCGGGCTCCGGCACCGGCGCAGCGAGCTCGATGTCGTCGAGGCGCGCGAGGAGGTGCGTGAACGCGCTGTGCATCTCCTGGCGCGCGAGGGCGGCGCCGATGCAGTAGTGCGGGCCGAGGCCGAACGCGAGGTGCGACGACGAGTTCGCCCGGGTGATGTCGAAGCGCCCGGCGTCGGGGAACTGGTCCTCGTCGCGGTTCCCCGCGCCGTAGCGCACCAGCACCATCGAGCCCGCGGGGATCGACACCCCACGCACCTCGACGTCGCGCGTCGTGCGGCGGGCGAGGCCCTGCACGGGGCTCTCGATCCGCAGCGACTCCTCGATGAACCCCTTCATCAACGACGCGTCCGCCCGCAGCATCGCCATCTGCTCCGGGTGGCGCAGCAGCAGCCACATCCCGTGCGCGAGCGCGCTCGTGGTGGTCTCGAACCCGCCCGTCACCAGCTGGTGCATCAGGTTCTGCAGCTCGTGCATCGACAGCGGCTCCTCGTCGCCGCCGACGTGCGCGTGCACGAGCGCCGACATGAGGTCGTCGCGGGGCTCGCGCCGTCGCGCCTCGAACACCTCGGCCAGGTGGTGCTGCGCCTCGAGCTCCGTCTCGGCCGCCTCCCGGCTCTCCTCGTCGGTGAGCACCCGCATCGCGGTGGCGAGCATCGCGTCCGCCCACCGCTTGAACGTCGCGATGCCGTCGGGCGGGAGGCCCAGTTGCTCGGCGATGACGATCCCGGGCAGCGGCAGCGCGAGCTCGTCGACGAACTCGCACTCGCCCCGGCCCGCGAACCGGTCGATGAGCTCGTTGGTCACCTCGTCGATGCGCGGCGCCATCTCGCGGACGCGCCGCGCGGTGAACACCCGGTTGAGCAGCGACCGGTAGCGGTCGTGCTCGGGCGGATCCGTCCGCTGCAGGGTGGCGACGTGGCCCCAGCCGCGCTCGCGCAGCGTGCGCTGGTACGCGTCCACCCGCTCGGCCTGCAGACCCGTGGCGAACCCGGCCCGGTTCGAGAACGACTCGTGGTCCGCGAGCACGCCGCGCAGGTCGTCGTACTTGGTGACGAGGTAGAAGCCCGTCTCCGGCATGCGGTGGACGGGCAAGTGCTCGTGCAGCTCCCGGTAGTGCTCGTACGGGCAGCTCTGGACCTCGGGGTCCATCAGGGTGCGCGTGACCGGCCCGGAGGAACCCGCCCCGACGGCGGTGGTGCCGCTCACGACCGCACGCCCTCGCGAAGCGGCGACCACCACGACGCGATCTGCGCCGCGAAGCGCTGGGAGTACGTGCGCATGAGCTCGCTCGCGTCGGCCGGCAGCTCCTCGTCGTCCGTCGGCGCGAGCGGCGAGGCCCCGGCGATGGGATCGACCCACTCGAGCCGCAGCCCAGCGATCACGTCGCCGAGCTGCGGCGAGGCGCTCTCGTGGTGGTCGCTCGTCTGGTGGCGGAGGAAGTCGACGAAGCCGTCGAACGACAGGAGCGTGTAGTAGGTCCCCTCGTCGGCGCCACGCCAGTACTCGTAGCGCCGGACGTTCGGCTCGAGCTCGTGGGTGCGCTCGTACAGCGTCCGTGCGATCGCCTCGAAGCGCTCGGCGGCACCGGGCTTGACGGTGATGTGGGCGAGGATGGTGGCCATGTCGCGACTGTACGTGCGGGTCGCGGGGAACGGATCAGCGTGAGCACCGCAGCCCGGCTCCACGTCTCGGCGCGCCTCGAGGACCGCGCCCACGCGGCCCTGCGGGCGTTCGCGCGGCGACGCGGGTGGGGCCCGCGCATCACCGCGTCGATCGGCTACGGGACGGGCTCCGGGCCGGTGCACGTGTTCGCGAGGGTCCTGCTCGGTCCACCGGCGGACCCGGCCCGCGGCGGCCGTCGAGCGGTCGCGCCGCGCGGGTGGCGCTCGCTCCTGGCGCTCCCCGCCACCGGTGAGGTGGGGGTCACGCTGGCGGGGCACCGTCACGTCGTGCCGCTGGCCCGCGGCGGCTACGCCCACGGCGAGCTCGTCGCCGACCTCGCGCCGGGGTGGCACGAGGCCGTGCTCGACGTGGCCGGCGGCGCGCCGGTGCGGTGCCGGATCCGGGTCGCGGACCCCGGCGCCCGGTTCGGCGTGGTGAGCGACATCGACGACACCGTGCTCGTGACGTGGGTGCCCCGCCCGCTCCTCGCGGCCTGGAACACGTTCCTGCTGCGCGAGCACGCACGACGGCCGGTGCCGGGGATGGCCGAGCTGCTGCGCTCGCTCGCCGGGGCCGACGGGGCCGTCGTGTACGTGTCCACCGGCGCGTGGAACTTCGCGCCCCACCTCGAGCGGTTCATGGCCGAGCACGGGTTCCCGCCGGGGCCGATGCTGCTGACGGACTGGGGGCCCACCGAGCGCGGCTGGTTCCGCAGCGGCGCCGAGCACAAGCGGGCGTCGCTCGAGCGGCTCCGGCGCGAGCACCCCGACACCCGCTGGGTGCTCGTGGGCGACGACGGCCAGCGCGACCCGGCGATCTACCGCGAGTTCGCGGCCGCCCACCCGGAGGCCGTGGTGGCCATCGCGATCCGGGCGCTGACCCCGGCGCAGCACGTCCTCGCCGGGCCGGCGGCCGCACCGCCCGCCGACGCGGTGGCGCCGCGGACGACCTACGTGACGGGGGCCGACGGCCACGAGCTGCGCGCCGGCCTCGCGGCCGCCGGCGTGGTGGAGGCGGCCACCGGAGCGGTCAGCGACGGGTGAGCCGCCGCAGGACGCCCGTCGCGACGTTCGCCGGGCGCTGCTGCTCGCCGAGCACCGCGTCGGTCACGATCATGGCGCCGGTGAGGACCGGGATGACCCACTGCAGGACGCGCAGCTGGCGCTGCGCTGCGGCGACGTCCGCCGAGGTGCGCGGCGCCGGCGTGGTGCCCGACAGCGCCGGCTCGTCGGCGCTGATCACGCGCTGGCCGATCAGGCGGGCGTAGCCGGTGGCGGCGAGCGCGCCCGCCTGCAGCGCCGTCTTGCTCAGCGCCACCGAGGCGACGCCGCGCTGGCTCGCCAGCCGGCCGGCGTTGCCGAGGGCGAGCGCCGTGGCGCCCGCCAGGTGCGCGCCGATCGCGCCGAGGTTCACCGGCGTCCACGCCGACCAGCCGGCCCCGGCGACGGCGGCCGCGTCGTCCGAGGGCGCCTGGCGCGCCGCCGAGCTGTTCAGCGCGACCGCGCCCATGAGCGAGCCCCCGAACCACGCGGCGAGGCCGAGGTCGTTGAGGGAACGGGCGAGGTGCTGCGAGCGGGCCATGCCCGCCGGTACCCCGCGCCGGTGGCGCCGAGACGGGGCCGGGGCGTTCAGCCCTCCGGGTCGGCGTCCTCGAGCGCGTAGTGGAACCCGGGGATCCCCTCGCGCAGGATGCCGGGGGGCAGCTCCGTCAGGCCCTGGAAGAGGTGGTCGGCGCTGATCGGACCGGGCTTGTTCCACAGCTGCCACGGCGCCTGCAGCTGGCTCATGCCGATGACCGTGCTGTAGCCGCCGTCCACCGGCAGGTTCACGCCGGTGACGTAGCTCGCCGCGTCGGACGCGAGGAACACGAGCGGACCGGCGAGCTCGGGGTGGTCACCGAGGCGGCGCATCGGCGTGCGGCTCTCGATCCACGGCCCGGTGCCCGTCATCTCCATCGCCTCGCGGATCATCTCGCTCATGAAGAACCCCGGGCTGATCGTGTTCACGCGCACGCCGCGGTCGGCCCACTCGGCCGCGAGCTGGCGCGTCAGCTGGATGACGGCGGCCTTGGCGGCGTGGTACGCCGGGTTGGCGTACTCGGTGGCCCCCATGCCGCAGATCGACGCGATGTTCACGATCGAGCCGCTGCGGCGCTCCAGCATGTGGCGGCCGACCTCGCGGGCGTAGTTCCACACGCCGATCAGGTCGACCTCGATCGCGTGGCGGAAGTGCTCGCTCGAGGTCTGCTCGCTCGACCGGCCGGTCGCCTCGTTGACGCCGGCGTTGTTGACCAGGACGTCGACGTGGCCGTGCTCCGCGACGACCTCGGCGACCACCCGCCGCACGTCGTCGTCCACCGTCACGTCGCCCGGGTGCGCCGTCACCCGGCGGCCCGTGGCGTCGGACAGCTCGCCCGCGACCTGCTCGAGCAGCGGCGCCGAGCGAGCGGTCAGCGCGACGTCCGCGCCTGCCTGCGCGAGCGCGGTGGCCCAGACCACGCCGAGGCCGTAGGAGCCGCCGGTGACGAGGGCCGTGCGGCCGGACAGGTCGAAGCTCACGAGCGCCCCCCGGCAGCGGGCACGAACTCGATCGGCAGGCGCGCGAGGGACCGCAGGCAGAAGTTGGGCTGCACCGCGAGGTCCGGCGGGTCCTCGGCGAAGCGGATCTCGTCGAAGCGCTGCAGCATCGCGAGGAAGCCGTGGTGCAGCTCGCGCCGTGCGAGGGGCGCCCCGAGGCAGTAGTGGATGCCGACGCCGAACGCGAGGTGGCCCTTCGGGCTCGTGCGCTCGAGGTCGATCTCATCGGGGTGCTCGTAGCGGCGCTCGTCCCGGTTGGCCGCGGCGTAGCGGACGTTCACCACGGAACCCGCCGGGATGGTGACGCCGTGCAGCTCGATGTCGGTCCGCGCCGTGCGGAACAGCCCCTGCACCGGGCCCTCCAGGCGGAGCACCTCCTCGATGAACGTCGGCAGGTGCTCCTCGGGCGACGCCTTCAGGCGCTCCCAGACGTCCGGGCTCTGGATGAGGAGCATGACGCCCGCCGACAGCGCGTTGGTCGTGGTCTCGGACCCGCCGACGAACGTGTCGGCCATCATCTCCGCGTGCAGCTCCTCGTCGCTGAGCGTCCGCCCCCACCCGGGGACCTCGGTGTTGACGAGCTCGCTGAGCAACGTGTCGTCGGGCTCCCGCCGCAGGCGGTCGAAGATCGCCTGGAAGTAGTGCTGGGCCTCGATCTCCATCTCGGTCGACCAGATCGCCTCCTCGTCGGTCTGCATCATCCCGAGGCGCTGCACCCACGCGTCCGTCCAGGCCTTGATCCGCCAGATGTCCTCCTCCGGCGCTCCCATCTGACGACCGATGACGATCAGCGGCAGCGGCACCGCGTACTCCTGCACCCACTCGCAGGTGCCGCGCTCGACGAAGGCGTCGATCAGCCGGTGCGCGAGGGACTCGATGAACGGGTCCATCGCCTTGATCTTGCTGGGCCGGAACGCGTGGTCGAACAGCGACCGCATCTGGCGGTGCTCGGGCTCGTCGCGGCCGGCGAGCGTCACCCCGGGCACCCACCCCTTCGTCTCGTACAGCTCGCGGATCTTGCGTGCCCGCTCGTCGCCGACGACGCCCTTGCCGGAGCCCTTGCGGCCGCTGCCGTAGCGCTCGACGTCGAGCAGCAGCCCGCGGACGTCGTCGTACCGGGTGATCACGTACATGCCGGTGATCGGGTCCCGCCAGACCGGCGCCTCGTCGCGGAGCTGCCGGTACGCGTGGTACGGGCAGTTCTGCGTCTCGTGGTCGAGGAAGTTGATCGAATCGACGGACACGTCGGTCCCCCCTGCTGCTGCGTCGGCGGTCTCGGTCATGGTCGGTGCTCGCGGTAGGCGTCGGCGATCGCCGGGAACGACGCCTCGCCGAACGGGCTCACCTGGGCACGGGTGATCCCGAGCTCGGCCAGCGCGGCGATGCTGTCCGCGACCTTCTTCGGCTCGCCGAAGAACCCGCCGTACAGCGAGCCGGGCGGCATCGCCGCGGCGACGGCGCGCGTGCGCTCGTCGTCGCCCGCCGAGCAGAGCACGAACATCCCGAGCGGGATGTCCGGGCGGACGTCGCGCACGCGGCGGACGAGGTCCTCGAGGTCGGCGCGGGTGATCGACCCCAGCGCCGCGAGGTCGAGCTGGCCGCCACGCGTCGCGCTGCTCGCCGCCTTCAGCTCGACCCGGTCCAGCAGCGGCGTGGCCTCGCGGATCGTGCGCGGGCCGCCGCACGCGCCGACGAGCGGCGGCGGCGGGACCATCGGCCCGATCACGTCGACGTCGACCTGGTACCACCGGCCGTCGAACCGGCACGAGCCCTCGTGCAGCAGCGACCGCACCACCTGCAGCGCCTCGACGTAGCGCCCCGCGCGCTCGGGGCCACCCGGGAACTCGCGACCGGTGCGGGTCATCTCGGGCGCGCTCCACCCGGCCCCGAGACCGGCCTCGAAGCGCCCGCCGCTCACCGCCTGCAGCGCGAGCGACGCCTGCGCGAACTCGACGGGCGAGCGGAAGAGGTTGTTCGCGAACGCGGACGTGACGTACGGCCGGGTGGTGGCCGTCGCGACCGCGGTCAGCGTGACCCACAGGTGCGGGAACGGGCGCCGGTCGCTGAACAGGTGGTCGGCCACCGACAGGCCGTCCCACCCCTCCGCTTCCCGCTCACGCGCCCACGAGGCGGCGTCGACGTCGACCGACATCAGGTTCGCCGTCAGCTCCACCGCCCCCACCGGCCACACGCTAACCGGGGGGTGCCGGTCCGTACGTGCCGAGGGTGCCGCAGGTAGCCTCGCGTCGATGCAACGACCGTCACCGATCCGACTCGGCCGCCCGCCCGCCTCCAGCGCGCCGCGCACCCGCGTCCGGATCCTGACCGTCGCTCGCGAGGCGTTCGCGGAGCTCGGCTACGGGGTCACGACCAACCGCGAGATCGCGGTGCGCGCCGGCATCACCACCGGCGCGCTCTACCACTACTTCGACTCGAAGCTCGAGATCTACCGCTCGGTCTACGAGCACGTGCAGCAGTTGATCGCCGACCGCTTCTCCGCCGCCCGCGGCGCCGGCGACACGTTCGTCTCGCAGTTCGAGGCGATCCTCGAGGCCGCCCACGAGCTGAACGCGCACGACCCGAGCCTCGCCCGGTTCATGAGCTCGGCCCGCGTCGACATCTCCCGCCACGAGGAGCTGCGCGCCGCGCTCGGCCCGCCCTCGGAGGGCCGGGGGTTCTCCGTCGAGCTCGCCGACCTCGCGATCGCGACCGGCGAGATCGACCCCGCGCAGCGCGACGACCTGCTGGCGCTCCTGCGGATCGTGTTCGTCGGCCTCGTCGACGGCGTGTCGGACAGCCTCGTCGAGCACCGGCACGGCATCGACGCGGTGCTCTCGCTCATGCGCGGCCACCTCGTGCACGTCGCGCGGGCGTCGCGCGCCCGCCAGCGCCCCGCCTGACCCGAGGCGGCGCGCGGGCTCAGCCGGGGCGCACGACGCGCTGGTTGCCCTCGGTCCACATCGGGACGAGCTCACGGTGCCGGATCCGCCAGCCGGCAGGGGTCCGCACCAGGTCGTCGACGTACCGCCCCGCCACCACGAAGTTGGCGCTCGCGGCGCCGTCGGCCGCCGCGTGGCGCACGTGCTGCGCGTGGAAGTAGCACCGGCAGCTGGCGGTGTCGCCCTCGACGCTCACCTGGTGGTTGGCGACCAGGTGCTGGCTCGTGTCGAGCGGGGTGAGCGCCTCCGCGCAGCGCGCCATGATCTGCTCCACGCCCGCGAGCGCCCGCCCGAGCGTGGCCGTCGCGTCCGGCACGAACACCTCGCGGAGCACCTCGAAGCGGTGCTCGTCGATCGCCCAGCAGTACCGCACCGTCAGCGCGACGATCTCGCGCTCGTCCTCCCACGCCGCGGTCATACGAGCATCCACCCGCCGTCGACGGCCAGCGTCTGGCCCGTGACGTACTCGGCCGCGGCGGAGCACAGGAACAGCACCGCGTGGCCGATCTCCGCCGGCGCCCCGCTGCGCCCGAGCGGGATGTTCGCCGTCCGCTGCTGCATCATCGGCCCCATCAGCCCGGTCGGCGAGGAGTCCTGCGGCCACAGCGCCGGGATCTCGCCGCGCCGCATCCTCGCGAGCGTCTCGACCGCGATGTGACCGGGTGCCACGCCGTTGACGCGGATGCCGTGCGGCGCGAGGTCGAGCGCGAGGCTCCGCGTGAACTGGATGACGGCCGCCTTCGCGCTGTCGTAGCCGGTGCCGAGGCACGGCAGGTACCCGTCCACCGACGAGATGGTGATGATCGAGCCCCGCACCCCGTCGGCGACCATCCGCGCCGCCGCCGGCTTCGAGCACGTGAACACGCTCGCGAGGTTGAGCTCGATCGACCGCCGCCACGAGTCGTGGCTCTGGTCGAGGATGCTGCCCGCCTCGTGGTACGACCCGACGTTGTTCACGAGGACGTCGAGGCCACGGAGGCCGGCGACCGCCTCGTCGACGGCTCCGGCGTCGGTGACGTCGAGCGTGAGCGCCTCGCCCTGGATCGCGCCCGCGACCCGGTGGGCGCCCACCTCGTCGACGTCCGCCACGACCACGTGCGCGCCCGCGGCGGCGAGCACGGTCGCGATGCCCTCGCCGATGCCCGTCGCCGCGCCCGTCACCAGCGCCGTCCGGCCGTCGAGCGACAGCAGCTGCGCGATGGACTCCTCCATCGACCCCTCCCTCCGCGCCGGGACGGGTGCCCGGCGCCGCGCCCGATGCTCGCGCTCGACTCCGGGCGGGCTGCAACCGTACGGTTACCATCAGGCCGGTCCGTGGGGGACCCGGCGGAGCACGATCGATGGGGGTCGCAACGGATGGGTGAGCTCGACGGCCGCGTGGCCTGCATCACCGGTGGCACGCGCGGCATCGGCCGTGCGATCGCGGAGGCGTTCGTGCGCGAGGGCGCCAACGTCGTGATCAACGGCCGCAGCGAGGAGAAGGGCCAGCAGGCCCTCGAGGAGATGGGCGCCGGCGAGGCCGCGCACTTCGTCGCCGGCGACGTGAAGCAGCGCGCCGACTGCGAGGCGCTGATCGACGCGACCGTCGCGAGGTACGGCCGGATCGACATCCTCGTGCCGAACGCCGGCGGCGGCGCGAACCACGCTCCCGTCGCGCAGCTGACCGACGAGGCGATGCAGGACGCGCTGGTCTGGAACTTCTGGCACACGTTCTGGACGATGCGAGCCGCGTTCGCGCACATGATCCCGCAGGGGTTCGGCCGCGTCCTCGCGATCTCCTCCGTCGAGGGCAAGGTGGGCAAGCCCGGCATCTCGATCTACGTCGTCTCGAAGCACGCCATCAACGGGCTCGTGAAGTCGGCGGCGCGCGAGGTGGGCACCATGGGCATCACCGTCAACGCGCTCTGCCCCGGCGCGATCGAGACCGACGTGATGAAGGCCGAGGGCCCGGGCGCGGCCGAGGCGATGGGGCTCACGTACGAGGGGCTGCTCGCCGCGTTCGCCGAGGAGTCGGCGATCAAGCGGTTGAACGAGGTGGAGGACGTCGCGCACGTGGCCGTGCTGCTCGCATCCGACGCGGGCGCAGGCATCACGGGCTCGCTGATCTCCATCGACGGCGGCACCTCGCCGTACTGACCGGCTCGCACGACGACCGGCACCGACACACGACGCGGAGGGACGAGATGGGCAAGCTGGAGGGCAAGGTCGCCTGCATCACGGGCGGCACGCGCAGCATCGGGCGGGCGATGGCCGAGGCCTTCGTCGCCGAGGGCGCCAAGGTCGTCGTGAACGGCCGCGACGAGGCGAAGGGGCGGCGTTGCCTCGAGGAGATCGGTGCGGGCGACGACGCCGACTTCTTCGCCGGCGACGCCTCCAAGCAGAGCGCCGTCGAGGGGCTCGTCGACTTCACGATCGAGCGCTACGGGCAGCTCGACATCTGCTGCCTCAACTCCGGCGGCGTGCAGAACACCGCGCCCGTCGCGCAGATGACGGACGAGGAGTGGGCGCTCGAGATCGACTGGAACCTCAACCACGTCTTCTGGGGCATGCGGCGCGCGCTGCAGCACATGATCCCGCGCGAGACCGGCCGGATCATCGTCACCTCCTCCGTCGAGGGCAAGCTCGGCAAGGCGGGCCTCCCCGGGTACGTCACGACCAAGCACGCGGTGAACGGGCTCGTCAAGGCCGCCGCGAAGGAGGTCGGCACGCTCGGCATCACCGTCAACGCGCTCCTGCCCGGGATCATCGAGACCGACATCGTGCGCGACACCGGCCCTGCGTCGGCGGTGGCGATGGGGCTGCCCGGCTACGACGAGATGATCGCGATGTTCTGCCAGGAGTCCTCGATCAAGCGCCCCAACCGGGTCGAGGAGGTCGCCGCGGTCGCCGTGCTGCTCGCCTCGGACGCGGCCCGGAACATGACCGGCTGCCTGTTCCCCGTCGACGGCGGCACCCTTCCCTACTGAACAGGAGTCCCCCATGAGCGACCACCCCGAGAACTACGAGGACGTGACCGTCTACGACCTCGACCACGCCGACGAGGAGGCGCTGCTGCTCGCGCACAACGAGTGCACGTTCATCTGGTCGAACAAGGAGGGGTGGCCGGTCGGCGTCATCATGTCGTACGTGTGGCGCAAGGGCCGTTTCTGGCTCACGGCCTCCGGCCAGCGCGCCCGGGTCTCGGCGGTGCGCCGCGACCCGCGCGTGAGCATCGTCGTCACGTCCACCGGGTCGCCGCTGCCGAAGAACAAGACGGTCACCTGGAAGGGCACCTGCACCCTCCACGACGACGACGAGACCAAGGCCTGGTTCTACCCCGAGCTCGCGGCGGCGCTGAACACCGACCCGGAGCGCGCGAAGTGGTTCCAGAAGTTCCTCGACTCGCCGCGCCGCGTGATCTTCGAGGTCGAACCCGTGCAGCGGATCGGCTACGACGGGGCGAAGATGGGCGCCGACACGGCGGCCTGGATCGCGCGGCAGTCCGCCCAGTCCAACTGATCAGCCGATCGACCCGTCCCGGCCGAGGAGCTCGAGGCGCAGCGTCGGCGCACCCTCCGCGGCCGCGGCGTCGAGGTCCACGGACGCGACGATCCGCCACTCCCGCGTCCCGGCCGGATCCACCAGCCGCTGCGTGACGACCCACGTCGCGCCCTCCTCGACGAGGGTCAGCTCGGCCGAGGAGCGGGCGTCGGCGTCGATCCCGATGGCGTCGTGCTCGTCCCAGTAGCCCGCCATCGCGTCGGCGAGGCGTGACGCCTCCCACCCCGTGCGCTCCGCGAGGGCGCCGTAGCGGCGGGACGCGAGCAGCTCGACCCAGCCGAAGATCGCCGTGCGCACCGCCGTGCGCCACGCGGGGGGCGGCCCCGTGCGCATCGAGGCGAGCGCCTCCGGCGGCAGGTGGTCGTGCCGCGGGGCGCCCGCCAGCATCGACCACTCGTCCAGCAGCGTCGCGTCGGTCGCGCGGATCAGCGCGCCCAGCCACTCGACCACGTCCTCGAGCTCGTCGGTGTAGGCGTCGTCCGGCAGCGAGCGGTCGAGGGTCCGCCACGCGTCGGTCAGGTAGCGCAGGACCAGGCCCTCGCTGCGATCGAGGCGGTAGCGGCGCACGAACGTCGCGAACGTGTCGCCGCCCTCGAGCATCTCGCGCAGGATCGACTTCGGCGACGGTGCCTCCGCGACCCACGGATGCCGCGCGTGGTAGGTCGTGAACAGCTCGTCGAGCAGCGGCGCCAGCGGCTGCGGGTACGTCACCGACTCGAGGCGCTCCATCCGCTCCTCGTACGGGACGCCCTCGGCCTTCAGCCGCGCCACCTCGGCTCCCTTTGCCGCGTTGAGCTGCGCGGCGAGCACCTGGCGCGGGTCGTCCAGCACGGACTCGACCACGCTCACCGCGTCGAGCTCGTAGCCGGGCTCGTCGCGGTCGAACGACGCGAGCACCTCGATCGCGAACGGCACGAGCGGCGCGGAGAACCGCAGCGTGCTGCGCTCGTCGTCGCCCTCGACGAGCGACCCGACGCGCACGCCGAGGCAGCGGCCGTCGGGCCCCCGCCGTCGGTCCGCCACGCCGGCGGCCTCCAGGCTGCGGTACACGGCGATCGCCCGTCGGCGGTGCTCCCGCTTGCGCAGGTCGGTGTCGTGGTTGGTGCGCAGCAGCCGCTTCAGCGCGGCGGGACCGTCCGGGCGGGCGAGGACGCCTGCGACGAGGTCCGCCGTGACGCGGAACCTGGACGTGAGCGGCTCCGGCCGCCCGCCCACGAGGCGCTGCATGGATCCCTCGTCGTAGGCGACGAACCCCTCCGGCGCGCGCGCCTTGGCCGCCTTGCGGCGCGCCTTCGCGTCGTCACCCGCGCGCGACATCGCCTTCGCGTTCTCGATCACGTGGTCGGGCGCCTGCACCCACACGTGCCCGTCCGGGTCGAAGCCGGGCCGGCCCGCCCGGCCGGCCAGCTGGTGGAACTCGCGGACCGTGAACAGCCGCACCCGCGAGCCGTCGAACTTCGTCAGCGCCGTCATGAGCACGGTGCGGATCGGGATGTTCACGCCGACGCCGAGCGTGTCGGTCCCGCAGATGACCGGCAGCAGGCCCTCGCCGGCCAGCCGCTCGACCAGGCGGCGGTAGCGGGGCAGCATCCCGGCGTGGTGGACCCCGATGCCGTGACGGATCAGGCGATCGAGCACGTCGCCGAACCCGCGCGCCATCCGCACGTCGCGCATCGCGGCGGCGATCGCGTCCCGCTGCGGGCGGGTGGTCAGGTTGAGGCTGACCAGTCCCTGTGCCCGCTCGATCGCCGCCGCCTGCGTCGCGTGCACGAGGTACACCGGGCTCAGCCCGAGCCGCACGGCGTCGAGCACGCTGTCGGACACCGACGTCATCCGCCACATGTGGTGCAGCGGCGTCGGCCGCTCCACGGACGTCACCTCGGTGACGCCACGCCCGGAGCGCTGCTCGAGGTCGGCCGTGATGGCGGCCATGTCCCCGAGGGTCGCCGACGCCAACAGCACCTGGCACCGCGTCAGCTCGAGCAGGGGCACCTGCCAGGCCCATCCACGGTCGCGGTCGGCGTAGTAGTGGAACTCGTCCAGGCAGGCGAAGCCGATGTCGCTGTCGTGCCCCCGGCGCAGCGCGTGGTCGGCGAGCACCTCGGCGGTGCACACCAGCACGGGCGCATCGGCGTTGATCGCGCCGTCCCCGGTCGCGAGCCCGACCGCCTGCGCGCCGAGGAGGCCGACGAGGTCGAAGAACTTCTCGGCCACCAGCGCCTTGATCGGCGCCGTCCACACCGCGCGCCGCCCGTCGTTCAGGGCGAGGAGGACGCCCGCGACGGCGACGAGGCTCTTGCCGGACCCCGTCGGCGTCGCGAGCACGACGTGGTCGCCGGCCGCCAGCGCCAACGCCGCCTCCTCCTGGTGGGGGTAGAGCGGCCGCCCGCTGCCCGCGGCCCACTCGGCGAACGCGTCCAGCACCAGGGACGGATCCGAGCCGCGGGGCGGGAGGAGGTCGACCAGCTGCGGCATGCGCCCTCAGTGTGGCGGGAACGTGGTCAGCGCGTGCCGGACCCGCCCGCCGGGGCGAGCGGCGCTGCCGTGCCCGTCACGTGGTAGTCGTCGAGGTCCGCCCGCTGCGTGAGGTGCCACAGGTCGACGTTGCGGTACGGCAGGTTGACGACGACACGCCCGCGCGAGTTGCGGTAGTAGGTCTGCATCCCCTCGTGCGTCCACACCATCTGCTCGTGCGCGCGATCGACGCCGTCGTTGTACTCGTCGTGGACCTCCTGGCGGCACTCGACCGTGCGGGCACCGGCGCGGAACATCTGCCGGAGGAGGTCGGCGACGTAGTGCATCTGGCGCTCGATCACGAACAGCAGGCTGCCCCCGTGGCCGGGCTGGGTGTTCGGTCCGTATAGGCAGAAGAAGTTCGGGAACCCGGGCACGGCGAGGCCGAGGTACGCCCGCCCGTCGTCCCCGTCCCAGACGTCGCGCAGCAGGCGCCCGCCGCGCCCCCGGACGTCGAAGGAGCTGAGGAAGTGCAGCACGTCGAAGCCGGTGGCGATCACGATCACGTCCACCTCGTGCTCGCCGCCGCTCGCGTCGACGATCCGGTCCTCGCGCACCTCGACGATCGGGTCGGTCACGAGCCGCACGTGCTCGCGGGTGACCATCCGGAACCAGCCGTTGTCCATCAGCATGCGCTTGCCGAACGGCGGGTAGTCCGGCAGCACCTGGTCGAGGAGGTCCTGACGGTCGCCGAGCTCGGACACCACGTACTCGGTGAAGAACTGGCGGTGCCGGTCGTTCACCGCGTTCAGCGCGCGCTCGGGGTGGGGCCACGACGGGTCCTTCTGCAGCGACGCGTGGACGCGGTCGTTGAAGCTCCACCCGAGCCGGAGCCGGTACCACGCGCGGTACAGCGGGACGGAGCGGAGCAGCGTGCGCACCGCGGGCGGGACGGGTCGGCGGAACTGCTCGAAGGGCGCGGCCCAGTGCGTCGAGCGCTGGAACACGGTCAGCGACCGCACCTCGTCCACGATCGCCGGCCCGATCTGCATCGCGCTCGCGCCGTTGCCGACGATCGCCACCCGCCGGCCGGCGAGCTCGAGGTCGTCGGGCCAGCGCGCCGTGTGGAAGCACGGTCCTTCGAAGGTGTCGAGCCCCGGGATCGGCGGCACGACGGGAGGGTTGAAGATCCCGGCCGCGCTGATGACGACGTCGGCCCGCACCGTCTCCAGCGCACCGTCGCGCCGGACGTCCACCTCCCACCGCTGCGACGGCTCGTCGAAGCGCGCCTCGACCACCTCGGTGCCGAAGCGGATGTGCCGCCGGACGTCGAACTCGTCGGCGATGCGCTCGAGGTAGCCGTGCAGCTCGTCGCGCAACGAGAAGTAGTGCGACCAGTCGTGCGGCGCGAAGGAGAACGAGTACAGGTGGTTCGGGGTGTCGACGCCGGCGCCGGGATACCGGTTCTCGAGCCAGGTCCCGCCGAGCGTGTCGTGACGCTCCACGATCGAGTACTCGATCCCGAGCCCCTGCAGCGTGACCGCCGCGCACAGACCGGACGCACCCGCACCGATGACGAGCACGCGGAAGCCGTCGGGCGGCTCGGCGGCGGGGTCGGGAGCGCCGGCGACCCCGGCGGGCGCGATCCCGGTGGTGGCACGCAGCTCCGCCGCGATCATCGGCCCGTACTCCGGCGGGACCCGCTCCCCCATGGACACGCTGAGCATCTCGACGAGGAGTTCGTCACCGGGCGCGGCGAGGGCGACGTGGCCGTCCTCGCGCCACCGCAGGATGGCGGCCAGGGCGGCGTCGCGGATCTCGCCCTGCAGCTCCGGCGGGAGCCCGCCGGAGTCGTTGTCGGACAGCCCGCGCCCCTGCGTCGGGCGGTACGGCTCGTCGAGCCACCGCCGCTCCCCCGTCAGCTGCACCAGCACCATCAGCAACGTCGGCACGTTCGCGATCGCGACCGCGTCCGCCAGCTGCGCGACGTCGTCGTCGGGCCCCACGCCGCCAACGTAGCTGCGGGGTACGTGCCGTCGTCGCCCTAGAGGCTCGCCAGGAGCACGTCGCGGATCTGCCCGTCGCCGAACATCCCGGACGTGCCCTGGGCGTAGGCGCAGTGCATCTCGAGCACGCCGCCCTCGAACGAGATCTTCATGGCCGCCGTGTCGCCGACGTTCTTGAGCTTCACCAGCTTCAGCCCCTCCCGCACCGCCTCGCGTCCCATGTCGTCGACGCAGATCGTGCGCAGCGCCATGTTCAGCCGGTGGCACGAGAGGTTGTCCGTGAAGTTCAACCCCGCCGGGTCGTTCGCCAGGCTGTCCCAGTCGACCTCGTAGGCGATCGGCGCGCCGCAGATCTCCTCGATCTCGCGCACCCGCTCGGGGAGCGTCACCTCCTGCAGCTCCTTGATGCGTCGCCGCTCCTCCAGCCCCATGTCGTCCTCCGTGCTCGGGGCGTCCCCTGCGGACGCCGCACGACGATCGTCACCCGCGGGCCCGGCGGACGCATGAGCAACGGGTACTCAACCCGCAGCGGGTCCGCCGGCGACGCTGCGGAGCCGTCAGATCGGCCCGGCGACCGCCTCGCCGGCGTCGTCGAGGCCCTCTCGCGTCAGCACCTCGAGCAGGTGCCCGTCGCCGTCGAGGACGTAGAGGCCCCGGTCGCCGCGGTGGTGGTAGACCTCGCCCGGGTGGCGCAGGCCGGGATCCGCCCAGTGATCGATGGCGCCGCCGCGCACGCGCCCGAGGATGGCCTCGAACTCCTCGGCGCCCACGCGGAAGGCGTAGTGCTGCGAGGTGAAGGAGCCGTCGTCGCCGTACGTGTCGAAGTCGAGGTCGACGCCGTTCGCGGTGGCGACCTGCCAGAAGTGACCGGCGCGCACCGGTGGCTGGAGGCCGAGCAGGTCGGCCAGCCACCTCGCCGACGCCTCGCCGTCGCGTGCCGGGACGATGGTGTGGTCGAGCTGGATGGGCACGTCCGGATCATGCACCCCCGGGGGTGCCGGTGTCACCACCCCGTCCGGTGCGCGAGCCACGACCCGCTGGCGATCTCCGTGAGCTCGAGCCCGGCGCCGTACTCGTACGCCCAGGCGTGCGCCCCGGCCGACGTCACGATGTCGACCCGGCGGAACAGCCCGCCGACCGCGCCCTCGACGGCATCGAGCTCCTCGAGCGCGGCGGCGCCGCACCCGTCGCGCACCCGGAACGTGCGGCCGCTGATCGTGCCCGGTCCTCCGAACACCGCGGCGGGGTAGCCGAGCCCCGTGTCGTACAGGCGTCCGGTGGTCGAGTCCGGTTCGCCCTCGCCCACGACGTACGGCCGCAGGTGGTGCCAGCGCGCCTCGCCGGGCAGGAGCGTGCCGTAGCAGAAGATCGAATCGACCACGGGCTCGACCGTACCGGCGGGCATGATCGAGCGGTGCCGAGCGCCGACGTCGCGAGCGTCCACCGCAGCCCGAGCTACTCGATGTCGAAGCCGGCCGTCGCGTCGATCGACCTCGTCGAGGGACGTGGCGTCGCAGGCGACGTGCACGCCGGCGTCACCGTGCGCCACCGGTCGCGCGTCCGGCGCGACCCGACCCAGCCGAACCTGCGCCAGGTGCACGTCGTACACGCGGAGCTGCTCGACGACCTCCGCGCCCGAGGCTTCGAGGTGCCGCCCGGCGCGATGGGCGAGAACGTGACGACGCGTGGCGTCGACCTGCTCGGGCTGCCGACGGGCGCGCTGCTGCACCTCGGCACGACCGCCGTGGTCGAGGTGACGGGGCTGCGCAACCCGTGCGCGCAGCTCGACGGGCTGCAGCCGGGGCTGATGGGGGCGGTGCTCGCGCGGGGCGACGACGGCGAGCTGGTGCGCCTCGCGGGCGTCATGGCCGTCGTCCGCCGTGGCGGGATCGTCGCCGCGGGTGACGGCGTGCGCGTCGAGCTCCCGCCCGGCGAGCGCCGCCGCCTCGAACCCGTCTGAGCGCCGGCCGGACGCCCCAGCGGCACCTCCTCGCCGCCGATCACCAGCGAGGGTCAAGCGGTCTGCACGCGGCACCCGCCAGACTGCCGACGTCGGGCAACCGCGCCCGCCCCGGCCCCGCCGGCACACGGAGGAATCGAGGAACCGCAGTGAGCGTCCAGCCCCCCCAACCCGGCCCGAGCCCGGCCCCGCCGAACCCGCCGCACCACCACGTCGCGCCGCCGCCACCGCCGCAGGGCCCCGACACGCAGTGGCAGCCGCCCTCGACCGGCTCGACGTCACGGCAGGCGCTGCCGCTGTCGACGATCCTCCAGCTCGCGGCGGTCGTCCTCACCGTGGTGGCGCTCGCCCTGTCGAGCGACGCCCAGGAGTCGTGGTACTCGGACACGCCGGCGTGGGCGGTCTTCGCCACGATCGCCGCCATCGTGCAGGTCGCCCCGTTCCTCGTGAAGGTGGCGGGGTGGAGCGCCGAGCGCACCTGGACCGTCGGCGCGATCGGCACCGGTGGCCTGTTCGCCTGGTGGGTCCTCATCGCGCTGCCCGCGGTCTCGAGCAACCAGGGCTTCGCGGCCACGATGGCCGTGGCGGCCGCCGTCATCGGCTCGTGGCTCGCCCCCGGACGGCGCCTGTGACCTCGACCGCGAGCGGCGTCGCGTACGTCGGCTCCGGACGCCTCCCCGCCGGTGCCGGCCCCGCCCGAGCCTGGTGGGTGATCGCCGGCGCGGCGACGATCGTCAGCCTCGGGATGCCCTGGAAGGCGTCCACGCTGTGGCCGATCTACAACGTGTACAACCCGTGGAACTGCGGGGTCGACTGGGGTGGCGAGGACTGGGCGAGCCACCAGTGGTGCTTCCAGGCGCTGCCGACCTACTCGTGGTACGAGGGCGGGGCGGCGCCGGGCTACCAGACGCCGGTGCGGCTGTTCGTCCCGCTCGCGCTGATCGCCCTGCTCGCGGGCGCCCGCCTGGCTCGCCCTCGGCTCCTCGTGCTGGGGGCGGCGATCGCGACGGCCGGCGCGGTGCTCGCCAGCTCGAGCATCGGGCCCGGGCAGACGTTGTACGTCCTCGGCGTGCTCGCGCTCTGGATGGCGCTCCACCGCGCCGGGGTCGTCGGATCGCGGACGCGGCTCGGCGGCGTGCCCACATCGCAGGTGCCGTCTCCACCAGCCGGGTGACCGCGCCTGCCGCTGGTGCCGCGCCGGACGGGCAACACCTCCCATCCGGATCCGCGAGGGGTCGCACGGGAGCACCTCCGCCGGATCGGCGGCCATGCAGGTCCGGAGCCGTCGTGCGCTGCCAGCAGGGGCGGAGGCCGCCAGCGCGTCGCGCAGATCCGGTCAGCGCCCGCCAGTCCGCCGCGATCGCCGGCGGACGCGATCGACAGGCGGACCAGGACGAGCTCGGCTAGCGCAGCACATCGGCTGGTCGCAGCGCGGCATCGTCGCGAGATCCCGACGCGGTGATCGTCTGGTGGTGATCGAACGTCAGTTCGTCTAGACTGCCGACATGGTTCCGCCGGAGATCACGTCGCTGGGCGCATCGGTCGCCGCTGTGCTGGGCCTCGATGCGGACGGGTTGGACGACGTGACGTTGCATGACGCGGTGGTGGCGGCGTGCCGCCAGCAGCACCTGCTCGCGGCGGCCACCGCGCAGCTGGTCGCGTCGTGGGTGGAGCGTGGGGTGTGGGCCGGTGACGGGTCGCGCAGCGCAGCGGCGCGG